>Ga0224496_10000019_pt1 | contig 136799 bp, 112 predicted proteins | sample SF_Jul11_sed_USG_2_FD_168127 | JGI IMG/M metagenome (GOLD analysis project Ga0224496, IMG submission 168127) | Sediment microbial communities from San Francisco Bay, California, United States - SF_Jul11_sed_USGS_8_1 | ecosystem: Environmental > Aquatic > Marine > Sediment | place: USA...
AAAAGAAAGCGGCAAAGAAAGCTTCGAAAAAGGCGAAAAAGAAAGTAGCCAAAAAGGGGGCAAAAAAGAAGGTCGCAAAAAAGAAAGCTTCAAAAAAGGTAGCCAAAAAGGGGGCTAAAAAAGCTGTAAAGAAAACAGTAAAGAAGAGCGCCAAGAAGGCCGCAAAACCTGCCGCGAAAAAACAGGTAGTGAAAATATTTTACACGGATACGGATGAGGCGCCGGCTCTTGCTACCTACTCATTCCTTCCCATCATTCAGGCTTTCACGAAGGACTCAGGTATAATAGTTGAAAAAAGGGACATATCTCTGTCAGGGAGGATCATCGCGAACTTCCCGGAAAAGCTGACATCAGCGCAACGGATCGATGATGAGCTCTCAAAGCTCGGCGATTTGGCAAAGAAGCCCGAAGCAAATATTATCAAACTGCCAAACATAAGCGCTTCCGTACCCCAGCTTAAAGAAGCGATAAAGGAACTCCAGGATAAAGGTTATAAAGTACCGGACTATCCCGAGAATCCGAATACGGATGCGGAAAAGGAAATTAAGGCGAAGTATTCAAAGGTTCTTGGAAGTGCCGTTAATCCCGTATTGAGGGAAGGGAACTCAGACAGGAGAGCCCCGGGCGCGGTAAAGAATTATGCCAAAAAGTTCCCGCATTCAATGGGTGCCTGGAGTTCAAGCTCGAAATCCCATGTTGCGACAATGAGCAGCGGCGATTTCAGGTCGAATGAAAAATCCGTTACTCTTTCCAAGGCTACCACAGCGAAAATCGAATTCGTGGACGGTAGCGGAAAAGTAAATGTTCTGAAGGACAAGCTCCCTCTTGATGCAGGCGAAGTCGTAGACTCGACATTCATGAGCATTAAGGCGTTGAAGAATTTCATCGCGCAACAGATCGATGATGCCAAAGCGAAGGATGTACTCTTCTCCCTGCACATGAAAGCGACGATGATGAAGGTGTCGGACCCTGTTATTTTCGGTCATGTGGTCAAGGTTTTCTTCAAGGATCTGTTCGAAAAACATGCCTCTACGTTCGCTCAACTGAAAGTGAACGTTAATAACGGTCTTGGGGATGTCTATGCGAAAATAAAGAATCTCCCTGCCGAGAAGCAGGCTGAAATCGAAGCTGACATCAAGGCGGTTTACGCAAAACGACCGGCGATAGCGATGGTAGATTCGGATAAGGGGATCACCAATCTTCATGTGCCAAGCGACATTATTATCGATGCCTCAATGCCTGCCGCAATACGCGCTTCCGGGCAGATGTGGGGACCGGATGGAAAACAACGCGATACCAAATATGTTATCCCGGACCACAGCTATTCAAGTCTGTACCAGGCAACTATTGAAAACTGCAGAGCGAACGGTGCTTTCAATCCGGCAACAATGGGGACTGTTCCGAACGTCGGACTTATGGCGCAAAAAGCGGAAGAGTATGGCTCGCATAACACCACTTTCGAATCGCCCGGAACAGGAAAGATACGGGTCGTTGATTCTTCCGGCAAGGTTATTCATGAACATAGCGTGGAAGAGGGGGACATCTGGCGCATGTGTACCGTTAAGGATGCGGCGATCCGCGACTGGGTGAAGCTTGCCGTAACAAGGTCAAGAGCCTCGGGTATGCCAGCTGTTTTCTGGCTCGATAAAACGAGACCGCATGACGCTCAACTGCTGGAGAAGGTAAATAAATACCTGAAAGATCACAATACAAGCGGGTTGGATATCCGGATCATGAACGTTGCGGATGCGACAAAGCTTTCGCTTGAGAGGATGAGAAAAGGGCAAGATACTATTTCCGTTACCGGTAACGTATTGAGGGACTATAACACGGACCTCTTCCCGATCCTTGAGCTAGGGACAAGCGCCAAGATGCTTTCAATCGTACCGCTCATGAACGGTGGTGGATTGTTCGAAACCGGCGCAGGCGGATCCGCTCCGAAACATGTTCAGCAGTTGGTCAAGGAGAATCACCTCAGGTGGGATTCACTTGGAGAGTTCCTTGCCCTTGTGCCCTCGCTTGAACACCTCGGAAACATCACGAAGAACAAAAAGATCCAGGTGCTTGCGGACGCGCTCGACAAGGCGACTGAAATGCTGTTGAATAACAATAAGTCTCCGAGGCGCGGTTGTGGCGAACTGGACAACCGAGGAAGCCATTTCTATCTCGCGCAGTACTGGGCAAAGGCGTTGGCCGACCAGAATGTTGATGCCGAGATAAAGAATCGTTTTGGCAAGGTTGCAAAACTCCTTCTTGAGAATGAGTCAAAAATTATCAGCGAGCTCAATTCCGTTCAGGGGAAACCTGCCGATGTAGGCGGATATTATCGCCCGGATGCGGAAAAGGCTACGAGGGTAATGAGGCCAAGCCCTACGCTTAATTCAATAATTGATTCTATCTAGTTAATAGGCGGATATACATGGGTGGGCGCACAAACGTCCACCCATGTCTGCTTTTAACGGATTTTTTAAAATGTGGCGCTTGAACTATAAATGCGCTAATTCTTATCTATCAGGGAAGAGATTCGTATCTCGTATGTCTTGATCTTATCCTGCAGGTTTTTTCTGGCCAGCTGGATCATCTCAGCCGTTTTGGAAATGTTCCCCTTGTTGAGGATAAGCGCTTTTTCCAGATATTCTTTTTCAAATGACTGCTTCGCCTCTTTCAAGGCGACGATCTGCTCACCTTCAATGGCCATCTGTTTTCCGGGTTCGTGGCGGATGTTGTCAGGGAGGTCGCCGATATCTATAACAGTCGTTTTTGCCAGAACGATCGCGCGTTCTATAACGTTTTGGAGTTCACGGATATTTCCCGGCCAGTTATACCCCATAAGGGCGGCAATCGCTTTGTCGGATACGGATGAGATATTCTTCTTTACCTCAAACTTGTATTTCTCAAGGAAATATTCGACCAGAGTAGGGATGTCGTCCTTCCTATCCCGAAGCGGAGGCATTTTTATCGCGATAACATTAAGACGGTAGAAGAGATCTTCCCGGAAACGCCCCTCTTTTACTTCAAGCGCCAGATCCTTGTTTGTGGCGGAAATGAGTCTTACATCTGTCTTTATGGTCTTAGTTCCGCCGACCCGGTCGAACTCTCTCTCCTGGAGCACCCGAAGAAGCTTGACCTGGATTGAGGGGGAGATTTCGCCGATCTCATCCAGAAACAGGGTTCCGCCATCGGCGTATTCAAACCTCCCTTTTCGCTGGGCAATTGCTCCCGTGAAGGAACCTTTTTCATGTCCGAACAGCTCGCTTTCGAGGAGGCTTTCCGGCAAAGCGGCGCAGGCGACTTTTACAAACGGAGCGTTTTTCCGGTCGCTCGCATGGTGGATGGCGTTGGCTACAAGCTCCTTGCCGGTTCCGCTTTCCCCTTGGATAAGGATAGTTGCGTTTGTATTGGAAACAGTCTTTATAAGCTCAAATACGGCTTTTATTTGAGGGGTATTGCCGATAAATGCGTCGGGCTGTCTTACTCTTGCCAGCTCTTCCTTCAAGGCGAGGTTTTCTTTCTTCATATTTATGAGGTTCATGACCTTCTTAACCTCATTCAGGAGGTCGTCCGGTTCAAAAGGTTTCAGGATGTAGCTGTAAGCCCCTTTTTTGATTGCTTCCACAGCCGATTTGACGCTGCCATGAGCCGTTACAATAATCACCTCGGTATCGGGCCAGGTGGCTTTTATCTTTTCCATCAACTCAATACCATCCATGTGGGGCATCATCAGGTCGCTAAGGACTATCTGGAAATGATCGACTTCCATTTTTGCCAAGGCTTCCATGCCGGAAGTGGCTGTTTCATATTCAATATCGTCGCTTTCCAGCATATGACCCATCAGGTCGAGATTTTCCAGATTATCGTCTACTATCAATATTTTTCGCATATGGGCTAGATGATATATTATCCGGCTGTTATAGTAAATCCTGCAAAAATTGATTGAGAACAACAGATAAAGGAGATTATTTAGGCATGAACCAACTGCTAAATCTGATTAATGCAACGGTGCTGGTAGCCGACGACACGAAAAGTGACAGGGAGATGCTGGTCGAGCTGTTTAATGATCTGGAGGCCAATACTTTTGTGGGGGAGAGCTTGGATAGCGCCCTTAATTTGGTAGAGAAGCATAGATCCAGGATCGATATCATATTGGTCGACCTGAATCATCCTGAAAATGACAGCATAAGATTCATTAAGAAAATACGGGCGATTCCCGAACTGAATCCAACATCGATAATACTCCTTTCAAATTCCGATATGTCGCATGAAACATTGGCGCTTGGCGTTGAATCCGGGGCGAACGATTTTTTAAGAAAGCCGATCAATCAGCTCGAACTGGTTTCAAGGAGCCTCTCAATGCTGCGCCAGAAAAAGCTGCACGAAAGAAATATAGATCTCCAAAGGGAACTTGAGTTGGAAGTGGTGGAAAGGAACATTGAGCTGGAGCAGACCAAGGATGCCGCGCTGTTCGGTTTTGCGAAACTAGCGGAAGCCAGGGACCCTGACACCACTACACATCTTGAATGCGTGCGGGATATTTGCGCAGAGGTATCCAGGCTTTTATATAAGGCCAGGATTTATAAGGACCAGATAAACGAAAAATTCATTAGTGATATTTATAAGGCGGCTCCACTGCATGACATCGGGAAAGTCTCAATTCCTGATAGCATTCTATTGAAACCGGGCGCCTTAACGCCGGAGGAGTTTGAGTTTATGAAGAAACATTCCGCCATCGGAGCGGAGACACTAGAAAAGACATCGGCGCACCTGCAAAACAGCTCATTTCTTGCCATGGCCAGGGATATTTGCCACTATCACCACGAAAGGTGGGATGGAAAAGGATATCCTAAAGGCTTGAAAGGGGAAGAGATACCTCTTGCCGCAAGAATAATGTCGCTTGCAGACGTTTTCGACGCTCTTGTTGCGAGGAGGGTTTATAAGGACCCTCTCCCGGCTGGGCAAGTAGCGGAGATCATCAAGGATTATTCGGGAAAGAATTTCGATCCGGTCATCGCTGAACTCTTTTTGGAGAATATTGAAGTTTTCCATATGATCAAAAACAGACTGGAAAGGGATGATGCTTAGAGAAAAGGTCGGAACCTTTATCAGGGAGAACCGGCTGTTTGCGAAAGGGGATGCCGTAACGGTTGCGTTCTCAGGCGGGCCGGATTCAACGGCACTTCTGGTTATTCTGAATGAACTGAAGGACGATTTCGGCATTTCGCTTTCGGCGACACATATCAACCATGGCCTAAGAGGTAAAGAATCGGAAGATGATGAGGCGTTCGCGATTGAAACGGCAAGGAAATTATCTCTGGCGATTCATGTAAAAAGGATCAATGTCGGAAAATTCAGAAAAGGGTGGGGCGGGTCGATACAATCTGCTTCAAGGGAGTTAAGGTATAAGGTATTCTCCCACCTGGTACAAACCGGCGTCGTTAATAAAGTGGTTACGGGACATACGGCGGATGACTCCGTTGAAACGGTATTGATGAATATCCTGAGAGGAACAGGCATCCATGGTCTCTCAGGCATACAGACCGTAAGGGATGGCTATATTTTACGGCCTCTCATTAATATCTGGAAAAGTGAGATTCTTGAGTTTCTCGAAGATAAGCAGATACCTTTCAGGGTTGATTCATCCAATTTCAGCATGAAATATACACGGAACAGCATCAGGGAAGACCTCCTCCCATTACTGCAGAAATACAATCCCGAAATCAAAAGATCGATCAAAAGGTCGTCTTCTGTAATGTCCGATCTCCGGAATTTTCTGATGAAGGCCGGCAGGGAGGGGTTTGAAAAAACCTGTTTAGAAAGTTTGCCTGGAAAAAGCATCATACTTGATTGCGAGAAGTTGAGAGGTATGGATAGGGCAGTACAGATGGAGATAGTAAGGTATTCGGTTGAATTGGCTACCGGAGGGGGGGCTGAGATATCATTTGACCATTTCGAGGATGTTTTGAAGCTTGCTCTCGGTAACGATAGCGGAGAGACCCACATTCACGGAATAAAAGGGGTAAAATCCTCGAACAGGCTTTATCTGAAAAACAGCCAGGTCGCCTCGGTGCCGTGGTATTCATACGACTTTATAAGCAAAGGTGATATACAGATAAACGAAACCGGCTCTATAGTTCATGTTGAGCCTGTGCCGGCTCCTGATCTGGTATTTGACCAATCATGCAAAAGGATTTTTATCGATGCCGACGCCTTGCCGAAGAACGCGGTAATAAGGAACAGGAGGGATGGGGACAGTTTTCGCCCAATGGGATTAGATGGAATTCAGAAGCTGAAAAAATTCTTTATAAATAACAAGATCCCCAGGTGGGAACGGGAAAAATTACCCCTGCTAGTTTCGGGGAAAAGAGTGCTATGGATACCAGGCTACAGGCTCTCCGAGGATTTACGTATACGGGAGGGGGCAAGAAACATCCTTTGTATTGATTACAGGGATTGAATAAATTGATCGTCCGCGGATCTACATGAACTCCTTTGGAACACTGCTGTAGATTTTCAGCTTTTTAGCGAGAGAAGAGCCCATGTTTTTGTAGAATTTGACCTGGGTTTTTTCCGGAAGGTCCCGTATCTTCAATCCGTCGATCACATAAACCACCGTTTCGTTCATGCTCAGCATGCTGGCTGTCCTTTGGCCATCAAGGAGTATTGCCATCTCGCCAATGCAGTCCCCCTCTTCAAGAGTGTTCAGAAGCTGTTTTCTTCTATCCTTCTTGTATTGTTTGATTATCCCTACGCTCCCTTTGATGATGACGTAAAGGTTGCTGGCTATGCTGTTCTCTTTTGAGATATATTCATGGTGTCCGAACTTTTTTATCTCCCCCATTTTGATAACAAGCGTTATTTCGTCGTCATCGAAATCGGCAAAAAAGCTGACCCCTTTTAAAAGCATTTTCCAGCTTTCAATATCAGAATCCTCTATCATGTTCCTTGTACCAGTCTGAAAGCCAGATAGTCTGTTGTGCCGTGGTCAGACTTATGGCTTTCAGTTTTTTGGCCAGGTATATGGCCAGCTGTTTATAGAATTTTGTCTGCGCCTTTTGACTCATGTTTTCTATTAAAGCACTTTCTAGCGTGAACATGAAAGTCTCTTCAGAGGCAATGATTGTTGCGGTGCGCTTCTCCTTGAGGAGGGTGGCTATTTCTCCTATTACATAACCCGCTTCAAGAGTGCCGATCTGCGTTTTGTTCTGCATGGCGCTATCTTTCACGATACTCACCCTCCCTCGGAGAATTATATAGAGACGGGAGGATGGGTCTTTCTCCCTAATTACGTACTCGTGCATCCTGTATTTCCGCCCTTCGCCGAATTTTAGAAATTCGTCAAGTTCGGCATCATCGAAAGGGGAAAAAAAGCTTGTTGCCTTCAGCAGTGTTTTCCATTTTTCACCGGATGTAATTTCCATAAAACTTTATATCCTGGAAAAAGCCAGTTATTTAATTTTATCGATAGCTCGCCTAAGACTCTCTACAAATTTTATCCCACTTTTAAACTTTGTTGAAGCAGAACCGCCTTCCCCGAGTATTTTCACAAGAGCGCTCCCTATGATTACCCCGTCGGTGATTTTCCCTATCTCATATGCCTGCTTTGGATTGGAAATGCCGAATCCGCATGCTACAGGGAGGTTCGTAACTTTTCGGATGAGAGCAACCTGATTCCTTATCTCGGAAATATCCGGTTTCTTATTCCCGGTAATCCCCTTCACGGAGATGTAGTAGAGGAACCCGCCGCTCGATTTGCCGATTTTTCTAAGCCGCTCCTCCCCGCTTGTCGGGGCGGCGAGAAAGATGGCGTGTATCCCGTATTTCTTGAATATCGGGATGATGCTCTTCGCTTCTTCGGGTATCAGGTCCGGCAGTATCAGACCGTCAACACCTGCCTTTGAGGCCGCAACGGCAAACGCCTCTATGCCGAAGTTATAGACAAGATTATATGCTGACATAAGCACCAGCGGTTTGTCGGTCTGTTTACGGACGGTTTTAACCATCTCAAGGATATTTGCGATCGAAACCCCTTTTTTCAGAGCCCTGATAAAGGAACTCTGGATAGTAGGTCCATCGGCCAGCGGATCTGAAAAGGGGACGCCGATCTCGATGATGTCAGCGCCGGCGTCAAAAAGCGGAGGTATCAGCCTAGCTGTGGTTTTAATATCCGGATCCCCGGCGGAGAGGAAGAGTATCAGCGCTTTCCGCTTTTCAGCTTTGAGCCGTTTAAAGGTTGCGTCTATTCTGTTCAAGCCCTATACCCCCATGTTGTGAAGCTGTCCGACGTCCTTATCCCCCCGGCCCGAAAGACATACTACGATAATTTTGTCCTTGCCGAGCTTTGGAGCTATCTTGCTTACTTGAGCTATCGCGTGAGAAGACTCCAGGGCTGGCATTATCCCCTCCAGCCTGCTAAGCATTCTGAATCCCTCTATCGCTTCCTTGTCGGAAACGGTAACGTATTCAGCCCTGCCGGTACTTGCGAAAAAGCTGTGTTCTGGGCCGACACCGGGGTAATCAAGTCCTGCCGATATGGAATGGGTAGGGGCTATCTGTCCGTTTTTATCCTGCAACAGGTAGCTGAGATTTCCATGAAGTACCCCTTTTCGCCCTCTGGAGATGGTCGCACCATGTTTGCCCGGGGCGTTCCCAGTCCCGCCAGCCTCAACGCCGATCATCTTAACGGTTTTATCGCTAAAAAAGGGGTGAAATAGGCCGATAGAGTTGCTCCCTCCCCCTACGCAGGCAACCAGCACGTCAGGAAGCTTTTTTTCCGTCGAGAGAAGCTGTTTTTTGGTCTCCTGTCCTATTACAGACTGAAAATCCCGCACCATCATAGGGAAAGGGTGCGGTCCTACCACCGACCCTATTATGTAGTGGGTGTCCTTTACGGAGGCAATCCAGTCCCGTAACGCCTCGTTCGTAGCATCTTTCAGGGTCTTGCTTCCGGAGGTGACCGGTATCACTCTGGCGTTCATCAGCTTCATCCTGTAAACATTCAGGCTCTGCCGTTCAATATCATCGGTGCCCATGTATACGTCGCACTTTAGGCCGAAGAGGGCGGCAGCAGTCGCAGTTGCCACACCATGCTGTCCAGCGCCGGTTTCCGCGATAACTCTCCTTTTCCCCATTCTGAGCGTGAGGAGTCCCTGTCCGATTGTATTGTTGATCTTGTGTGCGCCCGTATGATTCAGGTCTTCTCGTTTTAGATATATCTTTGCCCCGCCCAGGTGCTCCGTCAGGCGGCTGGCAAAATATAAGGGGGTAGGGCGCCCCACATAATCTTTTAAAAGAGAGGCGAGTCTATGTTTGAATTCGGGATCTTTTCGCGCCCTGTTATATTCGGCTTCAAGTTCTTCAAGAGCGGGGAGGAGTGTTTCAATAACATACCTCCCCCCGAACTCTCCAAAATACCCATGCTTGTCAGGAAGGGAGCTGCCTTTTGCCACTGTAACCTAAACTGACGGAAGAGCCGCAAGCGAACTTGCCAGCAACTTGTCGTCAAGAGAGTAATCCTGAAGCTTTTTGGCAAAATATGCGTCGTATGCTGCCATATCAAAGTGTCCATGTCCCGAAAGGTTGAAGACAATTGTCTCCGCCTTCTTCTCTTTTTTGCACCGCATCGCTTCCGCGATCGCACCTTTGACCGCGTGAGCAGATTCCGGCGCGGGAATTATCCCTTCGGTTTTAGCGAAAGCAACCGCCGCCTCGAAAACCTCGATCTGGTGATAGGCTTGCGCTTCAATGACCTTGTCGTGATAAAGCTGGGAAACGATTGGGGCATCCCCATGATATCTAAGTCCGCCGGCGTGGATTCCCGGCGGTACAAAAGAGCTCCCTAGTGTGTACATCATTGCCAGCGGCGTGAGGCCGGCGGTATCGCCGAAATCGTAGGCGAATTTTCCCCTTGTGAGGGTTGGGCACGCGGAAGGCTCGACAGCGACCATTCTGATCTTTGCGCCATCGTTCTTTTCCGGAAGGAAAGGGAGTGCGAAGCCCGCAAAATTGCTCCCTCCGCCGCATGACGCAACAAGAACGTCCGGTTTCACTCCGGCGATCTCAAGCTGTTTCTTCGCTTCAAGACCGATGATAGTTTGGTGAAGGAGAACGTGGTTCAAGACAGAACCGAGAGAGTACTTGGTGTCGTCATGCGTAGCCGCGTCCTCTACCGCTTCGGAAATGGCTATCCCTAGTGATCCCGGGGAGTTTGGGTCGTTGGCCAGTATCTTTTTCCCGGAATTTGTAAGCGTGGTTGGGGATGCGTAGACCTTGGCGCCCCAGGTTTCCATCATCGACCGCCTATACGGTTTCTGTTCGTAGGAGACCTTGACCATGTAAATGGAGCATTGCAGGCCGAAATGGGAACAGGCGAGGCTTATGGAACTACCCCACTGGCCCGCGCCCGTTTCGGAGGCTATCCTTTTTGTGCCGACCATTTTATTGTAGTAGGCTTGCGGAACCGCCGTGTTCGGCTTGTGGCTCCCTGCAGGGGATTCCCCTTCGTATTTATAGAAAATCTTAGCAGGCGTATCGAGAAATTTCTCAAGGTTGTATGCCCTGTGGAGGGATGTGGGCCTCCAGAGGGTAAGGACGTCAAGAACGTCATCCGGGATGTCTATCCATCGTTCGGAACTTACTTCCTGTTCGATAAGCGGCATCGGAAAAAGAGGCGCAAGATCATCAGGGCCTACAGGCTGTTTGGTGCCCGGGTGCAAGGGTGGAACCGGCGGGTTTGGCATATCCGGAATAACGTTATACCATTTCCTCGGTATGTCTTTTTGTGCCAGAACGATTTTCTTCTCTTTCAATTTGCTCTCCCCCATATTATTGAATTGAGCCCGTATATTACCTGAATTCTTTACTTTCAGGCAAGTTTTCGTTACAATACTTCTAGAAAAATTAGGAGTAGAAAAGTGTCAGTTATAATCCAGGGAAGTGTTCAGGGAAAGCTTGGAGAAGATACTCCAAACGTTCTGGCCGCGACAGGGGACAAGCCAAACCACAAAAGACAGGCGTCCGGATTCATGAAGCTCGTTACTGATAACAATGCGAAGGTTGCCGAAGCGCACAGCACCCTTTACCAGACGATAAAGCCGAAAAATACAGCTGAGATCGTAGCCATGACCGCAAGGACCGCCATGGACGCTACTCCCGGCCAGCTCGAATCGGGAAAAGGCAACAAAATAGCATCCAGGGCGTAAGCTCTCCTTTTGCATAACGACTCAGGATAGTTTCAATTGCGTTATTTTCTTGTAATTGACAGCTTTAATATTATTACCTCTATTCAATCGTTTATTCCCAAAGACGATGATGTCATTATCTGCTCTCCTGATGATGAATTTTGCCGGACAAGATCTGAAGATGGACGCGTTATTCTGAACCTGGATTCCATAGAATCATATGGACTGAATTCAAGGGACAGGGTAGTGGTGAACATCTTCAAGGAACCCAACATCGAAAGCGTTATCGCCAGATTACGCTCGTTTTCTTCTGATGTGCCAATACTGTTATTGAGCCAGTTCGACATGCAGGATATCAGCAACAGGGACCCAAGCATTGATACGTTCAGGATAAGCGATATGTTGAAAGAAGGGGTGCAGGAAAAATGGCGTCACCTGAATATCAAAAGGAAGGTTCGGAACCTTCGTAACGCCGTTGATCCGGCAAAGGAGCTTCTGATTTTAACTCAGGATGACCCGGATCCCGATGCCATTGCGAGCGGCATGGCGCTAAGGGAGGTGTTGGGAAGGGATTTTGAAAGCGCACCGATAGTCACCATGAAAAAGGTCTCCCGCAACGAAAACGTAAACATGATCAACCTTCTCGGTATTGCAGTGAAGGAAGTTTCGGAAAAGACACTCCTCGAAGCGGATCAGATAGCGATGGTCGATGTACAGCCATCTGTTTTCCAGCTAGATTTCTCTTCGAATTTGAAAATTATTGTGGATCATCACCCTGGAGCTAAGGATTACTCTGTTCCGTTCCAGGATATCCAGGTTGAGTTCGGAGCAACATCGAGCATGTTCACGGAGTATCTGCTGGCCGAGGGTGCGGAGTTATCCACCAATCTATCAACTGCGCTTTATTATGGAATAAAAACTGATACGCTTCTTTTTGGCCGTGAAGTCTCGAAATACGATTTTATTGCGTTTTCCCGCCTCTGGCACAAGGCGAACCATACGCAGATATCCCGCATGGAAAGGCCCAACCTGAAACAGGACGACATCGGGATGTACATCAAGGCGTTGAAGGATTATGAAATCAAGAACAGATCCCTTTTTGTTCCGCTTGGGAAGGTTCAAAAGGACAACATCGTTCCACGTTTGGCGGATTTCGTCGTCCAGATAGGGAATACGGAGTTTATCGTGGTATGGGGAATAATCGGCGAGGAAGTGACTTTCTCGGCCAGGTCGCTGTCGCCGAGGATCCACGCGGGCGAGGTGATGCAGAACTCTTTTCAGATGATAGGGAGCGCAGGGGGGCATCAGTCAATGGCGAGGGCTACAGTTCCGATGAAAAAGCTCAGAAAAGAATTAAAGGCAATGACGAACCGGAGCATGAAGGAAAAGATCATATCCCGGATACTGAATAACATTGCGGAACAGAAAAACAGTATATAAACGTCTGCCGGAGGATCGCTATCATATCTGAAGAGAAGAAAACGGAGAATGTATCAGTTCCAGGTGACAGGATGGGGCCGTTCTTCCTCTGGATCAATAAAGCGACCATTTATATTCTCGCAATTACGTTTCTTCTCGGTGTAATATCCCGGCCCGGTTTCGATTTTACCGGAGCACATTCCTTGACAGGTCTTTCCGCCTCAGTCCTTGGACTGTTCGGACTTGTTGCGATTATGTTTTTCCTTTTGGCTACAGGGGGATATATGAAAGAACTGCTGAAAGGGGGGAGTGACGAAAAGGAATTTTCCAGGCGTATCGCTTCCCTGAAGATGAGTGTATACCCCTGGTGTACGCTTGAAATAGCTCTGCTGATAGCAGTCACTGTTGCAGGTGGGGGATTGCTCTCCGGCGCCCCGGTTTACTGGCACCATTTGGCGCTCTCAATCCTCACGCTTGCCGCTTATATCAAGACATACAAAATCTCAAAGATAAGTTTTCTCGAGAACAGGGAACTGCTTAAAAGTGTGCTGGAAAAGAAGAAAGATATACCAAAGCCTTAAACTTCCAGCAGACGATCAGGAATAGCCAGTCAACTGGCGGAATATAAAGTAATTTGCGCTCGGGAAATATTTAAATCGTCAGAAAGGGATCAGGCTGTTTTCAATTCGTCGGGAAGAACCATATCGGTTTCAACCATATCAACCGAGAGTACCTGCGAGATACCGGGCTGTTGCATGGTGATACCATAAAGCCTGTCTGCGAAGGCCATGGTCTTTTGGTTATGCGTGATGACCATGAACTGAGTAGTTTCCGCAAAGTCTCGCAAAATATCTTTAAACCGTTGAATATTTGATTCATCCAGTGGCGCGTCGACCTCGTCCAGAAGACAGAACGGCGACGGCATAACCATAAAAACTGAGAAGAGGACGGATACTGCGGTCATCGCCTTTTCCCCTGCGCTTAGGAGGGTAATATTCTGCCTCTTTTTACCTGGAGGGCGAATTATGATATCTATTCCTGTCTCAAGCATATTTGATTCGTCCATTAAAATCATGTCGGCCTCTCCGCCGTTGAACAGTCTTTTAAATACAACCTGGAAGTTGGCCCGAACCTGCTCAAAAGTATCCTGGAACAGTTTTCTCGATGTTCGGTTAAGTTTATCAATTACTTTCGATATATCATCTATAGACTGGGTGAGGTCATCGCGCTGGGTTGTCAGGAATGTAAGCCTCTCCATCACCTGGTTGTAGTCCTCAATTGCGGAAAGGTTTACGTCTCCGATCTTGGACATTGAATCCCTTAGTTCGGCATAGCGCTCCCTGCACTCTTCTATGTTGAAACCGCTCAGATCGAACGTCTTTACGGTATCAATGTTGAAATTATGCTCCTCTATCTTCTCGGAAAGGGAGGATATCTTAACAGTCGTTTCTGAATTCTTGATTCGGGCTTCGCTTAGTGTGTCTTTTGTAAGATCCAGAGAATCATGTGAACGTTTGAGATGGTCTTCCTTGTCCCCGATCTGACCTCTGGCATTTTCGAGAGTTTCGTTCAGTTCAGTAAGTTTTCCGGTGAGACTATCTTTTTTGGCGAGGCCGTTGTGGATAGCCTCTTTCGCCAGTTCAATTTCTTCCAGGAGTTTCGATTTTTTAGCATTTGCGGATTCAATTTCCCCCTGCATTGCGGCAATCCGCGAGGTGAGATCCGATATTCCGGTCTCAAGGCGGTTCTTTTCTGAAGTCAGCATGTTGAGATCACCTTTAAGGGAGGTAAGCTCTATCTCCATATTTGAAATCAATTCCGCAAGGCCGGCAATTGTGCCTCTCGATTCCTTTTCGGTTTTTTGAAGCTCGGCCAGTTCAGCGGCAATTGCGCTCTTCCTGTCTGTCAAATTAGCAATTTCACCTGAAAGGTTGCTGATGTCGGATTCAAGTCTTCTCTTTTCGTTATCGAGCGATTCGATCTCATTTTGGAAAGTATTTATTTTTTCGGACTGGCGGCGCATCTCCAGGTCGATAGCCTCAACGTCCCTTTTTTCATGGACCAGGTTGAGCTCCTCATCCTTAAGGAGTTTTTCCTTCTGCTCTTTCCGCGATTCGGATTCTGCAAGCTCGGCGGTAACTTTTTCAAGTTCCGATACCAGGGTTTCGGTCATCGCCTTGTTGTCTGCCAGCGATTTGGAGAGCTCTTCGATGGCCCGTTTCCGTTCGAGTATCCCTTCGCTTGCATTGCCGGATGTTCCCCCGGAAATTACACCAAAACGATCAACAACATCGCCTCTTGCGGTTACGAAGGTAAGGTCATTATTTGCCCGCAATCTTATGGCGGTCTGGATATCCTCAACGAACACGACGTCGAACAGGAGACGTTTTAAAAGCGGACGAAGATTTGGCTCGGTTTCGATCAGTTCGGTGGCATGTCCGATAACCCCGTTCCCTTTTGGGATATCGGCGATCTTTCTGTCATCAAGGAATTCAACGGGGAGGAACGTGCTTCTGCCAAGCCGGTTTTTATGCAGCAGCTCAATAGCTTCGACGGAGTCCTCAGGTTTTGAGATAAGGAGAGCCTGTAACTTGTTCCCAAGAAGAACCTCAAGAGCAGTTTCGAATCTCTTGTCTACCTTAACTTTTTCAAGGAGAGTCCCATGAAGTTTTGACCTGATGTCACTGTTATCCTCGCCAAGCTGAAGGAGCGATTTGATGCCGTCCTGATACCCTTCAAGCGATCTATCCACTTCGGTGATAGATTCGAGCCTTGCGCCAATCTCGGTAACTTTAGTTTTCTGGTCGATTACCTGGTTTTCCTTCTCTTTTTTATCCCCTGCGAGTTTTTGCAGTTTTTCGGTCAGTTCCGAATTTTCGGATTGAAGCTGTTCGAAGCGGGCGCGCACTTCCGCTTCGTTCTTTAGTTTTTCGCTCTTTTTCAGGGTCAAGTCGGCGAGATGTTTCTCCGTCTCTTCCTTTTCACCTAAAGTTTTTTTCCGTCGCCCTTCAAGGATTTCGATTCTGGTTCTGTCAGAAGCGAGGTCGTTCCCTTTTTGGGAGAGCTGGCTATTTAACTCGGCGATCTCGGTCTCCTTGGAGTCTATTTGCGAGTTGATCTCCTCCATTCCGGACTGCCCCGAATTCAGGCTGTTCTTTTTTGCCTCAAGTTTTGCGGTTTTATCAGATACTTCGTTTAGTAGTTCAGTTCTATTTTTGTCTTTTTCCTCAAGAGAGGCGCTCATCTCCTTCGATCTTGCATTCATCTCGGCAATATCCGCCTCAAGGCGCTTCACACGTGTGGAAGATTCCTCTATCTGGCTGGTGAAAAGAGCTATTTTGCCTTCGCTGTTCTCTACCATGGAAGTTATTTTGAATTCCTCTTCCTTTACCGAGGCTAGTTCTCTGGAGTTCTCATCAATTGTCGATTGAATTGAGATAAGGTTGTTTTTCCTCGTGGAGATGTCTGTTTCCAGCGAAACACGAACCTCTTCAAGTCTCTTTATCTCTTCCTCTATCGTGGCCTGAAGACTGTTCAATCTCTTCCATTCATCGGAGGCTGTGGCAAGGAAAAGTTGATCCATTTCATCTTTGTACTGCTTATATCTTTCAGCTTTGTTCGCCTGTCTTTTAAGTGAGTTTCGCTGACGCTCAAGCTCGTTAATGATATCGGTTACACGCTCAAGGTTTGTCTTGGCGGCGGTAAGCTTGTTCATTGCGGCATGTTTGCGGTGTTTATATTTCATTATCCCGGCGGCTTCTTCGATGATGAAGCGGCGCTCTTCGGGTTTGCTGGTGACTATTCTCTGCACCTGGTCCTGCTCAATGATGGAAAATGCCCTGGTGGAAATACCGGTATCAAGGAAGAGGTCGACAACATCCTTGAGACGGCACTGCGTTTTGTTTATCAGGTATTCACTTTCACCGCTTCGGTAGAGGCGTCGAGTGACGGTTATTTCGTTAAATTCCGCCAGCTCCGGTATTGAGATCTTTCCCGCCACGTCGGAGATAGTTATCGAGACCTCGGCCATGCCTGCCTGCTTCCTGCTGGCTGACCCGGAGAAGATAAAATCCTCCATCTTGGCGCCACGAAGCATCTTGGCGCGTTGTTCGCCAAGAACCCATCGTATTGCGTCGGAGATGTTGCTCTTGCCGCATCCGTTGGGACCGACAATAGAGGTTATCCCTTTTCCAAAACTTATCTTCGTATGATCAACAAACGATTTAAAGCCGGTGAGCTCAAGACTTTTAAAAAACATTAAACCTCAAATTGGAAAGAGTTTTTCTCATATTTTCAGGTGATTATATGGATGATGGAGGGTCAAGTAAAGCGAAAATATCAATATATTGTGGCTAAAAATATTCATCGCACTAGATATTGTGACAATATATTGAAATATAAAGGCATATCTCTATGTAAGATGACTATAGCCAATCCCTCCAACAGAAATTTCGTTGTTCTCAGTATCTCTCACAACGAATCCTTTTTCCACTACCTCCCCGATTTCAGTCACGTTTGATGAGAATCGTTTCAAAAGTATTATTTTGTTTTTCGGGACTGTGAAGAGGAGTTCGTAATCCTCACCAAAACCGATCATGTGGGGGGTCGGGTTTGTTTTTTTCAGTTCCGGTTCTATTGGAAGGCTATCCCAGTTTAGAACGACGCCTACACCTGATTCAGAAGCGATATGTGCCATATCCTGAAATATGCCGTCGCTGATATCAATGCACGAGTTGGCGATACCTTTTTTTGAGAGATATATCCCAAGCTCGCACTTTGGTGAAGGGTTCGCCCATCGTTTCAGAAGATAATCATCCGGCCTTAAACCCTTTTTAAACTGCTGATAGGCAAGTGATGACGCGCCGATAGTTCCGCTTACGAAGATCGAGTCTCCAACCTTCGCCCCCTTTCTGGAAAGAATAAATCCTTTTTTCACCCATCCGGTAATTGTGAGATGTATTGAAAACTCAATAGAGGAGGTGATGTTCCCCCCGGCTAGTGAAACGTTGTACCTTTTGCAGTCGTTACGAAAGCCGTCCAGTATTCCATCGACAAGTTTTTCGTCGATATCTGCCGGAAGCGCGAATGTCAGCCAGGCGTAATATGGAGGAAGAGCCCCCATGGAGGCCAGATCGGACAGGTTTACCCTAAGTACCTTGCGTCCAATTTCGACTGGTGTGAAGTATAGGCTGGAAAAATGGTTTCCGTCGACGAGGGAATCGACGGTTGTCACCTGGAGGAGATCTTTTGGCGGTTTTATTACTGAGCAGTCGTCGCCGATAGGGAGAAGAAGATTCCGGTTCTTCGAATGCCCCTTGAATTTTTTCTTTATGGATTCAATGAGCTCAAATTCTTTCATCAGGCGCTTTCCAAAACAAAGGATTTACAGAATTTCACTTGGCTGAAAGGATAACATTGACAAAAGCGGTTTGGAACTTCGATATCACCGGCATTAACAGTGAATTGATATTCTGTCATGTAATTTCCGTGTGATTACAAAGAGATACAGGCTAAATATTAAAGCATTGCAAGAGCGAAGTTCGCGTTCAGGCCAGGTTGCCGAACGGTTTGTTCTTCGATTCGAGTCTGCTTTCGCCGCCTCTCAGGAATTTATCGACTTCCCTTGCGCATTCACGCCCTTCGGATATCGCCCATACGACAAGCGACTGCCCTCTGCGCATATCACCGGCGGAAAAAACACCTTCAGCCGAAGTGCGGTAGTTGTCGTCAGTTTTAACATTCCCTCTCTCATCTTTTTCAACGCCCAACTCCTCAAGCATTCCTTTCGGGTCTGCGTAGAGGAAGCCCATTGCGAGAAAGGCGAGGTCAGCTTTGTATAGAGACTCACTGCCTGGAACCTCTTCAAACTTGGTATCGCTTATCCAATTGATCTTTACATGCCGTACGCCGGAGAGATTTCCGTTTGCATCCTTGACAAATTCCTTGGAAAGAACGGACCACTCGCGTTCACACCCTTCTTCCTGGGAAGTGGAGGTGCTCAGCATTTTTGGTCCCGGGTGCGACGGCCAAGGGGTCTTATCGGTTCTGGACTCCGGTGGTTTCGGCAGGAGTTCTATCTGTGTGACGGAGGCGGCGCCGTGGCGAATGGAAGTGCCGACGCAATCGGAGCCGGTATCGCCACCACCGATCACAAGGACATGCTTTCCTTTTGCATGAATTTCCTCTTCGGGTGATATAGCATCGCCTGCAACACGTTTATTATTCTGTTTCAGGAATTCCATGGCGAAGTGTACCCCTTTCGCATCGCGTCCCGGGATGGGGAGATCTCTTGGTACCGTAGACCCGCCCGTAAGGACGATCGCGTCGAATTCTTCTCGCAGGTTTGCAACCTTCACATTGACACCGACGTGGGAGTTCGTGACGAAAAAGATACCTTCATCTTCCATCAGCTTTACTCTTCTATCGATGACCTTTTTATCGAGTTTGAAATCGGGAATACCGTATCGTAAAAGCCCGCCAACGCGGTTATCCTTTTCGTATACGGTTACACGATGACCAGCCTTGTTCAGCTGATCCGCAACGGCAAGGCCGGCGGGACCGGAACCTATAACAGCCACGGTTTTACCAGAGCGCTTTTTCGGCGGTTTTGGACTCATCCAGCCTTCCTGGTAGGCATGTTCGATAATGGAGAGCTCTATATTTTTTATTGAAACGGCTTCATTGATCAATCCAAGCACGCAACCCGATTCGCAAAGGGCAGGGCATACACGCCCTGTAAACTCTGGAAAACTGTTGGTGCTAAGGAGGCTTTTTAAGGCTTCTTCCCATTCGCCTCGATAAACATGGTCATTAAAGTCCGGGGCGATGTTATGTACAGGGCAATTCGGGTGGCAAAAAGGTGTACCGCAATCCATGCACCTTGCCGCCTGTGTTTCTATCTCCTCTTTGGAGAGAGGGACCATGAATTCAAAAAAGCCTTTAACCCTTTTCTCTACAGGTTCATATCCCGGATTTTTCCTGTTGAATTCTCTAAAACCGCCATGTTTACCCATATTGCTTTACCTCGATGCCATATCGGTTTAACCCGCCATGGTTTTAATAAGTTCCTTTTCTTCAGCCATCTCGGCCAACGCCCGTTTATAATCCTTTGGCATGACTTTTATGAATTTGGCAACGGAGCTGTTCCACTTGGCCAATACTTTTCTTGAAGTGTTGCTGCCGGTAAAGTTGTGATGTCTTTCAATCATCCCCTTTACCTCCTCGATTTCGGCAGGATCTGAAAGTCTTTCCAGGTCCACCATTTCGGGATTGATCCGTTTTTTGGACATACCGTCGGTTTCGAGAATATAGGCAATGCCGCCGCTCATGCCGGCGCCGAAATTCTTCCCTATGCTTCCGAGGATGATGACTCTCCCGCCGGTCATGTATTCGCATCCGTGGTCGCCAACCGCTTCAACAACCACTTTCGCGCCTGAATTCCTGACGCAGAAACGTTCGCCTGCAATGCCGCGGATATAGACCTCACCATTCGTCGCGCCGTAAAGCGCTACGTTTCCAACGATAACATTTTCGTGTGCGTTGAATGTCGAATTTTTAGGAGGGTAGAGGATTACCTTGGATCCCGAAAGACCTTTGCAGAAATAATCGTTTACCTCTCCTTCAATTTCGAATGTAACCCCTTTTGCGCCGAATGCGGAGAAACTCTGCCCAGCGGAGCCGTTCGCCTTTATGTAGATGGTATCGTCCGGGAGCCCTGCAGCCCCGTATCTTCGGGATATCTCGGCTGACAGCATCGTCCCTATCGTCCTGTTGATATTCCTTATTTTTATTTCCCCTTTGACCTTTTCACCCTTTTCCAAGGCTGGTTTTGCCATCTCGATAAGCTGGTGGTCCAGCGCGTTTTCGAGTCCGAAATCCTGTTCTTCTACACAGTATGAGGCACAGGAAGGGGATTTCGCTTTGTGTAAAAGGTTGTCCAGGTTCATATGTTTCGCTTTCCAATGGGAAACATTGCTACGCATCTTGAGTTTATCCACTCTTCCGACCATTTCATTCACGGTTCGGAATCCGAGCTGAGCCATATGATTTCTCATTTCCGTTGCGAGGAAGGTGAAGTAGTTCACCAAGTATTCCGGTTTGCCGGTGAAAAATGCACGGAGGTCCTTGTCCTGTGTTGCTATCCCTACAGGACAGCTGTTCATGTGGCATTTGCGCATCATTACGCAACCGCTCACGATAAGGGCGGATGTTGCTGCGCCCCATTCCTCGGCTCCGAGAAGTGTTGCCACTGCGACATCATACCCGGTAAGTATGCGGCCATCGGTTTGAACAACGATCCTGCTCCGCAAGTCGTTGCGCATGAGCACCTGATGTGTTTCGGCGAGTCCAAGTTCCCAGGGGAGCCCGGCATGTTTTATGGAGCTTTGTGGAGAGGCCCCTGTGCCGCCGTCATGCCCTGATATCAGGACTGCTTCCGCGTGACCTTTGGCGACGCCGGCGGCAATGGTTCCGACGCCGATTTCCGAAACTAGTTTTACGTTGATCCTTGCCTTTATATTCGAGTTCTTGAGGTCGAATATTAGCTGTGCAAGATCCTCGATCGAATAAATATCGTGATGAGGAGGAGGGGAGATGAGTCCTACCCCTGGGGTAGAATTCCTGGTCTTTGCGATAACCTTATCCACTTTATGCCCCGGCAACTGCCCCCCTTCACCAGGTTTTGCTCCCTGCGCCATTTTTATCTGTATCTCGTCGCTATTCACCAGGTAGTGTGACGTTACTCCGAATCGCCCGGAGGCAACCTGCTTTATGGCAGATCTGGCGGAATCGCCGTTTGGAAGAGGGGTAAACCTTGCGGGATCTTCGCCCCCTTCGCCGGTATTGCTTTTTGCGCCCAGCCTGTTCATCGCGATAGCGATCGTTTCATGCGCTTCCTTGCTAATCGAGCCGAACGACATCGCGCCTGTGAAGAACCTCTTTACAATGCTTTCGACCGGTTCGACCTCTTCGACAGGAATCGGTTCATTGTTTGCAAACTCAAGGAGGCCGCGGATCGTATTCAGCTGGATCGTATGGTTGTTCATTGTTTCCGTGTACTTCTTGAACATACCAAAATCGTTCATGCGAGTTGACTGTTGAAGGAGATGGATGGTTTCCGGATTGAAAGAGTGATGTTCTCCTCTTGCTCTCCAGCTGTATTTTCCGCCATGCTCAAGCCTGATGCTTCCTACCTCGTCTTTCCTGGGATAGGCGTAACGATGTCTCATCAGTGATTCAGTTTCGATAATGTCAATCCCGACACCGCCCAGTCTTGACGCGGTTCCTGAGAAATATTTGTCGATAAACTCTTTTTTCAGGCCAACCGCTTCGAAAATCTGCGCCCCTATATACGATTGAATGGTGGAAATCCCCATTTTTGAGAGGATCTTCAGTAAACCTTTGTCGATCGCTTTCATGTAGTTGTCGCGCGCCATCTTTCTGGTGATCCCCGGTTCAAGCTGTTCATTGAGCCTTAGATCCTCGATTGTTTCAAGCGCAAGATAGGGATTTATTGCGCTCGCACCGTATCCGAGAAGGGTAGCGAAATGGTGGACTTCTCTCGCTTCACCAGATTCCACGATGATACTGCACCTGGTTCTTACACCGTTTCTTATAAGATGGTAATGCACAGCCGAGACTGCCAGAAGCGTCGGGATTGGCGCGTATTTATCATTGACCGTCCTGTCGGAGAGAATAAGGATGTTTTTTCCCTTTGCAACTGCGTCAGTTGCCTTGCGGCAAACTTCATCTATCGCTTTTTCGAGATTGTGGTTTCCACCTTCGGCTCGAAAGACGATCGGGATCGGCTCCGCGTGGAAGAACGGAATATTTACCTGTTTGAGCCTTTCAAGCTGATGATTGGTAAGTATTGGATGAGGAAGTTCGATGACGCGGCAATGCTCCTTTGCTTCTGTCAGTATCTGGCCTTGAGCGCCTATGAAAGATACAAGCGACATAACGGACTCTTCTCTTATGGAATCGATCGGCGGATTTGTCACCTGCGCGAACAACTGGTAGAAGTAGTTGAAAAGGAGTTGCGGTTTGTCCGAAAGAACAGCCAGTGGAGTGTCGTTACCCATGGAGCCGATAGGTTCCGAACCGTTGTTGGCCATAGGTAACAGGATCATCCTGATATCTTCGAGTGTGTTGCCGAAAACCGATTGCCGGCGCACAAGGGTGTTATGGTCCGGTTGATGCGGGGACCTGACTTTCTCAAGCTGGCGGAGTTCAAGTTTCCCTTCGGCCAGCCATGTTGAGTATGGGGCCGTGTCGGCCATCAGCTCTTTAATTTCCTCATCCGGGATGATCCTATGCTCCTCCAGGCTCGCGACGAACATCCGCCCCGGCTGTAGCCTGCCGTTGAGGACGATTTTTTCCGGCGGGAACTCAAGCACGCCAGCTTCGGAGCCCATTACCAAAATGTTGTCGTCCGTCAAAAGGTATCTGGAAGGGCGCAAACCGTTTCGGTCGAGAGTTGCGCCTATCACCTTGCCGTCGGTAAAGGCGATGGACGCGGGGCCGTCCCACGGCTCCATCATCGTCGCGTGGTATTCATAGAAAGCCCTCTTCTTGGGGCTCATCTCCTTGTCGTGCGCCCATGCTTCGGGGATTAGCATCATCATTACATGCGGAAGTGAGCGACCATTCATAACAAGTAGTTCTACTGCGTTATCTATGATGGCAGAGTCGGACTGCGTGTCGTCGATGATAGGTTTCAGCTTTTCCAGTTCATCGTCGGTAAAAACGTCTGATTTAAAAACAGCTTCCCTGGCGGCCATTCTGTTGATGTTCCCCCTCAAGGTGTTTATCTCGCCGTTATGGGCAAGATATCTGAAGGGCTGTCCCAAAGGCCAGCTGGGGAACGTGTTAGTGGAAAACCTGCTGTGCACAAGAGCGAGGGCCGATGTAAAAGTCTCGTCGCTAAGATCCCGGAAATACTCCATGACCTGAGGAGAGGTGAGCATCCCCTTGTAGGCTATCGTCTTGTATGAAAGCGAGGAGATGAAATAGTCTAGGGAACCTTCTATTCCGCTATTGAGCACTTTCTTTTTTGCGTATTTGCGAATTACGAAAAGCCGTCTTTCAAATCCCATGGGATCAAGGTCATTGCTCTTTTTAATGAAGACCTGGGCCATGTGCGGTTCCACGTCACGCACCATTTTGCCGAGACCGCTGTTGTTTACAGGAAGGTCGCGCCAGCCGAGCACTTCCTGTCCCAGCTCTTTCACGCAGTTTTCAAAGATTTCCTTTATTTTTTCGCGGCTATCCTTTTTCTTCGGGAGGAAAATGATACCTGCCCCGTACTCGCTGAATTCCGGCAATGTTATGCCAATGGACGAACACTCCTTTTTCAGGAATTGATGAGGCATCTGGACAAGAATTCCCGCTCCATCGCCGGAATTTTTTTCGGCTCCTACTGCTCCCCGGTGTTCAAGGTTTTCAAGTATCTCAATCCCTTTTCTCACAATCCAGTGAGACTGCTCACCATTAAGGTTCGCAATAAAACCTACCCCGCAAGCGTCATGTTCATAACGAGGGTCGTATAGACCGATATTCTTTTGTTGATTCCGTTTGTCCATGCAATTCTTTCTTCTGTCACACCTTAATTAAAAGAAAATATTTAAAATTCATTTATAACTTGATCCGTGCATTTGCTTTGCTCGGACCCCCCAACAATCGGCTCCACTAGTATTGCCTCCAAATTGGACTAACTACTTTACGAATTACCAACAACATTTGCAAATGTTCTCTTTGAAATCTTTTATAACAGGTTGATAGACAACCAGTTTTAGCGATGCGGCAGGATCATATCCCTTTTTCAATCCGGTATTATCGTTTTGTCAGGGCCGGATTTCATGCCGATTTTCTATAGATGCGGCCACCTGGGATCGGCAAGATTCAAAAAACGGAAAAAACAATATCTCCCAAGCCTCAAATTTCTTTAATCACCCATCCGCAGTATCTCAAGTAGGAGCTTTATGCCTCAATTTGAATGCCGGTAATTGATACGCGTGTAATAGAGGTCCCTGCAATTGCTGGATTATCAACGTAAAAGAAGCTACCAAAAAAAAAATTGTATGTGACATAAAAAACTTTATTGTGATATTTACCAGTCAATTTCTTTCCGCTGGTGTAAAATTGAAATCGGAAGCAAAAACAATGACCCATTAATTGTATGGGGCAGAGATTTAGTGGACTTGCTTCCGTAAGTGTTTGGTTTGTTTGTGTTTAGTATGGGGGTAAGTTTTCATTGTATATGAAGGCAAATACTGTTCAAAGAAAAGCAGTATTGAATGGGGATATAAGGATTATAACTTTGTTGGGAGGATACTGAAATGCCTAGTTTTGTAATAGCGGAAAAATGCGACGGCTGCAAGGGGAGAGATAAAACAGCCTGCATGTATGTCTGCCCGCATGACCTGATGAAACTCGATACGGGGATGAATAAAGCATTAAACCAGGAGCCTGAGCAGTGCTGGGAATGCTACAACTGCGTAAAAATATGCCCTCAGCAGGCGATAGAGGTTAGAGGTTACTCAGACTTTGTGCCGATGAGATCAGCGGTAATACCTCTGCGAGGGAGCGATTCGATAATGTGGACCGTCAAGTTCAGAAATGGACAGATAAAAAGATTCAAATTCCCTATCAGGACCAAACCTGAAGGTTCAGTAGATCCATACGCTGGTACTGGCGACGCGGACATTTCAAAGATTAAACAACCTGGGTTTTTTACTCATCACGCGGCTGGTGTAAATATGCCTACACCTGACAGCAAAAAGTAGGGGGATAGGAAAATGGCTGAATTCAAATATACTGCGAAACCTGAAATAGTAGAAATTCACACAGACATCCTTTTAATAGGCGGGGGAATGTCAGCCTGCGGAGCGGCATACGAAGCCGCCCGCTGGGCAAAAGGGAAGAATGTAAAGATAACCATGGTCGATAAGGCGGCTGCGGAAAGAAGCGGCGCCGTGGCTATGGGTCTTTCTGCCATAAATACATACCTCGGTGAGAACTCGCCTGAAGATTATGTAAGGATGGTACGCACCGACCTGATGGGTATCATTCGCGAGGACCTCGTATTCGATCTTGGCAGACACGTTGACGATTCTGTTCATCTCTTTGAGGACTGGGGTCTCCCCATCTGGAAAACTGACGACGAAGGGAAGGGACATGACGGTTCCTACAAGGGAAAATCCCTGCGTGAAGGTGGAAAGCCGGTCAGGTCGGGCCGATGGCAGGCGATGATAAACGGAGAATCGTACAAGGTAATCGTCGCGGAAGCGGCCAAGAAGGCGCTTGAAGATAACAGGAAAGAGACCGGAGTGGAGCAGAACCTCTTCGAACGTCTCTTTATAGTAAAGGTACTTCATGATGCAACAGAGGATAACAGGATAGCCGGCGCATGCGGCTTCAGCGTTCGAGAAAACAAGGTTTATGTATTCCATGCAAATGCGGTAATGCTGGCGACAGGCGGATGCGTAAACGTATTTAAGACTAGGTCTACCGGTGAAGGTCAGGGGCGGGCATGGTTCCCGGTCTGGAACGCCGGTTCAAACTACGCAATGGGCGCGGAAGCGGGCGCGGAGCTGACCATGATGGAAAACAGGTTCGTTCCTGCCAGATTCAAGGATGGATACGGCCCTGTTGGCGCATGGTTCCTCCTCTTCAAGGCGCAGGCAACAAACTCGCTTGGCGAAGACTACTGCGTGACCAATCTGGAAGACGCGAAAAAACTCTACGGCAAGTACACGGAAAAGCTCGGCACATGCATGAGAAACCACATGATGTTGCAGGATATGAGAGCGGGTAAAGGTCCAATCCTTATGCGCACCGACGTGGCGATGAAAAAGCTGGCAGAGACAATGACTCCGAAAGAAATAAAGCATCTTGAGGCCGAAGCGTGGGAAGACTTCCTCGATATGACGATCTCCCAGGCAGGAGTTTGGGCCGCTAACGATATCGAGCCGGATAAGAAACCTTCAGAATTGATGCCTTCCGAACCTTACCTTCTTGGCTCTCACGCAGGTTGTGCAGGCCTTTGGGTAAGCGGACCAGACGATTTCGGCCCGGAAGAGTGGTCGTGGGGTTATAACAGAATGACAACAGTCAAGGGATTGTTCACGGCCGGCGATGGCGTAGGAGCATCGGGGCATAAATTCTCATCCGGTTCGCATGCGGAAGGGAGAATGGCGGGCAAGAGCATGGTTGCCTGGGTTCTTGATCACAAGGATTACAAGGCAAAGGCTGTTGAAAACGCCGAAGATGTCGCGTACGAGATCTACAAGCCTCTCGAAACTTTCGCGCAACATAAAGGTTATACAACCGCGCCGAACGTAAACCCGAATTACATCAAACCGAACATGTTCCAGGCCAGACTGCAGAAAATCATGGATGAGTATGTCGGAGGTATCACACCGTCATATACGACCAGTAAAACTCTGCTGGAAGCAGGCATGGGATACCTTGAGGTTCTCAAAGAGGACAGCAAGCTCCTGGGCGCCGCAGACCTGCATGAACTCCTCCGCGCATGGGAAAACTACCACAGGCTGATAGCGGCCGAGGCTCACGCAAGGCACATTCTCTTCAGGGAAGAGACAAGGTACCCTGGCTACTATTACAGGGGAGACTTCCTTGCGCTGGATGATGAGAACTGGAAGTGCTTCGTAAATTCGAAGATGGATCCTAAAACCGGTAAATGGGAAGTGTTTAAAAGGGAATACAAACAGCTTATCGCCGATTAATCCTCGGAAATTTGGTAACATGGAGGCCTTTTATATGGGCCTCCATGTTCAATATGTTTATTTGAATCATCTGCAGGAGGAATTGTGCAATCGGGAAAACCGGTAGTTGTTATTGGCGGCGGGACTAGCGGCATTACAGCCGCGGTGGAGGCGGCAGAAGCCGGCACACAGGTTATTCTCCTTGAGAGAGAGGCATATCTCGGCGGTCGCGTATTCCGCATGAATAAATATTTCCCGAAACTCTGCCCTCCGCAATGCGGGATGGAGATAAATTTCCAGCGGATAAGGTCCAATCCGAATATCAGGGTCATCACTTCCGCGACCGTTAAATCTGTCAGCGGAAGCGCGGGAAATTTCAAGCTTGAAATATCAACGGCAACAAACCCAGTAAACAATAAATGTACAGCCTGCGGCGACTGCGTTCCTGTTTGTCCCGTTGAGACCGTGGACGATTTCAACTATTCGATGTCAAAAAGAAAAGCGGTTTACATGTCGCATCCGATGGCGTATCCGAACAGGTTCATTATCGACATGAAAACCTGTAAAGGGGCCGAGTGCTCCAAGTGTGTCGATGCATGCAAGTACAAGGCGATAGAATTCGGGAAACCGGCGGAAGAAATGAGTATCGACGCCGCATCGGTGGTAATAGCGTCGGGGTGGAAACCGTATGACGCGGGAAAAATAGAGAACCTCGGTTTTGGAAGCTTTAAAAACGTAATTACCAACGTAATGATGGAGCGTCTTGCGTCCCCCGGAGGACCTACCGGCGGGAAGATTACTAGGCCTTCGGATGGAAAAGAAGTCAGAAAGGTAGCTTTCGTTCAATGTGCTGGATCAAGGGATGAGAACCATCTCCCATACTGCTCCGCAGTATGCTGTCTTGCTTCCCTGAAGCAGGCTACCTATGTGCGAAGCAATCCCTGACGCGGAGGTGATCATTTTCTATATTGATATGAGAACACCCGGCAAGTATGAAGCCTTCATGAAAAAGGTGTCAGGCGATGAAAAAGTGTCGCTCGTAAAGGGGAAGGTCGCAAAAATCACTGAAGACTCGTCGACAAAAGAGGTAATACTCTCCGCGGAAGATGTGATGGGCGGGGAAAAGATCGAGTATCGAGCGGATCTGGCGGTTCTTGCAACAGGGATGGCGCCAAGCCTCAATGGCGAGGCAAAAAACCTGATGGTACAAACCGATGAAAACGGATTCATTCTCACTGATAAACTTCCCGACGGCATATCGGTAGCAGGCGTTGCCGAAAGACCGGTGGATGTAGTCGCTTCGGTAATGGGGGGGACAGCCGCCGCGCTTAACTCCCTGCAGTGGGGTGGGAAATGACTGAAACCAACGGCACAATAAACAGCTATGTTTGTACCGGATGCGGTATAGGCGAAAGCCTGGATGTTCCAAAACTCTGCAAGGTTCCGGTAGAGCACTCAGGTCTTCCGGAAGCAAAAACGCACCCGTCGCTCTGCAGTGACGAAGGGGTAGCGTTCCTAAAACAGGATGTAAGCGCGGGCGCAAACAAGATCGTGATTGCCGCCTGTTCAAAAAGGGTATTCTCCGAGAAGTTCGACTTTGGCCCGTCCGTTATGGTCGAGCGTGCGAACATACGTGAAGGGGCGGTATGGATCAGTGAGCCGAACAACGAGAATACTCAGCTCCTCGCCGAAGATTACTTCCGCATGTCGGTTGTGAAATCGGGGAAGAGATCGCTTACTACCCCTTACATTCAGGAACTGGACAAGAAGATACTTGTAATCGGCGGAGGTATTGCGGGGCTTTCGTCGGCGATACAAGCTTCAAGAGCCGGAAAGAACGTCGTGCTTGTCGAAAAGGAGAGCAAGCTCGGGGGATTCATGAACCGGTTGAAGAAAAAACTCCCCTCGGGCGATGATTCGCTAAATCCTGCCGAGACCGGAATCAGCGGGAAGATAACATCGGTTGAGAACGATCCCAAGATCGACGTGAAACTGTCAACCGAGATAGAATCTATTTCCGGCCAGCCAGGAATGTTTGACGTGACGATGAACTCAAGTGGAAAGAGCATTACCATTCGCGTAGGGGCGATTATCCAGGCAACCGGCTCAAAGCCATACGATCCTCAAAAACTTTCGCATCTTGGATATGGGAAGAAGAATATAGTTACGAATATTGAGTTCGAGGATATGGCTGTCAAAGGTGAGATCGTGCGCCCATCGGACGGCGGAAAAATAAGATCCGTTCTTTTCGTTCAGTGCGCCGGCTCGCGTGATGAAAAACATCTTCCGTACTGCTCTTCTTACTGCTGTTCGACCACCCTGAAACATGCGGTCTATCTGCGTGAACAGGATAAGGATATAAAGATATATATCGTCTACAAGGACATAAGAACCCCAGGCAAATACGAACTCTTCTACAAAAAAGTTCAGGAGGATGATGGAATCTTTTTCACGAAAGGCGAGGTAGCCTCAGTGGAAGAGGGTGATGGCGGAAGCGTGAACATCACTGTAAAGGAGACACTCCTTGGGGGTGAGATAACTATAAAAGCCGACATGGCGGTGCTCGCAACAGGTATGGAGTCATCGGCGAAAAATGGCGGGGCTCTTAAACTCAAATACAGGCAGGGGCCGGAACTGCCGGAATTGGCGTACGGTTTCCCTGATTCGCACTTCATCTGTTTTCCATATGAGACAAGGAGAACCGGAATATACGCAACAGGGACAGTGCGACATCCGATGGACAGTCGTCAGGCCGAGATCGATTCCGCTGGAGCTGTACTCAAGGCGATCCAGTGTCTGGAACTTTCGTCTACAGGAAAATCGCTTCATCCACGTTCGGGCGATACCAGCTACCCTGAGATAGCAATGGACAGGTGCACACAGTGCAAGAGGTGCACCGATGAATGTCCCTACGGGATGTACGACGAAGACGAAAAGGCGAATCCGATACCGAATCCTTTGCGTTGCAGAAGATGCGGCACATGTATGGGAGCTTGTCCGCAGAAGATAATCTCGTTCAAGGATTACCATGTAGATATGTACAGCGAAATTATCAGAGCTTCAAGTATGCCCGGTGAAGAGGAGGAGAAGCCGAGGGTGCTTATTCTTGCGTGTGACAACGATTCTGTGCCTGCTTTCGACATGGCTGCCGCCGAACGATTGAAGATCAGCCCTTTCGTGAGGATCGTTGCGCTTAGATGCCTCGGTTCAATGAGCATGGTATGGCTAAGCGACGCATTCTCGAAAGGTTTCGACGGCGTGATCCTGATGGGATGCAAACATGGGGACGACTACCAGTGCCATAACGTGAAGGGGAGCGAGCTTGCTAACGAGCGAATGGGGAAACTCGAAGAGACGCTCGGAAGGATGGCTATTGAACCACAGCGCGTGCAGTTTACACCGGTTGCGATAGGGGATTACAAAAAGCTTCCTGGGATAATCGACGAATTCATGAAAATGATAGACGAAGTAGGTCCGAATCCGTTCAAGGAGTTCGGAGAATAATGAGACGGGAAAGGAGTTAACGTGAGTTCCGGTCAATTCGTATCGCCAGACATGGAATTTATCGCGCAGCTGAAAAGTGCCGGCGCGGATGCGTTTAAAAAATGTTTTCAGTGCGCCACATGTACTTCCGTCTGCGGAGTATCGCAGGGGAGTACCCCCTTTCCGAGAAAAGAGATAGCGCTTGCACAGTGGGGACAGAAGGATAAACTCCTTTATGATCCCGGCGTATGGGTCTGCCACCAGTGCGGTGACTGCACAAAACATTGTCCGCGAGGGGCGGACCCTTCCGCGGTTCTTTCCGCGATTAGGGGGATAGGATACAGGGAGCTCGCTGTCCCTGCGGTGCTCGGCAAATTCATGTCGTCACCGTCGTACCTTGTTCCGTTGCTAGCGGTTCCGATCGCCGTCCTTCTTCTCGTGATCATGGTTGTGAATGGAATTTCACTCCCCGAAGGTGATGTTGTTTTTTCAAAACTGATGCCGATCGCGGTGATAGACTCCGTGTTTCTCCCGGTCGCGTTCTTCGCTGTTGTAACGGCTCTTTTGTCGATAATGAAATTCTGGAAAAAAATGTCCATCAATACCGGGAAAGAATCGAACGTCGTATCGGGTTTGATAAAAACGATCATGGATGTGATACTTCACAGGAGGTTCAGCAAGTGCGAGACAAACAGCCAGCTGAACCTTTCGCATCTCCTTACCTTTTACGGTTTCATCGCCCTTTTCATAACGACAAACATGGTGATGGCCTACCACTACCTCTTCGGCATAGAGACGCCGCTTTCACTGGGTGATCCAGTCAAGATACTGGGTAACGTGGGAGCGGTGCTTATAACGCTGGGATTGGCATGGACCATCTTCAGGCGGCTGACAAATCCGAAAGCCTCCGGCAAGGCGACATACACTGATTGGACATTTATAATAGCCTTGACGCTTACGGCGCTAACAGGCATAGGGGCGGAGCTGTCGAGGCTTGGCGGCATGGCTGGAATTGCCTATACCGTTTATTTCATCCACCTTGTAATGGTCTTTTTTCTCTTTGCGTATATGCCTTTTTCCAAGTTCGCGCACATCCTGTACAGGACTACCGCGATGGTTTTCTCAAACGGTATTAAAAGCTCGGAGGGCAGATAATGTCTAAACTTGTGAATCCCCATGGTTCGAAAAAACTGAAATGTCTCCTCCTTTCCGGAGAGAAACTGAAAAGCGCTAAGAAAAAGGCCGAAAAGCTGAAACAGATTCGGATGACTTCCAGGGAAACCGGCGATCTCATCATGATGGGCATTGGAGCGTTCACGCCGCTGGATGGGTTCATGGGTAAAAAGGACTGGAAGGGTGTCTGCGAGAAGATGAAAATGGTGAACGGCCTCTTCTGGCCCATCCCGATAACCATTTCCGTTTCCCGCGAGGAGGCCGCCAAGATAAAAAATGGGGAGTCTGTCTCGCTGGTGGATGATGAAACTGACGAGCTTATGGGGAGCATGGTCGTAAAGGAAAAGTACGAACCTGACCTTAAATTCGAATGCAAGCACGTATTCAAGACAAACGACATGCAGCATCCGGGAGTGGCGAACGTCATGGCACAAAAGCCTGTAAATCTCGGAGGGCCGGTAAAGGTCTTCAGCGAGAGCTATTTTCCGCAAGAGTTCAAAGGGCTTTACATGAGACCGGAAGAGACCAGGAAAATTTTCGACAAGAAGGGGTGGAGCAGTGTTGCGGCGCTTCAGCTAAGAAACCCGATGCACCGCTCCCATGAATACCTTGCGAAAATCGCGATAGAGATAGCCGACGGCGTATTCATTCACCAGCTTGTCGGGAAATTGAAACCTGGAGATATCCCCGCGCCTGTGAGGGTAGAGGCGATAAACGTGCTTACAGAGAAATATTTCGTAAAGGACACCTATCTGATGGGGGGATATCCGCTCGACATGAGGTATGCCGGACCGAGGGAGGCTCTACTGCACGCGCTCTTCCGGCAGAACTTCGGATGTTCTCACCTCCTGGTCGGGCGAGACCACGCAGGGGTAGGGGAGTATTACGGCCCGTTCGACGCGCACAAGATATTCGACGAGATACCGAAAGACGCGCTTGAGATTCGCCCGCTGAAGATCGACTGGACGTTCTACTGCAGGAAGTGCGACGGTATGGCCTCCATGAAGACCTGTCCGCATGCGCCTGAAGACCGGGTTCTCCTTAGCGGAACCAAACTGCGGAGCATGTTGTCGAATAACGAGCCTGTCTCATCGGAATTCAGCAGGCCGGAAGTTCTTGAGGTTTTGAAGAGATATTACGACAACCTCGAAGAGAAGGTCGAAATAAAGCTCCATAAGTACTCCGAAGGTGAGAAGGTTACATAAGTATTCATAGAGAGATAAAGGTATCAAGCGTAAAAGGGAAGAGATTTTGAAAACCGATTTTCAGAAGATATAATAAGCGGATACGATTTTGCTCCTTGATAGTGGCGCAAAATTTGGTGTAGTAAATAAGGAATTATTAACCAGCCGGGAGGTAAAAAGGGTTGAGGGGTCTACAAGGGTTAAAGCGGTCTTTATCCATAATAATGGCTTTCTTGATGTTTCCGCTGAACGGCACCGCCTATTCCGCTACTCGCGCCGAGAACATCAAGACAATTGAAATGTATCTGAACCTCGACTCAAATGATATCGGGATAGCCGAAAACGGTGAAACCGACGAATGGATCATCAAAGAGATAAACGGACTGAGTTCGGATCAGCTGGAAAACCTGGTTGCGAAGGCCGAGGCGCAATCTTACCAGGCAAGCGATTCGGGCGGAGACTCTCACTTCTGGAGAACCTTTTTCATAACCTGGCTGGTAGTATTGGTTGTAATGACCGGGGGCTTATTCTACCTGTTCGGGGTCATTTGACCTCTACTGAAATAACCCCTTTCAGTATCCGCAGAGCTTTTTATACCTTCCGGATCATTTAACTCCGGCATCTTCAGCATGCGGAGAAAAATCCTTCCCGTACCGGCTCATCTGCGCCGGGAGGAGGGGATCGCCAGGGAGATGGCCGGTTAGGAGCATGTTCCAGTAAACCCATTTGAATCCCATTTTGCCGAGATGGTTCAGGTGGCTCTCCTTTAACAGCGAAAATGGGCCGACACCCGGCACGGGGAATGTCCCGGCTAGAGGCTCAGTATCGTAATTAAAATCAAACAAAAGAGCCTTGTGGAATCCCGATTCGATAAAACAGTTAGAGTGCCCGTCATAATCGGGCAGGGGCTTTTCCCCTTTCAGCTCTCTAAGGAAATTTTCAACGATAATTTCAGCTTCAAAATGGGCGACCGAGCCCGCTTTGGAGGTCGGGACATTCGTGTTATCGCCAAGCACATAGATATTGTCCGCCTTCTGGCTCTTCAGCGTATGCTTGTCCGTAAGGGCAAAACCGGCTCCGTTGCCGAGGCCGGAGTCTTCGATGACCTCCGGGCCGAGATTGGGCGGTATGGAGACAAGCAGGTCGTAAGGAACGCTTTCGCCGGTAAATGAGAAGATGGTTTTACTTTTGCCATCGACCCTTCCGATGGTGAAATTCGGAATTATTTTGATGTTCTTCTCCGCAGCAATTTCGTTCAGCACCCTTGTCGCTTCAGGTTTGGTGAATGCTCCGGTAAGGGGGGTTACAAGGTCGATTTCAACCTTGTCCCGCATGTTTCTCTTGTGGAAATAGTAGTCGGCAAGAAAGACAAATTCGATCGGAGCGACTGGACATTTGATAGGCATTTCGGCAATGTTCAGAACAACGCGTCCCCCTTTGAAATTTTCAAACGATTTTTGGAGGGAGAGCGCGCCATCAAGGGTGTAGAAGGTGTTCGCATGCTCGCCGAAAGCCTCTTCCATCCCTTCAATCTCAGATGGTGCAACATGTGTTCCGAGGGCAAGAATCATCCAGTCGTAGTCGTGGACACCTTTATCCGTTTCGACGCGATTGTTTTCATGGTCGATAAGTTTTATCTCTTCATTCAGGAAGGTCACCCCTTTTGGAAGCGGTTTTGTTATCGGTTTTGTGACATCCGCCCGAGTTTCATAGCCATACAGCTTGAATGGCAGGAAAAGGAAACCAGGCTGATAGTAATGCTCGGATGCCTTGTCGATCATCGTAATGGACCACTTTTTAGGATCGAGCTTTTTCGAGAGTTGGTTTGCGATTATCGTACCGCCTGTGCCTGCGCCTAGTATCAGCAACTTTTTCATCTGAAACCCCTTTCAACGGATTTTTTAAACCCTTTTGTCTGTCTACTTTTAAAGAGACATTTCCGCAGTGATGGATTCGAAGTATTTTTTGGAAAAATAGAACCGGAAAGCTGAAATAAGTTGAAGTGAGAAATGAATAGTTTAGGTGTAACTACCAGAAAAGCGGATACTTGCGGCTTGGGGCAAGGTTGTTTACCACCAGGGCAACCAACAGCAGAAGGGTGGCCCCAAGCGCTACTGGAATCAGTGCGTAAAAGTAGCCTAGATCATGTATGGCAGGGGAGCCTATTACGGCGATAAGTGCGGTTGCCCCTCCGGGGGGGTGCAAGGTATTGGTGAGAAGCATGATCGCAACCGAAACGGAAACAGCAATCGATCCGGCAAGCCAGATGACATTGCCAAACATCTTGAAGCAGAATACCCCTACCAGGGCCGATAGCACATGACCGCCGAAACAGTTTCTCGGCTGTGCCAAAGGTGAGTGGATCGCCGCGTACAGGAGTACGGCAGAGGCCCCAAAAGAGCCGATTATCAGGGTCATATCCATCCCTTCAAACCAGAATGATGTAAGCCAGCCGCAAAGGCCGATGCCGATGGCAGAGCCGAGCCATGACCAGAAAACCTCTACCATACCGGGGAAAACGTGGGGCTTCCCGTATCCGTGCATCTTCTCAAAAAAATATTTCAACATAATGAGCAATCCAAAAAAACTAATATGAAGGATGAATTATATGTTTATGAAAGCCTGCGGTCAAACAGCTAGCGTTTTTGATATCGAGAATTTGTCAGGTGAAAAGCTGAATAAATGATTGGGGTTGTCCATCCCGGGCGAACAACCCGTTCCCGGCGGCGCAGTTCCCAGAAAACAACCGCCTTCGTCAGTTAGAAATATAGTTGACCCTTAAGGGAGAATCAAGGGGAGGGCGAAAGAGACGTGGGAGATGACGAGGGGGGAGTTTGAAGAATTTAAACAGGAGGAGAGATATGCTTCAGCTCTGTGAGCTAAGGATCGGATTGCTCGCCATGTTTTTTCTGAAGTTGCCATAATATAGATTCTGTATATGGTTCCCCTGGATGAAGAAAAGGCTTCTTTCGATCACAAGCCCGGCTGTTATAAGCACAAGAGTCAATCCCGTTGAAAACGCGCTCGGGACAAAAAAGAAAAGGAGAATAAAGGGGAGCACAAATATTAAAGTAATTGCCAATAATTGGCGCGTAACTATTTGTATATTTGTAATGGGGAAGAAGTATTCTTTCGTATTGAAATGCGCGTATGAAGTCCCCCAATCGAGGATTTTTATCTGCCCGACGGAAATTCCGAGTGCGTTATTTTCGGTGATCGGCTGATAGTGACGCGCATTATAAACATACGCGGAGATCTTCATTACCAAAGCGACAGCGCCGGTCGTGAATGTGATGTTCAGTACCAAATCAAAAACCGCTTTGTCCATTCCTGCAAGTGCCAATCCAGCAAGGGCGGCGATAAATCCCGATGTAAGTCCAAGCAGGAAAAAATTGATAACGGTATACGCGTTCGCCCACTCTTTGATAAATCTGATCTTGGCATAGAGCATTGAAGTCGAGAGGTAGAGGCCGAGACTTGAGAGAACGCCCAGAACGCCTGCGACCCTTCTCGTATTTTCAGGCGAGCCTGTGTAGAAAAGGAATGTGTACGCAAAAACGAAAAAGAGGAATGCAGGGGCGAATATCATCTCCCTGGAAAGCCATGACTGTTTCCATTTGCGAAACGCCTTGTAGCCCCTGGAAGGATTTCCAAGGTGGAACGTTGATGCCAGTATCCCCAGGGAAGGGAGGATGAACGACATCGCAAGAGATATGTATACAAAATCTCCTGACAATCTTTCCATATATAGAAAATCGAGAAGTACCAGCAGGATAAACAGCCCCTGTCCGATTCCAGAAAGAACCGACAGCAGTACAAGTGAAATTTCAGGATGCATCTTTTTCTCCTATGGAACGGCCCAGTCTTCCGATGTTTTTGTGTCATCAGGGGTTGTTTTCTTTGGTTCGAGCTCAACGACAGCGTGTCGCTGTACTTCAAGCTCTTCCTTGTCGAGTTTGATTTCCTTGCGTCTTTTCGGGAGATAGTGGTTTGACGGATTTGTGCCGGCTTCGCTCATTGCCCTGTATCCATGTCCGCTTTTGATAGCCTTTGATGCTTCGCTTTCCGGATCGTCAATATCGCCATAGGTTCTGGCGTTTGCGGGGCAAGCAAGAACGCAGGCGGGTTTGCGTTCATTCTCTGGAAGGTCTTCGTTGTAGATCCTGTCAGCGCAGAGCGTGCATTTCTTCATCACGCCGTCGAATTCGTCAAACTCCCTGCATCCGTATGGGCAGGCCCATGAGCAGTATTTACATCCGATGCAGTCGTCATAATTTACAAGCACCACCCCGTCTTCCGTCCTTTTCAGGGAGGCTCCGGTAGGGCATACCTCCACGCAAGGGGCGTCCTTGCAGTGCATGCACGATTTTGGGAAATGGATGACTTCCGTTTTCGGGAATTTTCCCACTTCGTAGGTCTGCACGCGGTTGAACCAGACCCCGGAAGGTTTATCGCCGTAAGGTTCGTTGTCCGTGAGCGGACCGAATTTACCCGCGCTGTTCCAGGCCTTGCAGTTCGTGGCGCAGGCGTGGCATCCAACGCATTTGTTGAGGTCTATAACCAGGGCCAATTGTGTCATTTACTTTTTTCGCTCCGTCAATATTTCCCTGATGATCTTCGGCGCTGTGACCATATGTTTCAGCTTCTTTAACGGCTTGAACTGCGGCCAGTGCCCGCTCTCGTCGGCCTTGTATATTTTGACTCTCAGGTCGTACCATGCCGCCTGCCCGGTAATCGGATCGGAATTCGATATTCTCGTGCCGTCTTCGTGGTCCAGCTCTTCGGTTATCAGATGGTTGAGGAGGAATCCTTTTTTGGCCTCATCGGCATCGGGGGAGAGGTTCCAAGCCCCCGGATATTTGCCGATGGCGTTCCATGTCCATACGGTATCCGGCTGAACAGCCTCGGAATATTTTACCTGTACCCTTATCTTTCCGATTGGGGATTCGACCCAGGCCCAGTCCATATCGTTGATGCCAAGCTCCAGTGCGCGGTCACCGTTCATGTAAAGGAAGTTTTGCCCGGCGATCTGCCTCAGCCAGGCGTTCTGGCTATCCCACGAGTGATACATAAATGGAGGTCTCTGTGTGATAGCCGAGAAGTTATATTTCTTCGTGTCTATCTTTGTATGCTCAATCGGCTCAAACCAGAAGGGGAGCGGATCGAAGTATTTCAGGATCCTTTTTTTCTGAATTTCTGTTTTCGGTTTTCTGCTGTTGCCGATACCTTTTGCGGCAAGGCGGAAGGACTGAAGCGGCTGTGAGTAGAAAGACATTATCAGCTGGTCGTTCTCTCTTATCAATTTGTTCTTCTGGGCCCAGTTGAGATACTCCTGATTGATGTTCCGGTTGTACTGCATTGAAGGTTTCAGTTCGTGCTGGTAAAAGCTTTTGTTTTCGATATATCTTTCCCACTGGTCGGGGTTTGGTTCGCCAACCATGCTTTTGGAGCCATCCTTCCCGCGCCAGCCGGACAGGAAGCCTATCCCCGCGCCAGGCTCCGGTTCCCATCCGGTGATGAACTCCTTGTAGGTCTTGAAACGAGGCTTCCCTTCGGCGTCGCAGAAACCCTGCATCCCGATAGCATTTGCCAGGTCGATGAGTGTCTGCTGGAAAGGTACGCATTCCCCTTTCGGTTCAAGTATCGGGTGCCTGATGGCATCGCCGGTTTTATCGTATTCGCTGATGGGCCTGTCGAGCATTGAAATGACGTCGTATCGTTCGAGATAGGTAGTATCCGGGAGGACCAGATCGGCAAATGCAACCTGCTCGCTGTAGAAAGCGTCGCTGACTACGATGAAAGGGATCTTGTATTCGCCGTCATCCCCTTTGGCCTTGAGCATCTCAATCACGCCGCTGGTGTTCATTGTGGAGTTCCATGCCATGTTTGCCATGAATAGAATAAGGGTATCTATGGGGTACGGATCCCCCTTGTAGGCGTTTGTAATTACGTTTTGGAGCATTCCATGCGCCGTAAGCGGAAATTCCCAGCTGAAAGCCTTGTCGATCCTTACCGGTTTTCCGTCATTATCCACCAACAGGTGGTCGGGGTTGCTCGGAAAGCCAAGCTCCGGGTTCGGGAGCGGCGTATTCGGTTTAATCAGATCGGGGGTGTTGATCGTTTTGGGGCAGGGGGGGATAGGCTTCGGAAAAGGAGGTTTAAACCTGAAACCGCCCGGCCTATCAATGATGCCGAGCAACATCATGAAGATGGAGAGACCGCGTACGGTCTGGAATCCGTTTGAATGTGCGGCAAGACCTCTCATGGCGTGAACAGATACAGGGTTGCCGGTAGTTGTTTTATGTTCTTTTCCCCATACGTCTACCCACTCCACTGGGAGGGTGATGGTATGGTCCCTGGCTGTTTTGCCGATCTCAAGCGCGATACGCTCTATCTGTTCTGCGGGGATACCGCATATTTTTGAAGCCTTTTCGGGGGTGTAATCCTCCTTGACCCGTTCAACCATAAGTTGGAAACCGGTCTTCAATGTTTTACCGTCGGGGCTTTTGAACGTCCCCTCAAGGGCAGGTTCTATCCCTTCAAGATGAGCTTCCTTGATGGAGCCGGATTTAGTATCCCATACCACTTGCTGCTGGTATTTGATCTGTTTTTCAGGCTGAAGATAGAACATACCTTCATCCTCTTTCCCTTCATCCTGCACTACGAGGTAGGCCGCGTTGGTATGCGTGAGGAGGAACTCCCTGTCATACATCCCGTTTTTCAGAAGTACATGCACCATTGCCAGTATAAAGGCTCCGTCCGTCCCCGGTTTTACGGGAACCCATTCATCGGCGATCGCACCGTACCCGCTTCTCACCGGATTTATCACTACGACCTTTCCGCCGTTCTCCTTTATTTTTGAAATTCCGATCTTCAGCGGATTCGAGTCGTGGTCTTCGGCAACGCCGAAAAGCATGAAATACCTTGTCCTGTCGTAATCCGCGCCGCCGAACTCCCAGCTTGTGCCGCCGATAGAATAAATCATCCCTGTGGCCATATTTACGGAGCAGAAACCGCCATGCGCGGCAAAATTCGGCGTACCGAACTGTTTTGCCCAGTAGGAGGTAAGCGCCTGCATCTGGTCGCGACCGGTAAAGAAGGCAAGTTTCTTGGGGTCTTCGGCCCTTATTTTTTTTAGCCGGGGAACAAGTATTTTCATTACTTCGTCCCACGATATTTCTTCAAATTCAGCTTCCCCTCTCTCGGCCCCTTTTTTCCTGAGGAGAGGCTTTGTTATCCTGGCAGGACTCAGCTGTTTCATCACGCCAGAGGAGCCCTTTGCGCAGATAACCCCCTTATTTGTAGGGTGGTCGGGATTTCCCTGAATGTATCGAATTTGACCATCTTGTGTGGTAACCTTTATCCCACATCGACAGGCGCACATATAACAGGTGGTGTACTTTATATCCTCGCCGGGATTTAGTCTGTGGCCGTCCTTAAAGGTTTTTTCTGTCGGTATGTTTTGCATATTAAGCAATGTTAGCTTTCCGGTGTGAAAAATAGCAACGCATTAATTCTGATAAAACGATAAATAAAATTAATGGTAGGATTTAGACGATGAGATGTAATTGCCCGGTAAATGGTATAGGGAATAGATTGAATGCTTGATTTTAAATATAAGGTTTTCCTTTCTGCCGGAAGGCTGTTAAGTTTTTCAAAGGCGGCAAAAGAGATTTCACTCACACAGCCGGCAGTCAGCTTCCAGATACGGCACCTCGAGGAGGAGCTAGGCACACGGCTGTTTCTGAGGTATCCAAACAGAATAGAGCTTAGCCCTGTTGGTGAAATGCTCCTCAAGGAGCTTGAGCAGATGGAAGGGTACGCGGAGCAGGCACATCAACGGGTAATGAAGAAACTGGATAAATTCTGGGGTACCGTTGAAATTGGTGCATCAACAACGGTAGGCGACTACTTCCTTCCCCCTGTTCTAGCGGATTTCAAAACAGAATATGACGAGGTGGGGCTAAAGGTACTTGTGGGAAATACCAACGAAGTTCTTGGCTATCTGGCAGACGGGCTCGTTGATTTCGCCATTGTCGAAGGCCCGGTAAAAACAAGGCAATGGGAAGTACAGGCCGCTTTTCTAGATGAGCTGGTCATCATCGCACCGAGGGATTTCTACTGCATGGGTGACGGGTATATAACTAAAAAGCAACTGGCAGGCCAGCCGTTCATTTCCAGGGAACCAGGCTCCGGCACGCGGGCGGTAATCGACAGCATCAAGGATGGTGAAAAACTGCTTGTTCCTAAGTCAAATATAGTACTTGAGCTTGGTAGCAATACGGCGATAAAAAGGGTAGTGGAGTCCGGGCTAGGGATTTCCATAGTATCCAAAATGACGATTGCGCGCGAAGTTGCTAATAAATCCCTGTCAGTGATTCGAGTAAAGGATTTCCCAATCTACAGGCAGATATCGTTCGTGTTCAACCGCGGGGTGGAGAAGACCGATCTGGTCACAAAGATGGTCAAATTATGCGAGCAAAGGGCACGGGAGGTCGGATTGGAAAACGCAGAGGGAAAAAATAACGTCTATTGACGCTTGTCAGGTGACATGCCGTTCGGTTCCATAAAATCTCCGCAAGCCTCATAACCGGTTTCATCTGTCTGCAATACGCATCCGGACCGGGCTAATTCCATATTTTTTAACGAAAAAATATTGATATAGAAAAAATCGCTTATCAATGTTAAATTCTACGGATAATAGCAACATTGGATAATTATCCTGACGGAACAAAGATGGAATTGACAACAGACATGATCCTGGTGATGGGGTTGATAGGCCTCGCCATTTTTCTGTTTGTAGTAGAGTGGATAAGGGTTGATGTTGTCGCAATCCTCATAATGGTGCTCCTTCCATTGTTCGGTCTTGTTGAACAAAAACATGCCTTCATAGGGCTTGGGAGTAATGCGGTTGTTGCAATAATCGCCGTCATTATTCTTGGAGCGGGGCTGGATAAAACAGGCGTTATAAACCGCATTGTGTCGCCGGTAGTCCGCTTTGCCGGGAAAAATCCGAACAGGATAATTGTCGCCATCTCCTCAACCGTAGGAACCATTTCAAGTTTTATGCAGAACATAGGCGCGGCGGCGCTTTTTCTTCCGGCGATAAAACGGATCAGCAAATCGATGAATATCTCAATATCGCGTCTTCTAATGCCTGTCGGTTTTGCCGCGATCCTTGGGGGAACGATAACGATGGTAGGATCAAGCCCTCTCATTCTCCTGAATGATCTTCTAAGGCCGCTTAATTTGGAACCTTTTGGCCTCTTCGATGTAACTCCGATCGGCTTGGCGTTGCTGATCTCTGGTATCGGGTATTTCGTGCTGTTCGGCAAATTCGTCCTGCCTCAAGGAGACGAAGATTCTGAAGAAGCTTTGCTGGAAGAGAGTATTACCCAGCATTATGAATTTCTTGGCGAGCCTTTTGAGCTTCGGACGCCGAAGGGCTGGAAGAGTATTCCGCACACTCTTAGAGAGATACGCACAAACTACGGGATAAGCGTAGTTGCCATTGCCGATCAAGACAAGGAGTATACCCTCGCGCCTGGAAGGGAGAGCGTGCTGGTACCGGAAATAGATATTGGCGTATATGGCAAACCGGAAAACGTAAAGAGGTTTGCTGATGAAAACGGAATCATACTGAAGGAATCGCTCGACTTTTTTAAAACACTCCTCTCTCCTTCGATGTCAGGTACCGTCGAAGCTGTAGTCTCGCCGCATTCGCAAATGGAAGGAAAAACTCTGCTGCATTTCAATTTCAGAAAGAAATATCACCTGGTCCCGATGGCAATTTACAGAAGCAAGACTGAGATCTTTCAATCAAACCTTAGCGATGTGATATTGAAGGTAGGGGATGCTGTTCTTTTACACGGTTCATGGGATCGACTAAAGATTCTTGAGAAAAACAAGAACTTTATCATCGCAAGCCCCATTGAAACAGAACCTCTCAGGCCTGAAAAGTCTCATCTTGCGGTTTTGTGGTTCGCCGTTTCATTGTCCATGGTCATCTTCTTCAATATACAGCTCTCTGTTTCCCTTATGACCGGGGCTCTTGGAATAATAATTACCAAGGTGATTACAATTGACGAAGCTTATCAATCCGTGGACTGGAGGACGGTATTTCTCCTTGGTGGCCTTATCCCGCTCGGTGTTGCAACGGAAGAAACAGGAACCGCTGAATGGATCGCTTCAAATATTTTCGATTTGGTCGGCATCGTTTCACCGATAACACTGCTACTGATAATTGCGGTTCTGACTTCCTGCTTTACTCTCGTAATTTCGAATATAGGCGCTACCGTTTTACTAGTTCCGCTTGTAATTAATCTAGCCATGAAGACCGGTACGGATCCAAGAATGGCCGCCCTGATGGTGGGCATTGCGGCATCAAACTCTTTCATACTGCCGACTCATCAGGTTAATGCGCTCTATATGGGGCCGGGAAGATATAGAAGCATCGACTTCATTAAGGCTGGCACTATCCAAAGCATTATCTTCATTGTAGTGACAACAGCCATGATGTACCTTTTCTACGGTGTTCAGCACTAATTAAGATTAGTTGATCAAATACACCAACATATGGTGTGTTTACCTGCTAAAATATGGCGCAAAAGCCATATTATCAAGAATAGCCCTGGTTGATTTCATTTATGCCTATATATATCAATGCGATACATGCCAATGTATCCGGTACGAACCTTGCTTTAAATTGGTACAATATAAGTGCAAAGGCGAAAAACATATCTTTTTTACCATAGGTATTGCACCTTTTCGGCATTTACTGGCTCTAAGAACTGATGTGGTAAGAATAGGTCGCCTGGTTGGGGGTAATTGTGTTGGATGTATGGCATGAATGATAAATTCTCTGATGAATTGGGTTCGGTGAGTTCCCTTATTTCCAAGCCTGAGAATAGCCCTATACTTCAATCTATCTTTGACGGTCTTCCAGACGGAATAATCGTCATAGACAAGTTCTTCAAAGTGGTAATGGCCAACAAGGCCATGCAAACCCTACTTGACAAGCCAAGCAACGAACTGGAGGGGAAGTACTGTTTCTATATCTGTCACGATACCAACAGGGTATGCGGAGACTGTCAGGCGGAGAATGTTTTCATGAATATGCACCCTCCTGCGCGGATCAGGAAGTGTTCGAAAGATAACAATGAGAACCGGCAGTACGAAATACTGAATTTCCCAATACGCAATATGAACGGAGAAGTTCATTACATGATCGAGTACATAAGGGATATAACGAATCTGCAAAATATTGAGAAAGAGCTGATGGAAACCCGGCGTCTCTCAATTATCGGAGAAATGGCGGCAAAGACGTCACATGAGATACGAAATCCGCTCAACGCCATGGAAGGAGCCGCTCACTATCTCCTTGAAGAGTATAAGGATGATCAAAAGATTCAGAAATTCGTGGGTCTTATCAGGGAGCAGATTCTGAGATTGAACGATGTGACGACGAATCTTCTCATGAAAGCCAAACAGAAATACAAAGGCGAAAAGGATCAAATAAGCACGGTACTGGTCAAGTCAATTGAAATAGCCCAATATGCGCCCAACGGCAAAGAGGTGGAAATTGAGCTCTTCCTCGATGAAACGCTCCCAGCTGTTTATTTCGATCCATCGGCCATGCAGGAAGTTTTCGTAAACATACTGAAAAACGCAATGGATGCCGTCCAGGAAAATGGAAGAATAGAGGTCGTTGGCCAGATGCGGCAGAGAAGAGGCGAGGATTTTGTCGAAATAAGCGTTATCGATAACGGAGAGGGGATTCCGTTTCATAAAAAGGATCAGGTTTTCGATACATTTTTTACAACGAAGGCAAATGGAACCGGACTCGGCCTGGTAATTGTAAAAGACATTATGAAGGCACATGGCGGTTATATCTTTATCGACAGCGAACCGGGCGGAGGCACCTGTGTCGTATTAGGGTTGCCCGCACAATGAAAAATGATCTCCTTCGGACTCCAATACTTCTGATCGATGACGAGGAAGCGATTCTTGAGGTAATGTCCGTTAATCTCGAAAAGAAAAACCACATAATTGAAACCGCAAAAACCGGTCAAGAAGCGATCTCCAAGGTCTCGGAAAAAGATTACTCGACAATCATTCTTGACTATGCGTTGCCGGACATGAACGGACTTGATGTCCTGTCAGCCATCAAGAAAAAACGGCCAAATGTGCCGATAATCATGATAACGGCCTACGGCACGATAGAGATGGCCGTTTCCGCCATGAAAGCCGGTGTATTCAATTATCTTGTAAAACCGATCAATTATGAAGAGATGGAACTCATAGTGGACAAAGCGGTCGAACATTACAGGCTGATAGTAGAAGTTGGAACATTGCGAAAACAGCTGGATGACAGTTTTGGTCTCGACAATATTATAGGCAAGGGCACGGAAATGCAGAAGGTATTCGAAAAGGTGAAAATGGTTGCCGAGACCGATGCTACAGTGCTTATAAGGGGCGAGACCGGAACAGGAAAGGAGCTTATCGCGCGCGCTGTTCATAGCAAAAGCCTGAGATCCCGAAACAGTTTTATACGAATCAACTGCGCCGCAGTCCCGGCAACACTCCTCGAAGCAGAACTTTTCGGACATGAAAAGGGGGCTTTCACCGGAGCGATAAAGCAAAAACCAGGAAAATTTGAACTTGCCAATAAGGGGACGATCCTGCTGGACGAAATAGGGGATGTATCCATGGAGATGCAGACCAAGTTGTTAAGGGTTTTGCAGGATGGAGAATTTGACAGGGTAGGGGGAACAACAACTTTGGTCACGGACGCAAGAGTTATCGCCACGACAAATAAAAACCTTGAAGAAGCAATAAAGGAAGAAAAATTCAGGCTAGACCTGTTTTATAGATTGAATGTTATCCCAATAAATGTTCCCCCTTTGCGTGAAAGGAAGGAAGATATTCCGCTTCTCATAAGTCATTTTATTCATAAATACTGCGGAAAAAACAATATGGCGATAAAGGAAGTGCCGCCGGCATTGGCCGCTTCGCTCATTCAATATTCGTGGCCCGGAAACGTAAGGGAGCTGGAAAACGTTATCGAAAGAGCGGTCGTCCTTTCACGCGGCAAACAGCTTGAAAATGTGGAGATAGTAGAAACAACCGCGAAAAAGAATGGAGCGGGCAACTTGAATTTAAACGAAACGAATTTCCAGACTGCCAAGAAAAAGATAATCGAGTCTTTTGAGGAACAGTACCTCGATAGCATGCTGAAAAAGCATAAGGGAAACATAAGCGCATCTGCAAGAGAATCGGGGCTCGACTATAAAAATTTCCATACGAAACTGAAGAAATACAATATCCGCAAGAGAGAGTTTGAAGATAATTAAATAACTAATTATTCATAAATGCTAAAAAGGAGGGAAAAGATGAACGTAGTAAAGAAACTGGATTGCAAGGGGATGAGTTGTCCGGAACCTATTCTGAACATCAAGATGACGATGGGGCAGATCAAGTCGGGTGAAATTGTCGCAATGGAAGCGACTGACCCCGGCTCAGTAAACGACATGGCATCATGGGCAAAAAGAACCGGCAATGAAATAGTGGATCAAAAACAGGACGGAAAAGTGTTCACTTTTTTTGTCAAAAAGAAATAAAGGGGGGGCATTGTGAGCAGTAACGGAAACAAAAAAATAACGATAATAGCCGCAAATGGTTCGCTGGACCAGGCATATCCTCCATTGATCCTCGCAAGCACGGCAGTTGCGATGGATATGGAGGCGTCCATTTTTTTTACATTTTACGGTCTTGACATAATCAAGAAAAACAAAAAGCTGTATGTTTCGCCGATTGGAAACGCGGCTTCGCCTCCTCCAATCAAGGGCGTTCCTATCGGGGTGCCGAATATCCTTGGCGTATTGCCCGGTATGACCGCAGTTGCCACGATGATGATGAAAAGCTGGATGAAAGGGGCGAACGTAGCCAGCAAAGACAAGCTCCTTGAACAGTGCTTGAAATTCGGAGTGCGGATGATCGGTTGCCAGATGACAATGGATGTCATGGGCGTAAAGAAAGAAGAACTGATAGATGGAATAGAGATCGGCGGAGCCGCAACATTCCTGGATGTAGCGGCAGAGGCTGATATAACACTTGCATTCTAGCATCACGATCTTGGCAAACAATCTTGCCGTAAATGAAAACTGAGATCCGGGCCTTTTAAAAAGGCCCGGATTTTCATAATCATGTTCGAAGCTTATATTGGGTCTTATCGAATCACTTGGAGATATTTTTTCCGATGCATTATGGCAAAGATGCGTTGTTCACTTTTGCAGGAATCTTTGTACGGCAATTCCGAGTCCGTATATATAAAACCAATCTATAGCCGAAACTTTTTGTTGAACCGGGCGTTATGCAGTTAATGACAATTTGAAATAATTACTTTATTGCATTTTCAAGCATATCGTTGATCGCGTCCGGCGTAGTGATTATCTTTGTAAACGTTACCATGGTCAAGGCCGGCCAATGTATCGCAATCCTGAATCTTCCATGAAGCATCGTTGCCTTGTTTCCCTGAAGTACAAACTCATAAGGGAGCGCCGCCAAATGGCTCTCGCCAATAATGGGGAGGAAAAATTTCTCCCCTCTGTCGGGATCTGTCAATGCAACTCCGAACACAGCGGTTTGTGATGATTCGTCGACTATTGAATATACCTTTTTGACGCCCCCTTTGTTCGCAGATAGCGAAGACTCAATTTTGGCGAGTCCTTCCTGGAACGTTTGAAACTTTCCAAGAAGCACAGGATTGTCAAAGTACTCCATTCCAAACATATAGTGATAGTGTTCCAGATCGCTCGTAGAAACCGAACCTCCAAAAGGGGTGAACTCCGAACCGACTTTGCCAAGCGCCGCCTTAACATCGGAGGCCACCTTGCTTAATTGAGCATTGTTTGGCTTGTAACTCGACATCAGGTATCCCCTGAAAAGGTATTCAGGGTTTACCATCGAAATTTCAGTCTTCCCGCCGGTAGAAATGATGCCTACTTTAAGCGCGGCGGCAAGAAGACCTCGATCTTTTACCTTTAACACGGTAGCTATAAGGTCGTCTCTGGTATATGCAATAACTCTCATATTATCACTATCTTCCGGCTTATATTCGCCAAGAACCTTGAAGTTGCCTGCAAGAAGCGCTTCTTTCACACCGGTGGCGGCGGCGTCCACGTTTCCGCTGAATACACCAACTTTAAGATATGGTGAAAGATTCTGTTCTGCCCCTGCGTAATGAGGAGAGAAGAGCAGAAATGCAAGCGCTATGAAAGGGATGTATCGCTCTAGATTTCGAAACAATGAAAAAGATAACATGATTTTTCTCCCCCAAAAAAATGAAAATCGACAGGAATTGAATTAAGAAAGCTTTTTTAAATGTGAATTGCTATGCCTCCGGTAAGGTTTCCCTGTTCTCTTCCTCTTTGGTAACCGGCAGCATCTCAAAAAACTTGATCGCAAAGAGATAGATTAGCAATACTAAAGCGCCTATACCGACAGAAAAGAGAATCTCGGCGGTGCTTACGCAATAGTTGGCAAGCAATCCATCCTGAAAACTGCTGGTAATGTTGTATCCCGGGAAAAGTTCCAGGGGCAATACCTGACCAGGTATTACGATAATGTATCGTTCTGCCAGAACGCCAATAACTACCATGACGCAGGCAACGATAATCCATTTGACCGATTTGCCGGCGGGAGAGAGGAGCAGAAGGAGAGGGAATATGTTCCCCAAGCCGACCATTCCAAGCCAGAATATCAACGAGATCTTTCCACCGTCAAAAAGGAGGAAATGTTGCAGTTCATAGTTTTTCGGGATATACGAACGTGTGATGTTTTCCACGAAAAGGAAATAGGTCACTATCATTATAAAACCGGCAAGGTATCTTGCAAGTTTCAGCACTATCTTCATATCAAGGTATCGTTCTGAATATCTGAAAGTTGCCAACAGCACCAAGATCATCAATGCAGTTCCAGAAGAGAGCGCAGCAGCGATAAAACTGGGCGGCAGAAGAGGGGAGTGATAAAGCTCCCTTGCGCCGACAAATCCGAAGATTGCTCCCGTTCCGCTATGAACCAGCACCGCCCAGAAAACAGCTGATATACCAAGAAGTTTTTCGAGCTTCTTCTTTTCAGCGAACATCGCCCAGAGATAAACGATGCCGATTCCCATATAGACCGAATAGAGGACGCCGTTAAGTGAGAACATCGATCTCGGCTGGAAATGGAAGAAAGGGATAAAGAGCCGTTCCGGTCTTCCCCAATCGAGAATAATTGAAAGTAGTGCGCCGACTATAAGGACAACCGCAAGGAGAGCGGCGATCCTTGAGAATGGCTTGAATTCAGTCATGCCGAAAACTGACGAAAGGGCGGAAAGAACAAGGGAACCGGCGCTAAGGCCTATGAAATATACGGCCATTACTATCGGGAGCCCCCAAGGAATCTGGTTTGTCATTCCGGTTATGTAGTGCCCTTCATGTTCCATCATGAAAGATGCCCACGCTCCTCCAAGCGCCAGTAGGAATAGGAATCCGGCGAACATCCAGAACCCTTTTGAAGTCCCTTCAATAGCCGTGAAAAACAGGTTTCTCTTTTCCATCATATCCCCCTGTAATAGACCTTCGGCTCAAGGCCGAGGTCCTCTCGAATCCGTTTAGGAGCATGCTCTTTAATATATTTTGAGATATCGCTGTTTGGGTCGTTAAGATTGCCGAAGATCATCGCCTTTTCACCTTCACGATCGCAGGCGGTAACGCATGCAGGGAGTTGCCCGTCATCTATAAGGTGCACGCAGAAATTGCATTTTTCAACAACCCCCTTGGAGCGTATTGGCACTTTCGGGTTTGTCCAATCTCTTGTTTTTTTGAAGACGAAAGACCTCGCTTTGTAGGGGCACGCGATCATGCAATACCTGCAGCCGATACAGCGGTGCTTGTCGACAAGCACAATGCCGTCTTTCCTGGTAAATGTCGCCGCGGTAGGGCAGACATGCTGGCACGGCGGATGTTCGCAGTGATTGCAGAGAAGAGGAAGCGATATCTTTTTTTCAGGAGCGTTCTTCGGTGAAATGGTCGCCTTCCGGATCCAGTGCGCGTCTATTTTCTCGTCGCCAAAGAGCGGGACGTTATTTTCTTTTCTGCAGGCGGAGGTGCAGGCGGTGCAATCTTCCTTGCAGAGGTTGGTATCGATAACCATTCCCCATCTGTTTTTATCGGAAGCAGAACTATCATTAGCGCGCGCTTCGGCTTTTTGGGTGAACAGCGTAATGCCAGGGGCTATCGCCGTGCCGACAAGCAACGCGCTCCCTTTCAAGCCTTCCTTTAAAAATGAGCGCCTGTTAATTTCCGTCATACTCTTTCCTCATCCCTACTTGTAGTAATGGCAATCGAAACATTCAGGGTTCGCGCCAACGTATTCGTGGCACCTGTCGCAGAACTCTTCCCTGCTAGTGTGACAACTGCTGCAGTTGTGCAGGGAGTGCGAGATCTTCCTTACACCTTCGCGTACAGCCTCATCCCTGGAGTTTTTAAGGACTATCATATGGTTGGCCCGCATGTAGGCTGTCTCTTCCACGCATTTGCTACCGGCTTCGGCAGGTATTACGAGATTAGGCCCCGCTTTTTTTTCCGAAAAGGCGCTGGAGCCAAATGTATACAGGAGGGGCGTTGCCAGCAGAGCTAGCACGATTGCCAGTATCGCTATTGAACCCGATTTTGTATTCATTTAACGCTACTCACCTTTTCCGCCAAGCACGATGGCGTTACTTACCAGTTGATGTACGCCCATTACCGCATCCATCGAAATATCATGATAGGGGAGAACCTTGGTGAACTGCGCCTTGCATATGGCGCAGATCATCGCCATGGCGTTCACCTTTTTGCCATCCATGACGTCCTTTAGCGCCGCAACGCGAGGGGAGACCCCTTTCACACGAATCTCCATCAGTTCATCCGTGAGAAGACCGCCGCCACCGCCACAGCAGAATGTTTGCTCTCCGGTGGTCCTCGGATCCATCTCCACGAAATTGTTGCAGACGCTCTTTAGGACTTCACGAGGAATGGAAAGCTGGCCACCTTCACGATCGCCCATTCTGCTCCCTCTTGCTACGTTGCAGGAGTCGTGATAGGTGACTACAAATTCGTCGTTTGCGCTCTTATCGATCTTCAAGGCCCCTCTTTTGAGGAGATCGTTCGTAAATTCGCAAATGTGCTGTGGATATTGGTAGTTCGGATCGAGAAAATCAAATGGGCCGTTAAGGGTGTTCCAGAATGAGTATGCGACGCGCCAGGCGTGTCCGCATTCCCCGACAACTATCCGTTTTGCCTTCAGCTGGCGAGCGGCATCTACTATCCTTTGCGCTATTTTCCTCATCTGTTCGTAGTTCCCCATGAACAGACCGAAATTCGCGAATTCGGAAGCATATGAACTGAAGGTGAAGCTTATGCCTGCCTGGTGGAAAACCTTAGCGTACCCGGCAAGAGAATCAATATGGGGCGAGGAGAAAAAATCTGCCGAAGGTGCAATTAAAAGAACTTCCGCTCCTTCAACGTCAAGTGGGAATTTTACATCCACCCCAGTTGTCTCCTGCACGTCCTCTTCCATGAAGTCGAGGGTGCTTTGGAGCGCCGGTTTTGGAATTCCAAGGTTGTTGCCAAGCTCATGCACCTTACCCATGATCTCAAGCGAATACTTTTGCCCCACGCCGACGGACTGCATCAGTTCCCGTGCCGCCATGGTAATTTCCGCCGTGTCTATTCCAAAGGGGCAGAATACAGAACATCTTCTGCATTCGGAGCATTGAAAGAAGTATGAATACCACTCCTTGAGAGTTTCTTCCGTCAACTCTTCGGCTCTGGTGTATGAGCCGAAATATTTGCCCCCTGTCGTGAAATATTTTCTATATATCTTTCGGAGGAGTTCCTGTCTCCCTACCGGCATATTGTTCGGGTCGCCAGTCGTTAGGAAGTAGTGGCATTTATCCGAACAGCTTCCGCATTTAACGCAGATCTCCATGTAGAGTTTCAGAGATTTATATTTTTGAAGAAGCTCTTCAAATTTTTTCAGCAATACTTCCTGCCAGTTGTCCACGAGCTTTTCAGGAAAGCCCATCGCCCTCATGTGGTCTTCGCTTGCAGGGTGGCATTTCAATCCGGCTGTAGCGCCAGGTTTTACCGCGGGAGTGGCCAGAATCGGGCCATCATATATGGGAAGGTCGTATTTCTCGTTTGCCATTTAGTTTCCTCCCCCTCTGTTTGCCCAAGGATTCACCCATCGCACTTCACGCACGTTCTCAACCTGCATCCGCGTCGGGCTGAAGAATATCCCGCCTGAATGGAGAAGTTTGCTGAACGGGAAATATCCCGCCAGCAGAAGCACGAGTGAGTAGTGCGTGATGAACAGTGTGCTTTCCGGAATGTTCACTGGGCTAAGCGTGATCAGTCCGATTATGAATGCCTTTATGGATGCCACGTCCGGGTGAAAAAGGAGTTTTAGAGCGATGCCGCTGAGAGCTATAAGCAACAGCAGAAGGAGAGCGAATATATCGGCCCCGGATGTTATGAAATTCAACCTGTCAACGTATCGCCTCATTATCCAGAGGAATATGAGCGGTACCGGCAGCAGAAGGCCGGCGACAACTCCAATTGGCTGTATGAACGCAATGGAACAGCTGAGAGGTTCCACGAAATACCTGAGGTGCCTTAGGAATACCAGAAGGAGTATCAGGTGAAGGGTGTATCCTCCGAGCCAAGTCCACCTGTTGCCCCTGAAAACGCTCTCGAATGTCGCTATCAGCCTGGCATTTTTTAATATTACACCGACGGCTGTGGTTGGCTGGGGTGTTGTCGCAATATTCAAAGGTGACGGCGTAACCGCGTAACCCCAAAGCTTATAAATGAGGCCGCCGAAGAATACCGCGGCGACCATGTAGCTTAGGGCGATATACACCACAGACAGAGCAGATAACTCTCCCATACCAACCTTTCAGCAGAAAATTTCTATTTTTATACGCAACCGGTAGGTTTCGGCAGGCCAGCTATTTTACAAGCCTGTTTTGCCGGTCCGGCCGGGTAAAGTTCGTAAAGATACTTTGTGTTCCCTTTTTCCTTGCCAAGTTTCTTGCCGAGTTCTTTCGTAAGAATACGTATCATCGGGGCGATCTTATATTCCTTGTAGTAATCACGAAGGAAATTTACAACTTCCCAATGGGCTTCAGTCATATTCAGTCCTTCGGACTTTGCCATTTCGTCGGCTATCTCCTGGTTCCAGTCATCAAGGTTTTTCAGGTATCCCTCTTCATCTGTTTCAATTGTCTTGCCAGCTACTTCCATCGACATAGTTATCCCTCCAATCAGGTTAAATGGTTACTTTTTCCAAACTTGTCTCTTTGCTTAAAGAGAAAAGTGATTTTGGCAGTTTTGAATAATTGATTCGTTTTGCGAAGTTGACGAATCCTTCAGCCCAGTTCGTGCACCCGAGATGATGCAGGTGACAGAAGGAGGCTGTTACGTTTTTATAGACGATACCGTCATGCTTGCCGTCTATCCCGTTCCCTCTTAACACATCAAACGCGAAATCGGTATGGGATGAATTCACCACTTCGCCATAATGGAATTCATGCGCCTTCATTTCACCTACACAGGTGATCCATGGAGACTTTCCCGTAGATTTCAATGTCATATAGCCGTGCCCCTTTGGGCGTTTTCTTATGATAACTTCGCAGTCAAGCGCGCCTACCATCGGAGCGGTGACGTTTTTCCACGATACCGATTTCGCAAGGTATATTAGGCCGCCGCATTCAGCATGAACAGGCATACCGTTTTCAATGGAGAGCCTTATATCCTCGCGAAGCGATTCGTTCATCCCTATTTTTTCCATGAACGCCTCTGGAAATCCTCCGCCGACGTAAAGGGCATCGATATTTTCAGGGAGCCTGCCATCCATGAGACTGTTGACAGGGACAAGATTTGCTCCCGCGCTACGCAATGCTTCAAGATTCTCGGGATAGTAAAAGGTAAATGCCTTATCCTTCACTACGCCGATAGTGACAGAAGGGGTAGGGAAGGTCGCGCTCTTTACAGGTTCGAAAGCCATTGGCTCTGCCGAGCTGGCGATTTCGAGTATCCTGTCGAGGTTCACAGAGGCGCCAACCACTTTCGCGATCTCCTTCACGGCAGGGTATAGCCCCATCTCTTCGCCAGCAGGCATGAGTCCGAGATGCCTTTCCAGAACCTCCATCTCTTTCGATTTGCGGATAACTCCTAGTATCTCCATATCGCAATACTTTTCTATCACGGCGCGCAGTTTTTGCTCATGTCTGGCGCTCGCAACCTTATTCAAAATCACGCCGGCAATCCTGATATCGGGCTCAAAAGCCTTGTATCCAAGGAGGAGAGGAGCTACGCCGCGCGTAATCCGGCTGGTGTCCAACACTATCACGACAGGAGCATTTAGGTGTCTCGCAAGGTTCGCGGTAGATCCTTCGCCGTCTACTTCTATAGAGTCGTAAAGACCCTTGTTCCCTTCGATGATATTAACATCCGAGTTCCTCGAGTGTCTGGAGAATACGTCCAATACGCCATCCCAGCCGGTCATGAAATAATCGAGATTGTGGCACTCCTTCCCGGCGGCGGTTGAGAGCCAGCCGGGATCTATATAATCAGGCCCTTTCTTGTATGGCTGGACGTTTATCCCCCGTTCCGCCAGGGCGGCGCATATCCCTACTGTGGTTACAGTTTTCCCTGAACTTTTATGCCCGGCGGAAATAACCACTCTTGGGCAGTTGCGAGTAAGGTCTGATTTCATATCAATATCCATTTTACACCTTGCAAGCGGATTACGCGTTACAATCCCATTCCCATTTCGATATAGCCGCATGGACACGCTTCCGCACAGATATGGCAACCGTTGCATCGGGTATAATCGGTAAACATCGTTTTTCCTTTTGGCCGATCGATATCTTTGCTGATAGCCTCGCGCGGACAGTGAACACGGCACTGGTCACAGACAAAACAGAGTCCGCAACTCATGCATCGTTTCGACTCTGCGATAGCGTGTTCCATGCTGAGCGTTTTTTTGATCTCTTCGAAGCCGGTTGTGCGCACGTTGACAGGGAGTTCTTCTTCTTCGTGCCGCTCCATGGGAGGATAGTAATCCCTCCTCATTTTGTTGAAACTGATCGGGCGAACCTGCGGTCTTGCGCGGTACTCCCTCTTGCTCAGGAAATCGTCCATCGCTTCAGCGGCAATGCGCCCCTGACCAACCGATTTTGTCGAGATACCTAGGCCGAGAGCGTCCCCCCCCGCGAATATGCCCTTATGACGTGTTTCGTGATTTTTATCGGCTTCAACCCAGCCATGCGCGTTGGCAATTTCAGCCAGACCTCCCGGCAGTTCCGGCGCCTGACCGATACCTACAATGACTGTGTCGGCATTAACGGAGAATTCCGAACCTGGAATTGGTTCTGGCCTTCTTCTGCCAGATTTGTCCGGCTCGCCCAGCTGCATCCTGACGCATTTGATAGCCGTAGCCCGGCCATCCTTTACGGCAAATTCAATGGGCGCGGCAAGGAATTCCATTTTGATCCCTTCCTTGATGGCTTCATTAACGTCTTCAGCGATTGCGGGCATTTCTGCCTGTGTTCGCCTGTAGAGTATTGTCACGTTCGCCTTTTCCATCATCCTTTTCGTTACACGCGCGGAATCAAGCGCGGTTTTGCCGTCTGTCGCGCTCATTTCATCATCCGAAGAGCTCAGGAGGCGAAGAGACGTTCTCGCGGCATCAACAGCCGAATCGCCGCCGCCGATAACGACGACGTTTTTACCTATCTCGACTTTTGCGCCAGATTTGACCCTGTTGAGGTAGCTTGCGCCTGTGAATACGTTCGCTGAATCCTCGCCGTCAATTCCGATGGTGACCCCTTTATGAGCTCCGATCGCGAGATATACTGCGTCATAATCCTTTTTGATTTTGTTGAAATCAATATCAACGCCGATTCTCGTATTGCATTTCAGCTCAATGCCAAGGTCGAGTATGTTCTGGATCTCCTTGTCCAGGATATCGACCGGCAGCCTGTATTGGGGGATGCCGTAGCGAAGCATACCGCCAGGTTTCTCGAACCCCTCATAGATAGTCACCTTGTAGCCGCGTCTGGCCAGCTGGTAGGCGCAGGAGAGGCCGGAAGGACCAGAGCCGATAACGGCAATCTTCTTGTTGTTGCTCTTCTCGACAAGCTTTTTAAATTTCAGGCCGCGCTTCAAGCCATGATCCCCGATATAACGCTCGAAGTTGTTGATAGCCACGGAGCCATCCTCAAGATGCTGTCTGTTGCACCCCTTTTCGCAAGGGTGGGGGCATATCCTCCCATGAGTCGCCGGCATCGGATTCTTATCAGTCAAGATGTACCAGGCTTCATCAAAGGAAGCCTGTACATCCCTCTTGTAGATATCGCTCTGCGCGACCTGGGTAAGGTATCCTCGTATGTCCTCGCTACTCGGGCATTCGCTCCTGCAAGGAGGAAGACTCTGAACGTAGACCGGACATTTCCAACTCTGCCCATTGGTAACTACTATCTTTTCAGGGTCGCCTTTCCTTAGTAAGGAATCGTCGAAGACCTTTCCGGGCTCAATTATCGTTGTTTTCATGCAATACTCCTGCTTCTGGAATAGGTTATGTCCTTACATGTGACGACATGTTAAATGTTGACCTTGCGGCAGGGCTGTCGTCAATGTGGTACTTCGTGAATTCAAATCCTGTTTCCTCAAAGAAGCGGGGCCAGCCGACCCTGTCGATCCACTCACCAATCCGTTCCCAGGGTTTGGCGCCTTTTCTGTACGCATTTAAAATCTTGTCTACCGCTTCGGTTACTTCGGGCCAGCGCGGCGGATTGTTCGGGAGACCGAAAACTGCCAGCTTCATGAAGCTTGGTCCTTTTCTGGTGCTGGAAGACTTTCCTCCAACAAAAATGGAAATCGTATCCGTATCCGAATCGCGGATTTCCATTGCCGGGCACTGACCGTGGCAAGCGCCGCAATACATGCACTTCTCTTCTACAACCTCTACAGACTGCTTCCCATTCACAATTTTCGGCCTGATAGCGGCAACAGGGCATATGGCAACGACCTTGGGGACTTCGCAGTTCGGAACATTGTTATGGTCAATCCTCGGCGCGTGATGATGCTGCATGTTGAACGCGATATCAGACTGTCCACCGCAGTTTATTTGGCAACATGATGTCGACATGCGAACGCGGTTGGGGAGATTCTCGTTTTTGAACTCATCAATGAGATGATCCATCATCGCTTTTACTGAACCGGCGGCATCCGTATTCGGAAGGTTGCAATGGAGCCACCCCTGCGTGTGAAGTATGTTCGAGATGGAAGGGCCGGTACCGCCTATCGGGAAGCCAAGTGTTTTCTCGACCTCTTTTATGAGAGGTTCAATATTGGATTCTTTCGCAAGTCCGAACTCCAGATTGTTCCTCGTAGTGAAGCGAACAAATCCTTCCGAGTATTTGTCAGCAATATCGCAAATTTGCCTTATCTTGTGGACGCTTAACGTCCTTGGCGAACCTGCGCGAACTGTGAAGAGTTTGTCGCCGTTTTCAGCCACATGTACAAGTACGCCCGGCTTGATCCTTTCATGGTATTTCCACTTGCCGTAGTTCTTCTTCATCAATGGATGAAGATATTTCGTATAGTCGGGTGCACCGTTATCGCGCGGCGCAAGTTTTTGACCAGTTGTTGAACTCATAGCTTATCCCTCAACTTTCTCGTTACTGACAATATCTTTGTTCATCACCGAAGGATTCCTCTTTTTCTCCCCGCCGAAATTTGACGGAGCAAGCTCCTCAAATTTGATGTACGGGCTTACCCTTGGTTCGCGGACCATTCTTGGATCTGGCTTGATGCCTACATTCTCAAGGAAAGTGCCGAGCCCAATGCGCGCGATGAATTCGCCGACACGCTCATGCTCAAGACCGTTATCGGCCCAGAAATCCCATATCCTTTCAATAAGCTCGGTGAGCTTATCCCAGTCCTCTTTCGTTTCGAGTTTCATGAAAGGAACCAGAACAGAACCCATCGTGTCGCCAATCTTAAGCGTTCGTTTTCCGCCAATAAGTATTGTTACACCCTTGTCCTTGCCGGGAGCCAAAGCCCTGTTCATTACGTTGATGCAGTGCATGCAGTGAACGCACGAGTCATCGTCAACGACCATCTTCTTGCCGTCGAGCTTCATGCAATTCGCGGGACAGCGGCTGATTACAACGTCCTTCACGTATTCTTCGCCGTTTTTATCGATGAATTTCGCTACTTCGGCCTGGTCTATCAGCATCGGTCCGCGCCAAGTACCTATGATAGGCATATCGGAGCGCTGCATGGAGTTTGCGCAGTCGTTCGCGCAACCGGAGAGTTTGAATTTGTACTTGTAGGAGAATTCAGGCCTGTGAAGGAAGCCGATGAATGTATCGGTAATGTGTTTTGTCACGCCCATGGTGTCGTAGCAGGCCATTTCACATCGTGCCTGTCCAACGCAGCAGGCGAGGGTCCTCATCGCGGCACCCGAACCACCGATGTCCCACCCTTTTTCCATCAGCGCTTCGCCGGCGACGAATGTCTGCTCCGTGTTTGAACCTAGCATCAGGATATCGCCGGTCATACCGTGCAGCTGCATGATGCCTGCGCTATGTTTTTCGCTGATATCGCAAAGCTCGCGCAATGCGTCGGTGGAGTATACGAAACCGGGCGGCTCGATAACGCGTATGGTATGGAATTCCTTAATATCAGGATATTTGTGACCAAGTTCCGAAAGGCGGGCAATAACGCCGCCGCCGTACTGAGGAAGGTTGACTAGCGTTCCCTGCCAGTAGTTCCACCTGTTTTCGTAGGATTCTTCAAGCTGATCCAGTAGCTGGTCAACCGAAGGTTTTTCCTCTGCCAAGCCCTTCAAATCGGTCACAAAGCTGGGCCATGGACCGCTTTCAAGTTGATCTAGCAGGGGCCTTTTCTTATTTTTTGTCTTTGCCATATTACCCTCACTTATAGAAGTTTCTGTCACTGCCTGAACAATTAACTATCAACAAACCGTCTCACAGGACGGCAACTACACTAATAAACAACGCTATATCCACGGGGCAACATTATGCTTCTCCGCCAAGTCTACGAATCCCGCATAATCTACAATCTTTACCCCATCTATTACTGATGCGATCCCTCTTGCCTTCAGGTCTGGCCCTAGAGCGTAAATTTCGAACTTGCCGAGAGCCTCTTTCAATTTCTTTTCATATGATGTCCCTTTTGAAGCGGCGTATACACCATCCTCGATAAGCAGTATCGGCGTATCCTTGATGGCGTACTGAAGGCATGAATCAAGGTGCCCAAAAAGGAACGGTGATTTATTTACGGTAAATAGCAATTCGTCACCCCTCTTTAAAATGGAAACAGGACATCCTGCTCCTGCATTAATTTTGTAACTTCGCTTTTGTCGACGACCTCGACTTCAAGTAGAAGATCCTCAACAGTAAGGCCTCTATTCTCAAGTGACTCCTTTTCGACATATATTTTCTCTATTCCATATCCTGGGAGTACCCTGAATGTGGTCGAAAAATCTTTCGCTCCAATCTCTTTTGGATCCTGGCCTTTCTTTATGGCATAAACACCATCATCGAGAAATACAGCGGAAAGGTCCTGATCGTAGGCGGCAACGATGAGCATTACCTCGAGACCCTCATAAGGATTGATCGTTCCATGAGGGGCCTTCCTCATAACGAACATCATCTTTTTAACTATTTCGTCGCTTGATTCTTCAATTTCTTCCGGATTTGCCATCTTTTAATCCCCAAAGGTCACTAATCGGTCGGTTGATATAGCCAGATCTGTCAATTGCCCAAGTCCTGATATTCTGGTTCCTTTAATTAGGTTATCGTCTATCAAGCCCCGTCTTTTGCCAGCGGCGATGCAAACAACAATATCTATCCCTTTTTCCTGAGCAAGTTTGGACCACTTTTCCTGAACGTTCCTATCGTCCTGAGGCGGATCGCCAAATGAAGTAGCGTTGTTAACGCCATCGTTATAGAGGAAAACTCCTGAAACTTCGTGCCCCTTTTCAAGGGCAGCGATAGCAAAATTGTATGCCGAGTCTGAAGACTGGTGCTGATACGGTCCTTCAAGTATCAAAATACCGAATTTCAACTTTACCCCCACTTTTCTACAATTAAAAATTGCTCTATGCTGAACTAGTAAAAGGCAATATCAGTGCCAATTCCCTCCATAATTCAATGTTAATCCTGAATAATGTAAACGGCTCATTACTATATGAATATTCAATGCATTCTTAGCATCATAAAATATGACGTGGTTTTTGTATTTATAAAAGGTATTGTCTTTATACCATTGGTAATATGGTGAAAATACCATAGCAAGGCGGATGTTTGAGATGTTTCGTAATAAATGCGCCATTTATTAACCTCGTTTTACTTTAAAAATTTAATGGTGTTTTTCGATCCTTGAATTTGAATGGAGAGACCTTGGATACCATACAGGTTTTGAATGAAAAAATGAGAACGTAGGATCGCTGAATACATCATCACTTCTTTCTCCTGTATTTTATCGTTGTTGTCATTATACACCTAGTATCAATATTTTTAAATTCAGAATCAAAACCTGCCTGACAGCCAATTTGTAATATCTTCAACTGACCCCACTCAAGTCTTATTGCAACAGTATGTTAGAATGTTTCTTGAAACTACATAAAATATAATTTACAAGTCACCTTAGATAGGAGATGTTTTTACTGATGAAAGAAGCTATTTTAAATATTATCCCCGGTTCTCCGGTACTTTCAGCACTGATTTTCATAATTGTGCTGGACATCGTGCTATATATGGCAAGAAAACCTGTGCATCGAGGCATAAAGTCGATAAGCTTCATATTAAAAAACGCGATGAGGATCACTTCTCATTCCGTACTGCTTGCAGAAAATCAGCTTCAAAAACGCAACAGAGATGTTCTGCTCGCCGCTGGTATCGACGCCACGGAAAGACTCATGGAGAGGGAATTCAGAAGAGTGGAGGAGACACTGAAACGAGACCTGGAAGGGTATCCGGCAATTCAGAGAAATATGGCAGAGCTGATAGCAAAGATCGATGAAGATTACAGAATAAGCACCGAGGTACCACCTTCTCCTCCGGAATGGGTAAAGGTGGTGCAGTCTGTTTCCATAATCCCTGCTTCTGACACAATGGTAGCCAGAATGCTAGGCGAGATACGCTCTACGCTGATCCAGCAGGAGAAGAATGCCTTAAGCACTTACCGGGAGTCCACAAGCAAAAGGCATTCTATGCTGCGAAAAATGATGCCTTACTGGAGGAAGCTCTCTGAAACATTGGCGCATGTCGACGCATCCATATCTGGTATTCTCAAAAGGTCAAGCCATATAGACCGGCAGATCCAGGATTTTGAGGATATTCGAAAAGGATCGGAAAAAGCTGTTCGGACTCTATCCTCCTCGTCAATGACGCAGTTCACCATATCGGGACTGGTGCTTTTAATAGCGCTGGGGGGGGCGATGGTGAACTTCAATCTCATCGCGTTGCCTATGTCGGAGATGGTTGGGGGGGCTAGTTTTATAGGTCCATTCAAGGTATCGAGTATTTCCGCGATGGTGATCATTCTTGTCGAAAGCGCGATGGGTCTGTTCCTCATGGAATCATTCAGGATAACCAGGCTGTTTCCTATCATTGCCTCAATGGACGACAAGCTGAGAAGAAGGATAATGGTTGCCGCCTTTATACTCCTTTTCGTATTGGCATCTGTTGAATCGTCTCTCGCTTTCATGCGCGACAGGATAGCGGCGGACATTCAATCCTTAAGGTCGGCTTTGACCGGCCTGGAGCCGCAGGAGCCGACACAGGCAAGCTGGATACCGATGGTCGGTCAGATGGTGATGGGCTTTATCCTGCCGTTCGCCCTCATGTTCGTTGCCATACCTCTTGAATCGTTCATACACTCATCAAGGACCGTGCTTGGAGTAGTGCTTGCATGGTTATTAAGAGCCTTCGCTTATTTGTTGAGGCTGTTCGGGAATATTGTGAAATCGTTCGCCGATTTTGTCATGGCCGCCTACGACCTTTTCATTTTCCCCCCTTTATGGCTTGAAGACCTTGTGAAGGGAAACAAAGTTGAATCGGATAATTCTGATATCGGTTCAGATCCGGAAGTCATCAAGGACGTGATAACTTTCAAGGATGAGAACTCGGTTTCCGCAGAAAAAAATGACGAAGATGGAGATGATACAGGCGTTTTCGAAACCGTAAAAAAAGGAAAGAATGATAAAAAATGAAGAAAATATCGCATGCTTTCCTTTTATTTTCCCTGTTTATGCTTACGTCATGTTTTCAGACCGCGCAAAACCACACCAGAGGCGTATACATGCTTCTCGATACCTCGGGGACATATGCCGAGGAGATACAGAAGGCACAATCGATAATCAACTATCTTCTAGGAACACTTCAACCGGGCGACACAATGGTAGTCGCCAGAATTGACAGCGGCAGTTTCAGCGAAAAGGATATTGTCGCAAAAGCAACATTTGACAGCAGGCCTTCCGTGGCGAACAAGCAAAAGCGGGTATTCCTTCAGACGATACAGGATTTCGCCAGCACGGTGAAAGGGAGCAAATATACCGACATCAGCGGCGGACTTCTCCAGGGGGTCGAATTCCTTAATGAAAAAGGGGTCGGGAAAAAGGTCATCCTGATTTACTCCGACTTGCAAGAAGAACTGCCAAAGGGGCATGTTCGGGATTTTCCGATGGAACTATCGGGATTCGTAGTAGTCGCCCTGAACGTGACAAAACTTAGAGGAGATATCAAGGATCCGAAGCAGTATCTCGACAGGATCGAATATTGGCGCGACAAGGTAGAGTCCAACAGGGGAGAGTGGAAGGTTATAAACGATCTCGACAGGCTTGAATCTATTTTTGAATAATAACTGTTTTTTCCGCTTGCGATAAAAGAGAGTTTTTGTTTATTTTCCAGCCTCGATTGAACGAACTATTAATTGAATGGCAAATAACGTGGTTGAAGTAGTCGGCTCTAACAATAGCATTCTCGATATTGAAAACTTAACAAAAGTATTTGGCAAGCTTACTGCGGTCGACGATCTGTCACTTTCAATTCCTTCAAAAACGATTTTCGGTCTGCTTGGCCCGAATGGGGCAGGGAAGACAACGCTTATCAGGATGATTGCCGGGCTAGTTCATCCAACAAAAGGGAAGATACGACTATTCGGCAATTTGCCGCCTGAAAGCCTGAAAGCAAGGGGGCAAATCGGATATATGCCTCAGGACATCTCCATCTATCCCGGCCTTTCCGTGCTGGAGAACATATATTTCTTTGGAAGGATATACGGACTCGAAAAGGAAAAGCTCATACGCAACGCGGAAGAGGCGCTTGAATTCGTAGAATTGTCCGCCAAACGTAACACTCAGGTATCCGAGTTATCTGGTGGAATGGTGAGAAGAGTATCTCTTGCGACAGCATTGGTTCACAAGCCGAAATTCCTGGTATTGGATGAACCTACAGCAGGTGTCGATCCTCTGCTAAGGCTAAAGATATGGACCCTTCTTGAAGAGTTGGCATCGGAAGGCACGTCAATACTTATTACGACACACCACATCTCCGAAGCGAGGGAGTGCGGTAATGTTGTTTTCATGAGAAACGGCTCACTCATTGATCAAGGGGCGCCTCAAAGTATCATGGATAAGTACTCGGCAAGCGATCTTGAATCTGCTTTCGTTAAAGCTACTGAGGAGAGAGGTAACTCCGTGTGAATATCAGGTGGATAGCGCTACGAATTATTCAGGAGATAGTCCGAGACAAACGAACGCTCGCGCTTCTGTTCGTTGTGCCAATAGTTGTGATGACACTCATATATTACGCGCTGGCGACGGACGAAATTGCGAAAGTGAGCGTCGTATCTCGCGGCACCGCGCGATTGTTCGATTCTGAGATCATTAACGTGCTCGAAAACGATGATGATGTCGAGTTGGTTGCCATAGATATCCCCGACGAGGAGACGGATCCGGATATTCTTGTTGAGCTGATAAAAAAGGAACTGATAGCCGGACACGTCGACGGCGTGCTTTACATGGATGAACAGCTTCTGCTGGATCGTTTTTCAGACAAAAGGGGGACAATTCACATCTTTGTAGAAGGTTCTAAACCAATTATTACTTCATCCGTTTTCGCTGCTATCTCCTCCGCAATGGACGACCTGGCCGCCGGACTCCCTGTGGTTATCGATTCTTCATGTTCCGCGTTCTGCGCCGATTCCGTCAACAACAAGACAATGGACATGGAGAAACATTTAATATATGGTTCCGATGAATACAGACTGATAGATTTTTTCCTCCCTGTCTTTCCAACGTTTTTTGTATTCTTTTTCACTTTTATAATCTCCACTATCAGTTTCCAGCGTGAACGGCTGAGAGGAACACTGGAAAGACTCCAGGCGGCTCCTATCCGCTTTTACGAAATTGTCGGAGGTTACGTCTTCGGATTCTTCATTTTTGTTACCCTGCAATCGATAATCATCGAGAGCTATATCATGGTGCTGATAGAGTTCGAATTTTCCATACAACAATTCGTTTCATACAGCGTGGTGGTCATCCTTACCATGCTTGTTTCGCTTATGCTCGGGCTGATGGCATCGTTCCTCGCGGCAAACGAATTTCAGGCTATACAGTTTATACCGCTCTTCATACTCCCGCAGATATTCCTCTCCGATATGATCTGGAGTATCGACAGCTTCCCGAAAGTGTTCAAATACATTTCGTACGCATTTCCGCTTACCTATTCGAACAAGGTAGCCCGCGACGTGATGATACGAAACAAGCCGTTGATCGACTCATGGTTTTCATTGCTGGTACTGGTCGGCTTTATTCTGCTTATTCTCACTGTAATGACCATAATCGCGAACAGGAAACTGCGGAAAAGCGATTGATCGTTTTGTACCCTGAATAAATGATAATCTGGAATTCGCAAAAGGGGAGGGGGGCAAATTGTTGAAGATCCTGTTTCTATGTACAGGGAATTCCTGCCGGAGCCAGATGGCGGAAGGTTTCGCGAGGGCGTTAAAGGGAGACGTCATTGAGCCGTATTCCGCGGGAGTTGCTCCATACAGGCTAAGCGCGAAAGCGACAACCGTGATGGCAGAAGCGGGTGTGGATATATCGAAGCAGTACTCAAAGGATGTATACGATCTTTTTGAAATTCATTTTGATTATGTGATAACAGTCTGCGATAACGCGAGGGAGAGTTGCCCGGTGTTTCCGGGACACGCGACAAAGGTAGTGCATTTCGGATTCGAGGATCCACCGTTCCTCGCAAAGGACGCAAAAACCGAAGAGGAAGCTCTCTCTCATTATCGACGGGTGAGGGACGAGATCAAAAATTTCGTGGAAAAGCTCCCGGGGATCCTGGATCAGCTTTCAAAATAGCCTAATAATATTTTACGAATTCATTGGCATGCTCCAGCGCAGGGGTATGGCTAGAGAGGATTCGAACTGATACAGCCTATTTGTCAGGCTCGCTCATTACCCGGCTGTCGCCGTGCCGCAGGATGAAGAACTCCTCTTCGCTTAACCCGGCTTTTTCTCTCTCTTCTTTCAGCTTTAGCGGCGGTTCGTCCAGCGGTTCGTTCGTAAGGACGAATGTCCCCCAGTGCATGGCGACAGATCTCTTCGCATTAAGATCGATATGAGCCTTCACCGATTCCTCCGGGTTGATATGCGAGAACTTCATGAACCATCTAGGTTCGTAGGCTCCGATAGGGATGGCGGCAAGATCGAAAGGGCCGTACTTCTCGGCGATCTCCCTGAAGTGCGGCGTGTAGCCGGTGTCGCCGAGGAACACGAAGCGAAAGCCGGGGGAGACAACCACCCATCCGCACCAGAGTGTATCGTTGGTGGAGAACATCGACCGCCTGCTCCAATGCTGAACCGGCACGGAAACGACTTTTACGTCGTCGAACTCCGTCTCTTCCCACCAGTCGCGCTCGATGACGTTGGTTATGTTTGTATCATCGAACCACTCCCGAAGGCCGAGGGGAACCATGAAAACGGTTTTATCCCCGCCATCCCGCTTCCGTAACGCCATAAGGCTCTTTGTATCGAGGTGATCGTAATGGTTATGGGAGATCACAACTATATCGATCGGGGGGAGGTCTTCCAGAGCGAGGCCCGGTTTTGTATGCCTTTTCGGCCCGATGTTTTCGAAAGGGGAGGCCCTCTCCGAAAATATAGGGTCGGTAAGGATGTTCTTTCCCCCTATCTGCAAAAGGAGGGTCGCTTGGCCAATCCAGGTCACCGTGTTTTTTGTTCTGTTTTGCCGGAGGAACTCGGGGTCGTTCTCCCCCATCGGGAAGTTGTATTCGATGTCGTTCGGATTCTCCATCCCGATCCGTTCCCACTGCCATTTGACCATGTCGCTGAAACCGGGAAGTTTGTAGTTGTTATGTATGTTCACGAATCCGTTTTCCACATGATGCTTCTTCATCTTACTCATATCCTGCGCCGAGGCTGTGTTAATAAACAGAATGATCGTCGAAAATATAAACGCAACCTTCATGATCATATTTTGAAATCGAAAAACCTGATAACAACAGCCATATTTATATCTTATTAAAAGAATATCATGATGATAATGCCACAAAATAATAGTGGCGGTAAGTTTATTATTGTAAATTTATTTTGATAATGGATTTAACCGCCTCAGCTTTTATCATGTAAATCCTTGATATTAAATTAATGACTTTTTCAGGAATTCGGCAGCACGTTCGCCGAACTCGGCGCCAAGCTCTTCCTGGACATAATGGCCGACCTCTTGAAACTGAACAGTCGTTGAGCGTTCGAAGAGGTTTTGCCACCGCACAAGCTCGTTTTTTCCAAACGCAATATCCTTCTTCCCCCAGAGGATGAGAGCGGGCTTCCCCTTTACAGCCGGGATCTTTTCCCAGATAGATTCGAGCCATGCAGAGGAGCCGATGATCTCTTTTGGAAAGACAATGCACCCTTTACGGTTCCCATTTTGCGGCATTATGTACTGCCGATGAATCTGCTTTGTCAGCTTCCTCTTCTCCCCAAATCCCATTTTCATAACGACCTTCACAAAGAAATTGTAGCGGGTGATAAGGAAACGGCCTATGAATCCCCCCATAACGGCGCTGAACCGCTCAAAGTGAGGGTTCCCCTTCACCGACCAGGCCCAGGTGTTCTGGATTACGAAAGCGCGGACGTTATCGGGATTATTCACCGCGTAACTCATCCCTATCGGGCCGCCCCAGTCGTTCAAGGCAATAACGATCCCCTTCAGTTTGAGATGTTCAATAAGCTCGCTGATTATCTTTGCGTGATCGGAAGGGAGATATGACCACTCTTCAGGTTTATCGGAAAGGCCGAAGCCGAGGAGGTCGGGGGCTATACAGCGATACTCCTTTGATAGTACCGGTATCGACTTCCGGTAGAGGAACGACCACGCCGGGTTCCCATGTAGCAGGAGGATCGGCGTACCTTTTCCTTCGTCAAGATAGCTTACCGTTCCCGCCGAACTATTAAAGGTCTTTGGGGAAAACGGATACTCCTCCCTATCAAGCCAGTCGTTCAATATTCCTCCCCTTTTAGTGAAAGTAACTGCATTAACAATACCACGCAAATATGTTGATAACAAAAGATGTGGGGGGTGGAGAGTTTGTTTGATAGATTCGTTTCGACTGAGGGGACGCAGTAAGAAGTGGCGGGGTTGACGAGACTCGAACTCGCGACCTCCTGCGTGACAGGCAGGCGTTCTAACCGACTGAACTACAACCCCAGTCAAGAAAACGAAAAGGAATTGTAAATCGCTTTTCATCACAAGTCAATTTATTAGTAATCCCCCCCTTTACTATTCAGCTCCCTCCGAAATGCTAGAATAGGGGTGTTCCGAACAGTAAAGGGGTAATCATCATTCTATCGGCCAGGCTGGCCGTGGGGGACGCTATGGCTGAGACTGACAGGATCCGGGAAATTGACCGCATTTTCTCCCTTCAGAAAGGGGCATATTCTAAAAACATGTATCCCACGATTGAGGAACGGCTTCAGCATCTGGACAACCTGTACAACGCTATCAGAGAGAACAGGGAGAGGATAGCGACCGCCATTAATGCCGATTTCGGGTGCCGATCCTTCACCGAATCGTACGTAGCCGACGTTTTCGCCCCTATGGATTGCATCCGGTACGCGAAGAAAAACCTGAAAAAATGGATGAAGCCGTCAAAAAGAGATGTCGCCATATGGTATCTCCCCGCAGAAAACATGGTAATACCCCAGCCTGTAGGTCTGGTAGGGGTCATCTCCCCGTGGAATTTTCCTCTATACCTTTCACTCGGACCGGCGATCTCGGCGCTCGCCGCGGGGAACAGGGTAATGATAAAGTTTTCCGAACATACGCCGCGCACAGGAGAACTGCTTGCCGAAATAATCAGGGGCTCTTTTGCGGAGGACCATTTCGCCGTGGTAAATGGAGGGGCGGAAACAGGGGAGGCGTTTACGAAGAAAAAGTTTGATCACATCATCTTTACCGGTTCGACCGCGATAGGCCGGAAGGTATTACAGGAAGCGAGTGTCAACCTGACTCCGGTAACACTTGAACTTGGCGGGAAATCTCCAGCGATCATATCCCCCGGTTTTCCAATGAAAACAGCGGCCGAGCGGATAATGTTCTGGAAGTGTATAAACGCCGGGCAGGTCTGCGCCACAACTGATTATGTGATGGTTAGGGAGGGGGAAGAGGAATCGTTTATAAAATCGGCCAATCAAGCCGTTTCCAGCTATTACCCTAAGCTGGAATCAAACGAGAACTACACCGCGGTCATAGATGAGCGGCACTACAAAAGGCTCGTTGCCCTTCTGGATGACGCCAGAAGGAAAGGGGCGCGTATAGTGGAGATAAATCCTGCCGGAGAAAAGTTCTTTCCGTCCAAAAGGAAGATCCCGCCAACGCTTCTGCTCAAAGTGACGGACGACATGAAGATAATGCAGGAGGAGATCTTCGGGCCTCTCCTACCTGTAATTACATATGGAAACATGGAGGAGGCGAAAAGGTTTGTAAATTCAAGACCGCGTCCGCTTGCTCTCTACTATTTTGACCACGACCAAACCCGTATTGACCTGATGCTAAGAGAGACAATTTCAGGGAGTGTCGCTATAAACGACACTGTATGGCAGTATTCGCAGGATGGAATGCCTATCGGGGGTATCGGAGAGAGCGGGATGGGGCATTATCATGGCAGGGAAGGGTTTGAGACCTTTTCAAAGATGAAGCCGGTATTTCGCCAGAAACGTTTTAATGCTCTTGGCCTTATGCGTCCCCCTTACGGCGCGATCATGAAAAACCTCCTGAAGCTGATGCTCCGCTGACCGGCGAAGTATGTTCACGAGAAGGGAGCTGATTAAAACCTCCATCGCCGGAGGTATTCTCCTTGCGGCTATCCGCGTCGCTCATGGCCCTTTCAAATACGATCCTGTCGCCCCTGAAGATACCGAATATAGTTTCTATTTCCTAACAGAGAAAGACCGCGCAGTCGTTGTGGCGCTCTCTCCCGTGATTCTAGCGATAGATCCCGCCGGGAATGGCGAACGGATAAACGATATAGTCAGTGGCGTCGATAGGGCTATTTCGGGACTCCTTCCATCGGTGCAGAGTGAGGTTAGGGATCTGTTCAACATTCTAAATTTTCCGATTACAAGGAGGCTTCTTTGCGGGGTATGGCAACCGTGGTTATTGGCAGAGGTCGACGATATAGACCGATTCCTCAGCAGTTGGCAACATAGCCGTTTTCTCCTGTTGAGGAGCGGATACCAGGCTCTTCATGAACTTGTTACCGCATCATGGTATGGAAATCCGCGCTCCTGGGTGGAGATAGGGTACGAACGGCCCCCCGACCTGGGTGAAATAGAGTGACTCCCGACATCTCCACCGGCATATCAAAAGGGTGGGAACACCATGACGCTTCTCTACTCGAACGGGACATGGTGATTGAAGCTGACGTTGCCGTGATAGGCACCGGCGCGGGGGGTGGCCTTTCGGCGGAGATATTTGCCAAGTCCGGACTAAAGGTCGTCATGATAGAGGAGGGGCCTTTAAAGACGTATCGCGACTTTCATCTGCTGGAAAGCGAAGCGTATCCTCACCTCTATCAGGAATCTGCGAGCAGAAAGACCAAGGATAAGGGAATCGAATTCCTGCAGGGGCGTTGTGTCGGCGGAAGTACTACGGTGAACTGGACAACTTCAATTCGCACACCAATCCAGACTCTAGAATATTGGCGCGATATATATGATTTTAAAGGATATGGTATGTCGGAAATAGTGCCGTGGTTCGAACTGGCCGAGGAGCGTTTCAACGTCACGAGTTGGGATATCCCGCCGAACGAGAACAACGATGTGCTTCGGCGAGGGGCAGAAAAACTCGGTATCTCTTTCGATTTTATGAAAAGGAACGTGAAGAAGTGCCTAAACATCGGTTATTGCGGTTTAGGCTGTCCCGTCAGCGCCCGGCAATCGGTGGATGTAACTTCCATCCCATCGGCTATGGAAAAGGGGGCGATACTGTTAAGCCGGGCGAGAGCCGAAAGATTGAATATTAACGGTGGAAAAGTAAAAAGTGTTACCTGTGTCGGGATGGACAGATTCGGAACGGCTCCCGGAAAGCATAAAGTTACAGTGGTTGCCAGGGAGTTTGTTCTATCGGGAGGCGCAATTGGAACACCGGCACTCCTCTTGAGGAGCAAAGCTCCCGATCCACATGCGATAATCGGCAAGAGGACTTTTCTGCACCCCGTAAGTATTTCGATAGCTCAAATGCCGGACAGGGTGGATGGCTGGTCGGGAGCGCCGCAATCGGTATACTCAGACCACTTCAATTTCGTTAACGATGGCAGAATGGAGTATAAGCTGGAGATGGCGCCTGTCCATCCGGTACTTGCCGCGACAAAAATCACAGGATATGGGAAGCGTCATAAAGAGCATATGAAAAATCTGCCATATGCCCAAGTGATTATCGCTCTGAACAAGGATGGTTTCCACCGCGAAAGTCCGGGCGGTTACGTGGAATTGAACAGGGACGGAACACCCGTGCTGAATTATCCGATAACCGATTACCTGTGGGACGGTCTTCGCAGGTCGTTGCTCTCTTCCGCCGAGATTCAGTTTGCCGCCGGAGCAAAAATGGTGCTTCCGCTACATGAAGATTCATTCGGGTTTCGCTCATGGAGCGAAGCTAAAAATGAAATTCCAAAACTTGAGATGTCGACTTTAAGGGCAAGGGTCGCCAGCGCACATGTGATGGGTGGATGCCCGATGGGAGCCTCCGAAAAAACATCCCTTCTCGATTTCAATGGAAAGTATCGCTTTCTGGACAATCTTCATGTGTTCGACGGCTCGATATATCCGACAAGCCTAGGAGCCAATCCGCAACTTACAATATTTGCGGTAACGATGAAGCAGGCCACTGAGCTGACAAAAGAAATATGATGCCGGAATTTACTTTATGCTTTTTTCTTGGCGTCCACTTTCGAAACAAAACTCGCGAATCTCTTGACTACCTCGCCAGCCGGTTCAATTGAGTCGATCTTCTCCACCGATTTGCCGGCCTGAAAATAGTCCCTGTACCCCGAACCCTGCTGGGAAGCTTTTTTCAGGTGGAAGATCGACCTTAATGTGTAAAACATCCTCATCCACCGCTTGATACTTTTATCGCGTAGCAGTAGCTTAACGATCCAATTCGCCTCAGTTCCTGTTTTATCAACAAAAGGGGTGCGGATCACTGAAACCGGAACGCCGCTTATCTTGTCCGTAAGGACAATATCCTTTTCCTTCGCGTTTAGAATGGCATTCTTATAGTCATCATGCACATTACACTCTTTCGTAGCGATAAAGCGTGTTCCCATCTGAACGCCCGCATATCCAAGGTCAAGCGCCGCCTTGAAATCGGCTTCGTTTCCAATACCACCGGCACATATCAACGGGACTCCAAGATCCTTAAGGTCGTCATACATCTTTTCTGCCGATTCTTTTCCTGCATGTCCACCCGCTCGGTTGTTCACGCAAATCAACCCATCGACTTCGCTCTCGAGCGCTTTAAGCGCCCATTTCCTGTTTGTTGCGTCATGATATACGATCCCTCCCGCCTGATGTACCTTGTCGACCACCCATTTGGGTTTTCCAAGGGCTGTAATAAAAAAACGAACATTCTCCTCTAGCGCAATGTCGACCCACATGCGCATTCTATTCATATAACGTCTGGAAGAATCCTCAACAAGAGCGTTGAAACCGATAGGCTTGTTTGTGAGGGTTCGAATATAGCGTATACCCTCCCGAAGCGTATGACCATATACGAAGGTCATGGATACCGGCTGTATGATGCCGATCCCCCCGGCTTTACTCACCTCGGCGACAAGCTCGGGATTACTGCAAGGGTACATAGCTCCGCAGATGAGAGGGACTTCAATCCCGACCTGCTCGGTAAACGGTGTCACAATCATATTCTTATTCCTTTAAAGGGCCTATAAGCCAGCAGGCCTTCGCGGTTGCCACTATATCGCCTGCTACGTCTCGCAGTACCACGTCAACCTCGTACTCTTTTTCGATATTATCCTTCGGCGGATCAAACTCCGACTTTGCCGTGATGGTTCCGCGGGCCTTCTTTGTATATTCAATTGAAAATCTTCTGACTATTCCGCGCGCGTTCTCCGGTATTCCTGCCATCATCGCGAGACCGGAGGCGATTTCCGCAAGGTTCACGAGCGCCATTGCGTGTATGCTGTTCAGATGGTTCCTTACTTTTCTCCTGTCACGCATCTCCACAACGGCTTTGCCGGGTTCAAGGAATACTGTTCGAAAGCCTATTGAACCGGAGTAGGGGGCAACCTGCCCTATGAAAAAGCTGAAAACCGCTTTCCCAAAAGGTATTTCGGCCAGCAGGCGCCATGTTTTTAAAATGAAACCCGGTCTAACTAATGTCAAAGATCACTCCAAATAAGTGTATGAGTCGAATAAACGGTTTTTTCATATTCTTCATTTTCGTATTTACGACGAATTATATCAGAAAAGGGGCTATTCGCCTGTAACAAGCAGAACGGAATCCTTCATTTTTTCAACCATGTTTTCAAGAGATAGGCCGTCTGCCTGAACAGATTTTAATGTTCCTGCGTCCGACGGAGCAGGCGCCCGTTTCAGCAATTCCATAAGTTTTGCCGATTTTGTTGCGTAGTTTATGTTTTGAGGTATATCGCCGTACCAGTTGAAATGGCGTATTGTTTTCAATTTCACTGAGGTAATGCCGATAACTTCCCCTTTACGGTTAAAGAGCGGGCCACCGCTGTTTCCCTGCTGAACGGGCGCGCTCATCTGCATGGTATTCGGATCGTTCTTCAACCCCTTTGTGGAGTTGATCCTGCCGGTAAATAGTTTTGGGGAGAATCCGGTGATATGGGGGAGGGGAAAACCTATCGTGAACACATCGGCTCCCATCCGGGGCTCTTCTTCGGAGATGGCAAAAGGAGCAGGAATCGATTCGAAACTTTCTGGGATTAGAAGGGCGATATCGTTATCCATGTCTGAAAGATATACCCTTGCCGCTATTTTCACCCCGTCTGTCCTTATAAGCTGAATATTTTTTCTCCTTTCGATAACGTGTCTGCAGGTAATGATGTATCCATATTCGGTAGGCCAGGCGGTGCCGAGCGCTCTTTCCATCTCTTCCGTGGAGATAACCTCCTTTGACCTCTCATGTTCCGCTGAAAAAACATCTGGCCGGGTTCCGGTTCCCCATTTTTCAAGTACGCCGTTCCTGAAGGCTACATATTCCTGATGGTTTATTTCCGGATTGCCATGCAAAACGCTTGGGGCATCGTAGACATCAAATACAAGGATTTCCCATGTATCACCCCCTTCATTGAGTATTGTTTGCCATACCGGTTTTGCCCCTCTGTATCGCTTGTTCGGCTCTATCCACCACTTCGCAAAATCCTCTTTAGTGGCCCCTTTCTTGATGCCGTAAAATCCGGTTTGCGTGAGATATAGATCCCTTGAACTGGCGCAGGCAGAAATGGATATTGCGATAATGAGGATAGTAATTCCTTTTGCCGCTTTCATCCCTTACAAGTTTATCCCCTTTGTTGCACGAATTTCAAAGATAGCGGAAGAATTGGCTGCTTTTTTAATTTCGTTGACGTTTGAAACAAAGGGTTTAGAATACCTCCATGGGTGTGTCAAATAACTTCAGATTCCATCTGCTGTTTCTTCCGCTAATCCTGGTATTCACCACCAGTCAATCCGCACACTCCGAAGTTGTAAACAAGGATGCCGATGGCCTTGAGAGTACAATTTATGCACTCGATTCAAATCAGCAAACACCGCTATTTAAGGGGAAATACTCGATACTCCTCGAAGGGGAGAGAGAAACCCAGATAAACACGATACGGGATATGGACGGCAACATCGTCACTGTTGAAACGCTTGTAGCAGAAAAAGGTATCTTTTCTAAGTACGGGTACCAGAGGGTAAACGCGAGCGAAGGGGGAGAATTGATCCTAAAAGGGAATATTCTTCATTACACCTACATCAAGGATGAAAAGACAAAAACTGAGGAGCTGATATACCCTCAAAGCTTTGTGGTCGGGCCAGCGCTCACAGCATATGCCCGCACCAAATGGGACACTATCATGAAGGGGGAAGAACTCCCTATAAGGTACGGAGTTCTCGACAGGCTTGATATCTTCCGCTTCATGCTCATAAAAGAGGGGATGGAGAAGAGAGGATCGGAAGATGTTGTCGTAGTAAAACTTATGCCAGCCACATGGCTGGTGTCCAAATTGGTAAATCCGGTATACATTACCTTTTCAAAGGACGGCTCAAAGGTCTATAAGGTAAAAGGGAGAACTTTCCTGCTGGTAAAGAAGGACGGGAAGTGGGAGCCGCTCGACGCGGAAACGATATACCACCATCCCTAGGCGTACATAATAATCCGTTTGCTGGATTTCATGCCCTATCTGGCTGAATATAAACTGCATGATAAACGCAATACTTGCTCGTTAAGCACGATTCAGATGTTACGGGAAATGCGCCTCTGCCGGATACAATTACTGCTCTAATACCGGGCTATAACATATCTCGATCCCGAAAGTATGCCCAATCGGTGCCTTTTTGAAAAATGCATCAGGCTCTTATATGTTTGCCGATAATTTCCATTCAATGTAACTCCATAATCTCCAAATTATATTTATCGTGTATAATAGTTAAAACATCAGAGATGAAAAGGCTCTTATAATTAATATAAATGCAAGCATATCTGTTTGATAACCAGTCAAAATCAAGCATTTTAGTTGATACCGTCCGGCAAATAAGTGGGATAATACCAATAGAGGAAAACATGAAGATGCGTTCCGGTTCCAAGATAATGCAAATAAGCCTGGAGGATAGTTATGGGTCAGATTAACAAGGTAGCAGTGCTCGGCGCAGGGGTGATGGGTTCGACTATCGCCGCCCACTTCGCCAATGCGGGACTGGATGTCCTGCTGCTTGATATTGTCCCGAAAGAGCCTACAGATGATGAAAAGAAGAAGGGGCTTGGCCTGGAAAGCCCAGCCGTAAGGAACCGATTCGCATTAAAAGGGCTTGAAGGGGCAAAAAAGGCAAAGCCTGCCCCCTTTTACCTCCCGGCCTATGCCTCTCATATTGAAACCGGAAATCTGGAGGATGACCTGGCCCGTCTCAAGGAGTGCGACTGGGTTATTGAGGTCGTTCTTGAAAATATGGATGTGAAGAAAAAACTCTTCTCTGAAAAGATTGCTCCAAACCTGAAGGAAGGGGCCATTCTTTCAACGAACACAAGCGGACTCTCGGTAAACGAGATGGCCGAGTCGCTTCCACCAAACGTCAGGAAGAATTTCCTGGTCACGCACTTCTTCAATCCGCCTCGATATATGAGGCTTCTTGAAATTGTGCCATGCAAGGATACATCCCAGGAAACAGTTGCCGCTATGGCGCATTTCATATCCAACAGACTTGGAAAGGGGATAGTCTACGCAAAAGACACCCCAAACTTTGTGGGGAACCGCATAGGCGTTTACGCGATCTTCAACTCCATAAGGCACATGCTGGAAATGAAGATGACGGTCGAAGAGGTGGATGCCATAGCCGGACCGGCAACAGGGAGGCCGAAAAGCGCGGCATTTCGTACGGTCGACCTGGTAGGCATCGATACGCTGGTACATATTGCCGAAAATACATACAAGGCACTCCCCAACGACGAACAGAGGGATATATTCAAGGTTCCCGAATTCATGCTCAAAATGGTGAAAGAGGGGCTTCATGGCAGTAAAACGGAAAAGGGATTCTACAAGAAAGAGAAAGGGGCGAACGGCTCCAACATCCTCTACTACGACTACACCAGTTCCGACTTCAAGCCACTTCAAAAGCCAAAGTTCGGATCCATACAGTCTGCCAAGATGATGGACAACACTGCTGTAAGGGTAAAGGCGGTAGTATCCGGCCCCGACAAGGCTTCGGAATTTGCCTGGAAAAATCTGCGGGATACCATAATTTACGCATTCAACAGGGTGCCTGAGATCGCCGATGATGTGGTAAACATCGATAACGCAATGAAGTGGGGTTTCAACTGGGAATTGGGACCTTTCGAGATGCTGGATGCGATCGGCATCAACTACTTCGTTGAAAGAGCCGGGAAGGACGGTGTTGCCGTTCCTGAAAAACTGAAAGGGATCGAAAGTTTTTACAGGTATACGGATGGACGCAAAGAGTATTTCGACATCACAAGTGGTAAATTCAAGGAGGTTCCGCAGAGAGCCAACGAGATAAACCTGGAAATAATAAAGAAGGCCGGGGGAGTGGTAGAAAAGAATGCCAACTGCTCAATAGTAGACCTCGGCGACGGCGTGTTCTGTTTCGAATTTCATTCCAAGATGAACAGCCTCAGTAACGACATCCTTTCGTTTACACACAAGGCGGTAAAAAGGGCGGAAACAGAAGGGGTCGGTCTGGTAATCGGAAACCGAGGAGCAAACTTCTCTGCTGGCGCAAATCTTATGATGCTTGCAGTTGCAATAGCTGAGGGAGCTTTCGAGGATGTCGATATTACAATCCGGGCTTTCCAGAAGGCGACAATGGGTGTTAAATATGCCAAGGTGCCGGTTGTAGCGGCGCCGTTCCATCTTGCCCTTGGTGGCGGATGTGAATTTCCACTCCATGCCGATGCCATCAATGCGTATGCAGAAACATATATGGGGCTTGTCGAAATTGGCGTAGGACTACTTCCCGCTGGTGGCGGTACAAAAGAGATGGCTGTAAGGGCAATAGATCTTGCTGATAAATTCGGCACCGACCCAACAACTTTCATCTTCAAATATTTTAAAAATATCGGTCTTGCAACGGTGTCGATGTCCGCATCTGAACTCTTCGAACTCGGCTATATGAGGGAAGGGGACAGCATAACCATGAATTTCGATAACCTGATATCGGATGCAAAACAGAAAGTAATTGCCCTTGCAGGAAACTACCGCCCCAAAAAGCCGCGCGAAGACCTGAAGGCCCCCGGCCGGAGCATTGCGGCGAGCATGAAGAGCCAGCTTTGGAACATGAAGATGGGTGGTTTTGCAACCGAGTATGAAGCGGAGATCGGCGGAATGATCGCCGATGTCATTACCGGCGGAGATGTTCCGGCGGGAACGATCATAACCGAAAAATATCTCCTCGACCTTGAAAGGGAAAAGTTCCTAAAGCTCTGTGGAAATAAAAAGACGATCGAACGTATCCAGCATATGTTGAAAAAAGGTAAGCCTCTCAGGAATTAACACGGAGGAAATGATGGCAAAGAGCGCAAAGAAATCGCCGGTAAAAAAAGAGACGGTCAAGAAAACCGACAAGAAAGTTTCCAGTAAGGTCGTAGCGAAATCGCCTGCGGGAACATCTTCAGGCAAACCTTCTGCAGGGAAGGCGTACATACTTGCGGCGTATCGCACGCCCGGTTGCAAAGCGAACAGGGGGAAATTCAAGGATATGAGACCGGATGATCTGGCTGCGGTAGCCATAAAAGGGCTTATCGAGCGGACCGGAATAGATCCTGCCGACGTAGAAGATGTAATTCTGGGGTGCGCTTTCCCTGAAGGTGAATCCGGGATGAACATGGGCCGCTTTGCGGCCCTGAAAGCGGGTCTTCCATATACGGTTCCGGGTCAGGTTGTTAACAGGTGGTGCTCCTCCGGTTTACAGACCATTGCCATGGCTTCCGAACGGATCATGGCAGGTTTTGCCGATTGCATAATAGCTGGGGGCGCGGAATCGATGTCGATGGTTCCAATGGGAGGCAACAAGTTCAGCGCAAATCCTACACTTGCAACCGAGTGGCCCGAAACCTATTCCAATATGGGGATTACCGCTGAGCTTGTGGCCGAAAAATACAAGATAAGCCGAGAGGATATGGACAAGTTCGGATATGAAAGCAACATGAAGGCGGCACAGGCCATCAAGGAGGGGAAATTCAAGGATGAGATAATTCCTGTTGAAGTGGAGAAGGTTTCCCTGGTGAATGGCAAAGTAAAGAAAGAGAAAGAAATCGTCGATATCGACGATGGAGTACGCGCCGATACGACAGTTGAGGGGCTCTCCAAACTCAAAACACCTTTCAAGGTAAAAGGGACTGTCACAGCCGGTAACGCTTCACAGGTTACCGACGGCGCGGCCGTGGCACTGATAGTCTCTGAGAATTTCCTGAAGAAAATCGGGAAAAAGCCTATAGCGAGGTTCGTTGCCTACACGGTGAAAGGGGTTCCGCCGGAGATCATGGGTATAGGTCCGGTAGAGGCTATCCCCGGAGCGCTTAAACTTGCGGGACTGACGCAGAATGATATCGGGCTTATCGAGCTAAATGAAGCGTTCGCGTCGCAGTCGCTGGCTGTAATACGGGAATTGAAACTAGATCCGAAGATAATAAACGTAAACGGCGGCGCCATAGCGCTTGGCCATCCGCTTGGATGTACCGGCGCGAAGCTGACGGCAACACTGCTATCGGAAATGCAGAGAAGAAAAGATGTGAGATACGGAATGGTGAGCATGTGCATAGGCGGCGGCATGGGAGCCGCCGGCATTTTTGAAAAAGTCTAATTTACGCGAGGTGAGTAATATGAGCGACACGATTATCAAAGGCGGAGAATTTCTTATTACCGATGTTTCGAAAGATGATGTCTTTACTCCCGAGGATTTTACCGACGAACATAAGCAGATTGCCGAGACTACGGAAAACTTCATGCTTAACGAACTCCTTCCAAAGATGGACGAGATAGAAGCAAAAAATTTCGATGTCATAAAAAGCGCGATGAAAAAATGCGGAGACCTGGGGCTTCTTATGATAGACACTCCCGAAAAATTCGGTGGATTACAGCTCGACAAGGTTACAAGCATGCTTGTCGCGGAGAAGATGTCCCCTGCCGGTTCCTTTTCGGTAACATACGCGGCCCATACAGGAATAGGGACACTGCCGCTTATCTATTACGGCAACGACGCGCAGAAACAAAAGTATCTCGAAAAGATAATTACAGGCGAATGGATAGCCGCATATGCCCTTACCGAACCGGGATCTGGAAGCGACGCGATGAAGGTCGATACGACCGCGAAACTCTCCGCTGACGGCAAGCACTACATCCTAAACGGCACGAAACAGTTTATTACCAACGCGGGGATGGCGAGCATCTTTACCGTGTTTGCGAAAATTGATAAGGAACACTTTACAGCTTTCCTTGTCGAGCGCGGTTTCGAAGGGGTATCAATCGGACCCGAAGAGAAAAAGATGGGTATTCACGGCTCTTCAACATGCCAGGTGATACTGGATAATGCGAAGGTGCCTGTGGAAAACCTCCTCGGTGAAATAGGGAAGGGGTACAAGATAGCTTTCAACGTCCTGAACGTGGGGCGTTTTAAACTTGGCGCGGCGGTTACAGGAGCATCCAAGTACATACTTGGAGAAGGGGTAAAATACGCCAATCAGCGCAAGCAGTTTGGAAAAACGATTGGAAGTTTTGGAGCGATAAAGGAGAAGATTGCCGACCTTACCGCTGAAATCTACGCCGCTGAATCCCTTATCTACAGGTTTGCCGGGATGATAGACAAAAATATTTCGCAACTGGACAGGGATGCCAAGGATTATTATGTTGATTATCAGAAGGCTATCGAAGGTTATTCATCCGAATGCGGCATAGCCAAAGTGTTTTGCAGTGATACCTTGGCTCACACGGTTGATGAGGTTGTTCAGATACATGGCGGATACGGTTTTATAAGCGAGTATGTTGCCGAGAGAGCCTATCGGGACGAGCGGATTAACAGGATATTCGAAGGTACAAATGAGATCAACCGCCTCCTGATAACCGGAATGATCCTCCGTAAATCTGTCAAGGGGGAGCTTCCGCTTCAGAGCGAGGCGATGAAAGCGTTTGAATCGCTTATGAGCCCGACTTTTGAGGAAATAGACGAGACGCTTCCGTTTGCCAGGGAAAAGGCGCTTGTTAAGAATCTGAAAACACTGTTCTTGATACTTTCAGCGGCGGCAGTGCAGAAATTCATGGAAAAACTCGAAAACGAGCAGGAAATACTTATGGCGGCTTCCGATATCGCCATTCAGATATTCGCGTTGGAAAGCGCCGTCCTGCGAGCCGAAAAAAATTACCAGAAAGCGAGCGAGAACAAAAAGAAACATTTTGACGCCGCTGTAAAGGTATTTGCCTTCAATGCCACCGAAGAGGTTGCGAAATCGGCCAGAAAAGCTGCCTTCTTTGTGGAAGAGGGGGATACCCTGAATATGATCTTGAGCGGGATCAGGCGATTTGCGAAATACGACGCCACCGGACTTCTGAACGCAAAACGGTTTCTTGCCGATTCATCCCTGGAGGTCGACAAGTATATTTTTTAAGCTGACATGATGAATTTAGCCGCAATGGGGAAAATGCCACTTTCCGCTTGCAGATCGTCTCCATATAGCGCACCCGGCAACTTTTGGAAAACATAATGGAAATAATCGACAATGGCAGCGGATTAAAATTTGAAAAACACTCTATTACTACCCCTTATCACGTCGGTGTAGTTCATATCTATACTTGCGAAATAAACGGCAACCTGATCCTTTTCGATACCGGGCCTCCTACCATCACCGGCAGGGAGTACCTGAAAAAGAATATAGATATGAAAAGGCTGAAATACCTCTTCATCACCCATTGTCACCCGGATCATTTCGGGCAGATGAAATTTATAGAGCAATCTAGTGACGCTACGATAATTGTCTCCAAATACGATTCGTACAAATATGAAAGTCCCTTCAAACACCTTTTCCTATTTTATAGCTTTTTCAGGCAACTTGGATTCCCTCTCTTTCTACACATTTTGTCAAACGCAGGGCTGACAAGCTTCTTCTTTTCCGGGAAATTTTCAAATAAATATAAGCTGCTTGAAGAATCCGGTGAAATCCTTGATTCACTCGGCATCCGTTATGTGAGATGCCCGGGCCATTCGCAGAGCGATATTATTTATCTCCTAAACGGGTACGCGATCTCAGGCGATGTCATTCTGCGGGAAATATTCACAGCTCCGCTTCTTGATACGGACTACGAATCCTTTAGCGGCAGATTCAGGAACTATGATGCTTACTGCTCTACCATTTCGAAATTAAAAAACATTGAGAAGATGACTTTTCTCCCTTCTCACAGGGATTACATAGATAGCGTGGACAACAGGATAATCTATTTCGTAGAAAAACTGCTTAGCAGAGCAGAGACGGCGGCGCCTATCCTGAAAGCGAACGACTCCATTTACCAGGCCGCAGAGATACTGTTCCCGTTGACAAAAAAACTCTCATTCATATTTTTTATCAAGGTTTCAGAACTTGTTTTCATAGATGACTTCATCAAAAACCCGAATCTGCTTGCAGAAGCCTTGAAGAAAAACGGCCTTTTCGAAGTAGTTGAAAACAAGTTCAGACAGTTCCTTAATCTGTAATAAACAATAGGGGGAAAGTGCATGGGACATCATCTCTCATCCAAGAGCAGTATCATCCCGCTGATAGAAAGGCTTAACAAATATCCCGTCGGACTTGTTGACAACGAAAAGCTCAGGGAGATACTTTCGATCTTATTCGAAGAGAAGGAAGCGTTCGTTGCGTCCATGTTTCCGCTTGAGGAAGCAACTCTACCCGAACTCATAAATGTAACCGATATGCCAGAAGACGAACTCCTTCCAATACTAGAAAGAATGGCCGACAAGGGATTGATAATGGATATGCCATATTCCGGCACGACCTACTATCTCCTGATGCCCGGGCTGATAGGTTTCATGGAATTTACGTTCATGAAAAGCAGGGTGGACCTTCCGATGGCAAAACTGGCAAAACTGATGACCGAATATCTTTCAGGCAACTCAAAAGACGGGATGGCAAATGAGTTCTTCGGTAGCAGTACACAGCTGACCCGCTCACTTGTATACGAAGACAAGATTCCCGTCACATCTGAAATAACCACATACGAAAATGCCAGGGAGATAATAAAAAATGCCAGCTTCGGCGCGGTCGGCACATGCTATTGCAGACACAAGAAGGAACACCTCGACCAGAAGTGCAAAAAGGGGGCGCCGGTGAAAGATACCTGCATTACGCTTGGAAGCGGCGCGCGTTTTCTTGTACGCAGGGGATTTGCCACGCAAAAAACCACAGAGGAACTCTTGGCAATAATAGACATGGCAAGGGATCTTAACCTGACGCATGTAACCGATAACATCAGGAACAAACCTTCATTTGTCTGTAACTGTTGCAGGTGCTGTTGCGAACTTATGTCCGGCGTGCAGATGGGCTTCACGGAAGGGATCGCAAAGACCGCCTTTCTAGCGCGGATTGACCCGGAAAAGTGCGACTACTGCGGCGACTGTTTCAAGGCGTGCAACGTAAAGGCGATCGGCCTTGCGAAGGGGAGGGTTTTTGCCAGGAAATCCGACAGATTTAGTGAAATTGAGAAGGATATCTGTCTCGGTTGCGGAGCGTGCATCTCCACCTGCGATAAGAATGCGATCTCTCTCGTACCACGGGAGCGGAAGATCGTACCGCCTGAGAATAAGCGGAAGATGTTTGCCAGAATCCTTTGGGAAAAGGGAAAGCTATCCCCCTTCCTGCTGAACAGGGGGAAAAAGATAGTAAGGTCCATCTTCGGAATGAGAGGATAACCTCTTGAAATCCATGCCTATTTCAGCATATCAATAATCTCTTTTCGCACCGGAACGGTCCTGCCCAACTTGGAATCGAAACAGGCCATGACTGTCTTTGCCGTAGCATATACGCCGTCTTTCCCGTCATGTATTGAATAATCCATATCAAAACTTGAGTTTCCGAACCTTGATGCGCGCATGGAAACGATTACAGTGTCGTTCAGATTGATCGGTTTTTTATAATCGCACTCCGCCCTGACGACGAAGAAGAGAAGTCCGCTCTCCATGAACGAGGCGAACTTGTCTGAAAATAGCTTCACCCTTGCAGTTTCAAGGTAGGTGAAATATGTAGCGTTGTTTACATGATTGTACGCGTCAAGGTCTGCGAACCTGACGTCAATCGCCGCGGAAAAGGTTCTAGTTTCGTCTGCCACTACAGTTTCGCTTCGGATTTCCCGTGAAAGGCCTCCAGAAATTCCTTAAGTGCGCTCGGATTGTTTGATTTAATGGCGCCCGAAATTAAATCTTTCAATTGGGGCATGTACCCTTCATTCCATATTTTCATGAAAAACTCTTCAGAGGTCTTTCCCACGCAATCCGCCTTTTCAATCGTCTTTCCTTTTTCCACTATAAAGGAATCAGGTTTTACGGTTACTGTTCTCATCACGTCGCCGATATGGAAATAATAGGTTCTGGTTTCCTTTATGACGCCTGCGTGGAAATTATCGCCAAGTTTATCGAATACTTCTTCCGTGTTCATCGTTTTGCCTCCTGCAATTCCTGTGTTGCTAAAACATGTTTGTAAAATATATTGCTTGGCCTTACTTTTTCCTGCTCTTAACTTTTTCCGTAAATACAGGTATGAACTGCTTCATATCCGCTACGACTAGAACGTCGGCCACCTCGCCGATAGGAGCGTCCTTGTCTGTGTTTATAGCCACGATAAATTCAGATTTTTTCATTCCTGCAAGATGCTGTATCGCACCGGAAATGCCGCACGCAAAATATACCTTGGGTGAAACTGTCTGGCCGGTAACACCTACCTGTCTGTTCGATTCCAGCCAACCAGCGTCAACCACCGGACGGCTTGCTCCAAGCTCACTTCCAAGAACATCTGCCATATTCTTTACGATCTCGATATCTTCCTTTTTCCCGATGCCGCGGCCAACGCTTACAATCGATTCGGCTTTCGTAAGGTCGATTCCTGTTTTGCCAGATTCTTCATATCCGGTGAATTCAAGGGTGGACGATACATCACCTATGTCAATTATCTCAACTGCTGGTGTTCCGGATGGCTCGCCCGACATAGAAAAGGCTCCTGTCTGAAGCGTAACCACCGTTACCGCCGTGCCAGGTTTCATATCTACACGCAATTTGGAGTTGCAGGCTGGAACTACAAGTTTTCCGCTGTTGACATCGACCACTTCAGATACCTGAGCCGCCTTCAGCGCAAATGCTATACGAGGGGCGATGTCCCATCCGTAGGAAGAGTGTGAGAAAACGATATATTCCGGCTTCTCCTTTGCGATAACGTCAAGAAGGAGCTTTTTATGAAGCTCGGTGTTTATCTCGCCGCACTTCTCTGCGTCGGCCAGGTAGAGTTTTCCGTTGTATTTCGGCAGGGAGCCTTCGGAACCGGCTAGAAACATCGCGCTTTCCGCACCCAGTTTTCCCGCAAAGGCGATAAGTTCATAGACGGAGTCGAGGAGTTTCCCTTTTCTCTGTTCAGCTACGAGTAATACTTTCATCTGTTCCACTCCTATTTCAATACCGCGGTTTTTTCGCCGAGGATTGATATCAGTTTATCAGCCAAATCGTTTACGTCCCCTTCAAGCACGAGGCCGCCACCCTTCTTTTCGGGGTAGTACATTTTTTCGGCGGTAACGAGCTCTTTATCCTTCAGCAATGTGCCGGCCTCAGAAGTTAACAACTCCTTCTTTTTTGCTTTCATGATGTTTGGAAGGGTGGGGTACCTGGGGGTATTCAATCCAAGCTGGCATGTGAGGAGTACTGGAGGTTTAACCTTCACCCCTGCCTTTAGACCACCTTCAAGCTCCCGCTTAACGGAAACCACCCCCCCTTCAAATGCAAATTCCATGATAGTGGTTACCGATGGGATACCGAGCATCTCAGCCAAAAGGGGGCCGACCTGCGCAGAACCCCTGTCCTGCGACTGCATGCCGGTAAAGATCATCTCAAACCCCTTATCCTTTGCAAATTCATGGAGGATGGAAGCTACCTGGAACGAATCCTTTTTAAAGTAATCATCGTCCTTGATATGCACGCCGCGGTCACACCCCATCGCAAGAGCTTTCTTGATCGCTTCCTTTACCCTTTCAGGGCCGATTGAAACTACAGTTAGGTCCGTATCGCCCCCGAGCTTTTCCTTGAGCAGAACCGCTTGTTCCACGGCAAATTCGTCATACTCATTCATTCGGTAGGCGAGATCGGTTTCATCGAACCAAGTGCCGCCTCCGTTTATCTTGAATTTTGATTCCATGTCTGGAACCTGTTTAATGCAAACGAGTACCTTCATCTGCTTCCTCCAACGTTAACAATTTATATTTCCACTATACAGGAACTGGTCTCTACCTATAGTCTATCAAATAGTTGGCAAAAATTTGACTTAGAGCCTTTCAGCGATAATTTCAGACAGATCCTTTGTCCAAAGGGTTGCTTCCAGCCCTTCAGCCTTGACTCCATCCTCGAACATGGTCATGCAAAAAGGGCAATTTGATACCAGGACATGAGTATTTGTGGCACTTGCCATCCTTATTCGCTCAGCGTTTATGCGTGTCCCCAGCTTCTCTTCCGCCATGACACGCCCTCCGCCACCGCCGCAACAGAAACTGTTGTCACGGGTTTTATCCATCTCGACTATCGTTCCTCCAATCGCTTTCAAAGCCTGTCGGGGCTCATCGTAAATATCGTTGTACCTCCCCATATAACAGGAATCGTGATAAGTGACATCAAACGGGTCTGATTTCAGTTTGATTCTCCCTTCTTTTATGAGGCGGGACAAGAAGGTAGCTTGATGTTCGACTTCAATATCAAGACCCAAATCCCTGTAATCCCTGTTAAGGGTATTGAAGCAGTGGGGGCAGGTAGTGACGATCCTTTTGGTTCCTGAATTTTTTATCTTTTCGATGTTTTCGACAGCCATCATCTGATAAATATATTCATTGCCGATCTTCCGCATAGGTTCGCCGCAGCATTTTTCATCCTTACCAAGGATACCGACCTTTATGCCGGCTGAACGGCATATCTTTATAAAACTTTTGGCGATCATCCTGTTCCTTTTGTCAAAGGAGGCGTAACAACCAGCAAAATAAAGTATATCCATTTCGGTATTACCATCCGCCAATGTCAACCCTTCCAAACCTTCGGCCCAATCCCCGCGCGAGGCAAACGCAAGACCGAAAGGATTTCCATTCACCTCGGTATTCTCCACCGCCGTTTTCACCTCCGGCCCCGGAAATTCACCATCCATCAGAACCAGGTTTCTCCGCATTCCTATTATCTTGTTTACATGCTCAATGCTGGCGGGACATACCTCCTGGCAAGCGCGGCAAGTGGTGCATGACCAGAGAGCATCCTTGGATAATGCGTTGGCAAGGGGATTTTCTGGAGAATTAAACGCGGTTTCCCGTATCCCGGTGATCACCTTCATTGGCGAGAGTGGTTTTTGGGTATTAAACGCTGGACATACATCCTGGCACCTTTTGCACTCCGTGCAGGCATCGGCGTCGAAAATATCCTTCCAGAAAAAGTCCTTCACAGTCCCTACGCCGAAGCTTTCAACGTTTTCATCCTCAAGGTCCAATGTATCAATACTCCCCTTGGGTCGTCTGTCGGTAAAGATATAGTTCGTCGAGGTAGTGAACATATGCTTCAACTTCGTGAAAGGGATAAATACTATAAAACCTATTGCCACGAAGAAATGAAACCACCAAAGATACCGGTGTGCTGATGACAGGGAGGCGGCGTCCATACCTGTGAATGGAAGAGAAACCGCCAGGCCTACAGGTGAGAAAAATGCCAGCGGCATGTTAGTTTGATATTCCGTTGCGGCTATCCTGATCCCTTCCAGGACAAATCCCGTAATGAGAATAGTAAAGAGAAGGAGATGTATTGCATAATCGCCCAAGCGTGTCTCAAGACCTTCCGGCCTGATTATAAATCTCCGTACGAAAAGTCCCCCAAGCATCACAATCGCTATCAATCCTGCCACATCAAGTGTGAGGGAGAATATCTTATAGAAGCTCCCATGAAGGAACCGAATATCAAAAAATGGTTCGGTAATGTCCGCCTGAATAAAGGTTAATGTAGTTCCCAGCAAAAGTAGCATAAACCCCCAAAAGAACAGGGCATGCATTCCTCCTGAAGACCATACCTTCAATACCTTGGCCTGCAGGAGCGCATCGCTTATAAAGCCGGCGATCCGGCTGATCATCTTATCGGTGCGGACAAGCTCTTTTCCTTTTTTATATACCTTGAGCCTGAGAAGAAATCCGATTATGAGTATCAGGATGGCAATCCCGGCAATGGAATACATCGGAAGAAGGACGCTTTTCCCTACGTTCCAGTAAATTTCCCTTGTATCTGTCATCCGTGCCCCCTCTGTCCGATAATTATAATCTGCTGGTTTTGAATTACACCGGTATTATTTCAGTCTGTCGAAACCTGATAACAAGATTCAGTTTAGCAATAGGAGTTCAAAGTCAAAAGGAAAACTTATCTTCAAATCATCATGCCAAAGACAGGTTCTGGTATCATATCATCATTGTTGTGGAGGGCGGGGATGAACAGTACTGTTACGATACCTTTTTGGCTGTTGATACTCCTTTGTGTGCTTGCGGCATGGGCCGCTATTGGAAGCCTGTTAATACCTAGTGTACGCTGGTTCCTCCGCAGGCGCGTAAGCAGGGTTATCGACGAATTGAATACCAGGTTACAGCTCCGAATCCAGCCGTTCAAGACCACCAAGCGTCAGGTACTTATTGACAGGCTCCTTTATGACCCTGAAGTATTAAAAGCTGTCGAGTTGCATTCCACGGAACATAAACTCAGCCGTGATGAGGCTATGGCGGAAGCGGAAAACTACGCCAGGGAAATTGTTCCTTCCTTCAATGCATACGCTTATTTCCGCGCTGGATATGCAATCGCGAGATGGTGCGCGAGGCTTCTCTACAGGGTAAGGCTTGGATATTCGGACGAAACCGGCCTTTCAAAGGTGGATAAGAACGCGGGCGTAGTATTTGTGATGAATCACAGGAGCAACATGGATTACATCCTGGTAGCCTACCTGGCGGCAACCCGGGCGGCTTTAAGTTACGCGGTAGGGGAGTGGGCGCGCATTTGGCCTTTACAGACCTTGATACGCACTTTGGGAGCGTACTTCATCCGGCGGAATTCCGGTAATCATCTTTACAGGCGTGTTCTTGCCCGGTATGTACAGATGGCGACCGAGGGGGGGGTGGTACAGGCGGTGTATCCTGAAGGGGGCTTAAGCAGGGATGGAAAGATCCGGCCTATTAAATTGGGTCTGCTCTCATACATGGTGCTAGGATTCGATCCAGACAGGGAGAGAGATATTGTTTTTGTACCTGTAGGGATCAATTATGACAGGGTTATTGAAGACAGGAGTCTTCTGTTGAAACTTGAACCGGCGCCAGTAAAGAGGAGTTTCTTTTTCGCAATCAAAACCACTCTCGGATTTATTCTTCACAATTTCAGCCTGATGCTTCGCCGCCGCTGGTACCGTTTCGGCTACGCAGGGGTAAACTTCGGCACTCCTATCTCCATGAAGAGCTACATGAAAAAGCATAGGATTGATTTCCGCAAGATGAACGATGACTCCAGACATGAGGCTGTGGAACGGCTGGGGAAGGAGCTTATGTCCGAGGTTGGAAAGGTTATACCTGTTCTCCCGGTCTCGCTGGTTGCAACTGTTCTGCTTGAGGATGGCGTAACGGAGATGGAGGAGGGGAAGGAGTTCAGCGAACTTGAGTTGAAAGTGGCAGTTCAAAGGCTGGTGGAAAAACTTGAAAACCTCGGGGGACATGTATACATACCTAGAGCTGATCAGGAGTACGCTATCACTGTCGGACTGCGCATGCTTACCCTTCGCCGGCTAGTTATAAAGGAAGAGGGGATGTACAGAGCCAACATAAAAGAGGTCCCGCTTCTCCGGTTTTACGCCAATTCCATCGAACATCTTCTTTCGAAGTAATAAACTCCGAAATAACAGTATAATGAAGTAGTGGAGGGTTTCAGCCCGATACCATATATCATGTTTAAATGACACTGGAGGGTAAAATGAGCGAACTGAAGACTATAGGGAAAATGTTCCGTTCCGTTGTCGAGAAATACCCGGAAAAGCCAGCGCTTTGCAGAAAAGAATCGGGTGCTTGGAAACCGATAACCTATCGCGAACTGCATAATACCGTTTTAACGTTTTCAAAATCGCTGCATCTGCTTGGCCTGCGGCACGGAGACAGATTGGCAATCATGCTTGGAAACTCTCCAGAATGGGTGATAGCGGATCTTGCCACCATCTCAATCGGGGCGGCGGATGTCCCTCTATACGGAACCATTTCAGATGAACAGGCAAAACATATACTGAATGATTCCGGGGCGAAAATCATTCTTATCAGAGGAGACGACCAGGTTGCCAAGCTTCGGAATATAATCGGAAGTCTCCCTGAAGTTCAGGTTGTTATCACTGTCGACGAAGGGGTCGGCGCTTTTGGATCAGTCAGAACCATAAGCTTCGCCTCTGCTCTGAAACTGGGGAAGGAAGCCGATGCGAGCGCAGAATCCAAAGTGAAGGAAGCTGTTGAGAAAACCTCGCCGAACGATCTTGCCTCAATAATTTACACGTCCGGCACCACAGGGATGCCTAAAGGGGTAATGCTTTCACACGGCAACATAACATCCAATCTGGAAGCGATATACAAGGCGGTAGACATTCTGAATTCGGATGTTCACCTTTCATTTTTACCTCTCTCCCATGTTTTTGAGCGGACTTGCGGCTATTACTGCCTGATAGGTGTTGGCGCGACCATCAACTACGCCGAAAGCATGGAGACGATAGCGGACAACATAAAAGAGATTCATCCGACAGTGGTAATTAGCGTTCCCAGGCTTTTTGAAAAAATGCTCGCGAAAATAAAGGATAAGGTCGCAAACGGCCCGGCTGTCCGTCAGAAACTTTTCTACTGGGCTCTTGGCGTTGGCGTAAGGATGACCGATCCCGATAGAAAAGAATCGGATTCACTCTGGCTCCAGTTGCAGTTCAAGCTGGCAAGCAAACTCGTTTTTTCCAAACTCCAGGAGGCGTTTGGCGGCAAGATAAGGTATTTCATTTCCGGTGGCGCCGCCTTGAACAAGGACGTCGCGAATTTTTTCCGTTCAATTGGGATCAAGGTGGTGGAAGGGTACGGTCTTACCGAGACCTCTCCAGTTATCGCTGTAAATCCACCTGACGGAATCAGGCTGGGGACAGTCGGGAAAGTCTTGTCCAACCTGGAAATGAAAATGGAGGAGGATGGCGAGCTTTGCGTACGAGGTCCCAGCATATCAAAAGGCTATTTCAACAATTTCGAGGCGACCAAGGAGGCTTTCGACAGTGACGGCTGGTTCCATACTGGCGATATCATCGAATTAAGCGATGACGGTTATGTAACGATCGTCGACCGCAAGAAGGATATCATAGTCATGTCGAACGGCAAGAATGTCGCTCCTCTTACACTGGAATCGAAACTCGTTGGGGACGACTATATAGCGCAGATAACGGTAGTCGGCAATAACAGGAAATTCATGGCCGCGCTTATCGTCCCGAATTTCGATAAGCTGAAAAGGTTTGCCAACGACCAGGGGATAGCGAATGATGATAATTCAAAACTGATCTTGAGCCCAAAGGTTGTCGCCTTATACCAGCAGAGGATCGACGAACATATGAAGGACTTCGCGCGGTTTGAGCAGGTCAAAAAGTTTACTCTTCTGGCCCATGAGTTTACGGAAAAGGGGGGAGAGCTTACTCCTTCACTGAAAGTAAAAAGAAAGGTGATAGATAAAAAGTACGCAGAGATCATCGATAAAATGTATGCGGAGTAGTGGAGACCGGTTCCCGGCGGAATAGGTGGGGGGCGCTGTTTTTTCCGTCCTGACGGGGTGTTAGCCGCTGTTAATGCTTAGGATTTATCAATTAACTCTGAAAAGGATGAATGAAATGTCATCCGGGTGAAATCCTTCGTCGCTGTTCTCCATATTCATTTTTGCCTGCTCCGAAAGATTTTCCCGCACCGATTCCAAATCGCCTTTTCGGATAATTTCGATTATCCTTTCGAGAGTTAAATTATCGGTTACTCCGTCGGTTGTAAGTAAAACAGTATCTCGCGCGTCAAGCGTAATAAACGATCCAATTTCTATTCTCATGTCATCCGAGCCGACAATGTTCGAGACAATATGTTTTTCATCATGGTTTTCCAGTTCGCTACCCGCGATTATTCCCGACTCAAGCGCGTAGCCGACCGGGGAGTGGGCTATTGACTGATATTTCAGCTTCCCTCTTTGACCTACGATAATTACGCTTGAATCACCAACGTGATACGGTCGAATCTGCTGCCCCTGTATTTCCACCGCTACTACGGTTGAACCGGCTCCTACCTGAAGTTCTTTGATCCTTTCATTGGATTTTTCAATGGCTTCAAGTATTGCTCCCCGCAAATCCTCTTCTCCTTTATGCCCTGCAAGGATCTCGTTGAACGTTTCAGCGATTATGCGGGCGGCCTTTTCACCGGATGGCCGGCCTCCCATCCCGTCGGCAACAACTAGAACTCCAGTGCCGTCTCCAAGGCAGAGCATGGCGATACTGTCTTCATTAGGATTGGAGTATCCTGGGGCTCTTTCTGAAAATGCGGATAGACGCCCGCTACAGAATTCCTGATCGTCCAGATTATATTTCTCTGCTTCGACTATTATCATTTCCGCGGTAGTGCCTTTAGCTATATCAAACTGTCGAAATTCAAATTTTCCAGGTACACTCTTAATTGTCCCGCAGTTTTGTATTTTTTCCTAATTATTGAGCGCTTCAAACCGCAAACTACCTGTTTAATTTCCTTTGGAAGTTTTGAATAGATTTTTACGCCGCCGATCGATTCATGATAAACCTGCAAAAGATCACACACATCGTCGAGAATATTTTCGGAGGTGGCGTCTTTCCAGTGGAAAAAATCGATCAGCTTCACTCCGAAACTCAAGCCGTACCGTGTGATTATTATATTATCGGTATGGATGTCGCCGTGAAACTCCTTGAGGCTGTGAATACATTCCACCCCCTTGGCCAGAGCAAGAAGGAGGTGGAGCGCCTGATATGGATCAAGCCGTTTTTTCGGCTGACTCGTGTAAAATTCGGAGAGCATGACGCCGTCTACATATTCGGAGATCAGGATTGGAATCTGCTGACGCTTGAATGTAATCGTCTCCTGCGTGTTGTACTGGATAAGTATCTCGCAATTCCTTAGTTTGTGGAGCTTCTTGGCGTGATAGCGCAGAGTGCTGTTTCTCAGGTTGCGGTGGGGAAAGAAAAACTTCCCAGCACGCTCGATCCCGGTCTCTATTTCAAGCAGTTTATATACTTCCCCCTCCCATCCCGAACCTATGCGATGCACGACCTTGTATTTCTTGGCAAGCACTCGGCCAGGTTTGAATTCAAAGGAACTAATCTTTTCTACTTTCACCACCCGCAATATACCAGATGTCCCATAATCTCTTTATAAAAACATGCAAAACGGCACTATGAAATGGAGTGCCTCCAGGCTTAAATATCGAGGTCGGGAGTGAAACCGCGGCGCATGCTGTTTTCGGATATCGACCTCGGTTCGACGAAATTCAAGAGGTACCCAGGCCCCCCCGCTTTTGTGCCAAGACCGCTCATCCCGAAGCCTCCGAACGGCTGGCGATGCACCAGCGCCCCAGTGATCCCGCGATTTATGTACAGGTTCCCCACGCGGAACCTGCTTCTTGCCAGTTCCGTATTTACCGGGCTCCTCGTGAAAACTCCACCGGTAAGCATGAACTCGGTTGAGAGCGCGACGTCAATCGCGGTTTCGAAGTCATCTACCACCATCATGGCAACGACAGGGCCGAACAGCTCCTTCTGCATTAGGGGGTGGTTTTCAGTTTTAACCCTGAAGAGGGCAGGGGGTATGTAATAGCCTCCCTTGGGGAGGAGTTTGCTTTCGCCTATGTATAGCGGTTCGGCCCCTTCGCCCGGATCGCTGATCACTTCATTAAGACGGACATAGGCCGATTCGTCAACTACAGGACCGAGTTTGCACCCCGGATCCGATGGCGGCAATATCCGCAAACTCCTGCATGCTTCTATCAGGCGATTGAAAAGCGCATTGTATGTATCTTCACCGACAACTATTGCACGGGAGCAGGCAGAACATTTCTGTCCGGCATACCCGAACGCACTCTTGATGATTCCAGATACCGCTTCGTCAAGATCTGCGTCATCATCGACGATGATAGCGTTCTTCCCCCCCATTTCGCATACGACCCTTTTTATGGTCGGCTGACCTTCGGAGACCTTCGACGCCTTTTCCAGTATCGACAGCCCCACCTCCTTGCTACCGGTAAAGGCTATCTGCGCAATGAGCGGATGAGTGACGAGGCTGTCGCCAACCGTTTCACCCCCACCCGGAATGAACTGCACCACCTCGGAAGGGAAGCCTATATCTATCATTCTTGTGTATAGCGCGTAAGCTGTTGCGCATGATTTGCCCGACGGTTTCATGATCACGCTATTCCCAGCAACAAGCGGTGCAACGGTCATCCCGCAGAGTATCGCAACCGGAAAGTTCCAAGGGGCAACAACCAGCGTTGGGCCGCGCCCTTCGTAGATGAGTTCGTTTATCTCGCCGGCCATGTTCCCCTGTTTTCTTGGAGCCAGTTCCTTTCTCGCCATCATCGCGTAGTAACGGCAAAAATCTATCGCTTCGGCGACGTCCGCATCCGCCTCGCGCCACGGCTTCCCAACCTCGTATACCTCAAGCGCCGATATCTCCGCTCGATCTTCATCCAGCCTGTCGGCGAGCTTCTCAAGGAGTGTTGCGCGCTCTTCAATATCGGAATCTCGCCATGGCGCCCATGAAGCCATCGCCGTGTTCGCCGCCTTCTCAACCTCCTCGATGTTTGGAATCACAACTTCTGTAACGGCAGTTTCATAATCTGCGGGTGAAAAATGGAAAAATGATTCTCCGTCGAGTCTGTTCTTTCCGTTAACCACTACCGGAACTTTTATAGGGAGATGCTGGAGGGTCTCCTTCATCCACGACGCAAACTCTTCTCGTTTGTCCCTGATTGTAAAATCAGTGAGAGAGGCGTTTGTGAATTCGGGAGACATTTTTTCGGTTTTCCCGGTAGAGGAGGAGGGGATGGGTCTTGCCAGGAGTTTTTCCCGATCCATTTTCTCGTGATAACTCATGCGAAGGAACCCGGCATTTGAGGTGTTTTCGAGTATGCGCCGTACAAGATACCCGATCCCCGGCAACATCTCCCCTATGGGGGCGTATAGCCGAATCCTTTTCCCCATTTTCCGCAAAGCCTTCTGCTCCGGTTCGGCCATACCATAGATCATCTGAACTTCATAGGCATCTTCCGGCAGGTTCTTACTTTTGGCATATGCCATGGCGTGAAGGAGCGTGCGGTGGTTGTGGCTTGCGAATGCCGTGGAGATAAGATCGGGAAATTCCAATAATTTTTCGGTCAGGCGTTCATAGTTTGCGTCCGTTGCGCCCTTTTCAGTAAATACAGGAACCTTATATCCTAGTTGTCTGGCATGGACTACTTCGTAATCCCAATAAGCGCCTTTAACAAGCCTTACCGTGAGCGGCGTACCTCTTACACGAGCAAGGGTGAAAAGCCTCTCAACATCAGCTTCGGCGGCCTTCAGGTATGCCTGCACCACAATACCGATGTGAGGCCACCCCTTCATATCGGGATGAGCAAGTATCTCCTCGAGAAGAGTATAGGTAATGTCATGATACTCCCACTGCTCGAGGTCAATGTTTACAAATACGTTTTTCTCCCTCGCTTTTAGAAAAATGGGGAGAGCCATCTCCTTTAACCTGGAAACGCTGCCGGCAAGGTCGGCGCTTTCAAGCTGGGAATCAAGCGCCGAAATTTTCAGCGATATGTTCGCGACAGGTATCGAACCGGACGAATTGCGTGATAACAAGCTGTTCTCCGACCATTTTCCCACACTGGCGGAGAGCTTTTCAATCAATTCAAGATAGCGGGCCTTATAAATTTCAGCCTCAACCTGGCTTACCGTGGCTTCTCCAAGGAGATCTGCCGTACACGCAAGACCATCCTTGTAAAGTTTACCCATTACCTTCAGGGCGCTCTCTGGATCTTTTCCGATAATAAATCTTTCGGCAAATTCGAGGATCCCTTTTTTTATGGCAATCGAGCCGATACCGGAAGTGAGAGGGGAGGAGGCCGCCTTCATGGCAAAATCAAGAATCCCTGAAAACTCGCGCCCTTTCTTCAGGAAATATTCGTCGATATGCTTCGAGATTTTATCAGAACTGTTCAGCGCCGGAAGGACATCAATGAACCTCAGGAGGTCTACCTTGAAATCGGGCTCGTTCATCGCCCAGTCGAAGAGTCTCCCTTGCCAGAATGATTTATCGAAGAGACCCGGCACGCCCCCCTCCAACCGGTCATAGAACTCGGTTCCAATGTTTTGGATTTCAGCTTCCAGGTCAGAAATATTCTCCAAGATTCTTTCTCCCATAGCTACCACCAGCTCTATTATAGGACTCAGGTCTATTATATTCGGTTTTTCAAGTTTATGGGTTGAACATGGGACTCGATGACTTTCCCTGCGCAAAGAATGCAAAGAATTATATAATCTATTTTGACGGGCACGGTTTACAACTTGCCCCCTGTTCTTGCGTCTGTTTAGAAACGTCCCATATAAAAGCGAGATATTAGAAATGTTTTCAATTCGAAGGATCTACGATGCGGTCCTCCCAGTTAACCAGGAGGCGATACGGCAGGCCGAGGAAATAATACTGAACCGGTTTGCCGCTCTCGAAGTATCGGACGTAGATGGATTGTCCAAAAAGCTTATGAACCCGTTCAAGCAGAAATTTAGAACGATCCTCTATGTAGCGGAGAGGCCTCAGAAGGCGCAGGTAATCGGCGCGGCAATACTGATGCACGATCCCGATCTCAATTTCTGCTACCTCGATTTTCTTGCTACCGCAAAAGGTGTTTCAAGCCGCGGGGTAGGGGGCGCCCTTTACGAATATGTGAGGGATGAGGCTCGCGATTTCCAGGCGAAAGGACTTTTCTACGAATGTCTTCCCGATTCCGAGCAAGAGTGCCCGAAACCAGAAGGGATTTACAAGGAAAATGTATCACGGCTCCGCTTTTACGAAAGATATGGAGCGCTCCCGATTGCCAACACCCAATACCAGCTACCGCTTAAACCGGGCGATACATGCATGCCTTTCCTGGTATATGACGGGTTGATGCCTGGAAAGGTTCTTAGGAAGGATTACGCAAAGGCGGCGGTTAAGGCAATTCTAGAAAGAAAATACGGCAAGGTCTGCCCTGCTGGATATATCGAAACAGTAGTTAACTCATTCAAGGACGATCCGGTCAAACTGCGTGAACCCCGTTACAATAAAAAGTCCGCAAGCGAAGACAGCTCCAGGAAGATAGGCCAGACCATAAGAGAGCCGATAATGCTTGTAGTGAACGACAAGCACGATATCCATCATATCAAGGAGCGCGGCTACGTCGAATCTCCGGTGAGGATATCGAATATACTAGATGAAATATCGAAAACAGGGCTGTTCAAAAGGGTGCCGCCGAAAGATTTTCCCGAAAAGCATATTAAATATGTTCATGAAGCCGGGTTTGTGGAATACATCAAAAAGGTATGCGCATCCCTGCCGGAAAAAAAATCGGTATACCCGTATGTATTCCCGATTCGAAACGCAACCCGACCGCCGAAGGAACTTTCCGTTAGGGCAGGGTACTACTGCATAGATACCTTCACCCCTATCAACCGTAACGCGTATACTGCGGCCAAAAGAGGGGTCAACTGCACGCTTACGGCGGCAGACTATCTATTGCGGGGAGAAGTTTTGTCATACGCCCTGGTGAGACCCCCCGGACATCACGCGGAAAGAAAATTGTTCGGAGGTTTCTGCTACTTCAATAACGCGGCAATAGCGGCGAGGTACCTGAGCAGGTACGGGAAGATCGCCATCCTCGATATCGATTACCATCATGGAAATGGCCAACAGCAGATATTTTTCGACCAAAACGACGTCCTGACCGTCTCTATTCACGGTCACCCCAATCACGCCTACCCATATTTCTCCGGGTTTGCATCGGAAAAAGGGGAGGGGCCGGGCAAAGGATTCAATCTCAACTTCGCATTGGGAGAGAATATCAACGCGGAGGAGTACCGCCGTACACTGAAAGACGCTTTGAACAGAATTCAAAAGTTCCAGCCGATGTTCCTGATAGTCTGCCTCGGTTTCGATACAGCCAAGGGGGATCCAACCGGCTCATGGAATCTCACCAGCCGCGATTTTTATTTAAACGGCAGAGTAATCGGTAAATTGGGGATCAGAACTCTGATAGTGCAGGAAGGGGGGTACAAAACAAAAACCATCGGTATCAATGCAAGGAACTTTTTCACGGGACTGCATGAAGGTTATAAGGAAGTCTAGCAAGCAGACGATTGAATCTTAACCGTAATGCCGCGGTAAACGGAATTTGATACAATCACATTATCAATCCGTTCGGAAGAGGGGATTTATTGTTTTCAAAATTGCTATTGCATAAAGTGAACAGCAGGGAGATTGGGAAAAGAAGTTGGTGGCCTTCAGCAGTGACAGCAATCAAAACTCCTCATGGTGGGGTGAATATCGCATTCCGCTAAATCAGCTGAAGCAGATATCCATCGGATCGCTTTCGGTATACCTTCAGCGGTATGAAAACGAATGGCAGGCTGTTCACAGCCTTATGAACATGGAGGAGGAGAAAAACAGCATTCAATGCGAATTCGCCGATGCCGATACGCTCCCCCTTGGAGCGGAAATTGAGCGAAAGGCATTTGCGCGGACGACCGAAACGGTTCGGATCAGACCGATGATCCCTCCCAGACCGATTGTCAGCAGTCCGGTCTCCCCGTTCAAGGTACCGCCAAAACAGTCGATCACCATATTCATAAGTCTCCCGGTTTGGGTACGTTTCGAAGTAGGGCATCCCCCCGTCACATTGATAGAGACGTGGACGCAAAAACTTTCCGATACCTGGTTTGGACCATCATCGCAGCAGGGTGAGCTCTGCTATGCAAACAAAACATCCTGCTGTCTGAGGCTTGATGATATCGATTTCAAAACCAATCGCGCCATAACGCCCGTAACCATTCATAACCAGTCGCAGGAAACAATACACCTTAAAAAGATCAGTATGCCGGTAACCAATCTCTCCATTTTCACAAACGAGAAGAAGCAGTTATGGACATCCCCGGTAAAGGTCGAGATGCTTAAGAGCGATGAAACTGTAAACGTAAAGATAGAAGAGAAATTCCCGTCATTCGCCGGGAAATCGATAATTCTTGAAAAACCCAGGAAAGATCTGCAGGAAGGGGCGATGACGCGGGCCATTTCCGCGATCTTCAGCTAGAATATGGAGAGCATCAATTCGGTACTGGAAACTGTATATGCCTACTTGAATGTTGTGGACATCGTTTCCGCGATCCGGGCTTTCCTCCTTCTGTCCGCCGGATACCTCCTCGGTAAATTCGCAAGCCGCTCGCTTGATGTTACCCTGTCTAAATATTTCGGTGAACACCAGGTAAAACTTGTCAGACGAGCCGTCTATTACACCATATTCCTCCTCTTCTTTATCTCGGCGCTAAGAGAGATCGGCTTCAGCCTGCAGGTACTGCTCGGAGCGGCCGGTATCTTTTCAGTAGCCATCGGTTTTGCATCACAGACCTCTGTTTCGAACCTTATAAGCGGTCTTTTCCTGATAGCGGAACGACCGTTCATAATCGGTGATTTGATAAAGGTCGGTAATCAAATCGGCAAAGTGCATTCAATCGACCTCCTTTCCGTAAAATTGATTACTTTTGATAACCGCTATATCAGGATCCCAAACGAGACCCTTATCAAATCCGAAGTAGTCACGCTTACAAAATACCCTATACGGCGTATTGACATGAAGCTGGGTGTTGCCTACAAGGAAAATCTTGAAAAGGTGCGCGATATCTTGAAAGGTATCGCAAATGAAAATCCGCTTTGCCTTGATAATCCAGAGCCGATATTCATCATTGAAGGCTTCGGTTCATCATCGCTTGAACTTCAGTTCTCATTTTGGGTAAAAAATGAGAATTTCCTAGACCTCCGAAACAGCATGTATATCGAAATAAAGAAGGTATTCGACAGGGAAGGGATAGAGATTCCGTTCCCGCATATCTCACTTTATTCCGGCTCTGCTACGGAACCTTTCCCGCTGGAAATGCGCACCGGTGATCCCGGTAGCAAACTTCCGTCAGGAGAGAAAAAGGAGCAGTAGACTGGAGGGTATCTTGAGACATTTATTCAATCCACAAATCCAAACCTGATCCCATACTTAACATAATATATCTTATCTGCTGTAGGTTTTAGCGTGTCCCCTTGACGTTTATTACCGGCTTCAGGTGATGAAGTACCTTCACCATATCCTTCTGCTCCTCCATAACCTTAAATATGTCTTTGTAAGCATAAGGGTTCTCGTCAAGCGTATCGCGGCTAACCTTGGCGGTTATACCTTCCATCAATCTTTGAAACTCCTCAACGGACGTCTGGGTCTTTGCCTTATTTCGGGATACGGAACGACCAGCTCCGTGAGACGAAGAATTGATGCTTTCTTTATTCCCAAGCCCTTCCACCACAAAGCTCCCGTCCCGCATATTACCCGGAATAACGCCAGCCATCCCCTTCTCGGCATGTGTAGCCCCTTTCCGGTGTATCCACTCTCCGTTTTTCTCCTCGGCATGGTTATGATTCCGGTTAATAAATTCCATTTCAGCAGGCTCCCGTTTGAGCCTGTAGGCAATCTCCTTTATAGTTCGCCGTATGATCTCCCGCCTGTTATCGAGGGCAAACTGTAGCGCCTTGTTCATATCGTGTATGAACGATTCCCCTTCGCGCGATTTGGCTTCAAAGCCGTAGTGGCCTTCCTTCGGTTTTGGAAGTTTTTTACCTTCGTATGGCTGCCCTGCGGCCATTCTCATGTAAAAAGAGGCTATTTGATGCCCGATATTTCGCGACCCGGAGTGGACCACAACCCAGAGGTTTTTCTCTTCGTCATACGACAGCTCGATGAAGTGATTACCCCCTCCCAGACTCCCCATCTGAAAACAGGCCTTTTCGTTTATATTTTCATTCAAAGAGCGGTATCTGCTCTCCAAATCGAACTTTTTTACAGTTTTCGAACGATTTTCATCCCCCATCCCAGTCGGTATAGATCTATAAATTCCGCTGAATATCTCCTTCCGGTGTGGGAGTATCTCGTCCACATTTGCATTCAATTTTACCGCCGCCATCCCGCACCCTTGATCAAAACCGACCCATGAAGGAACAACGACACCATCCGTAACCACCACACCCCCTATCGGGAGGCTGTAGCCGAGATGCGCGTCCGGCATTAATGCGCCCCGCTTGGCAAAACTCTGCTCCATCGCGGAGTAGAACTGATCCAGCACATCCTTTTCAACGTCGCTGGCAAAAATAGCGGTTTTCTTCCTCATACCGATATGGTAAATCCAGATGAGAAAAATGTCTTTAAATATTAATCAGATAACAGGTCAAACAGCAGAAAGTCCCGCAAGATACTCTTTTGCGAATTTACTGTATTCACCGCTGGAGATAGCGTTGCGGATCTTTTTCATCAGATCCTGGTAGTAGGTGATGTTATGTATGGTATTGAGTCTCAGACCGAGGATCTCGTTGGAGGCAAAGAGGTGTCGGAGGTATGCGCGTGAGTAGTTTTTGCAGGTGGTACATCCGCATTCCGCGTCCAGAGGAGAGGGATCCTCAGTATGTATGGCATTCGAGATATTTATCTTCCCAGAAGAGGTGAAGAGCGTACCGTTTCTCGCGTTCCTTGTCGGCATCACGCAATCGAACATATCAACGCCAAGAGCAACAGCCTCTACGATATCTTCAGGTGTGCCGACCCCCATGAGGTAGCGGGGTTTGTCTGACGGGAGGACATTCGCGGTAACTTCTGTCATTTCGAGCATAAGGGAGCGCGATTCACCCACGCTTAGCCCCCCTATTGCGTACCCGTCAAATCCGATATTCACGATCTGCCTTGCAGATTCGACCCTGAGTCCGGCATCAGTTCCCCCCTGGGTGATTCCAAACAGCGCCTGATGGGGATTTGTTTTCGCTTTCTTGCACCTTTCTTCCCATCTGGTAGTTCTGTCCATCGCATCTTTAATCTTCATTTTGTCAGATGGATACGGTGGAGGTTCGTCAAAGCACATTATGATGTCGGAGCCAAGCGCCTGCTGTATCTCCACCGCGAGTTCCGGGGTGATCATATGCCTGCTTCCATCCAGATGGCTCTGAAAGGCAACCCCCTCTTCGCTTACCTTGGTTAGGCCTTTGAGACTGAAAACCTGAAATCCACCGCTGTCGGTAAGGATCGGGCCGTTCCAATTCATGAATTTGTGAAGTCCACCGAGCTTTGCTATGAGCTCATGCCCAGGTCTCAGGTAAAGATGATATGTATTTCCAAGAAGTATCTGCGAGCCGGATTCGCGGATCTCTTCGGGAGAGACGGTTTTTACGGTAGCCTGCGTCCCTACAGGCATGAATGCCGGGGTTTCAATGTCGCCGTGAGGGGTACTGATGAGCCCGCGTCTTGCGCGACCGTCTGTAGATTTCAGCTGGAAGGAAAACACTGTTTACTCGGGGGCCTGTCAGATAATGCTAAGCAGGAATTTGAAATCGCTTTCATCGACCATTATCCCGACGCCGCCAAAATATGTTTTGTAATATTCGTTAAGGAGGTCGTCAGCTCCGAAGTAGGCGTAAATATATTTCTGAAGGTAGTACTTGCCTGTCAGTTTTAGTTGCGGATTTTTTGAGTTGATGTCATATCCGCTGAAACTGAATATATCGGCGCTAAGCCTTAAGGAATCGCTCCAGGCATAATAATCAAGACCCAAGCCGCCGGTAGACTCTATCAAACCGGCCTTCATGTTCAGGTTGCCGTACCTTTTGTTCACCAGGAGTGTGAAGAGGAGCGAATTCATCGCGTTTCGTATCTGGAGGTCGTCCCTTCTGGTATCCTCACTCACCTCAAAAAGATAGTATTTATCCTCCTTTGGCCTGATGCTGAGAGAGAAATACGATTTGGTTTTCTGAAGGCTTTCCTGGTATTCAGCTCTTGTGCCGATAGCCAACTGCATTTTTTCGGCGCTTCCCATGAAGCTCTGAGCTCCAATCAGAGTTTCGTTTATGTTTTCGTAAACTTCCTCTTCATAAACCAGTCTGCCGAACGTCCCCTCGCCTTTTTCTATCTTTGCGGCTATCTTTTCTACGCTGAACATTATGCTGTCCAGCTTTGAAGTGCTGGCTTTCAGGTTCCCAAGCGTATCCTTGAATGTCTCCCTGTTTTCTACCATCAGTTCGTTAAGGTTTCCCGAAAAATCCTTCACGTTGGAAAGTCCCATCCTTAGGCTTTTACGATTTTCAGCCAGCATAAGTTTTAGCAACTCCGATGCTTCGCGCGCGTTGTCCACTATCTGCCCAAACGGACTTTTCTCAGCGCCTACCCCCTCTTCCTCACCGAAGAGCGTGCCCATCCCTTGAGTAAATTTCTTGATATCGTCAAGCGCGGATGAAAGTTTGCTCATGATCTCGTCCAGATTCGCCGCATCAAGGGAGTTTTCCAGTACGCCGTCGTTTGGGACAAACTCATCAGACGCTCCTGGACGAATGTTTATGAACTTTTCGCCGAGCAGTCCGGCGCTTTGAATGGTCGCGACTGAATCCACAGGTATCTTTGTATCGGCGTCAAGGAATACGGTAACTTTAACCTTCCGTTTATCGAGAAACAGCCTTCCGACCGTTCCGATCTTCACGCCGGCCATGCTTACCGGGGTTTTTTCGGATATGCCGGATATGGCATTGAAGTAGATGTGGAAACGGTACTCCCCCTCGGCACTAAAGCCTGTGAGGCTCCCCATTTTAAAAGACATGAACATGAGGGCGGCGATCCCCGCAAGGATAAAAAGCCCCACTTTGAAATTTAAACTGTAACTGCTCACTTCTCTACACCGAGTTCCTTATGTCCTTGCCCTGGACCGCTTCCGTCTGCCGGATGATCCGCCCTATCTCCACAAATTCCTTAACTACCGGATCCGTCTGGTGGAACATAATATCGTCGGGCGTTCCTACCGCGATAATTTCCCCCTTGTAGAGCATCGCTATCTTATCCGCTATCCTGTTCGCGCTAACCATATCGTGGGTAATTGTAACAGAGGTAACATGCAAAGCGCGCGTCGTCTTTATAATCAGGTCGTTAATTACGTCCGCCATGACCGGGTCAAGGCCTGTGGTAGGCTCATCGAAAAGGATGATCTCCGGCGTCATTACGATTGCGCGCGCGAGCCCTACCCTCTTTTTCATTCCTCCTGACAGCTCGTCCGGTCTCAGGTTTTCGATATCCTTCATGCCGACCATCTCGAGGCACTCTTTCACCCTTTTCAAAATTTGAGAGTCGGTCATTTTCGTGTGTTCTTTGAGGGGAAAGCCGACATTTTCACCTACTGTCAAAGAATCGAATAGCGCGCCACCCTGGAAAAGCATTCCAAATTTTTTACGGAGTTCATTAAGGTCATTCTCATTCAACTCGTCGACGACCTGCCCCGCGACCGTAACGTGACCGGCGTCAGGCTTTAAGAGTCCTATCATATGCTTTATCAATACCGACTTTCCGGTTCCCGAACCTCCGATGATCACCATACTCTCACCCTTTGGGCAGTGGAGCGTGGCCCCCTGAAGAACCTTTTTGGAGCCGAAAGCCTTGTATACATCCTTGACGTAGATCAAAATTTGCCTCCACCGGTCTCAGCGAAGAGCATCGCCGTAAGGATATAGTTTGCCAGAAATATAAGAAGGAACGAGACCACTACGGAACGGGTCGTCGCCTTTCCAACACCTTCTGCTCCCCCTTCGGTATAGAAACCGAAATAGCAACCCACTATTGAAATGATGAATCCGAATGCCGATGCTTTTATCAGGCCGGATGAGATATCGTTGAACCTCAGGTAATCGAATGTCCGCTCCATGTATGTGACCGGATTAGCGTCAAGCGTAAATACAGCGACGATGTATCCGCCAAATATCCCTATCACATCCGACAAACACGCAAGGATGGGGAGCATCAGAGTGGCCGCGATAACCCGGGGAACAACCAGGTATTTAATGGGATTCGTTGCTAGCGTATACAGCGCATCTATCTGTTCCGTAACCCTCATTGTGCCGAGCGAGGCGGTCATGGCGGAACCGGCCCTTCCAGCTACGATAAGCCCTGTAAGAACAGGGCCAAGCTCTCTCGTCATTGATAGCGCTACAACCGTGCCAACCATGCTTTCAGCGCCGAACCTTTTAAATCCCGTGAAAGTTTGAAGTGAAATGACCATCCCGCTGAATATGGCGGTGAAAAGAACGACTGGGAACGAAAGAACCCCTACTTCCATCATCTGCTCTACGGCGGCCTGGAACCTGTATGGCCTTTTAAACATCCAGCGGAAAGTGTCCTTTATAAAAAGCGAAAATGTCCCAAGCCATTCGATAAAATCGACGAAGATCACGCCGAGATTTTCCGTCCATTTTACAAGCGTACCTATGACAAAACCGTTTTCCCGACCGCCTGACTTCCCCTTGTTTTCCAACTGCAAATCGATATACCCTTTTTTTTATATGCCGTCCTGGTCGGCTGTAAATAGAGCCCCTTTTTCTCTTCACATATTAATCCTTTATATTATAACCAATCGCCGTGGGAAAAAATTGTTCTCTGTTTAAAACTGAAATTCAGTCTGAAAACCGAAGATATTCCTTTGACTGCCAGCAATTACCATGCTAGATATTCCTGATGAGAATACTTCTTACAAATGACGACGGTATCAACGCTCCCGGGATACGAGCACTTCACAACGAATTAAAAAATATCGGAGAGGTCGTTGTCGTTGCCCCGGATAAAGAGCAGAGCGCCGTAGGGCATGCCATAACGATAGCGGATCCTTTGCGCGTTCGAGAGGTATTTCAGAATGGTGATTCACTAGGCTTTGCTGTGGACGGCACCCCGGCTGACTGCGTAAAGATCGCGGTCAAGGCAATTATGAAAGAAAAGCCCGATATAGTTGTTTCCGGCATAAACCAGGGGGGGAATTTTGCCACGAACATAATCTATTCCGGCACCGTCTCCGCCGCAACTGAAGGGACTATCCTGGGTATCCCATCCATAGCGTTTTCAATGGACAGTTTTCTCAACAGGGATTTTTCAAAAGCTGTGAAACACGCTGTTGAAATTACAAAACAAGTCGTTGGAAAACCGATGCCTGAAGGGACCCTCCTTAATGTCAACATACCTGCGCCAGAAGTTGAGGTAAAAGGTATAAAGGTCTGCAGGCAGTCAAGCTTTACTTTCCGGGTCACATTCGACAAAAGGCATGACCCGAGAGGACTCGATTATTACTGGCAAGGTGGGGATATGAATCTGGATGATCCCGACCCTGAAACAGATATACGCGCCTTAAAGGATGGATATATCACGATCACTCCGATAAAATATGATCTGACCAATTATGATTTTCTCGAAAGCGTAAGATCGTGGGGATTATCAGGGTAGCATCCGTTTAATTTACTTTCTCAAGCTCCTGCATTGTCATTTTGAAATCGGCTCCACCGTCGGCTGTAAATTGTCCCAGTGTTCCATCCCCTCTGATAACCCTGTGGCATGGGATCAGCAAAGGCAACGGATTCTTCGCCATAGCTGTTCCAACTGCTCTTGCCGCTCCTGCATGCCCTGCTCTCCGCGCAAGTTCGCCGTAGGTCAATACCTCCCCTCTTTTCACTCTTAAGAGGGCGGAGTACACTTCTCTTCTGAAAATTGGAAAACGGGCCATTGGGAGCTTGAAATCCTTCATCTCAACAATTTCCCCGCGGAAATATGCTTGAACGATTCCTTCCAGTTCCGGATATCGTTTTCTTGGGATTTTGCCAATGAATTTTTCCGCTTTCTCCTTTTTTGTAGGGAGGCAAAAGCGTAAAACAACCCCTTTATCGTCGACAACTGCCGAACAGTAGCCGAATTCGGTTTTAAAAACGGTTCCGAATTCCGCTATTTCATCAATACGTTGGCGTGACATCCGTTCATCAACTCGACAAAATTGGGAAAAGTGATCTTGATCGCCTCGGCAGTGGAGACTTCGGTCTCACCCTCAGCGACAAATCCGGCGATGGCAAGAGCCATGACGACCCTATGATCGAAATGACCGTTCACCTTCGCCCCTTTTAGTCTTGAACCAGTAATAACCAGCCCATCAGGTTTTTCTTCAATATCCGCACCCATCTTCTTCAATTCGGAGGCCATCACGGAGATCCTGTCAGTCTCCTTTATCCTCGCCTGAGAAACGTTAACAAGCTCGGTTCTGCCGTCAGCCATACACGCGGCGACAGCCATTGCAGGAAGAGCGTCCGGCGTACTGTTCAGGTCGAGGACAGCCCCTTTCAGTTTTTTCCCTCTGATTGTTATCACATCGCCGCATTCAATATCGGCTCCCATACTTCGGAGATAATCTATTACCTTCTTGTCCCCTTGAGTATCATTGAGATCCAATCCTTCAAGAACTACTTCTGCCCCATCGATAGCGGAAAGGATCAGGAAAAACGTGGCGGAGGAGAAATCCGCGGGAACTGAAGTTTTAAAGCCTTTAATACGCTGGTTCGGCATAACTTTGAATTCGTCGTATCCACTCCGCCTGAAGTCGAGGCCGAGCTTCTCCATCCAGTTCGCGGTCATGTCTACATACGGTTTTTCATTCAGCATCCTCACTTTTATCGATGTTTCCCTGCTGCAAAAACCTGAATGAATAAGGAGTGAAGAGAGATATTGCGAAGTTTCGCCATTTACTTCGGTTGCCCCCCCCTGAATTGGCCCTTGTATGGTTACAGGGAGTTTTCCATTATCGGATTTCAAAACGGTCGCCCCAAGATTGGATAGTGCGTCCAGCATAGGTTGCATCGGCCTTTTACTGGTTGAGGCATCGCCGGTTATCGTGACCGGTGTGGAGGAGAGAGAGGCCATGGAGAGAACGAAAAGCGCTGTTGTGCCGCTGTTGCCGACATCGATGATCTTTTCCCGCGGAACTATTGCTCCTCCCGTTCCCCTTACAAGAAGGGCATCCCCTCTCTCAGTGATATCTGCCCCCAGCGCACGACACGCCGCAATAGCCGAGTTCACATCCTCCGCCTGAAGTCTTCCATGGATCTCAGATTCCCCCTCTGCAAGAGACGCGAAAAAGACCGCACGGATGGAATGGGATTTGGACGGGGGTATTTTAACTTTTCCTCTTGGAACTGAGGTATTTGAACTAATGATCATCGATGCGCATTATAACTCAACTTAATTGTTTCGCCATACAAATCAGAGCTGGTAGAAAGTATAAATATTTGATTTAACTTATCCGATTTGTTATCATCAAATATGTGTACTAGCAAATGGGTTCGCTGAATTTATGGAGGTTAGGTAAGTGTTAAAAAGCAATAAAAGCCTTTTATTAGTTTTTGTAGCAATATTCGCATTTTCTTTAGCATCGTGCGCGACAGGTGGAAAACCTACAACAGAGGTAGAGCCGACAGCCGAACAGCTTGAAAAAGAGCAGATGGAGGAAGTAAGCCGGCTCGAGCAGGAAGAGCTTGAAGCGTTGAAGAGGGATGAGTCATTACAGGACGAAATGCGCACAATGGAATTCACACCCGGCGAGCTTGCGACTGTATATTTCGATTTCGACAGATACAACCTGAAACCGGGAGCAAAAGCCGCGTTAAAGAACAACGCCGAATGGATAAAGGCCAATCCCAACCAGAGAGTGCAAATAGAAGGTCATTGCGACGAGAGAGGGACTGAGGAATACAACCTTGCTCTTGGCGAAAAAAGGGCTACAACCACCAAAGCATACCTAGTATCCCTTGGTGTAAATGAAAGCGATATCTATACGATCAGCTATGGTGAAGAGAAACCCGTGGATATGGACCATACGGAAGCCGCATGGGCAAAAAACCGCAGAGCTGAATTCAAAGTAACTGAGTAGTAAGCTTAACGGTATTATCCGGGGGTTCTTTGTAATATCCGAACCCCCACTCCGTTTTCCATATACCATTATGAAACTCAATTCCTGCGTTTTTATAGCTTTTTCCACAGTTTTCCTGCTCCTTCTCTCTTCCTGCGCCACCGAAAAAGGGATGCAAACCGTCGGGCAAGATGTAAAAGGACTCAAGGATAAAATGGACAAGGAACTTGATAGCTTGAGGAAAGATCAGGAGAAAACAAAAACCACCTTATCTACGGTTGTGATCAATCAGGCAAATACCAAGGACGAGATTGAAAACCTCGCTCTCACGATTGAAACTCTGATGGCAAAAGCCGAGGAGAGCTCCTTCTTTTCAAAAAAAGTTCTTGAAGAAATGAAGAGCATCAACAGCCAGTTGAAAAGTCTTAATGAGCAAACTATGGAATCGGACATGAAATCGGCCCAAAGGGACGGGGCCAACAGGGAAGAGATAGAGCTTTCCTTTACCGAGATACGAGCTAGCCTCGCTGAGATCAATGCTGTGATAGATAAACTGGAAAAGGACAAAAAAGAGAGCGAAAAAAGAAAGAAGAAAGAGGTCGCCGTAAAACCGAAAGCAAAGCCGCCGGAAAAGAAAACGACCCCGGTCCCCCAAAAAATTTCGCCGGAACAACTCTATCAAAACGGATATAAAAACTTCATGAATGGGGAATATCAGCAGTCACTGCTTGAATTTCAGGAGTATATAAAACGTTTCCCAAAAGAGGAACTCGTCGATAACTGCCAATACTGGCTTGCCGAATCTCTTTTAAAACTTGGAAATGAAAAAGAAGCTGTTGAAGCGTTCCTCAAGGTGGAAAAAAGCTACCCCGATTCCCCAAAAGTGCCGGATGCCCTCTTCAGGGCGGCGGAAATAATGGAAAAAACAGGCGGATTGAAAAAAGCTGAACCAACTCTGGTAAAAATACGGGATAATTACCCGAACTCGATTGAGGCGGGCCAGGCGGTAAAAAAGCTTGAGAGCCTGGCAAAAAGCGAAAGTAAAAAATAAGTGATTAATGTGACGAAGTGCAAGAATTGAAAAGGTAGGAGAAAAGAATGCTTGAGAAGCTAAGGGAAAACGCATCTGGCTGGATGCTGCAAAGCATATTATGGCTTTTGGTACTGGCTTTTGTAGGAACCATATTCCTTGTGTGGGGTTATGGAGATGAAAGGGGCCAGCGCCCTGTCGCGAAAGTAAAGGGGCAGGCAATTACCATTGCCGAATTCCAGCAGAGATACGACAGAACCCTGAAGCAGATAACCCAGTCAAACAGTGAAATTTCGCAGGAAATGCTGAAAAGTCTCCGGCTAGAGAGAAAAGTTATTGATGAGTTGGTACTCGAAAAATTACAGATCGAAGCGGCAAAAGAAGCGGGATTCGACGTATCCGACGATGAAATATCGATAATGATAACTACAAATCCTGGTTTCCAGAGCAATGGAACTTTCAACCGGGATCTATATTTCGCGGTCATGAAAAGCAACCGCCTTTCACCTTCGCAATATGAGAACCTATTACGAAACGAACTCCTTAAAGGGAAATTGATAAAACTGATCTCCGATGCTGTAGAGATCACGGAAAAGGAGATCCTCGACGGCTATTCATGGGATTACGACCAGGTTAATGTCAGGTACTCCTCATTCGGCCATTCCCGTTTTGAATCGAACGTACAGGTGAACGATAAGGATATCGAAGAGTATTACAACAAGAACAGGGTCAAGTTCATGACACAGGAAAAGCGCCTGATAGAGTATTTATTCATCGATCCAGCCAAGGCGGTCGAATCAATGAGCATCTCCGACGCGGAAATAAATGAGTTTTACGGAAATTACAAAGATAATTACAAACAGAAAGAACAGTTTCATGCCAGGCATTTAATCGTAATGGTACCTGAAAATCCGTCGAGGGAACTCGAAGCGGAACTACGCGCAAAAGCCGAAGGCTACCTTGCCGAGATACGCGCGGGAGCCGACTTCGCTAAAATGGCTGAAAAATATTCCGAAGGGCCATCTTCCATCAAGGGTGGTGATCTTGGAAACTTTGGCCCTGGAGATATGGATCCAGTGTTCGAGGATGCCGTCAGGAAATTAAAGCCTGGCGAGATATCCGACATTGTAAAGACCAGCTTCGGTTTTCACGTTATCAAACTGGAAAGTCACAAACCGGAAAGCTACACCGAACTTAAACTGGTCAAGGACGATATAATCGAAAAAATTCGACGTTCCAAAGGGAGCGGAATGGCAAAGGCAAGAATCAACAAAGCGCTGAAGGCAGCTGGTGAAAAAGACGCCGACTGGAAAAAGGTAGCCGAGGCAAACGATGTTAAATACAGTTCCATCCGTGTTGAAGTAGGTAAAGAACTGAACCTGGGAGAAGACTGGAACAAACTCGTAAAAAGGGCTTTCAGAATGAATGTCGGTGAACTCTCCTCCGTGATGGAGATGAGCAAAGGGTATTTCGTTATTCGCCTCATTGAGGTAATACCTCCAAAAATGAGAGAACTTGAGGAAGTAAAAAAAGAGATCGAACAAATTATTAGAGTTGAAAGAAGCCACGATCTTGCCAGAAAAACGGCCCAGACTATTAAAGACAGATATAAAGAGGGAACGGAATTTGCCCTTCTCGCAAAAGAACTCAATATTACCGTTAACCAAACGGGCCTCATCACCAGACTTAATCCCGGTGGCGGACCATTGGCAAAGCCGGAGATATTAAGAACCGCTTTTGCCATGAATCCAGGAGATATTGAGATCATATCCGAAGAGGACGGCCAACACCTTCTCGTTCTTCTGGAGAAAAAACCTGCAAGCAAGAATGATTTTTCATCAAAACGGGAAGAGGTAAAGAAAAACCTGATAACTAAAAAACGCTTTGACATTATCTCCGCATGGCGTGAAACGCTCTGGAAAGAAGCTGAAGCCAGTGGCGATATCAAGATTGAACCGCAATACCTTTAAACCCTACGTTTGAACGTCGGTAATATCAGCTATAGCGGACTGATATCATAAATGCCATTTATCAGGTACGGCTAGAAGTGAGATGATAATATACGAGCATGGAACTTAGGATTCTTGGATCCGGATCTTGCGCCCCCTCTTCGGAGAGGAACAGCTCTGGCTATCTGCTCAGTGCGGGGGGGAAAAGATTTCTGCTCGATGCCGGTCCCGGCACCTTCGCCCAGCTCAATCGGTTTAGTATCGACTTAACCACTATCGAGGAAGTGTTCATAACACATCTTCATGTGGACCATGTAAACGACCTCCCCGCCATACTGTTCTCGCTCAGGCATTGTGTTCCGAAAAAATCGCAAAAAATGCCTGTAATTCATGGCCCCGAAGGATTTGAAAATGATATTAACACTCTCCTTTCCGCATACGGCAGTCAGATAATCAGTGAAGACTTCAAGCTTAATGTGGTTGAACATAAAGCTGACGAAGAAGGTCATATCGAAGATTTCAATACAGGATTGATGGTTGTGAAATCACTACCAATGGAACACTCTCCCGTATCAGTGGGATACCGTTTCGACCTCTATCCCGAAAAGCCTGCCTTACTTGAGATAAAGAAATCATCAAACGCCAAGAATATTCAAAGCAATGAAGATATAACTGAAGATGACAGCGATAATAGTGGATTTGTGCCCGACAACTTCAAAGAGGATGTCGCACCTTTAAAATCACTGACCTATTCCGGCGATACCGCTCCATGTAAAAACATAATAAACCTGGCAAACGGCTCGAATTGCCTCCTTATCGAAGCATCTTCTGCCGATACCAACAAATTACAGGGCCATTCCACAATAGCGGAATCTGCCAGTGTAGCGCAAAAGGCAAAAGTGGAAACACTTGTTCTTACACATATCTCTCCTGAAAATGACCGGATGAACATTGAAAAAAAAGCATCGGAAATTTTCAATGGGATTGTCATCGTCGCCAAAGACGGTATGCGAATAACGATATAAAATCTATTCGGAAGCGTGTTACCTGTTCTTGGGCGTTTTTTCTTCCCTGTCTGAGTCATAATCGTATTTCATATCGGGAACCTTGTCGGAAATGTCAGGCTCTTCAGGCGGGGGTTTGGGATCCGTTTTAAGGCCGCATGATGAAATAGCCGCTATTAAAAATGAAAATATCAGTATTCTGAAACGCATCATTAACCCAGGTGACCCTTTAACCTTTTTATCTGCCGCAATATCTCTTTTTTTGCTGTTGTGCCGATCCCTTTTTTTCTGTCGGGTGACAGCCTCGGGTTTATAAAACTGAAGATGTCCTTGCCGAAAAATTTTGAATATTTTTTCAAATCGGCTAAAGAAAGTTCCATGAACGAAATGCCTCTGCTTTCGCAATAACCGACAATCTCGCCAACGACATGGTGCGCATCCCGGAAAGGTACACCTTTCATTACAAGGTAGTCGGCCATATCCACGGCAGTCATGAATCCCTTGTCGATGCGCGATTCCAAAACATTTTTGTTGAACTTTATCATGCCGACCATTTCAATCACCAGCGGCAAGCCGGATAGAACCTGCTCACTGCTGTCGAAAAGAGCCGGCTTATCCTCCTGCAAATCCCTGTTATAAGCCAAGGGGAGTCCTTTGAGCGTCATCAAAAGGTTAAGGAGGTTTCCGGTCACCCTGCCGGCCTTTCCTCTTAACAGTTCAGGGAGGTCGGGATTCTTTTTCTGAGGCATTATGCTTGAGCCGGTGCATATCTCATCTGGCAAAGAGACAGTATTGAACTCGGAGCTCGAAAATATCACCAACTCCTCCGAAAGCCTAGATATGTGCATGAAAAGGACTGATGAGGCGTAGCAAAAATCAAGAGCGAAATCCCGGTCGGAAACGGCATCGATCGAATTATTGGAAATTTTCGTAAATCCAAGCAGGCGAGCCTGGAACTTCCTGTCCAACCCGAAATTATTTCCTGCCAGGGCACCGGAGCCGAGCGGCATTGAATCGGTCCTTGCCACCCCCTCCATAAATCTCTCCTGATCCCTTGAAAACATCTCTACATAGGCCAGAAACCAATGAGCCACCCGCACTGGCTGAGCCATTTGCAGATGTGTATAAGCAGGCATTATGTAGTCAATATGCTTTTCAGCCTGAAGTACAAGCCGTTTCTGCAATCGCTTGAGCAGGGAGATTATCTCCCTACCCTTTTCCATTGTATAGAGCCTGAGGTCGGTAGATACCTGATCATTCCTGCTCCTCCCTGTGTGCACCTTCCCGGCAAGCCCACCTACTTTCTCCCTCAGCCTTCTTTCGATGTTCATATGAACATCTTCATCTTCAATCCTGAATTTGAACTTTCCAGTGAGAACCTCGTTTTCGATCTCCCTCAATCCCTTTTCAATTTTAGCGAGCTCCGTTTTTGAAATAATCCCTGCCTTTTGAAGGGCCATTGATTGAACGATGTTCTGCCGAATATCCAGGAGAGCAAGCTTTTTATCAAAATCAATTGATGCGGAAAATTCCAGAAATTCACCCTTCTGAATATTTTTAAACCTTCCGCCCCATGCACGGTTTTTCACGTTATACTTCCCCAAATGTTGAAAAAATTTAATGTAGTTTACCACACAATCCTTTTGTGTCTGCTCCTGCTATTCTACCCCTTTTCAGCAAAAGCAGAAGCCGAACCTATTCAGATGAAAAACCATGCCCCTATCTGGTTTGGCCTGCTCTTCCCTACTCCAGACAGGACAGAACCTTTGGAAAATAAAAAACATGAAACAAGCCTTCAATTCGAATATTCAAGCATATTTTTTTTAAAAAACCGGGCAGAGTGGTATCTCCTTTTCGACATGGAATTAACACAGCTTACGATCTCTCATAGAATAGGTTTGCCAAACCAGTTGGAAACTGGCATCGAAGCTTCCGCGATACATATGGGGGGGGGATTTCTGGATAATACCATTATTAATTTCCATAATACTACCGGTTTCCCGAATTATATCGGTCAGGAAGAGTCCCCCAGAGACAGGTTCCTCTATGGAATATGGCACTACGACGAGGAGTGGAATCACGCAGTACCGTATACTTTCACTCTTGGCGAGACAAATATCTGGCTGAAAAAGGGGATTTGGCAATCCGATGACAAAACAGTGTCCGCAAAACTTGTCGTTCAGGCGCCGACCGCCCCTGCGGATATCGGTATTGGCAATGGCTCATGGGAGTGGTCGGCACTGCTTTTATACAAATTGACCCTTTACTCCTGCGAGACGGATATAAGTGGAGGATATGTAGATACGGGGTATTACACGCGTGGAGAGATATTCCACCCGCATGATTACCTTTTCCTTAGGGGGAGCATGGAAAAGCCTGTTAACGGCAGATACAGCCTTATACTTCAGGGGACCGTTTCCAGTACGCCGTTTTATGTGCCTGTATGGGGTGAAGTTACATTTGGGGGGCGTTACAGGGTCCCGGATGGCTCTGCAGTTACTGTCGGCCTCCTGGAAGATTTAAGCAAAACAGCGCCGGACTTCACCTTTCACCTCTCATACACATTCTGATACCCCCGCCATTTCCAGCATTAAACAGCCTAAAACCGGTGCGTAAGGGGGCTGCAACAGCTCTTCTCATTTTATGGTAAAATCCAAGCTAAATCTGTTTGACACTGAACATTTATACTGTTAGCATTCCTCTTTAATTTTGGGAAGCAACCTGTTCCCGTATCGAGGTAAGGATGGGTAAACGAAGCGGACAATACGTAGAGTTTACGCTCTTGGCAATGGTCGGAACACAACTTGTTGTTTCCATATTTATCGGGTTTGGTATTGGTTATTGGCTTGATACAAAGCTTGGGACAAAGCCGTTGCTCATGCTTTTGTTCGGGATACTTGGGGTAGCGGCAGGGTTTTTAAACATCTATAGAACTGTTAAAAAAAGTGTTGATGATGAATGAAATGGATTTTGCAGGACGCATAGGGCTTAGGAGCATTATTTTTGCCCTTTCGCTCGCCGCTGTAGCGTACGCCGTTCACTCGGTTAACGCCTCTATTGCGGTTGTCACCGGAGGTCTTGTCGCTTTTGTAAACTTCCGTCTCTCTTCAAAGACCTTGAAAAAGATACTGGATCCGGAAATGAATCCAGCTATCGTCAAGGGTATCTCGCTTGTTACTTTTCTGGTTCGCTATTTAATGCTTTCAATCGTCCTCTACTTCGCGATAATATCCGGCATCAATCCTCTCTTCTTTCTTGTCGGGCTTTCTTCGATCGTAGGCGGCGCGTTTCTTTCATACAGCGATTTAAAGAGGGAGACCGTATGAGCGAACCTTTTATGTTTTTGAGAATCCCGGGTCTGGAAAACTACCCGCATGTTACCTATACATGGGTTGTGATGGCATTGCTTCTCGTCGGTACCTTTTTTGCCAGGCAGAGCATAGGCCTTATTCCCACAGGTATTCAAAACCTTTTTGAGACCGCTCTTGTAACTCTTGCGGAGTTCATGGATCAGACTATCGGTCATGGCGGCAGGAAATTCATGCCCCTTATCGGGACCCTGGCCTTCTTTATCATCTGCGGAAACCTGATGGGATTAATACCCGGTTTCAGTTCCCCGACAGCCAATGTAAATACCAACTTCGCCCTTGCGCTCACCGTTGCCATCTTCTATCACGCAGTAGGAATGCGGAAGCACGGGCTAGCCTACTTCAAGCAATTCCTCGGGCCGGTTTGGTGGCTTATCCCGCTAATGCTTCCGATCGAGATAATCAGCCACCTTGCAAGACCGATCACTTTAGGGGTCAGGCTTTTCGGAAACGTAAGGGGCGAGGACCTCGTTATACTTGTTCTCCTTTTCCTTGTTCCCCTGTTCCTTCCGATCCCAATGATGGCTTTTGCCGTTTTTACAAGCGTATTGCAGACTCTGGTTTTCATTCTGCTCAGCATGGTCTACCTGCAGGGCGCTCTTAGCGACGAACATTAATTAATAACAGCTAAACTAATTTAGTATTTTGTATTTGGAGGGATATCTTGGAAATGAACATAAGTAGATTTTTAACATTGATTGCTGTTGCAGTTGTAGCCGTTGCTCCAGCCTCTTTCGCTTCCGAAGGCGGCGCCGCAAGCGGTTCGATGAGCTATATGGCTCTTGGCTGTGTTGTCGGTCTCGGTCTCGCCGCTCTTGGCGGTGGTATCGGCATGGGTCAGGCCATTTCCGGAACTCTTGGCGCTATGGCAAGAAACCCCGGATTTTATTCAAAGCTTTTCCCGAACTTCCTTATCGGTATGGCTCTTATCGAGTCGCTCGTTATCTACACGCTCGTAGTTGTACTCATTCTCCTTTACGCAAATCCTTTATAGAATCGATGTTTGCAGTGGATAGGGCAATGCCCTGTCCACTGCACTATACTGGCACCGGAGGTTCAAACTGATAAAGGTAATTGTTTTTATAAAACAGGTACCAGACACCAGTTCAAAAGCTGGTGTAAATCCCGACGGCACTATCGACAGGGCCAGGGCAAAAAGGATGCTTAATCCATTCGACCGATACGCCCTTCAAAAAGCGCTGGAACTTAAAGAGCGCAACGGCGCTGAAATTACAGCCGTCACAATGGGCCCTCCCCCCGCTATTGAAGTCCTCGTTGACGCGTTTGAATACGGCGCGGATTACGGAATCCTTCTTACAGACAAACGTCTTGCCGCGAGCGATACTCTTGCCACCGCGTTCGCTCTGCACAAGGTGGTTCACTATATCGAAAAATACGATATCCTCTTTACCGGTCTTCAGACCACCGATGGCGATACCGCCCAGGTCGGTCCCCAGATAGCCGAAAGGATGGATATTCCCCAGATTACATACTGCGAAGAGCTTTCAGTTGAAAACAACACTGTTAAGGCCCGCCGTGTTATCGAAGGGGGACATCAGGATATTGAATCAAGTTTTCCAATACTAATAACGGTTGCCAACAGCGCAACCCCGCTTGGACAGAAAAAATTCAGCGACGTCGCCAGGGTAAAGGAGATGCTCCGCCACCCTGACGAGAGAAACAGAAGAATTAAATCTGTAAACCTCGACGACATCAAGGCCGACCCTACCCGTATTGGCCTGGTCGGAAGTCCGACCGTTGTCGGAAAAACATGGAAACTGGGTGACATCGGGGGGAGTTGTACCATGTTCCAAGGGGAATCGGTGGAACGTGAAGTAACGGAACTTATGGAACATCTGATTAACGACAATCGCGGCATTGAGGAGCTTATCTAATGGCCGGTACAAAGAACGTCGTTGTCATAGCCGAACAGCTGCAAGGCTCCATGCAGAGGGTCACCTTTGAGCTCCTTGGAGCGGCGAGGAGCCTAGCAAACAAGCTGAATACCGGCGTTACGGCCTACCTTATCGGCAACAAAATATCAGGTCAGGCTGAAACGCTGATACATGGCGGAGCGGATGAAGTTTTTGTTGCCGACGACCCGCAGTTGGAAGAGTATGCCAACCTCCCGTATCGGCGCGCCGTTATTGCCATATTGGAGCATGTTTCCGAGGCACCCCCTATCGTCCTTATGGGGGCAACCACTATCGGACGCGACCTCGCCCCCAGGATTGCCGCCTACCTCGAAACTGGACTGACTGCCGATACGACCGAACTGGATATAGGCGACTATGTGCATAAGGGGAAAGCCGACCCTACCAAAACAGGGGAATACAAAAATATTCTTTACGCTATACGCCCCAGTTTCGGCGAATCGTTGAAAGCAAGGATCCTCGGCCCATGGAAAAACCCGCAGATGGCTACCGCGCGCATCGGGGTTATGGAGAGATTGCCGATGGACAAATCGAGAAGAGGCTCCGTCACGAAGGTGCCTGTGACCTTTCAACCCTCCGATTTCAGGGTAAAGGTGATAGAGACTGTCCGGGATGTATCAGCAACCGTTAATATTACGGAGGCCGATGTGATAGTTTCAGGCGGTTTCGGCCTCGGCGGACCCGAAGGTTTCGAGGTAGTAAAGGATCTCGCCTCCGTTTTCAAGAATTCCGTAGTAGGAGCGAGCAGGAGGGCGGTAGATTCCGGCTGGATCCCGTATGCCCATCAGGTGGGACAAACAGGCAAGACAGTAAGACCTTCACTGTATATTGCGCTCGGTATTTCGGGAGCGATACAGCACAGGGTCGGAATGGTGAACTCCAAGACTATAATCGCTGTAAACAAGGATCCTGACGCTCCGATCTTCAAATTCGCCCATTACGGCATCGTTGGCAACCTGTACGATGTTGTGCCTGTTCTTAAAAAGGCGTTCCAGGAGACATTAACAAAATCGAAAGTTGCATCGGGAAAATAGGATGAGCAGAATCGAATATGATGTTTTATTTGTAGGCGGCGGTCCCGCGTCCCTCTCCGCCGCGCACAGGCTAGTGGACCTCTCCCTGAAAAATGGCGGAAAGATAAAAATCGCGATACTGGAAAAGGGGAAAGACTTCGGCAACCACTCCCTCAGCGGAGCGGTAAGCAATCCACGCTCGATAAAAAAACTCTTCCCCGATTACAAGGAACAGGGATTCCCGGTTGAAGGTGTATGCTCATCCAGTTACCTGACCCTCCTCGGACTGAAGAGATCGTGGAACATCCCATCCCCCTTCTCTCCTCCTGAGATGAACAAAAAGGGTTACCTTATCCTCTCCCTCAGCAATGTAACATCCTGGATGGCCTTAAAACTTGAGGAGAAGGTGAAGGACAATACGGATGTCATTGTGGACCTCTATCGCGGGTTTCCTGCCACAGAGGTTGTATATGAAGGGGAGAAAATCGTAGGCGTACAGGTCGACAACACCGGTAATCCCGAAAAGGACAACTGCTATGCGGGCGTTACCGTGTTCGGGGATAGAGGTTTCCTCTCGAAGGATATCATCAAGAAATTCAATCTTGCCAACTCCAGCCAGACCTGGGCCGTTGGTGTGAAGGAGGTTTGGGACGTCGCGAACGACTATTCAGGCAAGGTGTGGCACACCCTCGGATACCCTCTGCTGGATGGAACGTTTGGAGGGGGCTTTATATATGGTCTTTCTGACAAAAAACTGGCCATAGGATTGGTCGCCGGGCTTGATTCGGAAAATCCCTCCCTACGGCCTCCACAACTGCTTCAGAACCTAAAAAAACACCCTATGATTCAGAAGATGCTAAAAGGTGGGAAAATATCCAGATACGGAGCTTCCGTCATCCCTGAGGCCGGTTACTACGCCCTCCCCTCCAAGTTCGCTCTGGATGGCGCGATGATAATCGGCGATGCGCTTGGGGTGATGGATATAAAAGGCTTCTCTGGCGTCGATAAGGCGATGGAGAGCGGAATGACAGCCGCTGAGGTCTTATATGATGCTGTACAAAAACGTGATTATTCCGGGGCCACACTCGGCAATTTTAAGATAAAATTGATGTCCGAAAGCTGGGTTGGGCCTGAGCTTAACAGATCCCGTTATTACAGATGGACCTTCCATGAGATGAAAGAACTTCTTTCTGACATCCTCCCCTCATTCCTGAAAAGGATGGATTCCGTAGGCCCATACCTGGGAGGGATCCTTACGCTTCTTGGCGACCCGGGAATAGCTGGAAAGGGATTATCCGCGCTTCGTTTAATGAACGGTATGGCCGATAAGGGGGAGATTAAATACGCTGAAGACCATATACAGAATAGAGCCGATTACAAGGCCAAAGGCGAAGTAGAGCCTGGCGGATACAACAAATCCACCGTTTACTCGACCGCAGATATCGTCTTTTACGCGCATACTCATTACCATGAGGGGAACAGGCATATAGATGAATTCAGCGTCGAGGTATGCAGAAAATGTATCGGCAAATTCAGTGCCAGCGGAAATAGCGTACCGTGCGTTGGCGATTGTACCGCAGAAGTGCACGAGATTCTCGATAGCGGTGGCGAAAAATCGCACCATATGAATTTGGAAAACTGTGTCCAATGCCGGACTTGCGAAATCGTCTGCCCTGAACAGAACCTTCGGGTCAACCCTGCCCTGCATGGTAGCGGTCCTGATTTTAATGGATTATAAAATCAGCATTCAAACTATTAATTTCTTTACAAATGTCATTCGAATGTGTTAAAAATTAGCACTTAAATTTTACGGAGAAAAAAAGAAGAGATTATGGCACTAGCAAAAGAAGATAAAACAGCTTTAATAGACAAATTTAAAACGGGTGAAAAAGATACCGGTTCACCGGAAGTACAGGTTGCGATTCTTAGCAATCGTATAAGCTATCTCACCGAGCATTTTAAAACCCATAAAAAGGATCATCACTCCAGGAGAAGGCTATTAGCTCTGGTAAATAATCGAAAAAAGCTTCTTAACTACTTGAAAAAGAAAGAAGAAGGTCGATACCTTAAGCTTATAGAAGAACTTGGAATCAGAAAATAGATTTGCTTTTCACTCCGCCATTCGGCGGATGTTTTTCCCTCTGGTTTTCCAGCGGGAACAATATAAAGTATCAATATTTGCGGAAAACTAGAGGAGAAATTATCACATGAAATCCCGAGTGGAAACCAATATCGGACACTCTGTCTATTCGATAGAGACCGGTGAAATGGCCAGACAGGCCGGCGGAGCAGTACTGGTCCAATTTGGAGAATCAATCGTTTTTGCTTCTGCCACGGCTGAAGAGGCGCCAAAGGAAGGTTTTGACTTCTTCCCTTTAACAGTAGATTACCGGGAGAAATTTTACGCCGCCGGCAGGATTCCTGGCGGTTTTTTCAAGCGTGAAGCGAGGCCGACGGAAAAAGAAACGCTTGTCTGTAGACTTACCGACAGGCCGCTTCGTCCCCTCTTCCCGAAGGGATTCCAGAACGAAACGCAGATCCTTCTTTACGCGCTTTCACATGACGGTGAAAACGATACCGACGTTTTGGCCGTAACTGCGGCCTCCGCGGCGCTATGCATATCAAATATCCCTTTTATCGAGCCTGTAAGCGCTATCAGAGTCGGTTATCTGGACGGGAAATTCATCGTGAACCCAACCCTGAAACAGCGGGATGAATCCAAGCTCGACATGATAGTCGGCGGAACAGCCAGCTCCATAACGATGGTCGAAGGGGAAGTAAAGGAACTGACGGAAGCCGTAATGGTGGAAGCACTTCAGGTTGCCCATACTGAAATTAAAAAACTTTGCGCTATTCAGAAAGAGCTGGCGGACAAAGCCGGCAAGAAGGAAAAACTGACCTTCACCGAGCCTGTAAAAGACACTCATTGGCACGATAAGATCGCAAGCGGGTACTCCGCCCAGATCAAAACTGCCGTATCTACCCCTGAAAAGGATCTGAGAAGCAAAAACCTCTCAGCTCTCAGGACTGAAATCATCGAAGCATTGACAACCGAGGAAGAGCGTGCCGTGCATAAAGGCGCGATCAAGGATGCATTCGGCGATCTGCAAAAGGAGATAGTCCGCAAGATGATCCTTGAGGAGGGTAAAAGGGCCGATGGACGCGGACTTGCCGACGTCCGTCCTATCACCATCCGCACGGGAGTACTGCCACGAACACACGGTTCTGTCCTCTTTACAAGGGGCGAAACGCAGGCTCTGGTTGTCTGTACGCTTGGCTCGGGAAAAGATGAGCAGATGTTCGACAACATCGAGGGGAAAGTTTATAAACGATTTATTTTTCACTACAACTTCCCCCCTTTCTCCGTAGGTGAAGTAAAGTTTGCTGGCGGCCCGGGACGCCGCGAAATCGGTCATGGCGCCCTTGCGGGTCGTGGTGTACAGTTCTGCCTTCCCGATCCTGAAGAGTTCCCTTACACGGTCAGGATAGTTTCTGAAATATTTGAATCAAACGGATCTTCATCCATGGCTTCCGTCTGTGGAGGTTCACTAGCCCTTATGGATGCGGGTGTAAAGATCAAAGCACCGGTTGCAGGCGTTGCCATGGGGCTTGTAGCTGAAGGGAACAAGACCGCCATCCTGACAGATATCCTCGGCCTTGAGGATGCGTTAGGTGATATGGATTTCAAGGTTGCCGGAACCAAAAACGGCATTACAGCTATTCAGATGGATATTAAAGTTGCGGGGATATCTGCCGACTTAATGTCTAGCGCTCTTGATCAGGCTCTAAAGGCAAGGCTACATATCCTCAATGAAATGGAAAAAGCTATGCCGGCGCCAAGGGCTGAAGTATCGCCATTTGCTCCGAAGATGATTACCATGAACATCCCCGCGGATATGATGGGGATGGTTATCGGACCTGGCGGAAAGAATATCCGCGGCATAACAGAAGCAACCGATGCTACCGTCGACCTTGAAGACGGCGGACTTGTAAAAATATTCGCCCTCAATGCCGAAAATGCCAACAAGGCGAAGGAGATGATAGAAGCGATGGTTCGAATACCAGAGGTTGGTGAATACTACCTCGGTAAAGTGGTAAAGATAATGGACTTCGGAGCATTTGTTGAAATAGCCCCCGGAACCCAGGGCCTCGTCCATATCTCCCAGTTCTCCCGCAACAAGATTCGAACCGTGGAAGATGTCATTTCCGAAGGTGAAGAGCTTTGGGTAAAGATAATTGAAATAGACCAAAGGTCGAAGAAGATACGTCTCAGCCATCTTGAAGCTGTTGAAGACGGCAAGCCTGAAATCTCACGCAATTAATAACTGAATAAAGCGCCGGCTAACTACCGGCGTTTTAAATTAATTCCAGGTAGAAATCCCAATACCAGGTAACTCGCGGGGTTTACTAAACTCCGGCCTTTTTCATCGGTTTTTCCAGCGATATCCCGGTCTTAACCAGTCTTACATCCGGCCCAAGTGAGAAATCGGGCAGTACTTTTCTTATTCTGGTGAGAATGCCTAGATGCACAGACTCAAATTTTATAAAGTCCATTGATTCGGATTTTTCGAGAATTTCCACACCGTCCATTTCCATTAAAACCCTTAGCAAAGGTTCGAATACCTTGTTCCCGCTCTCCTCACTAAGGAGCACTTCGTATGTCGCGCTCTTTATTTCGGATTGAATGGACGAGAATGGCGGCAGAAGCTTGTTGACTTGGTAAACCTCAAGCCCTTTTTCGAAATTCATGTTGATAGTTTTCAATATATACTCCGGCGGCATATTTTCTTCCAGTGCCAAGTCGAGCAGTTCATAGTGGCTCTCTACGCCAACCGATAAGGCGGGACCAAAAGAGAGTTTAGGATGTGGATGAAATCCCTCCGAATATGCTACCGGCAGTCCCCCTCTTTTCAAGGCCCTCGTTATGGCCGATTTCAATTCGAGATGCGACAGATATTTTGAGAGCCCCGCTTTTCTGAAATGCAATCTGAAGTGATGTAGTTTTTCATTATCGACCCTTTTATATACAGCGGATGGTAATGGAAAAGTTTCGCTCTTTGCGATTATTTTATGCTCTTTGTTCATTCCGCACCCGAGGCATTTGTTATTACGGCAATCCTCGGAAATTTCCCCTTTCTCGGAGAGCGCCAGTTCCCTTAGCAGGTATTTTTTGTTTACACCCACGTTTATATGATCCCATGGAAGAGTTTCATCCTGTTGCCTTTTCCTGTTGGCGTACTCTTCCGGTTTAATGCCGCATTCCGCGAACGCCTCGAGCCAGAGATCGTACCGGAAATAGTCCGACCATCCATCGAGCCGGCACCCCTTTTCATACGCCTTTTTTATAACGGCACCAAGACGCCTGTCCCCTCTGGAAAATACCCCTTCCAGGAAGGACATTTCCACTTCATGCCCTTTCATCGAAACCTTTTTCATTTTCCTGAAAGCGCCAATCAGTATGGTCTTTTTCCTTAACAGGGTCTCGAAGCTGTCCATGGCCACCCACTGAAAGGCCGTGTGAGGCTTCGGCACAAACTGCGCTACGCCAACGTTTATGCTTTTGAATCGTTTACCATTTTCGCTCAATGAGACGATCTTTTTCACCATCTCAGGTATCGAATATACATCTTCATCCGTTTCAGTCGGCAGACCGATCATGAAATACATTTTCAGCGTTGTCCATCCGCCACTTAACACTTTCCTGGCAGTATCTATGATCTCATCATCCGATATGTTTTTATTTATTACCCACCTCAGCCTTTCGTTGCCGGCTTCAGCGGTGATGGTGAATCCGGTTTTTCTTACCCGGCTTATAGTGTCTATCATATCCCTGGTAAGGCTTCCCGATCGTAGCGAGGGCAGTGATATGGCGACATGCTGTTTCTCCATTTCATCCATCAAAGTTTTAACCAGCGGTTCAATCGAGCTGTAATCACCGCTGGAAAGGGAAGCGAGGGAAATGTTGTCGAATCCGGTGCTTTTCATTCCATATTCGGCGATCCTCAACACTTCGGATGGCGCTCTTTCGCGAACCGGTCTGTATGTAATACCCGCCTGGCAATACCGGCATCCAACGGTGCAACCTCTATCGATCTCAACCGAGAGCCGGTCGAAAACCGGCTGTCCGTACGGGATGACCATTTTGAAAGGGTATGGGCTATTATTCAAATCACTTAGAAAATATTTTATTGGTTTTGGCAGATTCTTCTTCAGATGGGTTACCTCTGCGACCTTTATACCGTCGTACAAAACGGAGAAATGCGACGGGACATAAATCCCCTCTACCTTTGCTACCTCTTCAAGTATCTTATCTTTTGGGACGTTCGCTTTTCTTAGTCTGCCGATGGTTTCACATATCTCAGGCAATAATATTTCTGCCTCGCCTATAAAAAACATATCGAAAAAATCCGATATCGGTTCCGGATTAAAAATGGACGGCCCCCCCCCTATGACTATCGGATCATCATCGCCTCTCTCTGAACCGAGTAAAGGAACCTTTCCAAGCTCCAGCATCGCGAGTATTTCCGAATAGCATAACTCGGTAGGGATGCTGAAACCTATAACATCGAAATCGGATAAAGGATCGTGAGATTCATGGCTCCGAAGAGCGACATTTTCGTTTCGTAATATTTGCTCGAAATCGGGTTCCGGGGCAAAGAAGCGCTCGGCCCAGAGCGTCTTTCTTTCGTTAACGGCAGAATAAAGTATCTTTACCCCCAGGTTTGACATCCCTATTCCATAAAGTTCGGGGAAACAGATAGCCAGACGGCAATCAACAGCCTCCCTCACCTTGATTATTGAATTTACTTCCTCTCCGATATACTGTGACGGATTATGGATTTTATCCAGCCACCTGGCGTATGGGTGATCAATCATGCCTGTATCGCCTCATGTGTACAGATTGCAGAATCCCCAAAATCGCATAATTTGTAATTATTGACGAACCGCCATAGCTGAATAGAGGCATTGGGATACCGACAATCGGGACGATTCCCAGGGTCATGCTCACATTGTAAAAGAAATGAAATGCGATAATCGTTGTACCGCCAACAGCCAGCAATACGCCGCCCCTGTCCTTCGCCTTCAAAATGATATCGATCATTCTTAAAAACATTAACAGGTAAAGTGTTAATAGCAACATAGCGCCAAAAAAGCCGACCTCTTCCGCAAAAACCGAAAAGATGAAGTCCGTATGCTTTTCAGGAAGAAAATTGAGCTTGCTTTGTGTCCCTGCGAATATCCCTTTTCCCCAAAGGCCGCCGCTCCCTATGGCAATTTTTGATTGGATCGTATGATATCCGATACCTAACGGATCCGAAGCGGGATCAAGCATCGCCATGACGCGATTCTTTTGATAAGGTTTCAGGTTGAACCACATTGCAGGTATTGCGATAAGGACGCTGACGATAATTATTGCCAGTGTGTTTCTCCTGATACCGCTGACAAACGCCATAACCGAGAAGATTATCGCCATTATCAAGGCAGTACCAAGATCCGGTTGCTTGAAAATCAGAAATGCGGGAATGGCCATTATAATTCCCGGAATTGCCAATGCTCTGAATCCCATTTCGTTTTTATCTCTTTGATCGTCAAAATATCTCGCAAGAGTGATAACCAGAACCACTTTTATCAGTTCCGAAGGTTGCATATTCATCCCGGCAATTGAAATCCAGCGTTGCGAGCCTGAAATAACCCTTCCGCTTAAAAGTACCGACAGCAAAAGGAGTACGAAAATACCGTATACAAGGTAGGCGGGGCGTTCCAAATTTCTGTAATCGAGCACACAGAGAAATATCATAAGAATCATCCCGTATATGTTCCATTCGATCTGCTTTATGTAAATCCTTTGAAAATATTCGGTAGAACTGGAGAATGTAGCGCTGTAGACGAAGATTATCCCGCAAACTGCGATAATAAGCGCGGTAATAAACAGAACCCAGTCAAAAACGGCATACCATCTTTTGCCAAGTTCCCCTTTTGCGGTATTTCTTTTTTCCATCAGAATTCGTCGCCAGTGCTAATTCTATTTCTGCGAAGCGATTTCAGGTATGTTTCGATGACGGTTTTTGCAATCGGAGCGGCCACAACGCCTCCGCTCCCGCCATGCTCTATGACAACGGAAACGACTATCTCCGGATTTTCGTATGGCGCATATCCCACGAACCATGCATGATCGCGCAACTTTTCGGGAATCTCATCATGTTCCCTCAAATCTTCAGTCCGTTTTTTTACTACTTGCCCGGTTCCGGTCTTTCCTGCAACCTGGACTCCCCATATCTTTGCTGCTTTTCCCGTTCCATAACGTGAGTTCACCACCTTTAACATCGATTCTCTAACAAACTGAATATTCTCAGGCGCAATTCCTATTTCTGTTCTGCCAAGCGAGGCAAGATCATTTCCAGAAACATCCTTCAGGAAAACAAGTTTTGGCTGAACGATATAGCCGCCGTTTGCAATCGAGCTCGTAACTACCGCCATCTGGAGCGGCGTCACAAGCGTATACCCTTGCCCGATTGCGATCGACATCGTCTCTCCCAAAATCCACTGAGAGCCTCTATATTTTTCTTTCCATGCTTTCGTAGGAATAAGACCGCTTCTTTCATCTTCCAAAGCTATGCCTGTAATGCTGTGAAGACCGAATCTCCTGCCCCATTGGGCTATCTTGTTTGCTCCGAGCTTCATCCCGATCTGGTAAAAATATATGTCGCACGATTGCGTGATTGCACCAATGAGATTTACTTCGCCGTGCCCTCCCCTGTTCCAGCATCGGTACCATTTTTTTCCGAGTTTGTAATATCCCGCGCATAGGAGTTTTTGCTCTTTGTCTATAACCCCTTCTTCCAGCGCCGCTGTAGCGACTATTATCTTGTATGTAGATGCCGGGGCATACAATCCCATTATCGCCCTATTGTTCAGGGGATGATATTTATCGGCAAGAAGCTCCTTCCAGTAATTCGGCTCTACACCGTATGCAAATTTGTTCAGATCAAATGCGGGGGAACTGACTATTGCCAATACTTCACCAGTATCCGGCTTCATTGCAACAATAGCGCCACGCTTATCTTCCATTAACCGTTCTGCTTTCAGTTGGGTTTCATAATCAAGAGAAATGTAAAGATCTTTTCCAACACCTGAATCTTCCATGCTGATTACTTTAAGTTCGCGGCCTGTCGCGTCGACCTCCAGCACCTTTTTACCGCGGGCCCCGCGCAGTATTGGTTCAAAACTTTTTTCTATGCCGTATTTTCCAATAATATCCCCCGCTTTATATTCATCCAGAACGGGATCATTCATCTGTTCACGGGAAATTTCACCCAGGTATCCGATAAGATGCGCCGCAAACGATCCATACCGGTAGTTTCTTATAGGGCGTATGGCAATAGATATTCCAGGCAATTCATATCTGTGTTCTTCTAGAATGGCTGCGTCCGCGCGAGATATGTCGTACGAGACGATTACCGGTACAAATGGAGGAACAGAGGAGAGCTTTTCCAATACATCATCAGGCTTTAACCCCACCAGCTTTTCCAGCTTGGCAAGAATGTCTGACATATTGGAAATGTCTTCCTTAATCAGGACAATATTAAAAGAAGGCCTCGACCCGACAAGTTTTTCACCAAACCTGTCATAAATATCGCCCCGCAATCCAGGAAATGTTATCTGGCGCAATCTGTTATTTTCAGCTTGCGCCTTTAGCTGGCGCGCCTGAGCAACCTGGAGGTACCAAAGTCTTACGAAAATGGCAAAGAATCCAATCAGAACAAATCCCATCAACAGAAATATTCTGAAGCGGAGGTTCTTTTTGAAGTTGTCCGATGCATCAAAAACGTAATCCAACGCCATAACTCTAAACCTGTATTTTAATTAAAAAGGTTGTAGAGCCTTTAACGGCCCGTATGTTAGAAGTTTTTCATATACTTCCTTTTTGTATTTCGCCAGCGATTCCTTTGATTCTGCCTCAAAACGGAGAACCAGAACAGGCTGGGTGTTTGAGGCCCTTACCAAAGCCCATCCGTCATCAAACTCCATTCTTACACCATCAATATCGATAACTCTGTATTTGGATTTATAGAATGCAACCAGTTCTCGTACAAGTCCGAACTTCTCATTATCGGGGCAGTCAACGCGGATTTCAGGTGTGCTATATGTCTTTGGAATCTCTTCGAGAAATTTCGAAACAGGTTTCTTGGCTGTATCCACTATTTTAAGGAATTTTGCCGTGGCAAAAATTGCGTCATCATAGCCGAAATAATTTTCGCCAAAGAAAATATGTGCGCTCATCTCCCCCGCAAGCTCGGCATTTTCATCATGCATTCTCTGCTTTATTATCGAATGCCCTGTGGCAGACATGATCGGGTGACCTCCGTGCTTTTTTACGTAAAGAGGAAGGTTCCTTGAGCACTTCACATCGAATATCACCTTCGCGCCATTGACCCGCGAGAGGAGATCCTTTGCGTAGACCATTAATATATGGTCTCCATGTAATTGATTTCCCAACTCATCTACAACGCCTATTCTATCGGCATCACCGTCATACCCTATCCCCAGTTCAGCCTTATGAGAGATGACCGCTTTTTTAAGATCTTCCATATTCTTCTCTACAGTCGGATCCGGGTGATGATTCGGGAATCTCCCATCCGGTTCCGAGAATAGCTCAATGACCTCACACCCCATTTCCTTGAAAAGTTCGGGCGCTAAAATCCCTCCACAGCCGTTCGCAGAATCAATCACAACCTTTATCTTTCTTGCAAACGATATCTTTTCTTTCACCATTTTTTTATATGGGGTGATCACATCTTCGTTATTCCGATTACCTTTTCCAGACTTGAAATCCCCTTTTTCAATTTCATCGGCCAGTTTTTGAATCTCTTCCCCATGTACCGATTTTTTATTGATTAGAAGCTTGAACCCATTGAATTCCGGGGGATTATGACTACCTGTAATCATTATTCCGCCATGAACATCAAGATGGAACTGAGAAAAGTATAGCAAAGGGGTTGGCACCCTCCCTATGTCAATGATGTCACACCCTGTAGAAAGAACGCCTTTAGAAAGGCTCTCGAGCAATTTTTCACCTGATAGCCGGACATCTCTCCCGATGGCAATCCGGCTACCGCCGCCGGAAATTACCCTTGACCCGAATGCCTTACCGATATTTTCAACCACCTCCGGGACAAGATCGGTAGCAACTACACCCCTAATATCGTATTCTCGAAAAATTGACCTGTTCAAAAGTACGCTCTCCTCATGTTAAACAGCTTATGCAGCATTCTCCAATTTATTCCCAAGAAATTCCTTTACGATATCCTTGATTTCATCAAAAGTCTTGCTGTTATTTATAAGCCCCCTTACTTTTTTGGCAGAAGACATTCCTCTCAGATAATGCATCAGATGCCCTTTCATCTGACCAATCCCATAACTGCCATAGAACTCTTCCATCCAAATGCAATGCTGGAGGATCGTACCTAGCTCTTCTTGAGGCCGAATCTCTCTTCCAGCTCTTATCTCTTTGAATATAGATGGCATACCTAGAGCGCCCCTACCTATCATAAGACCATCTGCGCCGGTCATTTCCAGCCAGTTGTGCGCGTCTTTGAGGGACTTGATATCGCCGTTTCCGATGATCTCCACGTCAACCCTCTTTTTAAGCTCTGAAACGAAAGAGAAATCGATAGGCCCGGAGAACATGTCCTCGACACTCCTGGCGTGAACGGTAATCCTTGATGCCCCATTCTGAACAGCTTCCAGCGCTACTTCAAAACCTCTTTTATCCTTCTGGTTTTTTCCGGTCCTTATTTTCACGCTGACAGGGGTTTTTACCGCTTCTACGACCCTTTTTACGATCTCCCCGGCACGGGCCGGGTTTTCCAGAAGTGCTGAGCCAGAACCCCCTTTTCTCACCTTCCTGGCTGGGCACCCCATATTGATATCGATAAACAGCGGCCGTAGTTCTTCTACTCTCCTTGCGGCTTCAGCCATTATCTCTGGATCGCTTCCGAAGATCTGTATGGACGCAGGCCTCTCTTCAGGGTGTATTTCGGCCATTTTCAGGGTTTTCCCGTTGTCGCGGACAAGCGCATTCGAGCTTAAAAGCTCAGTTACTACCTCATCGGCGCCGTTTCTGATGCAAAGACGCCTGAATGGTTGGTCCGAAAAACCGGCCATTGGAGCCAGAATCAGTTTTATATCATTTTTAATGAGCATTAATCAGCCCTTAACCTCTATATTCAAACATGTTAAAGTATTTTTGCAGAATTTATATTAACATGGCGAATCCAAATTGGAGCACCTACAGAAGAGTGAAATTAAGCAGTCGAGAAACTTTATTAAATCATGAAAATATTTGTACTTAATCCGCCATACGCAAATGATTTCTGTCGCTCTGACAGATGGGCATCGAAGATGATATGGGATACAAACAGGCACCCTGATTACCTGCTGACTGCCGTTGCCGTACTTGAAAATGCCGGACATAAGGTAGGCTTTCTCGATGGCGCGGCGCTGAACCTCTCAGAAGATAAAGTAACCCAAATAATCAGGGACTTCTGGCCTGATATCGCAGTTATTCATTCAACAACACCATCCATTTACAACGATATCTACTACGCCAAGATCGCAAAAAAAATGGGTGTGCCTCTTACGGTTATGGTGGGACCGCATGTTACTGCCAATCCGGATGAAACGCTCACCTTTGGGAAGGAAAAAGTTGATATCGTTGTCAGAGGCGAATATGACGAAGTTTTAAACAATATCGCGTCTACTTCCGATCTAAAATTGGTAAATGGTATTTCGTACCAGATAAAGGGTGAAATCTTCCATAACCCCCCTGCCAGGCCGCCCGATGTTACAGCACTTCCATACCCTGCCTGGCACAAGATAAAACCGGAATGGTACAAGGATCCCGATAAATCATATCCATTTCTTACACAGATAACGGGCAGAGGATGCGTTGCAAAATGCACCTTTTGCCGTGATATACATGTGATGTCGCCGGGAGCGGTGCGCCTAAGGGATCCGAAACAGGTTGTGGATGAGGTTGTATTCAATCAGAAACTCTTTCCTCAAGTGAAGGAGATCATGTTCGAAACCGAATCATTTACGGCAAATGCAAATCATGTAGAAGGAATCTGCCGGGAGATATTGAAACGCAATCTGAAGTTCACCTGGAGCTGTAGCACGCGTGTAGACATGGACCTGAGACTGATGGGAATAATGCGTGCTGCCGGTTGCCGAGCCCTTTTTACAGGGTATGAATTCGGCATGCAGTCCGCCCTGGATGCGGTAAAAAAAGGGACAACTCTCGAACAGGCTAGATTATTTACGCAAAAAGCAAAAAAGCTGGGCTTTTCGGTGATAGGCTATTTTATGATAGGCGCTCCAGGGGAAACTGAAGAGAGCGCGTATACCACGATTGAGTTTGCAAAATCTCTTTTAATAGACAGGATATACCTGAACAGTATTGCGGTATACCCCGGTACCGAGATGTATAAATGGGCCAAGGAGGAAGGGCATCTCTTTCCCAAGGAGTGGACCGGCTGGCTTGACGAAAACTTTGAGGCAAAATCTACATTACACTACCCCCAGGTAAGCAAAACAGAAATGGACGCCATACTCGAAAAAGGGCGAAAGGATATTCATCTGAATCCCAAACAGATTTTTAATATCGCAAAAGAGATGAAAAGCATCAGCGATGTAAAAAAGACTCTATCAAACCTGAAGAGCCTGGTTGAAAACCTAGGCGGGGGCAAAACACCCTAGCTACCCCTACAGGCAATTCTTTCGCGCAATTCAGGCTTTTGGCTACGCCAATGATCATCACTCTCTCCGAATCGGCTTAATGATCGCTGTGCTGTTTGATTATTTCGTTTTGGATGTTCGGGGGAACTGTATCGTAATGGTCGAAATGAATCGTGTAGTTTCCTTCGCCGCCTGTTAGCGATTTCAAGTCGGCCTGATAGGTCATTATCTCGGCAAGCGGAACAAGCGCCGATATATGGGCCATATCAACTTCGGATCCTGAGTGAACTATCTTCCCCCTCCTGCTGTTGATATCCCCCATTATATCTCCCATATACTCCTGAGGAGAATCAACGTCTATCATGACAATCGGTTCCAGAAGAACCGGTGAGCACTCCATAAAGCCCTTTTTTAATGCTTCTCGACCAGCTATCTGAAAAGCGATATCCTTGGAATCAACCGGATGCGTTTTCCCATCAACCAGTCGAACCCTGAAATCTACCGCCGGGTACCCTGCGAATATTCCTTCTGCCATTTTTGACTGTATCCCTTTATCAACGGATGTCCTGAATACCTGGTCAATTACGCCACCCACGATTTTATCTATAAACTCATATCCGCTACCCCTGGGCAATGGCTCAAGGTCTATAAACACCCTTGCGAACTGCCCTGCTCCCCCGCTCTGTTTTTTATGTGTATATTCAACCCCCTTAATGCTTTTTGTAATCGTCTCCCTGTATGGAATTTTCGGGATGGATGTTTCCACTTCGACTTTATATTTCCGCTTCAATCGGGACAGCACAAGTTTCAAATGATTGTCTGACATTCCGCTAATTACCAGATCCCCGGTCTCGGCGTCATGGACAGAGTGGAATGTCATGTCTTCACTTTCAAACTCTTTCAAAGCATTCCCGATCTTTTGCTCATCCTTTCGGCTTTTAAGTTTTACCGCTAGCGATACCATAGGAACGGGAAATTTGATCTCTTCGAGCTTCAGATCGGTATTGGCGTCGGTAATTGTGTCTCCGGCGCGCATGTCGGAGACCTTGGAAAGACCTATAATGTCTCCCGCTTCTGCAAAAGGTATATCAAAATGCTCCTTCCCCCTGTTCTTGAAAATGGAACCGATTTTTTCCATATTCCCTGTACGTCTGTTAATGAAGGAGCCGTTCGCGGAGAGCTTGCCTGAAAGCACGCGGATATATGATATTCGGGTCACAAAGTCGTCTGTGACCGTTCGATAGACCAATCCTATGAAACCGTTGCCGTTCAACGTTACCTCTTTTCCGTCCTTGAAGCCCTTTCTTGTTATGAAATCGGGGGGCGGAACTATCGACTCAATAGTCTCCAGCAGCTCTTTTGTCCCTATCTCTTTTTCAGCGGAGGTAAAAAGGACGGGAAACACGCTCCCTGCAACGATCGCCTTTATGAACGCTTCATGCAGTTCATCATCGGAAATCTCAACCCCTTCAAGATATTTACCCATAATCGCTTCATCTGCTTCGACGATAGCCTCGATAATTTCCTTGTTGAATGTTTTTATCTCATCTGATGATCCTGCATCAATTTTCAGAGTGTTAAAGACTTTGCTGAATTTTTCACCAGACCCGTCTGGCCAATACATTGGGATGCACTTTTTCCCAAAGCTTTGGCGAACCTGCTCATATTTTTCCCTGAAATTTGTATTGTGGGCATCAAGTCTATTGATGCTGATAATTCTCGGAATCCCCATTTTGGAGGCCTCACTCCAGACCCTGCGGGTATTGACCAAGACCGCCCTTGCAGTGGCGTCTACGCAAACGAGGGCGCATTCCACGGCTCTGAGGGCAGTATATACCTCGCCAATCGAATCGGGGCTTCCAGGTACGTCGAGCATATTGAAATGCTTGCCATCGTAATCAAATGAAATGGTCGAAAGAAAATGTGATTTACCGTGCTCCTTTTCGTCTGGATCGAAATCGCTTACGGTATTTTTATCCTTGATATGGCCAATCTTCGGGATTGCTCCGGCATGTTCCAGAAAAGCCTCGATAAGTGATGTTTTTCCTGTGTGCTCATGCCCAACAAGAGCAACATTCCGAATATTAGTGACCCCGTCCTGACTCAAGAAACACCCCTCTTCACAAAGTTGGAATCCCGATGCATTCATCTTACCCGAAATCTCACAGAGCCGCCAGATATTCGACCAGTTTTCAATTAGATCTTAAACATCCTCTCCTCATTCCGAACGAATTTGTACATAAGATCCCGGGAGGGATATCAAATGTTGTGAAAAACCGTAAGCCATTATAATATATGGCTGAAGAGTAACCTTGATTTTGAAGAGTGGGAAAAATTCTTTCAGTTCCAGATTGGGAGTGTAAAACTTGGCTTTAAAGATTGATTACGGCAACTTTATCCGTGAAATCACAATTAAGCAACAGTTCGTCTCATACGAGGAACTCACTACCAAACAAGAGCTTGATTCCGAAGGGAAACCGCTCCCCTATCGCCCGACAAAAATAAAGCTCAGGGGGATAGATGTCTACAGATTACTTGGCCCCTATATCAGCATAAGGTTTATAAACCAGGTAAGAGCGGTAATTCCCCTTGCGCTCTACCTGATATTCTTTCAAATTCTGATATTAAGGCAGGGAATAATCGATCACTGGGTAATTACCGTTGGCCTGATTGCCGTAATCGTCGGGCTTATGATATTCATGGAAGGGTTAAAACTCGGCCTGATGCCGTTTTCTGAAACTATCGGGGACAGCCTGCCAAAAAAATCATCACTTGGCGTTGTACTCCTCATAGCCTTCATTCTCGGGATAGGCGTAACATTCGCTGAACCTGCCATCGGAGCGCTACAGGCTGTCGGGAAAATAGTCGACATGCACAAAGCGCCCTACCTCTATGCCTTGCTAAATAATTATTCCGACGTACTGGTGCTTGTGGTCGGCGTTGGCGTCGGAATTGCGACAATACTTGGAACTCTTCGTTTTTTAAATGGATGGAGCCTGAAACCTCTAATTTACATTACCGTAATACCAACTCTCCTGCTGACGGTCTACTGCATGACCGACGATGAATTAAGTAAAACTGTCGGCCTGGCATGGGACTGCGGCGCCGTAACCACCGGCCCTGTAACCGTTCCGCTTGTACTTGCGCTCGGTATTGGTATCGCTTCCGCGGGAGGGAAAAGCGTCTCGTCTCTTTCCGGTTTCGGGATAGTTACACTCGCTTCGATATTCCCGATAACCGGTGTGCTAATTCTGGCTGTATCCCTCTCATTCATATCATCTCCCGAATTGATAGTTCAAGGTGCACAAGCCGCCGCATCGATAACGTCTGCCCCCGGAACAGTACACTGGTCACAAAAAACTCCCTTCGTAGAGATCATCCTGGGTACCAGAGCCATTGTTCCCCTTGTGGTCTTTCTGTTTCTCGTGCAGATGCTGATCATTCGTGAAAAACTGAAGGAGTTTTGGATAGTTATGTACGGATTGATACTCTGTCTTGCGGGAATGATAATTTTTGGAATCGGGTTGAGCTATGGACTTGCCAAGCTTGGTGGACAATCCGGGAGCCTGGTTCCTGCGGCGTTTACTCAGTTGGAGAATGTGGAAAATTCACCCTTGTACGTCTTTCCTCTCGGTTTTACCATTGCCATATTCTTTGCGTGGGTTCTTGGATTTGGCGCTACACTGGCTGAACCAGCGCTGAACGCTCTCGGTATGACCGTTGAAAACCTCACAAACGGCGCTTTCAGGAAGCGGTTGCTGATGTACTCGGTATCGATAGGCGTCGGCTTTGGGATCTCGCTTGGCGTATTGAAGCTCATATACCAAATCCCGCTGGCCTATATGCTCCTTCCAAGCTACGCTCTCGCTCTTGTGCTCACCTATTTTTCAACAGAAGAATTTGTTAACATCGCATGGGACAGCGCAGGG
>Ga0224496_10000020_pt1 | contig 133255 bp, 125 predicted proteins | sample SF_Jul11_sed_USG_2_FD_168127 | JGI IMG/M metagenome (GOLD analysis project Ga0224496, IMG submission 168127) | Sediment microbial communities from San Francisco Bay, California, United States - SF_Jul11_sed_USGS_8_1 | ecosystem: Environmental > Aquatic > Marine > Sediment | place: USA...
AGGGGATAGTACGACGTCATTCGATCCGACAAACAGCATACTGGTGAATTTGCCTGTTCTACCGACTTTGGTCGTGTGCATGATTTCAAACCCGGGGTAGTTACGCATGGGGTTAAATCCATAAACTTCTTCCGGTGGGCGTACCCAGGGGTAGAGGTAACCGACTTCTATGTAATCCGATAACAGGAAGGTCTGTAAATTCAGCTTACCGACGCGGACACGGACATTGCCCATGGTGTATTCTACAAAACCCCATTCCAGACTGAGATCATACTGACTGCCATCACGGTTATGGGCCAGCAGCTGGGCGGCACCGGAGATTTCCGAGGTCAGTTCAGTTCTCAGATTGATGCCATAGCGGGTATCGTATTCAACAGAAATAGCATCACCGATTCGGTTCAGGTAAAGACCGTTATCAGCGCCAGGACTAGCGGTGTCGTCGACCCTTACGGAAGCAGCACCCACGGTTAGGAAGGTGTTAATCTCATATTCCCCAGCAAATGACTGATTTGCTAAAAGAGCTAAACTGACACCCAGCGCGGTAGTTTTAATTTTCATAGTCAAACCCCTGACTTTTTCTTTTTGTGGTTAATTGAGTTGCTAATTGCTAGAAAGTATGGCAGATAATTTCTGTAATTCAATGAAACTAAATAATATTTTACATTGATACTGCCATTAGCGGTCATTTGGTGGCGTCTTCATTTATGGATGATTGTTGCTCTGCACAATCAATTTAGACTGACGGCTTGATATATATTCAAATACCACCATCTACCTTATGAATTATAGATGATTATTGAAAATAGCAAGTTTTCGAGCTTAACTATTATCAAAATTTGGCCGGCTAATGGTTTTTTTCGAGGTATTTGTCCGTAATTGCATAATGGCTCTTCTGGATTGGCTAATGTTAGAATTAATTAATCTTAAAGATTAAGACCTGACAGGGACCTATTATAATGAGTCCCTGGCAACAAAAATCTCAAGTAATGGCGTTGTCGTTGTTAACATAGCTGTTAAATAGTTTGATTTTTTGTGTATAAAATACGCAACAATGAAGGCGGTTACCCGGATTCTGGTGATACCATTATTTGTACATATGTAACGAAATAAAGGTTTTGTTAACAGGACAGAAAATCATTATTTCATGAACTACACTAGAGACTAAGGCATGAGTGATCAGCAATCGGATTTTAACCAGGATGGTGATTTGGCGGTCGAGGAGGCGACTCCCAAACTTAAACCGCCACGAAAGTACAAGGTTGTACTGCTTAATGATGACTATACCCCGATGGAATTTGTGGTGCAGATACTGACTACATTTTTTGCAATGAACCAGGAACTGGCAACCAAGGTCATGTTGACGGTGCACACAAAAGGTAAAGCCATTTGTGGTGAATACAGTTATGAGATTGCAGAAACCAAGGTTGAACAGGTTAATGATTATTCCAGAAAACATCAGCATCCTTTGCTGTGTACGATGGAAGATGTGTGACGGATTTTTGAGTATGCCGGATGATTCCGGCGATTAGATGAGGCGAAGTAGATATGTTGAGTAAGGAGCTTGAGGCTTCTTTGAACCTCGCGTTTAACGAAGCAAGAAATAAGCGACATGAATATATCACAGTAGAGCATCTGCTTTTGGCATTACTGGATAATTCCAGTGCCAATTCTGTGCTTAAGGCCTGTGGTGCTGATTTGTTACGCCTCAAAAATGAATTACTTGAATACCTGGAAGAAAATACCCCGGTATTCAATGAAGCCATAGGGGGAGAAGTTCAGCCCACGCTGGGTTTTCAACGAGTTTTACAAAGAGCAGTATTTCATGTCCAGTCTTCTGGTAAGAAAGAAGTCATTGGTGCTAATGTGCTGGTCGCTATTTTTGGCGAGCAGGAGTCTCAGGCTGTATATCTGTTACATCAGCAGGATGTCAGTCGCCTGGATATCGTTAATTATGTGTCTCACGGTATTTCAAAAGTGTCTGATGAAAATGAAGACTCTGAAATCGAAAGTAACGATGAAGTTAGCGTTGATGCTGAAAAACAGCCGCTGGAGAATTTTGCCACCAATCTTAATATGCGTGCGCTGCAGAATAAAATTGATCCATTGATTGGCCGTGATCAGGAAATAGAACGTACTATTCAGATTTTATGTCGTCGCCGTAAAAATAATCCATTGCTGGTAGGTGAAGCAGGTGTTGGTAAAACCGCCATAGCAGAAGGACTGGCCAAGAAAATTGTTGATGGTGAAGTTCCTTCTATTCTTGACGGTTGTACTATTTATTCACTTGATCTGGGTTCTTTAGTCGCAGGCACCAAGTACCGGGGTGATTTTGAAAAACGTCTTAAAGGTGTGCTTAAACAGTTACAGAAAGACCCGGGTGCCATTTTATTTATTGATGAAATTCATACCATTATAGGTGCAGGTTCGGCATCGGGTGGTGTTATGGATGCCTCTAACCTGATTAAGCCTATGCTGGCATCGGGTGAGTTGAAATGTATTGGTTCAACCACTTATCAGGAATTCAGAGGTATCTTTGAAAAAGACCGTGCACTCACCCGTCGCTTCCAGAAAGTTGATATCAATGAGCCAAGTGTGTCTGAAACCGTTGATATTTTAAAAGGGCTAAAAACCTATTTTGAAGACCACCATAATGTGAAGTACAGTTTAAATGCTTTGAAGTCTGCTGCTGAACTGGCTGATCGCTACATTATGGATCGTTTTTTACCCGATAAGGCAATTGATGTTATTGATGAAGCGGGTGCTAACAGACGTATGTACAGTACGGATGACAGTAAGCCACGTAATATTAATGTTCACGATATAGAGAATATCGTTGCCAAAATTGCACGCATACCGGCTAAAACAGTGTCTTCATCCGATGCGGATGTGCTGAAAAATCTGGAACGTAATTTAAAACTGGTTGTATTTGGTCAGAATGAAGCAATTGAAACTATGGCCGATTCAATCAAGATGTCACGTTCAGGTCTGGCTTTACCGGATAAACCTGTGGGTTCATTCCTGTTCGCCGGTCCTACCGGTGTTGGTAAGACGGAAGTGACCAAACAGCTGGCTAAAGTGCTGGGCATTGAACTGATACGATTCGATATGTCTGAATATATGGAAAGACATACGGTGTCCCGTTTGATTGGTGCGCCTCCAGGATATGTTGGCTTTGATCAGGGTGGTTTACTAACAGAAGCTATTAATAAACACCCGCACGCGGTATTGCTGCTGGATGAAATAGAAAAGGCTCATCCTGATGTATTTAATTTGTTATTACAGGTTATGGATCATGGCACACTGACCGATACCAACGGGCGTAAATCGGATTTTCGTAATGTCATTATTATTATGACAACCAATGCCGGTGCTCAATTAATTGGTCGACGTTCCATGGGCTTTACTGAGCAGGATCATGAAACTGACGGCATGGAGGAAATTAAGCGTTTGTTTACACCGGAGTTCAGAAACCGTATGGATGGTATTATTCAGTTTAAACCACTGGATGAAAGAACCATTACCAATGTGGTCGACAAGTTTATTATTGAGCTAGAACATCAGCTGGAAGAAAAACGCGTCACTATGCATGTGGATGATTCAGCCCGTAAATGGCTGGCCATAAAAGGATATGATCCAAAAATGGGTGCTCGTCCTATGGCCAGGGTTATTCAGGAACACCTTAAACGCCCATTGGCGGATGAGTTGTTATTTGGTCGTTTGAATAAAGGCGGTGCGATTAGAGTGACTTTAAATACCACTAAGGATGAGCTTGAAATCGAAGTGCTTGAAAAGGAAAACGCAACCAGTTAATTGACTAACAGTATGACAACAAAAAAAGGCCGTGATTATCACGGCCTTTTTTATTGGGAATTCAATTGATTACTTGGCGCGATAAACGATACGACCTTTATTTAAATCGTAGGGTGTCAGTTCTACAGTTACCTGATCACCTGTCATTATACGAATATAGTGTTTACGCATTCTGCCTGAGATGTGAGCAGTCACAATATGACCATTTTCAAGTTCTACACGGAACATTGTATTAGGCAGGGTTTCAACAACCGTACCGTCCATCTGTATTGCTTCTTCTTTTGCCATTCAAATTCTCTAAAGGAAAGTTGCGGCACAATTATCAATAAAATGAGACATTTAGCAAGTCTTTATATTGCATGATGCCTATTTTGTTGCGATTTCCGGTTCAGGAAGAAGAAACACAGGGTCTACAAGTGTTTGATTTACATAGATTCCAAGATGGAGGTGAGGGCCTGTGACGCGCCCTGTTTTTCCGACTGCGCCGATGATCTGTCCTTTTTTAATGATATCGCCGATTTTTACGTCAATTCGACTCATATGAGCATACATGCTGATAATGCCCTGTCCATGGTCAATATAAACCATATTGCCACTGAAAAAGAAATCGCCGGCTTCAATGACGGTGCCATCTTCTACGGATTTGATTGGTGTGCCTTCGATTGCGGCAATATCCAGTCCTGAATGGGGGCGTCGAGCCTGTTGATTGAAAAACCGGCGTAAGCCAAAAATACTACTGACTCTGCCTTCAACGGGTGTAATGAAATTGGCTTTGACGTCGTTATCTGACCAGTGTTTTTTAGCCTTGTTTTTACGGATCTTTTCTTTGTTGATGCGTTCAAGGTCTTTTTTATTGGGACTGACTTTGCGTTTATCGGTGATGGTCAAGTATTGAGAAGCATATGTTTTTGGCTTAACTTCAAAATTCCGGGTTTCTGTTGAATTATCGGGCCATTTTATTTCTATGTTTTTTTTACCGGGCTTGGTGTCCAGGGGAATACCAATCAGTGCATATGACTGGTTTTCATTGCTAATAGTGGCAACGGGGTGATTATTAAAAAATATTTTTGGATGTGAATCAGTATTAACAGGAATCAGTGCGAGCCCGCCTGGAACAGGGTTATGCCTGGGAAATGCGAACGCCGGGTGACTGTTAATGAGCAGGGCAGTTAGAATAGATAAGATTAAAAAATATTTTTTCACAGTTATACACGGCATTTTTAATTAGTTAGTATAGTGTAAATGTATACAGCTATATAAATAAAGGGTTTCAGGCATGTCTTTTTTTCATCTTGCAGATCGCATGAATGATATCAAACCATTTTATGTTATGGATTTACTTGCCAGAGCAAAAAAACTCGAAGCATCGGGACGATCAATTATACATCTTGAAGTAGGCGAGCCGGATTTCTCTACACCAGAAACAATTATAAAGGCAGGGCATAGTTCACTTGATACCTGTCAGATGCACTACACGCCAGCAGTAGGGTTGACAGAATTACGTGAGAAAATAGCCGGTTACTATCAGTCCCATTTTAATGTTCAGGTACCTGTTGAAAGAATTATTGTTACACCGGGTGCATCGGGCGCATTGCAACTGGCCCTGTCAGTTTTAATTAATCCTGCTGATGAAGTGTTGATGACCGACCCCGGGTATCCCTGTAATCGACATTTTGTGCGTTTATTAGAAGGTCAGTCGGTGAATATTCCGGTGACCAGTGCAACAAATTATCAATTAACCGCTGATTTAATAGCGCGTCACTGGTCAGCCAAAACAGCGGCAGCATTGGTTGCTACACCGTCAAATCCAACCGGGACTATCATTAACCAGAGCGATATGTCTGCCATTATTGAGGCAGTGAATAAACAGCAGGGTTATTTAGTGGTGGATGAAATCTATCAGGGCTTAACCTATGAAACTGAAAATTTCACTGTTTTATCATTAACAGATCAGGCTTTTGTCATTAACAGTTTTTCCAAATTTTTTGGAATGACAGGATGGCGATTGGGCTGGATGGTTGTACCGGATGAATTTGTTGAAGCAGTCGATAAACTGGCACAGAATATTTTTCTCGCCCCACCTACCTTATCGCAATATGCGGCTATTGAAGCTTTTAATGCGCCTAGCCTGAATATTCTTGAACATCGTCGCCAGGAGTTCAAACGACGTCGGGATTATTTGTTACCGGCATTAAAGTCGTTGGGATTTGAAATATCGGTTGATCCTCAAGGTGCTTTTTATATCTATGCAAACTGTCATCGTTTCACAGATGATTCATTTGGTTTTGTAAATAGACTGCTGGAAGAGGCGGGCGTGGCGATTACGCCAGGGATAGATTTTGGTGAATTTAATGCCCATCAGCATGTAAGATTTGCCTATACCCGGCCAGTTTCGGTACTGGAAGACGCTGTGGCCCGATTAAATGATTTTCTGAAACATTTCTAGCGGCAGCTTATTTCAGTTAAACTTAAGCGTTCGTTTTATTTAAGGAATAACCTGTGCTTTCTCTGATTAAATCAATACGTGAAGACATCAAGAGTATCTTTGATCGTGATCCGGCTGCTCGAACAACATTTGAGGTCATTACAACTTATCCGGGTCTTCATGCCGTTGTTTTTCATCGTATAAGTCATATTCTGTGGAAGGCTAATCTAAAGTGGCTTGCGCGCGTCATGTCAAATATTGTTCGCTGGTATACGGGTATTGAAATTCATCCAGGTGCCCAGATAGGCCGTCGTTTTTTTATTGATCATGGAACCGGTGTGGTTATCGGTGAAACGGCTGAAATTGGTGATGATTGCACCTTATATCATGGTGTAACACTGGGAGGAACAAGCTGGGAAAAGGGTAAACGCCATCCCACATTAATGAATAATGTCATTGTCGGTGCCGGTGCAAAGGTGCTGGGGCCGATAGTGATAGGGGAAAATGCGAAAATTGGCTCCAATGCCGTTGTGACCAAGGATGTCCCAAGTGAAGCAACCGTGGTTGGTGTGCCAGGGCGCGTTGTTGAGCATAAGAAAGACGAAAAACATCAGCAAAGAGCTGCTACAGCGGAAAAAATGGGGTTCAGTGCCTATGGTGCTACTCAGGATGCCCCTGACCCGGTGGCTACGGCCATTAATTGTATGCTTGACCATATTCATCTGATGGATGCAAAAATGGAAACCATGTGTGCTGCGTTGAAAGCCCTGGGTTCAGAACTGGATGATCTTCATATGCCCGAACTTGGTAAGCTCGAAATTCAGACTGAAGGTGAACCGAAGCCTGAAAAAGAATGATTCGAATTTTAAAGAAAATCAGTCATTTAGATTAATCGGATTTATTATATAATACTTGACTAATTTACTCGGGATTGATTATACTGCCACCTGATTAGTTAGAGAGATCGGGTATGAGACTTACATCTAAAGGGCGTTATGCAGTTACAGCCGTACTGGATTTATCCTTTCATCAAAATGAAGGTCCAGTATCATTAGCAGATATTTCTGCGCGTCAGGAAATTTCACTTTCTTATCTGGAGCAGTTGTTTGCTCGATTAAGGCGTAATAAGGTGGTTAACAGTACCCGAGGCCCAGGTGGTGGTTACAAGTTAAGTCGTGATCCGGCTGACATCAGCATGGCAGAAATCATACTGGCAGTTGATGAAACTTATGATGCAACAGCCTGTGGCAGTAGCAGTAAACCCTGTTCAGGTAATTATCAGTGTTTAACGCATGATTTGTGGCAGGAACTGAGTCAGGAAATTCATACTTTTCTGAAAGAGATAACACTTGCTGAAATGATGTCGAAAAGAACCGTCAGAGAAGTGGCTGATCGACAGGATCGTGTCGTTCAGACACATGAGCTGAAGAAAGTGGTATCAGTTGGATAGTGGTAATGTCTGTTTATCTTGATAATAATTCTACAACTGCATTAGATCCTCAGGTTCTGGATGCAATGTTGCCTTATTTCAAGGATATTCATGGAAACCCATCCAGTGTGCATCGTTACGGACGTTTAACACGTAATGCGCTGGAACAGGCCAGGGATCAGGTTGCCCGGTTAGCAGGTGCTCGAAACGAGCAGGTGATTTTTACTTCTGGCGGTACTGAGGCTAATAACCTGGCTATTTTAGGCGCGTTATCACACAAGGCACCCGCACACCTTGCTGTTAGTTCAATTGAGCACGCATCGATCATTGAGCCTGCAAAGTCATTGTTTAAAAAAGGCTGGAAGCTGGATTTAGTCAACGTCGATTCCGGATGTTATATATTAGCTGACAATCTTAAGTCTGTTATTTCAGAGGATACCCGTCTGGTTTCAGTAATGATGGCTAATAATGAAACAGGTGTAGTGCAGGATATTCAAAGTTTGAAACAGGGTATTCAGTCTGATCAAATATTATTTCATTCTGATGCCAGTCAGGTTGCAGGAAAGCTGCCATTAAATTTCAATGAAATAAATATAGATATGATGACCCTGTCTTCACATAAAATATATGGTCCTCAGGGAGCGGGAGCTTTAATAGCCAATCGTTCCATTGAGTTAGAACCGGTATTGTATGGTGGTGGACAGGAACGTGGTATCAGAAACGGAACTGAAAATATTGCAGCCATTGTTGGTTTTGGTGCGGCTGCCGAATTAGCGATTAAACAGCTCGAAGAAACCCAAAAGCATCTCAGGTCATTGAGAGACCAGCTAGAAAGAGAACTGGCTGCTATGCAGAACATTACTTTGTTTGCAGCTGAATCAGACCGCTTGCCGAATACATTACAGTTTGCTGTGAATGATTTTGATGGAGAGGCATTGCTTATGCTGCTTGATAAAAAAGGTATTGCTGTTTCAAGTGGCTCTGCCTGTCAGAGCAGTGCTGGTGCACCCAGTCATGTTTTATTGGCTATGGGTGTGAAGCCTGAGCTTGCAAAACATGCCATACGAGTGAGTTTTGGCAGAAATAATATAGCTAAAGATGTACAGATTTTAATAGAAGCATTGAAAGATATTACTTTGATCCAACATAAATCTATGTGTGTTGGGTAAGACAAATTTAAACATATAAGAGATAACGATTGTGAGCAACTTGAAATTACCAATTTATTTTGATTATTCAGCAACTACACCTGTTGATGAACGTGTAGCAGAAGCAATGATTAAGTGCATGACATTTGATGGTAACTTTGGTAATCCTGCTTCTCGTAGCCATGCCTTTGGCTGGAACTCTGAGGAAGCGGTTGAAGAAGCTCGTGGTCACGTCGCGGCTTTGATTAATGCAGATCCAAGAGAAATTGTCTGGACATCAGGTGCCACAGAATCAAATAACCTGGCAATAAAAGGTGTCGCACATTTTTATAAAAAGAATGGCAAACATATCATTACCAGTAAAACGGAACATAAAGCGGTTCTTGATACCTGTCGTCAGCTTGAGCGTGAAGGTTATGATGTTACTTATCTTGATCCGGAGCCAAATGGCCTGATTGATCTCAAGAAGCTGGCTGATGCAATGCGTGATGACACTATTCTAGTTAGCATTATGCATGTAAATAATGAAATAGGTGTCATTCAGGATATTGCTGCCATCGGTGAAATGTGTCGTGAGCGTAAAATAATATTTCATGTGGATGCTGCTCAAAGTGCTGGCAAAGTTGATATAGATCTTGAAAAGATGAAAGTTGACCTGATGAGTTTTTCAGCACATAAGATCTATGGTCCCAAAGGGATTGGTGCCTTGTATGTGCGCCGTAAACCTCGTATTCGTCTGGAAGCGCAGATGCATGGTGGCGGTCATGAACGGGGTATGCGTTCTGGTACTCTGGCAACGCATCAGATTGTGGGTATGGGTGAGGCATTTCGGATTGCCAAACAGGAAATGCATGCCGAGAATGATCGTATTATGAAATTACGTAATCGTTTGTGGAATGGCTTTAAAGATATGGAAGAAGTCTACCTGAATGGTGACTTTGAGCATCGGGTAGCGGGTAATCTTAATGTCAGTTTTAATTTTGTTGAAGGTGAAAGCCTGATTATGGCGCTGAAGGATATTGCTGTATCCAGTGGCTCTGCATGCACATCTTCAAGCCTGGAGCCCAGCTATGTTTTAAGGGCACTAGGACGCAGCGATGAGCTGGCGCATAGTTCATTACGCTTTACTATTGGTCGTTATACCAAAGAAGAAGAGATCGATTACACCATTAATCTGGTTAAACAGGCGGTCTCCAAATTGCGCGATCTGTCACCTCTGTGGGATATGTTTAAAGAAGGGGTTGATCTGAATTCGGTAGAATGGGCCGCTCACTAAGCGACTGTTTGGAAAAGTTAAGGTAAAATGCGCAATATAGTCAGTTATGTTGCAGATTGTTTAATAAGAATTAGGAGAAAATCAATGGCTTACAGTGAAAAAGTCATGGATCATTACGAAAATCCACGCAATGTTGGTACCCTGGACAAGGACGCGGCTAATGTCGGAACAGGTATGGTGGGTGCGCCAGCCTGTGGTGACGTTATGCGGTTACAGATTCAGGTGAGTGATGACGGCATTATTGAGAATGCCGTATTTAAAACTTATGGCTGTGGTTCGGCGATTGCGTCCAGTTCACTGGTAACAGAATGGATGAAAGGCAAAACCCTGGAAGAGGCTAAAAAAATCAAGAATCTGGACATTGCTGAAGAACTGGCTTTGCCACCTGTAAAGGTTCACTGTTCAGTACTGGCTGAAGATGCAATCAGTGCTGCAGTAGAAGATTATTTGAAAAAACGGGCAGGTTAATTATGGCTTTAACGATTACTCAGTCAGCAGCAGAACGTGTAAAAGCATACCTTGATAATCGTGGTAAAGGTATCGGCGTGCGACTGGGTGTTAAGACATCCGGCTGTTCAGGTATGGCATACGTTATTGAATTTGTCGATGAAGTTAACGACGCTGAAGACGTGCTGTTTGAAGATAATGGCGTGACCATTGTTGTTGATAAAAAGAGTCTTGTTTATATTGATGGCACTGCTATTGATTATGGTAAAGAAGGCTTGAATGAGGGTTTTAAATTTACCAATCCTAATGAGTCAGATCGTTGTGGATGTGGTGAAAGCTTTACTATCTAAGAATAGTCATGTCAGTCGATCTGTTTAACAAAAGTTATTTTGATATTTTTAATGTGCCACTTTCATATGATATTGATCTGAATAAAGTCGGTGAAATATATCTGAAATTGCAGAAAAGCGTACACCCTGATCGTTATGCTAATTCTGGTGATCAGGAAAAACGTATTGCAATGCAACAAACGTCATTAATCAATCAGGCCTTTTACACATTAAAGGATCCGGTCAGCAGAGCGCAATATATGCTTAAGCTCAAGGGTCTTGATATGGATTCTGAAACAGATACGACAATGGATGCTGAGTTTTTGATGGAGCAAATGGAGTTTCGTGAGTCCATTATGGAAGTTCAGGATAAAAGTGATCCATTATCAGAGCTGGATTCTATGCTCGCTGTACTGGGTAAAAAGATGGATGGTTTGAGTAAGGATTTTACTAATTTATTTGTAAATGCTTCCTATGATGCAGCTCGAGAAGCAGTGAGAAAAATGCAATTCATAATCAAGGCTAAAAAAGAAGTCAATGAATTATCTGAAAAATTAGAAGATGAGTTAATGTAGTTTAGTTATGGCCTTACTTCAAATTGCAGAACCCGGACAATCAAGTGCGCCGCATCAAAGACGTTTTGCTGTGGGTATAGATCTGGGTACAACGAATTCGCTTGTGGCTACTGTCCGAAGCGGTGTCGCAGAAACATTGCCCGATGCGTCTGGTAATCATCTTCTGCCTTCCGTGGTGCGTTATCAGCCTGATCATGATCCGGTAGTTGGTATAGAAGCAAAATCCAGTTCAGTTGATGATCCATTAAATACCATCGTGTCGATTAAGCGCTTAATGGGGCGTGGTATTGAAGACCTTAAATCACTGGGTAATCGTCTGCCTTACAAATTTGCAGAAACCGAATCGTCAGTACCCAGAATTGCTACATCAGCAGGTCATGTTAGTGCTGTCGAAGTTTCCGCTGAAATTTTAAAATCGTTAAAAGACAGAAGTGAACAAACATTAGGTGATGAACTGGTGGGTGCTGTGATAACTGTACCTGCCTATTTTGATGATGCGCAACGTCAGGCAACAAAAGATGCTGCCAGACTGGCCAACATTAATGTTCTGCGCTTATTGAATGAACCGACTGCAGCTGCGGTTGCTTATGGCCTTGATAGTGGCCAGGAAGGTGTTATTGCCGTTTATGATCTTGGTGGTGGTACCTTTGATATTTCTATTCTGCGTTTAAATAAAGGTGTCTTTGAAGTTTTGTCGACGGGTGGCGATAGTGCACTGGGTGGTGATGACTTTGATCATGCTATTGCAGAATGGATTATTCCACAGATTGGTTTGAATAAAACTGAATTAGAACCTTCACAAGCACGTCTTTTGTTGCGTGAAGCCTGTAAGGCAAAAGAAGCACTGGCTGAGAATGAGCAGGTTGAGTTAAATATTGAATTAAATGAAAATCATCGATGGTTTGGTTTATTAACACGAGATCAGTTTCAGCAACTGGTGGATCCATTGATTAAAAAAACACTTCTTGCCTGCCGCCGTGCAATTCGTGACGCGGGTGTTGATCAGGCTGATATTGTTGATGTGGTTATGGTTGGTGGTTCAACACGTACGCTTAGAGTAAGAGAGCTTGTTGGTGACTTTTTTAAACAGCAGCCTTTGGTCAGTATCGATCCAGATAAAGTCGTTGCCATAGGTGCTGCTATTCAGGCAAATTCACTGGCCGGAAATGACCCGGACGGTGAAATGTTATTACTGGATGTAATACCGCTTTCGCTTGGTATTGAAATAATGGGTGGTTTGACCGAGAAGATTATCCATAGAAATACACCTATACCTGTTTCCCGTGCGCAGGAGTTTACCACTTATAAAGATGGTCAAACTGCAATGGCCGTGCATGTGGTTCAGGGTGAGCGTGAACTGATATCAGATTGTCGATCCCTTGCCAGATTCGAGTTACGTGGCTTTCCTCCTCAGGTGGCGGGAAGTGCGCGTATTCGTGTTACTTTTCAGGTTGATGCCGATGGTTTGCTGAGTGTTTCTGCCAGGGAGGAAACGTCTGGCGTCGAAGCTCATGTTGAAGTTAAGCCCTCATATGGTTTAAATGATGCTGAAATTGAGAAGATGCTGCGTGATTCGATGGATTATGCAAAAGATGATATGTTGGCGCGTAGCTTGCGCGAGCAACAGGTAGAAGCAGACCGTGTTATCGTCGCCCTTGACGCGGCTATGGCAGAAGATGCTGATGAGATGTTAGAGGCTGATGAGCGAGATGCTATATTAAAAGCCCGTGATATTCTGCTGCAGACAAAACAGACGTCAAACGATGTGCAGGAAATTAAGCAGGCAGTTCAGGCTGTTGAACGTGCCAGTGCCAGTTATGTGGCTAAACGTATGAATGCCAGTGTACAGAAGACGATGGCAGGCCATAAAGTCGAAGAATTTACAGTTGAGGATGAGAATAAATAATGCCGCAGATTATCTTTCTGCCCCATGAAGAGTTATGTCCAGAAGGTATGGTCATTGACGCTGAAAAGGGTGATACCATTTGTGATGCCGCGTTAAAGCATGGTATTGAAATTGAGCATGCCTGTGAAAAGTCCTGTGCCTGCACTACCTGTCATGTCTATGTGCGTGAGGGCGGTGATTCCCTTAATGAAAACTCTGATGAAGAGGATGATTTACTGGATAAAGCATGGGGACTGGATCCGGATTCACGGCTCAGTTGCCAGGCAACGGTTGGTGATAAGGATCTTGTGATCGAAATTCCAAAATATACGATTAACATGGTATCTGAGAATCATTAGGAGCCGGGTATGTCACTAAAATGGTCTGATAGTCTTGATATTGCCTTAGCACTGGATGAGGCTCACCCAGATGTGGATCCGCAATATATTCGGTTTACGGATTTGCATCAGTGGATTTGTGAACTGGATGAATTTGACGATAACCCGGAAAAGTCAAACGAGAAAATTCTCGAAGCCATTCAAATGAACTGGATCGAGGAAAAAGACTAGTTTCCTGTCCTAATAGTTTGAACTATTTCAATTATCCTCCTTTGCCTGTCAGTAAATTCCGCGTAAAATCACGGGTTTAGTCTATTATCTTATGCATATTTCCATATTTCAGCCTGATTATGTCAGGTTGAGCTAATCTGAGGATTTAAGTGAGCAGCGCACCTATTAATTTCCCGGCCATGGAAAAAGCCAATTTGCTGGGTATGAATCGTCAGGATCTGGAAACCTTTTTCATCAGTATGGGTGAGAAAGCATTTCGTGCGTCTCAGGTTATGAAATGGATACATCAGCTAGGTGTTAATGATTTTGCTGATATGAGCAATATTGGCAAGGCGCTTCAGCAGCAACTTAATCAAATTGCCGAAATCAGAGCACTGGACATAGTTGTTGATCAGCTATCCGGTGATGGAACACGTAAGTGGGTTTTCAGGTTAAAAGACGGAAACTGCATAGAGACTGTATTTATCCCGGAGGATGATCGAGGAACATTGTGCATATCATCACAGGTGGGTTGTGCACTGGATTGCAGTTTCTGTTCTACCGGCCGGCAGGGGTTTAGTCGGAATCTGGGCTCTGATGAAATTTTAGCCCAGGTATGGCTGGCAAGTCGTTTGCTAAATGAAGAAAAGAAACCTGGTCGTAAAATCACCAATCTGGTTCTTATGGGAATGGGAGAGCCCTTGCTGAATTATGATAACGTAGTTAAAGCTATTGACGTGTTTCTGGATGATTTTGCCTATGGTTTAAGTAAACGGCGAGTGACTGTTAGCACTGCGGGTGTTCTTCCGGCAATGGAGCGTCTTTCCGAACGTCATGATGTTCAGCTGGCAATTTCTCTGCATGCGACTACAGATGAGCTGCGTAATGACCTGGTACCGATTAATCGTAAATATCCAATAAAAGATTTGATTACCAGTTGTCATCAATTTATGGAAAAAAGATCACCACGTTCGAGATTAACTATTGAATATGTGATGCTTGCTGGTGTTAATGATAGTGAGCAAAATGCCAGGGAACTGGTAAGACTGATGAAAGGTCTGTCTGTTCTGGTTAACCTGATACCATTTAATCCATTTATAGGCTCAGGTTATAAGACATCTTCTCCAGAAGTTGTTAACAAGTTCAGAGATGTTTTACATAAAGCGAGTATAACAACGGTTATTCGTAAAACACGTGGAGAGGATATTGATGCTGCATGTGGTCAGCTGGTGGGTAAAGTTGAAGATAAAAGTCGACGGCAGCAAAAATTTATAAAACCACGTATTGGAATGCATTCATGAAAACAATAAAAAAAATAATCATTATGCTAATTGCTTTAACGCTGACTGCCTGTGGTGGATATAACAACGCCAGAAAAACTGAAATTAATGATAGAAAGCAAAGTGCCAATATTAATGTTCAGCTTGCGTCAGGTTATATGAAGCGAGGACAATTTGAAGTCGCCAAAGAAAAATTATTAAAAGCTATTGATCTAGATGATAGCTATGTGCCTGCTTATACCACTATGGCTGTTCTGATGAATGGTTTAGGTAAGGTGGAAGAGGCTAAAAGTTATTATCTTGATGCGCTGGATATTGATTCAAATAATCCAGAATTATTGAATAACTACGGAACATTTTTATGTCAGCATAATGAGCTTGACGAAGCTAAAGAACAATTTATTAAAGCGTTAAATAACCCATTGTATGAAACACCAGAAGTTGCCCATAGTAATATGGGTTACTGTTTGATGAAAAATGATAATCCTGACTATGAGTTGATAGAAAAGCATTTACGTTTAGCATTAACTGCCAATCCCAATATGCGATCTTCATTACTGGCTATGGGTGAGCTGGGTATAAAAACTAAACGTTATTTAATGGCGAGAGCTTATATGCAACGCTATCACGCTATCTCAAATCCTACTTCTGCAAGTTTATGGCTGCAGATCCAGGCTGAAAAAGCACTTGGTGATCAAAAGCATTTCGCGCAACTATCTAAGCAGTTACTGGATGACTTTGCTGATTCACCAGAGGCTAAAAATCTAAAGGAGTTGACTCGTAGATGAGCAGCGAAGATACGTTACCCGAACAGGCTCCAGTTGATGAAGTAATTCGTTATCAGGAATTTGGTGTGCGTCTGAGAGAAGCTAGAGAAGCACTTGGATTATCCATTATGGATGTTGCTGAGCAATTAAATCTTAAAGTAGATGTGCTGAATGCTCTTGAATCATCAAATATTGATAAATTACCGGCACCTACTTTTACTCAGGGATATATTCGAGCTTATGCCAGACTGCTTAAATTGCCGGCAGATGATATTCTTCAGGGCTATAATTCTGCTGTTCCCGAGAGACAGCATCCTCTAGTCCCAAATTATGGAATGCCAATACTGGCTGCCAGTGAAAAATCATCATTTAATATTTTTATTGTTTTAGTTGTATTGCTAGTGATAGCAGCCGTATCTTATTTTGTTATTGATGTACAATCACCGCCTGTTTCACAGGAGAGTGATCTAATTGAAGAAAATTCATTATCAAATGCACAATCAGAACAGGATCAGGATTCATTAATTAATACTGATGAGATTATAACTAATGTTCCAGAAACTAATGATCAGGCAACAGAGTCAGAGAATGTTCAATTGCCCGAAAGTGATGTTTCAACTGTTGACAGTAAGCAAAGCCAGCCTGTTGAAATTGAAGATGTCTCTCAGGATGTAAAAACATTACCAGCTGAAGAGAAAGTAGTCGTTCAGGGTGAGGATTTACTGGAGATAGTGACTTCATTTGCTTCATGGGCTGAAGTTCAGGATGTTAACGGTGCTCGCCTTATATTTGAATTATTAGACAAAGGGCAAACTTATCAGGTAAAAGGTAAAGCTCCATTTAGTGTGTTTCTGGGTAATGCGCCAGCGATTAAAATTCTTGTTAATAGTAACAATGTTGATTTTTCAGGTTATATACGGAAAAATAATATTGCTCATATAACAGTTGATAATAATGGCATAGCCAGATTTAATCGACGTGATAAAATGATCATTACTTCAAATGATGAAAATACTCAACACGAAGCTTCAGATGCAACAGACCCTTTTGCTAATGATCTTCAATAACCTGTTTTAATCAGTAGTACTTTATGTCCGTAAAAATACAATCAATTCGTGGTATGCACGATGTACTGCCTGACCAGTCTGGTTTATGGCAATATTTTGAAAATATAATAAGAAACACTGTGCAGAGTTATGGCTATCGTGAGATCCGAATGCCCGTGCTTGAATCAACAGATTTATTCTGTCGATCAATCGGTGAGGTTACAGATATCGTAGAGAAAGAAATGTATACCTTCGCAGATCGAAATGGGGACAGCCTGACCTTGAGACCGGAAGGAACAGCGAGTTGTGTTAGAGCCGGTATTCAGCATGGCTTATTGCATAATCAACAGCAGAGGCTCTGGTATATGGGGCCTATGTTCAGGCATGAGCGTCCTCAAAAGGGTCGCTACCGGCAGTTTCATCAGATTGGTGTTGAAACATTTGGTATAGATGGGCCGGATATAGATGCTGAATTGATTCTAATGACAGCGCGTTTCTGGAAGTCGCTTGGTCTGACCAATGTACATCTTGAATTAAATACACTGGGTAGTAATGAAGCACGTGCTCTATACCGCGGCGTGCTCGTTGACTATCTAAGTCAGCATGAAAATCATTTAGATGAAGAAAGTAAGCGCCGATTGACAACAAACCCTTTAAGAATCCTGGACAGTAAAAATCCGGATTTGCAGGAAATAATTGAAGCTGCGCCAAAATTAATGGATTATCTTGATGATGAGTCACGGCAGCACTTTGAACAACTGAAAGTCATCCTGCACGCAGCCGGTATTGATTTTAGAGTGAATACCCGCCTTGTACGCGGACTCGATTATTACTGCAAAACCGTGTTTGAATGGGTGACCGATGAGCTGGGTGCGCAGGGCACAGTATGTGCGGGTGGTCGTTATGATGGTCTTGTTAGTCAGTTAGGTGGTAAACCAACAACTGCTGCAGGTTTTGCCATGGGTGTCGAACGCTTGCTCTCGTTAATAGAAAATACGACCCTTCAGTTGAATAATGGTATAGACATATTTATGCTGCTGCAGGGCGACAAGGCACAAATACAGGGTCTAATCCTTGCAGAACAAATTCGCACCGAGTGTAGTAATATAAAAATTCAGGTTAATTGTGGTGGTGGCAGTTTTAAAAGTCAGATGAAAAAAGCTGATAAGAGTGGAGCTAAACTGGCGCTGATTCTTGGCGAAGATGAGATAATTCATGACTCAGTGGCAATTAAGCATTTACGTTCAGAAAGTGAACAGAAATTAATCAGGCAAGATGAATTATCTAAAGTCTTGTCTGAGTTATTATAGATATAAAATGGGGCTAGATGATGGATTTTGAAACAGAAGAACAACAGATTGAAGCACTTAAAAAATGGTGGAAAGATAATGGTAGAACCATCATCGCAGGGTTTGTTATCGGGGTTAGTGTAATTGCTGGCTGGCGTTATTATATAGATTACCAGAGAAACCATGCTGAATATGCCAGTAGTGTTTATGAAAAAATTTTACTAGCAGCTAACAATAAAGATGCGATTGCGCAACAACAGATGGATGTGAATAAATTACTGGCAGAATATTCTGATACGCCATACGCATCACTGGCTGCACTTATATTTGCTAAATCACAGTTTGAAAATGGAGATGTTATCAATGCGCAGCAGAATCTTGAATGGGTTATGCTTAACTCAAAGCAGGCTGAGTTAAAGCATTTGGCGCGAACACGTATGATACGACTAATGGCTTCAATGCAGAAATATGATGACGCCTTAAAGCTTGCAACTGTTGATTATCCTGAGAGTTTCGCCGTGATCTATGAAGAGTTAAAAGGTGATATTTATGTATTTATGCAGAGATTCGATGATGCCCGTGCTGCATATGATAAGGCCATTTTAGCGTCATCTCAGCAACCAAGTCAGTGGTTGCGCTTAAAACGTGATGATCTTGGGGAGCCCATGTTAAAAGAGCCATCTGCATGAAATTAAGATTGCTGCTTTTGCTTGTTCCATTTGTTCTTCTTAATTCATGTGGATCCGAAGAAGATAATTCAGAACCACCAAGTGAGCTGGTTGATTTTGAATCATCTGTAGAAATTAAAAAGTTATGGGATGTATCTGTTGGCGGCGGCGTTGGTCAGCATTATTTGAAATTATATCCACTTATGTTATCTGATCGTCTGATTGTTACAGACAGAAATGGAAGTGTTCAGGCTATTAATCTCGATAACGGACATGAGCTTTGGAGTGTGGATCTTGATGTTGTCATCAGTGGCGGCGTTGGCGGCAATGAAAAATACCATGCTGTCAGCTCGCGTGATGGCGAAGTGATTTTAATCGACGCAGATAAGGGAAAAATAAAGTGGCGTGCAAATGTATCAAGTGAAGTTCTGGTGCCAGCAGAAATTGTTGCAGATAAATTAATAGTTAGGACCGTTGATGGAAAAATTATCGCTTTGTCATTAACTGCTGGAGAAGAACAGTGGGTATTTAAAAGGGATATTCCTGCGCTTAGTTTAAGGGGAAGTAGCCGACTATTAACTATTGATAATAAAATCTTTGCAGGATTAGATAGTGGTCGTCTAGTAGCGCTGGATAATAATGGTAATTCATTGTTTGATGCAGCTGTTGAAATACCGCGAGGAAAATCTGAGCTGGAAAGAATTATTGATATTGATGGCGATTCTGTATTTAGTAATAATGTTCTTTATGTGGCCAGTTTCCAGGGCAGTGTAATTGCTCTTGATGTTCGTCGAGGACAACTTATCTGGAAGCGAAAATTATCGACCTATACAGGTGTTGATATTTCGGGATCATCATTATTCAGTTCTGATGAGCGTGATCATTTGTGGGCGCTTGATCGAAATAATGGTGCTACCTTATGGAAGATGGAGAAGCTGGCTGCCAGACGTTTAACGAAACCTTCGGTGATAATGGATGCTATTGTTGTCGGTGATTATGCAGGTTATCTGCATTTTGTTTCACAATATGATGGCCATTTTCTTGCTCGCGTTGACACGGATACTTCAGGATTTATTGTGCCACCATTAATTAGGGGTGATCGCCTGTATGTTCTATCAAGTGACGGTGAATTAAGTGCATACCAATATGCGCAATAGTAAATAATATATTGTATTAAATCTGTTTTCCGGATTTGAAATCAAATTAAAAAAGCACATGACCTATACTAGGTGGATGACTATAAATATAAATAACAACAAGGATTATCATGAATATTAAAAGAATCAGCGCTGTAGAAATCTTGCTATGGACTTTTGCTTTTTTATTGATTCTTCTGGTCGTTAGTCCATTTGGTCTGGGGTTCAAGATCAAAAATGATTATCCTGCTGTTCTTGCCGGAGTGTCTGATCTTGTGCAGGCGGATATAAAAATTATAAGTTACGACCGTGGTTTTTATTCTTCCAGTGTTATTCTTGATATTGCCTTGCCTGATGTACCGTTTAAATTACAACTAAAAGAAAATATTATCCATGGTCCTGTTTATCTCGGATTAATTAATCAGGGTAAATCACCATTTGTTGCCGCGGTGGTGACAGGTGAGCTCGTTCCGCCAGCTGAATTGGCAGTACAAATTAATCAGCTCTTTTCTGGTAAAGCGCCAATGCTTTATCAGAATGTGATTGAGTTTTCAGGTAGCATGACTTCAGAATCGTATATGCCGCCAATTAATACCATAATCACAGCTGAAGGTAATGACATCAGCATTAGATCTTCGGGGTTGACTCTGGTTTCACGATATTTTCCTGCTGAAGGAAGGCTTTCAGGCGAATCTTCATTGCCAACATTATTAATAAGCACAGATACCGATAAAATGGAAATTCAGCGTCTGAATTTGAACTTTTCAGGTATAAAGGGCAACAATAATTTATTAATTGGCGATTCGATATTAACCCTGGGCTTGCTTGATTATCATTCAAATGGTGAGCAGTTATCAGTACGTTCATTTAATGTTCAAACGATGACTAATGAGCAGGGGAAATTTCTTAATTCACAGTTGCAGATGAATGCACAGGAAATACTGGCATCAAATGTAAAATTGGGCCCTGTTGCTTTCAATGTGAGTATTAAAGGACTGGATGCGGACAAGTTGATTGAGCTTCAGGACATTCAGAAGGATATGCAGCAGAAGCTGGAGCAGGGTATACCTGAAGAGCAGGTGACGGCTATGTATGCCGGTCAGATGCTGGGTATATTGCCCGATTTATTGAAGCAGTCAGAAATTAATATTAATCCACTAAAAGTTGAGAGCGATATTGGTGCTTTGACTTCTGATCTGGCTTTTTCAATTGAGGGTCTTGATGCATCGGCGCCTGCTGATCCCCTGTTTATTTTGAATGCTATTAATCTTGATATCGGTCTGCAAATTGATGAAGGTCTTTTGCAGCAAATCGTGAAATGGCAGTTACAGGCTAATGATCAGATGGTAACGGGTGATGCCATTACTCGCAGGAAAGAGGCGGCGATTCCTATAGACCAGAAGGTTAGTGAGAATATTCAGGGATTACTGGATGAAGACTGGTTGGTCAGAGACAATAGTGTTTATCAGAGTCATATAAGCTTTCACCAGGGGCAGATGTTGCTCAACGGTAAACCGGTTGACCCCATCGCCCATTTAATGACCCAGATGGCAGCCCCAGGCAGATAATATTCAGTTAAATCGTAACAAACCAGCCATTTTACTGTAAAATACACACTCATGGGTCAGCTAAGCTGACCCTTTTCTTGTTCATATTATCCAGTTAGAGAACATGTTACCTGTCATTGCTTTAGTAGGCCGGCCCAATGTCGGCAAATCCACCTTATTTAATGTGTTGACCAAAACACGTGAAGCACTTGTTGCTGATTTTCCAGGTCTTACACGTGATCGTAAATATGGCAATGGTAAATATGAGAATAAACATTTTATTGTAATTGATACCGGTGGCTTGAGCGGCGAGTCTGAAGAACTTGATGATCGTATGGCTCAGCAAACATTACTGGCCATTGAAGAAGCAAATCTGGTCTTCTTCATGGTAGATGCACGTGATGGATTGACTACCGCTGATGAAGCTATTGCCAATCAAATACGACGTTATGGTAAAACGATTCACCTTGTTGTTAATAAAATAGATGGTATTAATGCTGAACAGGCCGAAGCGGACTTCTTTAGCCTGGGATTTGGTGATCCGCATTCAATTTCAGCTGCTCATGGACGCGGTGTTAAACAGCTCGTTGAAAAGCTATTTTCGGACTGGCAGGACTGGGATGAGGTAGAAGCTGAGCAGGCAAAAGGCATCAAGGTTGCTTTGGTTGGTAAGCCTAATGTGGGTAAGTCTACGTTAATTAATCGTATGTTAGGTGAAGAGCGGGTTGTGGTGATGGATATGCCCGGTACCACACGTGACAGTATTTTTATTCCGTTTGTTCATAATGAAAAACAATATACATTAATTGATACTGCAGGTGTTCGTCGAAAAAAGAATGTCAAACAGACGATTGAAAAATTCAGTGTTATAAAAACATTGCAGGCCATTGACAGGTCTAACGTCACAATTTTACTGATTGATGCAAAAGAAGGTATTTCAGATCAGGATTTGCATTTGCTTGGTTATATTGTTGACTCTGGCAGGGCGCTAGTTATTGCCATAAATAAATGGGATGGCATGAGTGACTATGATAAACGTCAGATAAAAGAACAATTAGAAAAAAGACTGGTTTTTATAAATTTTGCAGAAATCTTTTATATCTCTGCATTGCATGGGTCGGGTGTAGGGAAATTATATCAGGCTATAGATAGAGCCTATGCTTCAGCTACAAAAAATCTATCCACTCCTGAATTAACCCGTATTCTAGAAAAGGCGACCCAGATACACCAGCTGCCCCTGGTTAAAGGGCGTCGTATTAAATTGCGCTATGCACATCAGGGCGGTATGAATCCACCTGTTATTGTCATACATGGTAACCAGACCGACCTGGTTCCGCCATCTTATATTCGCTATCTTACAAATCTATTTGTCGAAGAACTGAAATTAACCGGAACACCTCTCAGGCTGGAATTTAAAACAGGCAGTAATCCGTTTTCGGGAAGAAAAAATACCCTGACAGATCGGCAGGCAAATCGCAAAAAGCGTATGCTTCAGCATTATAAAGAAGTAAAAAAGAAACCTCGAAGAAGAGTAGATTAATTGTTATTCGTGATGATTAAATGTGCTATTTCATCCAGCTTGATATTTGTTCCAGTATCAACTGTTAATGTCAATTCTAGTTCATCATCATTTAGTGGTTTGTAACTGGACAGTTGCTTATGCATAATATGGGTATCCGCATCTGATACGGAGCTTTTTTCCCTGTCACGTTTCAATAGTCGTGACTTCATAAGCTCTTCACTGGCTACGCAATTTAGAATAATAAATTTAACGCCAAGATTTTCAGCTGTTTTTCTGAAGTTTTTACGGTAATCCGCATTCAAAAAAGTGGCATCTACCAGAGTAGTATAGCCAGATTGAATGATTGTTCCGGTTAAATCCAGCAGGTGATTGTAGACACTGTCTGTTATGTTCTGGTCATACAGGTTCTGTACCGAGCCTGAATACAGCCTCTTTCGCTCATTGTCTGAGTGGATGATAACACCATTAAGTAACGTTACTAATCTATTGGCCAACCAGCTTTTTCCAGATCCTGATATCCCATGGGTAATAATGATCGAGACAGGTTTTGTTGTGCAATATTGTCTGGCTAAATTAAGATAGTTATTGAGTATTTCAGTATCTTTTCTGTATTCTTCTGAGCTACTTGAAATTTGCTGTAGTCGTAATCCGGTTACTTTTGCTCTGACCATGGCGCGATATATCTTGTAGTAAGTTAGCGTTTTTAGTCCAGTGTAATCGCCAGTTGTTTCAAGATAGCGGTTTAGAAATATCGATGCAAAAATATGTTTCTCATGATCCTCAAGATCCATAATTAAAAAAGCGATTTCACTCATGGTATCAATCCAACGGAAACTGTCATTAAACTCGATTCCATCGAAGGGAGTGACTTTGTTATCTATTAAGGTAATGTTTCCCAGGTGAAGATCACCATGACACTCTCTAATATAGCCGGTTTCTTTTCTGTCTTTAAATGTGTTGGTCAATTGTTGGTGAAGTAATTGTGTGGCGGATTCTATTGTATGTAATGTCTGCAGCTGTTTGTCATTAATAATCGGTTTTAAGAGTTTGAAATTATGCATGACAGGTTTGAGTATTTCATCCGAATCTCCAAAAGGCTGTTCAGGTGAAATGCGATTAATGGTTTGATGGAAGTCTGCAATTACTTCGGCAAGCTCAATAATATGATGAATCGTCAGTGTGTTTTCTGTTACCAGATTGCTAAGCAGGCCATGCTGATCGAACTGCTTCATTTTGATGGCATATTCAATTACAGTACCATTACCATTTAATGTGATCTTGTTTTGTGATTCTGTTATCGGTATTACATCAAGATAGATATCCGGTGCTAATCGCCCATTGAGTCTTAGTTCTTCTTCACAGTAAAATTTACGTTTAACGAGCTCGGTAAAATCGAGAAAACCAAAATTAACGGATTTTTTGACTTTGTAGGCAAATTGCCCGGTCAGGAAAACCAGTGATATATGTGTTTCAATGAATTCAACATGATCTGTGGATTCTGGGTAAAATCCACTATCAAGCATAGCTTTTAGTATTTTTTCCTGCTGCAAGTTCATGTGAATTCACTTTTTTAGGGAACTTTTAGCTACATTTTGTAGTATAACGCTGTTATGCCGAAAAAATCCAAGTCTTCGAAACAAAAAAAGAACAGCTCAAGGCGTCGTACCCGTACTCTCAGGGCTGGGAAAATTAATTCTATTTTATTCTCGTCAAAAGCAATGCTCTATGTCTACTTGCCTGTGATCTTGCTTCTGGTCTTTTATGTGATTTATCTTGACCTGCGAGTGACCTCAAAGTTTGAAGGTAGTATCTGGTCTTTGCCAGCACAGGTTTATGCTCGACCTCTGGAGTTATATGTTGATAAACGGTTAACCGCCAGCCAGTTTGAACAGGAACTCCAACTCATCGGTTTCAGGAATACCAGTAATATTCCTGTCGAGGCAGGGCAATATCGTTACTGGAATAATGCACATTTTGAATTAATTACACATGACTTTAAATTCTGGGATGGCCTGCAAAAGAGCCGCGCACTTAGAATTGATTTTTCATCTGATTCGATCAGGTCAATTAAGGACCTTTACGGGCATGACGATATTGATCTATTCAGACTTGAACCCGCTCGGATTGCCGGTATTTATCCAACCCATGCCGAAGACAGGGAGATTATTAAGCTGGAAGATGTGTCCAAGCGGCTGGTTCTGGCTTTACTGGCAGTTGAGGATCGGCGTTTTTATCAGCATTGGGGTATTGATCCCCGTGCCATTGGCCGGGCATTTCTGGCGAATATAACGCCGGGTGGTGCAATACAGGGGGGAAGTACCCTCACGCAACAACTGGTCAAAAACCTGTTTTTATCATCTGAACGTAGCTTATGGCGTAAATTTAACGAGGCTGTCATGGCGGCGTTACTCGAATTCCATTATGACAAAGCGCTAATTCTGGAAACTTACCTGAACGAGATTTACCTGGGGCAGGATGGCGCGCGGGGTGTCCATGGTTTTGCCCTTGCCAGTCAGTATTATTTTGATCGTTCCCTGGATAAATTGAGTACAGATCAACTGGCACTTCTGGTTGGGCTTGTAAAAGGTGCATCCTGGTTTGATCCACGTCGTCATCCTGAACGGGCACTGGAACGTCGCAATCAGGTGTTATCGTTAATGTCTGATCAGGGAGTTATAAGCAAACAACAATTTGATGTTTATAAAAAGCGTCCCCTTGGTGTGTCCGCAAAGCCTAATCGTGCCACTAATCGTTTTCCAGCATTTATTGATCTGGTCAAACGTCAGTTGCAATCTGATTATGATGAAAGCGACCTTCGATCCGAAGGTCTTAAGATATTTACTACACTTGAACCCTATGTGCAGTTTTCAGCAGAGGCATCGGTTGAAGCGTCCATTCCTCACCTGGAAGATAAATATCAGAATACTAATGAGCTAGAAACCGCTGTGATCATCATTTCACCTGAAAGTGGTGAAGTGCAGGCCATTGTGGGCGGGCGTAATCCTCGTTATCCGGGTTTTAATCGTGCCATTGATGCAGTGCGTCAGGTGGGGTCATTAATTAAACCGGCCATTTATCTATCCGCTCTTCAACATGCGGATCGCTATAATCTGGCGACCGTTCTGGATGACTCGCCATTGCATATGAAAGAGCGTAGTGGACGGATATGGTCACCACAAAATTATGATGAGGAATTTGTCGGTGACATTTTGCTCTATCAGGCGCTGATGTATTCTCGAAATGTACCCACGGTTCGTCTTGGTCTGGATGTGGGTCTGGCAGATATCGTAAAAAATCTGGAGGCATTGGGCGTTAAACGTGAGGTGCCGCCATACCCATCGATGACATTAGGCGCGTTCAGTTTATCTCCGCTGGAAGTAGCCAGTATGTATCAAACCATTGCCGCAAATGGATTTGATATTCCATTGCGTGCTATCCGTGAGGTGACCGATTCAGAAGGGAAACCGCTTAAACGCTATGCACTGAAACTGGAACAAACACTGGACCCGAAGGCGATTTATCTGATCAAAGATGTATTGCATAGAGTGACACAGGAGGGTACCGCCAGATCCCTGAAAAATCAGTTTGAGGTTGCGCTTGCCGGTAAAACAGGTACCACAGATGATCTGAGAGATAGCTGGTTTGCGGGTTTTAGTGAAAATCATCTGGGTGTTGTCTGGGTGGGGCGTGATGATAATCAGACCACCGGCCTGACCGGTGCGACCGGCGCCTTGAAAATCTGGTCCAGGGTAATGCAGGCTATTCCTCAGGAAAGTATTCAGCTGGAATTGCCTGAAGATATGGAATTACACTGGATAGATATCAAATCCGGACGATTAACTAATAAAGCATGTGAAGGTGCGGTAGAATTACCCTTTGTTAAGGGCTCGGCGCCAGAAGCGTGGGCTGAATGTGAATCCAGGTCTGGACTGAAATGGTTGAAAAAAATATTCGAATAAAATCACTTTTATTCATTGCGACATTAATGAGTTTACTGGCGTCCTGTTCTGTCAGCCGAGCACCAGAAGTATGGGACCCTCTGGTCGAAGATCCACAGCAGGCGTCTCAGGGTATAGATCGTTCTGTTAGCCACTTATCACCGGCGATTGCCTCATTGCTTCTGACGGCTGATCAGGCCATTGAAAAGCAGCAATGGCAGCAGGCTATTGCATCTCTGGAGCGTGCTTTACGTATTAATGGTAAACAGGCGGAAGTCTGGACTCGTCTCGCGGTAGTTTATCTCGGACAGTATAATCCCCAGCAAAGTATTCATATGGCCAAGCGTTCCAATAGTTATGCTCGTGCGGATAAATCATTACAGGCATATAACTGGTTGATCATGTCACGTGCTTATACCTTGATGCAGAATCAGCTTATGGCCGATGAAGCCGTGCAAAAGAGTCAGCAATTAGAGCAGGCCAGTCATTGATGCGGCCAGCCGATTTTCTGGGCAGTGAGGGCCCGTTTTCAAAGTCATTAAATGGATATATGCCAAGGCAGGGGCAGCAGGCGCTGAGCGATGCGATTGCCGACGTTCTGGATAATAATAATGTTCTGGTGGCTGAAGCAGGTACTGGTATAGGTAAAACCTTTGCTTATCTGGTTCCGGTTTTGTTATCCGGTAAGAAAACATTAATTTCCACAGGTACGCGTCACCTTCAGGACCAGTTATTTCACAGTGATTTACCAGTGGTGATGCGAACGCTGGGTATCGCGTCAAAAGTATCTTTACTTAAAGGGCGTGCCAATTATTTATGTTTGCATCGACTGGATATCTCAACTGATCAGATGTTTTTAACCAATGAAACAAAAGATCATATTCAAAAAATTCGTTTCTGGGGTAAATCAACTATCAGTGGTGATATTTCCGAAATGTCTGAAATTACTGAAGATGCACGTGTCTGGCCGTTAGTGACATCAACCGTTGAGAATTGTCTCGGTTCTGAATGTTCGCAGTGGGATGACTGTTTTGTGGTAAAAGCCCGACGTGAAGCTCAGGAATCCGATGTTGTTGTCATTAATCATCATTTGTTGCTGGCAGACATGTCATTAAAAGAAGAAGGCTTTGGCGAACTGTTGCCCAGTTCCGAAGTTTTTATTATTGATGAGGCACATCAGTTGCCGGAAGTGGCGACCCGATTTTTTGGTAAAACCATCAGTAGTCGACAACTTAATAATCTTATTAATGATGTTGTTGCAGAGCATCTAAAAGATGCACCGGACATGTATGATATAAGGGATACAGCTGATGATTTACATACAGCCGTTAGTGATTTTAGACTTGCATTAGGCGCTAATAATCAACGCGAAGCCTGGTTCAATATTGTTAATAAACCCGCGCTTAAAAAAATGCGTGATAATTTACAGGCAAAATTAACAGACCTTGCCGATGTTCTTGAAGTGGCCGCTGAACGCAGTAAAGGTCTGGAACAATGTTATCAACGTTGTATGCTCATGGTGCGAAATCTGGAAACCTATGGTTGTGTTGATACAGCGTCTGAGAATGCACAACAGGAATATATTTACTGGTATGAAACCTTTACTAAAGGTTTCATTTTACATATGACACCACTGGATATTGCGGCCCTGTTTAAAAGTCATCAGCAATCTCATTCTGCCAGTTGGGTGTTTACATCTGCAACCTTACAGGTAGGTAGTGATTTTAATCATTTTGCAAATAATCTTGGGCTGGAAAATTATCAGCAGGGAAACTGGAATAGCCCTTTTGATTATCAGCAACAAAGTTTAATGTATTTGCCTGAGGCATTGCCAGAGCCATCCAGTTATGATTTCACCAGCAAATTGATTGAAAAGGCGATACCTGTTTTGCAATCCAGTGGCGGTCGTGCTTTTATTTTATTCACCAGTTATCGAGCACTCAATGAAGCTGCTCAGTTACTGGAAACAAAAATTGACTTCCCCATTTTGTTGCAGGGAAGTTTGCCCAAACATCAGTTGCTGGAAAAATTTAAAATGTTGGGTAACGCTGTGTTATTAGGCACCAGCAGTTTCTGGGAAGGAGTGGATGTGCGTGGTGAGGCATTGTCCTGTGTGATTATCGATAAGCTACCTTTTGCATCGCCAGGTGATCCTGTGATGCAGGCAAGACTGGATGCAATTAAACGTTCGGGTGGTCAGGCTTTTATGGATTATCAGTTGCCACAGGCAGTGATTGCACTTAAACAGGGTGCTGGGCGATTAATCAGAGATGCTGCAGATTATGGTGTGCTGATGCTGGGTGATCCACGTTTAACAAATAAAAGTTATGGGCGGTTGTTCATTAAAAGTCTTCCGGATATGCCGCAAACCCGTCATCTGAATGATGTGAAAAAATTCTTTGCGCTGCGTAAAGCAGCGTCAACTTCAGTTCCTAAAACAGTGGCCGTGGATATTTGATTATGAAATTGCTGGCCCTGGATACCTCAACTGAAGCCTGTTCTGCCGCGCTCTATATTGATGGCGAGATTGAGCAACGCTTCGAAATGGCACCACGTGAACATACGCAGTTAATTTTGCCAATGATTGATGACTTGTTGAGTGCTGCCGATATTAAAATAAAACAGCTGGATGCGTTGGCTTTTGGTCGCGGGCCGGGTTCATTTACCGGTGTTCGTATAGCTACCGGTATTGTACAGGGCATGGCCTTTGGTGCGGATTTACCGGTGATACCCGTGTCCACCCTGGCTTCAATTGCGCAATCGGTTTACGATGATCATCATCATACTTCGGTACTGGCAGCCATTGATGCCCGTATGGGTGAAGTTTACTGGGGACAGTTCAGGATTAATCAGCAAGGTATAATGGTGCTGGTTGGTGAGGAAATGGTTATCAAACCGGATCAGGTCTCTTCGCTGCTGGAGGATGAATGGGCAGGCGCAGGTTCCGCCTGGGCTGTGTATGAAAACCTGTTAAACAGGTCGCTGGTACAGCCTGTTAATCACTATTATGCGGACTATTATCCACAATCAGGGAGCATTGCAAAACTGGCGGTTTATGACTTTGAGCAGGGTGTCAGATTATCCGCTGACCAGGCGATTCCTCTGTATCTCAGGAACGATGTTGCGAAAAAATCCACCAAGACAAAATAATGTCATTTTCTTGGGTTAAAACGCTTGTTAGGGTAATATTAGCCCCCCTTTTGTAGTGCATGACCTTATGATTGAAATAAATCCAATTATTAATCAAATCAATGACCTTCGTGAGCGTGGAGAATCGCTTAGGGGGTATCTTTGACTTCGATACCAAGAAAGAACAGTTAGCAGAAATCCAGCGCGAACTTGAGCAACCCGATGTCTGGAATAATCCGGAACGGGCGCAGAAGCTGGGGCAGGATCGGGCACGTCTGGAAGAGATAGTGCTGGTGCTCGAAACTCTCTCGAATGGTCTTGATGATAGCCAGGAACTGCTGGATATGGCGGTTGAAGAGAATGATGAGGACAGTATTCAAAGTGTTATAACAGATTTGCAGGCAATTGAAGAACAGGTTGCAGAACTGGAGTTTCGCAGAATGTTTTCTGGTGAGATGGATGCCTGTAATGCATTTCTGGATGTGCAGTCCGGGTCTGGTGGTACAGAAGCGCAGGACTGGGCTGAAATGCTTTTGCGTATGTATCTGCGCTGGGGTGAAGCTCATGGATTTAAGACTGAATTAATCGAAGCATCACCGGGTGATGTTGCCGGTATAAAAAGTGCTACTATTCGTTTCGAAGGTGAATATGCCTATGGCTGGCTAAGAACAGAAACAGGTGTGCATCGTCTGGTCAGGAAATCACCGTTTGATTCGGGTAACCGGAGGCATACCTCCTTTGCCGCCGTATTTGTTTCAGCTGAAATCGATGATGATATTGATATTGAAATCAATCCGGCTGATTTACGTATTGATGTTTATCGTGCCAGTGGTGCAGGTGGACAGCATGTTAATAGAACGGAATCTGCGGTACGTATTACACATAATCCCAGTGGTATAGTTGTGCAATGTCAGAGTGATCGTTCACAACATAAAAATAAAGCCACTGCTATGAAGCAGTTAAAAGCAAAATTGTACGAACTGGAAATGCAAAAGCGTAAAGGTGAACAGCAGGCGCTGGAAGACACCAAGTCTGATATTGGCTGGGGTAGTCAGATACGCTCGTACGTACTCGATGCATCAAGAATAAAGGATTTAAGAACCAATGTCGAAACGGGTAATACGCAGGCGGTTCTGGATGGCGGTATTGATATGTTTATTGAAGCAAGCCTGAAAAGTGGTTTGTAAGCTTTAGTATTAATACGGTTATTAAGTCTACCTGAAAAGTGGATTGTAAAATATAGCATCAAAACGATTGTCAGGGTCACCTGAAAAGTGAATTGCAAGGATGTAATAAGGCTACCTGAAAATCGGATTACAGGATGCAGTATTAAAATGTTTATTGAAGTCAGCCTGAAAAGCGGATTTTAATATAATTTAAAGAATTTAACCAAGTAACTAATTATGACTGATAACGAACAGAATACTGAAGAACAGATTGATGAAAATAAACTGATTGCACAACGTCGCGAAAAGCTTAATGGTTTACGTGAAAAGGGCAATGCTTTCCCAAATGATTTTCGTCGTGATGCACTGGCTGCGGAATTGCATCTTGCTTTTGTTAATCATAGTGCCGAAGAGCTTGAACAGGAACAGGTAAAAGTTCAGGTTGCCGGTCGCTTAATGGCTAAACGTATTATGGGTAAAGCCAGTTTTGCGCAGCTTCAGGATATGTCCGGTCGTATACAATTATTTTTGCAGCGTGATAGTTTACCCGAGGGTGTCTATAACGAAGATTTTAAAAAATGGGATATCGGTGACATTATCGGTGCTGAAGGTGTCATGTTTAAAACAAAAACCGGTGAGCTTTCAGTTAAGGTTGACCGAGTTGTTCTGTTAACAAAATCATTACGTCCGTTACCGGAAAAATGGCATGGTCTGTCAGATCAGGAAACACGTTATCGTCAGCGTTATGTTGATCTGGTAATGAATCAGGAAGTTAGAGAAACATTTATAAAACGTTCAAAGATTATTTCATATATCCGGCATTTTTTTGAAAATAAAGGGTTTATGGATGTTGAAACACCAATGTTGCAAACTATACCAGGTGGCGCAACAGCACGTCCATTTGTTACCCATCATAATGCACTTGATATGCCGATGTTTATGCGCATCGCACCTGAGTTATATCTGAAGCGTCTGGTCGTTGGTGGCTTCGAAAAGGTTTTTGAAATAAATCGTAACTTCCGTAATGAGGGTTTGTCAACGCGCCATAATCCGGAATTTACCATGCTGGAGTTTTATCAATCCTATGCGGATTATATAGACCTGATGGACATCACCGAAGAGCTACTGCGCGGTCTGGCACAGGAGGTTGTGGGTACAACACTGATTAATTATCAGGGTGAAGTCTATAATTTTGGAAAGCCATTTACCCGTATGACGGTATTCGATTCGATCTTGCATTTTAATTCAGATATTACAGCAGAAGATTTATCAGACATTGAAAAAGCAAAAGCAATCGCTGAAAAACTTCAGATACAGGTAAAAGATATTTATGGCCTGGGTAAAATTCAGATAGAAATTTTTGAGAAAACAGTTGAGCATTTGTTAAAAGACCCAACTTTTATTACTGAATATCCAACTGAAGTATCACCGTTGGCTCGACGTAATGATAAAAATATTTTTGTTACTGATCGTTTTGAGTTTTTTGTTGGTGGCAGAGAAATTGCTAATGGTTTTTCCGAGTTAAATGATGCTGAAGATCAGGCTGAGCGATTCATGCGTCAGGTTGAAGAAAAAGATGCTGGTGATGATGAAGCGATGCATTATGATGCTGATTATATTCGCGCACTCGAGCATGGATTACCACCTACGGCAGGTGAGGGTATAGGTATAGATCGTCTGGTTATGTTATTAACTGACTCGCCGTCTATCCGTGACGTTATATTGTTCCCTCATATGCGAGCCGAGGTGCTTTAAAATTATAAAAGAAGTGTCTGTTTTGTGTTTTCGATGATTTGCTGATTTTCATCCATTTCGACAACATTCACTTCTGTATCCATACCCAGTTTGGCAAAGGCAGGAACCTTGTTCCAGTCAGCAGGTGCGTGTGCATCATCTACATGCCCGCCCTGGAGTAGGGCAACCTGAACAATGTCGACCAGATTGGGGCCTGCTTCAACGTGGTCATATTCAAAATTGTTACATTCCTTAACTACATCAATCATGATTGCAGGGAAGTTCCAGGTTTTTAATATTAATTCGCCCACCTTGCCCTGAATTTCCCAGATGATTTCAGATAAGGCATTAGAATCCTGAAATAACTCATCGTCATCTTCGGCCATTAACAGAATTGGCAAAGAACCAATATTGTGTATCAGGCCCGCCAGTAATGCCTGTTCAGGATTAATGCCGGGAACCGTGGTTGCTAGCATTCGGCATATTGCGGCGACTTCCACAGATGTGCCCCATATATTTCTGAAATGTTCGTCCAGTACATCGGATGTTGCCTGGTAAATCTGTTTCATGGCGAGGCTGATAACGAGATCTCTAACCATGCGTATGCCCAGTCGTGTAACCGCCATTTGCAGGTCTTCGATAGGTGTGCGGCTTCGATATAAGGGGCTATTAGCAACCTGTATCAGGCGTGCAGATAATGAAGCATCCTGTGTCAGGGTTTCTGCTATTTGTTGTGCGGATGAGTTTTCGCTTTCAACCGCTTCACGAATTTTAAGGGCTACTTCAGGTAGTGTTGGTAATATTATTTGATCAGATTCGACAGCCTGTTTTAAATCGTCAAAAAATGTTTCAGCTTTTGAACTCATAAGTATCCCGGAATTTTTTATGGATTATAGTATTTATTTTCAGTAATGCTTATTTAAATAAGGACTGTGTTTCATCGAAAATGATTTTATTTTCTTCAATATCAAGAATATTCGATGAGCCATCAATTCCAAGCTTACTAAATGCTTTTATCTTAGACCAGTCATCGGGACATTCAAGCCCGGTAAAAATACTTCCCTGAACCAGAGCAACCTGTACCACATCCACATAATCAGCCGGACTGGAGTTGTTGCGAGAGAAGTTCAAGCATTCTGAAACGACATCAATCAAGGGTTGCGGGAAATTCCACGCCCTGAAAATATGTGCGCCGACTTCGCTTTGGCAATGAAGAATAACTTTGTTCAGTTCATCAGGTGCATTAAATAACTCATCTTCATCTTCAGCCAGTAGCAAAATAGGCAAGGCACCAATGTTATGGGTAAGACCCGCTAACATGGCGAGTTCAGTATCCAGTTCTTTATGACTGGCAGTAAGTAGTCTGCTTAATGCAGCTGTTTTTATGCTTGATAGCCAGAGCTCCTTGAATCTTTCCTCCAGTACATCGTTGCTGGCTTTGTATATTTGCTTCATGGCAAGGCTTATGACCAGGTTTTTCACCAGGCCAAGGCCAAGGCGTGTGATAGCCATTTGCAAGTTATCGGCCAGAGATCTGCTTCTGTACAAAGGACTGTTGGCAACCTGTAGCATGCGCACAGAGAGGGCGGGATCTATGCTGATTGCCTCTGCGAGACTCTGTGCGGTCGCATTGGGCTTTTCACATTCCTGTTGAACTTTTACAGCAATATCAGGCAAAGAAGGGAGAAATAACTGTTCTGTCGCAACAGCTTCTCTTATCTGGCTGAGAAATTCATCAGTGTTGTATGTCATTTTTAATTGGTTATAAAACAATCAACGTGACAGTTTATCAATGAGGTTGATTGTGTTTAATTGTTTCCTTTTGAACGGATCTAAAAATGCTTATATTTTATTCTAGTCAAAATATTCAGTTAGGTTTGTATTTCTTATGATTTTTCGGCTGAATAGGGCAAGTCCAGAAGGGTTATTTCAGGACCATTTTCATCATATAGTCGGATGTTACTTTTCTCGGCATCATTAATATCGATAACTGCCAGCGCATCGGTTGCACCTTCCGAATCCGGTTGCGCATCAACTATGGTCCCGGTTCCCTGGCCTGATGTGGAATCACTGGAGAATAGTGGGGTGCCGGGCTTTATCTGTTCTTCAGTGGCTATTTTTATAAGGAACATACGGCGTTTCAATTTACCAAGATATTGCATTCGCGCAACAATCTCCTGGCCTGAATAACAGCCTTTCTGGAAGTTGACGCCGTTTATTAGCTGCATATTGGCCATTTGAGGAACAAAGGCTTCGGTTGTTTCAGGGTAAATGACGGGTATACCGGCCAGTATATCGAGTCGACTCCATGGGCCATAGCCTATGGGTGCAGTGTTTACATCAAGAGTGCTCCATAGCTTTTTCATGTCTTCAAGTTCGCCATAGATCTCATAGCGAGGATGTATACCGGGGACTTTGACAATGGTATATCCATTGATCTGTTTTGTGTCGTCATTCTGTTCTGGCAGTTGATTAAAAATATCTTTTAGTTTTTCATTGGCTTTCGGACCTGAAACACCAAAATGTACCAGTGAATCACTGCTGTCTTCCATGGTTACCTTGGCCATGAGTATGAACATACGGATGCGATTTAGTGTTGTTTCAACTAATGTACGTGGCAGTCGAAGATAAAAGGTTTCATTGCGTTTGAAAATTCTAAAATTCGATAGCATGCGGCCTTTAGGGGTGCAGTAGGCGCTTAACTGGCTATGATTCTCACTAACATTACGAATATCATTGGTGAGTTGTCCCTGCAGGAAATCCGAGGCGCCATCACCGTAAACTGATATTAACCCAAAATGACTAAGGTCAGTCATGATGAGGCCGGTTTGAGCCATTCGTTGTTCACGTTGTATATTACCAAAACTGATGACTTTACCGTCTGTTATTTCGGCGCCGGCATTTTCAAGAAATAATTGCCATTCTGGTTTCATGGTTATAGCCCACAGTGTTATATTGATAAGGTATATTAGATAAGTTCGATATACCTGTCAGCATACTTATTTTTTTGAATAAAATACAGAAGTATAATTTTGTTCTACACTTGATAGCATAAATTATAAAGGCAGCTTTGGCATTCCGGAACAAAAAAATGTATAAAGGAACGATTCCTCATGGCGGGCTCTGACTCTCGACCTTTTTTTCTTAATTTAATAAAAATTCGTTTGCCTGTTCCAGGTGTGGTTTCAATATTTCATCGTATTTCAGGTGTGTTTCTGTTTATTGCCATACCCTGGTTTGTTTATTTATTAGAGTTGTCATTAAAAAGTGATGAAGGTTTTGAACAGGTAACACGTTTACTGAATCAGACATTTAGTAAATTATTACTTATTGTTATATTACTGTCATTAATTCATCATTTATTTGCGGGCATCCGCTTTCTATTAACGGATTTTGATATTGGTCTTGATAAACAGCAATCTAAAAATACTGCCTGGCTGGTTATTATTCTTGGAATAATTTCGTTTGTACTAATTATGTTTGGGGTCTGTTCATGAGTGCTCCCGGGTTACAGGGATTACGTCCCTGGATAATACAGCGGATTACAGCTGTTTATCTTGCTATTTTTATTATTTATTTTGCTTTGAGTGCGCCTTCTATGGGCACGATGACTGCAGGTGAATGGCGAGCCTGGGCAGGTTCACCTGTGAATACTATTTCATTGGGATTATTTCTAATTGCGACTTTATGGCACGCATGGATAGGTGTGCGTGATGTAATTCTTGATTATTTTCCAAACGTAGTCGCTCGATTATTTGTGCTGGCTCTTGTGGCAGCGGTATTGCTGGGAAGTTTACTCTGGGGATTAAAAGCTTTATTGCTCATGTTATAACACTATGACTATTTCAAATATACAACGTAGACGTTTTGATTCGCTCATTATTGGTGCAGGTGGTGGTGGCTTACGGGCCGCGCTACAACTGGCAGAAGCGGATGCAAGTGTTGCTGTGGTGTCAAAGGTTTTTCCCACAAGATCACATACCGTAGCTGCTCAAGGTGGTATGAATGCTGCACTGGCAAACGTATTGCCCGACAACTGGCACTGGCATATGTTTGATACTGTAAAAGGCAGTGATTATCTTGGTGATCAGGATGCTATCGAGTATATGTGTCGGGCTGCGCCAAAAGTAGTTTATGAACTGGAGCATTTTGGCGTGCCATTTTCGCGACTTGATAATGGTCGTATATATCAACGTCCATTTGGTGGACAAAGTCAGAATTTTGGTGGTGAACAGGCGGCAAGAACCTGTGCAGCAGCTGATAGAACAGGGCATGCTATTTTACATAGTTTGTATCAACAAAATATACGTGCCAAAACACACTTCTTCGATGAATATTTTGCAGTTGATTTATTAAAAGATGATGATGGAAATATTCTCGGTGCCTTTGTGTTTGATATTCATACCGGCGAAGAATTAATCATCGAAGCAAAAACAACATTACTGGCAACCGGTGGTGCAGGGCAGCTATTTCGTACCACAACAAACGCCCTGATCAATACCGGTGATGGTATGGGGATGGCGTTACGTGCCGGTATTCCATTACAGGATATGGAGTTCTTCCAGTTTCATCCAACCGGTATTGCCGGTCGCGGTATGTTAATTACTGAAGGTGCACGTGGTGAAGGTGGTTATCTGGTAAATGTTAATGGTGAACGTTTTATGGAACGTTATGCACCTAAAGCAAAAGACCTTGCCAGTCGTGATGTGGTTAGTCGTGCTATTGAAACTGAAGTCAGGGAAGGACGTGGATGTGGACCAGATAAAGATCATGTCATGTTGAAGCTGGATCACCTGGGTGTTGATGTTATTCAGAAGCGTTTACCGGGTATACGGCAAACATGTATCACATTTCTGGGTATGGATCCGGCCGAAGAGCCGGTACCTGTTTATCCAACTGCTCACTATACAATGGGTGGTATACCCACAGATCGTCATGGTCAGGTGGTAATACCGGTAAAGGATACACCTGAAGAAGCGGTAACCGGGCTATATGCTGCTGGTGAATGTGCATGTGTTTCAGTGCATGGTGCAAATCGACTGGGTGGTAATTCCTTGCTGGATATACTGGTGTTTGGTCGAGCTGCGGCTAATCACATTATTGATTATTTAAAAGAAAATCATTATCACCGGCCCTTGAATGAAAAAAGTGTTGAAAAAGCCTATCAGCGCTTGCATCGCTGGGATGATACGGGTGAAGGTGAATCTGTTGAAAAGATTCGTTCTGATCTTAAACGTGTGATGGAAAAGAACTGCGGTGTTTTTCGGACTCAGGATGTACTGGATAATGGTATTAAAGAAGTTTCAGCTTTGCATGAAAAACTAAAGCATGCTCGTATTAAAGATCATTCTGCCATGTTCAATACGGCGCGAGTTGAAGCGCTGGAGCTGGAAAACCTCATGGATGTTGCCCTGGCGACGGTTTATTCTGCCAGTGCGAGAACTGAAAGTCGTGGCGCCCATTCGAGAGTTGATTTTCAGGAACGTGATGACATGAACTGGATGAGACATACCCTGTATTCACTTGAAGGCAGAAAACTGGATTACAAACCTGTTAGAACTAAACCGATGACTGTTGCTACATTTCCGCCAAAGGCGCGCGTGTATTAAATTTATGATATTGATATTCAACTGAGGTAGCTATGCGTTTTCGCATTTATCGATACAGTCCTGAAAAAGATCAGAAACCTTTTATGCAGGATTATGAATTAAACAATATTGTGCCTGGCATGATGTTACTGGATGCGCTTTTGTTGTTAAAAGAGCAGGATCCAACGCTGGCTTTCAGACGGTCTTGTCGTGAAGGCGTGTGTGGTTCAGATGGTATGAATATCAATGGTACAAATGGTCTTGCCTGTATTACACCATTATCAGAGTTAAAAGAACCGGTTGAAGTTCGTCCCATGCCGCGATTACCTGTGATTCGTGATTTGATCGTGGATATGGATTCTTTCTATAAACAGTATCGGGATGTTAAGCCGTATCTTATTGTAAAAGATCCTTTACCAGAAGTTGAATTGCAACAGACACCTGAGCAAAGAGATAAACTTGATGGTTTATATGAATGTATTTTATGTGGATGTTGTTCCACTGCCTGTCCTTCTTTCTGGTGGAACCCGGATAAATTTCTTGGTCCGGCAGCTTTGTTGCAGGCCGCTCGCTTTATTGAAGACAGTCGTGACCAGGCAACAGAAGAGCGTCTTGACGCACTTGATGATCCATTTAAATTGTTTCGCTGCCATACCATTATGAATTGTATTCAGGTCTGTCCTAAGGACTTGAATCCGACTAAAGCGATTGGCAACATAAAGAAAATTATGGTGAAAAAATCGTTATGAATTCGCTCTATCAGATGCCTGAAAATGAAGCTGATTCGCGCTTACGCTGGCGTTGTCGTCGAGGTATGCTGGAGCTTGACCTGATACTGAATAATTTTATTGACAGGGAATATGTGCATCTTAATAATCAACAGAAACAGTTATTGGATCAGATGCTGGATTACCCTGATCAGTTATTATTTGATCTGTTTTTAGGATTTATGCAGTCAGCGGATAAGGATATCGCCAGTCTTGTATCGTATATACGAAAATCAGTTACAACTTGATTTATATAAATCAAGATGCTGTTACCTGTATTTACTGGTTACAGGTAGTTTCGTTGTGGCAGCGCTCATTTTAATTTCTTTAACCATTTATCTTAAGTTATTGATTGTGGTTTTTGTCTCTATTCTCTTTGGTTATTATCTCCGGCATAGACATCAGGTTATTTCAATTAAATGGTATAAACAAAATCGCTGGGTTATTTTTTTGCGACAGGGGTTGGTTTACAAGGCAAGTTTACTCAATAACAGTTTTATTACTCGTTTTATCTGTGTATTGAATTTTAAGCTGGAATCTGGGATGAAATTTTCATATGTGATTTTTCCTGATTCATTACATCACGAGCAAATGCGTCGTTTACTGGTCAGGATGAAAGTCGAACATAGCGACCTGTTCTCAAAATAGATTCCTCATATCATGCTATGCTTACGGTATGCATAATATGTCCTTTTATGGTTGTGAAGATGTTACGCCCTATGGCTTTGTTAGCTTGATGGATTTGTATGAGAGTAATTACATTAAGCTAAAAAAACTGATTCCAGATATTAAATCCATAGAGTCACCCGTGATTTCCAGATCGCCGGGGCATCTTGATCTGTTTTTAACAGTTGTTGAAAAGAATAAATATACAACCACTTTTTACCTGTCATATTGTTTTGAAACAGATAGTGGTCTCCAGATGGAGCCTAATTTTAGAATTCGAGTGTACCATGATGCTCGATTGGCTGAAGTTATGGCCGGGCATTTACATCATGGTCGCTTAAAATATGATCACTTGCCCGCAGATGCGCTAAAAGAAAAATGGCGTCTTAATCGATTTCTTAATAAATGGTTAGGTTATTGTCTTCGTCAGGGGCATAGTTTTGCGCCTTTTGTGGTGTCATCCAGGGCTGCCATTGACGGTCAGATCAGGCGATTATTGCAGCAGCCAATTTAAGATCAAAATATCTTTCCACTTTAGCCTTTTTAGGGCTATTCCTTCAGTGCAGTCGGGTATCAAAATGTGGTAGAATTCTGGCTTTTATTCGAGCCAGTTTTTTATGGCTTCGGGCTTTGTTAATAGACTAATAAAACGGAAGAACACTCCCCAATGGCCGAATTTGCCAAAGAAATATTTCCTGTCAATTTAGAAGATGAAATGCGCCAGTCCTACCTTGATTACGCCATGAGTGTAATCGTAGGCCGAGCATTGCCTGATGTGCGTGATGGCCTTAAACCGGTTCATCGTCGTGTGCTTTATGCCATGAGTGAGCTGGGTAATGACTGGAACAAGCCTTATAAAAAATCAGCTCGTGTGGTCGGTGATGTTATCGGTAAATATCACCCCCATGGTGATTCAGCTGTTTATGACACTATTGTTCGCATGGCTCAGCCTTTCTCTATGCGTTATATGCTGGTTGATGGTCAGGGTAACTTTGGTTCGGTTGATGGTGACGCGCCTGCTGCAATGCGATACACCGAAGTTCGTATGGCTAAAATTGCCCATGAAATGCTGGCGGATATCGATAAGGAAACCGTTAACTTCGAATCCAATTATGATGGCTCAGAGTCTGAGCCTACGGTTTTTCCGGCGCGTGTTCCCAGTTTACTGGTTAATGGTTCTTCAGGTATTGCGGTGGGTATGGCAACCAATATCCCGCCTCACAATCTGACCGAGGTCATTAATGCCTGTATTGCGCTAATCGATGATCCTGCTATTTCCATTGAAGGCCTTATGGACCATCTGCCGGCACCGGATTTGCCCACAGCGGCGATTATCAATGGTGTGTCAGGGATTAAAGAAGCCTATAGAACGGGGCGTGGACGCATGCATATGCGTGCTAAAGCAGAAGTTCTCGGTGAGGAAGGTGGCAAGCAAACCATTATTGTTCATGAATTGCCCTACCAGGTGAACAAGGCTCGATTGATTGAGCGTATTGCGGAACTGGTAAAAGACAAGAAAATTGAAGGTATCACTGAAATAAGGGATGAATCAGACAAAGACGGTATGCGTATCGTCATTGAGCTGCGCCGTGGTGAAGTTGGTGAGGTTGTTCTTAATAATCTCTATAAACAAACCCCTATGCAATGTGTGTTTGGCATAAACATGGTTGCCCTGGTTGATAATCAGCCGAGATTGCTGAACCTGAAGCAGATTCTGGATGCCTTTGTCCGCCATCGTCGTGAAGTGGTTACCCGGCGTACCATATTTGAATTACGTAAGGCTCGTGACAGGGCTCATATCCTGGAAGGCCTGGCACTTGCATTGGCGAATATTGATCTGGTTATCGAACTGATTAAGAAGTCGGCAAATCCTGCCGATGCCAAGGTGCAGTTAATTGAAACTTGCTGGCAGCCCGGTATGGTTGTCGATATGCTCAAACGTGCCGGTGCAGAGGCATCACGCCCCGAGTTTCTTGAATCCCGATTTGGTCTCAAGACAGAGGGTTACTATTTGTCAGACGTTCAGGCGCAGGCTATTCTGGATTTAAGACTGCATCGTTTAACAGGACTTGAACAGGACAAAATACTCAATGAATACAAAGAGATACTTGATATTGTTGAAAATTTGCTAGATATTTTGTCAAATCCAGATCGTCTCTTACAGGTAATCAGAGATGAGTTGCTGGAAATCAGAGACAAATTCGGAGATGAGCGTCGTAGTGAAGTTATCGTCTCGCAGCTGGATTTGAGCATGGAAGATCTGATTACAGAGGAAGATGTACTGGTAACCTTTTCTCATGAAGGTTATGCCAAATCTCAGCCGTTAACCGATTATGCAACGCAACGTCGTGGTGGTCGTGGTAAATCAGCGACACGCATGAAAGATGAAGATTTCATTGATAAACTTTTCGTGGCCAATACCCATGACACATTATTGTGTTTCTCCAGCAGAGGTAAAGCTTACTGGATTAAGGTTTATCAATTGCCGCAGGCCAGTCGCGGTTCACGCGGCAAGCCGTTGGTTAACCTGTTACCGCTGGAAGATGGTGAGCGCATTAATGCAGTTCTGCCGATTCGTGATTACGATGAAGATCATTTCATCTTTATGGCAACCAGCTCAGGCACAGTAAAGAAAACATCATTAATGAATTTCTCTCGCCAGCGAGCAGGTGGCATTATTGCTGTTGATTTGAGAGATGATGATACTCTGGTTGATGTGGCTTTGACGGATGGTTCAAAAGACATCATGCTGTTTGCCACAACAGGTAAAGCAATTCGATTCTCGGAAAAAGATGTGCGAGCGATGGGTCGTACTGCAGCAGGTGTTCGTGGTATCAAGCTGGCTGAAGATCAGAAAGTTATGAGCCTGATAGTGGTTGATGATGAGGCAACGATTCTGACGACAACTGAAAATGGTTATGGCAAACGAACTGCGGCATCAGATTATCCCTGTAAAGGTCGTGGTGGTCAGGGCATTATTTCAATTCAGACATCAGATCGTAACGGTCCTGTTATTGGTGCTGTACAGGTGAATGATGCTGATGAAATTATGCTCATTACCGATGGTGGTACGCTGGTTAGAACCTCTGTTGAAGAAGTTCGAGTCATGGGGCGTAATACACAGGGAGTCCGTTTGATTCGTTTGACTGAAGATGAAAAACTGGTTGAAATAGAACGGGTTGAATCACTTGAAGATGAAGATGAAAGTGATTAAAAAACAATAACATAAACAATATTATTAAAGTTACTACTTATTAAGGTGTTACATGAGTCGCGTATATAATTTCAGTGCAGGACCGGGCAGTTTACCAGAAGATGTTTTAAAACAGGCGCAGGCAGAGATGCTGGACTGGCAGGGTACAGGCATGTCAGTTATGGAAATGTCTCATCGTGGCAAAGCTTACATGTCAATTGCAGAAAAAGCGGAAGCTGACCTGCGTGAGTTAATGGCGATACCGGCTAATTATAAAGTTCTGTTTTTACAGGGCGGTGCCAGTAGTCAGTTTTCTATGGTGCCGATTAATCTGTTAGCAGGTAAAACCAGTGCTGATTATGTATCAACCGGTCAGTGGTCAAAAAAAGCCATTGCTGAGGCGAAGCGGTATTGTGACGTTAATGTGGTTGCCTCTGCTGAAGAACAGAAATTTACCACTGTGCCTGATCAGGCCAGCTGGAAGTTGAATGCTGATGCGGCGTACCTGCATTACACCCCCAATGAAACCATTGTTGGTGTTGAATTTCCATTTCTACCTGAAACGAATGTGCCACTGGTGGCGGACATGTCTTCAACCATTCTTTCTCGCCCCATTGACGTCAGTAAGTTTGGTGTGATTTATGCGGGTGCACAAAAGAATATGGGTCCTGCAGGCTTAACGGTTGCCATTGTGCGTGATGATCTGATTGGCAAGGCGAATGACAAGATGCCTGTCATGCTCGACTACAAGACCCATGCCGATAACGATTCTATGTACAACACGCCACCAACCTTTAGTTGGTACATTGCCGGACTGGTATTTGCCTGGTTAAAAAGTAAAGGTGGTTTACAGGGCATGGCTGAGATTAACAAGCGTAAAGCTGACAAGCTTTATGCGGCAATCGATGCTTCTGCTTTCTATTCAAACCCGGTTGATGTGAATTGTCGTTCCTGGATGAATGTGCCTTTTATTCTGGCAAATGCTGATCTGGACAAACTGTTTCTTGAGGAAGCAGAGAAAGCGGGATTATCTACTTTGAAAGGTCATAGATCTGTCGGTGGAATGCGAGCGAGTATCTACAATGCTATGCCAGAAGCAGGTGTTGATGCATTAGTTGATTTCATGAAGGATTTCGAAAAACGTAAGGCTTAAATCAAAAAATATTATCACATCAAGATTTTAATTGATCAGGCCTGTGATAACCATAAGGTTGAACAATGCTAATAATAAAAACGTATAACGCGATTTCAGAAAAAGGGTTAAGTCGTTTATCGGCGGAAGACTATAAGATTGATCCAGAGGCCAGTAATCCAGATGCAATAATGTTGCGATCTTTCAAGATGCACAATGAGCCTGTTGCAGAGTCAGTTAAAGCCATAGGAAGAGCAGGTGCAGGGGTAAATAATATTCCAGTTGATGCAATGTCCAAGCGTGGTATTGTCGTTTTTAATGCACCTGGTGCCAATGCCAATGCAGTTAAAGAGCTGGTAATAGCCGGGATGTTAATGGCGTGCCGCAATTTGACGCAGGCCTGGCAGTACACAACGACCCTGGAAGGAACGGACGAAGAAGTATTAAAAGCTGTAGAAGCGGGCAAGAAGAAATATGTTGGCTTTGAGTTACCAGGTAGAACGCTTGGTGTTATAGGTCTGGGTGCAATCGGCGTTGAAATTGCAAATGCAGCTTATGCATTAGGTATGCGAGTCATTGGTTTTGATCCGACTATTACAGTCAAAAGTGCCTGGAAATTGTCCGCGAATGTTGAGCAAATGGATAGTGCAGAAGAGCTATTCAAACAGGCTGATTTTGTTACTTTTCATGTGCCATTGATTGAGTCGACAAAAAATTTATTAAACATGGAAAGTCTGGCAACCATGAAAGATGGTTCGGTCATTCTGAATTTTGCACGTGATGGTATTGTTGACGATGCTGCTGTTTTGTCCGCAATTGAATCAGGAAAGATTCATGCATATGTAACAGACTTTCCTTCAAATCAATTGAAAGATAATCCTAAAGTTATCACCTTGCCGCATCTTGGTGCGTCTACCGGTGAAGCTGAGGAAAATTGTGCCGTCATGATTGCGGACCAGTTAAACGCATTCCTTAAGCATGGCAATATTAAAAATTCTGTTAATTTTCCCAATATTAAACTGGCCAGGACCGGTGTTAAACGACTTGCTATTGCAAATTATAATCGCCCTGATATGTTAGCTCAGATTTCACATCAGCTTGGTCAGGCAGGATTGAATATTATGCACATGACTAATGAGTCTAAAGGTGATCTTGCTTATACATTAATTGATATTGATGCTGAGCCCTCAAATCAGGCTATCGATAATATACGCAAGATTGATGGTGTTTTAAGTGTTCGGGTAATATAGCTCGTATATGAACGAAGATATAAATTTAAAAAATATACGAGATAAAATTGATCAACTGGATCTGCAGATTCAGTTATTAATTAATGAACGTGCAAAATGTGCCCAGGAAGTTGCAGAAATAAAATTGCAGTCGGGTGAAGTAGAGCACTTCTACAGGCCCGAACGCGAGGCGCAGGTTTTACGTGCCATTAAAGCCCGGAATGAAGGGCCTCTCGGCGATAAGCAAATGGCTCACCTGTTTCGTGAGATAATGTCTTCCTGTCTGGCGCTTGAAAAGCCTCTAAAAATTGCCTATCTCGGTCCGGCTGGAACATATAATCATGTCGCCGCAATAAAACATTTTGGTTCATCAATCGAACAGCAGCCAGTCAATAATATTGAAGAGATTTTTCGTGTTGTTGAATCAGGTCTGGCTCAGTTTGGTGTTGTCCCCATTGAAAATTCAACAGAAGGTGTTATTACGCATACTCTGGATTTGTTAATTAATTCATCACTGCTTATTAGCGGTGAGGTTGATTTGCGTATACAGCATAATCTAATTACTAATGAAACTCGGTTAAAAGATATTAAAAAGATTTTTTCGCACCAGCAAACATTGGCGCAATGTCGTCGCTGGCTTGATAAGAATCTACCTGGTGTTGAACAATATGCTGTTCGTAGCAATGCTGAAGCGGTTAGATTAAGTAAGGCTGAAAAAAATACGGCGGCTATTGCAGGTAAGCTGGCATCTGAAATTTATGAAGTACCAATTTTTAAATCAGAAATTGAAGATGAGCCTGATAATACAACCCGATTTATTGTTATTGGTAGAAATGGTGTGCCTCCCAGTGGTGAGGATCGTACGTCGTTACTGGTCGCAACTAATAATAAGCCTGGCGCTTTATATGAGTTATTGAAGCCGTTGGCTTCACGTAAAATTGGTATGAGTAAAATTGAATCAAGACCTTCTCATCGTGGTGTATGGGAATATGTTTTCTTTATTGATATCGAAGGTCATAAAGATGAAAAAAACATAGCAGAAGCACTGGTTGAAATTGAACATGAATCGGCAATGGTTCGTATTCTTGGTTCATATCCACGAGCTGTACTTTAATGATGAATCACTTTCTTAAGATAGCTGTACCTGGCGTTCAACAATTAAAACCTTATTTGCCAGGTAAGCCGGTAGAAGAGCTTGAGCGAGAACTCGGAATCTCAAATATTATAAAACTGGCTTCTAATGAAAATCCATTAGGTCCGAGTAAAAAAGCACTGGCATCAGCACAGTCCGTGATTTCATCCGTTAATTTTTATCCAGATGGAAGTGGTTATAAGTTACGTGCAGCACTGGCTGAAATGCATGGTGTTGCCAATAGTTGTATTACCTTAGGTAATGGCTCAAATGATGTGTTAGAAATTATTGCCAGAGTATTTCTTGGGCCTGACTATTCGGCGGTTTTTTCTGAATATGCTTTTGCTGTTTATCCTATTGTGACTCAGGCTGTTGGTGCACAGGCCAGGATTGCCCGTGCATTTCCTGCCAATCACCCTGATATGCCTTATGGTCATGATCTGGAATCAATTTCAAAACAGGTTAATAAAACTACTCGGGTTGTTTTTCTGGCTAATCCTAATAATCCGACAGGAACCTGGCTGGACAAAAGTCAATTAGAAATCTTTATTAGCTCGATTCCCTCTGATGTTATTGTGGTCCTGGATGAGGCCTATTATGAATATATGCCTGATGCAACTAAACCTGATACTGACTCATGGTTAGGTAAATACCCGAATTTAATAGTTACCCGAACATTTTCTAAAATTTTTGGGCTAGCAGGTTTAAGGGTGGGTTATGCCATCAGTCATCCGGATGTGGCTGATTTGTTAAATCGTATCCGTCAGCCATTTAATGTTAATCTGGTAGCACAGGCGGCAGCTCTGGAAGCGCTTAAGGATTATGAGCACATTACTAACAGTATCAATCTTAATACGGCCGGACTTGAACAGCTGCGTACGGGTTTGCATGATCTTAAATTGAGTTTTATTCCTAGCATTGGAAATTTTCTGACAGTTGATATGGGGTGTGATGCGAGCATCATTTATAATAAATTGCTTCTGCAAGGTGTGATTGTTAGACCAGTTGCTAATTACAATCTTCCTAACCATCTTCGAATAACTGTGGGTACTGAAGACCAGAATAATCGTGTACTAAGTGCTTTAGAGAACTGTATGCATGATTAATCGTTTATGTATTATAGGTACCGGCTTAATTGGTGGTTCACTTGCGCTTGCTTTAAAGAAATCCGGCTATTGTTCTCATATAGTCGGGGCAGGTCGTAATGAAAAGCATTTAAAAAAAGCAGTACAACTCGGTGTAATTGATTCTTATGAAACAGATTATGCAACGGCGGTACGTGATGCTGATATTGTTGTAGTTGCTGTACCACTTGGTTCCATGCAGGAAGTATTTGAGCAAATAAAACCTTATTTATCGCCCCGTACATTGGTCACTGATGCGGGTAGTGCCAAAATCAGTGTAATTAATGCTGCGCGTCATGTTTTTACCGATGTTAACAAGTTTATTCCCGGGCATCCTATCGCGGGTATTGAAAAATCTGGTGTCGAATCTGCATTTGATTCATTATTTCAAAATCGTAAAGTTATTCTGACTCCCTTAGAGGAGAATGAAGAGAATGATATAGAAATAATAAAAGCTATGTGGCAGGCAACGGGTGCCGAAGTTGATTTAATGGCTGCAGATCATCATGACCTTATCCTTGCAGGAACCAGCCATTTACCTCATGTGCTTGCCTTTGCGCTGGTCGACTGTTTGAATAATGTCGATGATGTTGATGAGATATTCCGTTTTGCCGCGGGTGGATTCCGTGACTTTACGCGAATTGCTTCCAGTGATCCTGTTATGTGGCGTGATATTTGCCTTGGAAATAGTAGTGCTATTCTGACTATGATGGAAAAATATCAGGAAGAAATTTGTATTCTAAAGGATGCCATCAGATTAGAGGACTCTAATGCGCTGCTGGATATTTTTACACGTGCCAAACAGGCGCGTGACAGGTTTTCAATGTAGCTTTCTATAATTGCTGTAAGAACTGCTTTTACTGTCTATAATGGTTTACATAAATTAAATCATTATAAATGATGATAGATGACTAGAAGAGTAACTTAAAGCATGACAACGTCTGTTCTTATCTGCGATGATTCAAGTCTGGCGCGAAAACAAATGGCACGTTCTTTACCTTCTGACTGGGATGTTGATGTCAGCTTTGCAGAAAATGGTTTGCTGGGGCTTAAGGCATTAAAAGAAGGTAAAGGTGAGATATTATTTCTTGATCTTAATATGCCGGAAATGGATGGCTATGAGGTTCTAAATGCTATCCGTGAAAATGAATTATCAACATTAGTGGTGGTTGTTTCAGGTGATATACAACCAGAAGCTTATCAACGTGTAATTTCAATGGGCGCACTGGATTTCGTAAAAAAACCGGTTGATGCCAGACAGATCCAGGATATCTTTCATAAATACGGAATATATGCTAAGCCGACAATAGATAATCCAGTTAAATCTAGAGAAGCAGATTTTGAGGTTAAATATGAAGATGGCTATCAGGAAATTGCTAATGTCGCTATGGGGCGCGCAGCTGATCTATTGGCGCGCTTATTAAATGTTTTTGTTATCCTGCCAATACCAAATGTTAATATGTTTGAGAATAGCGAATTGCGTATGGCATTGCGTGATATTGCAGACAATGATTCTGTATCGGGTGTTTGTCAGGGTTTCATAGGGTCTGGTATTGCCGGGGAAGCATTATTGATTTTTAATGATTCCAGTTTTGAAGATATAGCGGAATTAATTAAATATGACGGCAAAATTGATGACTCCGTACAACTTGAATTACTCATGGATATATCCAGTATTCTGATTGGTGCCTGTTTAAAGGGGATAGCTGACCAACTGGATGTTAATTTTAGTCAGGGGCATCCTGTTGTTATAGACAGGCATGTTAAAGTGAATGATCTTCTAAATCAGAATGTATCTCAGTGGAAACAAACATTAGCAATAGAAATAGCGTATAAAATAGAGAATAAACGTATTAATTGCGAGCTGCTGCTGTTGTTTACTGAGGATTCTATACCTTCTTTAAACCAGCGTATATCTTATATAGTAGATTGATAAGATGTTAAAAATTGACATAAAAGAATTTCACTGGATGATGGATATGATTCAGCATCTTGATGTTGGCTTAATTGTTCTTGATAAAGAATATAAAGTTAATGTCTGGAATTCTTTTATGGAGAATCACAGTGGTTATACGCCAAATGATGTAATTGGTAAGAATTTATTCGAGGTTTTTAAAAATATTCCTGAAAGCTGGTTTAAGCGTAAATCCGAATCAGTGTTTTTGCTGAATAATCGTGCATTTACTACCTGGGAGCAAAGGCCTTATTTATTTAAATTTAAAAATTATAGACCAATAACAGGCTCAGCTGCTTTTATGTACCAGGATATTACGCTTATACCATTAACATCTGTTGACGGAACTGTGAATCATATTGGTGTTATTATTTATGATGTGACAGATATTGCAGTCAATAAATTAGGGCTTAAAGTTGCAAATGAAGAATTAGGAATTCTTAGTCGTACGGATATGCTAACAAAGTTATATAACCGTGGCTATTGGGAGGAGCGATTGTTACATGAGTTTTCTCTCCATAAACGAAACAAGCAGGCTGTTTCTCTGGTTATGTTTGATATTGATCACTTTAAGAAAGTTAATGATACCTATGGACACCAGGCGGGAGATGAGGTGATTAGAGTAACGTCTAAATTACTGATTGACTGTAAGCGCGAAACAGATATCGCCGGCCGTTATGGCGGGGAGGAATTTGCTGTTATTTTGCTGGATTCGACAGCACAAAACGCATTGCTCTTTACAGAACGTCTGCGTAAGCGAATAGAAGAAAGCCGTGTTTCAGTCGGCTCAGATTCAATTAAATTTACAGTCAGTCTTGGGATTTCAGATTTAACCGAGAAAACTCAGGATTATGAAGAATGGCTTAAGCAGTCAGATATGGCATTGTATAGAGCAAAAGAAAGTGGTAGAAATCAGTCGGTCATTTATGATGTAAACCTCAATGGAGCTATAAAATAAAGTTTGTCAGTATTCTGCTTACAGAATAAAAATATTTTCATGTTCCCGCTTTTACTGGATGTTATCTTCGCATCCGGCTAATATCCGTTTTTGTAGAATAGCAGCAATTTATAGACGTTATTTCAGAGAAATTTATGAGTCAGCTTGATTTTAAAGTTACGGCAGGCGGTGTGCTTAAAGGTAGTCTGCGTGTGCCTGGTGATAAATCTATATCACATCGTTCAATTATGTTTGGCGCCCTTGCCGATGGAACATCTCATGTTACCGGTTTTTTACAGGGTGAAGATAGTCTCAATACATTACGGGCCTTTAGAGCCATGGGTGTAACAATTGAAGGACCATCAAGTGACGGTAATGTGGTTATTCACGGTGTTGGTATTAATGGCCTGAAACAACCTGATAAGGCACTGGATGTTGGCAATTCCGGCACCTCAATGCGATTGATGTCCGGCCTGTTGGCCGGGCAATCGTTTGATGTTGTCCTCTCTGGTGACCGTTCTTTATCTAAACGCCCGATGAAACGGGTAACGGATCCGCTGGCATTAATGGGCGCGAATGTTGAAACAGAAGACAATGGGCGTCCACCGCTTAAAATCAAAGGTGGCAGCTTACTTAAGGGAATTCATTATGACATGCCTATGGCCAGTGCCCAGGTTAAATCATGCCTGTTGCTCGCGGGCATGTATGCACAGGGGCAAACCTGTGTAACAGAGCCTGCACCCACACGGGATCACACTGAACGTATGCTGACAGCTTTTGGTTATCCTGTTATTCGTAATGGTGACACGATTTGTATTCAGGGTGGTGGTCGCCTGACTGCCTGTGATATAGATGTGCCTGCAGATATCTCATCAGCCGCATTTTTTATTGTGGCTGCCAGTATTGCAAAAGGTTCTGATCTAACACTATTACATGTTGGTATCAATCCAACCCGTACCGGCATTATTGATATTATGAAGCTCATGGGCGCAGATATTGAGTTGTTGAATATGCGTGAAGTGGGCGGTGAACCGGTAGCTGATATACGAATTCGTAGTCGTCAGCTAAAAGGTGCCGAGATCCCGGAAAGTCTGGTACCACTGGCAATTGATGAGTTCCCGGTTATCTTTGTTGCTGCGGCCTGTGCTGAAGGTAAAACGATTATTAGTGGCGCGGAGGAATTGAGGGTTAAGGAATCAGACCGTATTCAGGTCATGGCCGATGGGTTACAGGCATTGGGTGTTGATGCGCAACCCACAGAAGATGGAATGATTATTCAGGGCGGTTTGATTCAGGGTGGCAAGGTCCATGCCCGTGATGATCACCGAATCGCCATGGCCTTCACCATGGCGGCTCTCCGGTCACAGGGGGATATTCATATCGAAGATTGCGTCAATGTAAACACCTCTTTCCCGGACTTTGTCGCACTGGCTAATAGTGTCGGCTTAAAAGTGACTGCAGAGGAGGCTAATTTTTGATGATTCCGGTGGTGACGATTGATGGCCCCAGTGGTGCGGGCAAAGGTACGATTGCTCAAAATGTAGCTCGAGAATTAGGTTGGGGGCTTCTAGATAGTGGTTCTCTTTATCGATTAACAGCACTGGCCTGTATTCAGCAAACAATTGATTTTGAGGATTTATCAGCCATTGAACTGATAGCCCGAAATTTGCCTGTCAGTTTTCAGTCAGTCCCAGATGGGTTAAAAATATTCCTTAATAATGAAGACGTTAGCGATGCCATACGGGAAGAAACTATCGGTATGGCCGCATCAAAAGTAGCGGCTATGGGTGGGGTCAGAGACGCTTTGCTTGAACGTCAAAGGGCTTTTGTTAGTGCTCCTGGATTAATTGCTGATGGGCGTGATATGGGTACCACGGTTTTTCCACAGGCACCCCTGAAAATCTTTATGACTGCGAGTTGTGAAGAAAGAGCTCAGAGACGCTATAAGCAGTTGAAAGAAAAGGGAATAAGTGTTAGTCTTGCCGCCCTCGTTGCTGACTTAAAAGCACGAGATGAACAGGATTCGAACAGGCCCATTTCTCCTCTCAGACCTGCTGATGACGCCATTATGATTGATACTTCGAATATGAGTATTGAACAGGTGACTCAGAAAGTACTTGAGCTGGTCAAGCAAACCTTTTCCTGATCCTGTTCAACAGGTGCTCGTTTATAACAAACGGGTAGTGTTTAACATCAACCCCTGCAATATTTTGATCTTAATCTATACTTCAATTAAATATTGTAGATGATTGTTTTTTCTGGAAATATTCTCTAATGACTGAAAGTTTCGCACAACTTTTTGAAGAAAGTTTACAAGCTACTGAAATGAACGTCGGTTCCATCATGACCGGCACTGTAGTTGATATATCTGATGGTTATGTCACCGTCTCCGCCGGCCTGAAATCCGAGGGTGTAATCCCTGAATCTCAATTCATGAGTGAAGCAGGTGAGCTGGAAGTTGCTATTGGTGACTCTGTAGAAGTTGTATTGGAAGCGGTAGAAGATGGCTGGGGTGAAACTCGTCTGTCTCGTGATAAAGCCAAACGTGCCAAAGCCTGGACGCGTCTGGAAGCTGCACATGATGCAGAAGAAATTATTACCGGTGTTATTACCGGCAAGGTTAAAGGTGGTTTCACTGTTGAGCTGGGTGATATTCGTGCGTTCCTGCCCGGTTCACTGGTCGATGTACGTCCTGTTCGTGACACATCTTATCTTGAAGGCAAAGAGCTTGAATTTAAAGTTATCAAGCTGGATCAAAAACGTAACAATGTGGTTGTTTCCCGTCGTGCGGTTGTTGAGTCGGAATACAGCGCTGAGCGTGAAGAGTTACTGGATACACTGGAAGAAGGTAAATCAGTTAAGGGTATTGTTAAGAACCTGACTGACTACGGTGCATTCCTTGATCTGGGCGGTATCGATGGTCTGTTACATATCACTGACATGGCCTGGAAACGTGTTAAACATCCTTCTGAAATCGTTGAAGTGGGCAAAGAGATTGAAGTGGTTGTTCTTAAATTCGATAAAGAACGTAACCGTGTATCTCTGGGTCTGAAACAGCTGGGCAGCGATCCATGGGCAGAAATTGCACGTCGTTATCCTGAAGGTTCACGTCTGAAAGGTAAAATCAGCAATATCACTGATTATGGCTGTTTCGTTGAGATCGAAGATGGCGTTGAAGGCCTGGTTCATGTATCTGAAATGGACTGGACTAACAAGAACGTTAATCCAGCCAAGGTTGTGACTCTGGGTGAAGAAGTTGAAGTCATGATTCTGGATATCGATCAGGAGCGTCGTCGTATTTCACTGGGTATGAAGCAGTGTACTGTTAATCCATGGGATGAGTTTGGTGCTACCCACAATAAGAACGACAAAGTCAGCGGTAAGATCAAATCAATCACTGATTTCGGTATCTTTATCGGTCTTGACGGTGGTATTGACGGTCTGGTTCATCTGTCTGACATCTCCTGGGATTCAACTGGTGAAGATCTGGTTCATAACTACAAGAAAGGCGATGAAATCGAAGCGGTTGTCCTGTCGATTGACCCTGAGCGTGAGCGTATTTCTCTGGGTATCAAGCAGATGGAGCAGGATCCTTTCTCTAACTTTGTTGCCGCTAACAGCAAGGGCAGCCTGGTAAAAGGCGTTGTTAAGGAAGTTGACGCTAAGGGTGCAATCATTGATCTGGGTGACGGCATTGAAGGTTCATTACGTGCATCTGAGCTGTCTCGTGACCGTGTTGAGGACGCTCGTAGTCTTCTTAAGGAAGGTGAAGAGATTGAAGCCAAGTTCATCGGTGTTGACCGTAAGAGCCGTGCTATCAATCTTTCTATCAAAGCGAAGGACGTTGATGATGAGCAGCAGGCCATAAAAGACTACTCAAGTTCAACAAATGCACCTGCAGCAACCCTTGGAGACTTGCTGAAAGAGCAAATGGATGCTAATAAAGATAGTTAAATAGTTAATAAATAAGAAATAACTGGTCAGGGACGACCTCTAATAACAAATTGATACGGGGATTTATGATGGCAGAAGATTCAGCAATGAAATCCATGATGAAGTCTGAGCTTATCGAGCTTATGGCGCGTAAGCAAGGTCATCTGGCATATAAGGACGTAGAACTGGCTGTAAAGAGTCTTCTTGAGCAAATGAGTCATGCTCTGGCAGGCGGAGAACGTATTGAAATAAGGGGATTTGGTAGTTTTAGTCTTCATTTTCGACCACCACGCGCTGGTCGTAACCCTAAAACAGGCGATTCTGTATCTTTACCGGGCAAATTTGTTCCGCACTTCAAACCAGGTAAAGAGCTTAGAGAAAGGGTTAATGAATCCCTGAATAAAACAGGCAGTTAAATAGTAAATATTAGCTGTTCTGCATGCCCGCAAGGGGGGCTTGATGATTCGCATTGTCTCACTGCTGGTATCTATTCCAGTTGTCATAATTGTAGCGACATTTGCATATCGAAATGCACAATTAGTGACCATAGATTTTTTTACTTCCAAATTTGATTTTCCTTTAGCAGGTATTCTTCTGATCTCCATATTGCTGGGTGTTCTACTTGGTTTTATTATCAATCTGACTGTTTTGTTAAAACAGAAAAATAAGATCAGACAATTAACTAAGCAAAGACATGAAATGATCAGTTTGACTGAAGCTTTAAAGATGGATGATAAAAGGCTTTAAATGGAAAGCTTTATAGAATGGCGCTGGTATATATTATCGCTGATCGCATTTGTGCTCGGCTGGTTACTTGCAAAGCGTAAAAGTAAGAAAACACGCCGTCAATTACGTTTTTCGTCTGATTATTTTCAGGGGTTAAATTATCTGCTCAATGATGAGCAGGATAAAGCGATCGAAATATTTTTACGCCTGGTCGAAAGTGACTGGCAAACCATTGATACACATTTGACATTGGGTAGTATATTTCGCCGTAAAGGTGAATTAGATAAAGCTATTAAATTACATCAGAGCTTATTAGCTCGACCATCGTTACCATCAGAATATAAAGTCAGAGTATTGCTTGAATTAGGTAGAGATTATCAGCTTGCCGGCTGGCTGGATCGGGCGGAAGGTTTATTTAATGATGTGCTGAAAGACAGTGATTACACGGAAGAAGCACTCAGGCATTTGATGGATATTTATCAACAGGAGCAGGAGTGGGGGTCGGCAATAACTGTTGCTAAACGTTATCAGCGAGCTGCAAATAATAGTTTAAAACCTGTAATTGCACAGTTTCATTGTGAATTAAGTGATAAGGAATTTTCCAGGGGGGATTTGAAAGAATCAGAAGCACTGGCTGTTCAAGGTCTGTCTATAGATGAAAATTGTGTGCGTGCCTCAATTATTTTAGGTAAGCTGGCTATACAAAGAGGTCGTTATAAACGAGCTATCCGTTTTTTCAAGCAAATAGAATTTCAAAATGTTGTTTATATGCCTCTGGTTATTTCTCATCTGACAGAATGTTACCGTAATCAGTCTAATCTTAAATCATTGATATCATATTTGCGCTCTCTTGATGAAAAGTATGAGTCTATTTCATTAATTCCTGTAATCGTAGATTTAATTACCGAGGTCTATGACCGGTCTTCTGCAATAGAGTATTTGTCAACACGCATGAAACTCAAGCCATCACTTGATGGTGTGCAGAAAATGCTGGAAATTAATTTATCAAATGTAGATACCCAGGAAAGTTATATCAAGGAGGTGGTTGATCAGTTAATGCATGATCAATCGGGGTATCAGTGTTCACACTGTGGTTATTCAGCAAAATCATTGTACTGGTTATGCCCAAGTTGTCATACCTGGAGTGGTATGAAACCAAAACGTTTATAAGATTACGAGATATTTAATGAGTGATTCAAAAATTATTGTGGCCCTGGACTTTTCTGATAAAGCACAGGCTCTGGAGTTGATTTCAAAAATTGATCCTGCACTGTGTCGACTCAAAGTGGGTAAAGAAATGTTTACTCATTATGGACCTGCTTTTGTTGAGGAAATACAGTATAAAGGATTTGAGGTATTTCTAGACCTTAAATATCATGATATCCCCAATACGGTTGCTCGTGCCTGTGACACAGCAGCAGATCTTGGTGTCTGGATGTTAAATGTGCATGCACTTGGTGGTCGTCGCATGATGGAGGCGGCATCTGAAGCACTGATAAAAAGAAATAACAGACCAAAATTAATAGCTGTTACAGTGTTAACCAGTATGTCAGCAGATGATCTTAATTCTATTGGCATTTCTTTGTCACCGGCAGATTATGCTTTGCAGCTGGCAAATCTGGCAAAAGATTCGGGCCTTGATGGCATAGTTTGTTCTGCGCAGGAATCTGCATCAATGAAACGTGCACTGGGTAGTGATTTTATTCTTGTCACGCCCGGTATCCGGCCATCGGGGAGCGCCAATGATGATCAAAGGCGAATAATGACACCTGCAGATGCTATATCAGCGGGTTCTGATTATCTGGTGATAGGTCGTCCAATCACTCAAAGTGAAGACCCGATTGGTATTTTACGTACAATAAATTCAGAAATTTCCTAATTGTAAAATCGTTTGTTGATTATTATCTTATGATCTCTTTCTAACCAAGGAAAAGGTGGAGACATGAAAATGATAAAATCAATCATAGTTAGTTTAATGTTGTTACTGTCAATATCAGCTTATGCAGGTTCTATTGATATCAATAAAGCAGATGCCAGGACACTGTCATCAGAATTATCGGGTATAGGTGAAAAGAAAGCCCAGGCGATAGTGGATTATCGAAATGCCAATGGGAAGTTCACTACTGTTGACGATTTATCTAAAGTCAAAGGTATTAATAGTAAAACAATTGAAAAGAATCGAGACCGGCTAATGGTAAGTAATAGCAAGCAGTAATTTTATAATGCTCATAAACTGTCTCGTAAGCCTCGCATTTTGCGAGGCTTTTTTATGTATAATGATTGCTGAAAATTATTCTGGGATATAATGTGAATATTGATTTCTGGAAACAACGGTGGTTAGATGGTCAAACAGGCTTTCATCTGGATAGTGTAAACACTTACCTTATACATTACTGGGATTTGCTTTGCGCAAATAATGAAACAGTTGTTTTTGTGCCCTTGTGTGGGAAGTCACTTGATATGATCTGGTTGGCGCATCAGGGTTGCCATGTAATTGGTGTCGAGTGTAGTGACAAGGCCATAGCTGAATTTTCCAGTGATAATAATCTTATGCTTCAACAAAAAATTACTAATGGATTTGATGTCCATGAGAATAAAAATATATGTTTGATTCATTGTGATTATTTTGAATTGACTGCTGATATGATGAGGTCGGTATCTGTAGTTTATGATCGTGCTTCGCTAGTAGCGCTTCCTCCTGAGATGCGTGAAAAATATGTAAAGAAACAATGTGAAGTTCTTCCTGAAAATATAAAGATTCTACTGATAACACTTGAATATGATCAAGATCGTATGAGTGGCCCGCCATTCTCAGTAAGTCAGGATGAGATAACTAAACTGTACGGCTGCATGTTTAATATTCGCGAGCTATCAACAAATAATATTCTGGCGTCAGAGTCTCGATTTCAACAGCGTGGTCTCGATTATCTTATCGAGTCGGTATATTTGCTTGAACGTTAATCGTGGCGTTGCTGTTAAAGTGTATATATCAAAATATATATTAATGATTTAATCTGTCATAGTAATTATGTATTATGATATTTAACTTTTAGACAATAATATTGTTTCATTGGTTTTACGCATTTTTGCGTAGGCGCATAATTTCCTCATTATCCGATCATTGAGGCTGTCTTTTACAAAGTTACCATCAGCCAGTTCTTCTCCAGCGGTGAATCCTGTCAGGATTTCCAGCGCCTGTTCGTAGTGATTAACAGGGTAGATATGAAATTTTTTATTTTCTATGGCATCAATTACTTCTTTCTTTAATAGAAGATTCATAACATTGATTTTCGGAATAATGCAGCCCTGGTCGCCGGTTAGGCCGCGTTGTTTGCAGATATCAAAAAAACCTTCAATCTTTTCGTTAACACCACCAATTGCCTGTACATAACCCTGTTGATTGAGTGAGCCGGTCACTGCATATGACTGTTTTAAAGGAATATTGGTTAATGCTGAAATAAGGACGCAAAGTTCGGCTAATGAAGCGCTGTCGCCATCAATGCGGCCATATGATTGTTCGAAGGCAATACTGGCGGAAAAGGCTAATGGCGTATCTCTTGTATAGCGATTTGCCAGTAGCGCTGAAAGTATTAAAACACCCTTATCGTGTATTGAGCCACTTAAGTCAACTTCACGTTCTATATTAATGATAGAACCATCACCCAGGTGTACAGAGGCGGTTATTCTTGATGGTTGTCCAAAACTAAATTTACCAACTTCATATACTGAAAGGCCATTTATTTGTCCAATAGCACTACCATCTGTGTCAATCAGTAAGATGCCTCTTTGTATGTCTTTTTGAATTAATTTCTGTATTCTTTCTGTACGCTGAATCTGGGCATCAATTGCATGTTGAACGTCATCATAGGTTATATACTGATGATCTGATTGCATTGCCCAGTATTGGGTTTCAATAAGTAAATCATCAATCGTTCTCAGACGTGTTGACAATGTTTCCGTATTATTTGCAATGCGGGAACTAAATTCTATTAATCTGGCAACAGCACCTGCTTCAAGATCTCTTAAGTTATGCTTTCTGGCTCTTGATGCAATCAGTCTTGCATAGAGTAGTGTGTTGTCTTCGTCTCTATCCATTTCTTCATCAAAATCTGCTTCAACTTTAAAGAGTTCAGCAAAGTCTGGATCCATATCATGTAATATGTAATAGGTGAGTCGGTTACCCAGTAAAATAACTTTAATTCTGAGAGGGATGGGTTCTGGTTCCAGTGTTATGGTGGTGTCGTTATTGAGCACCTGATCCAGTGACTCTATTTTAACTTTTTTGGCATAGAGTGATCTTTTTAATGCCTCCCACGCATGAGGCATGCTGAGTATTTTGTGTGCGTCGATAACAATGTATCCACCATTTGCATCAAGTAATGCACCTGATTTAATCAGCATGAAATTTGTGGAAGAGCCAGATGATCGATTTTCGTATTCAATTCTACCGATCAAATTGTGGTATGTTGGGTTGTCCAGGTAAATGACGGGTGCGCCATTCTTCTTGCTGCTATCAACAATCAGATTTACCTGGTAACGTATTAACGCGTTATCTTTTTTATTTGAATCGGATGATTCTTCATCTTCTCCTTCGAGAAAGAACTCAAGATGATCAAGGACGTCTTCCTGTACAGATTTTAAATAGTTTGCAATATGACGGAATGCTTTATAACGACGTTTTACATCTTTAATTAAATTACTTGTCGCAAAAAGGGCAACTTTACGATTTAATTTATTTAGTTTGATATTGTTTTCACGTCTTTGTCTTGATATTTCCGGAATTAGATAATCGAGTTCGTTTTGAAAGTTTTCGATTTTGCTGTCAATAACTTCTTTCTCATCCTCTGGTAGAGCCTCGTACTCTTGTTCGGATAATTCAACTCCATTTTTCATCGGCATCAACATAAAGCCAGAGGAAGTCTGGCTGAGCATAATATTTTGACTTTGTGCTCTTTCGACATGTTTATCAATTAAGGACGACTGTTTTTTAGTAAATATCTTCTCAATCTGTTGTACCTGATCCTGGTACTCAGTTGCTTCAAAGGCTGCGTTAATGGCTTTGCTCAGATCTTCGACCAGGTTTTTCATGTCTTTTTGGAATAGCTTTCCCTGACCGGCAGGTAATTTCAGGGCGTAAGGTTTGTAATCCTGCTCGAAATTACGTACATAGCACCAGTCAGAGGGGACTTCTTCATCGGCGGCTTTACGCGTCAGATATTTACGGATAATTCCATGTTTACCCAGTCCTGATGGTCCCATAACATACAGGTTATAACCTCTATGATGGACACCTATCCCGAACTCAACGGCCTTAAGTGCGCGATCCTGTCCAACTATACCGACAGGATCTTCCAGTTCCGCTGTTGTTTTGAAAGGTAATGATTCGGCGGTACATGCAGGCCGTAGCTGTTTGGCTGTTAGTGACTTAATCATTGTAATTTATAATTTTAATATTCTATTCAATGGTGTTATTTTGGCACAAAATACCTGTCTCAAGTACAATTGAGGCAAAATAATTACAATTGGATCAGTATATGACCGTAGTGGCTTTAAAACCCGAAAAAATACACCCGTCATTTGAATGGCTTCGTAGTGAGCCAGTTGAATCTTTAAACCTTGTTGTCGAGGAATACCGGCACATTAAAACCGGGGCCTTGTATTATCATCTTTCTGCGGATAATACGGAAAATGTTTTTCTTGTTGCCTTACGAACAGTGCCTTTTGATTCTACGGGTGTTGCTCATATTCTTGAGCATACAGTTTTGTGTGGTAGTGAGCATTATCCTGTTCGTGATCCGTTTTTTATGATGATCCGCCGCTCATTGAATACCTTTATGAATGCCTTCACCAGTAGTGACTGGACGGCTTACCCGTTTGCCAGCCAGAATTTTAAGGATTTTAATAATCTTCTGGATGTTTATCTTGATGCGGTATTTTTTTCCAGGCTGGATAAACTCGATTTTGCTCAGGAAGGGCATAGATACGAATTTGAAAAAGCAGATGACCCTTCTTCTAATCTGACTTATAAAGGTGTCGTTTTTAATGAAATGAAAGGCGCTATGAGTTCTGCTGTCAGTACATTATGGCAAACCTTAACGGAACATCTCTATCCAACAACCACCTATCACTATAATAGCGGTGGTGAACCGGTCAATATTCCGGATCTGAGTTATGATGAGCTGATTGCCTTTTATAAAAAACATTATCATCCATCAAATGCAGTTTTTATGACATTTGGAAATATTCCCGCCTATGAGCATCAGCAAAAGTTTGAAGACCGCGCACTATCCAGTTTCGATCGCCTGAATGAGGAGATAAGTGTTGCCAAAGAAAAGCGCTATACAAACCCCGTCTCTGTGGCAGATACCTATGCGTCTGATGAAGAAGATATCAATCATAAAACCCATATTGTTATAGGTTGGTTGCTGGGCGAAAGTACTTCATTGCTGGATATGTTACGAGCTCATCTTATGTCCAGTGTTCTACTTGAAAATAGTGCATCACCATTACGTTACGCACTTGAACGAACAGATCTTGGTACGGCGCCTTCACCATTATGTGGCCTCGAAGACTCTAATCGTGAAATGTGTTTTATGTGTGGCGTAGAAGGATCGAATCCGGAACATAATCTTGCTGTTGAGGAACTGGTTTTATCCACATTACGTGAAGTGGCCGAAAAAGGGGTTCCTCTTGATCGTTTAGAGGCCGTATTGCATCAACTTGAATTGGGGCAAAGAGAAGTGGGTGGCGATGGTTACCCTTATGGTTTGCAGCTAATTCTAAATGGACTCTCCGCCGCCATTCATCGTGGTGACCCTGTGGCTGTATTAAACCTGGATCCGGTACTTGAACAACTCAGGCTGGATATTCAGGATCCGAATTTCATCAGAAATCTGGTTAAGGATAGTCTGCTTGATAATCCCCATCGGGTTACTCTGACTATGAAACCCGATCCTGAACTGAGTCAAAAGCAGGATAAGGATGAAGCAGAAAAACTGGCATCAATTAAGGAACAGCTGTCAGCGGATGATATCGATAATATTGTCACTACTGCGGCAAAACTGGTAGAGAGACAGAATTCAGAAGATGATCCTGATGTACTGCCAAAAGTGGGATTGCAGGATATCCCTGCTGAACTTTATGTGCCAGAAGGATCAACTGAAGACATTAACAATACACCTGTTAATTATTACCAGCAGGGTACTAATGGCCTTGTCTATCAGCAGGTTATTATCAATCTGCCTGCGCTGGATCATGATTTACTCGATGTGCTGCCATACTATACTTTTTGTCTGACAGAGCTGGGCTGTGCAAATCAGGATTATCTGGCGGTTCAGGACTGGCAATCAAGGGTTAGCGGCGGTGTAAATGCTTATACGGGTATGCGTGGCAAAATTGATAATGTGCAGTCTGTTAAAGGGCATTTTGTATTATCTGCAAAAGCGCTGGCTAGAAATCATACCGAATTAAACAAATTGATGCAGCAAACACTGGAGCAGGTTCGGTTTGATGAATATGAGCGTATTCGAGAACTGATTTCACAGAAAAGGGCTCGACAGGAACAAAGCATCACGGGTAATGGTCATGGTCTGGCAATGCTGGCAGCCAGCAGTGGTATGAGTCCTGTTTCGGCGCTGACCCACAGACTTGACGGTCTGGCAGGTATTAAATTTATTAAACAGCTGGATGATGATTTAGATGATCGGTCTAATCTGGTTAATCTGGCGGAGAAGTTTCAGCGCATACATAACAAGGTTCTCGCTTCATCACGGCAATTTTTAGTAATCGCAGAAGACGATATGAAAACACCTTTGGTAAATGACATTGCCACTATATGGCCGTCGGTCGAGCAAAACAGGATTGATCAGTTTGTATTACCAGAAGTTAGTGAGCAGGTTAAACAGGCATGGATTACCAGTACACAGGTTAATTTTTGTGCAAAAGCATACCAGACGGTACCTGTAGAACACGATGATGCGCCCGCGTTAGCCGTGCTGGGTGGTTTTTTGCGTAATGGCTTTTTACATCGAGCTGTCCGTGAGCAGGGTGGAGCCTATGGCGGCGGTGCCAGTCATGATTCGGCAAATGCCTGTTTTAGATTTTATTCTTATCGTGATCCACGTTTAACGCAGACCTTCAGTGATTTTGATCAATCTGTAGACTGGTTATTAAGCCATAATCATGAGTATCGTCAATTGGAGGAAGCCATACTTGGTGTTATTAGTAACATGGATAAACCAGGATCACCTGCAGGTGAGGCAAAGCAGGCTTTTCATAATGATTTGTATGGTCGTAGTAAAGAACAGAGACAGCGATTCAGGCAAAAAGTCATAAAGGTCACTGTTGAGGATCTTAAGCGTGTGGGGCAAACCTATTTAAAATCAAGTAATGCGAGCATCGCTGTGGTGACAAATAAAACACACGAAAATGAAATAAAAGATCTGGGTATGGAGATTATTAAACTTTAATTATTCTATTTTGCTTTCAGGGATGAAAGCGGGTGGGGTGTCTCTGCATTTTTTTATATCTTATCTATAATGATTGATAAATGTAAAAAATCTATCAATCAATATGTCGAAAGACTTTACAGTAATAGTCGAAAAGTCTTCTGTGTAAATGCCGGATAATCTGTAACTTGCTGATTAATAAGCTTAAAATAATTATTGGTATGGATTGTGCCTTGTTTAATATTAGTGATTCCTGTTACTTGTTAGTGTAAAAATTGTTAAGACATTTTACAAATGGTTAATGCAGGTGCTCACGTTATATTAATGTTATTCGAATTGCGTATTAGCTATGTGCAATCTCTCAAGGATAAGAGACGGGTTATAAAAGGATTGAAGGATCGTTTATCCAGTCGATTTAATATTTCAATTGCTGAACTGGGTGAACTTGATAACTGGAATATGGCCATTCTTGGTGTAGCGATGATTGGTAATGACAGAAAATATCTTCAAACGCAGGCCAGCTATATTGAAACATTAATACTGGAAGTAAAAGATATTGAGTTAATAGCAGTTTCAAAGGAGTGGTTGTAATAATCGGATAATAATAGCAATAAAAATTATTATAAGGCTTTATATAAATGATTAAAAAACTACTACTCGTCAGGCATGCATCGTCAGATTATGCAGGACTAGGTGTTAAGGATATTGACCGAGTGTTGAATGAAACAGGTATTCAACAGGCCCATGCTATGGCAGCATACGTAAAAGATAAAGGTATATGTCCTGATCTACTGATTACCAGTCCTTCTGCGCGCACTCGTAAAACGGCATTGTTTTTTGTTGATTCTTTCGGAATCGGTGAAAATAAGATCAAACTGGTTGACGATATTTACGAAGCGGAGCCGGAAACACTTCTGGAAATTATTCGTAATGTATCAAATTCCATAGATACCCTGATGCTGGTAGGTCACAATCCCTCTATTGCATTATTATCAAGCTATCTGTCTGATCAGATTATTGATCAGGTGCCAACCTGCGGTGTTGTTGATTTAATATTTGATATTGATGACTGGGCGTCTGTTAGTGAAGGTGGTGGCCAGCTTATTAGTCTTGAATCACCGGCACAATTATTACATAACCAGGCTTAATAAGAACTATTTGCGTTTCTCATAAACAGCCATAATAGCTTTTAATTCTTTTAGTAATGCCATCAGTTCATCATAAGAGAGATGTACTGTGTGTTCTGTTGTTTCTCCATTCTCCAATGCATTAATGATTCCGGATACAGAAGTACAACCCTGTAAACATATGGTTTCAACAGCTTTTGATATATTATCTGTGTTCATGAGTTTTTCTATCACGCCAGAGCTGGAATGTGGGATAGGATTTATATCCCTCATCCAGAACATATTCTAAAATATTCTTTAAACGATTAAATTTTACTACAGATTCAATGCGAATTATCTCTTTTCCGTTATTGTCAAAAAATATGATGCTAGGTGCAAAGCTAAGTTGTAGTGTTTCAGCCCATGATTTATTGGTGGTTTTGATGCCCAGGGGTGTAATGACGTTAGCGCTTGATGTGGTATCAATCTGTATGACCCTCATTTTCATTAATCTATCAATGATTTCTGATTCATTCATGGGGCCGGCATGTAAAACATCACAGGCATGACATTTAGGGTGTTCAAAGAAAACCGCTAATGGTTTATTCGCGGGCTGTTGTTGTCTATTTAGATCGGTAATCGACTGTTTTAATTCAAAAACATCATTATCATTCAATTCATCCTGGCCAAAACTCATGGCTTCTTCTGCCCGTGCCAGATATTGTCTGAAATTTTCCTTCTTGTAATGTCCATCACTGACGTACTCAAGTGCTGCTCTGAACTGATAGGGTGGGCGATAACCATAAAGTTGTAGAGCTGGCTGTCCTTGTTTATCAAAGAATAAAAATGAAGGGGTAAAATTCGTTTTCATTTTAGCAGCGTATTCATCTTCACTGTATGTATCACCATTGAAATCAGTTACTGTTCTTTGCCCCCTGACATCAATGGCTATTACATCAAAATGTTGTTTTGTGTAATCAACAATATCTGCCATGCCCCAGTTGATTGTGAGCTGAGCTTTGCAATATGCGCAATTTTTACGTTCAAAGTAAATGATTAATCCATGATTATTTGATTTTGCTTCATCAATGCTGTCCTGTAAGTCGAGGAAACTTAATTTGAACCAGTCAGGTAAAATTAAATGATGTTGTAAAGAGGCGTCATCAAAGTCCAGAGAGCTGTCATTTGTTGATGCATACAAATCATGTGAAAAAAATGAAATGAATATGACAAAATATGTGATTACGTGCCTGAACATTTGTTTAATAATGCATCTATAAATGGGCTATTTAATTATGGTTTGTGTGCCTTGCTGAGATAATTGTGTGATCTCATTTCCTCTAAACGACTGCTTGTTCTTAGAAATTCGAATTCCAGTTGTGAACCACTGTATAATATGGCGGGGTCCACTTCTGAGCTGACTATCAGTTTAACATTTCTATCATAGAACTCGTCAATCATATTAATAAAACGTCTGGCTTTGTCATCCTGTGATTCATTCATTTGTGGAATATCAGATATAAACACCGTATGGAAGCATTTGGCTATTTCTATGTAATCTGAGGTGGCTCTTGGGCTTGAGCAGAGCATCTCAAATTCAAACCAGATAACATCGTCAGCAATCATTTTGCTCTGCAGAGTCCTGTGATTGATCTGTACGGACTGATTTAATTCGCCATTGCTGGGTGCCAGTTGGTTAAAGCGTCTGGTTAGCCGATGATTGTTATCATCTGACAGAGGCGTATACCAGACGTCTGCTTTTTCAAGAAGTCTTAATCTGTGATCTGTTTTTCCATCAATATTTATAAGGCGAGTATTATGCTTGATAAAGTCAATCGCAGGTAAAAAACGATCCCTTTGCAGACCATTCTTATACAAGTCATCAGGGTGCTGATTGGATGTCAGTACTAGCGTTATTCCGCATTTGAACAGTTCATCTAGTAGTCCATAGAGCAGCATGGCGTCGGTAATATCGGATACGTGGAATTCATCAAGACAAAGCACTGAGTTGTTCTTGGCAAAATTACGGGCAACCAGAATCAGGGGGTTGGTATGGCCTTTTAGTAAACCCAGTTCGTCATGGACGGCCTGCATAAAGTGATGAAAATGCAGACGGCGTTTGCCATCAAAGGGCAGGGCCATATAAAACATATCCATTAACCAGGTTTTGCCTCTGCCAACGCCACCCCAGAGATATATTCCTTTTACAGGTTTATTAAAGCCTGTCGCTTTTTTAAATTTGTATTTTAAACTTGATTTAGCTGTATGCTGTGAGGTTAATTCTTGAATTAAATGATTAAGATCCTGGACCACAGCTTCCTGTGCTGGATCAGCATCAAAATGTTCTGATTCTATTTTTGATTTATAAACAGATGCTAGCGTCATAAATTATTTATATGGTTTAAATTATAATAAAAACAGTTTGTTATAATATTTTTCTAATGTAAAATATTAGATGTTTCACGATCTTGGTGTGTTGAGTCTGATGACAGAATTTTATAATAGCTACAGAGTCAGGATTATATAAATTCAATTTTATAGTATCTCAATTGAGGATTATGTATTTATTTGCTAATATACGCCGACCTTTGGGTCACTACTATAAAAACTCCTCATAAGGCCAGATATCTCTTTATGACCCGATATATTTTTATTACCGGCGGTGTAGTTTCATCCCTGGGTAAGGGTATTGCCGCTGCTTCTCTTGGCGCTATTCTCGAAGCCCGCGGCCTTAAGGTTCGAATGCTTAAACTGGATCCTTATATCAATGTTGATCCAGGCACTATGAGTCCATTTCAGCATGGTGAAGTGTTCGTTACCGATGATGGTGCTGAAACAGATCTTGATCTGGGACACTATGAACGCTTCGTTAATTCCAGGACCAGTCAGGCCAGCAATTTCACTTCAGGTCGTATTTATGAGAATGTTATTCGTAAAGAACGTCGTGGTGAATACTTGGGTGCCACTGTTCAGGTCATTCCCCATATAACCGATGAAATCAAACGCTCAGTTATCAAAGGCGCGCAGGATGCTGATATTGCGATGGTTGAAATTGGCGGTACTGTGGGCGATATTGAGTCGCTGCCATTTCTGGAAGCCATTCGCCAGATGGGTGTAGAGCTTGGCCATGAACGCGCTATTTTTATTCATCTGACACTGGTTCCTTACATAGCGACTGCAGGTGAAGTTAAAACTAAACCGACGCAACATTCGGTTAAAGAATTGCGCTCCATTGGTATCCAGCCGGATATTCTGTTGTGTCGATCTGAAAGTTATTTACGTGAAGATGACAGACGAAAAATTGCATTGTTTACCAATGTTGAAGAGCGTGCAGTCATTTCAGCCAAAGACCTGGATCATATTTATAAAATACCCCAGTGGTTGCATGATCAGGGACTGGACAGAATCGTTGTCGAAAAGCTCAAGCTTGAAGTGCCTGAAGCGGACCTGTCTGAATGGCAAAAAGTGGTACATGCTCTGGAGCATCCGAATTCAGAAGTTACTATTGGTATGGTTGGTAAATATGTTGATCTTACCGAATCCTATAAGTCACTGAATGAAGCGTTAAGTCATGCCGGTATCAGTAATTATGTAAAAGTGAATATTCAGTACATCGATTCAGAAACCCTGGAAAAGGGTGATATGAGTCAGTTGCTGCACCTTGATGCGATTCTTGTGCCCGGCGGCTTTGGTCGACGTGGCGTTGAAGGTAAAATCGCTGCAGTAAAATATGCCCGGATCAATGCGGTACCTTATCTTGGTATCTGTCTGGGTATGCAGGTGGCTGTTATTGAATATGCTCGCGATGTTGCGGGTTTAACCGATGCTCATAGCACTGAATTTGTACCGGATACAGAAAATCCCGTGATCGCTTTGATTACCGAATGGCAGTCTAAAGACGGCTCTATTGAGCAACGTGATGAAAATTCAGATCTTGGTGGTACCATGCGGCTGGGTGGTCAGGCCTGTAATCTGGTTGCCGGTACTCATGCCAATGAGATATACGGCGCTGATCAGATTCAGGAACGTCATAGACACCGATATGAGTTCAATAATAATTATCTTGACCAGCTGACTCAGGCAGGTCTGGTTATATCGGGTAAATCAGTTGACGGCAATCTGGTGGAGATCGTTGAACTGAAAGATCACCCCTGGTTTATTGCCTGTCAGTTCCATCCGGAATTTACTTCAACACCCCGTTATGGGCATCCATTATTTAGTGATTTTATTAAAGCAGCATGCGTTCATCGTGATCTGCGCCTAGGGGAGACAAAATAATGGATTTATGTGGTTATCAGGTCGGTCTTGATCAGCCTTTTTTCCTGTTAGCCGGACCTTGTGTTATTGAAAGTGAAGCACTGGCGCTTGAAACGGCAGCGGCATTAAAGGGGATTGCCGAAAGGTTGAATATTCCTTTTATCTACAAATCATCGTTTGATAAGGCAAATCGTTCTTCCATGGACAGTTTTCGTGGTCTTGGCATGGAGCAGGGGCTTCGCATACTGGAAAAAGTAAAAACTGAACTGGGTGTGCCTGTTATTACAGATGTACATGAAGATACACCTATGAATGAAGTGGCGGATGTTGTTGATATTCTTCAAACGCCGGCTTTTTTATGCAGACAAACAAATTTTATTCTCAAGGTCGCATCTGCTGGTAAACCTGTCAATATCAAAAAAGGGCAATTTATGGCGCCCTGGGATATGAAAAATGTTGTTGATAAAGCGCGTTCAACGGGTAATCAGCAAATAATGGTCTGTGATCGTGGCGTTTCTTTTGGCTATAACAATCTGGTATCTGATATGCGCGGTCTGGCTGTCATGCGTGATACAGGTTGCCCTGTTGTATTTGATGCTACCCATTCTGTTCAGTTGCCGGGTGGTCAGGGTACATCATCCGGTGGCCAAAGAGAGCACGTGCCGGTACTGGCAAGGGCTGCTGTGGCAGCAGGAATTTCTGGACTGTTTATGGAAACGCATCCGAATCCTGATAAGGCATTAAGTGATGGTCCTAATGCCTGGCCGCTGGCGAAAATGGAATCCCTGTTATCGACACTGAAGGATATTGACCAGCTGGTAAAGCAACGTCCTTTTGAAGAATTAAATATTTAAAATAGCAAGATTATTTAATCTTGTATTTACATGAACACTGATAAGTAAGTTATTGAAAAATAGAGGAAACAATGCCAAAAATAATTGAAATTATAGGCCGTGAAATTTTAGATTCACGTGGTAACCCAACGGTTGAAGCGGATGTTATTCTTGAATCAGGCATTCGTGGTCGTGCAGCTGTGCCATCGGGTGCATCAACTGGTACACGTGAAGCGATTGAGTTACGTGATGGTGATAAAAACCGATATATGGGCAAGGGTGTTACCAAGGCTGTCGCTAATATCAATGGTGAAATTCGCAAGGCTCTTTCGGGTATGGACTGTCGTGATCAGATGGTCATAGATAAAACCATGATTGAACTTGATGGCACAGAAACAAAAAGCCGTCTCGGTGCAAATGCTTTGCTGGCCGTATCACTGGCAGCAGCTCATGCAGCTGCTCACTATGAAAGTCAAAATCTGTTCCAGTATTTAGGTGATGATGATTTTCTATTGCCCGTACCGATGATGAATATTATCAATGGTGGAGAACATGCGGATAACAGTGTTGATATGCAGGAGTTCATGATATTGCCTGTGGGTGCACCCAGCTTTAAAGAAGCACTGCGTTATGGCGCTGAAGTATTCCATACTTTAAAAGGTGTACTCAGTGAACGTGGTATGAATACAGCCGTTGGCGATGAAGGTGGTTTCGCACCCGACCTGTCTTCTAATGAAGAAGCCATAGAAATTATTCTAGAAGCGATCGAAAAAGCGGGTTATGTAGCGGGTAAAGATATTTATCTGGGCCTGGATATCGCAAGTTCAGAATTCTATAAAGATGGAAAATATGTACTCGAATCTGAAGGTCGATCATTTACGGCTGAGGAGTTTGTTGACTACCTGGCGACCTGGGTAGATAAGTACCCTATTATTACCATCGAAGATGGCCTTGATGAAGGTGACTGGGAAGGCTGGGCCATATTGACTCAGAAGCTGGGAAATAAGGTTCAGTTAGTGGGTGATGATTTATTCGTGACTAACACAAAGATTTTTAAAGAAGGAATAGATAAGGGCATTGCTAATTCTATTCTGATAAAACTGAATCAGATTGGTACGCTGACAGAAACCCTGGATGCGATCAAAATGGCACATGATGCTGGTTACACAGCAGTTGTTTCTCATCGCTCGGGTGAAACTGAAGATAACTCGATTGCTGACCTTTGTGTGGCAATGAAAACAGGCCAGATTAAAACCGGTTCTTTGTCACGTTCTGATCGTATGGCTAAATATAATCAGTTACTGCGTATTGAAGAAAGTTTATGCGACAAGGCAAAATATGCAGGTATCAGTGCATTTAAACAGTTAAGTTAACTGGTGAAATGGCTTATTGCTTTACTCATTGGTCTGTTACTGCTGTTGCAGTACAGGCTATGGGTAGGAGACGGTGGCCTACCTGAGGTTTTGCATCTTAAAAGTGAAGTTGAGTACGCAAAACAGCAGAAAATAGAATTACAGGAACGCAACAATAGTCTTGATGCGGAAGTTACTGATCTTAAAAAAGGCCTCGAAGCAATAGAAGAAAGAGCCAGAAGTGAGATGGGTATGATTGGTAAGGATGAAATTTTTTATCAGATTATTACAACACCGGAAGATGATACTTCAGAATGAAAAACAATAAATCCTTCTGGGCGGTAATCCCCGCAGCGGGAATTGGCAAACGCATGGCAGCAGATAAGCCAAAACAGTATCTTGAGTTACAAAATAAAACTGTTATAGAACATTGTCTGCAAAAATTACTCGATCACCCGGATATTACAGGCGCGATTGTCTCCCTCGATGAAAACGATAGTTACTGGCCGGTGATCAATTTTTCACATCAAAAACCTGTTCTGACTTCAGTCGGTGGCAGTGAACGATATGATTCGGTCATTAATGCATTAATCGCATTAGAAAAATATTTAGCCAGGGAAGATTTAGATCAAGTCTGGGTGCTGGTGCACGATGCTGCACGTCCCTGTGTTCGTCCTCAGGATATAAGCAAACTCATTGAAATGGCCAGTTTTGATGATAATGGCGGTCTTCTGGCATGTCCGGTACGTGATACCATGAAGCGTCAGCAGGAAAATCATCGTGTACAGACCACTATAGACAGGACCGGTCTCTGGCATGCATTAACACCGCAGATGTTCAAGTTAAAGTTGTTAATCAAGGCACTGATTAATGCCCGAGAAAAAGGACTGCAGGTGACTGATGATGCATCCGCCATGGAGCTTGATGGTTATATGCCATTATTGGTTGAAGGTCATGAAGATAATATAAAAATCACTCGTCCATTTGATCTGTCATTAGCGAATTTATATTTAAGAGAACAGTTAATTGGCTAATATTCGCATAGGTCATGGATATGATGTTCATGCTTTTGAAAAGGGTGATAGCATTATTCTGGGTGGTGTCAGAATACCCCATCATAGCGCTTTCAAAGCACACTCTGATGGTGATGTATTAATTCATGCATTATGTGATGCTTTACTGGGTTCATTAGCCTTAGGTGATATAGGTAGGCATTTTCCTGATACAGATGATCAGTATAAAAATGCCAATAGCCGAAATTTACTAAGGCATGTTATGGGGCTGGTGCAGGACAAGGGTTTCATGATTGTGAATATCGATACAACGATTATTGCCCAGTCACCAAAATTGCAGCCTCATATCGATAAAATGAAAGCTAATTTATGTCAGGATCTGATGATTACTGAGCAGCAACTGAATATCAAGGCAACCACTACAGAGTCGCTTGGATTTACAGGCAGGGAAGAGGGTATTTCCGTACACGCAGTGGTGTTGATACAAGACAATAAACAAAATTGAAATAATCACATATAATCATTTGTTAATGATAATTATTTAATAAATGACTGAATGTTGATTTATATACATGGTTTTAATAGTTCTCCAGCTTCGTTCAAGGCAAAGCTGCTTAAATCCTATATGACCTCATTAGGTCTAGAGCAACGTTTGCTAATACCTGAGCTTTCGGCCGTACCCAGCAAAGCAATTTCACAACTAGAAAAACTGATTCGTAACCCAAAGTTAACAAATAAATTCGGAGCAAATTGCCCATTGAGCTTAATTGGTAGTTCGCTGGGTGGTTTTTATGCTACCTGGTTAGCCGAGAAATACGATACTCGAGCCGTACTGATTAATCCTGCTGTTAATGCATATGAATTGCTGGATGACTATCTGGGTGAGAATATCAATTACTATACCAATGAGAAATATGAGTTGACCGAAGAACACGTCGAGCAATTGCGTCGTCTGGAGGTTGATAATATTACAAATCCAGATCGCTATTTATTGATGTTACAAACCGGTGATGAAGTGCTTGATTATAAACTGGCAATGGAAAAATATTCAGCTGTACCTTCCATCGTTGAAGAGGGGGGTGGTCATGAATTTATGGGGTTTGATCGTCATTTAAAAACAGTCCTTGCATTTTGTGGTATAAATTGTCTAAAAACTTATAACTGAAGGAAACAAAATGTCACTAGGCCCTGTCATGTTAGACCTGGTGGGTACTGGTATAAATCCAGATGAGAGAGAAATGATGCTGCATCCGCAAACAGGCGGTGTCATCCTATTTACCCGAAATTATGAATCCCCGGAACAGATTGCAGATTTAGTTAAAGAAATTCATTCTTTAAGATCACCCCATTTGATTGTGGCCGTAGATCATGAAGGTGGACGTGTACAGCGGTTCCGTGAAGGCTTTACACGGATTCCTCCAGCGGCAATTTATGGCGAGATTTATAAAAATAATCCAAAAGAGGCAAGAAATCTGGCTGAGAAATTTGGCTGGTTGATGGCTATCGAATGTCGAGCCGTCGGTATCGATATTAGTTTTGCACCCGTACTGGATCTTGGGCTGGGTATCAGTGGTGTTATTGGTGATCGGGCTTTTAGTTCCAGTCCAGATCTGGTGGCCGAATTGGCTGGATCATTTATGCGTGGCATGCAAACTGCTGGCATGGCAGCCACAGGAAAACATTTTCCCGGGCATGGTTCAATAAAAGAAGATACTCATGTGGCTCATCCTGTTGATCATCGGCCATTAAATGAAATCATGATGGAAGATGTCCGGCCATTTGAACGTATGATTCGTTATGGCATGGCAGCAATTATGCCGGCACATGTTGTTTATTCGCAGGTAGATGATAAACCCGCAGGGTATTCTTCTATCTGGTTACAGGACATTCTAAGACATCAGCTCGGTTTTCAGGGTGTTATTTTTAGTGATGATCTTTCTATGGAAGCGGCTGGTATTGTTGGTAATTTTGCTGATAGAGCCAAAACAGCATTATCTGCAGGTTGTGATATGGTACTTGTTTGTAATCATCCTGAAGCTGCAGCTCAGGTTCTTGAAAGTCTGGAAGATTATTCTAATCCTGCTTCACAAACAAGATTAATTAGAATGCATGGGCGCCATTTGGTAGATCGTATGCAATTACAGGCTTCAACAGAATGGCAACAAACGGTTCAGTTAATTGAGAAAATTGATGAAAATCCCTGGCTTGAAATGGATGTCTGATAATTTTTCTGGAAAATGAAATGAGTTTTGATGAGCTGATTAATAAATTAAATTTCTTTGATAGTGAGCATGCCTGGATTTCACAGGTATTTATTGTTGTACTGGTATCACTAATTTTAGATTTTGTACAAAAAATTATTTTAAATAAACTGCATATAAAACTGGAGTCAACAAAAAATCGCTGGGATGACATATTCATTGTTTCTGCGAAAAAGCCACTGAGTTACCTTATCTGGTTAATTGGTATTACATTAGCGGCTGAAATAGTCCAGCACCAAAGTGATGCTGCCATATTTTCAATTATTACACCCATTCGAGAAATTGGTGTGATTTTGATTATTATGCTGTTTCTTCTTAAGCTTGTGCAAGGTGCTCAGGATATTTTTATTGAAAGCGAGACTAAAACAGGTGAAAAGGATTTTGATAGGCACACAGTAGAAGCTATAGCTAAATTGTTTCGCGCTTCGATACTTATCACCGGTGCATTAGTGATGTTACAGACATTGGGATACAGTATTTCTGGCGTGTTGGCATTTGGTGGTATTGGTGGTGTTGCTGTTGGTTTTGCCGCCAAAGATATGTTGGCTAACTTTTTTGGTGGACTAATGATTTACCTGGAGAGGCCATTTAAAATTGGAGACTGGATTCGCTCAAATGACAGAGATATAGAGGGTACGGTTGAACATATTGGTTGGCGGCTTACGCGTATTCGGACTTTTGATAAACGTCCTCTGTATGTGCCAAATTCCGTGTTCTCAAATATAGCGGTTGAAAATCCTTCGAGAATGACTAATCGACGTATATATGAAACCATTGGTATTCGATATGGCGATGCACATAAAATGGAAAATATAGTTTCACAAGTAAAACAGATGTTACTTAGTCACCCAGAAATAGATACTCAACAAACATTAATTGTTAATTTTAATAAGTTTGCTTCTTCATCTGTTGATTTCTTTATTTACACTTTTACCAAAACTACTGACTGGATAGCGTTTCATGAAATTAAACAGGATGTTTTGCTTAAAATTATGAGTATAATTGAGTCTAATAATGCGGAAATAGCATTTCCGACCTCGACACTGCATGTGCAGACTATGCCTAAAGTTACTGATCCGGAGATACATTAATGGCAGATAAATTGCTTGTGGTTATGGCAAATACAGATTTATCCAATGCGGCTGAACTTGTGCCTCCTTTACTACAGGCAACTGTCGCTGCGGCTATGGAGTATGAGGTCGAAATATTGCTAACAGGAAAGGCAGGGCGCCTGGCTATGAAAGGTGTTGCTGAAGAACTGGTTTTTATGGAGTCAGATAAAAAAACTGTATACGATCATATTAAACAGGCTAAAGCAGCTGGTGTTGTATTTAAAGTTTGTACGCCTGCCTTAAAGTTATGGGGTGATGATTTGATACCAGAAATTAACGAAACTGTGGGTGGTGCCTATATCATCAGTGAAGCGATGAATGATGGTGTTGTTACCTTTACATATTAAATTACTATGATTACTTTAAAAAAAGCTCAGTCTGTTCTTGATAATGCTTCTTTAATATATGATGCAACGAGTATATCAAACGCTATCGATAAAATGGCCAGTGACATAGAGGCCGAAGTTTTAAAAACTAATGATGATCCTTTGCCGGTTATTGTTATCAGTGTAATGAATGGTGGCCTAATTCTGGCAGGTCATTTATTAACCCGGTTAAATATTCCTGTGCATGTCGATTTTATTCATGCCACGCGTTATAGAAATCAGACCAGTGGTGGTGATCTTGAATGGAAGGTTGAACCTCATCAATCGATTAATAACCGGCGTGTACTGATTGTCGATGATATTCTTGATGAAGGATTTACACTTGATGAAATCGTAAACTATTGCAGATCTCAGGGAGTCAGAAAAGTCTGGACAGCTGTTCTGGTGAAAAAAAATCATCCTCGTTTAAAAGCAGACATTAACAGTGACTTTGTTGGTTTAATGGTTGAAGATCGATATGTTTTTGGATTTGGCATGGATTATAAAGGTTATCATAGAAATCTTAATGCAATTTATGCAGCGAATGACTAACAAATTTACCTGATTGAGAAATACAGAATGTCTTTAATAGCAATTATTGGTGGAACGGGTTTAACACAATTAGTAAACCTGGAGATTACCCACAAAGAAATGGTTAATACACCCTATGGAGCACCCTCTGGGCCACTGACGTTTGGCAAAATTTGTGGTCTGGACGTGGTCTTTCTTGCCCGCCATGGTTACCGACATACAATTCCGCCACACATGGTTAACTACCGTGCTAATTTATGGGCATTAAAAGAGGCAGGGGCAAATAAAATTATTGCAGTCGCCGCTGTCGGTGGTATTACGCCTGAAATGAAACCGGAGGCCATAGTTATTCCGGACCAGATAATTGATTATACTCATAGTCGTGCACAAACCTTCTTTGAGAGCGATCTCAGCTTTGTCACTCATATTGATTTTAGTTACCCCTATAACGATGAATTAAGGCAGATTTTGCTAAAAAGTGCTGATCAGCTTGATATTGCGGCGGTTGATGGAGGGGTATATGCCGCTACGCAGGGTCCCAGACTGGAAACCTCAGCCGAAATAAATAAACTTGAGCGTGATGGTTGTGACATTGTGGGTATGACCGGAATGCCTGAAGCAGCGCTGGCCAGAGAGCTGGAGCTTGACTATGCGGCCTGTGCACTGGTTGTTAACTGGGCGGCAGGGCGTAATAATGGCCATGAAATCAGCTTGACTGAGATGGAAAAATGCCTGGAAGCCGGAATGGCACGTGTTCGGCATCTGCTGGAACTGGCATTACCGATGATCTGTAACCAGTGATGCACCTCAAACATTGTTAATTTTTTCTGCAAGATTGATGGCGATGTTATAAAATACCGCCGCATTTTCAATTATTTAGGTTCATTTATGTCACGTACAGATTCCATGCCGGAAGTTCAGGGTTTTCAGAAGATTATTCGGGCATTACGCTACCATGAAGCTTCACGCCAGTGGTTTGCTATCATATTCGTTTTGCTGGTCAGTTATTTTGGAAGTACCTCAGAAATATTGTTTCTCACTGGCTCCATTATCGCAGTAATCGGCATTATCATTCGTCTATGGGCTTCCGGTTATGTAATGAAAAATAAAGTGTTATCGACCACAGGTCCTTATGCCTATGTTAGGCATCCTTTGTATGTCGGTAATATTCTTTTATTAGCTGGTTTCTCGATAGCATCAGGTTTGTGGTGGTCATATCTGCTTATGGCTGGGTTGCTATGGTTTTATTATCCGCCTACCATCTCATATGAAGATAATAAATTACACGGTTTATTTGGTGAAGAATGGGAAAACTGGAGTAAAGATGTAAAAGCACTAATCCCAACATTTCCAGGTAAAGCCGGTAGTCTCAAAAGTGAATGGTCACTGAAGAAAAGCTTCATTCAGAATGGTGAGCCAGTAATCGTAGCTTATCTGATCTGGTGTTTATATCTGTTATATACAAATTAATATTTTACTAGATGGCTCAACAACTGCCAGAAGGTATTAACGAAAATGAACTTGCTCAATGGATTGAGTCAAGTCTCGCTGAAAGCAAAAATTTCCTTTCCAGTGGTTTACAGGGTCAGACCCTGATCTATAAAAAAATGCATCCTGCGCTGGTAATTAAAGTTCCTCACGGTAAGGGGCTAATGTACTTGCTTAATAAACGTATGCTTAAACACGAGCATGATGTTTATCTTAAGTTAAACGGCTTTGCAGGTTCACCTAAATGTTACGGTATGGTTGCTAATAAATATCTTGCGCTTGAATATATTGAGGGTAAGCCCATTAGAAATCTTCGTCCAGTAGATGAAGATAATTATTTTAAATCGTTACTTGAATATATTAAACAGTTGCATACTTATGATGTAGCGCATATGGATTTAAAGAAAAGAGATAATCTCCTCGTTAGCAGTAATGATCAACCCCGTATAATAGATTTTGGTGCAGCTGTTATATATAAGCGCGGATTTCATCCATTCAATCATTTTTGGTATGGTCTGGCCAGGCAATTTGACTATAATGCCTGGTTTGTTCATAAATATCGTGATAAACCGGAAAATACTATAGAAGAGGGTGACAGGCAGTATTATAGTTATACGCTTGTTGAGCGTGTATCACGTAAAATAAAACGATTTTATAAAGATCGATTACGTTACGTCTTTAAATCAAGGCGTTAATATTATTGGTGTTAATTGTATGCTTATGAAAATAAGCAATTTACTAACATGCGTCATAGTATTTTCTTATATTAATATTTATTATCGGTTGTTTGTAGGATTTTCTTCTTATTTAAAAAATAAGGTATAAATACAGACTAGATAATTATATGAAGACATTTAAAACACTAATTCCTGTTTTGTTTCTGATAGCATTGTCATTTTATGGTTATTATAAATATGTTCAATTCCCTTCAGTTATTATAAACGGGATTGTTTTCTTACCTGTTTTTCTAGCTGTACTTGTTGTTGGTCTGGCTATTCATTTTAATCGTAGTTCGGTTTTCTTTTATGCAGTGACTATCATAATAGCTAACCTCGTGCTTGGGCTGAGCCTGGCCAGTACCGAATTAAGCTATGCATTATTGTCTATTTTTCTGCCATTATTAATTCCTGTTATAACAATGTTGCCTGAAAGAGGAATAATAAGTGCCAGGGCTATACCCGCATATACAGTATTTTTAATCGCTATTCTATTTTCTGTTGTAGTGATAATGACTTCAGCAGAATGGGCTAATTATATTTTTCTGACGAACTGGTTACCACCTCGTTATTTTGACTGGACACATCAATCACAAACTGTTCTGATCATTTCATTTTTAGCCACTATTTATATGATTGTGCTTTATTTTCTCAGGCCTTCTCCTCATGTTGCTTCTGGATTAGGAATTATGATCATGCTGATTGTTCAGTTACATTCTGGTCATGTTAGTAGAAGTCTTAATATATTTAGCAGTATCGCATTTTTCATGTGCCTTTATGCTGTTATGCAGGAGTCCTGGCGTATGGCATATCTTGATGAGTTAACTGAGTTACCATCAAGAAGAGCTTTGCGTGAAAAGTTTCAAAAAATAAGTGGTTTATATGCTGTTGCTATGCTGGATGTGGATCATTTTAAGAAATTCAATGATACATATGGTCATGATACTGGTGATGCGGTATTGCGTATGATCGCCACCAAATTGAAGAAGGTTACCGGTGGTGGTTCGTATTATCGATATGGTGGCGAAGAATTTACTATCGTCTTTAACGGAAAAAGTACCAATGAAGCAAGGCTCCATCTTGAAAATCTGCGTGAATTAATTGCAACTACACCTTTTGTTATTAATCGTGCCAGTAGACGAATAAATGATAGAAAAGAAAAAAACAAAAAAAATAAATCCGTGGTGGTTACTGTTTCAATTGGCATGGCAGATTCAACTAAAGGCTCTTCATCTCCATGGGATGTAATGAAGTCCGCGGATAAAGCATTGTATCGTGCAAAAGAAAAAGGTCGAAATTGCCTTTCCGAATGAATTCTTCAAAGTCCCTACTACTCTGAATTTTTTAATTCACTGTGTCTAGATCGATTTAACCTTATTTTTTATCTTACTATTCAAGCGACGTCAGCGTGAAGTAAGAATATTGTTATTAATAATTAGTATTATTTATGTGGATATAAAAATATACTTGTATTTTGAGTTTTTGACTATAATATTTATGTCGGTGAAAGCTGAATTGTTTGTAGATTAATTACATATTTTACGTAAGGTAATTAATCTGTGTGCTACGCCCCCCCATGCATGAATAGGAGAAATGTTTATGATGCTTGAAATTAGTGGCAGGAAAGTTGAGACCAATACACAGGGTTTCTTGTGTAATATTGATGAATGGAGTGAATCTTATACTGAAAAAATGGCGGAACAGGATGGTATAAAATTATACAATGACCATTGGGAATTGATTTTGTATTTCAGGGAGTATTACTATGAAACACAAAAGATACCGACAATGCATAAGGTAGTACGCGAATTAGGTAAAAAAAATGTGCATTTTCATGATCAAAAGGAATATGAAAAACACATTTATAAACTTTTTCCAAGAGACGCTGCACATGAAGTATGTAAACTGGCCGGTCTTCCTATGCCACAACCTGACGATTAATTAACAGGGCTAATACAATTAAAAAAACCCGGCTTGTTCTATGCCGGGTTTTTTTTAGTATTATTTAAGGGATTGGTTTTAATTCTTTTTCTTGAGCAGTTGCTTTAACAAAACCATATTTTTCATAAATGTTTTGCGCCTGGTCAGATACCAGGTATGAAAGGTAGCTTTGAGCATTGGATTGATTACGGCCGGTTTTTAATATGCCTATTGCATAGCCAACTTTATCAGACATATTGTAAGGTGCTTCGATAGCAACACCTTCAATAGCTCGATTCTCTGATTGCGCATGTTTAACTTCGGTTGTCCAGACAATGCCTACATCTGCAAGATTATTTTCTATACGATGTGGTGTTTCTCTATGATGGCGAGCGGTAAACCAGGTCTTATCTTTAATTGCCCAGCAACTTTTGCATTTTTGGTCATTAGTAACTTTTTCATATAGGCCGAGCTGTTTCAGCATTTCCATGCCATAAAATTTGAATATGCCTTCTGTTAATGGGTTTGGGTGCGATTGCACAAGATCATCACGACCTAGATCCATAGCGCCTTTAATATTTTTAGGGTTTCCTTTTGCAACCATCAATTCCAGTTTGTTGTGAATATAGATAAGATAATCATCCATTTGATTTTTAGATTTCAATGTTTTTAAATGACCTAGATTAACACTGGCAAATAGATCAGGGTTTTGAGCTGTTTTCTGACCATTAATTTCACCTTGTTTGAGGATCTGACCTTTTAGAATTTGGCCTGGAGGAATAGTTTCAACATAGACTGTTTTGATATGTTTGTTATTGATCAGGAAATCCTTAATTAATTCTTCCATCACCATAAACTGATTACCAGCCAGGTACATGACCAGGTCTGCCGTGTAAGAATCGCCTATTTTCCCATAATCAATTTCACCATTACTATGAAAAGTCCGGTAATCATGTCCTTGACCGGCGTCATTATCAGCCGCGTACAGCTGTGTTTGAGTCATAGCAAGAAAGAATGTAACCAGAAGGATTTGACGAATTGATTTAATCATTTTTTGGCCTCCATGAACCATTAAATTAGTTTTCTGGTTTAATGCCAGAAAATTTAGCAGATACTCCAGATATAGATGCACTAACAGTGCTATTTATTCCATTAAACTAATTTTATTTGTGTAATGATATGTGGCTTGATATGTAAAAAACGGTATATGGAGCCGGGTGTTTATGCAAGAGGGAGTTCGAACCAGAAAATACTGCCAGATGCCGGTTCGCTTTCGACGCCAATAGAACCATTCATTGCTTCAATTAACTGTTTGCTTATATGCAAACCAACGCCGATTCCTGAAATAGTGCCCTGTTTCTGATCTAGTCGTTCAAAAGGGGTGAACATGAGTGATAGATTCTCTTTGGATATACCAAGACCAGTATCTTTAATTTCGATTCGTAATTTATTATCTGATTTGATAAAACAGCTAACTATAACACGTCCATGTTCTCTGTTGAATTTTACAGCATTGGTTATAAGATTAATTAAAACCTGACGAAAACATTGTTCATCAGCTTTTACCATCAATGTTGTGTCTGTAATTGTGTTATCTATGGTTATCTGATTTATATTGACCATGGTGGTTAGAATTCGAGTAATGCATTCTCGACTTATATTGGCTACGCAAAGTGATTGAGTATTTATATTTTGTATTTTGCTTTCAATATGTGAAAGGCTGAGAGCTTGATTAATTATATCCAGTAAATGGTTGCCGGCATCAAGAATATATCCTGACCACTCCTGTCGTTCAGATGAATTTGGTGTAACTTGCATTTCCATTAACTGGGAAAATCCAAGGATGGCATTCAGTGGGGTGCGCAATTCGTGACTCATGATTTCCAGAAACTGGCTTTTTGCCTGATTTGCATTTTCTGCTTTTATGGTAGCTTTTAAAAGGTTTTGCTGTGACTCTTTTAGTTGTTTTGCCATTCTGTTAAACGCAATTGCTAATAGTCCAAGTTCGTCTTCTATTTTCACATCAATTGATGTATCAAAGTTGCCTTTTCCAATTTCGATTGATGTTTTCTTTAGATTATTTATAGGAATAGAGATACTGCGTACGATTAGAAATGATAGTAGTGCTATTAATATTAATGATATAGCTATTGCTAAAATAGTCGCATTATTGGCATTCGAAATAATCTGATTAACGGAATTTTTCTTTTCTTCCACTTCTTCTTCTTCTATTTCAATTAATTCACTAAACAGGAGAAATGCCTGGTTCTGAAATTCGTTTATTTCCTGGAGGATTTCATTCTTATTATTTGAGTCGGTGGTTTCGGTGGTGAGTATTTTATTTACAAAAGCGTTTTGATTGTTAAAGATGCTGTATTTAGTTATCCATTTTTCCATATTAGGTGCGCAAGGTTCATCTGCGGCTTTTGCTGTATTATAAGCGTCTTTATAGTTGGCTAGTTCAGCGTCAATTTTTGTAAGTAGAGTCTGAATTTCATTTTTACTAACACTTTCTTGTGATCTTATGTAATTGGTTAGTTTAGATGATAGATAGGCATGATATGATGACATTTTTTCACCTGCTCTAAGTGCTAGCAGGGGGTCTTTGTGTAAATAATTAAAGGCATGACCAATACTGTTTAGATTGTTGACGCCAATATAGCCGATAATTGTCATAGCTATACCGAATATCATGCATAAAATTAATAATTTATGACTGATTTTAATATTCATAAAATTAACATGGTAAGGTGTTCACCTGGTAACCATTAGCATTGCCCGATTGTTATTGTGGTTTATAATTGAATCATGTTCAGGTCATTTTTAGAGTATAGTGCTGGATGCTTTATACGGCAAATGAAGTCACTATTGGTTATTTTTTTATAAAGCCTATAGTGTTTTGAGAATACTACTCGCTACTTCTAGATAACCTTTTCTGGCAAATAAAAATTGTAATCGATTGCCACCACATTGCCTCCAGAGGACTGCTGAACGGATTCCTGAGAGTAATAAGGCACGTATTTTATTGGCATTACTGGTTTGATTTAAATATCCTTGTTCTCCATCAACCAGGATGCGAGGAGTTAAGGTGCTTATTGTCTCCTGATAAAGTCCGGCCAGGCTGGCAATGATGTTTTCATGGGTTAAACTGAAAAAATCCATTTTATCCTGTGTTGTTTTAAGGCTGTCAGCAATCTTATTAAGCATGGTTTTATTTTTGCTTAATTTTCTTTCCAGATGGATCATGCCTAGAACATAGCGGGTTATTTCCATGTCTTCTTTAGTATTACTACCGGATAGTTGTTTTTTTAATGATCTGAGACCGATAGATATATCTGCAGGGCTACCGTAGATGTCAAGTACATTATTGCTATCAAATTTAAACAGAGTCTCCAGGCTGATTTCCATAGCTGCGCTTGAAGCAGAACCTGTTCGGGCAATCTGCTGTACCATGCTGGCAACCTGAAAAATGCCTGCGAGGGCAAGGGTTCTATCTTGTTTTGAGTATTTCATATTTAGTCGTTGTACATTTTGTCAATGACTCCACCACCAAGACAAATGTCATTATCATAAAAAACAATGGATTGTCCGGGTGTGATAGCTCTTTGTGGTTGCTCGAATTTAACTTTAACTGTTCTGTTATCAAGTTCCAATATTTCGCAGGCCTGATCCGGCTGGCGATAGCGTACTTTTGCTGCGTATTTAAAAGATGGCTCTGGCGGTTTCCCGCTGACCCAGTCTAACTGACTGGCGTTAAGGTATTGATGAAATAGCTGTGGGTGATTCTCACCCTGACCAACAATTAAAATATTATTTTCAAGATCTTTGGCAAGGCTGTACCAGGCTTCTTCGTCTGTTCCTTTTACTCCACCTATGCCAAGTCCTTTTCTTTGGCCTAGTGTGTAGTACATTAAACCATGGTGTTTACCAATGACTTTTCCATCAGTGGTCTGTATTTCTCCAGGTTGAGCAGGAAGATATTGCTGGAGAAAATCCTTGAATTTTCTTTCCCCTATAAAACAGATTCCTGTACTGTCTTTTTTGGCATGGTTGACAAAATTAGCCTGTTCAGCCAGTAATCGAACCTCTTCTTTTTCAAGTAGACCGACTGGAAAAAGACTGTGTTTTAATTGATGTTGACCAAGCGTATATAAAAAATAACTCTGATCTTTATTGCTGTCAGTGCCTTTTAATAAATAATAATGATCATTAATATTTTCTACACGTACATAATGACCGGTTGCAATATAATCCGCCCCCATTTGCAGTGCATAATCGAGGAAAGCCTTAAATTTTATTTCTTTATTACAAAGAATATCAGGGTTTGGCGTTCTTCCCGCACTATATTCATCAAGAAAGTGTTTAAATACACGATCCCAGTATTGGTCTGAAAAATTTACGCTATGTAATTTTATGTTTAATTGATCGCATACTTTCCTGGCATCATCCAGATCTATCGCGGCTGCACAATAATCATCGTCGTCATCCTGTTCCCAGTTTTTCATGAACAGGCCTTCAACCTGGTAACCCAGTTCAATGAGTTTTAATGCAGCTACTGATGAGTCAACACCACCTGACATGCCAACAATGACGCGTTTATTTGAAATCATATTTTTCAGTTACTGTGTGCCAAATATTGGCAGGAGTTTATTAATTTCATCGCCAATGCGTTTCATGGATTTTTCATTTTTCCACTGTTTATAGGGAGAGACTTTCGGTGGTGAACCAAACTCGGTACTGGTTGGGTCGATAATATAGATTTCGCCTGTTTTCTCTGATTGTAGTGCAATAGCTGATTCATTATTGATTAGCCAGACTGTCCGTTTCTGGCTGTTACGTAATAGATGTCTATGTATGAAACCATTGTCAAGAAAGAGTATTAATGCTTTTCTTGCGTTAAATGTTTCATCTTTATTTGTGAAGGTTATGTCAATATTCTGGTTGCTTTCAGTATTAGAGTTTTGATCTGTTTTAGGTGTTAGCTGGTTAATAATGTCTTTTTCAATAAATACGAGCGCACTGGCTATATTGTTGAGTTCATGTTGATCAGTTTCTGCTTTTTCTCTAAATATTGCAATTACTTCGTTCCATGCCTGATCAGAAATTTGTATCATTTGTTGTTTATCACAGTTAGACATGCAGATCATAATCTGTGGACTCGCAAAGATTATATTGCTTGTAAGAATTAGACATAAACTCATTAAAGTTCGCATGTTCTATATATCAACCAGTAAGTCAATTGGGTAGCGCTTTCCTGATAAATAATCATCTATACAACGTATCACCATTGGACTGCGTAATTTATCCGGTTGTGCGATTAGCTCATCTCGGGTCATCCATACGGCGCGAAGAATGCCTTTGTCCAGTTTCTGATCTGGTCTATGGTCATCACAATGTCCGCAGAATGCGACACGAACAAATGTCCTATTCGTCTCAGGTTGTTTCCAGCGATACAAGCCAGTGATAGCTTCGGGATGTAATCGCCAGGCGGTTTCTTCTCGGGTTTCCCGAATTACTGCATCTAAAAAGCTTTCATCAGGGTCCAGATGTCCTGCCGGTTGATTAAAAACAATTTGTCCATCGCTTTTTTCTTCGACTACTAAAAAATGATTATCACGTTCAATAATAGCGGCAACGGTTGCGTGAGGTTTCCAGATCATAGAAAATTAATCTTTCTTAAGTTTCTGTCTAAGTTTTTTATTTTCTAAATAGCGGATGATTGATAGACGCCATAGTAATCGTACACCAATAAATCCCAGAAATGAGCTGATAATCGCTAACGAGAAGCATCCGGTTAAAAATGGTTTCCAGATGGCAAGCATCTCAGTTTTGAGCCATTCCACTGAAAGTTCGATCTGAATATCCATCTCGGGCACGCCAATTATCCAGACCCCCAGTTTATAGGCAAAATAAAACATCGGAGGCATTGTCAATGGATTAGTAATCCAGACCAGAGTAACGGAAATCGGTAAATTACTGCGGACAATAATTGCCATTCCGGCAGCCAGACCCATTTGAAAAGGAACCGGTACCCACATAAAAAAACAGCCAACAGCAAACGCGCTGGCTATTGAGCGTCTATTTAGATGCCAAAGGTTTGGTTCATGTAATAATGTACCAAATATTTTTATTGATTTATGATCACGGATCTTATGCGGATCGGGTAAGAATTTGCGAATAAATTTTTTAGGCATAATTCTGAGGTAAATGAATCTACATTCCTGATACTGTTGTAACTATTTAAAGTATAGCCAAGTTCTAATTATCTATGTTTAAGCTTCGCTATACAAATGAAAAGGACTTTTCATATGAGAATAGGGATATCCAGTTATGCACTGGCCTTACTCACAGGCATCTGCATGATGCAGTTTTTAACCAGCTTGCCCGATATCCGCTGGATTACGCTATTTCCGCTCTGCCTGTTATTACTTATGTCCCGCTTACCCGTTAAATGGGTTGCCATCTCTCTGGCCGGTTTCTTATGGGCCTTGCTACAGGCACATCTGTATTTTAATGCCGTTTTAGCAGAATCCATAGCAGGTGATGACTTCTGGATCGATGGCATCATTACCGATATTCCAGAACGACAGGGTCGTGTCCAGCGGTTTAATTTCCGTATTGCCCAAGGATCGCTATCAGGTAGTCCTAACACAAAAAATCTCCGTTTGAGTTGGTACGACAGTGAGCATTTACTTAAAGCTGGCGAGAAGTGGCATCTACGGGTCAGGCTAAAGCCACCCCATGGATTTATGAATCCGGGTGGTTTTGATTACGAGCGCTGGCTCTATCAGCAGGGAATTCATGCAACCGGTTATGTCCGAGTGCACGTCAATAATAAAAAACATGCCACAGCATCACCCCTGGATATAAATGTTTATCGTCAATATCTGGCTGATCTGTTATCAGAAAATAACGATCGAGGATTTAATGACCTGATGGCTGCATTATCTGTTGGTGATAAATCGACCTTTTCAGATCAGCACTGGCAGGTACTGAAACTGACCGGTACCAGTCATTTAATGGCCATTTCCGGGTTACATATCGGTCTGGTCGCCGGCCTGGTCTTCTGGGTGACCAGACGAATATGCGCTCTGGGCTTGATTACCAGAGTGTCCTGTATTCATTGGGCTGCCATTGTTTCGCTGCTGGCCGCCTTTGCCTATGCGCTGTTTGCCGGATTTGCGATTCCAACCCAACGAGCCCTGATTATGTTATCAGTGGTCATGGGTGGCGTCTTCTTTAAACGACAGATAAGGCCTGCCAGTGGTCTGTCTCTGGCGTTGATTGCTGTTATATTGTTTGATCCTGTATCGGTTTTATCCGTTGGTTTCTGGTTCTCATTCCTGGCGGTGGCGGTTATTGCCTATAGTTTTTCAGGACGCATAAGCCTGCCGGGTATCCTGGTTCAGTGGGGGCGTTTACAGTGGGTACTGGCCGTTGCTCTATTGCCACTGAGCCTGTTGGCCTTTCAGCAAGGATCAATCATAGCGCCAGTGGCCAATTTTCTTCTCGTCCCCTGGGTGAGTTTTCTGGTAGTGCCGCTGGTGCTCATGGCGGCTCTGGTCACGCCTGTGTCTTTGTCACTGGCCAATGGATTATTTGATCTTGCTGATGGGGCCTTATCACTGGTCTGGCCTGTCATCGAATACCTGTCTGAATTACCCATTGCCAGCTGGCAAACCTCTCAGCCTGAGGGATTGCCCGTCATTCTGTCCCTGTTTGGCATAATTCTGATGCTGGCACCGAAAGGCCTGCCATTCAGGCTGCTGGGTCTCATTATGTTGATTCCTGTTCTTGGCCCGAATCAGAATAGAATAGATCAGGGGGATTTTGAATTGACCCTGCTGGACGTTGGCCAGGGTTTATCTGTTTATATACAGACTCATCAGCACAACCTGGTGTTTGATGCCGGGGCCCGGTTCAGCCCAGGTTTTGATATCGGTGATAAAGTTGTGGTGCCATTTTTAAAGGCAATGGGTATGTCTAAGCTGGACAGGCTGGTAATCAGTCATGGGGATAATGATCACATTGGCGGGGCAGAGTCCATTCTCCGGCAAATTACTGTACATCAGCTGACAGGGCAGGATATTGAGGATCTTGATCATGACACTAAAAACAACTGTCAACAGGGAGATAGCTGGCAATGGGACGGGGTTGAATTCGAGTTTCTTCATCCTGATCTGTTGAGTAACCATCAGCGACGCAATAATAAAGCCTGTGTGTTGCGAATCAGCTCAAGGGCTGGCAGCTTGTTGATTACCTCAGACATAGAAAAAGTAGCTGAACAGAGGCTGGTGAGAGATTTTTCGATGAAACTGAAGTCGGACGTATTAATCGTGCCCCATCACGGCAGTAAAACCTCGTCAACGGATCAGTTTATTAGCTCAGTTGCGCCTCGTTATGCACTGGTATCAGCCGGCTACAGAAATCGTTTTAAACATCCAAAGCAGGCCATAATTGAGCGTTATCATCGTAATAATCTCAGTTTGCTGAATACCGCAGATCTGGGAGCCATTAAAATAGACTTTAATTATGCAAATGGACTCTCATTTCCGCAATCATATCGAAAACAGTCAGGTTTCTACTGGAATCAGCATTGATTTTGCTGAAAATTTGAACACCTAAACTGTTAAATTCATGGCTTCGATAAAGTGCGGAAATACAGTATCATGTGTGCCATTACTAAATCACCAAAGGGCTGACAACAGTGTTTGAAATGGTAAAAGCAGGGGGATGGTTAATGTTCCCCATTATTGCCTGTTCGATTATCGCATTTGGCATCATTCTCGAACGTTTCTGGAGTTTACAGAATAAAAAAGTGATTCCAAAACATCTTGTGGCCACGATTTGGCACTGGGTTAAGGAAGGTCAGCTTGAGCATTCGAAAATTGAAGCTTTAAGTAAGCAATCAGCATTGGGTAAAATTTTAGCCACAGGATTAAATAATCGTCATCTGGAAAGAGAACGCATTAAAGAAAGTATTGAAGAAACTGGCCGCCAGGTCGTTCACGAGCTGGAACGTTTTTTAAATACCCTGGGAACCATTGCATCTATTTCACCTTTATTAGGATTGCTAGGTACGGTTATCGGTATGATTAAGGTCTTTAATGCCATTACCAGTTCAGGTGTTGGTGATGCTGCGCCACTTGCAGGTGGCATCTCACAGGCGTTGATTACCACGGCTGCAGGGTTATCTGTTGCTATTATTGCGCTTATGTTTCATCGCTATTTTCGAGGTCGAGTGGATGAAATAGTCGTTAAGATGGAAGAAGAGGCTATCAAGATGGTTGATGTGTTACACAATAATCGTCAAGCAAATGCCTCAGCGAGCAAAGCGGAGAAAGCAGCTTGAATTTAAAACCTGATCGCCGTGACGATATCGATCTTAATTTAACACCATTGATTGATGTTGTTTTTCTATTGCTTATTTTCTTTATGGTATCGACCACATTTGAAAAACAGTCAAAGCTCAAAATAATGTTACCTGAGGCAACTGCTGCCGCTGAAGAAAGAACAGATAATCCGATTACTATTGGTATCGATGCCAGTGGCCGATACTTTATTAATGATCGCCAGCTGGTCAATACACAGGCAAAAACACTGAAGCTGGCGCTGATGAAAATCGTTGCGGATAAAAAAGATGTTTCGTTAGTCATTAGAGCGGACGCTAAAACACCTCATGAATCTGTCGTAAAAGCAATGGATGTTGCTGCCCAACTAAATCTTACTCAGATGTCAATTGCAACACTGGATAATCAGTCTGAATAATCAATCAATGAAAGAGTCACCATCACATTTAAAAGTAACCTATCGTCGCCTGGTTTCTTATACATTTAATTACTGGAAAGTTTTTCTATTAGCTATCGGTGGCATGATTCTGGTGGCATTGTCTCAACCGGGATTTGCGGCTTTGATGGAGCCAATGCTTGATGGCAGTTTTGTTAATAAAGATCCTGTTGCTATTAAATGGATTCCAGTTGCTATTATCGGGGTGTTTTTTGTTCGTGCTATTGGTGGATTCGCTTCTGATTATGGTATGGCCTGGGTGGGCCGTATGGTAATAAGAGATTTGCGTGAGGCCATGTTCCAGAAACTCATGTCATTACCAGGCAACTATTATGATAGTAGTTCAACCGGTAATACAATTTCAAAATTTACCTATGATGTTGAACAGGTTTCTCAGGCGGCAACCAATGCCATTACTATTTTAATTCGCGATGTGATAATGGTTGTCAGCTTACTTGCCTATATGTTTTATTTAATTCCGGTTTTAGCTGCCGTGTTTCTTTTAATTGGGCCATTTATTGCACTTTTAATAGCGCTGGTTTCAAAACGTTTTCGAAAAGTCAGTCAACGTATACAGCAATCCATGGGTAAGGTAACTCATGTGGTTGAAGAAGCGATTCAGGCGCAGCGAGTGGTTAAAATATTTGGCGGCCAACAATATGAAACCGTTCAGTTCAATGCATCCAATGAAATTAATTGTAGACAACAGATGAGGCTTGTCGCTACCACTAGCATTAGCACGCCTGTGATTCAGATCATCGTTGCGTTTGCGCTGGCGGGTATTATTTATATGGCTACCATGGAAGGAATGCGAGATGAAATTACAGTGGGTGTCTTTATGGCATTTATGTCATCTATGATGATGTTATTTGCGCCTGTAAAACGATTAACCAATGTAAATGCAATCTTACAAAAAGGTATTGCAGCTGCTGAAAGTATTTTCATTTTTCTTGATGCCGAGAATGAACATGATAATGGGGAGTATGAAGTTAATCGTGTTACAGGCAATATTGTTTTTAATGATATCAATTTCAGGTATGCATCTAATCCTGATCGATTTGTTCTGAAATCAATTAATCTGAATATACAGGCAGGAAAAACTATTGCTTTTGTTGGTCGTTCGGGTAGTGGAAAGTCAACATTAGTTAATCTGCTGCCGCGATTATATGATTCATATGAAGGTGAAATTCGGATAGATGATCATGATATTCGTGATTATAAACTGAAGTCATTACGTAATCAGATTGCCTATGTGGGACAGGAAATTGTCCTTTTTAATGATACAGTAGAACATAATATCGCTTATGGCAGTTTACATAATTATTCGGAACAGGATGTCATAAAGGCGGCGCAATCTGCACATGCTTATGAATTTATAAAACAGATGGCCAATGGATTGCAGACCATCGTAGGAGAAAAAGGTGTTTTATTATCAGGTGGTCAGCGGCAACGCATAGCAATTGCCCGTGCACTGCTAAAAGATTCACCCATTCTGATACTTGATGAGGCAACCTCGGCTTTAGACACAGAATCTGAACGTCATATACAGGCAGCACTCGAAGAGTTAATTAAAAATCGTACAACCCTTGTTATTGCGCATCGCTTATCTACCATTGAAAATGCTGATCTTATTGTGGTTATGGATGAAGGTAGAATTGTTGAAACAGGTACGCATAAGGAATTACTGGCTCAGGGCGGTCATTACTCTTCATTACATCAAATGCAATTTGCAGAAGCCGGTTAGAATGCGAATAGAAAATGAAACGTCTCGATGATTATTGGTATAACCAGAATCCTGTTGCCTGGATTTTGTATCCTGTATCAGTCATCTTTTGCTTAATCGCCACCTTAAGAAAATTTCTTTATAAGATTCATTTTTTCAAATCACCCGATATTCCAGTACCTGTTGTTATTGTCGGTAATATTTCAATAGGTGGTACAGGTAAAACCCCTTTATTAATAGCTTTATGTAAACAGCTGCAGGAGTTGGGATTTAAACCGGGTATTATCAGTCGGGGCTATGGCGGTCAGGCCAGATCATGGCCGCAAAAAGTGAGCATCGATAGTCCGGCACTAGAGGTGGGTGATGAGCCTGTGCTGATCGTACGAAATACACATTGCCCTGTGGTGGTGGGGCCTGACAGAGTCAAAGATATTGAGTTATTACTGGCCGATAATGACTGTAATATTATTCTGGCCGATGATGGTCTGCAGCATTATCGTTTACACCGTGACATTGAAATTGCCGTTATTGATGCCAGTCGCCTGACAGGTAATGGTTTTTGTTTACCGGCGGGGCCTTTGCGCGAACCCCGAAGCCGTCTTAGTGGTGTTGACATGGTGATTTATAATGGTGGCAAGACTGAGGCGTTATCTTTTAGTCTGCAACATGCTCAACTTATTGCCGTTTGCGATCAGCAGGATAACCTTGTGCTTGAGTCATTAAAACATAAGCAGGCTCATGCAGTTGCGGGTATCGGTAATCCAGAACGATTTTTTGACCTGCTAAAAAGTTATGATATTGATATTATTAAGCATAACTTTCCTGATCATCACATCTATACAGCAGACGAACTTCAATTTAATGATGAATTACCCGTATTAATGACAGAGAAAGATGCGGTAAAATGTACGCAACTCGGTCTTGCAAACAGCTGGTATCTACCTGTCACTGCGGTGTTATCAGAGGCTGCCAGTTCACAATTCAATAAGTTAATCAAGCAGGTCTGTGATGGATAAGAAATTACTCGAAATACTCGTTTGTCCTATATGTAAAGGCAAGTTGGCTCATGATAAAAAAGCCAGTGAATTAATCTGCGAAACAGATGCACTGGCATTTCCTGTGCGTGATGGCATTCCTGTCATGTTAGAAGATGAAGCTCGTAAAATAGATTCGACTACTCAAAAATAGAACTTATGTCACTTGAATTTAAAGTAGTAATACCGGCGCGTTATGCTTCGACACGATTCGAAGGTAAACCCCTGGCTGATATTTGTGGTAAGCCTATGCTGCAATATGTCTATGCATGTGCTATCAAGGCTGGTGCCGAGCAGGTGATCATCGCGACTGATGATGAACGTATAAAAAGTGTTGCCGAATCATTTGGGGCGGATGTTTGCATGACATCATCTGATCATGCCTCAGGTACTGATCGACTGGCAGAGGTCAGTTTACAATATCAATGGGATACTAATGATATAGTCGTTAATCTTCAGGGTGATGAACCTTTAACGCCGCCTTCAATATTAAGACAGGTTGCATTAAACCTGGCTGATCATCCAAAAGCGGGTATCGCAACATTATCGACACCGATTCAATCTGCACAGGATGTGCATGACCCTAATATTGTAAAAGTCATTACAGATGCTGAAGGATATGCGCTGTATTTTAGTCGTTCAGTTATTCCTTATAATCGTGATCTGGCTAACCAGTTAACGGATGAGCAGGCAGCCTATTATCAACGACATCTTGGTATTTATGCTTATCGGGTTAGTTTTCTACATGCGTATACAAATATGCAGTCATGCAGTCTTGAAAGGACTGAAAAACTTGAACAACTGCGTGCTTTGTATAGTGGTATTGCGATACATGTTGATGAAGCAATTGATCTTCCAGGTCCCGGTGTCGATACACCTGAAGATCTGATTGCTGTTAAAAACCTGCTAACTAATATTTAAATCGATGTCTGAACTTCAACAATTTTTTGCCAGCTGTCCTAAAGGGATAGAAGACCTGCTTTTAAATGAATTGCAATCACTTGGTGTACAGAATTCAGTTTCTGCATCCGCTGGTGTCAGTTTTCAGGGTGATCTGACCATTGCCTATAAAGTATGTTTGTGGTCACGACTAGCAAGCCGTGTGCTTCTACTGATTAAAACATTTGCGGCTAAGGATGATGATGAATTATATCGTCAGATTCAAACCGTTAAATGGTCTGATCATGTCAATATGGCAGGTACACTGGCTGTTAATTGTCATGTCAGTCATTCTGCCATAACTAACAGCCATTATGCGGCACTTAAAGTTAAAGATGCGATTGTAGATCAGTTTGTAGAACTCTTTGAACAGCGTCCATCTGTAGATCGTGACAACCCTGATATCAGAATTAATTTATATATACACCGCGACCAGGCATCTTTAAGTATCGATCTATCCGGTGAGTCCTTACATAAACGTGGCTTTAGAAAATCAAGTGTTACAGCGCCCATGAAAGAGAATCTGGCAGCCGCTGTATTAATGCGTTCAGGCTGGCCAAATGAATCTATGACGCTGGTTGATTTGATGTGTGGTTCAGGCACTATTCTGATTGAAGCCGCATTGATGGCATTAAATATTGCACCAGGTGTAGAAAGACAGCAATTCGGATTCACAACGTGGAAAGGACATGATCATGCTGCATGGCAAAGTTTACTTAGCCAGGCACAGCAACAGAAGAAACAAAGCCTTAAAACTGAAAATTTGATTATCAGGGGTTATGATCAGGATGCGTCAGCAGTTAAAGCCGCACGGCAGAATATTCAGGCAGCAGGTCTGGATAAGTATATAAAAGTTGAAATCAGAAGCATTGATGATTGTGTAAGCAACAATGATTTAAAACCAGGTCTTGTTATTGTGAATCCACCTTACGGTGAAAGACTTGGTGAAGAAAAAGAACTGGCATATTTATATGCTGAAATAGGTAATTGCTGGAAACGTTATTTTGGTGAATGGTGCGCAGCTTTATTTACTGGGAATATCAACCTGGCTACTCATGTCGGCCTGCGTTCACATAAAGACAATACACTTTATAATGGCGCTATTAAATGTAAACTTTTTCAGTATAAGTTGAGGCCGGCAAAACCAGATCATCTGATAGAAAAGGAAGAGCAGGCTGAGATACAGGCAAAACAGATGTTTGCAAACCGGCTGACGAAAAACTACAAACATTTGTCAAAATGGGCGAAAAGAAATAATATAGAGTGTTATCGTGTTTATGATGCGGATCTGCCTGAGTTTTCTGCAGCTATTGATATTTATGTTGACTGGGTACATGTGCAGGAATATGAAGCACCCGCTACAATTGATATCCGTAAAGCCAGGCAGCGTCTTAATAACATAATGTCTGTTATACCTGATGTACTTAAGATTAATGAATCACATATTATTCTTAAAACAAGGCGTCAACAAAAAGGTATAAAGCAATATGAAAAGCAGTCAGATCAGAAACATTTTCATGTGATACATGAGAATGAGCTTGAATTCTATATCAATCTTGAAGATTATCTGGATACCGGTTTATTTCTGGATCACCGCCTTACCCGTGAGATGATCAGAACCATGTCGAAAGATAAGGATGTTCTTAATTTATTTGCCTATACAGGTTCAGTATCCATTTATGCAGCAGCCGGAGGTGCTCGTTCTGTTACTACCGTGGATATGTCAAATACGTATCTGGATTGGGCCAGGAGAAACTTTAAACTAAATAGACTAAATGGTGATCACTACCATTTTATTAAAGCAGACTGTATTAAATGGTTAATCGACGAGAAAAACAGTGCTAATAAATATGATTTAATTTTTCTTGATCCACCCACATTTTCTAACTCAAAAAGCATGGAAAATAATTTTGATGTTCAAAAAGATCATGTTTTTCTGATATATTCCGCTATGAAATTATTGAATAGAAACGGTTCACTTATATTTTCTAATAATTTTAGAAAGTTCAGGCTGGATCAATCGCTTCTAAATGAGTTTGATGTTGAAGATATCAGTTTGAAAACGATTCCAGAAGATTTTAAACGCAATCAGAAAATTCATAATTGCTGGAAAATTAGTCATAAATAATTGATTGTGGCCTGATTAAATTCAGTCAGATCTCCATTGTAATTCCTGAATAAAAAAGCCACTTCTTCAGTGGCTTTTTTATTCACAGTATTATAATACCAGCAAGTCGATTGATATTTACTGCATTACCTCGGCATTTTCATTTGATTTGGCTGTTAAAAGGGTATTGATCAACTGGTCTTCGAGTTCTATGCGAGTAGCCAGTTCTTCACCCAGTTTAGACAGGTGATGAGTGAGTTGATCTTTTGAAATATCACTTAAATCGTTGCCACTATCGTATTTGTCATTAAATTCAACGGCAATTTGTGTGGTTTTCTCTATACGAGGATAGATAGAGTCTGCCAGCTTAACAATTTCATGGCGTCTTTCAACACCTTCAGAGATTCGCTGGTAAAGTTCAAAATGACCAATCGCAATATAATCGATTAGTAGCTGGCAGAATTCCTGTATCTGTTCGGGTTCAATTTCATCTGTATTTACGCTGGTCCCATCGCAACCTGCAAGATTACAGTACATTGACAGTACTTCATTGCGTTCTGCGATAAGCTGTTTGATTTCACGACGAGTTCGCGAGCGTCTGTCGTTAGAAGGTTGACGATCCGTATAATCGTTCATCAGAAACACCTTTGATCTTTATTAATTTATATTAAGGTCTTAATTTTTATAACAAAATGAGACCCTTGTTTTTATTGAATATAAATTGCCTTAATTAGGGAAATAAATCAAGAAAAAGTGACATAATCCTATTTAATTAATTGATAAGGTAATTTTAGAGATTACTCATATATCTTGCAGGATGATAAAACCTTACTCTAAGTGTTTGATATTATGACTTTTATTAACATAAGATAATCATCTTCCTGTTAATTAAAAATGTGTGCCGGGTGCTCATTCATTATGAAAAACATAAATATGCCAACTGCAGAGCAGGCAATAGCAGGCCGTAATCAGGCAATACAGATATCCGGTACCCATTTTGTTAGTGGGCACTCATTTAATCAAAATATTCCAGACATAATGGAAAAAGCCGTTTTTGGACTGGGCTGTTTCTGGGGAGCTGAACGTTTATTCTGGCTTATTGAAGGTGTTTACGCGACAGCGGTCGGTTATTCTGCGGGTTTTACAGTTAACCCTAATTATCAGGAGGTTTGTACTGGAATGACCGGACATAATGAAGTTGTGCTGGTTATTTTTGACCCTGCTATAGTCAGTTATGAGGCTCTACTTGCCGCATTCTGGGAAGCACATGATCCGACACAGGGTATGCGTCAGGGTAATGATATTGGAACCCAGTATCGATCAGGTATATATACATTCAGTAATAGACAAATGTCTCAGGCTGAAACATCTCGTGAACTATTTCAGCAGTTATTAACAGAACAGGGGATGGGGTTAATTACAACTGAAATTATGCCTGTATCTGCGTTTTATTTCGCAGAGGAATATCATCAGCAATATCTGGCAAAGAATCCAAATGGATATTGTGGTTTACGGGGTACAGGGCTTAGGTTAAACCAGTAAAATATTGACTCAATTATTAGAATAAAACACATATGAGCAAATCAATTCAGCAACTTGAATATGAATTAAAAAATGCAAAAGCCCGTATCGAGGAACTGGAATTACGGGAACAATCTCAATTAGTTGAACTAACTCTACATAGCCAGATTTTACAAAATATGTCAGAAGGCGTGTATATGGTCAGTGCTGACGATTCTGCTATTGTTTATGCCAATCCGGTGTTTGAAAAAATGTTTGGTTATGAACATGGCGAACTGGTCGGGAAACATGTCAGTATAGTTAATGCACCTGATACGCATCCGGAGAAAACAGCCAGTGATATTATAGGCTATCTTGAAAAAACAGGTCGCTGGCAGGGCGAGATCAAGAATATTAAAAAAGATGGGACTGTATTCTGGTGTCTTGCTAATGTTTCATTGTATAAAAGTTCACAATATGGATCTGTTTATATTTCGGTTCACCAGGATATAACTCAACAAAAAAAGATAGAAGGTGAATTAGCTAAGAAAAGCGAGTTCGAAAATCGGTTATTTGAAACGGCACAAGTTATTATTCTTGTGCTTGATACAGAAGGTCGGATTGTGAATATTAATCCTTACATGGAGTCAAAAACCGGCTATAAACTTGATGAGATTGTTGGAAAAGACTGGTTTGATACTTTTATTCCTGGCCCAGATCAGAAAGCCATTAGAGAATTATTTAGAACCTGTATTCATGATATTAAAACAAATGGCAATATTAACCCAATACTAACGAAAAATGGCGAGCTAATAGATGTTGAATGGTACGATTCTACATTGAAAGATTCTAAAGGTAGTGTTATTGGGTTGCTTGCGATTGGTCAGGACGTTACTGAAAAACGAAAATCCCAGATTGAACATCAGAAAACCTTGGGTAGCTTAATTGAAATTCAAAATGCCATGGATCTCATTGGTCTGGGTATTCACATGGTGACAATGGATGGTGAATTTCTTTATGTTAATGATGCAGCTGCAAATATGCTGGGTTATTCGAAACAGGAATTACTAGGTAAGGGCATAGAAGGTATAGATCCTAATTATACAAAAGAAAGCTTTTCCAGGGTCACATCTTCTTTGCGGTGTAATAATCCCGGTAAAATTGAAACCACTCAACTTTCAAAAAACGGGGTTCTAATACCTGTTGAAGTTGCATTTCATTATTTTCCAGAAACGACTAATAGACCAGAACATTTTATTTCTTTTCTAACTGATTTGACAGAGCGTAAAGCTGTTGACGCTGAAAATAAAAAATTACAACAGCAATTGTTGCAGTCACAGAAAATGGAAGCGATTGGTCATTTAACCGGTGGTATTGCACATGATTTCAATAATATGCTTGCTGCAATACTGGGATATGCTGGGTTAATAGAAAATGACCTGATGGATGAATTAAAGACCAGGAACAAGTCAAAAGATTATCTTGATCAAATAATGTTGGCAGCTAACAGGGCAAGAGAACTTATTGGTCAAATGTTGATCTTTAGTCGACAATCATCAGATGATGTTGCTGATGTGCCTGTGATTGAACTTCAACCTGTTGTTAAAGAAGTTGTTAACTTATTGAAATCATCTATTCCTGCCACAATTAATATAAGCCTTAATGTGATAAATGATGATTTGCATGCTCAGATTAATTCTGTTCAATTGCACCAGGTTATTCTCAATTTAGGTATAAATGCACGTGATGCTATAGATAATTATGGTCATATTAATATTAGTTTACAAAAACAAAATATACATGATGTGTGTATGTCCTGTCATAATGAATTTAATGGTGATTATGCAGAAATTATAATTTCTGACACGGGTAGTGGTATACCTGTGGATAAATTAGCCAGAATTTTTGAGCCTTTTTATACGACTAAAGAGATAGGCAAAGGAACAGGAATGGGATTATCTGTTGTGCATGGTGTTATTCATGCAAATGGTGGTCACATTCTAGTGTCAAATAATACAAATAAGGGATTAACAGTTCGTATTTTATTGCCTTTAATTGAGATTAGTGAGGTTAAAGATAATAAAGACGAGGTGCTTTCTGATATAGATAACCAATTGTCCGGTTTACGTATTATGATTGTTGATGATGAGAGGCAAATTGCATCAATGATGGGTGAGATATTTGAAATGCACGGTGCAGAAGCAATTGTCTATAATCGATCTGCTGATGCGCTTGATTATTTTAAGGGACATCCCTATGAAGTGGATTTGATATTGACAGATGAAACCATGCCAGGGTTAAGTGGTCTGGATATGTCAAAGTCTATGCTCGCTATTCGATCAAATCTACCCATTATTATCAGTACGGGTTATAGTGAGCATGTTAATCCCAAAATTGCACGTCAGCATGGGATATCCGGGTTTATGATGAAGCCTGTAAAGATAGAAAATTTGCTTGCAATGATTAGTGATTTAACACTATCAAAAAACTAATACTTATTTCTGGCTGGTATATAAGCTGATGATAATAGCAATTAACACTGACAGAAAATATAATTCTGAAAGGCCGTATAAGAACTCCTGGTCATTCACTTCCATGGCCTCGTTGCTTATGTTTCTTATATTCTCGACAACAATATCTGCAGATACAATTTCACAGGTCATGGACAGTAAGCTTGTTGGTCTTGCTGATTATAGGCCTGGTGATGCTGATAAGCCTGCACTGCTGATTTTGCACGGGTTCTTACAGACGCATAATTTCGGTATTATTAAATCTTTGACAGATGAACTTGCAGACAATGGTTATACTGTTCTTGCGCCAACCTTAACTTTAGGCATTGACAAGAGAGCAAGAAGTTTTACTTGCGATATGATTCAATCGCACAAGTTTGATGATCAATATGCAGAACTGGATAGCTGGATAAATTGGCTAAAAAATAATGGTCACAGTGAGATTATTTTAATAGGTCACAGTACTGGCGGTCTCGGTGTCCTGGCTTATAGCGCTTTACGCAATACATTATCTGTATCCATTATGGGTCTGATTGTTATCAATCCAACCATTCTAGTGACTAAAAGTGAGCGGGACAAAATCAATAAAAATCTAGTCGTAGCGCGTGAATTGCTTGCTAAAAATAAAAATGAACTTGGCGAGTTCACACTTGCTTATTGTGTCGATAATTATATTTCATCACCAGGATCCTATATTAGTTATGCATCAATAACTGAAAATGATTTATTTTCTTATTTTTCGAATGCTAACCATCCTGTTATTAATATCGTGGCTAGCGACGATAAGCTCATTCCGGAAAACATGGGTAATAAACTAAGAAAAAAAGGTGGTAATGTTATTGATATAGATGGGGCTAATCATTTTTTTACCAATGGTCATGAATTTGAACTTTTTGATGCTGTTAATAAAGCTATTTTAATTCTTAATAAAAAACAAAGTGATGTATGAACAGGAAATCGCTCCTAATTCCTGGTAATTTACTTCTGATTACATATTTATTTATTTCTATTTCACTTGTTGGGATTGTTAGTTACTGGATGCTGGACAATATGGATACAATACACCAGGCTGCAGATAAAAGTAGTCAGGAAGCAGCCTCTCAGGAAATCCAGCAGGCAATCAATAAAACGGTTCTATCTATTAAAGAACAAATGTTTAAGCTGAAAAACTGGAATGAAGTATATCAGCAGTTAAGTGATCCAGTTTATTATGATTATTGGCGATCTAATCGTTCCGTTGCTACTGATATACTAAGTAATTATGTAAAAGCAATTGAACTATATGATCTGGATGGTTCATCTCTCAATCAAGATGATAGTAATAACGAGTTTCCTGATCAAATATCATCAGAAACAGATGTTCTTAGAGTGCTTAACAATAGATTATTCTATTTTCAGTTTATGCCACTGCATGATTTGCAGAAAAACGAGCTAAAAGGTTATGCTGGCATGCGTATTGATTTCGCAGAAGCGTTTATGGCACTTAATAGTTTCCGCTATGTAGATGCTGGATCTGTTGAGTTCCATATAAATAGCAATCTCAAAACAATTGAAGCGCAACTCATGAATGGGGTTCAGTATAATTTTATTCCTGTACCGATGGCGAATGAGCTGGAACAGGTGATGCTGGCGACATTGTTTCGTATTGTACTTTTACTGATAGTTCTTGGTGTTATAGCGTATTTAATTGTTTTTTACCTTTTTCAGAAGCCATTGTACAGACTAACAAGGTATATCGATAATTTTAGTACCAGTAATGATTCTAATATTCAGATTGATATTAATACATTAGGTTCTGTATTTGTCAAAGAAATGGATATTTTATTTAACTCATTTAAAAACTATCAATATGATCTTGAGAATATGTATTCGAACCTGAATAAGAAGAACATAGAATTATGGCGTCTCACACACTATGATTCTCTGACAAGTGTACCTAATCGTAGAGCATATGAAGAAGAATGGAAGCAATTGATTGGTCTTGTGCAGGGTCAATCGATCAGTTTGTCCGTAATGTTATTTGATTGTGATCATTTTAAAGCTATTAATGATACTTATGGTCATGCTACAGGTGATAGTGTGATTCGTGCTGTTTCCTCTTGTTTGCAGTCCTGCTTGCGTAAAAATGACCGGCTTTATCGTCTTGGTGGTAATGAATTTGCCATACACATGATTAATACAGAACCTGATGAAGCTTTAAAAATTGCTAAAGCCTGTCAACAATGTATTAATGAATATCCATTTAAGAGTTTTAAAATAAAAGAACCCATTAGATTTAGTATTGGCCTGGCACATGCGCTAGGTACACAGTTTGAATTGCTGACTAATTTGCATAAGCTCGCCGATATTGCTATGTATCATGCCAAAGGTCCCGGTTCTGACAAAATTATCTTCTACAAGGCTGGTATGGAAACTGGTGCAGGTTCAATTATATCAAGTCGTTACCTACATGCCGTTTATGATGCTATAGAGAATGGTCGCGGTATCCTTCTGCATTATCAGCCTGTTATCAGCTTTTCATCCCCTCGAGAAAATTTCTGTGAGGTGCTTACTCGATTAGAGGATGATCAGGGGCTCATCATGCCATCACATATTTTTCCCGTTGTAAATGCAGAAGGTCTTGATCTTGAATTTGATCTTGCGATTCTTAAATATATAAAATCCCAGTTTGATAAGCATATTATTCCTGAAAATTGTAGAATTTCAATTAATATTAGCGGTGCGAGTATTACACAACCAGTTCTATTTGATTACTTAAATATTCTCTGTCCTTATCTAACAAGGTACCGCATCATTCTTGAAATAACAGAAACAGCTTTAATTACTGAATTACACAAGACGACTGAAATTCTTAATGAACTGCGTAATAAAGGTTATCAGGTCGCGCTCGATGATTTTGGAAGTGGGTACTCCTCGTTTCGTTATTTGGCCAGCATGCCCGTTGATATTGTAAAATTTGATTATTTAATGGTGCAGGCACTTGATAGTAATGATACTCAGCGACAAATTGCAATGGACGTTGCGCGTATGATTATTTCTGCTGGTTATGATCTGGTTGCTGAGGGTATTGAGGATGAGTTTATGCTTGATAAAGTTCGTATGCTTGGTTTTACTCACGCACAGGGTTTTTTGCTCGCTCATCCATCTTCAGAAATTTCTATCCCAGAAACATACACAATTAACCAGCGTGCAGAAGAGTTAACGGTCTAGGTATGTTTTTATCAATGTTTCTTGTTTTCTTAATTTCCTGATCAGTACAGATTGCTGTAATCGTCAGTTTCTTGCTGTCATTATTTAAAAAATAATTTTTAACGCATAGAGAGTTATTGTAAAAAAAGTATAATTTCCTGTGCACCAAACATAATTATTTCGATAGCAATGAGAATTATAATAATCCATTCCAGAAATGCTGAATGTTGATGTTTTTGTTCATCTGCCAGCATGTCAAATAACTCATGGATGGTTTCAAGCTTCTTGGATAATAAATCAACTCGTTGATGTATTTCCAGATAGCGGGCAACATTATTATAGGTATCTTCATACTCTGGGTATTCCCAGAAAAATTCCGGTGTATCAAGTAAGCCATAATGCAGAATTATATCACTCTTGGTGCTAAACAGGCGGCCACGGATTTTTGCGATCTCTCGTCGACTCAGTGCTATTTTTCCTGTGGTCGCCAATGCTTCAGGAAGATCTGAATGATTTTGTATGGTGCATTGCGCCTGCCACTCGTATTCGACCAGCTTTAAGGATTGTGCAAGTGCGTGGCTAATTGCCAGTCGTGTTAGTGGGTTATCATCGACAAGATGAATAGTATCCTGACTTATACGTGTTTTTCTGCCGGAAATTTCGAAACGAAAATGTTCCTGCTGATTACTATCTGCTTTATTTTCGTTGAGGTGAAGACGATGTAGCAATGCCAGTCGCTCATTTTCGTCAACGGCCCAGAATATAGCTACCCCATAATCGAATAGCCAGACCTCGCCACTGGGTAAAATAATATGAACTACGTCGCGATAACGCACGCCACGTTCATTATTTAACAGATCTTGCTCTTCAGGTAAAATATCACCAAAGTTAAAGGCGGAAACACGATCATTACTAAAAATCATATGTACTGATGCCTGTTTTGAATACTTTAATTTCGATTACGACGTAATTCCATCCTGCGCAATAATTCTGACATTATCAGATTATACAGTTCATCACCAAGATAAAGGTCTTCAACTTCACTGTCTATGCTGGGGTTATCATTAACCTCAATAACATAGCCTACACCATCTTTTTCCTTTATATCCACGCCATAAAAACCATTGCCAATGGGGCGGGTTGCTTTAATGGCCGCATCAAGTACGGCTTTTGGTGCTTCGAAAGTCGGTAATGTCTCAAAATTCCCTGAATCGGTTTTATTGGCGCCGTGCTGATAAATTTGCCAGTGATTGCGTACCATATAGTAACGGCAGGCATAAATTGGTTTATTATTTAATATACCTATACGCCAGTCAAAATCAGTATATAAAAACTCCTGAGCCAATAGTAATGTGGACTTCTGGAACAGGCGTTCCATTATTTCCTGAAGTTCCTGACGATTATTGGCTTTTTCGACACCAACTGAAAATGCGCCATCAGGTATTTTAAGAACAATGGGGTATTCAATGATTGACTCAAGATGTTCTATCTGTTGTGGTTTTCCCTTATGTAATAACTCTGTGCGGGGCGACGGTACTTTATTGTGCCTGAATAGATCGGCAAGGTAGATTTTATTGGTACAGCGCAGCATTGATGTTGGATCATCAATGACCACCAGACCTTCAACTTCAGCCCGCTTTGCGAATCGGTAGGTATAATGATTGATCGAAGTGGTAGTCCGAATAAACAGCCCATCGTATTCAGATAGGCGTAAATAATCACGTTGGGTAATCAGTTCACAATCAATGCCCAGAGATTTACCGGCTGCAATAAATCGCTTCAGGGCAACCTTATCAGATGGAGGTAACTTTTCATCAGGGTCAACCAGTATGGCCAGATCATAACGATACTGTTTCTGTGATCTTTTTTTCCGCCAGACCTTACGACTGAAATCGTCCAGTGCTTTTGCAAAGGCAGTTTCGTTGTCTTCATCTAGAATGCTGTGATTACGGATTTTAAGCATATCCACTTTCCAGCCTTTATCGTAACCGAGTGTAATCTCCAGAACAGGGCAGGGAAAGAGTTCGAACAGTTTACGGGCCAGTTCACTGTATTGCGGGTCTATTGTAGTGCCAAAGAAACTGTGTAGCTGTATTTGAGCATCTTTTGTATCAGGCGGCGGTTTCTTCGAAAGCAATACTGGCATGTAGTTAAGCTCTAACTGATACAGCGCTCGTTGCCCCAGATCATTGAGGGTGCGTACAGACGGGATGACACCGTGCCCCCGAGCTTCTGCCAGTAAAGAGCAGTAATAACCGGCTGACAGGTAGCGGTTAGTTCGACACAGGTTAATAATTCTTAAGCGTATCCCTTTGCCCGCATTAGTATCCGAGCTATCGGCATAACAGCTATCGAGGTATTCCTCAAAAGTTAAAACATTTTCACTTGGGTAATATGGCTCCCAATCAGCTTTATTATCTATAATAATCAGTGTTTCGGACATGGTCTCTCTAACCTGTTTGGACGCGGTAATTGTGCGACGAAAATCTGGGTCATACAATCATTTATACCCCAAATAGAAAAATATTTTTTATTCAGGAGATTCTTTCTTAGATCAACTGGTAGTATTCTTAGCAGGGTTCGACCTTGTGTAGATCAATACCAATGGCTTAATTATCTATTTGGATTTCTTCCTTTTCATTACTTGTTTCTGATTTTATATTGAGATTTTAATATGATCTTACCTATGGCCCTCAGTAAGAATGTGCTGGCCCTTTTTCCAGATGATTATAATAGTGCCAGGGAGTCTTTTAACTCGCTGTCAAAATCATGCCCTATGGTTAAGGATATATTGAGCTTCCCTTTGCAAAGCCAGGGCAATGACCTGTCATTATCAACGGAAATTATCTGGATAGGTCAAAGATCTGCACCAAATGTTCTGGTGTTGATTTCAGCAACACATGGTGTAGAAGGGTTTGTCGGCGCTGCGGTACAGGCTGATTTGATAACACGTATCCAGCAGGGTTACCTGATACCGGAAAATACAGCCATTTTACTGGTATTTGCGCTTAATCCATATGGTTTTGCTCACTGTCGCCGTTGTGACGAAAAGGGCATAGACCTCAATCGAAATTTTATCGACTTTAATAAATTATTGCCCGAGAACAAAGGTTATGAGCTGTTAAGACAGGCAATATACCTGGACGATAGCCATCAGCGTCAAAAAGTGTTTCAGGCATTTCAGCTGGAACACGGGCAAACAGCATTCGAGATTGCCATTAGTGGCGGCCAATATACAGACCCTCAGGGGCCATTTTATGGTGGCTCGACTCTGTCTCATGGACGAACTATTATTGAAAAAATAATTGGCACTTATCAACTGGATCAACGTCATCTGGCTGTTATTGATGTGCATTCCGGTCTGGGTTCCTACGGGCATGGTGAAGTAATCAGTGATCACCCGGTAGACAGTTCAGGGCACAAAATAGCCAATCGATGGTATGGAGCCAGTGTTACATCCCCGGCAGAAGGTGACTCCAGTTCAGTTGAAAAAATAGGGTTACTGGATTATTGCTGGCATCCATTGATGACTCAACGCGGTTGCTTTGTGACATTGGAGTTTGGCAGTTATAGAACACAGGCATTATTTGACGTAATTTTGAATGATCATCGTTGCTGGAAGGCAGGTAACCAGCAAGATATTATTGAGAGTGCAAAAGCAATGAAAGAACACTTCTGTCCAGCGGACAGTTATTGGCGCGAACTGGTGTTAATTAAAGCCAGGCAGGTTATTCAACAGGCAGTGGATGGTCTGCATTATGACTAATCATAAAATAACAGTTGAGCCGGCGACACTGGATCATCTTGAATCATTGCTTGAACTGGAGGAGCAATGTTTTTCAACTGATCGACTCAGTCGCCGAAGCATGCGCCGCTTTCTGATCAGTGAGCATAGTGTTTTTCTGGTTGCGCTTCAGCAAGGGAGATGCATCGGTTATGCGTTGATTATTTTTCATCGTGGTACCCGCCTGGCACGATTATATTCGATTGCAGTTGGTTCACAATGGCGAGGACAGGGTATTGCCAGTAAATTGTTGATTCAGGGTGAAACAGAAGCACAACGTCGTGGTGCATTTTATTTTCGCCTTGAAGTGAATAACACGAATGAAAAAGCGATCAGTCTTTATCATTCTCTTGGCTTTCGAGAATTTGGTCTTCTGCAGGATTATTATGATGATCACAGTGATGCGCTGCGGATGCAAAAACGTATTCGTCATCACGATAAAGCATCTATCCATACCGCTATTCCCTGGTATCAGCAAAGTACGCCTTTTACCTGTGGCCCGGCAGCCTTAATGATGGCCATGGCAGGTATAAGATCAGGTTATAAACCCTGTCTCAGTGAAGAACTTGAACTCTGGCGCGAGGCCACTACTATTTTTATGACATCAGGTCATGGTGGATGTCATCCACTGGGTCTGGCACTGGCAGCCAATAAACGTGGTTTTAAAGCAGAGGTATGGATTAATCAGCGTCAGCCCTTGTTTATAGAAGGTGTACGTAGCGAAAAGAAAAAAGCAATCATTGAAACGGTACACAATGATTTCGTACGACAAACCAAAGCAGCCGGTATCAAAATTCATTATCAGAATATAGATCAGTCAATGTTGATTGATGCCTGTAACGCTGGCGCGGTACCTATTGTATTGATCAGTACTTATCGTATGGATCGTAAAAAAGCACCGCATTGGGTTGCCATTAGCGGGTATGATGAACGCTGTTTCTACGTCCATGATCCCGATCCAGATGAAAAACATCAGGATTTACTGGACTGTCAGTATATGCCGATCGCTCAAAATGACTTTGATCCTATGTCATCATTTGGAAGTAATCGTTTGCGTACAGCAATAATTATTTATCCTGCTTAATTTAAATAGATTTATTAATGACGGGTGGTTATGTAGATAAGAAAATGAGTTTCCTGATCAAATTATAATTTGTAGGTTTTTGAGTGCGGGAATTATGTTATGTTTCATATCATAAATTAAGATGTATTAATTGAAGATGCGCTTATTAAATGGATATTATATGAAATTAACAATTTTAATTAAAATATTATTGCTCTGGTTATGGATTTCCCAGGCAGATGCAGAAAGTTATAAGTTTTATGTTGCATTTGCCCAGGATACTTTGAGTAATGATTATCGATTTGCGCAGGTTAAAGATGTTGAGCTTGCCTTCAGGAAATACAAAGATGTTAAATTTGTTTATAGTGATGCTAACGGGAGTACTGCATGGCTAATAAAAAATATTGAGGACCATATAGCAGCAGGAATAGATTTGCTTATGGTGAGTCCGGATAATGCTGCAGCACTGACACCGGTGATTAGCAGTATTTACAAACGGGGCATACCGGTTGTTCTGGTAGATAGGGCTATAGATTCAAATGACTATACCACGCTCGTTCATCCAGATAACAAGGTTATTGCTAAAAACGCGGCTCGTTACATTATGTCAAAAATGGATCAGGGTAATATCCTGATGCTTGAAGGTATACCTAATGCCAGCGTTACTCGCGAAAGAACAGATGAGTTCATTAAAGAAGTATCAAAAAATAAAAATATAAATGTCATTCGCCGTACGGCAAACTTTCTAAGAGCTGATGCTATGCGAGTGATTTTAGAGTTACTAGAACAGGGAATCGAATTTGACGCTATCTATTCGCAGAGTGATAGTATGTTAAGTGGTGCACGCTTGGTCCTTAATAAACAGGGCATTGATTTGTCATCAAGGCTAACGGTGGGGATTGATTATATTGATGAAGCCCGTACAGCGATTCGAGCGGGTGAGCAGAATGCAAGTTTTACATATTCTTTATGTGGTAAAGAATCCGTTGAAGCTGCTATGAGTATTCTAAATAAGAAAAACATACCTAAAGAAATAATTATTAAATCCACGTTAGTTACTAAAAATAATGTTGAAAAAGTAGAGCCGATTTTTTAGGAATTTGTTAATGGCGATAATCAGTTATTTGTTGAATGTCACCAGATTCCTGTCTGCAGATTGTAATCAATATTCCAGGCCTGATTTTCAGGTGGTCTTTGATATTGGTGAAGCTGGGGATAATATTCGTTACATTCCTGTGACTTACCCCTATATGGCCGGGTTTTATAAAATCAAAAAACTGTTCAAAATTGCTCCAGGAACTTGTAGTCAAACTTGATAGGCGTTTTTATTATTCGCAACACCATAAATAAAAAAACCACCGCAAGGGTGGTTTTGATATTTGGTGGAGGCGGGGAGAATCGAACTCCCGTCCGCAAGCACTCTGCCTTAGGCTCTACATGTGTAGAACGATTTTTTAATTTTATTAACCAGACTCCAATCGTTCAGGATTCTGGAAAACGAGCCTTTAAGTTTTAACGCTTCAGTTCAAGGCGTACTGTCGCGCGATCCCGTATGAGTCGACCCCTGGAATCCGAAACCTACAGGCGAGTCCCGGTCAGAGGGCATTACGCTGGTATTAAGCAGCTAATGCGTAGTTGTCGTCGTTGGCAACTATATGGTTTGCAGCTGTATTAACGAGGTGATCTGCGCCTCGACATGCACCAGAAGGTTTCGCCACCCACGTCGAAGCCACGTCGCCCCCATAATCGTGGATAATTAACCTGACTTCTAGTCGTCATTGGTTAATATCGAAAGATTCTACACGGACATAGACAAGTTTGGTAGCCGAAGGTTCAGCATTGCTTTAAAATTACCTTCCTGAAATCACCTTACAAACCGCTTTTGAGGCCTGAAATGCATTATTTCCGTGGATCCCCCGCGCTTTCCACCTTTCGTATCGAAAAATTACTTAATCAACTCAGGCTGGAACTGGACTCTATAAAAGCCGTTCATAGTGAATATGTACACTTTGCAGATATAAATAATGACTTAAGCGGTGAACAGCAACAGACGCTGGATAAATTACTGACCTATGGGCCTTCATTCAAAGCCGAGCAAATGCAGGGCGAGCTGTTTCTGGTGGTGCCCCGTGCAGGCACGATTTCCCCCTGGTCATCAAAAGCGACCGATATAGCTCATAACTGTGGTCTGACGAATATTCTGCGTCTGGAACGAGGTATTGCCTATTATATAGAGCTGAATAACGGCACCGTGTTATCCCAGGCAGATAAGCAGACAATTGCCTCACTGCTTCATGACCGTATGATTGAAATGGTGTTAATGGATTTTAATGAGGCTGAGTGTCTGTTTGCGCATACCTCACCAACAGAAGGTGGTCATGTAGATATCATCACTGCGGGTCGTGAAGCACTGGTCAACGCTAACCAGTCACTGGGCCTGGCCTTATCGGAAGATGAAATTGATTATCTGTATGACTACTTCAGTTCGGTGAAGCGTAATCCCGGCGATGCTGAATTAATGATGTTTGCCCAGGCTAATTCCGAGCATTGCCGTCATAAGATTTTTAATGCTGACTGGATTATTGATGGTAAAGCACAGGACATTTCCCTGTTTGGTATGATTCGCAATACCTATAACCAGTCACCAGACAAGATTCTCAGTGCCTATCATGACAATTCCTCTGTTATTGAAGGCCATGTTGCGGGTCGTTTTTTTCCCAATGTCGAGACCGGTGAATATGGTTATCACACGGAAGACATGCCAATTCTGATGAAAGTGGAAACCCATAATCATCCCACTGCCATTTCACCCTTTCCGGGAGCTGCCACCGGATCCGGCGGTGAAATTCGTGATGAAGGTGCCACCGGCCGTGGTTCAAAACCGAAGGCCGGCTTATGTGGATTCTCGGTCTCCAATTTAAGAATCCCGGCGTTTAACCAGCCCTGGGAAACTGACCACGGTAAGCCGAATCGCATAGTGTCAGCACTGGATATCATGATTGAAGGTCCATTGGGTGCGGCAGCGTTTAATAATGAATTTGGCCGTCCAAATATTGCCGGCTATTTCCGTACCTTCGAAGAAAAAGTACCTGGATATAAAGGCGAGGAAATCCGCGGCTATCATAAACCGATTATGCTGGCAGGCGGCTATGGCAATATTCGTAAACAGCACATTGACATGATACCCATGCCAGTGGGTACCTCCATTGTGGTGCTGGGTGGGCCGGCCATGTTAATAGGCCTGGGTGGTGGTGCTGCATCCTCCATGACCAGCGGTAGCAGTGCAGAAGATCTGGACTTTGCCTCTGTACAACGGGGCAATCCAGAAATGGAACGTCGTTGTCAGGAAGTTATCGATCGTTGCTGGGCACAGGGTGAAACCAACCCTATTGTCTGGATTCATGATGTCGGTGCCGGCGGTTTGTCCAATGCTTTACCCGAGCTGGTTAATGATGGAGGACGCGGTGCTGACTTTGAATTGCGTGAAGTCCATATCGATGAACCGGGCATGACACCAAAGGAAATCTGGTGTAATGAATCACAGGAACGTTATGTGCTGGCGATAGAGACAGAAAAACTGGATGCCTTTAAAGCCATTTGTGAACGTGAACGTTGTCCTTATGCAGTGCTTGGGCAGGCGAAGGAAGAAAAACATTTAAAAGTTCATGATGATTATTTTGGTGATTATCCTGTTGATATGCCTCTGGATGTTTTGTTGGGTAAGCCACCCAAAATGTTACGTGATGTCAGTCATGTTGATATCAAACAAAAATCATTTGATACAGCTAATATCGATTTAAATGAAGCGGCTGATCGTGTCTTGCGTTTACCTGCTGTTGCCAATAAAACATTTTTAATTACCATTGGTGATCGTTCAGTGACCGGACAAATTGTTCGTGACCAGATGGTCGGGCCATGGCAGGTTCCCGTAGCAGATGTGGCCGTGACTACCAGCTCATTTGATGTTTATGCCGGTGAAGCAATGGCGATAGGTGAGAGAACGCCGGTTGCACTATTAGACGCGGCAGCTTCAGGTCGCATGGCAATTGCAGAATCAATTACCAATATTGCAGCGAGTCATATTGAAACGTTAAGCGATATTAAACTGTCTGCAAACTGGATGGCACCTGCAGGTCATCCCGGTGAAGATGCTCTGCTATTTGATACTGTAAAAGCAGTTGGTATGGAGCTTTGTCCTGCACTAGGTATTGCCATACCGGTTGGTAAGGATTCCATGTCCATGAAAACGGTCTGGGAACAGAATGGTACACAACAATCAGTAACTGCACCCTTGTCACTCATTATTTCTGCATTTGCACCTGTCACTGATGTCAGAAAAACATTAACACCTCAGTTACGCACAGATTGTGGTGATACATCGTTATTATTAATTGATCTGGGTTTCAATAAAAAACGTATGGGTGGTAGTGCGCTGGCACAGGTTTATAAACAAATAGGTACTACACCGGCAGATCTTGATAATGCAGAACATCTCATCGCATTCTTCAATACCATTCAAATGCTCAATAAGCAGGGTAAGTTATTAGCTTATCATGACCGTTCTGATGGTGGTTTATTCGTAACCCTGTGCGAAATGGCATTTGCTGGACATACCGGAATTAACATTCAATTAAATGCACTTGGCGATAATTATGTTAATGCATTATTTAATGAAGAACTCGGTGCTGTGATACAAATTAAATCATCAGATACTGATGATGTTATTAGTCAGTTTATAGAAGCAGGATTATCAGATGCCTGCCATTTGATTGGTAAACTTAATAACGACAATCAAATATCGTTCACAAAAAATACAGAACAGATCTTTAAACGATCAAGAATTGATTTGCAACGTATCTGGTCAGAAACCACTTTCCATATGCAGTCACTGCGTGATAATCCAGATTGTGCGCAACAGGAATTTGATGCATTACTGGACGAGAGTGATCCAGGTATAAATACCCATATTACTTTTGATATTAACGATAATATATCCGCGCCTTATATTAATAAAGGTGAACGCCCAGCCATGGCAATATTGCGTGAGCAGGGTGTTAATGGACAGGTAGAAATGGCTGCAGCATTTGACAGAGCAGGATTTAAATCTGTTGATGTCCATATGAGTGATATTCTATCAGGCCGGGTTTCATTAAAAGATTTTAAAGGTATGGTGGCCTGTGGTGGTTTTTCATACGGTGATGTCCTGGGTGCAGGTGAGGGCTGGGCTAAAACGATTTTGTTTAACTCAAAAGCACGTGATGAATTTGAAAGTTTCTTTAATCGTGGTGACAGTTTCAGTTTAGGTGTTTGTAATGGCTGTCAGATGATGGCAAATTTAAAAGATTTAATTCCCGGAGCTGATAACTGGCCGCATTTTGTGCGCAATAATTCAGAACAGTTTGAAGCACGCTTTAGTCTGGTAGAAATCATGCCATCGCCTTCCATTATGTTTCAGGGAATGGCCGGTTCACGCATGCCTATTGCAGTTGCACATGGTGAAGGTCTTGCTGAGTTCAAATCATCTAATCAGATTTCATCCAGTCTCTCGGCATTGCGTTATCTAAATAATCATGCGGATGCAACGGAGGCTTATCCATTTAACCCCAATGGTTCACCCCAGGGCCTAACCGGTTTCACAACCGCTGATGGCCGGGCAACTATTATGATGCCTCATCCCGAACGTGTATTCAGGGCAGTTCAAAATTCATGGCATCCTGATGACTGGCAAGAAGATAGTCCATGGATTCGAATGTTTAGAAATGCCCGTGTCTGGGTAGATTAATGAGTGGCATAAAATCAAAAGCTGTTTATTAATTCTAATTAAGCATTAATTAAAATTAATTCTTAAGGAATATCACTCTAACGAATGATATTCCTTATGTTTTTATATTAAATGAACCTGGTGAATATTTTTTTGTCTTTATAAGAACATATTCAATCAGGTTCCTCCCCATGCCGATTATTTTTAAATCACCTTCCGATATAAAACCCTCCGAAATAACCTCCGAATCAGACTATCAGAACCGTCGACAATTTATTAAACAATCGGCTGTTTTATTAGGGGCAGCCTGGGCCGGGAGGATTGCAATGCCTGTGTCTGCCAGTGGTAATGATTTTCCCGGTGCCATTAAGACCAGTTATGGCTTAAATGAGAAACAGAATAGTTTTGAAGATATTACCAGCTATAACAATTTTTACGAATTTGGCACCAGCAAGACTGATCCAGCTAGAAATGCAATGCATTTTACGCCACGTCCATGGACAGTGACCGTTGAGGGGGAAATCGCTAACCCCGGGGTATTTGATCTGGACGATTTCATCAAACCCTATCAACTGGAAGAGCGTATATACCGCCTGCGTTGTGTAGAAGGCTGGTCTATGGTTATTCCCTGGATCGGTTTTTCTCTGGCTGAGATGATCAGGCATTTTAAACCCACTTCCCGGGCAAAATATGTCGAATTTACCACCTTGTACGATCCAGAACGTATGCCAGGTCAGAAACGCCGTGTCCTGAACTGGCCTTATACCGAAGGGTTGAGAATAGATGAAGCCATGAATTCCCTGTCATTAATGTCGGTCGGTCTTTATGGAAAAACCATGCCTAATCAGAATGGAGCGCCCATACGGCTGGTAGTTCCCTGGAAATATGGATTCAAGAGCATTAAATCGGTTGTCAAAATTCGATTTACCGAAACACAACCTGTGAGTACCTGGAATAAAACGGCACCTGATGAATATGGTTTTTATTCCAATGTTAATCCAGACGTTGATCACCCGCGCTGGAGCCAGAAAACAGAGCGTCGAATTGGCTCGGACTTCTGGCAGCCAAAGATAGAGACACAAATGTTTAATGGTTACGCAGAGCAGGTGGCCAGTCTTTATACAGGTATGGATTTAAAACGCTATTTCTAGTTATGAAGATGCCACGTCTGATTATCTTTCTGTTATGTCTCATACCACTTGGTTTAACGCTTTATGGTGCAATCAATAATACCCTGGGTGCGAATCCGGCTGAAACCATGAATCGAAACATGGGGGACTGGGCACTGTATTATTTGATGATGACCTTATCAGCTACACCGATCAATCGCGTATTTGGCTGGAATGGTATATTACGCTATAGACGAATGCTGGGGCTTTATACTTTTTTTTACGGCTGTGTTCATTTTTTAACCTATATCTGGTTCGATCATTATTTTAATGGTTCTGAAATAATAGATGATATTGTTAAACGACCGTTTATTACACTTGGTTTTATATCCTTAGTGCTGTTATTGCCTCTAGCGATTACATCAAATAGATTCATGGTTAAAAAGCTCAAAAGAAACTGGCTACGTTTGCATAAAATCGTTTATTTAGTTGCTATTTTATGTGTTATTCATTTCTTCTTGATGGTAAAAGCCGATTATTATGAACCTCTAATATTCGCAATAATCTTAATGATTCTACTGGGGTCGCGGATAATTTTGTCATTAAAGAATAAAAAATTATGACATTAGTCGATAAACTGCTATGATTTCGGCTGTTATAAAAATAAACCAAAAATAATTAATATAAATAAATGGTTTAATTAGATCGTACTTCAAATATATGGAATTCAAATTCAGCGAAACACCCTGTAACTGATAATATAAAGTTAAAAAATCTATATTCGTTTAAGAGGTAGTTTCAAAATGTCTATATCAAGGCGTGAGTTTTTACAATTAATGAGTCTTGCCGGCGCTTCAGGCCTGTTACCCGGCTCGGTCTTTGCGATGAATCGCAAACCATCCGATTTATATGAAATACCCAAATTTGGTAATGTTTCATTAATGCATTTTACAGATTGCCATGCGCAACTGCTGCCTATTTATTTTCGTGAACCCAATGTGAATATCGGCCTTGATGAGGCCTTTGGCAGGCCACCTCATTTAGTCGGTAATAATTTCCTCAAGCATTTTGAAATACCGGCTAACAGCATAGAAGCCCATGCCTTTACTTATATTAATTTTGATGAAGCGGCCAGACAGTATGGCAAAGTAGGTGGTTTTGCACATTTGTCCAGTCTGGTGAAGAAGCTGCGCTCTGAAAGAGGCGAACAAAACTGTTTACTTCTGGATGGTGGTGATACCTGGCAAGGCTCTGGTACTGCGCTGTGGACCAAAGGTCAGGATATGGTCGGAGCCTGCAATATGCTCGGTGTGGACTTAATGACGGGGCACTGGGAATTTACCTATAAAGATAAAGAAGTGCTGGAAAACATTGAAGCCTTCAAAGGTGAGTTTCTCGCCCAGAATGTAAAAGTAAAAGAGGAAGCCTTATTTGGGGGCGCTCCTGTATATGATGAAGATACGGGTCATGCTTTTAAACCCTATAGTATTAAATCAATTGGTGGCGCTCGAGTCGCTGTCATAGGTCAGGCATTTCCTTATACACCCATTGCCAACCCGGGGCGTTTTATTCCTGACTGGAGTTTTGGCATTAATGACGAAGCCATGCAAACTCTGGTTGATAAAATCCGTCAAACTGAAAAACCAGACATTGTTGTTGTGCTCTCACATAACGGTATGGATGTTGACCTTAAAATGGCATCAAGAGTATCGGGCATTGATGTTATTTTTGGCGGCCATACACACGATGCAATGCCGAAGCCATCACTGGTTAAAAATAAATCCGGTCAGACCCTGGTCACCAATTCCGGTTCCAATGGTAAATATCTCGCTGTAATGGATTTTGATGTTCGCGCTGGAAAAATACGTGACTATCGTTATCGATTACTACCCGTGTTTTCTAATATGTTAGATGCTGATGCAGAAATGCAGTCTTACATTGACACGGTTCGTAAACCTTATCTTGAAACACTGAACGAAAAGCTCGGTGTTGCGGATGAAGTTCTTTATCGTCGAGGTAATTTTAATGGTACCTTTGACCAGGTTATCTGTGATGCATTAATAGCAGAAAGTGATGCGCAGATTTCCTTGTCACCGGGCTTCCGCTGGGGAACCAGTGTTTTGCCAGGACAGCCTATTACTATGGAACACGTTATGGATCAGACTGCAACCACCTATCCTGAAACTTATGTTCGGGAAATGAAAGGTGCAGATATTAAAAATATTCTCGAAGATGTTTGCGATAATTTATTTAATAAAGATCCATATTACCAGCAGGGCGGTGACATGGTTCGACTCGGTGGTATGGACTATGTACTTGATCCTAATAAAACATTCGGTAAACGTATCAGCGACATGACACTTGATAATGGTAAAAAAATAGATGCCAACAAGACGTATAAAGTAGCCGGTTGGGCGACGGTTAATTCACAATCACCAGGAAGACCTATCTGGGATATTACGGCTGATTATATTCGTTCAAATAGTCAGGTGAAAATTAAAAAGCTGAATACGCCTAAACTGGTTAATGTAAAAGGTAATCCTGGTCTTGATAACTAACAGATCAAACAGGAAATAAAAAAAGCCCCTTTTAAGGGGCTTTTTTATATATCTATGAAACGGGATTAATCAACGTATCTTTTTAAAATTTGTTCATAATTATCTATTCTGCGATCTCTTAAATATGGCCAGGCACGTCTGACTTTTTCCGTTTGATCAAGATCGATATCCGCATAAATAATTTCAGCACAGTCATTGCTCGCCTGTGCCAGGAATTCTCCCTGGGGACCGGCAATAAAACTATTGCCCCAGAACTCAATACCTGTTGATGAGCCTGGTGATTCTGCTTCAAAACCAGTACGGTTGCATGATGCTACAAATAAGCCATTACTGACGGCGTGGCTACGTTGTATGGTGATCCAGGCATTTAACTGACGTTCCTGTTCCGCTTTATCGTCGTTTAAGTCCCAGCCAATAGCGGTAGGATAAAGAAGAATATCGGCACCTTTGAGTGCCATAATACGTGCTGCTTCCGGATACCATTGATCCCAGCAAATCAGAACACCTAATTTTCCTATTGAGGTAGTGATTGGCTCGAATCCAATGTCACCAGGTGTGAAATAATATTTTTCATAAAATCCAGGGTCATCGGGTATGTGCATTTTTCGGTAACGACCGGCAATACTGCCGTCAGTCTCGAATACAACAGCAGTATTGTGATAAAGGCCTTTGGCTCTTTTTTCAAATAATGAACTGACAATAACCAGATTATATTGTTTGGCATACTGGCTAAAATAATCTGTGCTGGGCCCCGGAATTGTTTCTGCCAGATCAAAATTACCAGCTTGTTCCTGTTGGCAAAAATAAAGACTGTTATGTAATTCCTGTAACAGCACAAGATTGGCACCGGCTTTGGCAGCAACTTCAATTTGCTGACCAATATAATTTATATTTTCAGATATTGTTGCCTGACATTTATGCTGAATAATTGCGAGTTTTATTGTCATGCTAATACCCCAAGTGGTAGTTGCATTGTAAGGCAATGAAGGCTGCCATACTGTTCAATGATCGGTAAGCAATTAATACCGATTACCTGTCTATCTGTAAACACGGATGAGAGTTTATCCAGAACTGGTTGATCCTGTGGATCATTATAAACTGGAACGAGTACGGCCTGATTAATAATCAGAAAGTTGGCATAGGTAGCAGGTAGTCGTTTGCCATCATCATCATAAACAGGATCTGGAAGTGGTAAATCAATTAATTGATAGGTATTGCCATGACTATTTTTCATGGTTTTAAGTTCATCTTCCATTGCTTTTAATTCATTGTAATGTTCATCTGTGGGTTTACAACTGCAGTAGGCAATAGTCGTTTCATTACAAAATCGGGCCAGTGTATCAATATGGCCATCGGTATCATCCCCACTCAGTTGACCATGCTTTAACCAGAGAATATTGTCCGTACCAAGGTAGGTTTTCAATTGACTGGTGAGTGTTTCGATAGAAAACTGTGGATTACGTTTAGGTGATAACAAACAATGTTCAGTGGTTAGTAAGGTACCCTTACCATCGGTTTCAATGCTGCCGCCTTCCAGTATAAATGGCACGGCCTCATATTCAGCGGAAAATAATCCATCTGCAGCCATTTGTTGATTAATGGCATTATCAAGATCAAATGCATATTTATCACCCCAGCCGTTAAACTGGAAATCCAGCATTTTTAAACTGCTGGAATCTGACACCGTTATTGGGCCATGATCACGTGCCCAGACATCATTTGAATCAGCATAGCAAAAAATACATTTTTCTATTATCTCGGCTGAATCGAGTAGACGCTGAATATGTTCCCGATGAGTATTATTCTGGCAGATAATAACAACCTGTTCTCTCAGGCTGATTTCTCTTACTATCTGTTTAAAGACTGGTTCTACTGTAGCGAGATTTGAAACCCAGTCAGTATTTTTATGGGGCCAGGTCAGCATAACGGCTGCCTGGGGTGCCCATTCAGGCAGTAGCTGAAAGTGTGAATGATTTTTTGTCATAGACTATGAATTATACCAGCAGATTAATAGAAGCACGTTTGAAAAAGCGTTATAAACGATTTCTTGCAGATGTAAAGTTGGCTAATGGAAATATTATCACCGTCCATTGTGCCAATACGGGTGCAATGACAGGATGTCAGCCGGAAAATGCCCGGGTATGGTTGTCCGAATCTGAGAATAAAAATAGAAAGTATCCACACAGCTGGGAACTGGTTGAGCTGGAAAATAATGCGCTGGCCTGTATCAATACCGGCTTAACCAATAAAATTGTTGAGGAAGCCATCAACCAGCATCTAATCTCTGAACTACAAGGCTATACACACTGTCGTAAAGAAGTAGTGTATGGAGACGAGAAAAGTCGAATTGATTTCCTGTTAATGCGTGAAAATGAGCAGTGTTTCCTTGAAGTAAAACACGTCACCCTTAAACTGGATCACCAGACAGGCGCTTTTCCCGATGCGGTTAGCAAACGGGGACAAAAACATTTACGTGAGCTAATATCACAGGTTGATCGGGGGCATAGAGCTGTTATGTTATTTGTTGTTATGCGAACAGATATCGCTAGTCTGGTACCGGCTGATAATATTGATCCGGATTATGGGCAATTATTGAGACAGGCGATGAATGCCGGTGTTGAAGTTCTCGCATATAAAGCTAACATTAACCTGCAATCGATAAAAATCGAAAAACAGATACCCGTACTTTTATAATTAAAAGAAAAAACGGCCATTACATCAATTGTGTGTTTTAATCTCATCCCATGTTTAGACCCAAAGAACTTTATATAGGTTTACGTTATACCCGTGCCAAGCGTCGAAGTGGCTTCGTTTCATTTATTGCCATGATCTCCATGCTGGGTATAGCACTGGGCGTCGCTGCCTTAATTGTTGTGCTTTCCGTGATGAATGGTTTTGGCAAGGAATTACGAGAGCGTACTCTGGGTATGACAGCCCATGCCACCATATCCGGTTACAACGGTTACCTGACCGACTGGCAGTCATTGCAGAAAAAAGCATCGTTGCATCTCCAGATTTTAGACTCTGCACCGTTTACCCAGGCAGAGGCTATGTTGAGTAATTCCAGTCGTGTGTCTGGCGCTATTATTCGAGGGATCCTGCCTGATGAAGAACCCAGGGTGTCAGAAATTGCTGACAAAATGGTTTCTGGAACCCTGAATCAGCTTAAATCCGGTGAATATGGCATTATTCTTGGTCGGGAGCTGGCAAATGCGCTGGGTGTATATGAAGGTGATAAAATCAGCGTTATAACCCCCCAGGCCAATGTGACTCCGGTTGGAGTGATGCCCCGGTTACGCCGTTTTACAGTGACGGGTGTTTTTGAAGCGGGTATGCATCAATTTGATCGTTCCATGGCACTGATTCACATGCACGATGCGCAAAAATTATTCAGCCTGGGAGAACAGGTTAACGGATTACGATTAAAATTTGATGATATGTTTAATGCAAGACAGATCACCTATGAATTACAGCAACAGATCGGGGATGATTACTGGATAAAAGACTGGAGTAATATGAACAGTAATCTATTTAAGGCACTAAAAACTGAAAAAGTAGTCATGTTTATTATTTTATTACTTATCGTTGCGGTGGCCGCTTTTAATATTATTTCAACTTTGGTTATGACAGTGACGGATAAACAGGCTGATATTGCCATCCTGAGAACCATTGGGATGACCCCTGGAAGTTTAATGGTGATTTTTATTATTCAGGGCATGATTATTGGTTTGATAGGAACTATCCTGGGTGTTGCTGCAGGGGTACCTATTGCACTGAATGTCAATGAAATCGTTACCACCGTTGAAATGTTCTTTAATACCAAATTTCTACCGGCAGATGTTTATTATATTTCTGAAATAAGGGCTGATGTGCATTTTAAGGATGTTGTCGTCTATTCCGTATCCGCCTTTTTTCTTTCAATTGTGGCCACCATTTATCCGGCCTGGCGTGCAGCTAAAGTACAGCCAGCCGATGCTCTGAGGTACGAATAAGATGTCTACTCAGACCGCAAATGCACAGATTATTTTGCCGACCAGTCATGGTCAGCCTATCGTTATGGAAGCGGTTAATTTAAGTAAGTCTTTCCAGGAAGGTAGTGGTGCAGAACTTAACATTCTTAAGAATATAAATCTGACAGTAAGAATGGGAGATAAAATTGCCATTGTCGGTGCATCCGGTTCCGGCAAGAGCACATTGCTACATTTACTCGGTGGCCTTGATACACCAACAGCAGGCCAGGTCTTTATTGACGATAAAGAAATGCTTCGCATGAAGGAAGTCGATCGCTGCCGGTTGAGAAATCGAAAGCTGGGGTTTATTTATCAGTTTCATCATTTGCTACCAGAATTTACTGCCCAGGAAAATGTCGCCATGCCGGCTTTAATTAAGGGTGTTCCCCCTTATCAGGCGATGAAAAAAGCGGATGTTTTACTGGAAAAAGTCGGTATGACCAGACGGCTTGATCATAAACCTGCTGAATTATCCGGTGGTGAACGTCAACGTGCGGCTATTGCCAGGGCCATGGTTAATGAGCCTCAGTGTATCTGTGCAGACGAGCCCACCGGTAATCTGGACAAGGCCACAGCAGAACAGGTGTTCAGAGTACTGTTACGCCTCAATCAGGAATTTGGTACCAGCCTGATTGTGGTTACACATGATATGGCGCTGGCGGAAAAAATGGATATTATTTATGCCCTTGAAGAAGGTCATCTCGAACGTCGTAAATAAGCGTCTATTCTTGACCATTTCTATCATTCTTATCATAATTTCAAGCCATTAGAACCCATTGATTGCCGTAAGCCATTCTTTTTTGTATGTCCGATAGTCATAAACCACAAATTCAGGTCTTAAATGATCGTGCCAGATACCTGCTTAAAACGCTGATTGACTGTTATGTAAGTGATGGTCATCCGGTTGGCTCCCGTACGCTTGCCGAAGCCGCCAAACTGGAAATCAGCACAGCGACTATCCGTAATGTTATGGCCACACTGGATCACATGGGTCTGGTGACGTCTCCCCATACATCAGCGGGCCGTATTCCAACAGAAAAAGGCCTAAGACTGTTTGTGGATTCCATACTGGAAGTGCAACCACTGGAAAAATCATTGCTTAATAAAATGAAGCAACTGCTTCATCCTGATCAGGATAAGGAAACCCTGATTAATACCGCTAATAGCCTGATATCCAATATGACCCATATGGCAGGGATTATCTCCATACCTAAACGGGGGCAATTACCCTTAAGGCACATTGAGTTTTTACCCCTGTCGGATAAACGCATTCTGGCCATCATGGTGGTTAATGAAAAAGAAGTTCAGAACAGGGTTATCCATGTGGAACGTGAATATACCAAGGATGAGCTGGTCAAAATTGCGAATTATCTGAACCAGAACTTCACCGGTCGAGATATTTTCAGTGTGCGTAGCGAGCTGATTAACGAATTACAAAATGCCCGCTCACAGGTAGATGATCTCATGCGAGCCACGGTGGAAATTGCGGATCAGGTATTAAGACCTTCCGGTGAGGAACAGTCAGATTATCGTCTACAGGGTAAAACCAATCTGATTCGTTTTAATGAGCTGGAAAACACTCTGAAATTGCAGAAAATTTTTAATACCTTTGAAAACAAGCGAGATATGCTCAGTCTGCTGGATCGTTGCATTCAGGCTGAAGACATACAGGTCTTTATAGGTCGAGAAGCGGGACTGGAAGAATTTGGTGACTGTAGTATTATCACCGCGCCGTATTCGGTGGATGGCAGCACCATTGGTGTTCTGGGTGTCATTGGCCCAACCCGTATGCAATACAGTAATATTATTTCAGTTGTAGATGTTACCGCACGACTATTAGGATCGGCCTTGAATCCTAAAATTTAGTCCCCATATTGCAAATCCATACAATTTAAAACCTTAATTATTCAGCATATTTGGAGTAACGACATGTCTGACGAGGAAATCCTCGAGCAAGAGATTGAAACCGGTGAAGAGCGTACAGAACAAGCTGGTGCAACAGTAGATGCAGCGCCAGAATCGGAAGATACCATTGAATCTTTGAAAGAAAAACTGGCTGAATCAGAGAAAAAAGCCCTGGATAACTGGGATCAGTTAATTAGAACAAAAGCCGAAATGGATAATCTCAGACGCAGAACCCAGCGTGATCTGGAAAATGCTCATAAGTTCGCTATTGAAAAATTCGTCAATGAATTATTGCCCGTCATGGACAGTATGGAACTGGGGCTGGATGCGGCTGCACATGAGTCCAGCACCATTGAAAGCCTTAAGGAAGGCACAGAATTAACCCTTAATATGCTTAAAAATGCACTGGATAAATTCAATATCGTGGCCATTCATCCCCATGGTGAGAAATTTAATCCTGAATTACATCAGGCTATGTCGATTCAGGAAAATGCAGAACTGGAAGACAATACTGTTATGGCGGTCATGCAAAAGGGGTATTTATTAAATGATCGCCTGGTCAGGCCTGCTATGGTTATGGTTTCCAAGGCACCGGCAAATAATTCAGATAAAAGTTAAAAAAAGTTTAATTAATTGTTGAATTCACAACAACCCGGCCCCAAATAGGGATTAAGTAAGATTTTTACAAATTTCAGGTATTTAACGCGGAGTTTTTGAACATGGCAAAAATCATTGGTATCGACCTTGGCACGACTAACTCATGTGTCGCCATTATGGATGGTGATAAGGCAAGAGTTATAGAAAATAGTGAAGGTGACCGTACAACCCCATCCATTATTGCTTTTACAGACAGTGACGAGGTTATGGTAGGCCAGTCGGCCAAGCGTCAGGCAGTTACTAATCCTAACAACACCCTGTATGCCGTAAAACGTCTGATTGGTCGTCGTTTCGATGAAGAAGTCGTTCAGCGTGATATTAAACTGGTGCCTTACAAAATTGTTAAAGCCGACAACGGTGATGCCTGGGTAGAAGCTCACGGTAAAAAGATGGCACCACCCGAAATTTCAGCCCGTGTACTGCAGAAAATGAAGAAAACAGCTGAAGAATTTCTGGGTGAGACAGTAACAGAAGCGGTTATTACCGTTCCTGCCTATTTCAATGATTCACAACGCCAGGCCACTAAGGACGCAGGTAAAATTGCCGGTCTGGATGTTAAACGTATTATCAATGAGCCAACAGCGGCAGCACTGGCTTATGGTATGGATAAGAAACGTGGCGATGCCAAAATTGTAGTTTACGATTTAGGTGGTGGTACATTCGACGTTTCTATTATAGAAATTGCCGAAATTGATGGCGAACAGCAGTTCGAAGTACTGTCTACTAACGGTGATACCTTCCTTGGTGGTGAAGACTTCGACATGCGTCTGATCGATTATCTGTCAGATGAATTCAAGAAAGATACCGGCATGGATCTGCACAATGATCCAATGGCACTGCAACGTCTTAAGGAAGCTGCAGAAAAAGCCAAGATTGAACTGTCTTCAAATACACAGACAGATATCAACCTGCCATACATCACAGCGGATGCTTCTGGTCCTAAACATCTGAACATCAAATTAACCCGTGCCAAGCTGGAATCACTGGTTGATGACCTGATTCAGGGCACCATGGGTCCCTGCAAAATCGCACTGAAAGATGCAGGTCTATCTGTTGGTGATATTGATGATATTATTCTGGTCGGTGGTCAGACACGTATGCCAAAAGTCCAGGAAGCTGTGAAAAACTTCTTTGGTAAAGAACCCCGTAAAGATGTAAATCCCGATGAAGCGGTTGCGATTGGTGCAGCTATTCAGGGTGGTGTCTTAGGTGGCGATGTTACTGACATCCTGTTACTGGATGTAACACCGTTATCACTGGGTATTGAAACCATGGGTGGCGTGATGACCAAACTGGTGGACAAGAATACCACTATCCCAACCAAGGCATCACAGGTATTCTCAACGGCAGACGATAACCAGGGTGCAGTGACTGTTCATGTACTACAGGGTGAACGTGAAATTGCATCGGGTAACAAATCACTGGGACGTTTTGACCTTGCTGATATCCCGCCAGCCCCACGTGGTGTGCCACAGATCGAAGTTTCATTTGATATTGATGCCAACGGTATACTGAATGTATCCGCGAGAGATAAGGCAACGGGTAAACAACAGTCGATTGTTATCAAGGCATCCAGCGGTTTATCGGATGAAGAAGTCGAAAAAATGGTCAAGGATGCTGAAGCTCATGCGGATGAAGATCGTAAAATGAAAGAGCTGGTTGAAGCTCGCAATACTGCAGACAACATGATTCATGCAACTGAAAAATCCATTAAGGATTTAGGTGATCAGGTAGAAGCAGGCGAGAAAGCCACTATCGAAAAAGCCATTGAAGAGCTTAAAGAAGCTGTTAAAGGCGATGATAAAGCAGTTATCGAAGCGAAAACACAGGCATTAACCGAAGCTGCTGGCAAGATTGCTGAAAAGGCCTATGCTCAGGCACAACAGAATGCCGGTGCAGAAGGTGCTGACCAACCTCAGGCCTCTGCTGATGATGAAGTTGTCGACGCCGAGTTTGAGGAAGTTAAGGAAGATAAGTAATCTTTAACCAGGCTTAAGCTTAAAAATATGAAATGCCTGGCTTTGTCAGGCATTTCGTTTATTTAAGTACTGATATAGATCATAATCCTGAACCATCAGGTGAAAAAATAAAAGTGACTGAAGCGACTATGTCCAAAAGAGATTATTACGAAGTTCTGGGTGTTTCCAGAGATGTAAATGAAGCAGATCTAAAAAAAGCCTATCGTCGTATGGCGATGAAGTATCATCCTGATAAAAACCAGGGTAAACCAGAAGCAGAAGAAAAATTCAAAGAGGCCAAGGAAGCTTATGACATTCTATCTGATGCCCAGAAACGTGCGGCTTATGACCAATATGGACATGCGGGTGTAGATGCGTCGGCAGCTGGCGGCGCAGGTGGTTTCGGTGGTGGTGCTAATTTCAGTGATATCTTCGGTGATGTATTCGGTGATATTTTTGGTGGCGGTGGTGGCCGTGGTCGATCACGGGCTTTCAGGGGATCCGACTTACGCTACAACATGGAACTGAGTCTTGAAGATGCCGTGTTTGGTACTTCCGTCAAAATTAAAATACCAACTTTAGTCAGCTGTAAAACCTGTGATGGATCTGGCGCAAAGAAAGGGTCACAGGCAACTACCTGTAATACCTGTGGTGGTACTGGTCAGGTAAGAATTCAGCAAGGTTTCTTTTCAGTTCAGCAAACCTGTCCTCATTGCCATGGCAGTGGTAAAGTTATAAGCAGTCCCTGTGGTGATTGCCATGGACAGGGTCGTGTAGAAGAACGTAAAACATTATCGGTTAAAGTGCCTGCGGGTGTTGATAATGGTGATCGTATTCGTTTATCCGGTGAAGGTGAAGCGGGAGAAAATGGTGGACCTCCTGGTGATCTTTACGTTCATATGCATGTTAAACCCCATGCAATCTTTGAACGTGATGGCAATAATCTGTTATGTCAGGTACCCATTGGTGTCGCCACGGCTGCTCTGGGCGGCGAACTCGAAGTGCCCACATTGAATGGCAGAATTAAACTGAAAATACCTGCAGAAACTCAAACAGGAAAATTGTTCCGTATTAAAGGAAAAGGTGTAACACCGGTTCGTGGTGGTGCTACCGGTGATCTGATTTGTAAAGTGATTGTGGAAACACCGGTAAAATTAACCGCTAAACAGAAAGAGTTATTACGTGAACTGGATGAAAGTATGGGTACTGATAGCAATAATCATAATCCACAAAGTAAATCCTGGATGGATGGTGTAAAAAAATTCTTTAACGATATGAACCTGTAAATCATGAAAAATTCAGTCGGCAATATAAAGCATGTTCTGGCAACATTCATGCTGCTTATTATCAGTTATCATGTTTTGGCCGAGGAAGAGACCCTCAGGTTCCCGGGTGATCCAACATTACACAATATTGTTTACCAGTTTAACAAGGCCGATCAGGATTATCACAATGCTGTTTTGTTTTCTGTAAGTGAAATGGTACGAAAATATGGTGATAACATCACCATTGTTGTTACTGTAATTGGGCCGGGTATCCATATTCTTGCTAAAAACCCCCTTCGTAGTGTTTCTGAACACACAAAACAAAAAGTTAAAAGCCTGGCCGAATATGGTGTAAAATTTCATGCCTGTGGCAATACCATGAAAACGCTGAAATGGACTAAGGACGATATGCTGCCATTTGTCGAAATTGTAAATGTGGGCGTTGCCGATATCATGGAGCTACAGGAAAACGGATATAGCTATATAAGCTTATAAAATAATTTATAGTCAAAGTGTAAAATCGAGAATAATAAGTTTGATTATTCCACTAATGAATAATCTTAATCAGTAGAACTGATTACTTTGGCATAACAATAAGGTCCGATTATGTTGAATATAGCCGTTACAGGTGCAGGTGGTCGCATGGGGCGAACCATCATAGAAGCCTGCCAGCAAACAGATGGTTGCCAGATTACAGCCGCTATTGAACGTCCAGACAGTTCATTGATCGGAACTGATGCAGGTGAACTGGCCGGTATTGGAAAAATAGGTGTTGCTATCGCGGCTAATCTGGCCGATGTAGTTGATGCATTTGATATTCTCATTGATTTCACTTCTATTGAATCTACGTTACATAATCTTCAAGTTTGCAAAAATAATCATAAAAAAATAATTATTGGTACTACCGGTTTTTCGGATTCACAAAAACAGATTATTCAATCAACAGCTAAGGATATCGCTGTTGTCTTTGCACCTAATATGAGTGTCGGCGTTAATTTATGTTTAAAACTTTTGCAGACAGCTGCTCAGGTACTGGGTGACAGCGTCGACATTGAAATTATAGAAGCACATCATCGTCATAAAGTTGATGCGCCTTCTGGAACGGCATTACGGATGGGTGAAGTTGTTGCTGAAGCACTGGGGCGTAATTTAAGTGACTGTGCTGTCTATGGGCGTGAGGGTCAAACCGGTGAGCGTGAGCGAAAAACAATTGGATTTGAAACCATTAGAGCCGGTGATATTGTCGGTGAACATACCGTGATGTTTGCTGATGTTGGCGAAAGAATTGAAATTACCCACAAAGCATCCAGCAGAATGACCTTTGCAAAAGGTGCTATTCGAGCAGCATTATGGTTGAGTCAGCACGATAGTGGTCTGTATGATATGCAGGATGTGTTAGGGCTTAGTTAAATTTAACAGAAAGGTTTTTTATTAATGAAATTTGCATGTGTATTTCCTGGTCAGGGTTCTCAGTCAATTGGCATGATGTCAGAATTTGCAGAACAGTATTCAGAAGTTAAAGATTTATTCAGCCGAGCATCAGAAGCTTTAGGTTATGATCTGGCGACAATTATGGCAGAAGGTCCAGTAGAGGAGCTTAATAAAACTGAGTGTACTCAACCTGCTATGCTAACAGCCGGTGTTGCAGCATGGAAAGTTCTTCGCATTAACACACAACTTAAACCTGCTTTGCTCGCCGGTCATAGTCTGGGTGAATATACCGCACTGGTATGTTCAGGTGCATTGAAATTTGAAGATGCTGTAAAACTGGTCGCAGAACGTGGTCGTTTAATGCAAAATGCAGTTCCAGAAGGTGTTGGTGCGATGGCGGCCATTCTGGGTCTTGAAGATGATCAGGTAAAAGCGATTTGTACACAGGCATCCTCTGATCAATCTGTTGTGCAGGCAGTTAATTTTAATTCGCCTGGACAGGTTGTTATTGCAGGTCATAATGCAGCTGTTGAAAAAGCCATGGAGTTAGCCAAAGAAGCCAAAGCCAAACGGGCATTAAAGTTACCTGTCAGTGTCCCATCACACAGTTCATTAATGACCAATGCCGCTGCACAACTGGGCGAGGTTTTAGCATCAATAGAGATTAAAACACCCGAAATTCCTGTGTTACATAATGTTGATGCCAAAGCTCATTCTAATCCAGATGAAATTAAACACTGTCTGCAGCAACAATTACATAATCCTGTTTTATGGGTTGATACGGTTAATAATCTTATAACAGAAGGGATAGATACTCTTGTTGAATGTGGTCCAGGAAAAGTTCTGGCGGGACTTAATCGTCGTATTGATAAATCAGCAAACAACTTTACTATCGATACTATTGATAATTTTAATGCATTCAAATCAGCTATAGAGGAATAATCAAATGAGCTTACAGGGTGAAATTGCGCTGGTAACCGGTGCCAGCCGTGGCATAGGTAAAGCAATTGCAGAAGAACTGGCCAGGCAGGGTGCTACTGTAATTGGTACTGCCACATCAGAATCTGGTGCTGACAATATAACTTCTTATTTATCCGCATCTGGTGGTAAGGGCATGATGTTGAATGTAACTGATGCCGATTCAGTCAAAGATGTGTTAAAAACAATTACCGATGACTTTGGCGCCGTCAGTATTCTGGTTAACAATGCCGGTATAACCCGTGATAATTTGTTAATGATGATGAAAGATGATCAGTGGAATGAGATTATTGATACCAATCTAACCTCTGTGTTCCGTCTTTCTAAAGCAGTATTACGTCCAATGATGAAAGCACGTAAAGGCAGAATTATTACTATTGCGTCAGTGGTTGGTTTAACGGGTAATCCTGGTCAAACCAATTACTCAGCCGCTAAAGCAGGTATTCTTGGCTTTACTAAATCACTGGCACGTGAGATTGGCTCACGCAATATTACAGTCAATACAGTGGCTCCCGGATTCATTGATACGGATATGACAAAAGCATTACCTGAAGATCAGCGTGAAGCACTTATTAAGCAAATTCCACTCAATAGATTGGGTGAACCAGCAGACATTGCTAATGCGGTTGCCTTCCTCGCATCACCCCTGGCAGCCTATATTACAGGTGAAACTATTAATGTTAATGGTGGTATGTACATGCCTTAGTTTGGCATGTTACATTAAGTAATTATTGTAACTCATTGATATATCTATAATTATATATCTTTTTTTTTATCTAAAAATTAACTGGCAAGCTGTAGCGTAATTCTCTAAAATACGCCGCAGCTCAATTAATTCGAACAAAGAGGAAACTTAACATGAGCAGTGTTGAAGAACGCGTGCGTAAAATCGTAGTAGAACAGCTAGGTGTAAAAGAAGAGGAAGTAACAAATTCAGCTTCTTTTGTTAATGATCTGGGTGCAGACTCATTAGACACAGTTGAGTTAGTAATGGCTCTGGAAGAAGAATTTGAGTGTGAAATTCCAGATGAAGATGCTGAAAAAATCACTACTGTTCAGCAGGCTCTGGATTACGTAACTGCTCATCAATAGTTTAGATCAGCAAAGGGGGCAGGCGTTTAGTCTGTCCTTTTTTACGATCATCTTTATATCAACGCTTGCTAACACATATTATGTGTAACAGCAGTCAATAATAAATAATACCTGGAGAACTTTCTTGGCAAAGCGTCGAGTTGTTGTAACAGGCCTGGGCATTGTTTCACCTGTTGGTCTGAATCTAAAACAATCCTGGGAGAATATACTCGCTGGTAAAAGCGGGTCTTCACTCATTACTGAATTTGATACATCTGATTTCTCGGTGAAATTTGCGTGTACCGTGAAAGATTTTGATTCAACTGAATACATAAATTCGAAAGATCTCAAAAAAATGGATACCTTTATCCATTACGGAATTGCAGCTGCAGATCAGGCTATCAAAGATTCAGGTATCGAAATTACTGAACAAAATGCAGAACGCATAGGGGTTTCTATTGGCTCAGGCATTGGTGGTTTACCAATGATTGAGAAAAATAAAGAAGCTCTGGATAGTGGTGGGCCAAGAAAAATTTCTCCTTTTCTGATTCCTGGTTCTATCATCAATATGATTTCAGGTAATGTATCGATTAAATATGGTCTCAAAGGCCCTAATATCGCTATCGTTACTGCCTGTACTACAGGAACACATAGCATCGGTCAGGCTGCACGTATGATTGCTTACGGTGATGCTGATGTTATGTTAACCGGTGGTGCAGAAAAAGCCTCATCACCTTTAGGTATTGGTGGTTTTGCTTCATCTCGAGCTTTATCAAAACGTAACGATGCGCCAGAAGCAGCCAGTCGCCCATGGGATAAAGATCGTGATGGCTTTGTATTAGGTGATGGAGCAGGTGTGCTGGTCCTTGAAGAATATGAGCATGCAAAAGCACGTGGCGCAAAAATTTATGCTGAGCTTGCAGGCTTTGGTATGAGTGGTGATGCCTATCATATGACACAACCATCTGAAGGTGGTGAAGGTGCTGCACGCTGTATGATTAATGCTATAAAAGATGCAGGGCTCAATCCAGAAGATGTCGATTTTGTTAATGCACATGGCACCTCTACACCTGCGGGTGACCTGGGTGAAACACTGGCATTAAAAGCAGCCTTTGGTGATCATGCTTATAAACTGGCAGTGACCTCAACCAAATCAATGACCGGTCATCTACTGGGTGCTGCCGGTGGTGTTGAAGCTGTCTTTACTGTAATGTCATTACAGGATCAGGTGGCGACGCCCACCATTAATCTGGATAACCAGGATCCTGAATGTGATCTTGATTACACAGCCAATACAGCACGTAATATGAAAATTGATGTTGCCATTTCAAATTCATTTGGATTTGGTGGCACCAATGGCACAATATTATTCAAAAAAATATAAGACTTATTAAATCCAGGGTCCATTAAAATGGGCACAGCTTATTTCACAATAAAGACCCTGGATTTCATTCCTGATTTACTGGCGCTACATTCATTATTTCCTGAACGCTATCCTCATTTATTGGCCAGTACTGCAAGTGGTAATGCTGATGCTCGTCATGACATATTGTTTGCCTGTCCAGGTGAAACAGTATCGGGTGATAATTTTTTCCAGCTACTCGATAACGAATATCATAAAAATTTCGTTGATTTTGCGGACACGGATCTGCCATTTTATGGTGGCTGGTTTATCTATCTGGGGTACGAACTTGCGGCTGAAATAGAACCCAGTTTGAATCTAAAACCATCTTCGCATCAAATTCCTGTTGCCTTTGCGACACATTTTCCTGCTGCAATTATCGTCGATCATATTACAAAATCTGCTGTCGTGGTATGTGAAAACAGTCAACAGGATTGTTATTCCATCATCCTCAATGATCTGGCAAGCAGTCAATCTGCAAATCAACAATATAAACAACCTTTCCATGTGACATGCCTGCAGGAAGATGACAGTTCAGTTTATCTTGATCAGGTAGCTCGCATAAAAGATTATATTGTTGAAGGTGACGTGTTTCAGGTCAATCTTTCACGGCAATGGCAATGTGATATTGATGACAAT
>Ga0224496_10000021_pt1 | contig 130547 bp, 107 predicted proteins | sample SF_Jul11_sed_USG_2_FD_168127 | JGI IMG/M metagenome (GOLD analysis project Ga0224496, IMG submission 168127) | Sediment microbial communities from San Francisco Bay, California, United States - SF_Jul11_sed_USGS_8_1 | ecosystem: Environmental > Aquatic > Marine > Sediment | place: USA...
ACCCCTAAACTCGGCGAAGGGATGGATCTGATGGTCGGTGTGCAGATGTCGATGGGGACCGCGGAGTTCTCGAACCATGATTACGAGGAAGTAGCTGGTTTGACACCGCAGGAGCAGGCGGCGACACAGCTAACAAAGATCAAGGCAGAAGCTACCGTTGTAGACTTCCAGCTCCAGATGGCTGACATCGGCCACATGTCACTCGAAGTGAACGGTGCGTATGTCACCATTCCCAAGAGTGAGTTCTCCGCTCCAGATGCGATGGGTACGGCTCTCGGACTTCCGTTTGCCTACTCCGACTATAAGGACGGAAAGATCAACTGGTACAACGGCACCAGCAAGGATGTCAGCGGTTGGGACGTGAACGTCGGCCTCGGCGTCACTCATTCTCTCGGTGTAAAACTCGCGATGATGGGCACCGACAATGGGCAGGACACAGGCAACAAGCTCTCCGCAAATACGCTTGGCCTCTGGTACGACATCAAACAGAATATCGTTTTCCATTTCGAATACTCGATGTGGGATGGCGACCACAGGGAGTTCGACAACCAGATGTTCTTGATGCTTGAGCTCGGAATATAATTTCGGCTTAAGTTTTTCGGTTTCTACAGGGCCCGGAGGAAACTCCGGGCCTTTTTTTTATTCTTCCAAAAAGTACCGTTAAGACAAAAGGAGAAAACGGTTAATTTCTCTTTCACCCCGGCAGACAGGAACTTCACTGAAATGGGCGGTCGATAATTAAGGTATTGTTTTCAACCCTTCTTCGGAACAAGAAAGCCGAGGTGGTGACCCGCATGTTGCAGGTGCATCATCCTCCACTGGTCCAGGGTCAGCTTTCCGAATAGCCCGGAGGGGTGGAGATCCTTTGCCGTCGAGAGCCGGGTGAGGAGTTCTTTGGTTTTCATCACCGCCTCATGGTCGTCAACATTTTCAGTGGGGACAGACTGCGGGACCGTTTGGGAATTGTCCGGGTATCCTTCCCGTCGCATCAGCCACCAGAGAAACGGTTTTCCTACGAGTACCCTTATTATCCAGGGGGCTTTGAACTCGAATCCTTCAAGCGAACCTCTGAAATAGAACGCAAGGTGTGTGCACACCTGGCCGAGGCTCCATTTGCCAAGCCGGGAGTATCCGCTCTTTTCAAGCATTTCCAGATCTCTTATCACATCTTCGTAGGTATCGAATTTTGGTTTCCGCCGTTCCATTAGACCGCCCCTTTTCCAAAATAAAAATTTATCGTTCTTTATTCGAGTATATCATCTTCTCCCAGCCGGAAAAGAGCATGTCCAGACGGTATTCTCATAACTCAAAATTATCGGGTTTGTACTGAAGCCCGGTTGGTCTATCCTGTAGGTGTACACAGGAGTTTGTCGTTTTCCATATACAGGTTTCGTAAGGAGGGCACCAAGATGTCGGATATTATTCATCCTTCTGATAACAGGAATATTTCAAGAAAGGAACTCTTCTCCGGCGCCGGCCAGATGATCGGCGGGGCCGCCCTTGCTTCGATAGCCGGGCTTGGGCTTGCAGGTTGCACGAAGAAGGGGAAAGAGACCGTGGCGAAATATCCCTGGCCTTATGTAAAGCTCGATCCGCAGAAGTCTGGTGAGATAGCCTACGAAAACTGGTACAAGAAGTTCTGCTGTTACGCAGTGGCGAGCGGTATTTTACAGCCTCTCCAGGAGAAGGTCGGCGAACCGTACAGCGTACTTCCGATAGAAGCGTTCAAATTCGGTCATGGCGGTACGGTCGGATGGGGCACCCTTTGCGGCTCCCTTCTCGGCGCGAGCATTGCCGTCTCACTCATCGCCGGCGAAGAAGGGGAGGATATCATCAACGACGTGATCGGCTGGTACACGGAAACGGAGTTTCCTCTTTTCAAGCCGACCGCACCTAAAACTGAAATAAAGAATATCAGCGTAAGCGGTTCTCCACTCTGCCATGTCTCGGTAGGGAGATGGATGAAAAAGGAGGGGGTCGATTTTTTCAGTGAAGGGAGAGCGGAAAGATGCGCCAGGCTGAGCGCCGATGTTGCCGTTCATGCGGTTACGCTTCTCAATCTCTGGGCCGACAGGAAGTATGAAGCTGAGTATGACGATCAGCCGATGAAGTATCAGATGCCGACGCAGAACAACTGCGACGACTGTCACGCCTGAACCTGAAAGCGCGCTGCAAGAGTGACGGAATCTTTTTGATACGGCATAAGGGGTGCAATTATCTCTCTTCCTGTCTGCAGGGTGTATATGGAAGAAGCGGTTGCCCTTTGTGTTATCGGGAACGGTAAAAGCATGCGCCGGTCTTTATGAATGGCTGTATCAGCTCTTCCCCCGGTTGCGCTCTTTTATCTCTCTTAATCTTTCGGAGAGGGTTGCCTCCCGCCCATGCCCGGAGGAATTGAAAAAGCTGGCATTCTTTAGTTCTTCGGGGAGATACTGTTGCCGTACAAAATTATCCGGCTCTCCATGCGGGTAGGTATATCCGGTTTTATCCTTCTCCCCCGTGTGCCATTTGTAGCTTGAGTCGCGCAGGTGCGGCGGCACCTGCGGATTGGAGCCGGACTGCCTGATAGTTTCGATGGCCGAATCGATGGCGGTGACCGCGCTGTTCGATTTCGGGGCGAGCGCGACATATATGACCGCCTGGGTCAGCGGTATCCTCCCTTCGGGGAGACCTATTTTTTCGACCGCTTCGGCGGCTGATACCGCGAGAATGAGAGCGGTAGGGTCGGCGTTCCCGACATCTTCCGCCGCGGTGACTATCAATCTCCTCGCGATGAACCTCGGGTCCTCCCCGGCTTCAAGCATTCTCGCCAGCCAGTAGACAGACGCGTCCGGATCGGAACCTCTCAGTGATTTCTGGAATGCCGAAGCGTGGTCGTAATGTCCCTGTCCTGCCCTGTCGTACAGAAGGAAAGCTTTTTGCGAAACAGCCTCCACGGTTTTGGAATCGATCACATCTTCTTCCGCAAGATGAGCTGACGCTTCCACTATCCCGAGCGCGATCCTCGCGTCCCCGCCGGAGAGAAGCGCTATCTGTTCCACCACGTCGTCTGCCAGTTTGATATTGGAATCTCCCAGTCCGTTCTCCCTGTCCGAAAGCGCGTTGGCTATGACAGTCCTTATATCCTCCTCACGAAGAGGTTTTAACTCAATAACACTGCAACGCGAGCGAAGAGCGGGGATAACACCGAACGAAGGATTTTCAGTGGTAGCCCCGATGAAGGTAAACAGCCCTTTTTCGACATGCGGCAGGAGGGCGTCCTGCTGGGTTTTGTTGTAGCGGTGTATCTCGTCTATGAAGAGGACGGAATTCTTTCCCGAGTCCTTCATGAATCTCGCCTCCTTTACCACCTCCTTCAGTTCCTTGACTCCCGACTCTACGGCGCTCAGGGTGAAGAACTTTTTGCCGCTAACCTTCGCGGCGATGCTTGCGATGGTTGTCTTCCCGCTCCCAGGGGGACCCCAAAGGAGGAGGGAGCCGAATTTGTCGGACTCTATAAGTTTTCGCAAAGGTTTTCCCGGGCCGAGGAGATGCTTCTGGCCAACAAAGTTATCGAAGTTTGTCGGGCGCATCCGCTCAGCAAGGGGGGTTGCGCCTGAGACCGGAGGGATATCTTTCTCCTGACCGGATTCCTCGTTACCGCCGAACATCTCTATGGTCTTCAATAGCCCCTCCAAAACCTGATGTGGAAACGAAACGATTGTACCACTTTGAGTGATTCGTTAGGGACGGGGAGAGCGGTTATTGGAAAGTATCCTGAAAAACTGATATCCAAGATTGAATCGGGGGTGGTACAGGGGCTTTAGAAGAGGAGAGGTTGCTTCCCCTGAATATTGCCAGGTTTTAACCGAAACAATATTCAGCGCGTTGCGGGCCTTTCAGTTTGCATTACAAAGTTGTCAGGCCAAATGACTTGTAGAGGGGAAGTCCCCTAAATCCTCATCTAAATCCTGTATCTTGCTGTCTGCATGGTGCGTATACACTGTTTATTAAGCATGTTATGTGCCAACGCTAACATATTGATAAATAAAAGCATATATTCTTGTCGATACAGCAAAAGTGCGGTGATTATGTAGCTTTTATCTGTAAAAGAGATAAAACAATGAAACTATTGGAGAAACGGTGCGGTAATTATGAACAGAAGAAAGCAGGAAAACAACGTCAATACCTCTCTTCCCCTCTAATCGGAATTCAAGATGGCCAGAGTGTATCGCTTCTCCCCCTTACTATTCCATTCACGGTTTCGGTAAATTGCGAAACAGATATCTCATTCACGTTCTCTCCGGTTCTAAGCCTTACAGAGATGTTCCCGGCCCCCGCCTCCTTTTCACCGAGGATGATCATGTAGGGGGTTTTCATCTGCTGGGCGTTCCGGATCTTTTTATTCATTCTCTCGGAGGAGAGATCCGCTTCCCCCCTGATTCCCGCGCTTGAGAGCTGTTTTACTATCTCCTGCGAGTATTCGTTCTGGGCGTCGGTAACCGGGATAACCATCGCCTGCAGAGGGGCTATCCAAACCGGGAAGTTGCCCGCGACCTGCTCTATGTAAATTCCAAGGAACCTTTCGAGAGAGCCGAGGATCGCGCGGTGGAGCAGTACGGGCCTGTGCTTGCTGGAGTCGCTTCCGACATATTCGAGGTCGAAACGCTCAGGCATGGAGAAGTCGACCTGTATGGTGCCGAGCTGCCAGTTCCTCTTTATGCAGTCCTTCACGTTGAATTCTATCTTGGGTCCGTAGAACGCCCCCTCCCCCTCTTTTATCTTGTAATCGATATTCTGCTTTTGCAACGCGCTTTTAAGGGCGTTGGTGGAGGATTCCCATATCTCGTCGTTCCCCATAGCCGATTCAGGTTTTGTGGCGATGAATACCGAAATCTCCTCGAATCCGAACACCTTGTATATGGAGAAGACGGCGCTTACGAAATTGGCTATCTCGCTTTCTATCTGTTCAGGCGCGCAGTAGATATGTCCGTCATCCTGCGTGAAGGCCCGCAGACGGAAAAGTCCGTGAAGAACTCCGCTAAGCTCGAAGCGGTGTACATGCCCCATCTCCATGAGGCGGAGTGGAAGATCCCTAAAGGAGTGGAGTTTTTCCTTGTAGACAAGTATCGAGCCGGGGCAGTTCATCGGTCTTACCGCGTAATCACGCTCTTCCGCCTTGGTGAAATACATGTTCTCCTTGAAATTGTCGTAATGTCCGGAGCGGTGCCAGAGCTCAACATTCATTATTTCCGGAGTCCTTATCTCCTGTCCGCCTCGCTTGGCCCCCTCTTCCCTTATGAATTCGAGAAGCGCGTTAAAGATTCGAAGTCCCCGCGGGTGCCAGAATACGAAACCTGCCCCTTCGTCATGGAACGAGAAGAGATCGAGCTTTTTTCCAATGACGCGGTGGTCCCGCTTTTTCGCCTCTTCCAGCATGGTCTGGTACTCTTTCAGCTCCTCCTTTGTAACGAAGCAGAGGCCGTATACCCTTTGCAGAGGCTCATTTTGGGAATCGCCAAGCCAGTAGGAACCGGCTATCCTGTCTATCTTGAACGCCCCTATCTGTCCGGTATTTTCCACGTGCGGGCCCCGGCAGAGGTCGGTAAAACCGTTCTGTGTGTAGAGCGAGACTTCTGTTTCATCCTTAAGAAGCCCTTCAAGCGCCTTTATCTTGAACTCCTGGTCCTTAAAAAATTCGAGCGCCTCCTTGCGGCTTACGGTTCTTTTTTCAAAAGGGTGCTTCCCCTTAACTATTTTCTGCATCGACTTTTCTATTTTTGAAAGGTCGTCCAGTTGCAGTGAGCCCCCCGGGATCTTGACGTCGTAATAGAAGCCGTCGTCGGTTTCCGGCCCGAAGGCGAATTGCGCGTTTGGGTATAGCTCTTTTATCGCTTCAGCCATTACATGTGCCGCCGAGTGCCGCATTGCGTGCAGTTCTGTCACTTGTGCTCCTTTGTTTCCTTTGTTACTCAGGCGGTCTCGCCCTTTTCCCCAGTTAAGGCGGACATTATAAAGTAGGTGGCCGACATTAACAAATATCCTCCTGCCATGGTGTAAACAACTGTTGGCAGATCAGCGCCGGGGAAGAAGAGCCTCCCGTCGGGAAAAGGAGAGTGTATGAGGCCGATGATGGTTGCGGCGAAAGCGACAAGGGCTGTTATGGATGCCGCTTTAAGATTTTTCCTTATCAGCTGTGACGTCATGGTGGCCCATATCATGGCTGTTAGGATGAACCCGTTGCCGAGCACTGTAATGGCCTGATAGGTTTCCTGGTAATCGGGTCGGAGTTTCGATACGTCGATACCCGCTGTGCCGATAAGGGAATTTAACTGGATCAACACCAGGTCGGCGAGGATAGGGATGAAGCAGATCGAAACAGCGGCAAGCTCTTTTTTATCGGTCTCCCTGTACGCCTGTGTGCAGACCTCTATGCCGATGAAGACGAGTATCGGAACCATAACCGCTTCCGGCAGGATGGAGATGAGAAACCCTATCATCCCGAACATCGCGCCGAAGCCGATGAAGAGCCCAGTCGCTATGGTATACGCGGCGCGTCCCCCCATGTTTTTGTAGGCAGGGTGTCCGATATATGGAGTGTTTTGAATAACCCCTCCGCAGAAACCGGCTATAAGTGTCGCGACACCTTCAACGAGGAGTATGTCCCGTGTGCTGTAGGAGTCCCCCGCGACGGCGGCGCTTTCCGTGTTGTCTATACCCCCTATCACGTTGCTGATCGCGATAGGTATCGCCAGCGGGAGGTATTTGAGGCCGAGAGCGATACCGCCGAAGAATTCGAAGGTAGGCGCAGGGAAGGCGAAGGCGAAGGAAAGCCCCTCTCTTTCGATCCCGGGCGAAAATCCGAGAGCGGCAGATATGTAGTGAATGATCGTACCTATTCCGACAGCGGCAAGCGCGCCCGGTATTGCGCGCGGGAGTTTTATTCTCGCTACGAATGTAAGGAGTATCACCCCGAAGGCAACCATACCCGCGAGGGGGTCGTGTATTATTTTCAGGAAGGGGAGGAACGCGATGAAGGCGATAGCCAGCGCGCCAATGGAGCCGAGAAGAGCCGCGCGGGGGACAGCCCTTCTTACAGCTTCACCGAAGAAGGCGGTAATCGTTTTTACAGCTCCCATGACGATAAGTACCGCCATCCCGACTGCCCATGCCTTGTTCGCGTCTCCTGTCGCGATGAACGCCGGGCCTATCACTCCAAGCGTCAGCCCGAACAGGGCGATGGCGTCGATCCCCAGAGGCATCGCGCATACATCCTGCCTCTGCTCTTTTTTTGCAAGCTGAAAGGCCATCCATGAGTAAGCGAGGTCGCCCAGCATTACGCCGAGCGCGGTGCCGGGAACCATTTTGAGTAGAACTATTTCGGCAGGCATCTTGAATATACCGATGAGGATCGAGGCGAGGATAACAAGTCCTGTCATGTTGTCGAGCATCAGTCCGAAAAAGGCGTCGATATCACCCCTTGCCGCCCAGCGGTATTTGAAGTTCTCCCTGCTCATTACTGCTCTATCGTAAAGTTGATATACGGTCTCAACTCTTCAATCCCTTTCCCCTCACGGAGTATGACAGGCGCCTGGCCGGTGAAGTCGACGATTGTAGATGGGACGTTTTCCAGTTCACCCTGGTCGATTATCACCGCGACCGCGTTTCTGAATTCGGGGGTCAGTTCTTCAATGGAAGAGATCGGCTCCTCGGTCGCCACGTTTACGGAGGTCGTAGTTATCGGCCTGCCGAATCTTTTTACTATTTCAAGAGGCACCGGGTGGTTCGGTATGCGGACGCCGATGGCATGTTCGCTGTTAACCATCTTTCTTGAGACGGAGTTGTTTACCGGGAGGACGAATGTGTACGGTCCCGGCAGTACCTGTCTCAATACCCTGTGGGCGGAGTTGGAGAGTTTTGCGTATTGCGAAATTTCGCTTAAACCGTCGCAGATAAAGCTGAACGGCTTTTTGCTTGGGCGTTTTTTCAGGTTATTCAGTTTCGTGAGAGCTTTTGGATTCGCCATATCGCACCCTATCCCGTAGATGGTATCGGTGGGGTATATTATCAGTTCCCCCTTTGCCAAAGCCTCCACGGCGGCATCTATCATCCTTTTGGATATCTTCCCCCGAAATATGACCGCACTCATACCGGCTATTCTATTTTTGAAGGAGAGTAAAGGCAAGGAAGCATTCAATGGAGTTTATCCGGCTTGCCTGCGCGAGGTTTTGAGAAGAGGCTAATCGTCGCTAATGACGGTGCAGACCACACGGCGGTTGCTCCGGGGGCCGTCGAAATCGCAGAAGAATATGTTTTGCCACTGGGAGAGGCCAAGCTGTCCGTCGATAACAGGTATCGTCTCGGACGGGCCTATCAGACCCGCCTTTATGTGTGAGTCGCCGTTGCCGTCCTGTCTGTCGTGGAGCCAGACCCCTTTGGGGATTATCTTCCGAAGAAAGTCGATCACGTCGGTCGGGACCGAGGGGTCCCAGTTCTCCTGGATCATGATCGCCGAAGTAGCCCCCTGCGCGTAGAGCGACATGATGCCGTTCCTTACTCCGCTTTTCGAAACGATGCTCCTTGCATCTTTTGTGATGTCGATAAGTTCTTCCCTTTTTGTGGAGTGAACCGTGATTATTTCTCTCATTCGGGGATTATATTGGAAATCCGGGTGTGAAATAAACGGCAGGATCAAGGGGGGGTCAAATATTCTTTTTTACAGCCTCGAGGGTGGTGAATGAACCGGTGACGAGAAGCATGCGTGGCGAGGAGTTTTTGGCGATGCTTTTCATTTCATGATGTTCGATATGTACAGCTTTTATTCCAGCTTTTCTGGCGTATGGCAACAGCGCGTTTGCGGGAACCGCACGAAAATCGTCCGGCGTGATACATGCCATCGAAGCGGTAACCGGAGCAAGCATCTTGAGCATCATGCGGAAATTTTTTCCTCTGAGTACCCCGAAAATAATATCGAATTTCCTGTTCGGGTAAATTGCCTTCAGGTTGGAGACGAGAAGTTTTACCGCCGCCGGGTTGTGAGCGGCGTCGAAAATAAGCGTGCGCTTCTTTCGTTTAACTATTTCGAAACGTCCCGGAAGCCGGGTGCGGGAAACAGCTTTTGCTATGGCTTTTTCACTAATCGTAAGCCCCGAAACAAGAACGGCCTGCACTGCGACGGCGGAGTTGATCAACTGATGCGCTCCCGGCATGCATGGCGAGAGTTTGAACCGTTCACCTTTGGAGGAGAGGAATTCCCCTTTATCGGTAATCGAGAAATTCTTTCCAAGAAAGAGAGGGGTGGTACCTCTCTTTTTCGAGATATCGTGTATCACTTTTACTGCCTGCGGGGTTTTGTCGCCGAAGACGACCGGCCGCCCCCTTTTAATGATCCCGGCTTTTTCGTAGGCTATGCTCCCGATAGTATTGCCGAGAAAGGCGGTGTGCTCTTTTGAAATGTTCGTAATTACCGAAACGAGGGGATCAATGACGTTAGTGGCGTCGAACCGCCCCCCCATACCGGTTTCCATCACAGCAACGTCCACGCCGGTCTCCACGAAACAGCAGAAGGCGAGCGCGGTGGTCCACTCAAAAAAGGTTATATTTTTTGGGCACGGGATCCCTTTCTTATCTGCAGAATCGTAAAGCCTCCCCATCCTGTTAAGCGTTTTTACAATTACCTGCTTGGAGACCATTCTGCCGTTTATCTGTATCCGTTCACGGTAGTCAACGAGGTGGGGCGAAAAGAATGCGCCAGTCTTATATCCAGATTCCGCGAGTATCGAGGCGATGTAGGCGGTTGTGGAACCTTTTCCGTTCGTTCCGGCAACATGGATAAAATCGATCTTTTTTTGCGGATTGCCAAGTATGGCGAGGAGCTGTTTCACAGGGGGGAGCGACGGGCGCATCCCGAGCCTCTTGTATCCGTACAGCTCTTTCATCAGCAGACTGAAAGTTTTATCTTTAAACATCTATAATAAAGGAAACATAATAAGGGTTTTCAAATGCGACAGGCACCCATTGTATGGAAGCTGTCGCCCGGAATATATAGAAAAATTGTTTTGAGGAATACATTTTGATGGCGGATGTTCTTTTCCGGTTCAGGCTGGGCGCGCTCATTTTTTTCGCTATCTCTGGAGTCCTCCTTTCGTGCTCCGCCAAAGGAGAGGTCTCAATTGATGAGAAGAGGGAGGCGATCCATGTTGAGCTTTTCAAGGTGGTTCCACGCACCATATCGAAGAAATATACCGTGTCGGCGCTCCTTGAGGGGAGCGAGGAGGCGATAGTGGCCTCATCGATCGCCGGAGTAGTAAAGGAGTTTTATGTGCGTGAAGGGGATCATGTAAAACGGGGGGAGAAGATGCTTCTGATAGATCCGGAAGATTATCTTCTGGAAACAAAGCGCGCTCGAGCGGTGGCGAAGGCGAAAAGAAACAGCTACAAAAGAGAGAAGAAGCTAAAGGCGAAGGGGGCGGTTTCCGGCGCTGTGCTTGAGGCTGTTCAAACAGAAATGGAGATCGCGGATGTCGCGCTCTCCCAGGCGGAGCTTGCGCTGAAAAGGACGGTTGTCAAAAGCCCGATAAAGGGGGAGGTTGTCACCAGGGATATCCTTTTGGGTAGCCGCGTAATGCCGGGGAGCAGACTGTTCAAGGTAGTGGATACTGACAAAGTAAAGATGAACGTCGCGCTCTCGGAAAAGGAGGTGATCCACCTCCATACGGACGATGAGCTTGCCGTGGAGATCGACGCTTGGCCGGGGGTTGTATTTGTTGGGAAGATTATTTCTGTCCGGATAAGTCCCGATGCGGAAACCGCCTCGTTCCCTGTCGAAATAATCCTCAAAAGCGACGACAAGCTGAAACCGGGGATGGTTGCCCGCACATCGCTAAAAGGTGAAATTTTTGAAAACCTGATCCTTGTTCCTGCCGAAGCGATCATGGAAAAAGGGGGAGAGGATTTCATATTCATATTTTCAGACGGCGCGGCGAAGTTGAGGAAGATAGAAAGAGGAAAGCGTTTCGGCGATTTTATTGAGGTTACCGGCGGCCTTGGTGCGGGGGAGGAGATAATACCTGTATTTGGGCCGGAGCTTGTGGACGGATCACCTGTTGAGGTGGTGAAAAAGGGGAGCACAGAAGATAAGGGGAAAGATATTCCCCTTCAGGGGGCGTCTATTATGGATGATCCCGCAGAGAGCGTTGAGAAATGAACTATCCGGGCGGCAGGCTATTAGGAGGGAATTGAAGCGTTATTTTCCCTCGGCTTTTTTGCTGCCCTGATCTTTTTCCGTAGAAGCACCGGTAAGTTTTTTTGTCATATCTTCAATAAGGCCCGCGAGCTTGGTGTATTTTTGGAACTGTTTAATTTTCGCAAGATTCGGATTGGCATAGATCGCTTCCATGAGGCGAAATGAAGCCTGAGCCTGATCATCCATCTCAAGATATGTTTCGGCCAGTTCGCAAAGTATCCACTCCATCTGTTTTGGCTTGAATGAAAGAATCTCCTTGTAGATGCCAGCCGCCTTTGCGAGATCGTACCCTTCCCTGACCGCGTTCGCGTAGCCAAGTCCCGCAGTTTTGAGGTTTTCGATAACGATCTCCCTGTCGGGCACTTCGTGCTGAAGGAGTTCCTTGAATATTTCAAACGCCTTACCTACCTGTCCGTTCTTTCTTAGCTCTATGGCGAAATTATTGAATACGGGGCCGACCATGGTCGCATCCTGTTCGATGACGTTTCTGAATATCTTCTCGGCCTCTCCGTAATATTTGAATCTCGCGAGGAGGATCGCGTTGTCGATCTTGGCGTCAATATCAAGGCTCTTTCCGAGAAAATCGATATCCTTCGTTTTTTCCAGCATTTTGGCGGTGAGCTCCGAGAGGCTTTTCTGCTCTTCTTCAAGGCCAAGCCCCCTTATGTCGGTGGATGCGAGCGCGTTCATGATGGGCGCGAAAGGGGAGACGGGCACTTTTTCCGGGAAGGCGCTGTTTTCCTTGATGACCTTTTCAATCATCGTTTCGGACTGCTTAATGTGCTTCATTCCGGTATTGAAAAGTTCCTTGGCCTTTTCAGTGTTGCCGTTCTTCGCCTGAATCGGGATCATTGCGAAACAGCAGGCGCTGATCTTCGCGTACGGGTCAGGTGCAGACTTCTGGAGATTGTTTGCCTCACGATAGTCGTTTAGCGCAAGATTGTATTTCCTGATTTTAAAGAAAGAGTCGCCCCGGTTCATGAGCGCCTCAAAATTGGGCTTCAGTTCAATGGCTTTTGTAAGAAGCTCGATCGCTTTTTCATAGTTCCCCTTCGCCATATGTTCCGTGGCTTCGTCGTTCAGCGCCTTGTACATGTCTATCTTGTCGGTGTCCAACTCGCCGGCTTTCAGGATCTCCTCTTCTTCCACCGAAACTTTCTGTTTTAGTGCGTCGCTGAAATCGAGAAGCCCCTCAAGCAGTTCTTCAATATTCTGTTCGGTGGTCGCTCCGGGCGTGAGGAAGAGGGCGGACCTGATTCCAAAATTGCCCAAAAGCCTGAATACCTCTAGCTGTTGTTTTGGAGATACCGATTTCAGGAATATCGGCACCAGATTCGTAAACGGGAGGTTAGGCAATACTTTTTTAACCTGCCGCAAAAGCTCAATGATATTGGACCGGGTATACTGCGGGTGATAATGGAGGAGTACGAGGTTCCCTTTTGACAGCCATTGACCGAGGTTTTGAACAATAACCCTTGTCTCCTGCTTGTTCTGGGCGAAGCTGTTGAAACCAAGTTTTTCAAATATACCAAGAAGGTTTTCGGCGAGCGCCTTGTCCCCAATAGAGGTCCGGATAATCGGATATTTTTGGGCAAGATCGTTCAATAGTGGGCGGTATTCGAGGTAAAGCTTCTGTATTTGAGGGAGGTGACTGATATTGCCTTCCATTTTTGACTCACCCTCCCCTGGAGACTTAATATTTTTCATTTATGCGAAACATCCCATTGCTCAATATTCTAAAACCTGAACGACACACGTATCAATAGTTTACCATCATAAGGCTATCTTGACAGAATTATCCAGTTTTTTGCGACAGGGGGGTAACAAATTGCGAGAATTTGAATTGCTGATATAATGGGGGTGCATATTTTGTTACACCTGTGGCGAAATTCGTCTGGCGTGTTCACATAATTTCATAAGATACTATAATGAAATAGTTTTTTGAAATATGAGGGATTGACAGCAATTTTTCTGACAAACGAGTTATTTAGTAGCTTGAACCTTTGAAAATTTTGTATCTTCTTTTCATAACAGATTAACAGCTTTCTGGTTTCGGGGGATAGTGATGATGTGGGCGGATCTTCCTATTTGCGTCTTCCAGGTTCCAATTGTTGAATTGAAAGAGACGTAGCAGGTGAAAGTGATGAGTCCAGTAAAAGAGAAACAGATATACCTCTATCTCGTGATGGCTTCTGTTTCGATAGTCATTGCCGCTACATCCATAGGTATTCTTTACAACGTATCTTTTGAACAGCAAAAACATGGGTTGAAGCACCTGGTCCAAAGCCGCGCCCGATTTGTCGAGTCACACATACGGCAGGATAGTTCGTCTGCCAGGTTGGATACCAAATCCCCATTTGAACGAACGCTTGAACTGCTGCGGATGTCCCAGGAAGACTACGCGGGATTTGGGAATACCGGCGAATTTACAATGGCAAAACTTGAGAATGATAAGGTTCATTTTCTCATAAGGCACAGGCATGATAACCCTTTGCTCGACGAGGAAGAGCATGTTCCCTTCCCGATGGGTAGCAAGAACGCCGACCCGATCCAGAGGGCTTTGGCGGGGTTGTCCGGTACGATGATCGGGGAGGATTACAGGGGAGTATCGGTTTTGGCCGCGTACGAACCGGTCAAATTCGAGGGTTTTCCTGTCGGGATCGTTGCGAAAGTCGATTTGCCGGAGATACGTGCGCCGTTCATTCGGGCGGCCATCATCACCTCTCTTTGCGCGCTTGTGGCGATAGTCATAGGAACGCTCATTTTCAGGAGGGTAAGCGACCCGTTAATATCGGAACTCTATGAGAGCGAGGTACGATATCGCCAGCTGGTGGAGCTGTCACCGGACGGGATCATTATTCACTCAGGAGGGAAAGTGGTTTTTTCCAACAGCGCGGCTTCGCAATTGGCTGGCGGAAAGGGGCCTGAAGACCTTTTTGGAAAACCGGTTTTGGGATTCGTACACCCCGACTACCATGAATTCGTAAAAGAGCGGATACGGATAATGATGGAAGAGAAAAAGAAGCTCCCCCTTGCTGAAGAAAAATTCATCCGGCTTGATGGACGTGAAATCGATGTAGAGGTAACTTCAATGCCGATCGTGTATATGAAAAAGCCAGCGGTACAGCTTGTATTCCGCGACATCCGGGAGCGGAGGCAAAGGGACGAGGAGCGCTCGCGTCTGGTAAAGGCCATCGAGCAGTCCGCCGAAACTGTCGTCATAACGGATGTTGACGGCAATATACAGTACGCAAATCCCTTTTTTGAAAAAAGCACCGGCTATACAAGAGAGGAGGCAATCGGGAAAAATCCGCGTATTCTGCAAAGCGGCAAGCACCCAGAATCTTTTTATGACAATCTCTGGGAGACGGTTACTGGCGGGAAGGTATGGTCGGGGTATTTTGTAAACAAAAAGAAAGACGGAACGCTTTACGAGGAAGAGGCGACCATTTCCCCCGTTTTCGACAAGAGCGGGAAGATAGTCAATTATGTGGCGGTGAAGCGCGACGTAACGCATGAGAAATCACTTCAGAGAGCAAAAGAGTATTTCACGGCCGTCACATCCCACGAACTCAGGACCCCTGTCACAAAATTGAAATTGGTGAAAAAGCTTCTTGGCGATATTTTTGCCGACGAAAAGCCAAGGCCCGAATTTGACAAGGTAATGTCGACGATCAATGAAACCGACAGCAGTCTGAACAGGATACTGATGGAGACCGAGCTTCTAACCGATTTGAGCCTTACGCAAACTGAAAAATATCTTAGAAAGGTATTTATACATAATATCCTTTCAGTCAGCATAGAAAACGCTCTGGAGTCCGGAATGGAGGAGCACAGGGAGGTATCGATAATCGAGAACCTCGACAATATCCCGGTGGCGACAGAAATTTACGGCAACAATGATATGGTAAAGACCGTTTTTGATAACATACTTTCCAACGCGATAAAGTATACGCCGGACGGAAAGAGCATTCATGTCTCCGCCGGAATTCAGGACGGTCTTATTGCGGTGGAATTCAAGGACGAGGGGGTCGGTATTCCAAAAGAGGTCAAGGAGCGGATATTTGAGCCATATTATTCACTCAGCAATGTGCTGAACTATTCAACCGGGCAGTACAAGTTCAAGGGGGGCGGGGTTGGCCTTGGTTTGACCATATCCCGCATGATCATGGAGTTTCACAACGGGGAGCTTCTTGTAGAGAGCGAAGGGGTGGATAAGGGAACCAAGGTTACGCTGAAGTTTCCGCTTCTCAAAAAGGTGTAAAATCCGTGTTTAGCAGTAAGTTCTGAAATCTATCTCCGGGAAAATATTGTCCTGTGTCTCGAGCTGTGCGAGCCATTCATAGTCGATCAGGCCGGCTTCTATCTGAGCCGTAAGGTTGTTGAACCTGGCAAGATGTTCCCTCGTTCTTTTTACTGCATATTCGACCATGGTTCCGGTCTTCATTATGAAAGCCCAATCGGAGCTCTGCGCAAGGAGAAGCTCCCTGGCGGCCTGATTCAGTGCCCTTGTTTCACCGCTCGTAGCATGACGGTATTTTTGCGCGATGCGCACCATTTTTTCGCCAGCCCTGATGAGATGAGGATAGATCCAGTCGTTGCTCCCTTCGAGCCATACTTCCGCATATCCCTTGTGCCCCCATGACGACATGGTAGGCATACACACCTGGTTTTTGGGAAACTTTTCCAGATATTCCGACGGTGTAATCGTAGCTATCGTTTTCTGATCGTAGTAGATCTTCCTTAGAAGGAAGTTGATCCAGTCCGGGCCTTCATACCACCAGTGGCCGAAAAGTTCGGCATCGTACGGCGAAACTATTATCGGAACTTTTCCTCCAGTAACGTCATAAAGATGTTCGGCCTGCTTTTCCCTGTTGAACATGAAGTTGCTTGCATGCGAGGCTGCAGTATCCATTGCGCTGGAAGGGGCGTATGGCTCCTTATGGTTGGTATTTCCGGTTATGCGATAGTATTTGATACCGGTCATCTTACGCAAACCGTTTGGCTGAACGTAATCCTTGATGTAAGGGAAATCAAGGTCGTAGCCGATGTCCCTGTAGAATTCCCTGTATCGATAATCTCCCGGATACCCCTCTTCAGCGGACCAAACTTGTTTTGATGATTCCACATCTCTCGCGAAGGCGGCCGCTCCCGCAGGAGTGAAGACCGGGGCGAAGATCCCGTACTTAGGCCTCGGATCGGCGTGAAGCACAGCGTGAGTGTCGACGAGGAAATACCTTATCCCTTCCTCCCGCAGGATTTCATCCAGCCCCGGAAAGAAACCGCATTCAGGAAGCCAGATCCCTTTTGGTCTTCTTCCGAGATTCTTTTCGTAGTTTGCAACGGCAGTTCTAATCTGGGCTCTCACAGCGATCCTGTTGGATTCCATGAGAGGAAGAAAGCCGTGAGTGGCCCCGCAGGTGATTATTTCAAGGTTTCCCTTGTCCTGGAACTCCTTGAATGCCGAGACGAGATTGCATCCGTAGTGGTTTATAAAGAGATCGCGCGAGGAAGTGAACTTCCAGTTGTACATTCTTGCCACTTCGTTGTATTCAGGCTGTCCTGCTGTCCTATGAATCTCCTTTTCCGAAAGTTCGACCAGCTTGTTTATGTAGCGGACGTAACGCGACTGAAGGAGAGGGTCGGTGAGCATCGACATAAGCGTAGGGGTGAGCGACATCGTGATACGAAAATGCACGCCGTCCCTTATCAGCCTGTCGAATACCTGTATCAGCGGAATGTAGGTTTCGGTGATAGCCTCGAAAAGCCAGTCCTCTTCCAGAAACTCCTCATATTCCGGGTGGCGTACATACGGCAGATGCGCGTGTAGTACAAGCGCGAGATATCCCTTTGGCTGATTCAATTTAATTCTCCTTCAATTTGGATATTCAATTTGTCTATTCCCCGCTTTGGGAATGGCCCCCTGAGGAGACAGTTTCCATCAGCCGTTTGCGCATGGCTTCTGTAAGTTCCTGCGAAGAGCCGACCGTGGAAAATCCACCAGAAAGTCCGTATATTCTCCAGAACTCCTCATCTGCGATCATCCACTGCTCGTCCATCCTGGATGATGCGCTAGCGCGCGGAGTGGTTACGCCGTTCGACCTTGCCATGGGATAGAAGTATCCTTGCGGGTCCAAAAGCCCTATCTCGACAAGATAAGAGCAGTCATCGTGCTTGACGTTCAGGTACCATGTGCCGTTGATCGATCCCACGTCAATATCGTAAAAACTGTGAGCGTTGCCTCCAGTGAAAATAATATTTGTCACGTCGTATACTCTTAAAACAGTCCTTGCGTACCGCAGGTCAACCCCTTTTTCAGAAGCTATCCTGCCAGGCTCATCAGGATTTATATCCCAAAAGGTGTAAAGCCAGAATGGGTCGCGTACGAGAAGCACTATTCTGTTGTCCTGATACCTGTCAGGGAGGCCGTTCGTATATTCCAGGTGCTCCTGTCGTTCCGCTACGTGGTATTTCGATTCTGTAATGGCCTGTTCATGCGGAAGCTGAGGCTTCGTAAGAGGTACATCTTCTATTGAGCTAATAACCGGTTTTGCCTTCGCCGAAGCCTTAACGGACTTTGCGGTTTTTTTAGCTGTCTTTTTAGCACCGGCTGTTTTCTTGGATGTTGATTTCACCTTTTTTGCCGATACCTGGCTTTTGGCCCCCTTCTTTATTGACGGCTTTCCGCTCTTTTTCAATATCGCGGAGACAATCTCCTCCTTTGTATTTTTTGCGTCAACAGGGAGTTTAAATTTTGCTTGCGCAAGCTTTAAAAGGTCGGCCTTCGTTTTTTTCAGAAGTTCGCTTTTTGTCATTTTCGTATCCTCAAAAATTTTATATCTGTATTGTCCAATAAATGGAGCTATTAATGTGCCAAAAAGATATTAGTTATCTGGTTGAAAAATGGTGAGATAATCAATCTGCGGATTTTCGATAAACGCAAAAGGGGCGCGCATGCCCCATTAATTGGGCAAGTGGAACCTTTTTGAGTCATAAAGGGGAGGTGGCGGTTTGAATGGTAGCAGAGCGTTTTTTGACGATTATTCAGAGTTTAGCCGATGAATTTCTGAATTCGTGAGATCAGGTCATTCTTGATGATCGGTTCGGTAATGAAGTCGTCTACCCCCATTCGCACCGCTATTTCCCTTGTTTCGGTTTCCTGCATTGAGGTCACAATGATTACCGGGATGTAGCTAGTCTTAGGGTTTTTCTTGATTTTCGTCAGCAGTTCTATTCCGTCCATTTCAGGCATTTTGATGTCTGTTATCACCAAATGAGGTTTTTCGCTTTCGATCAATTTCAAGGCTTCAATGCCGTTTAAAGCTTCGACTATGTTCACATCGAACGGTTTTAAATATCTGGACAAAAGGAAAAGTCTGTCCGGGCTGTCGTCTACCGTGAGGACAAGCGGTTTTACCTGCGGAAGTTTTATATAAAAGGTTGATCCTTTGTCAGGTTCAGATTCCGCGTAAATTATGCCGTTGTGCGCATCGAGTATATCCTTGCAGAGCAGGAGCCCAAGCCCCGTTCCCTTCTCCCCCCTGGTTCCCCGGGTTGAGAATTTTATCCCTTCCTTGAAAAGTTGTTCCATGACATCAGGGTGTATCCCGATGCCGGTGTCCCTGATCGCGATAGTTGAAAATTCATTTTGCGGAATGAAGAGTGTGATCTTGTCGCCATTGTTGCAAAATTTCACCGCGTTGGAGAGGAGGTTCACTGTTGCCTGCGTCAGCAGGTTTTCATCTGCATAGATCCTGCTGTATTTCGGTATTTCATTGTTGATGCTGATACCTTTCTGCTGAGCTAGCGTCTTTATATGTTCTATCGCGTTTTCGGTGATGTAGTAGGGATCCAAAAAGCGAAAAGCTGTGGTAAATTTGCCGGTTTTCAATCTCTCTATATCGAGCAGATCATCGATAAGCTTTTTCATTCTCTGCCCGGAGGAGATCGCGTTCTCAACGATTTTTTTTCTTTCGGTGATCTCGATATCTTCACTGAGGAGTTCCAAAAAGCCTATCATGGTGCCAAGCGGCCCTTTCAGGTCGTGCGACACGATTGATACAAACTTATCTTTCGTTTTGTTTGCGCTCTCCGCCATATCCTTTGCGGCTCGCAACGCAGTTTCTGCGTCTTTACGTTCGGCGATTTCCTGGATAAGAGCTTTGTTCAGTTTTTCGGCATTATCCTTTTCCGCCACGAGGTTGTCTATAAGGTCCAGGTTGTCGAATCGCAGGGTCAGTGATTCGGTAATATCGCGGTTCATTTGACGTGCGGTCATTATCATCAGAACGAGAAAAAGGGTGACCATCGTTCCCATAGCTTTCGGAATTTCTCCACTCTGTAAAAAAAGCATGACAATGACAGGCAGCAGAGAGGAGATGCTGTATGCGTAAAAAGATTCGATGACGGTTGAATTTGTCCCGGTTGCTCCCGCGACCATTCCGCCAAGAACAAACGCGATAAAGACCTGGTGCGGCGTGGAAGTTTCCGGAAAGAGGAAGATAGCGGAAGAACCCCAAACTGTACCGAGCAAAAGCATCGAAATCGTTAAGTAGTTCTGCCATTTCCGCAGATTTTTGCCGGTTCTTTCCTTTTTAATATAGACGCGGAAAAGAAGCGTCCTGAAAATAGTTGCCGTCATTATGGAGGCAAGCCAGATGACAATCGCTCTGTGTGACGCGTAATCCCACAGAACGTAAGCTAAAATTAAACTATTTATGAAAATCGCGATGTTTGCGATATGCGTCCGCGAATAGATAAGTTTTGTCTTCACAATTCCGAGTTTTTCGGAATTTTTATTTCGCGCCCGTAAATCTTTTTCCAAAGCCACTCTTGCAACCCCACTTTAAAAAAGAGATATAAGGATAACATGGTTATAACAACATTTTGCATATGATTGAATTCATGCAAACAGACATGTCTGATTTTGGCTGACTGGCATTTTCAGGATCGATCCTCTGACGAATTCTTAAATGTAAATAATGTCAAAAATACAGATTCTTTCATGCTCTTTTGACGCTTCAGTGATGTTTTGGATGAAGCCTTTCATGTTCTGCAAATTCGCAGTTGTTTTTCAAGCATTTATTGTAGCGAGGTTCATGGCACGCATTGTGCTACTAAATAAGGCAGGTGTAATGTAACTGCAATTTACGGGAAAGGAGGACGATTTTGGACAAGCTGAAAAATTTCTTTTACGCGGTTGAGCTTCTCGGTTCTTTGCTGATTGTCACCTTGATGGCCTTTTCGATACTGCCGAAATATCCGTGGTAGCGAAGGAAAGTTTGGCAATCAATTATAAGGAGAAAGTAAAAAGGATTCGGGCCGTTATTGGACAAAAAACTTCCCTGCCAGGATGGAACCATTAGCGGCCTCTGCTCCGTCAACAAGGTAAAATTATTGCTGAGGCAAAGTGAGCAGTGGAATGGTGAAATTGAATTCCGAGCCCGCACTGTTCCCCATGTTTGATACCGGGCTTACCACCCATATCTTTCCGTTATGCAATTCGACCAGATTTTTACATATCGCAAGGCCTAGTCCTGTCCCTTCCTTGTTGTTGATTTGTTTGCCGGGTTTGAATTTCTCGAAAATCCTCTCCTTTTCCTCTTCGGTAAATCCCGGGCCGTTGTCTATAACGCTTATCAGCATACTGTTTTCCACGGCGGTTTTTCTGATCTTGATCTTGCCGTTTGGAGGAGTAAATTTGATGGCGTTCACGGTGAGATTGTTCAGTATCTGGTAAAGCTTGCTGTTGTCCGCGATAACGGTTTTTGGATTTTCGTCCGGCTCGTAGATCAGCTCGATCCCCTTTTCGTCGGCGCTCAGTTTCATTGTTCTGACAAGCTCCGTTATCAGATTGTCCATGTCGACTTCGGCAAGGTGCAGTCTCATTTCTCCGGCTTCAACTTTTGCAAGGTCTAGAATGTCGTTGATGAGGGTAAGGAGTCGGTTTGACGAATTGATGATCGTCTGAAGGTGTTTAGTCTCGGTTCCTTTCTTTTCGGCCTCCGAGATGAGAATTTTGGCGTAAGAGGAGATAAGCCCCACCGGGGAGCGCATGTCATGCGAGACTATCGATACGAATTCGTCTTTTATTTTATTCAGCTTTTCTAGCTCCATGTTTTTTTCCGCCAGCTCCGTGGCGTATTTTGCCTTTTCCTGGGCGGCTACCCTTACATGGTTCAGCCTCATCAGTATGATCGCGCCGATATAGAGAATGGTCGCTACGAAAGAGGCAAGCATCAGCGATTTAAAACGGCTCTCCTGAACCAGTTTGGTAATTTCATTTTTAGGGGTCATTATCGCTACCGACCAAATGACATCCGAAAAACTGGCGGGTGAGAAGGAGACCAGCACCGGATATGAAATTACTTTTCCCCCTGCCGTTTTCTGCATTTTACGCCAAAGGGTTTTTTCCTCACCATTCATCATCATCTTTATAAGTTCTTCCCCTTCCGGGTATGTGCCGAGATGCCGTATGAATCCAAGAACCTCCTGTCTGCTTTTCTGACTCGCAAGGCCGACAAGTGTGTGCGTAACAATGAAGGCGGCGCTTCCTTTCTTAAATCCGATGGATTCGAGAAGATTGTTTTCAAGCTGGGCCTTCGAGATAAGCGCCACTATCATTCCGCTTAAAAAGTAGCTCCCTTCCTTTGTGGGTCTAAGGAGGGGGGAGGCAACCGCAAAGCCTGCGAACTGACCGTCTATTACCAAGCCGTCGCTGATTATTGTTTCATCCTCGGATCGCTCTTGCCATGCGGGGTCGCTCCTCTTTAGGATCATTGTTTTGAATAGCGTCTGAAGCTGTTCCAGAAGTTCCGGCGAGTGCTCACCGAATACCGGATCCACCAGCACCCTTCCGGCATAATCCAGCAGAATAATGGTTGAAATGACCTCTTCATGGCTGTTGATTATCCCTTCTATTTCATCAATGGCCCGCTCCTTGTCCAGATTCTGGGCAGAGAGTATCTTTGACAATAGTCTTAGTTCCGTCTCCACCTCCTCGAAAAACATGCGGAGTGTTTTTGCGGAGGATTCAGCAAGTACCGACTGGTAGGTGGCGTATTCGGCTTCAATTTCGTCGTAAACCGAATCGCTCAGATTATCGGCTATAAGAGATATTAAAACGACTACAAACGCGAGCGAAAGCCAGACGAAAACGTCGATCTTTCTCTTTATCATCTTCTCCCTTTTCTTGGCTGAAAACGGCAGACCACCGGTGAGCCGTCGAAACCGTACTCTTTCCGTATGTTGTTTACAAGGTATCGCTGGTAATGCTCAGGTATGCGCTCCGGGCTGTTCACCGAGAAATTGAATATCGGAGGAGCGCTTTTTGTTTGTGATACATAATAGAACTTTGCTCTCTTTCCGTCCACTACCGGTGGTGATTTTCTGTCTACCCATTTAATAATGTTCCGGTTAAGCGGGCCTGTGTCGACCCTTTTGCCGTACTCTTTCATAACGTCCTGGATCACTTCGAATATCTGGCCTGTTCTCTGTCCCGTGACCGCCGATACGAATATGACCGGCGCGAACGAAAGGAACTTCAGCTCTTCCCTCAGGTTGTCGGTATAGACCTTTGTAGATTGCGAATCCTTTTCGGCGAGATCCCATTTGTTCACGACGATGATGCAGGCCTTCGCCTCATCCCTAATAATGCCGGCTATCTTTGATTCCTGATCCCCGATCCCCCGCTTCGCGTCAATCACAAGAAGAGCTACCTGGCACCTCGATATCGCCTTGAGCGCCATTATCACGGAAAATTTTTCGAGCTTCTGCACAATGCGGTTTTTCTTTCTCATGCCCGCCGTGTCGATAAAGATGAACTCCTTGTTGTGCCACTGGACAACTGAATCGATACTTTCCCGCGTTGTCCCCGGAATGTCGGAGACCATCATCCTGTCCTCTCCCATTATCTTGTTAAGAAGAGATGATTTCCCTACGTTCGGCCTGCCGACGATCGCAACTGTGACAGGTTTTTCCACATCTTCCCCTTCCTCTTCTTCGGGATCCCTCTCTCTCCCTTCCACCAGCGCTTCGGCAAGGTCGCCAAGCCCTACGGAATGTTCGGCGGAAACGGCGATCACTTCGTCAAGGCCGAGTTCGAAAAACTCCGAGAGATTGAAATCGTTTCTAGGAGTGTCGATCTTGTTTGCGGCGACCACAACGCGCTTCCCGCTCTTGCGGAGCATCTCAGCGATATCCCTGTCTATCGGCGTGAGCCCCTGACGGCCGTCGACGGCAAAGCAGATGACGTCAGCTTCCTCCACGGCAAGCAGCGCCTGCTCCCGAACCTGTGTGGAAATTTCGTCATCAGGTGAAAATTCAAGACCGCCGGTATCTATTAGAATGGCGTTCCGCCCTTCGAGATCGGCTTGGCCAAGCAGTCTGTCGCGCGTCACACCGGCGTAGTTGTCCACTATCGAGCGCCGCGTTCCGGTCAGCTTGTTGAAAAGTGTCGACTTCCCCACGTTGGGGCGGCCGACGATACAAACGGTAAATGCTCCCGCCATGATTTCCTCTCTGGCAAACTGACATATTAACATGCCAAGTCCCATAGAAAAAGAATGCTTTATACCCTCTTTTTCTGCTGACAAGCCTTGAACGGCCCGCAAACCAGGCATTCAAGATGAAAAAAAAATTACTCGTGGAGCATCCAGTCTGAGCAAAAGCGGCCAGCGTATGCCAAACTTTTCACCGCTTCATTCAGGCGCCTTGAAATGAATGAAAAATTCCTTATTACCTTTCGCCCCGGTGATGGGGGACTCCGTAAAACCTTTTGAGGCAAGTCCTATTGATTCGCCGAACGATGCTATCTTCTCTATAACGGAAATGTGGCTCTTCGGGTCGCGGATTATCCCTCTCCCTTTCGAGGCTTCCACCTTACCGACTTCGAACTGGGGCTTAACCAGCGCGAGAATCTCCCCGCCGGGTTGCATCACCCCTTTTACCGGATTCAATATGAGCTCCAGCGAAATGAACGATACGTCGATCACGGCAATTTCGAATAAACCTCCCGCATTTTCGGGAGACATTTCTCGCGCGTTAAACTCTTCCTTTGATATGACCCTGCTGTCGTTCCGCAGTTTCCAGTCGAGCTGTCCCTTGCCGACGTCAAGCGCGGTAACAGACTCCGCCCCAAGCTGAAGGAGGCAGTCGGTAAAACCCCCAGTAGAAGAGCCGACATCGATACATTTTTTTCCTTCGACCTCAATGCTGAAATGCTTGATCGCGTGGGCGAGTTTTGTCCCCCCGCGCGAGACGTAAGGGTGGTCCGGCTGTTTTACGGAAATTTCGATATCTTCATCGAAATTCTCTCCAGCTTTTTCCAGTTTCCTCCCGCCGGTGGAAACATTCCCTGTCATTATTAGCGATTGCGCGCGCGACCTGTTGTCGGCGAGCCCCTTTTCGACCAGTAGAATATCAAGCCTTTTTTTTGCCATAAGCCAAGTTTAATGGAAGAATGGTGCGATAAGGAAAGTTATTCACCCCATGATTTATGGGATAGAATCTCCAGATGGAAAATCTCGAAATACGTTTTACTGCGGTGATCATTAATTGCCGCGGCAGGGGAGGCGTGAGCCGAACGATGCCTATTTCTCCCCGTTTCGCGTCAGGAGGGAGCGATTTTTAAATTCGGAATATTAAAAGCCGCACGGGAGGCGATATCCCGCATAGGGGAGATTTTCGTCAAAATTTTCCGGTCCAAGTCGGCGCCGCCCGCGAAAAAAACGGTAACCGAAAAGCAGGAGAAAAAAGAGGATACCGCGAAAGCCGAGCCGTCCGCGAAAACCGGCGGTGAACCAAATATCTCAGCCATGAAGAGTTCGTCGAAACCTCTCATCTCAACGGCATCGACGCCGAAAAAGGCAGAGGAAAAAGAAAAGCCTTCATTAAAAGCAACAGAGGGAAAAGCAGAAACGCCGCCCGATACCGCGGCGTTGGAAACTGGCGGGGGGGCATTCACTCCGATGGAGTTTGCCACCGCCGCAATAAATGAAGGAGATATCGTGGAAACCATGACCCAGGAAATAACCTTTGACGACATCCGCGAGCAAATTGTCGAGCCGGGTAAGGAAAAAGAGGAAAATGTGACCGCAGTAGCGGGTGTCATTGAAGAACCTGCCGTTGAAACCGTGGCTGTGGCAGAGGAGGAGAAGTCTGAAGAGATACCTGTTGAAGAGGCTCAGGCCGATCCCGAAGAAGTAGCCGATGTGATTGAGGAAGAGGAGAAGGTCGAGGAAGGCTCGACAGAAGAATCACCCGAGGAGCCTGAAACCGTGTCTGTGGCCGAGGAGGAGAAGGTCGAGGAAGGCTCGACAGAAGAATCACCCGAGGAGCCTGAAACCGTGGCTGTGGCAGAGGAGGAGCAAGCCGAAGAGATACCTGTTGAAGAGGCACCGGTCGCACCCGAGACGGAAGCGGAACAGGAGATCGAGGATAGAGAGCTGACGGAAGAGGAATTGGAAGCGGAGGCGCTAGCTGAAGCGGAGGCGGAAGCGGAAGCAGAGGCGGCCGCGAAGATGGAGGAACAGCGGGAACTTTTCGAGGATCAGGAGATCTACGAGCCTTTAAAACTGTCAATCAATAAACTCACCGCGACTGAAGAGGAGATAGCCGCCCTGATTGCCGGGAGGGTTGCCGGAATGGAACCGGATGCCGCGATGAAATTCACGGTCATTCTCGAAAACTCCGAACCAGCTATTGAAATGGCGGTAATGTATTTAAATGAGGAGGCCCCCGATATTAATGGATATATCTCCGCGATAGAGGAGAAAAAGATTGCTCTCAAATCGCGGTTCGAAAACGATGTTGAGCGCGAGAAGCTCGACAAGGGAGATTTTCCGGATACCGTTTCATTGGTGACACTCGCCGTTTTTCTTTTATCGCATGAAAAACTTTCTGAAAAAATGGGGAAGGCGCTGAACATCCTTTCGGCCTCTACGTTTTTCTCAAATGAAAACATTCCGCTGGAAATCATCGAGAGGCACATCGAGTACATACCGGAGCCTATCTCCACGCCGGAGATATCCTTCTTCAGCGCGCCCGATACGATTGGGAAACTTCTGCCGACCCGGTATCTGAACGGTGATTTTTCGATTGATCCGATCATGCAACAGCTTATCCGTTTCAATCTTGATTTCCGCGACAGGAAAAAATGGGGGCAGGCGGTTGCCGACATCATATCTTCCGAGTTCCCGGAGAAAACCTATGACACATCCAAATGGGATGAAGCCTCGAAACTGTATCACCACGCCGTAGCGTCGGCCAACAACGCCAAATTCTATAACGTCGCCGGAGAATCGGCGGCAAGACTTTTCAATCTTTGCGGCCTTTACCAGAAAAGCCGCGGCTCTTTTGGTGAAGCGAAGACGCTGTTAAATTCCGCCGTCGAGACGGCCATGTCGGCATATGGCAAGAAACATCCGGAACTTGCGGTTGTATTAAACAACCGGGGGATGCTCCTCCGGGAACTCTCGGAGTACGCGCAGGCGGTAAAGGATCTGAATCTTGCGCTGGAAATAAACATGGAAGCGCTCGGCGCGGACAATCCTTCAACCCTTTCCAATATGAACAACCTCGGCCTTCTCCAGATGGATAACGGAGATTTCGCAAACGCGAAACTGAATTTCGAAAAAGCACTCAGGACCGGAGAAAAGATCTTCAGTAAAAGACATCATCAGGTCGCGATATTTTGCAATAACCTCGCCGTGATTCATTTCAGGACGGGTGAGCTTGAGAAGGCGAAGGAGCTGGCCGTCCGCGCATCGAGCATCGACAAGGAGGTGCTCGGCAGCGGGCATCCCGCCGTCGCTGTGAGGCTGTCGAACCTTGCCTCCATTCAGAAACGGCTTGGCGAGATGGATGAAGCGCTGGAAAATTACACTGAAGCGCTGCACATTGATGAAGCGGTGTTTGGCAAATCGCATCCTAGGGTCGCCGAAGACCTCGGCAACATCGCCTTGCTGCAGAAGTTGACCGGGGATAATGATTCTGCAAGGAAAAATTTCCGCCAGGCTTTGCAGACGAACGAGGCTCTTCTCGGAAAGAAACATCCGACCTACGCAATCCAGCAGAACAATTACGGACGGTTCCTTCTCGCCAAAGGGGACAGGAAAAACGGGCTCGTCAACTGCCGCCAGGCTCTTGCCACGCTCGAAAAGTCGCTCGGAAAGAATCATTATCTGACCGCTGAAGTAAAAAGGGGAGTTGAATCGGCCGAAAAGAAGGGGTAATGGACCGTCTCCTTTCCGGCGAAGGCGGATGCTTATCCAGTTTTCTCTGCTTTGCAGGAACCGCACATCAACGGTTTTTCTTTTCATTCAAAGGCGTTAAAATCAGACATGGTTTTTTTTGGAGAAATTTGTTGCCGGTAACTAAAAGGCTTTATTGGTTCCTGATAGTCATTTCTCTTTTCAGGCTGGCGGTAGCATCCGTTCTGGAACTCTCTCCCGATGAAGGGTACTACTGGCAGTGGGGGAAAAACCTCAGCCTTAGCTATTACGACCACCCGCCGATGGTCGCCCTGTTTATCGCGATAACCACGCTTTTTTCGGACGCAGAGTTCTTCGTCCGCCTCTCCGGCGTTCTTGGAGCGGCTCTCTCTTCACTGCTGATATACATCCTCACCGTAAAACTTTTCAAGGATGAGGTCGCGGGTTTCATGGCGGTGATCGTCATGAACCTTTCCCTGATATTCTCAGCCGGTGCGCTGGTGATCACGCCGGATACGCCGCTCGTTATCTTCTATCTCGCTTCTCTTATCACGTTTTACACGGCGGCAAATTCTGACCCTTCTTCAACAGCTTCATACGGCAAGTGGATCATCGCCGGCACCGTGACTGGCCTTGCCATGCTCAGCAAATATACCGCCGTATTCTTTTTCCCCTGCGCCTTCATGTATATGCTCATAGCCCCGGAGAAAAGGGTGTGGCTCATCAGGCCGCATCCATATATCGCGGCGGTAACGGCGTTCATTACCTTTACGCCGGTACTGCTCTGGAACGCGAGGTATGACTGGATATCGTTTGCTTTCCAGGCGGAGCATGGGCTGGCGAAACTGAAGACGGCCTGGTACGCACTCTTCGCCGAGTTCTTCAGTTTCCAGATAGTTCTTTATTCCTTCGGAATATTCTTTTTTCTCATTGCGGCGTTCTTTACGCTTTTTCCGAGGTCGTTTGGCTTCGGCTCCGGCAAAGATGCAAGGCCGGAGGTTCTCGACGGGTCGCGGTTTCTCCTTTCGTTCGCGCTCCCCATTCTCCTTTTCTTCTTTTTCAACGCGACACGCGCGAGGGTGGAGGGGAACTGGCCTATCCTTGGCTATCTCCCTCTCTTTGTCCAGACAGGTGTGTTGGCCGTTGAAAGGTATTTGAAGGATGGCGTACGCTGGAGTGTTTCCGTTTCCGTCGGCATCGCGCTGTTCCTCCTGGCATTTTTCCATCTGCAGATAGTGAATCCCGTGATACCCCATCCTCACAGGGATGAGATAAGCATACGCCTCTACGGCTGGGAAGAGATAGGGAGAAGGGTCGACGCGAACAGGGAGAACGGCAGGTTCACCTTCGCGGTGACGAACAGGGCACAGGTCGCTTCCCTTGTGAACTATTACACATCACCCCATATGGAAACCTACATGCCCCACTCGAACTGGAAAAGATTCTTTTTTCTAAAACCGATAGATTCGCGCATCGGTGAGAACGCGATATACGTTACCGAAGTTAGGCGCGACGATATCGAAAATATAAAAAAGATGTTCGAGAAAGTCGAGAAGGCGGAGTCGTTCGACACCCTTAGAAAGGGGGAGCTCATTAGGAAGGTGAATATCTACAAGTGCTACAATTACCTTGGAGGCATAAAGTGACAATCGTCGGCAAAGCCTCGTACGACAAGGTGGTCTTCGCCGGTTTCAAGCATTCGGGGAAGAGCCTCATCGGGAAAATGGTTGCCGAAAAGCTCGGGTTCAGGTTTGTCGATATCGACGATGTCATTGAAGACGAGTATGTAGCCGGCGGAGGCGAAAAGGTCACGGTCAGGGAGATCTATAAAAAACTTGGAAGTGGAGGTTTTTTGGAACTCGAAGCGCTGGCTATCCGCGCAGTGTCGGGGGAAAAAGGGGCGGTCATTTCCCTTGGAGGGGCGAGCCCGCTTAACTCCGGTTTCGATAAGGCACTTTTCGGGCGGGCGGTATTTGTATATCTGGCGGTAAGGCCGGATGTGCTTTATGAAAGAATAATCGCGAAAGGAATTCCCCCCTTTCTGGATGAAGAGAGGCCGAGGGGGAGCATGGATGAACTCCTTGAGAAGAGAACTCCGTATTACGAGTCGATTTCTGATATAAAGGTGGATAATACCGACAGGGAACCGGCGGAAGTCGCCGGGGGGATAATTGAAGAACTAAGGAGAAGGTATGCCGGGTAATACTTTCGGGACTCTGCTCCGCCTGACAACGTGGGGCGAATCGCATGGCGCCGCAATAGGCGGCGTTCTGGACGGATGCCCGTCGGGCATTGAATTGAGCGAGGCCGACATGCAGGTCGATCTCGACAGGCGGAAGCCGGGGCAGAGCAGGCACGCGTCACAGCGCAAGGAGCCGGACACCGTTGAAATTCTCTCCGGCCTGTTTGAAGGGAAAACAACCGGCGCGCCTATCTCATTTCTCATAAAGAACAGGGATAAGGATTCGTCGGCTTACGAAGATATAAAAAACCTCTATCGTCCCGGCCACGCCGATCTCTCATACGATATGAAATACGGATTCCGCGATTACCGGGGGGGGGGCCGTTCATCCGCCAGGGAGACGGCGGTGCGCGTTGCCGCCGGTGCGATCGCCAAAAAGATAATCGCAGGAATAAAGGTTACCGGCTACACCATCCAGATAGACGGCGTAAGAGCTGAAACATTCAGCGAGGAAGAGATAGAAAAAAATCCGGTACGTTCCCCCGACCCGAAAGCGGCGGAGGAGATGGAAAAGATCATAGACCTCGCCAGGAAAGCGGGGGATTCCGTCGGTGGGATAGTGGAGGTCACAGCGTCGAATGTCCCGCCGGGGCTTGGGCAACCTGTGTACGGAAAGATCAGCGCCGACCTAGCCTCCGCGCTGATGAGCATCAACGCGATTAAAGGGGTGGAGATAGGGGCCGGGTTTGCCTGCGCTTCCATGAAAGGGAGCGAGTTCAACGACCCGATAACGGCAAAGGGTGGCAAATTCACATTCAAATCGAATAACGCCGGAGGGATCCTCGGCGGGATCACTTCAGGACAGGATATAGTCGTGAGGATAGCGGTCAAGCCTACCCCTTCGATCCTGAAAGAGCAGGAGACAGTCGACAAGGATGGAAAGAGCGCCAGCATCAGCGTGACCGGGAGGCACGACCCCTGCATCTGCCCCCGCGTAGTTCCCGTTGCCGAAGCGATGGTCGCCCTTGTGCTTGCGGATCACATCCTCATCGGCAGGTCGTCGCGAATCTGAGAGTATGGAAAGAGTTTCCCTCATCCTCGCTTCGGGGTCGCCGAGGAGGAAAGAGATTCTTGAGGAGATGAGCCTCCTTTTCGAAGTAAGGAGCGCCGATGTGGACGAAACCTTGCGCGACGGGGAGAGCGCGGAGTCTGCCGCGAGAAGACTCGCTCTGGACAAGGGGGAAGCCGTTGCAAAGGAAGCTGTCGATTCACTCATCATCGCGGCGGACACGCTGGTTACGGTGGAGGGGGAGATACTGGGTAAACCGAAAGATGAAAACGACGCACGCAGGATGCTGAAACTCCTTAGCGGAAGGGGGCACGAAGTTGTCACCGGAATCGCCTTCATTCTCCGCGCGGAGGATGTAAGGCATGTCGTATTCAGCAGGACGGAAGTCTTTTTCCGCAAACTTTCCGAGATCGATATTGAAGATTATATTTCCACCGGCGAATACGCGGGGAAGGCGGGGGCCTACGCCATACAGTCCGCCGGTGGTACGCTCATAGAATCCCATTCGGGGAGCTTTTCAAATGTAGTCGGGTTACCGGTTACCGAGGTGCTGAAATTCGCGTCGGCGTTCGGCATTGACCGTTTTCCGTGGAAGGGGTGAAATGCTGGTCATAGGGCTAACCGGGGGGATAGGCTCTGGGAAATCGACGGCTCTCCGGGTCTTTAAGAAACTTGGTGCATTCATAATAGATGCCGACAGGCTCGCTCGCGATGTGGTTAAACCGGGGCGCCCCGCGTGGCAAGATATCAGGAGCCGTTTCGGCAAAACGGTATTCAATGCAAACCATACTCTCAACAGGAAGAAGCTCGCATCGATAGTTTTCAAGGACGCCAAGGCGCTAAAGGAGCTGAACGCCATGATCCATCCCCGCGTATTCGAAGAGGAGAAGGCGCTTATAGGAAAATATTCGAAGAGCGGCAAAAATGCCGTCGTCGTAGTTGACGCGCCCCTGATGATAGAGAGCGGTTCGCATAAATGGAAAGACGTCTTGGTGGTAATGAAGGCTTCGCGCGAAAGTCAGGTTGCGCGCATTGTAAAGAACAAGGGTATGAGCAGGAAAGAGGCGGAAGCCCGCATCGCGGCGCAGATGCCGCTGGCGGAAAAGCTCAAGTATGCCGATTTCGTTATTGAAAACGATTCCACGCTGGCAGACTGCAGGCGCAACGCGGAGAAGGTTTATCGGGAAATTCTGAAAAGGCATCGAGGTAAATAGTCCACTCGCGCAACTCCCGTTTACCGGTTTCCCGGAGCCGGAAATATTTCAGGAGCTAAAAATTGTATTTGACCAGCGTGATGAATTTGCTGTCGAGCATTTTCACGTCCGGCGAGGGCGGAAGATTTGAGTAATCGGCGATTACCTTGAATTCAAGCGCGAGATTGTTCGTCAAACTGTTTTCGACGCTCCCTTCATAGTAGATGTAGTAGTCCTTGTCGCTCTTTGATGAAACCTTAAGTACCAGCTTCTCCTTGAATTTTATGCTGTCGTTGAATTTGTGCCGAAAACGCCATTCGGCGTAGTTTACGAAATGCTCCTCTTTCATGTTGCCATCCTTATCGGGTCGGATGAAGGAATCCTTGTTGTAAAGGACGTAAACGCTTCCGGTAAGGTAGGTTTTTTCAGTTTTAATAAAATAGTATCCGCAACCAGGACCGGTTGAGAGCCTGTTGTCGTATCCCTTGAAAGGATTTTTATAGTAGTTTACGTTCCAGAATGGAAAGAGCCTGTCGAACCTCATCTCCCCCCTCAGGTCGAGTTCGTTTTCATCGTTGCTCTTTATTCCCTTTGATTCGCTGTACGCCGATTTGCCGTCGAGAAAAAAACGGTATGTCTTCCGCTCCAGTGACAGGTCGAAGTTCAGCGACATATCGGCGGTATCGGTGTTTCCTCCGGTCCGGTGGTAGCCGAGTGAGATCGATCCTTCATCCTTCGGCACGAATGCAAGGCGACCTATCGAGGCAGAGATAGGCACAACCGTTATCTCCTGTTCGCCGAGGCCAGGATTTTCATCTCCATAAAGCGGTCTTGCCGGTACGGTCGCTTCTTCAGGCTTGGGCGGGTCGGCATACGCCTGCCCCGTGAAGAGAAGCAACGCTCCAAGGATCGCAAACGCTCTGTATCTTTTCGCTCTCATAGAATGGAAATTCTACAATTTTTCAGCCACGGGGGGAACCTCCAGGCACCGGATGGCAAGATAATCTTGCTCCTCCATACGGTCGGGATTATGTAATAATATGAATGAAGATGTTAATCGGTATCAGTAGGGGATTTTGAAATGTCTTTGCCTTTGAATTTTGGTATTCCGTATCACACGCTCGTAACCGCCGTAATCATCGCCTTGTCCACGGCTCTTCTGGCGGTACTGTATCAGAAGTTCTTCAGGAAAAAGGGGATAAACGATTATCCCGACAACTGGCATATGCCGCACCGGCAGAACCTTCATTTCACCGGCAGGGAAGAGCAGATATTGGCTCTCCATGCCTTGCTCCACGCTTCCGTTAAGGTCGTGATCATCGGGATGAAGTCCGAGCATGTTTCGGGGGGTATAGGCAAGAGCGAGCTCGCCATTGAGTTCGCATACAGGTGCCGTGACGAGTATTCCCTGATATGGTGGATTGACGCCGAAACGATATTCTCCATCGAAACCGCTTACATGATGATTGCCAGGAATCTTGGCATCCTGAAAAAGAACGAGAGAGATCAAAACAGCATCTCCGCCGCCGTGAAGGATTGGCTCTCCATGAACGGAGAATGGCTCCTTGTTTTCGACAACATGATGAATGAAGAGGACCTGCTCCCGTACATCCCCTCGGAAGTGAAGGGGAGGATACTTGTCACCACCCCAAAAAGCGACTGGAAAGAGAGCGTTGCCGCAAGGTTTTCTCTCGACGTCTTTACCCCGAAAGAGGCCGTGGATTTTCTTCTGGAAAGGGAAGGGAACACATCGGAGGCGAGAGAGGCGGAAGAGCTATCAAAGGAGACCGGTTTTCTCCCGCTCGCGCTGGAGCAGGCTTGCGCGCATATTAAATATGAAAAGATATCCATCGCCCAATATCTGGATTCGTTCAGGACAAGAAGGGTCGAGATATTAATGTCCGGCAGTCCGGCTTCGCCAAATGGTGTGGTCGAGACGGCGTGCGACCTCTCTTTTTCCAAATTGCATGAGGAGGCGAAACAGCTTCTGTTCCTCTGCGCGTTCCTCCACCCGGAGGATATCCAGTTTGAAATGATAAAGGACGGCGCGGAACATCTCCCTGAACCGCTGAGGTCGGCGGCATACGACATACTGAGGCTTAGGACCGCCGCCGCAAGCCTCACCTCATACTCCCTCCTGTATTATGAGGAAAACATGATCATCATTCATCGTCTCATGCAGAAAGTGATACGGAATCGGATGGACGCGGAAACGAGGAAAATATTCGCGGGGGCCGCGGTGGCGATAGTCGACAAAGCTTTCACCTACGGAGAATACAAGCAGGAAACATGGGAGCATTCCGACCGCCTTATCGCTCAGGCGTTAACGGCAACGAGCCACGCGGTAGAGGAGGAGGAGGCGCTTGGAACGGCGATAGACCTGATAAATAACACCGGTCTTTATTTCCAGCAGACGTCGAGATGCCCTGCCGCAAGAGAGCGTCTTGAACTTGGGCTTGCGCTCTCCGGAAAAGTTTACGGCCCCGATAATGCCGATGTCGCGGTAATGCACGACAACCTCGCCGAAGTTCTGATGAAACTCCGCGATTTCGAGAACGCGAAAAAACATTTTCAGCGCGCTCTGGAGATAGGTATCAAGGTTTACGGAGAGGATCACCCCACCACGAACCTCTACCGTGAGAACGTGGAATCGCTCACAAGCTGACCTCTTCCTCGCACCGCCGAAAAGAGATTGCCGCACTCTGTCCGCAATGACTGTTTAATGAACCACCCCTTGTCCTTCGTCAAGCCGGAGAAACAGCTGATAAAAGTCCGCGTTAACGGAAAAAATGGAAGAACGGATTCGATTCTGAAATAAGGAAAAACCTGTACAATAGGCGGATGATAAAGACTATCGCCAGCAACAAAAAGGCGTTTCACGACTACACGATCCTTGAAAAGATCGAAGCTGGGCTTGTACTTGTGGGAACCGAGGTGAAATCACTGCGCGCTGGGAACGTGCGTCTCAGCGAGGCGTACGCCTGGCCGGTAAACGGCGAGCTTTACATACAGAACATGTTCATCGGCGAATACAAGCAGGGGAACATACACAACCACGAGCCGACGCGCGACAGGAAGCTGCTACTCAAGAAAAAGGAACTTGAAAAACTCATCGCGAAGACACAGGAAAAGGGATTGAACATCGTCCCGTTAAGGATATATTTCAAGGATGCTCTCGTGAAGCTGGAGCTTGGGCTTGGCAAAGGTAAAAAACTATACGATAAGCGCGAGACCCTCAAGAAAAAGGTGATGGATCGCGAGGCGCAGAGGAGTCTCGCCGACAGGAACAAGGGGTAGTCAGTCATCCGCAAATTCTGTTTTCAGAAGCTTCTCTGCATGAAGCATGCTAAGCCCGGGGGGAAAGGATATTGAGCGCACTGCATTTCGAATCTGCCGGTTTCGGCGAACCGATAATTTTCATCCACGGCTGGGGTGTGAGTTCGGCGGTTTGGAAAGAGGAGGCCGACTACTTCTCGAAGAGGTTCCGCGCAGTGACGGTAGATCTACCGGGACACGGAAAGTCGGCGCCGGTCGACGTAGAGCTGACCATTAAGCTCTGCGCGGAGCTGTTAAAGGAGCTAATGAAAAACGAGGGGCTGGAAGGCGCGCACCTTGTCGGGTGGTCGCTTGGCGCGGAGGTTGCCGCGCGTACGGCGATGATCTCCGGAGGCAGATTGGTCCGCTCACTCGTATCGGTCGGAGGAACGCCGTGCTATGTCGCTCCGACGCAGAAGGACGAGTGGGGTATGCCTGAGGGGAAAGCAAAATATTTCCAGCGACAGCTTGAGCGCGATTTCTCGGTGAGCCTTTCGATGTTCATACACACATTCTTTGAGGCGGAGAAGGATATTTCAGCCGAGCGGGCGGCGTTCATCAAATCGGTTTTTTTCGGCGAAGATTTTCCGCCGGACCAAAGGTCTGCCATTGACCTCTTAAAAAGTCTCTATGACGAGGATCTGCGCGGGGAATTGAAGGCCTCTCCTCTCACATTGCCTCTCTTGGTATGCCATGGCGACCGTGATATGATTGTCCCGATTGGAGCGGCCGAACAATGGAGCGCTCTCCTTTCGCAGGTGAAGATCGTGAAATTTGAAAATTGCGGGCACGCCCCGTTCCTTACAAACAGCGAGCTATTTCGGGAAACCGTTGAAAATTTCATAACGGCATTAGGATGACCAATACCGACAAGATAAAACGGGCCTTCGGGAGGAGCGCCGGAAGCTACGAAAGATTCGGCACCTTGCAGCGCGAGGTATCCGCGCGCCTCGTGCGGGAATTCACTCCGTTTGATGGCTCCCCGCAACGCGCTCTCGACATCGGATGCGGCACAGGGTTCACTTCGACCGATATGAAGAAGCGTTGGCCCACGGCTGACATTCATCCGCTCGACCTCGCTTTGCCGATGGCGAAACGTACTCACGCGGCGGGCTTCATAAAAAGTGTCGCCGGCGACGCATCATCCCTCCCTTACGCGGAGGCTCTCTTTGATGTAGCGGTATCTTCACTCGCACTGCAGTGGGGGAGCGATTATGAAAGAATATTTTCCGAAGTCTCCCGTACGCTGAAGCCGGGGGGACTCTTTTCGTTCAGCGCCCTTCTCCCCGGAACGCTGAGGGAGCTTCGAGGCGCTTACGATTCGGCTAGCAGGGAGTGCACCGGCAAGGGGGCGAATTTCCCCTCCTTTGCTTCGATAGAGGAAATGACTGCGCCTCTTGAAACCGGGGGATTCCGCAATTTGTCGATACATGCCGAGAGCGTGGTGAAGAGCTACTCCACAGTTGAAGAGATGATGCGGACATTGAAAGGTATAGGAGCTACAAATCCGGCAAGACCGGAAAATCCTCCGAGGCGTGACGTGCTTGCGCGGACCATGGAATTTTATCCCGGGCGCAACGGCCATGTGGAGGCGACATATGAAATCTCCTACATCTCCTGCGTGAAGGGGTAGCGGTATGGATGTAAATGCTCGCGCCGGATATTTCGTCACAGGTACAGGCACAGGTGTAGGGAAGACCGTCGCGGCGGGAGCCGTCGCGTACCTTTTGAAAAAAGCGGGATACTCAACAGGGGTGATGAAACCTGTACAGACCGGGGCGAAGAGCGTAAAGGGGAAACTGGTATCGGAGGATTACGAATTTCTCCGCGCGGTAGCCGATACGGACGATCCTTATGAAACGGCCGTTCCGGCAATATTGAAAACTCCGCTCTCCCCGTATCACGCATCCCTTGCTGAAAGGGAGAAGGTGGATGTGGCCCATCTCGCGATCAGTTTCCAGAAGATGAAAGAGCGGTACGAGGTCGTAGTGGTCGAAGGGGCGGGGGGGTTGATGGTTCCGCTCACGGAAAATCTTTTCTGGCACCACTTCATCAAGATGATAGACCTTCCGTTGATAGTGGTGACAGGCGCGGAGCTTGGAATGATCCATCAGACCCTCTCCACGATCCTTTCTGCGGAGATGTATGGGCTGGAGATAGCCGGGATAATGATAATGGAGACGAAGAAAAAGAATAATCCCGAGCCGGATATCAAGTGGCTCGAAAAAACTTCCGGCTATCCGGTGCTCGGAGTCCTCCCTCACACCTCTTCGGTTGCGGGGGCGAAGGTGAAGAAAAAGGCCTTCCACTCGCACGTTGAAAAACATATCAAGGCAAAACCTTTCGTCGATTATATCGAAAGGAAGGGGTGCGAAGCGGAGTGGAAACGGCTGAACGAAGCGGATCACAAATATGTATGGCACCCCTTTACCCAGATGGCGGATTGGGTGAAGGAGGAGACGCTTGTCATCGAATCTGCGAGCGGAATGAAGCTGAAGAGTATAACGGGGGAAGAGTATTACGACGGGCATTCCTCTTACTGGGTGAACGTGCATGGGCACGGCAATCCAGAACTTTCAAGAACGCTTGCCCGTGAAACTGCAAAGCTCGATCACTCCACATTCCTCGGATTGAGCAACAGGCCGGCGATTGATCTTGCTGAAAAGCTTGTGGAGATTACGCCAAAAGGTTTGAGCAAGGTATTCTTTTCCGATAACGGCTCCACCGCGGTGGAAGTCGGCATGAAGATGGCCGTGCAGTATTTCCGCCAGAGGGAGAAGGGGAAGAGCCGGAAGAAAAGGAAGTTCATCGCGCTTGGCGAGGCTTATCATGGCGATACGCTCGGCGCGGTTGCCGTAGGTGGAGTTGAGATATACAGAAATATCTTCGGCCCGCTCCTTGCCGACGTGGTATTCACACCTTCGCCATACTGCTATCGGTGCCCATTGAAGAAGTTTCCGTCCGACTGTTCTCTTGCGTGCGCCGCGGAGATGGAGAAGTTGATAGTGGAGAACCACGAAGATATCGCGGCATTTGTTATAGAACCGATAGTCCAAGGGCCGGGGGGGATAATCGTGGCCCCTTCGGGCTATCTGAAAAGGGTGCGGGAGCTATGCACGAAATACGACATACTTATGCTTGCCGACGAGGTTGCCGTAGGGTTTGGCCGTACTGGAAAGATGTTCGCCTGCGAACATGAAGAGGTTGAGCCGGATCTGATGGCGCTCTCAAAAAGCCTCGGTGCGGGACTTGTCCCGATAGCGGCGACGATGGCGACCGATGAGATTTACGAAGCTTTTCTCGGGAAGTGGGAGGAGCAGAAGACGTTTTTTCACGGTCACACATTCACCGCCCACCCCCCGGCGTGCGCAGTCGCCCTGCAATCGCTGAATTTATACAGGAAGCAGGGGATTATCAGGCAGGTCGAGACGAAAAGCCAGGCTCTTGCCGATTCGCTTGTGAGGTTCGAGAACCTCCCGCATGTAGGGGATATCCGGCAGAAGGGGATGATAGCCGGGATCGAACTCGTAAAGAACCGTGAAACAAAAGAACGTTTTGAGATAGCGGTTCGTGCGGGTAACATGGTCTCAAAGGAAGCGAGGAGGAACGGGCTGATAGTGCGCCCCCTGGGTGATACTCTGGTGCTCTTTCCGATCCTTTCCGTCAGTGAAGGCGATTTGAGAAAAATGACGGATATACTTTACAATTCGATCGCGGCTGTTACAGGTTCGTTCGAAAAGAACGAACCGTTTGTGAAATAGCCGGTTTCGTATACCATGTTAAAAAAATATTGGGAGACGGCAGGAACATTGGAGACATCCGAGAGCAAGTTTCATGACGAGTGTGCCATTTTCGGCATTTACAGGCACCCCGAAGCGGCGAACGTAACATACCTCGGCCTTTACGCGCAGCAGCACCGCGGGCAGGAGAGCTCCGGCATAGTATCATCTGACGGTTCCGACCATCATATACACCTCGGCATGGGGCTTGTGGCAGATGTGTTCAAAAGGGAGATCATAGAAAAACTGCACGGGAATATGGCGATAGGGCACAACCGCTATTCAACCACCGGCGCGTCGAAACTTATGAACGCACAGCCGCTGGCGATCGAATATTCCGCCGGATATCTTGCCATCGCGCACAACGGCAACCTTGTGAACGCGTCGACCGTCAGGGCGGAGCTTGAGGATATCGGCTCAATTTTCAGATCGACCATGGATACGGAGGTGATATCCCACCTTATCGCGAAGTCGAGCGAGAACACGCTCTTCAGCCGCGTGGTGGACGCACTGCATCAGGCTAGAGGGGCCTATTCGCTACTGGTTATGAACGAGGATGAAATGATAGCGGTGCGCGACCCGAAAGGGTTCAGACCGCTTGTGATGGGGAAGCTGGATGGCGCGACGGTCTTTGCATCGGAGACTTGCGCGTTCGACCTCATTGGAGCGACGTTCGAAAGGGATCTGAAACCGGGAGAGCTGGTTCATGTAACCTCCGACGGCGTGAGATCGCACTTTCCGTTCCCTCCAAAAAAGAGCTGTCAGTGCGTTTTCGAGTTCATATATTTCGCCAGGCCCGACAGCAATATCTTCGGCCGTTCAGTCCATGAGGTGAGAAAAAATTTCGGCAAGGCGCTTGCGCTTGAACTTCCGGTCGAAGCGGACATGGTGATCCCCGTGCCGGATTCCGGGGTCCCCGCCGCGATGGGTTACGCGGAAAAATCTGGCATCCCTTTCGATATGGGTTTGATAAGGAACCACTACATAGGGAGAACGTTCATCGAGCCGGAGAGCAGGATCAGGCATTTCGGCGTAAAGCTGAAACTGAATCCTATACGTTCTCTCATCGAAGGGAAAAAGGTCGTAGTCGTCGACGATTCCATAGTGCGGGGCACCACATGCAAGAAAATAATCGGAATGGTGCGCTCAGCTGGCGCAAAAGAGGTTCATATGCGCATCAGTTCCCCCCCTACCACGCACCCCTGTTTTTACGGAATTGATACCCCGACAAAAGAGGAGCTTATCGCTTCGAACATGACCGTCGAGGAGACGAGAAAATTCATCGAGGCCGATTCGCTTGCCTACCTTACGCAGGAGAAGATGCTCTCCATATTCGGCGATGAGGCGGTCGATTTCTGCACGGCATGTTTCGACGGAAACTATCCGATAAAACGGTTCGATATGGATATCGTTCAGGCCGAGCTTTTCGACTCAATAAGAAAATAGCCGGTCACTGTTTCGCTGAGCCGGCTCTATAAATCGTATATAATCCCACACCATGGCAAAGCTTGGAGTAAACGTGGATCATGTCGCTACCCTTAGGCAGGCTCGTCTTATCGACTATCCCGATCCGGTTGCGGCGGCGAAAATTGCGATTGAGCATGACGTCTCATGCATCACTGTGCACCTGCGCGAGGACAGAAGGCACATTCAGGATAGAGACGTATACCGTATCAGGGAGCTTGAGAATTGCAGGCTGAACCTGGAGATGGCGGCGTCCGAGGAGATCATAAAAATTGCGCTTGATGTAAAGCCGGATCAGGTGACCCTCGTGCCGGAGAGGCGGGCGGAGTTGACTACCGAAGGGGGGCTTGATGTCCTTTCCAGGATCGATTTCTACAGGGAGCTTGTCGCACGATTCAGGGATGCCGGAATACCGGTATCGCTTTTTATAGATACGGATGATAAACAGGTAGAGGCTTCATCCAGGACGGAGGCTGGCGCCGTGGAGATAAACACAGGAAAATATTCGGAAGCCGATTCAAAAAGTAAACAGGCCGAGAGACTGAACGATGTCCGTCGCGCAGTTGAATCGGCCCACGCGCTCGGCATGGTTGTTCATGCGGGGCATGGGCTTCACTACGAAAACGTCTCACCCGTTGCCGCGTTGCCATGGGTGGATGAACTTAACATTGGTCATTCGATAGTGTCGCAGGCGGTCTTTGTCGGTTTTTCAAAGGCTGTTCTTTCGATGAAAGAGTTGATCGAAAAAGCGTCCGCGGGCGCAAAGGGGGTTTGAAAATGATCAGGCATATAGTTTTGTTCAAGATGAAGGAAGGGAGCACCGGCGAGGAGAAGGAGAAGCTTATGGCGGACCTTGCGGGGCTGAAGGATTCAACCGACGGGCTCATGCTTGAGTGCGAGGTCGCTTCGGATGTCGCGTCTACCCCTACTTCTTACGATGTCGCGCTGAATTCCCTTTTTGAAAGCATGGAAATGGTCGCCTCCTACCAGGTGCATCCTGCACATGTAAAGGTGCTTGAATATATAAAGAAGGTATGCGGAGCAATTTCGAAAATCGATTACGAGGTGTAACGCACCTAAAGCAGGCTTCCAGCCTGGCCGATTAAACCGAAAGGGAACCTGAAAGGTTCAGCTCTTAATTACAGCTCCGGCGGTAAATATCCCTACCGGCTTTTCTTCCTTTACGACAATGAGGTGCATAATCTTTTTGTCGGCCATGATCTTTTTCGCTTCAAAGATCGATTCGGTATGGTCGATTACTATAGGCTTCTTCGTCATGATCTTCGAAATGGCTGTAGCAGCGAGATCCTTTCCGCTGGCGACACCTCTTCTCACGATATCCTGCTCGGTTACGATTCCGGTGATTTTTCCGGTCTTTCCGATAACAAGGAGAGAGCCTGTATTTTTGCTTTTCATTTTTGCGGCGGACTTTTTTATGGTTTCAGTTTCCTTTATGGTTACCACGTTTTTATCGGCCATATCACCAACTGCGAGCAGCGTTTTAAATTCCGCCATTTTGGAACTCCTCCCGGTTTATGTAAGTTGAATTATGGTAATTTACCCTTGCCTTGAGGAAGTGTCAAATTAATTAAAAAAGTTCATTGAATTGCCATGAGCTATTTAAACATCTGAAAGTGAAGCGTTTTTGGAGATATCTGGAAATGTGCCTAAGGAAATAATGTTATGTATGATAACAGGTAGAATTGAGTAGCGGCTCTGGTTTGACCAGTGAACAGTAAACGCTGAATATATTGTTGAATGTTCAGCAACATTTCAGTAATATCCCAAAGGTGGAAACCAACGAAGATATCAAGGGTAAAATTCTCGAGGCGGCGATGGCGAGGTTTATCCATTACGGTTTTCATAAAACTACAATGGCGGAAATTGCCAAGGATTGCGGCATGTCAGCTGCGAACCTCTACCGGTTTTTCCAGAACAAGGCCGAGATAATCGTCACACTTGCGCTGAATCATTTTGAGGTGACATGGGAGAAGATGGAGGCGATCGTTGGCAACCGTACCCTTGCTTCAGCGGAAAAACTTGAAAGCTTCTTTGTTCATCTCTTCAGATGCAACCGCGATCTGTTGCGCGAAAAGCCGAATATTTCAGAGGTGGTCGAGTTCTTCCTTAATGAACGCCCGGACATCGTAAAGGAGATGGTTTCCCGCGAAATCGTTACGCTGGAAAAAATTCTCGTAGATGGAAATGATTCGGGCGAATTCGCCATTGAGGATACCGCGGAAACCGCCAGGAATTTCAGGATGGCGTTTACTCCGTTTATCGTCACGCCGTTCCTTCTTCATATTATGGATAACAAGGTCATCGACCATGGCGACCTGGAAACGAGGCTGAAGAGTCTGCTGAAGCTCCTTTTGAAAGGTATATCCGCGTCGAATTAATAGATCGGCAAAAACCGAATTGGCTTAAAAGGTGTATTGAAAATGATTAGTACATTCAGGAACGGAAAATATATTCTCTTTGCGGCCCCCTTGTTCGCTGTCGCGGTCGGATTCCTCGGAACCGCTGAATCGGCAAAGGGGGCGGGAGAGAGGATCATCTCTTCAGCCAGAGATATCAGGAATATTATCGGGAGCAACAATTACGATGTAAAGATCCTAGGCGAGCAGGTAAAGCGCGCGTCGGCTGTCGTGGAAGGGATCGAAGGGGCCTACTTCCCGATGCTTTCGCTCGACACCAGCATCATGGACGACAGAAAACAGCCGCTGAGCAATTTTCAGCCTGCGAGGGTGGAGAACACGCACTGGGGCGCGACGCTTATTCAGAGAACACCGATGGGGATCAATTTCTCGGCAGGGGTAACGAACGACACGGCTAAACTTTACCAGTCCGACCCTCCAAACGATTTTCTTCCATATCCGGCAACGTTCAACCAGCCGGTGGTCTTCCTGAAGATGGAGATGGACATTCTTCAGGATCTCATGGGCTTTGTGAGCTTCAAGGAGTGGGATCAGTACCGGATAGACGAAGAGGTGTCGAAGATGCAGGTCGAACTTATAAAGCACAAGCTGTTCACCAGCAGTTCGGCGCTTCTCTGGAATACCAGGGAGATGATGGAGATGAAGTCGATCATCGAGGAGATGGTGACGAGGTTTGAAAAACTTGAAAAGGATGTTGATGCCAAGGTGCGCAAGAGGATTGCCGAGCCTGGGGACATCTACAAGCTCAAAGCGCTCGTCGCCCAGAGGAAGGCGGACGTTGTGGCGCTAGAGAGGACAGTGCGGGAGATAGAAAAATCGATCGCCGAAATTCTTTCTGTGCAGGAGGGGATTCGCTTCATGCCTGACAGGACGCTTGCGTCGCTGGAAAAGGGGATAGACGCTTGCGAACAGGATATTCTCAGCCGGAAGGAGATGGATACCGCCTGGAGCAGGGAGTTCGACGTTCTTGAAAAAAATATCAGGCGCGGAGAGCTTGAAAAGGATATCAGGTACAGGAAGGCGCTCCCCGACCTGAAACTCGTTGGCTCCTACGCGAAGACCGGCACCGATTCAACCTTCGGAGACGCGTTTTCAAATATCGTGGACCAGGACAAGCCGCAGGTATATGTCGGTTTGAATTTTTCCTGGCCGCTTTCCTCCAGCGTTGCGAAATCAAGGCGGGTATTCGGCGATACCGCGCTCGCAACCCAGGGGATGACATACGGCAAATTCTACGAAGGGAGCAGGGTTTTTCACGAATCGACTATCAGGAAAATCGGGCATCTGAGGGAAGAGGGGAAACTTTCAGATGAAGCTGTCGGATACGGCAGAAAACAGATAGACGATCTGCACAAGAGGTACAGGCAGGGGCGGGTAAGCATGTTCGAGCTTGTACAGGAGGAGAGCTCCGTGCTTCAAAGCGAGTTGACCCGCAAGAGGGTATGGGTTGAGAGGATAAATAATATCTACCAGTACCTTGGCCGCTTCGACAGGCTTAGTTGCGCCGATAGCGATCTTACGGCTGGAAGAGATTAACCGATGATCACATATTTCATAAAAAATCCGAAGGTCGTTGCTCTCATAACTCTTGCGATCGTGATTGGGGGGATTATCAGTCTGTTGGCGATGAGGCGGGAGGCTTTCCCCAACGTCGATTTTGCCATGGCGACGATCACAACATTCTATCCGGGTGCCACGCCGGAAGATGTTGAGATACAGGTAACAAAAAAAATAGAAGACGAGTTGAGGGGCATAGAGGGGATAAAGCAGACGCGCTCCATCAGCCAGGAGGGGTATTCCGAGATAACCATTGTCGTAGATATAGATAATGTGAGCTCAAGGGAAGTGCTGGACGAAGTACAGCGAACCACCGACAGGGTGGTCGACCTCCCGGCTGAACTCCCCGATCCCCCTCATTTCAACGAGATCAAGACGAAGCATTTCCCGGTTCTGGAGGTTTCGGTTCTCGGCGATGTTGACGAGGAGAAGTTAAGAAAGGTTGCCGATCAGCTGGAAGATGTTTTCGACATGAACAGCGGTGTGGCCGCGGTAAACAAGATCGGGTACAGGGAGCGCGAATACAGGATCTATATAGATCCCGTAAAAATGGGGAGATATCACGTAAGTTTCAACGAGGTGATACGGGCGATCGGCGCGAGCAATGTCGATACTCCCGGCGGCATATTCGAAAGCCGCCCGTTCAAGAAATCGGTCAGAACAGTAGGGTCGCTCAAGGAAGCCGAGATGTTTCTCGACGTTGTGGTTCGCACGAATCTTTCGGGCCAGGTCATACGCGTGCGTGATATCGCCACAGTGGACGATACGTATGAAGATCCGAGGGTGGTGGCGAAGACCAACGGCAAGCCGAGCATAATCCTGGTTGCCATGAAAAAGGAGCATACCGACATACTGAAATTGACCAAAGAGCTCAAGGAAGCGATTGCCGAATTCAGGAAGGGATTGCCGGAAGGGGTTGGCGTAATTGTCAGCAACGACGAGTCGGAAAGGACAAGGACACGCCTCGACATCATAATTTCCAATTCGATCATCGGATTTTTTCTCATGCTCATTGCCCTTATCGTATTCCTTGATCTGAGGAACGCGCTTGTAACGTCTCTGGCGGCGCCAATCGTTATCCTTGTCACGCTCATTCTCATGAGCTTTTTAGGAATTACGTTCAACATGATCTCAATGCTGGCGGTGATAATCGCGCTCGGCATGTTCGTGGATAACAGCATCGTCATATCAGAAAATATTTTCAGGCTGAAGCAGACAGGATTGTCGATGGAAGAGGCGGCGATGAAGGGGACGATAGCGATAGCCGCTCCCATAACGGCGACGGTACTAACTACTATCGCGGCGTTTGTTCCGATGATGGTTACCTCGGGCGTAATGGGGCAGTTCATTATTGCCATTCCGATAGTGGTCACATGCTCACTCCTTGCCTCCCTGTTCGATTCCTTTTTCCTCCTCCCGGCAAGGATAATCGCGCTGGACAGGGAAGCGGTCATAAAGGAATCACGGTGGTTCGCCTGGTGGAGACATCTGTTTGAAAGTTTCGTAAGGTTCTTCATCAGATACAAGTGGTCTTCGATCGCACTTGCGAATCTTCTCCTTATTGGCGCACTGATATTTGCCGTGAAAAAGATAGACTTCATTCTCTTTCCGCCGGAAGGGGTCGACAGGTTTGCTGTCAAATATCTTGCCCACCCCGGAACTCCCATTGAGGATGTGAACAGGGGGATAGAGAAAGTTGAAAACGCTCTGATGAGTCTTCCCTCCGATGAAGTGTACGCCATCACTACGAGAACCGGCGTCCAGCAGATGGGCCTTGGTGACCCTCTATCCAGGGTCGGGGACAACGTGGGGATGATACTCGTATACCTGACGCCGGAGAACGAACGGAAAAGAACCGCGGCGGAAATAATATCCTGGCTGAGGGAGAATGTAGATATCTACGAGCCGTTTGAAATGATCCAGTTCGAGACCCTGGCGATGGGCCCACCTGTAGGAAAGGCGGTTACGGTCTCTGTGCAGGGGGATGACCTCGAAAAGCTGAAGGAACTAGCCGGACAGATATGGAAGTTCCTTTCCGATATCGACGGCGTGACGGACATCGATCAGGATCTAAAGCCCGGCATAAGGCAGTTGCGCGTTGAGATAAATAAGGGTGTTCGCGAAGAGATAGGCCTTACCGTAGCAGAGATCGCGGCCGCTCTTAGAACCGCGCAGGAAGGGGTCATCGCTTCAAAGGTCAGGAAGTATGATGATGATATTGATGTCCGCGTCCTTTTTTCAAAGGAGGCGAGAGGGAGCATGACCTCGCTGGAAAACCTTCTCATATCGGATGTGAGGGGAAACCTCATCCCTCTTCATAAAGTTGCGAACATCAGGGAGGTGGAGGGGCCGGAGCCGCGACGGCATTTTGATTACAGGCGTTCCATCACTATTACCGCCGGTGTCGACACCGATAAGGTCACTTCGGTGGAGGTGAACGCCGCGCTGAGAAAGGCGTTCGCTTTCATCCCGGAGAAGAATCCAGGTTATGTGCTGAAATTCGGAGGCGAAGAAGAGAGCACGATGGAGTCGATGTCGAGCCTTGCGCGCGCGATGGTCTTTGCGATCATCGGGATATTCTCGATACTCGTGGCGCTGTTTGGCTCGTACGCTCTGCCGTTTTTGATAATGTTCTCCATCCCTTTGGGATTCGTAGGGGTAATAGTAGGGTTTGCGGCCCACGACAAGCCTTTCGGCTTTCTGGCGATTATCGGGATGATAGGTCTTTCCGGCGTTATCGTAAATTCGGCGATAGTGCTAATCGCCTTCATTGAGGACATGAGGAAAAATACTAAATTAAGTCTCGAAGAGTGTCTCGTACAGAGCGCCGGCACAAGGCTCCGCCCGATACTGCTGACGACGTTCACGACGGTGCTCGCGCTTTTCCCGACCGCGTACGGGATAGGAGGATTCGATCCGATGCTAGTTCCGATGACGCTTGCCATGGCTTGGGGTCTCCTCTTTGGAACTCTCCTCACGCTACTTGTAATACCGTGCGGATACGCAGTGATAGAAGATGTAATCCAGTTCTCTAATAGAGTGCGGGGTAAAAAAGGGGAAAAGCATCCGGTAAAAATATAATTTGAACTAGCGGCGCAATACACGCTTAATGGCGGTATGAGATCGACTTGACCATGTGAAGAGAGGATTCTGATGGCGAAGCTCAATTTTGGTTCGAAACTAGCGCTTAAGGTAATAAAGTACCGTTTCCAGATCATCATACTCACCGTTCTTTCAGTAGCGGTCTCATCCGCCGGTCTTGCATATCTCACCTTCTCCAGCGACAGCAGGGCGTATTTCGGTCCCGATAATCCACAGCTAAAGGCTCTCGAAAAGCTGGAGAATACATATTCTAGGGACGACTCCGTTCTCCTTGCGATTGCGCCGAAGGACGGTAACATCTTTTCCGCCAGGACACTTTCGATTATCGGCGAGATAACCGATGAATTCTGGAAGCTCCCCTTCTCCAGCAGGGTGGAATCCCTCACCAACTACCAGCATACTTCGGCAGACGGCGACGAGCTTATAGTGGAGAACCTTGTAAAGGAGGCCGATGAACTGACGGGCGCTGACCTTGACCGCATAAGGGAGATCGCCGTAAACGAACCGTTCCTGAAGGATCGCCTTGTTTCTTCCAAAGGGAGCGTTGCCGGCGTCGTAGCTCTTTTCAGAATGCCGGAGAATAAGAACGAGGCGACAAAGGAGGTCGTTGGGAAAGTTCGTGCGTATGTGAAGGAGGTTAAAAAGAAATACCCCGACATGGAAATATACCTGGTCGGGAGCCTGATGGTGGATACCGCTTTCGCGGAAGCGGGGGAGGACGACATGAGGAGCCTCATCCCTATCATGTTCGCGATAATGGTTTTCTTCATGTGGGTGATGCTAAGGTCGGTTACTGCAATGCTTGTCACCACGCTCGTAATTATTTTTTCGTCGGTCGTCTCCATGGGGATTGCGGGCTGGCTCGGAATCGTGCTTACCGCTCCGTCGGCGAATTCGCCTATAGTCATACTCACGCTTTCGATAGCGGATTCGATACATGTCCTCGTTACCATGCTGCAGGAGATACGAAAAGGGAGATCGCGCGAAGAGGCGATAGTGGAATCGATGCGCATAAACCTTTCTCCGGTGTTTCTGACCACCATTACCACTTCGATAGGTTTTCTCAGCATGAACTTTTCGGATTCTCCCCCTTTCTGGGATCTCGGAAATATAGTATCGATCGGGGTGCTGGTAGCTTTTATATATTCGGTTACGTTTCTCCCTGCGATGATGGCCATCCTCCCGATCAAGGTGGGAGAAGAGAAAACTTTCGGCCCGCCGATAATAGACCGGTTCGCCGATTTTGTCGTATCCAAAAGTACGGCTCTTATGTGGGGTATGGCTCTTTTTATAATTTTTTCCGTATCGGGCATCTCCAGGATAGACGTGAACGATCTGTACCTCGATTATTTCGGAAAGAAGTTCCAGTTCAGGAAGGATACCGATTTCATTGTGGCAAATCTCACCGGTGTAAGCATGGTCGAATACGACCTCTCGTCGGGTGAAGAGGGGGGGGTATCCTCTCCAGAATATCTTGACACTCTTGAGCGTTTCACTGTTTGGCTCCTTGCCCAGCCGGAAGTAAAACAGATAAGCGGATTCCATGACGTCATGAAGAGGCTGAACAAAAGCATGCATGGCGACGACCCCGCCTATTACAAGGTACCGGACAGGAGGGATCTTGCCGCGCAGTACCTCCTTCTGTACGAGATGTCGCTCCCGTTCGGGCTCGATATGAACAACATGATAAACGTCGACAAGTCCTCCACAAGGTTCAGGATATCGCTTATCGACATTTACAACCGGGAGATACGGCAGTTCGAAAGGAGGGCGACCGCGTGGCTCGAAGAGAATGCTCCGCCGTCGATGCATGTTGACGGCACAGGGATGTCGATCATCTTCGCGCACATCACCGACAGGACTATCAACTCAATGTTCAGGGGTACCGCCTTCGCCCTCTTTCTTATATCTGGGCTACTCATACTCGCGTTCATGAATCTCCGCATAGGGTTGATAAGCCTCCTGCCGAACATAGTTCCGGCGTTGATGACATTCGGTCTATGGGGTTATACGGTGAGCCAGGTCGGTCTCGCCGCTTCGGTCATCGCGGCGCTCAGCCTCGGGATAGTGGTGGACGACACGATACACTTTCTCTCGAAATATCTTAGGGCAAGAAAGGAGCTCGGCCTAAGTCCAGAAATGGCGGTGAGGTACTCCTTCCATACGGTCGGCAGGGCGCTTGTAATAACTTCAGTCATACTCGTTGCCGGATTCGGGATATTGACCCTCTCAAATTTCAAGGTGAATTCAAACATAGGCACCCTCACCGCGATAGCGATAGCGATAGCGCTCATAGTCGATTTTCTTTTCCTTCCCGCCCTTCTGCTTAAACTTGAAAAGAGAAGATGACCGGATGCCGGTTTTTAAAAAGTGTAGAATGGGTGAGCAGCGAAGAGATGGCGCGCCCTTCATATTTTAATAGGAGAATTGCCGTGAGATTATTTGCGATTCCGTTTTTTATTTTCCTGACACTCGTCGCGCCTGCGACAGCAGAGACGCCGGAGGAGAAAGGGCTCGCCATAGCGCTGGAAGCGGAGAAGCGCGACAGGGGATGGGGGGATTCCACATCCGAGCTTGAGATGATCCTTATGAACCGGCATGGGGAGACCAGTATTCGCCAGATGAGGGGGGAGTCGCTTGAAGTGGAGGGTGACGGCGACAAATCGCTGATGGTTTTCGATAATCCCCGCGACGTGAAAGGCTCCGCCATGCTTACATGGTCGCACAAGAATGGGGACGACGACCAGTGGCTCTACCTTCCGGCCCTTAAACGTGTGAAGAGGATATCGTCTTCCAGTAAATCGGGCTCCTTCATGGGTTCGGAGTTCTCATATGAAGACCTCTCCAGCAGGGAGGTGGAGAAGTACAGCTACCGCTTCCTTCGGGAAGAACCGTGCCCGTGCGAAGAGCTGAAATCGCTTACCTGTTTTGTCTCTGAAAGTTTTCCGGTGGATAAAAGCTCCGGATACACAAGAATTGTCAGCTGGCTCGATACGAACGACTACCGGTCGTGCAAGGTTGAGTTCTACGACAGGAAGAGCTCCCATTTGAAAACTCTTCTGTCCAGCAATTATAAAAGATTTCTCGACAAATTCTGGAGGCCGATGAGGCTCGACGTCACGAATCACCAGTCGGGGAAGAGTACAACGCTGGAGTTCAAGGAATACAAATTTAAAACGGGATTAAAAGATTCGGATTTCAATCAGAACGCTCTCATGAGATTCAAGTAGGGGTGTGGGAGCGGGTATGAAAGGCGTTGTCGGTCCGGCTGTTCGGTTGATGTGGGGCGTTCTATTTTTCATTGCTCTTCTCCACGTAGAATCGCATGCCGCGGAGATCTCCGGTTATATCGAAGGGGAGGCCAGGATATTTCCATCTTCTCCTCTTTACGACGGGCAGGAGAACCACTCCGGCTCAGTTGCGGTACTGTCGGAGTTTTACCAGGAGCTCGGCCCAACCTCCGCAATGACTATCACGCCATTTGCCAGGTTGGATTCGGGTGATCCGAACAGGACCCATTTCGACCTGAGGGAGTTCTTCTTCCTTCTTCATGGGGAGTGGTGGGAGGTTCGCGCCGGTATCGACAAGGTCTTCTGGGGTGTGACGGAATCCGTGCACCTTGTCGACATAGTGAACCAGACAGACATGCTTGAATCGTTTGACGGTGAGGAGAAGTTCGGTCAGCCGATGCTGAAACTCTCAATTGCGGGAGACGTCAAAGGGATCGATCTTTTCATTCTCCCCCTCTTCAGGGAGAGAAATTTTGCAGGCGAGGGGGGGCGTTTGCGCAGTGAAATACTTGTGGAAGGGGACGAGGCCGCTTATGAAAGCGTAAACAGGGAAAAGAGTGTCGATTTTGCGGTGCGTTACAGCTATACGTCGGGGGGATTCGATCTTGGCATTTCGTATTTCAAGGGGACCGGCAGGGAGCCGTCGCTTCGCCTTAAACGGAACGACATGGGATTTCCAGAGATAGACGCGAAAGGGAACATTCATCTCTTCCCGTATTATGAGCAGATCACGCAAGCGGGGGTCGATATGCTGCTGGTGCTCGATGCGTGGCTGCTGAAACTGGAGTCGATATACAGAACGGGGCAATCCGACAGGGACTGGATGAAAAACGATTTCGCATCTTCGGCGCTCGGCATTGAATACACGGTATACGGGGTCGCCGGTAGCGGCGCCGATGTAGGCATTCTCGGGGAGTGGGTTTACGACGACAGGGGTGATTCCGCCGTCTCCGCGCTCAACAACGACCTGATGGCGGGGCTGAGGTTTTCACTAAATGACGTTTCAGGCTCCACCGCGCTCCTTGGATATATCCATGATTATAAAAATAGCTCTTCTTTCCTCACGCTGGAGGGGAGCAGAAGGCTAAATGACCATCTGAAGCTGGAGCTGCAGGGATTTTACTTCCTCTTCTCCCCGGAGGATGATCCGTCATGGGTGATAAGGAGAGACTCATTCATGGAGGCTCGGCTCGTCTGGTATTTTTAGCTGCTGATAAAAATCGGCAGTAGCAAACAGCTCGGGAAAACTTTGAATCGATATAAAAGTACGCCGCTGTAACCCGGTTACCCGCTTTTTTCTTCTAAATGATTTATTTTTTTATCTATTTTTGTTTGTCCATCAACACTTTATTAAATACAAAATGCAATAAGTAACGAAAAATAAGTATGTTTTATATTAAATATCATTCTCATTATTCGGTATATCAAGGAGGCCTGTATCTATAAATATACATATATGAGCAAAGATGGTATATATTGCACATTTGTGCATGTCGGGATTATTGACGAGTTTTTACCAGTTATATCAACGGTTTCACTTTCCTTTAGTTGATTTTAATCTCATTTCAAGTTAAATTAGATGGAATTATATTGAATTAGGGTGGTAATCGGCTATGGATAGCGTCAAAGAAATGAACGATGATTCATCAGGGAGTGATGAGATCTTCCCTGAACCGAAGATAGCTCTTTCCGGTGCACAGGTTTCCGGCGACGATTATGCGACATCCTCTACCGAGGATACGGAGGAGCCTTTGAATTCCGACTCCGATTCTTTTTCCGACTCCGCGCCCCTGCCCGGCGCTGTTCCGACTGCCGAGACGCAATCAACCCCTGTTTCTGAAGCAGCTGTTCCGGCAAATCCGTTCTCACGGATAATCGGCAACAGCCAGCAGCTGAACAAGGTTTTTGATTCTGTAAGGAAGATTGCCGACACCGATTCCACTGTGCTGATACTCGGCGAATCGGGAACCGGCAAGGAGCTTTTCGCCAGGGCGATACATGATCATTCGCCGAGAGCAAAAAACAATTTTGTTGTAGTGAACTGCGGCGCGATACCGGAGGATCTCCTTGAAAGCGAGCTCTTCGGCCACGAGAAGGGATCGTTTACCGGCGCCATAAGGACGAGGCTCGGGAAATTCGAGCTTGCCAACCACGGCACGATCTTCCTCGACGAGATAGGGGACATGAGCCCTTCCCTCCAGGTGAAGCTGTTAAGGATACTGCAACAGCAGGAGTTCGAGCGCGTCGGCGGAAACCAGGTTATCCGCACGTCGGTAAGGGTTCTTGCCGCCACGAACCGCGACCTCCAGAAGGCGATAGCCGAAAAGAAGTTCCGCGAGGACCTCTTTTACCGCCTCAACGTAATCCCGCTCAACCTCCCTCCCCTGCGGGAGAGGAAGGACGATATCCCGAAACTTATTGAGCATTTCATGGGGCGCTTCAACAGGAGCAAGAACCGAAGCGTCAGCTCCGTCACCTCCGAAGCGATGAGCGCGCTGATAAAGTACGACTGGCCCGGCAATATAAGGGAGCTTGAGAATATCTGCGAGCGGATGGTTGTCATGACCGGCGAAGGGGAGATAGGGATGGATGATCTGCCGTTCCATATCGTCCCGGACAACGTGGAGAGCGAACAGCTCCTTCACGACATGCTCCTTGTAGGTAGCGAGGAGGTTGATCTCTTTGTTCCTCAGGACATCCCGCCCGGCCTGGTGGTAAAACTTCCGGATGAGGGGATAAGCCTCAAGGATGTTGTCGAGGAGTATGAAACGATGCTGATAATGCAGGCGCTCGAAAGGTCTAACTGGGTAAAGAACAAGGCGGCCACGCTCCTTGGACTAAACCGCACTACCCTCGTCGAAAAACTGAAGAAAAAGGGTATCAACCGCTAGACGCTATCTCCGCCACCCACTCCCGCTCAAGTAAAAGCTTCTCTCCGTCGAAAATTTTTCCTGTAATGCGGTCACCGGCTTTGTAGGAGCCGACCCCTTTCGGTGTTCCGGTCATTATTATGTCGCCATCCTCTAGCGTGAAATGCCTTTTAGCTTCCGCGAGTATTTGAGAGGGATTGTGTATCATCAGTTCCTCCCCCCCCTCCTGTGCCGCGCTTCCGTTTATCGAAAGGGTGAGGCGGAGGTTGCCTAACCTCTCAAGCGTTATGAAATCGCTGAATACGGCAGAGCGGTCGAAAGCTTTCGCCTTCTCCCACGGCAATCCCTTCGCCTTGAGCCTTTTTTGCACCTCCACAAGGGTAAGGTCGAGGCCGAATCCGACGCCGGCATACTCCCCGTTCTCCACGATGAACGATATCTCCCCCTCGTATCGGCAGACCTCCTCCGGTACGGAGAGCGTGGATGATATGGAGCTGTTCGGCTTCATAAAGAGCACAAGCTCCCCCGGCTCCCAGTTGCCGAGTTCCTCTATATGTTCGGCGTAATTCATTCCGACACAGATCACCTTTGTCGGAAAGTATTTTCTCTTATCAAACAGAACGGAATTCAATTCTCTCCCCCTTTACGCGAAGCGGACGATTTGGGAAAACTATGACAGGGTATCAACCTTTTGCCCCACATTCATTTTATAAACGAAGGCCTCCCTGTTTCCGTAAATGTATACAGGCTTGAATCCTTTTAGCAGAAACCGGTAGGTGATTATCACGGCGGTAGGCTTCAGTTCGCGTCTGAATTTTTCATGGAGCTGGTCGGTCGCCTGGTGCGAGAGGTAGCAGTAGACGAAATCGGCGTCGCTCAGCTCCGTACTGCTTGCCGAGGCGAGCCGGATCTTTATTTTGTCCGACAAGCCGGCTCTCCAGACGAGAAGCCGCGCGATAAGAACTTTCAGCGGGTCTATCTCTATGCCGACCCCTTTTGCGCCGAATGTTTTTGCCAGATATAAAAGCACCCTTGCGTCGCCGCAACCGAGGTCGTAAACGAGCGAGTTCTCGTTTATCCCCGCTACCTTGAATATCTGTTCGATATCCTTTTGCGGGGTGGGGAGCCATACGGCGCCGAAGATTCCGGGGAGTCCGATAGAAAGGGCGATTATGAGAACAAAGCCGAGAGGGAGATAGTAAAGGAGTGATTCCAACTATTCGTATATCCCAATCAATGGAAAAGGGAAGGGGGCTGGATCAATCGTGACCGGCATCGTCCCTGTCGGTCAGCGACCTGTACGCGGCCCGTAGCGGAAAATAGGCGATGCTGATGAATACCGCCAGCAGTATCAGAGCATGCGGCGAGGTCAGAACCTCATAGATCGGATTGTTAACAAGAATCGCGACTGAATACCCAATCCCGATAATTCCGGCGAGAACGGGGAAGATTACCGCTTCCGTTTTTGCCCAAATACTCTCTTTATTATTTTCCAATGTAATCTGTTCGCTCATTTAATCGTTCTCATTTTTTATATCAGTAAAGATAATATGTTGAATGGGGTATCACCGCAAGTCATTTCGGAACAGCGAGTTCATAACCTCACGCTGAATGTTTCAAATCCGTTTCCAGGTTCTTCCCATCTGGCATCAACCGATGTGACCCTTGCCGATGGGGGACCCTTTTTGCACCAGGCGACAAGTTTTTCGAGCTTTGACTTTTCCCCTTCGGCTACAATCTCGACCGTACCGTCCGGCAGATTTTTTGCCCATCCGGTAAGGCCGAGGGAGAGCCCGGTCTCGGCCGTAGTTGAGCGGAAGAAAACCCCCTGCACAATTCCGTGCACTATCAGGTGTACCCTCGCTTTTTCACCCATTTTTGAGCGCCTCTTTTATCTCCTTAATTATCATCTCCGCCGCCTTTAAAGGTTCCTCCGCGGCAAGGATAGGGCGGCCTACGACGATATAATCCGCTCCGTCCATTATCGCATTAAAAGGGGTGGAAATCCGTTTCTGGTCGTCCGTTTTGGCCCATTCCGGTCTCACTCCGGGGGTGACGATAAGAAAATCCTTTCCGAATTTTTCGCGAAGCCTCCTTGTTTCGAGCGGCGAGGCGACTACTCCGTCGAGACCTGAGCCAATCGCTGTACCGCAAAGCTCCTCAACCCGGTCTGGGAGAGGTGTTCTTATTCCGGCGATGTTCATCTCCGCCTCGTCCATCGAAGTGAGGATGGTAACGGCGATGAGGAGGGGAGGTTTTTTTATCTGTTGTACGGTTTGCGCGGTTTTTTTAAGAGCCGCCGGCCCGGCGAGAGCATGCACGTTTATCAGGAAGGCGCCGCTTTCGCACGCGGATTTGACGGCACCCGCCATCGTATTCGGGATATCGAAAAATTTCAGGTCGAGGAATACCTTGCCGCCGAGAGTGTTTATTTTTTTTACGATCGAAGGGCCTGCCGTGCAGAAGAGCTCAAGGCCGACCTTGAAAGTGCTGACGGCAGGGCGAAGTCTCTTCACCCATTTCAACGCTTCCGCTCCCGTGCCGACGTCAAGCGCGACTATCAATCTTTCAGCAGGAGTTATCTTTTTCAAACCGCTCTCCCTACCTCTCCTCTATCTGGTCTATCGGCGTAACGGCATTGACATCCTTTTTCCCCTTTTTAGCTGTGGTTTTCAGGATGAGAATGCTCGCTTCATAAAGTATCACTATAGGGATAGCCAAAACGACCTGGGTAAAAACATCAGGCGGGGTAATTACCGCCGATATTACAAACGCAGTTACGACCAGATAAGGGCGGAACCCGGCGAGCTGTTCCACGGTCACCAGGTCGGCCATGTTCAGGAAAATGACCACGATGGGGAGCTGGAAGACAATTCCGAATACCACCATTAAATTGAGGCAAAACCCAATCACCGCGGAAATAGAGAGCATCGGCAATAGTGTTTCTCCGCCGAACCCAAGAAGAAAGGCCAATCCGTAGGGGAGTATCATGTTGAAACAGAAGAGGGCGCCGGCTGTGAAGAACAGCGTCGAGAAAAAAATGAATCCTGAGAGGTATTTTTTCTCCTTCTTTAAAAGCCCGGGTGCCAGAAACGCCCACGCATGGTAGAGGAAGAAGGGGAGGCCCAGAATGCCCGCCGCGTAAAAGGCTATTTTCATATGGACGAAAAAGGCTTCAGTAGGGCTTATGAAGACCAGTTTACCCCCGGGGAGGAGCGAGGTAAAAGGTGCAAGGAGGCGGTCCGAAACGGCCCATGTTGCGAAGAAAAGGACAAACACCATTCCAAGGCAGAGCATCAGCCTTGAGCGAAGCTCCTCAAGGTGCTCGGTAAATGGAACTTTCTCGCCCTCTTTCAGTTTCTTGATCATCATTCTCTCCAGTGGAATCATAAGGATAACACGCGATTTTCAGAATGTCTTTTTCGCGATGCATTTTAAATATGAGGGAAGGGTCATCCATGTTTTTTCCCGGTTTTTGGAACATCGCCTCGCCAATCCCGGGGAGTTACCCAAACCTGCAATATGGTTTAAACTTGTTATACTTGTTTGCAACGGCTTATCCAGCCGGTATGGATCGAAATAGGGAGCATTCGATTATGGATGACAGGTTATTACGGAGATTGGCGGGCGTCAGGCCGGCATATATTGTTCTTGTGTCGGTGCTTGCCTCTGTCAGCCTCACCCTGGTAATTGTCTCCATATGCAGTCTCTATTTTTACGGTCGCGTTACTTTCGAGTTTATCGCTACCGGGATCATCGCCTCTTTCTTTGTGGCTTTCTTGGTCGTCATGTTTCTGCAAAAAATTACGAATAGCATTATGGAAGTGAAGCTCCAGTCGGATTCCATGATCCAATCCCTGGAGAAAAATATCTCCAATATCATCCAAAAGAGCAATGACGTCTTCTACAGGACCAACCTGAAGGGGGAGATAGTCTGGATATCTCAATCGGTTCAAAAGGTGATGGGATATTCTCCGGAAGAGTTGATCGGGAAGGATATTTCCAGTTTTTACGTAAATCCGGAAGAGCGATTGAGGCTCCAGGAGTTGCTGAGGGAGAATGGCGGATTCGTAAAGAATTTTGAGGCAAAACTCCGGAAGAAGGATGGGAGCGAGATATGGCTCTCAACGGACACCGGTTATTATTACGACGAACACGGGAGCATCGCCGGAGTTGAAGGGGAGACCAAGGATGTAACCGAAAAGAAGGAGATCGAAAACGCCCTGAGGCTCTCCGAGGAAAAGTACAGAACGCTTATCGAAAATATACAGGAGGGGATATTCCTCCTTCAGGAAGGGAAGTTCGTCTACGTAAATGACAGGTTTGCCGAAATGACCGGCTACAAGGTAGCCGAGATAATTGGAAAGGAGTTTGCCCCTTTCGTGGCCCCGGAAGACAGGAACAAGGTTTTCGAGCGGTACAAAAGGAGGTTGCAGGGGGAAGACGTTCCAAAGGAGTACGAGTTCCGGCTCCTGCATAAGGATGGCAATGCGCGGGTGGTTGTGCATATGCTGGTGAGTCTCACCCAGTATCAGGGAAAACTGGCAACCACCGGTACGATCACCAATGTATCCGAAAAGCGGAAGATGGAAACTCTCTATCAAAAAGCCCAAAAACTCGAATCTGTGGGATTGCTGGCTGGCGGCATTGCCCATGATTTCAACAACCTCCTCACCTCGATACTGGGCGGTCTCTCACTGCTGAAGCTTACTATCGACAAGAGCGGAGATGACGAGGATTTGCAGATAGTCACGGAATCTATAAACGCCACTAAGCGCGCGAAAGACCTCGCAAGACAGCTCCTTTCATTTTCGAAGGGGTCGGAGCCTGTAAAGAAGCTGTTAAGCCTCAAAGATCTCCTGATGGACTGCGTGTCGTTTTCTCTTCGGGGTTCGTTATCGAATTATTCGTTCGATATTGTCGACGACCTCTGGAACGTGGAGGCCGATGAAGGACAGCTTAACCAGGTATTCAATAATTTGATAATCAACGCGGAACAGTCAATGCCGGACGGCGGCGTGATAGATGTCTGCGCCTACAATATAAACATATCGTCGCACAGCGGGATACCTCTTCCACCAGGGAAGTATGTTCAGATTACGGTTGAGGATGCCGGCCACGGAATACCGGATGAATATCTCGACAAGATATTCGATCCCTACTTCACCAGTAAACAGAAGGGGAGCGGGCTCGGCCTTGCGTCAGCATATTCGATAATCAGGAACCACGGCGGATTTATCGATGTTGAATCCGATCTCGGAAAGGGGAGCAGGTTCCATGTATTCGTTCCGGCCAGCGATTTGGCGATAAATGAATACGCCTCTTCTCCAGCGCTTGTGAAAGGCCATGGGAGGGTTCTTGTTATGGATGATGAGGATGTCGTAAGGAATGTTCTCGGCAGGATGTTAAAGAGGCTGGGGTACGAGACGGAGTATGCCGTCGACGGCGAAGAGGCCGTCAGCATTTACAGGCAAAACCTCGAAAACGGCACCCGGTTTAAGGCGATAATTACCGATCTCACGATACCCGGCGGGATGGGGGGAGAAAAGGTCTTGAAAATCCTCAAGGAGGCCGACCCTGAGATCAAGGCGATAGCAACAAGCGGCTACGCGCTTGATCCCATAATGTCGGATTATCCCAAATACGGATTTGCCGGAATTCTTCAAAAACCTTTTGAAATGGAAAACCTAAGCGTGGTACTGGAAAAGGTGACGGCGGAGAACGGCGGGAAATCATAACTCCCCTTATTTGGCTCTAATAACAACTTAATAAAGAGCTTTCCGGGCCTATTCCAGCATTGGGGTATCGTTTCCCGTAACGGCTCGGTTATTATCAATGTAATGAAAACTCTTCTCCACTATCTGAAGCTGGTCGCGATAGTTGTAGGCGCAGGGACGCTCAGCGGCCTCTTTGTGATGCTTATCGCCCTGAGGGACAAGGGTGAGGTGGAGGTTCCCTACATAGAGAGGGAAGAGATAGTCACGGCCCTTGAGAAGATATCTTCGGTTGGGCTGAACCTCAAGATGACCGAACTTGCCTATCACGATCATCTGCCGCGAAATTATGTGATAAGCCAGAATCCCGAAGCGGGGAAGGGGCTAAAGCCGGGGCGGGATGTCCGTGTTGTTGTCAGCAAGGGTGTGCGTGATTTTGTCATGCCGGACGTAAGGGAGATGTCGCTTCGGCAGGCAAAAAACATTCTTTCCCAGCGCGGCATGAAGATCTCCCAGGTAGAGGAGGCGCATTCCGATGTGAAGGAGGGGTATGTCATCGTCCAGTCCCCTCCGAGAGGGAGAAGGATAGATAAGGAGGCGCGCGTGGAGCTTTTTGTCAGCATCGGCCCGTGGCCGGAAAAATTCATCCTCCCCGATTTCCGCGGGGACGCGGCGGGGGACGCGGCGAGCGAGATACAGATGGCGGGGTTGAAACTTGGAAAGCTCCGCTACTCCAGCGAAGGGGACGGTTTGCCGGATACTGTTGTGGCGCAGGAGCCGACAGCAGGTAAACCTGTAGAAAAGGATGAAGAGATATCACTCGTTATAAAGAAGGAGAAGTCCTCCGCATCAAAGAAGGGGCGAACCTATACCGTATACAACTACACGGTTCCTTCAAACGCCTCCGGCACCGTCCGCGTAAAGGCGGAGAACGTCGACGGCGAAAAGGATATCTATCTCCGCTCCCACAAGGGGGGACAGACGATATCCATCCTTGTGGAGGTTGCCGGCAAAACAACGGTAAGGATATTCCTTGGCGACGAGCTGATGGAAGTTAAGGATTTTCAGTAATCGCGGAATTTGACCCGACGGCGGCAAGGAATGGTAAACTAGACCTCGTTTTTTACAGGATATTCCTTGTTGCGTTAAAGAAATAGTTTTCGTATTTAGGGGAAAGACAAATGGCTCTAATAGCGCCCTCGATACTCTCGGCGGATTTCGCACGCCTCGGCGAAGAGGTAAAGGCGGTAGAGAAAGCCGGCGCCGACTGGATACATGTCGACGTCATGGACGGCCATTTCGTTCCGAACATAACCATCGGTCCGCTTGTTGTCTCCGCCGTAAGGCCTGTCACGAAACTCACGCTCGACGTGCATCTGATGATAGAGAACGTCGATACATACATACCGGAGTTCGCAAAGGCTGGCGCCGATTACATCACCATCCATCAGGAGGCGGGGAAACATCTCCACCGCTCGCTGATGATGATAAGATCGCTCGGTAAAAAAGCGGGTATCTCGCTAAATCCGGCCACGCCTGTGGAGAGCATCCGTTCCATCGCAAAGGAGGTGGACCTTGTTCTTCTCATGTCGGTAAATCCCGGGTTCGGCGGGCAGTCTTTCATCGAAAGCTCCATCGCCAAGGGGAAGGAGCTTAGAAAACTGCTCGATGAAACAGGCTCGAAGGCCCTTATCGAGATGGACGGCGGCATCGGCACCGGGAACGCAAAAACCGTCAGGGAAGAGGGTTGCGTAGATGTTATCGTCGCCGGCTCCGCGGTCTTCGGCTCGAAGGACTACGCGGACGTGATCGCAAAGCTGAGAGGGTAGCCTCCGGCGCATCGTGACCTATCTTTCATATAGATGAAAGCTTTTCCTGTAAACCATCCATGCGCATCCACATTTTTTTATTTAATGGAAAGTTGCAGATGGGGTAATAAAACCGGGTCAGCTTGAAAGCGTTTTGAGCGACTGCCTGATTATCTCCGATATGGAGAGTTCCTTTTCAGGCGCCGATACCGCCATTACCGCTTTTTCCGCCTGCGCCCTTTTGTAGCCGAGGTTCACGAGCGCTTCTACAGAATCCCGTATATCGGCGCTTCCCGACAGCGCGGTTCCGGCGCCGGTCGGCGGTGCCATTTTATCCTTCAGCTCGATTATGATCCTTTCGGCGGTCTTCTTGCCGAGGCCGTGAACGCGGGAGAGTTTCGCCACGTCGTTATTCGCGATTGCCGATTCGAGGTTGCTTGAGCTGATGCCGGAGAGTGTCTGTATAGCGAGCTTCGGACCGACGCGCGAGACGGTTATCAGTTTGTTGAAAACATCCTTCTCATCGGTATCGAAAAATCCGTAGAGGTGCAAAGCGTCTTCCCTGGCTATCGTGACAACATGAAGCCTTGCGTTCTCCCCCCTTTGCGGAAGTTTTTCATAGGTGTTGAGCGATATGAAAAGCCGGTACCCGACCCCACCTACATCGAGGATGACCTGCGTCGGTTTTTTCTCCGCCACAATTCCGGTAAGCAGGGCGATCATTTGAGCGCAAGCCTCTTCAACGCGGGCGCCGAATGTATATGGCATATCGCGACGCCGAGCGCATCGGCGGCATCGGCAGGCTTTGGAGCCTCTTTGAGCGAAAGGAGACGGCGCACCATCCCGGCGACCTGATGCTTCTCCGCCTTCCCGTGTCCCGTAAGCGCCTTTTTCACCTGAAGCGCGCTGTATTCATATACGGCGATGCCGCGGTTTACGGCGGGGAGCATCGCGGCTGAGCGCGCCTGACCAAGAAGCAGTGCCGATCTCGGATTCTCGGCGGTGAATATGTTTTCTATCGCCGCTTCGTCCGGAGAATATTTTTCGATTATTTCGCTGAAGCTCCTGTATATTTCACCCAGCTTTTCTGGGAGATTTTTGGACGGGTCTGTCTTTACCGCGCCGAAAGCGACGAGGGAAAGCCTGTTCCCTTTTTCCTCAACGAGCCCCCACCCCGCTATTCTGCTTCCCGGATCTATGCCAAGGGTAAGGATGTCCGTTACTCCGAAAGCTTCTTCATGATTTCGTCGGAGATGTCGAAATTTGCGTAGACCTTTTGAACGTCGTCGTGGTCCTCGATGCTATCCATCAGTTTGAGCATTGCCGCCGCTTTGCTCTCGTCGAGGCTTACGGTATTTTGAGGGATCATTGTCAGCTCGCATTCTGTCGGTTCCAAGCCTTTTTTCTGAATGGCTTCCCTTACCGCTTCGAAATTCGAGGGTTCGGTCCTTATCTCGTAAACATCATCTTCGGTCTTGATGTCCTCCGCCCCTGCTTCGAGAGCCAACTCTATCAGCTCATCTTCAGATATCTGGTCGACCGGAATTTCGATGTACCCCTTGTTGTCGAATAGATAGCTCACACTGCCGGTAGTCCCCATGCTCCCTCCGCTTTTGCCGAGAAGGAGCCGTATTTCCGGGAGTGTTCTGTTCTTGTTGTCTGTCGCGCACTGAATGAGGATGGCCACTCCCCCCGGCCCGTATCCTTCATAAGCGACCTCTTCTATCATCTGTCCGGGGAGTTCTCCCGTCCCTTTCTTGATGGCTCTGGTAATGTTATCGGCCGGCATGTTCACCGATTTCGCGGCGTACACGGCTGTTCTTAGCCTCGGGTTGGCATCTATATCTCCTCCTCCCGACTTTGCGGCAAGAGTTATCTCCTTGATATATTTTCCAAAAATCTTCCCCTTTTTCTGGTCGGCGGCCCCCTTTTTCCGTTTTATCGTCGACCATTTTGAATGACCTGACATCGTAATGCTCCCAAAAAGTAAGGTTGTATCTGTAATTTGCTGTTGAGAATGTTATCACAGCTGAAATGCGCCGCATAGCGGACAACTTTTTCCTCTGAGTTGATCTGATTTCTGCGGGGAGGCAGGCTCATCCTTTCCGGATTTTTTCGATATCCTCCTCCCCCTTCGCCTCTATCTTGCGGATGTCTGCTGAGTATCTTTCGGTGATGTCGTCACGTTCCGCCGGATTGGAGGTTTTTGACAACGCCTCCCGAAACATTATCTCCTCCTGGGCGAGCCTCGCGGCGGTTTTGGAGCGCACTTCGGCTATCCCCTTTCTTTGTTCGTCGGTCAGTTTGCGGTTCTCTCCACCGGATCTTTCCATGGCGAGTTCTATGGCGCTTTTCATTACTCCCTCCGATTCAGAAACATTCTTTTCCAGATGATACATTATTTCGCGCCGCTTATCTGGTCAAGTACGCGCGCGCAAGGTTATAATCCGGTCATGTCCGAATTGATCGAACCGCAGGGAGAATCGCCGGCAGATGTCGTCATTGATGAAAGCCTCAGGCCGAAATCGATCGACGATTACGTCGGGCAACAGAGGATAAAGGAAAACCTCAAGATATCGATAGCCGCCACGCGCAAACGTGGCGAAGCGCTCGACCACATCCTTTTTTACGGACCTCCCGGCCTCGGAAAGACCACTCTCGCCTACATAATGGCAAACGAGCTTGAAGTGAACATAAGGGCCACCTCCGGCCCTGCCATAGAAAAAGCGGGAGACCTCGCCGCAATACTTACCAATATCGAAGAGAACGAGATAGTCTTTATCGACGAGATACACAGGCTTGCCCCGCCGGTGGAGGAGATACTCTATCCCGCCATGGAGGACGGGAATATAGATCTCGTTATCGGGCAGGGCCCGTCGGCAAGGTCGGTAAAGCTGGAAATCCCGCCATTCACGCTGGTAGGAGCCACAACGCGAGCCGGGCTTTTAACCTCCCCTTTAAGGGACAGGTTCGGCATTGTTCACCGTCTCGAATTCTATACCGAGGGGGAGCTTGCGCAGATAGTCAAGCGTTCAGCCGGAATCTTAGGCGCTCCTCTCGACGATGAAGGGGCAAGGGAGATCGCGCGCCGCTCGCGGGGAACCCCCCGCATCGCCAACCGGCTCCTTAGGCGCGTCCGTGATTACGCGGAGGTAAAGGGTGACGGCAGGGTAACCATGGAGATAGCGGGTCTCGCGCTCCGCATGATAGATATCGACGAAATGGGATTCGACAGAATGGATAGAATGCTTCTCCTTGCGATAATAGAAAAGTTCGGTGGAGGTCCGGTAGGGCTGGATACGCTTGCCGCCGCCATCAACGAGGAGAAGGATACGATAGAGGATGTCCTGGAGCCGTATCTCATCCAGGAGGGATTTCTCCAGAGGACACCTCGCGGAAGGGTCGCCTGTGAAGCGGCATATCGTCACCTGAAAAAAAATCCCCCTTCACGACAAAAAGAGATCTTTTAGGGCTACTCGAAAGAAGCCCTTTTCGACAGAGCCGTCCGGGGAAAACAGCCTCTCTCCCCCAACGAAATCTAAAAAGAGACTGTAACGGATGTTGCGACACTCGTATTTCCGTTACAGACAAATATAGTTATTTTGTATATAATTTTCCAATCTGCGCTTTAGCACAGTTTAAACCAGCGGTGTCTCTCTTTTTGCGGTTTTAAGCTGGTTTTATTTTATTTATGGGGAGAGCTAAATGAGTTCGTATTTTAAGAGTTCTGAATCTTGTGTCAGGTTTTTGATGCGTGTAAATATTTTGATTTTATCTCTGTTCATTAGTGCTGTCTTTAATCCATCGCCTGCGTATGCGGAAGTGCAGGTGGTTGCGTCGAACGATCTCTTCGATATGGACATAGTCGACCTCATGGAACTTGCTGTCACCACCGCGTCGAGAAAATCCGAGAAGCTTGTGCATACCTCCTCGGCAGTATATGTAATTACATCCGAGGCTATCAGGAACAGCGGAGCGACGACCATACCCGAAGCGCTGAGACTTGCGCCCGGGCTTCAGGTAGCGAGAATGGGATCGCACAGCTGGGCGATAACGTCGCGCGGTTTCAACAATGCATACGCAAACAAGCTCCTCGTATTGATAGACGGGCGGAGCGTATACACACCTCTCTTTGCGGGGGTCTACTGGGATGAGCAGGATACCCTGATGGAGGATATCGACAGGATAGAGGTGGTCCGAGGTCCCGGCGGCACCATGTGGGGGGCGAACGCCGTGAACGGGGTGATAAACATCATCACGAAAAAGGCAAACGAAACGGAGGGGACACTCACCTATATCGGAGGGGGCGATTTTGAAAAGAAATTTGCCGGTTTAAGGTATGGCGGGAAGCTGGGTGAAAACAGCTCGTACCGCATGTTCACGAAATATGACGACAGAGGCTCACTGGTAAAAAATGGTACTGATGAAAACATAAACGACGATTGGGATACCGGGAGATTCGGATTCAGGATAGATTCAGAACCTTCCAGTACGAACACGTTCATGTTGCAGGGTGACATCTTCAAAAAGAGGAATGATTACACCTCAGACTCGCAGACACTGAAGTACGGCGGGGATATCGTCGGAAATTGGAGCCATACCATCTCGGAGAAATCAAAGACCGATTTGCAGTTTTATTACGACAGGACCGAAATGTTCGACGAGGATTCCTCGAGGATAATCGAAACGCTGGATCTTGATTTTCAGCACCACCTCTCTGCGGGTGACAGGCATGATTTGAGCTGGGGAGCCGGGATGAGAAACATCAGGTTTGATAATGAAAATACCTCCCCCCCCATTTTCTACGATCCGGCGAAGCGGGAGGACAGCCTGACAAACGTTTTTTTGCAGGACAAGATAGCCGTTTCCCCCGGCCTGTTTTACTGGACTGTCGGGGCAAAGGTTGAGAACAATCCCTACACGGGGGTTGAGTACCAGCCGAATACCAGGTTCCTTTACACACCGGGTGAGAAGAACGTCTTTTGGGGTGCGGTATCAAGGGCTACCAAAACCCCCACGCGCGCCGACATGGACATGGGGATGTATAACTCAAAAGGGGGGCTTTTCCTAGTTCCGAAGAAGGATATGGCGTCGGAAATTCTCGTCGCCTACGAGCTTGGCCACCGCGCGATGCCGTCGGAAAAACTTTCATTTGATACCACCATCTTCTACAACGACTACGACAAACTTGAAACTACCGAATGCGGATTTGCCGGCGGTTCCATGCAGTGCTACCAGGACAACCAGATGTACGGAACCACCCACGGATTTGAAGCGGCCGCGAATTGGAGCCCGGTCCATGACTGGGTGCTCACCGCTACCTACACGTTCCTTGAGATGGATATGAAACTTCTCGATGGTTCCGAATCGATATACGCCACCGACGAGATGGAGTGGGAAAACCCCAAACAGCAGGCAAGGCTCAACTCCTATATCAAGCTCCCCTATAACATGCAGTTTGATTTGGCGGTATTTCATTCCGCCCCCGTAAGTTTCCAGCTATACACCGGCGAATACAAGCTGGCAGGCTACACGCGCGTAGATACCAGGCTGTCATGGAACGCGGGGAACGGATTTGTCACCTCGCTTTTTGTACAGGACGTGCTTAACGAATCAGGGCGCGGGGAATATAAAGGGGCAAGTTACGATCCATCTACTGACGTGGAAAGAAATGTATATCTGAAAGTTTCGTTTGAAAAGTAAACCGGGCAGGGGAGCATCGGAATTTTGAAAAGAAAGAACGGAGAGATACATGTCATCGCGGCGGTAATCTCCCTACTTCTCTGCTCATCCGCCTTTTCAAGTGAGAAGGTATTCACCGAGTACCAGGTAAAATCCGTTTTCATATACAACTTCGCGAAGTTCGTCGACTGGCCCGAACAGGCATTCAGTAGCGAGGCCTCCCCTGTAAACGTATGCGTGCTTGGCGAAGACCCTTTCGGCAACGAGATGGACCTCCTCACAAAAAAATCGGCCAGGGGGAGAGGATTCGACGTTCTCAGGTTCAGCAAGTTCAAGGATAAGGAGGAGCTGAAATCGTGCCACCTCCTCTTTATCAGTAAATCGGAAGAAAGCCGTATCGGCTCGATAATCGAGTCCCTTTCGGGATTCGGTGTCTTAACCATATCCGATGTGGAAGGTTTCATGGATTCCGGGGGGATCATTGAGTTCACGATGAGGGAGAACAAGGTTCGCTTCGCCGTAAATCTGAAGGCCTCCGAACAGGCAGGGATAAGAATAAGCGCGAAGCTTCTGAAACTTGCCGAGGCGGTGAAAAAATAGCCATGCCGAAAACCAGGGACTTCACGATAAAGCAGAAGCTGGGGCTCATCATCGGGGTGACCACTGTTGTGGCGCTCCTTCTCGCTTCGGTGTCGTTCATCCTCTACCAGAGATACATGCTAAGGCAGACCATAGTGCAGGATCTCTCTTCGCTAGCGGAGATCACGGGAAACAACAACGCCGCTTCACTCGCGTTCATGGACACCGGTTCGGCAAGGGATACGCTCGGTGGCCTGAGCGCCAGGCCGTCTATCGAAGGGGCCGCTATATACTCCGCTGACGGCGAGCTGTTCGTGAAATATATAAAGATGAACGCGGATTTTGACGTTCCTGAATACCCAGGCGAGGACGGGCAGAGCTTTTCAGGCGGGAGGCTTATCCTTGCAAGGGGGATAATATTCGACGGTGAGAGGATAGGTACCTTTTTCCTGGCGGCAAACATGGACGAGCTGAACGCACTGACAATAAAAAGTTCGATGACAGTTCTGCTGGTAATGTTTATTTCGTTGATAGCCTCAATGATCGTCTCTTCAAGGCTTCAGGGGCTTATTTCAAATCCGGTAGCGGCCCTTTCAAGCCTCGCCATATCGGTTTCTGAGAGCAAGGATTATTCCGTCCGCGCAAAAAGCGACAGCCGCGACGAATTCGGCGACCTCATGAACGCGTTTAACGAGATGCTTGAACAGATCCAGTCAAGGGATCAAAAGCTGAGGGAACATGGCAAAGAACTGGAAAAGGAAGTTGAGGAGCGTACAAGAGAGTTGAACATCGCCAATACGAATCTAAACGAAGAACTATTGGACCGCAGAAAGGCGGAACAGGCGCTTGCCCGCACGCTAAGCGAACTGGAAACGATAATGAACGCAAATCCCGACATCCTTTACGTCGTAAACATGGAAGGGAAACTGATCAAATGGAACAACGGACTGGCAATGCTCACTGGGCTGGGGCCGGACAAGCTGATGCTACGGCCGATAACCGAATTCATTCATGAAGATGACCGGGATATCGTCATGAGGAGGGTAAAGGATGTATTCCAAAATGGGGAGGCAACGGTCGAAGCGAGATTCTTCGACAGGAACGGCGACCTTTTCCCTTACTACTGCAACGGAATTGTTCTCAGGAACGAAAAGGGGGAAGTGACCGGCTTTACCGGAACGGGGCGCGACATCTCCATACTGAAGGAGACAGAGCTAGAACTGCGAAGGGCAAAGGATAGCGCCGAGGAGGCCACAAGGCTAAAGGACAAGTTCGTATCGCTAGTTTCCCACGACCTCAAAGGGCCTCTTGGAAGTCTTTTGGGATTTCTGGAGCTTATCAAAAGGGACTCTGCGAATGGCATCTCTGCGGAATCGGGAAAGTACCTAAGCATCGCCCTAGATTCCGGCGAGAAAATGCTCACATTGATAGATGATCTCCTCAACATCAGCAGGCTCAAGACCGGAAACATCATGCCGCACTACACATTCAACGATCTTCACATTATCATGTTGAAGATTCTTTCCGGCCTCGCCTATCCCGCGTCCCTGAAGGGTGTGACAATACAGAACGACGTAAGACCCGGCATCCGCGTATATGCCGATAAACAGCTTCTGCAGGAGGTTTTGCAAAACCTTATTTCAAATGCGGTGAAGTTCTGCAATCAAGGGGACACTATCAGGATATTCCTTCCGTCAGGAAACGGGGGGCAAATTTCCGTTGCCGACACCGGGCAGGGGATCGCCCCCGAAAGGATAGGTAAACTCTTTAATTACGAAGAGAAGACCTCCACTATAGGCACCGCAGGTGAGACCGGAACGGGGCTGGGGCTCCCGCTTTCAATGGACATCATAAAGGCGCACAAGGGGAACATAGCCATAAGTTCCGAAGTTGGCATAGGGAGCACTTTCACCGTTTCGCTCCCGATAGTGAAGCCTGTCATTCTCCTTGTGGAAGACGACATAAACCTGATGGAACTCGTAAAGTTCATGCTTGAAGGGCTGGATGTGTTTATTATGGAAGCGAGGGACGGACAGGAAGCACTCGATATTCTCAGCGAGAAAACCCCTCATCTCATTCTCTCCGACATAATGATGCCGCGAGTGGATGGTATGGAACTGCTCGAAAAGGTGAGAAATACCGAACTCCTTAAAGATATCCCTTTTATAGTAATGACAACTTCCAGGGAGCCTGAAGTATCGGAGAGAGCTTTTCAGCTTGGAGCGGACGACTTCCTGGTAAAACCGGTCACGCAAAACGAAATGATCCCGCGTATCAAGAGATTTATTTTATAGGCCGCTACAGGCGGTTGTACTTCGGTTCACATTTTTCGATTCCTTTGTTCGATAAACGTACAGCAATCCAGATATTTTGCGTATTGACGGTACCGGAGTTCAGAAATTATGAAACTTCCAGATATTGTTAAGCTTAAGCCTTATGAAACCAAATCCTTGCATGTGGTAAAATGTACTTGGTTGGAACTTCCATCCGAAATATGCGCACTAAACGGTGGAAATTCCCTAAAGGGGAGAAATCAGATTTGTTGCGAAATGGAACGTTTTTTTTACTGATTTTCTGCATCATGGAAGCTACGAAAGGGAGAAGCTGATCTCTCTGGATGAAAGCGACGGCATAAAAAACCGTCAATTTCCCGTATGGGTGTACGTAATGCAAGGAGTAGCCTGAGACAGATCAGGATCTTTCGGTGTAAATATGACCTCAAAGCCGCAATCAGGGATAGCAAAGCTGATTTTTTCCCCTTGGGGAGCCGTATTGGTATGGAGTGTCTTTATCGCCATCTCCCTTCTGTGGAACATCAGCCACCATAGGAAAGACACCCTGGAAATGGCGGTCAAGGAAGCAACCATCCACTTCAACAAGGATCAGGCTTTCAGGTACTGGGTTACTTCGCATGGCGGCGTTTACGTCCCTGTGGATGAAAGAACACCTCCAAATCCTCTTCTTTCGCATGTGCCGGAAAGGGATATCGAAACCAAATCGGGAAAAAAACTTACCCTGATGAATCCCGCTTACGCCTTGCGCCAGTTGATGAACGATTACAGCGACAAATACGGGATAAAAGGGCGCATTACGAGTCTGAAACTCCTTAACCCGGCAAACGCTCCCGACGAGTGGGAAAAGAAAGCGCTAAAGTCCTTCGAGAATGGCGCGGCTGAAGCGGTTGAATTCACCAAGATCGACGGCGTTCCGTTTCTGAGGTTCATGCGTCCGATGATCACCGAAGAGGGATGTCTTAAATGTCACGCGCATCAAGGGTACAAGGTCGGCGATGTGAGGGGTGGGGTCGGGGTAATCCTTCCGGTACAGCCGTATATGGAAATAGAGAAAAGCGAAGTTGCATCAATAGCCATCTCGCACAACCTGTTCTGGATAATCGGGCTTTTTGCCATCGGGTTCGTATCGAGGCTGAATAAAAAGAGGATACAGGAAAAGAGCGAGGCCGAACAGGCAGTTTTCCTTTTCAGGACCCTTCTTGACCGCTCCAGCGACGCCATCACCGTTGTTGATCCCGACAACGGAAGGTTCCTCGATTTCAATGAAAAGTTCTGCGCTAATCTCGGTTACGGACGCCATGAGATCATGGGGAAGAGCATTATTGATATCGATTCAACCATCAAGGATATCTACGAGTGGAACAAGCGAATTGAAGAGCTGGAGAAACATGAAGAGCTTGTTTTTGAGAGTGTGCATGTCCGGAAGGATGGCTACAAATTTCCGGTAGAGGTCAGCGTAAAGCTTGTTCGGGAAAAAGGGAAGAGGTTTATCATTGGAGTCACCAGGGATATTACGGAGAGAAAGCGCGCGGAAGAGGCGCTCTTGCGGAGCGAGGAAAAATACAGGCTGTTGGTGGAGAGCGGTCTCCTGATCGCGTGGGAAGCGAAGTTCCCTTCGCGGCAGTTCACCTTTGTAAGCTCGCATGCCGGAAAGCTCACAGGCTACAGCGAAAAGGAGTGGTGCAAGCAGGATTTCTGGGTGAACCATCTTTATACCGAAGACAGGGAGAAGGCAATAAAACAGAGCGGGGAGCTTGTCAAAAAAGGTGAGGGTCACACACTCGAATATCGGATGATCGCGAAGGACGGCAAGGTTATCTGGTTCAAGGATATGGTGAGCGTCATAAAGGATTCGGCCTCGGCGCCTGTCGGCCTGCGCGGGTTCCTTACCGATATAACAGAAAGAAAAAACATGGAAGATCTTGCCAAGAGCAGGGGGGAATCCCTCGCCAGAGCGCAGGAGATAGCGCACATAGGGAGCTGGAGCTGGGATGTTCAAACAGGCCATCTCTACTGGTCCGACGAAAATTTCAGGCTCTTCGGATTCTCTCCCCAGGAATTCGAGCCTACGTATGAAAAGTTCCTTGAAATTTTACATCCATCCGATAGAGAGAGCGTGATCCAGGCCGTCAATCTCACGCTGGAGGGGGGCGGGAATTACGATATTGAACATAGGATCGTCCGTCCCGACGGCACGGTAAGGCTGATACATGGGCAGGGGAGGGTTGAATACGGGAGGGACGGAACGCCTGCAAGGATGTATGGCACGGGACACGATATCACCGATCAGCGGAAATCCGAGGAGACCATGCGTCTGCAGAGCGAGATGATGGCGAACATGGGGGAGGGGGTTCTGCTGATAAAGGCCGACAACATGAAAATAGTTCACGCGAATTCCAGACTTGAGAAGATGTTCGGCTATGGTGAGGGGGAGCTTTTGGACAAAGAGGTCGCCATACTTAACGCGCCCACGGAACGCGATCCGAAGGAGACCGCGAGGGGAATAGTCACTCTGCTGCAGGAAAAAGGTTTCTGGCAGGGGGAGGTTCACAATATCAAAAAGGACGGTTCCACGTTCTGGTGTTTTGCGTCAATCGCGGGGTTCGACCACCAGGAGTACGGGAAGGTCTGGATATCGGTGCATGCCGACATAACCGAAAACAAACGCGCAGAGGAAGAAAAACTTCTTTTCAGGAGGCTTGTCAACAGATCTAACGACATGATCCTTCTGGTCGACCCGGAGAGCGCGCTCATTCTCGATATAAACGACAAGGGGTGCGAGCACCTCGGATATGACCGTGAAGAGTTGATGAAGATGCGGGTAATAGATTTCGACGCAACCGTAAGTGAAGTTGAAGCGTGGCAGGCACACACTGCGGAGCTGGAAGCTAAGGATTCACTCCTCTTTGAAAGCGTTCATATAAGAAAAGACGGCGCCCGGATACCGGTAGAGATAAACGTAAAGCTGGTTTCGGAGAGCGGCAGAAGCTTTATAATCGGCGTGGTTCGGGATATATCCGACAGAAAGCGCGCCGAAGAAGAGCTGAGAAACAGCCAGAAGATACTCGCCCGCGCCCAGAAGATAGCAAATATTGGAAACTGGACATGGGATGTGCCGGATCAGAAGTTCAGCTGGTCGGATGAGCTCTATCACATACTCGGTTTAAGCGAGAAGAAGGGGAAGGCGGATTACCTGGCGATACTGGAGACGACCCACCCGGAGGAGAGGGAAGGATTGAAGCGGGCAATTTTCGATGCGCTCGAAGAGAAAAAGCCATGGAACCTTGATCACAGAATAGTTCTTGAGGATGGGAATATTCGCGTAGTGCATCACCAGGGGGAGGTCACCTTGAACAGCGATGAGGAGGTCCTCCTCATCGAAGGGACGTTGCAGGATATTACCGAACGGAAGGAGGCCGAGCGCGCCCTGGAAAAGTCGGAGAGAAATATCAGGGCGATAGTCAAATCGGTCGGAGAAGGGATAGTCGTTGCCAATCGTGATTCGCGGGTGACATTCGTGAACGGAGAGCTCTGCGAAATTTTCGGCTGTTCCGAAGAGGAGATTATCGGACAGCCGCTCGAAATACTTATGCCGGAGCGTTTCAGGGAATCTCACAGGACGTCATTCAAGAGATATCTGGAAGGTGGGAAAGCGAGGGTCGTAGGGAAGAGGATCGAACTGGAAGGCCTTCGAAAGGATGGCTCGGAGTTCCCGCTTGAACTGAGGATCGAGGAGTCGGTATGGGATCACCAGGAGAAATTCTTCGTAGGCGCGATAAGGGATATTACTGAAAGCAGGCGAATCTTCGAGGAGCTCCGAAAGGCGAAGGAAGAGGCTGAAGGGGCCACAAAACTGAAGGACAAGTTTGTGTCGATGGTCTCGCACGACCTCAAGGGGCCGCTTGGGAACATGATGGGATACCTGAAACTGCTGTTGAACGAGCAGGCCGAGCCGCTGGGGGAAGGGGCAAATGTCATCCTCGGGTCCGCGCTGAAATGCGGCGAGGGGATGATAAGCCTGATAGAAGAACTCCTGAATATCTCCCGGCTTAAGACCGGTAAGCTGGTTCCGCAGATGAGATTCCACGATCTGTATGTTGTCTCATTGAGAGCGCTTTCGGGTCTCAGCTATCTCGCCCTCCAGAAAGGGATCGAAATTGTTAACGAAATAAAGCCCGGTGCGAGGGTCTTCGGAGACGAGCAGCTCCTTTCGGAGGTTGTCGCTAACGTCCTTTCTAACTCGATAAAATTCAGCGGGCGCGACAGCAGGATAACGATATCCCACTCCGCAGGAGAGAAGACACTCCTTGCCATCAAGGATAACGGAGTGGGAATTCCGCCCGAAAAAATTGAATTCCTGTTTGATTATGAGGTGAAGACATCGACCGTCGGAACCGCCGGGGAGACCGGCACCGGCCTCGGTCTCCCGCTGGCAATGGATATCGTCAAGGCGCATGGGGGGGATATATCGGTGGATTCAAAGCCGGATGCCGGGAGCAGCTTCACTATTGCGCTTCCGGTCGTGACGCCGAGGATCCTCGTGGCGGATGACGATGAAGGTGTACTCCATATCATCAGAACGATCCTTGCGGATGAGTCGGTGGAGATAATCGAAGCGCTCGACGGCAAGGAGGCGATGGAGCTCATCAGGGAGAAGGCTCCGCACTTTATAATCGCCGATTTCCACATGCCTGAGATCGACGGCCTAAAGCTCCTCGAAAGGGTGAAAAAAGAGAAGTCGATCAAGAACGCGGTATTCTTTATCATGACAAGCGACAAGGATACAGAGATAAAGGAGAGGGCGTTCCAGCTTGGGGCGGATGATTTTCTAAACAAACCGATATTGAAGGGGGACCTCCTCCCCAGGGTGAGGAGATATATAATTTAGCTGCCGAGGGTTGCAGTCCTTTGCTGTTCATAGTCATGGCAGTTCAATCACCTTTGCGGACGCGGGAATGAAAAATATCCAGCGCGATCGGGCGGGAAAAGAGCGTTTGAGTAATCTCGCCTACCTTCCGAAGTGGCGGAACAGTCTTTCTTTTTCGATGTTTATCGCCACCGGCCTTCCATGCGGGCAGGTGTAGGGGAGTTCGGCTCTACCGAGTTCGGCGACCATCGCGGTTATTTCGTTGAGCGAAAGTGTATCTCCCGCCATGACCGCCGCTCTGCATGCCATGTTTGAAACGAGTCCCGATATCATCGTCGTGAAATCGGAGTCGCGGTTTCCAGCGATACTCTCGGCGAGTTCGTCGATGAGCGGGACGATATCCTTTCCCGAAAGGATGGCCGGGATCTCCCGGACGATGAAAGAGGTGTCGCCGAACTCCTCTATCTTCCATCCCAGGTCGTCGAACGTTTTGAGATGGGCGCGTATGACATCTGCCCGCCCATGTTTTTTGTCTATCGTCAGTGGGATAAGTAGCTGTTGCCGCTCTACCTTTTTCTCCTTCAGTCGCTTGAGGAACTTTTCATAAAGTATCCTCTCGTGAACGGTATGCTGATCCATTATTACCAGCCTGTTGCCGTCTTCAATGATGAGAAGGGTATCGAACAGCTGACCGACAACTTTCGATTGAGGGGAGAGGACACCATGCACCGGCGAAAATACCGGAATCTCCCCAAGGGGGGGGTAATTGCTTCTGTCGTTTTCTCTGAGCGGTTCGCTCCAAAGCTCGAACGATCGTTCAAACCCGGCAGACATCCCCGTTTCGCGCTTGTTGGCAAGATGAGGCTCCATTTTGGGAGCGGGATAACCGGAGAGCGCCGGGGCGACGTAGTAGTCTGTACCGGCAGTTTGCGCCGCGACAGAGTATCCACCTCCACCGGCGTATTTTGAAAGCGACTGCCTGACGCAGGCGATGATGGCGGAAGTAATCCTCCCGGGGTCGGAAAAACGGACTTCGGCCTTTGTCGGGTGAACATTGACGTCGACTTCATTTACAGGGAGTTCGATAAAGATGAAGATGACCGGCTTTCTGCCGCGCGGGATGAGATCGTCGAACGCCCTGGCGAGCGACATCCTGATAAGGGGATCCTTCACCGGACGGTTGTTAACGAAAAAATATTGGTCCAGATTTGTTGCCCGGTTGAATTCCGGCTTTCCGGCGAGGCCTGAGACATGGAGTGTGCCGTCGGCCAATTCCATCTTCACCAGGTTTTCAGAATATTCCGAGCCGAATATCTGGTGAACCCTTTCGAGGAGCGACGAGGCGGGGGGGAACTCCATCACCCTCTTTTTCTCCTTTATGAATGTGTACCTGACGGAGGGGGTCGCCAGCGCGGCCTGTATTATCCTTCCGGTGATGTGACCCATTTCGGTTGTGTTGGCCCTTGCGAACTTCCTCCTGGCCGGCGTGTTGTAGAAAAGGTTTTCAACAATAGCCTCCGTTCCGCCGATAGGGGGGCTTTCATGGCTGCTCACGGTTTTGCCGCCGTCGACCACTATTGTCCTTCCGCTCTTTTCGCCGCTCCTTTGTGATGAGAGCGTAAACCGCGAAACGGAAGCAATCGAGGGGAGCGCCTCGCCACGGAAGCCGTAAGTGCCGATATTGAATATGTCGTCGAGCTCGAATACCTTGCTCGTCCCATGCCTCGCAACCGCCAGATGAAGCTCGCCGGAGGGTATCCCCGCGCCGTTGTCCTTTACACGGATCCTCTTCCGTGATAGCGACACCTCCACCTCTATGGAGGTCGCCCCGGAATCGAGGGAATTTTCGATAAGCTCCTTTATGACGTTTGCGGGCCTCTCGATCACTTCACCAGCCGCTATCTGGCTGGCAAGCTCCGGGGGCATAACTTTTATTTGACCGCTATTCTCCATAAGCCGATAATTTACCTTTCTGTCTGCATGGTAATAGTAATGCGTCCGCCATGCAAGCGGTAAGATAATTAATGGTAGTAATATATATACCACATAACAGGAGACGAGTCTGAGCGAAATGAAGAGCGATAAACCAAGTCAGTTAAGGTTCGGATTGACCCTGCCGGAGAAGACTCTCTTTTCGCTAGGCAGGTTCATCGAGGGGGAGCACAACGCAGTCCCGCTCGAGGCAGCAAGAAGGTTCACGCGCGAGGGGAATATCCAAAGCCTGGTGATCTTCGGGAGCCGGGGATCCGGCAAGAGCCATCTCCTTAAAGGGATGGCGATAAATATCGCGGATGAAAGATCAACCGCCGTAGTCGACGCGGCTGAAATGCTGAATAAAAGGAAGATACGGGAAGAGATGAAGAATCTTGCCGGCTATCAGGTTGTCTGCATCGACAACCTTGACGCCCTCTCTGGAACGCCGGAGCTTTTCGATGAGGTTTTCCACCTCTTCAACGAACTCACGGGGAAGGGGGGATTTTTCGCCGCCACAATGGAAGAGTCGCCGGCAAGGGGGGGGAATATGCCGGACTACCTCTATACCAGGCTCCTCTCCGGACTGATAGTGGCAATCGAAAGGCCCGGTGATGCGGAGAAGGGGGAGATACTCAAAAAACTCGCCGCCGACAGGCAGATCGAACTTTCGCAAAAAGAGGTCAAGTACATCCTTGAGCACTCCGCCAGGTCGATCGGCGATCTCGTAGGGCTGCTCGGCAGGCTCGAATCGATGCTTGGAAAAGGGGAGCGCAACATCGGCATACAGCATATAAAGGAGGCGATGTCGGCCGGTGAAATATTCAAAAAGTAAAATTGGAAAGAGGGCTCGATTTTTAATATCATACTGATTGGAGTTTGGTTCAAATTCATCCTGAATATTTCGAGGAGTTAATGGGAAAAAGGATTGGCGAAGGACAGAGCGGCCAGATAATAGACTGCCCGAAATGCGGCTGTCCAAACAGGTCCACCGACATACGTTGCACATACTGCCGCGTCGAGCTTTCATCAGCAAAACCGGGGCTGGGGGACAGGCTAGAACATTACTTCAATTACCTGAAGTTCAAATATAAGCTCCCCAGATACGCCACCTCCGCACGGGAAGCTGTCAAATACTCCCTCATTATCATGGCGGCTCTCCTCCTTTTCTTCGCCGGTAGCTACCTTATATATCTCGCCATGACAGGGGAAGGATTCCTCTACCTCTGTATTGGGATACTCCTCTGCCTCTACGGTGGGGGGGCTATTTACAGCGTTTACAACAGGCCCGCCTGACCTCCTTGAGTTGAAAGGGTCAGGGCATTAGCCTCCCACTGAACGGTGTCCCTGTGCTAGCTGATTATAAAGCTTGCGTACCCCACGACCCGATCCAGGTCGCCGGTTATGTCGCCGGAGTTCGCGTATTCCACCAGCTCCGCTTTCGTTGCCCCCATCTCGCCAGCCGCCCATAGGAGCGTTGAAACAGAGGAGACTCCGCAGAGGGCGTTGTCGCTCTTTAATATATCTATAATCGATTCCTCCGTGAATTCCACAATCTGTTCAATAGTGCGCCGGTCGCGTTCCCGCGCCTCGCTGTCGGTCAAAAAATGGGAAAGATCGCTACTCGATATCACTAGCGAGCCCGATTCGGATGCGCGCTTCCCGATAGCGCTCCCGAGCATCTTGAGCGTTTGCGCCCTCTGCGTACCTAGCGACACAGGCACTATCCTGATATTCTTGTTCCTGTAATAGAGGAACGGAACTAGCACTTCGAGGGAGTGCTCCATCATATGCGCGGCGGAATCAAACCTTACATGTTCGCAATCGGAGGCTATCTTTTTGGCGAGTTCCCGGTCGACAGGGACATCGCCGAACGGGAATTCCCACGCATTGGCGCTGTCGATAGCGACCCTTTCTCCAAGGCCACGGTGGTTTGGTCCGATAAGGATTATGCTGTCAGGTATCTTTATCGAGCCGAACAGCGCTCCGGCAACCTCCCCGGAGTACATCCACCCGGCGTGGGGGGAGATGCAGCCCGCGACTTCCCGCTCAACGCGACTGTCGCCAAGGAGCCTGTTTACCTCTTTCGACATCTCTTTTTCGGTGCCCGGATAAAAACTTCCAGCCACCGCCGTTCTTCTCTTCGCAGTAATGGGCATATTCAAATCACCTTGATTTATTCTAAACCTCTTTGTGGTTTTTTAGCTCCTTTTTCCAGAAGTGAGAGGTAGAGCTCTTCGTACTTCTTCGCCGACCCCTTCCATGAGTGATCTTGCGACATTCCGTTCCTCATGATCCTCGTCCATTCGGCACGGTCGCCAAACGCCTTTATCCCCCGCTTTGCGGCGTCGAGGAATTCCCCCGCTTCCGGTTTGCTGAAAACAAAACCATTCCCTCTTTCAGGGTTGGAGGTCCAGTCGGTGACGGTATCGGCAAGCCCCCCCGTAGAGCGGACAAGCGGGACCGTGCCGTACCGAAGGGAGAACATCTGGTTTAAACCGCACGGCTCAAATCGGGACGGCATTAGAAAAATGTCGGATCCCGCCTCGATAAGGTGGGCGATGGTGTTGTCGAATCCGATTTTGAGCGCCACCCTTCCCGGATGCTTTTTGGCGAGTGATGTAAAGAAAGATTCGTACTCCTTCTGTCCGGTTCCAAGGATGACGAGGTTCATCCTCTCCTCCATCAGTTTTTCCGCTGAGTCGGCGATTATGTCGCAACCCTTCTGCTCGATAAGTCGTGAGACCATGCCGAAGATCGGGGTATCCTCCCCACCGGTCAAACCAAACCGGTCGATCAGCGCTTTTCTGCAGTGACTCTTCCCTTCAAGGCTGTTAATCGAAAAATTGGCTGGTATAAGCCGGTCGGTCTCCGGGTTCCATTCGTCGGTGTCGATCCCGTTCAATATTCCGGCGAGATCCTCCTTCCGTTTTTCGAGGAACGGTTCAAGTCCGAAGCCTAGCTCCGGGGTGAGTATTTCGCGGGCGTATGTGGGGCTGACGGTTGTCAGCGCGTCGGCAAAAAGTATCGCGCTTTTGAGGAGCGCGAGCTTTCCGTACTGCTCCACTCCATCAATGGAGAATAGCTCTTCGGGTAGGGTGGTCAGTTTGAACGACTCTTTCGGAAAAAGTCCCTGGTATGCGAGATTGTGTATCGAAAAAACCGAAACAGTCCCCTTGAGCGGGGAGCGGTCAATCCCCCTCTCCAGTCGGAGTAACAGCGGAATGAGCCCCCCCTGCCAGTCGTTTGAATGGATTACATCAGGGAGAGGCTGTGACGATCTTGCCAATTCGACAACCGCGAGGTCGAAAAAGATGAAGCGTTCATCGTTGTTTTCATAGTCCCCGTTCTCATCGCCATACGGGTTTGGAAGTCCCCCGAAAAGCTCCGGCTGGTCGATAAACAGGGCTTCGGTATTTTCAGCTATTTTTTTTGAAAAAACTGCGGCATGAAAAATTTTTTTTCCAACTTTTTTTTCAATTGTGAACGGGAGCCTGGTGAAACCGCTTCTGTCGATCGAACCGTAAAGCGGGAGGATCACTTTGACATTGTGGCCAAGTCTTCCAAGCTCTACCGGGAGTGAATAGGAGACATCGGCCAAACCCCCTGTTTTTACAAAGGGTTTGACCTCTGATGAGGCAAAAAAGATGCAAAGACTCTTCTCTTGGCTAATTGCGGCCCCCAAAATGTGAAAGATTACCGAGCCAGAATATCATGAAAAAAGGGGTAAATCGGCAAGGAAAAAGTGGCGATATTTTTTTATTTTTTTCTTTGCAGGGGGTTGACAACCTGGTAAATATGTGCAAATATTAGTCATAGAATTAATTGGAATAGTAGCTATTTGACAATGAACTATTTTAAATTAATAAATAAATGGGGGTAAGTTGATGGCTGGCTCGAAGAAAAAGGTTCCGGTTACTACCCATTTATACGAGGACCAGGTTGAAATGCTCAACAAGATCGCCAAGGAGTTGCAGGTGACCAAGGCTGTGCTCTTTCGAACGGCTATTGAGGAGCTGTTGAAGAAATACGAGAACAAGCAACTCGACATTGGGATTAAATAGGGATTCTGTTTCAGGAACAGAAAACTAAATTAAGAAAGGAGGGTAGCAAAATGGCAACTAAGAAAAAAGCTAAGAAAAAGGCCACAAAGAAAAAAGCAGCTAAGAAAAAAGTAGCGAAGAAGAAATCAAAAAAGAAGAAATAAAAAAATAGGAAAATCATGAAGTCGGCCTTTGTTGCGGCACGCAACATATGGCGGACCTTAAGAGAGCATAGCTGTTCTTTTGAGCCGGGAGGCGAGCCAAGGAAAGCCTCCCGGCTTTTTTTTTACCAAATTCACCAGTTCAATCCAGCAATATATAGGAAATTGTCATCTCCACGTCTGTTAGACGTTCCCTATTCGATCAAAAAGGGGTAATATCTACCCCGATATGGAAGGTATGCGCAAGACGGGGAAGGGTGTTTTTCCAATACAGCTTATAAAACACGCGGTCCAGAAAGGTTTTATTCAGGCGCGCGAACCGATAAGGAGCGACCAGTACCAGCCGTCGAGCATTGATCTCCGCCTTGGGGAGAAGGCTTACCGTATCAGGAGTTCCTTCCTCCCTCAGAAACGGAAGGTCGAAGAGATACTGGGGGAGCTTGAGATGTACGAGATAGATCTCAAAAAGGGGGCGATACTCGAAAAGGGCAATGTCTATCTAATCCCGCTTCTTGAGGAGCTGAACCTCCCGGAAGATGTTTACGCGAGGGCGAATCCGAAATCGTCGACCGGCAGGCTCGACATATTCACAAGGGTAATTACCGACAATTCCCACAGGTTCGAGGATGTCGCGGCGGGATACCGGGGCAAACTTTACCTGGAGGTGGTCCCCCGCTCATTCACTATCAAGCTCAAGACAGGATTATGCCTGAACCAGTTGCGGTTATTCAGGGGTGATTCATCCCTTTCCGATATTGAAATCGCCAAGATACATGAGGAGAGTCCTCTTCTCTACTGCTATTCGAGGGAGAGCATAGTGCCGGTGCTCAACGACGGCCTCTTTGTGAGCATTGAGGTCGTAAAGGAGGGGAACGGCGGCGTGATCGGCTATATGGCGAAGAAGAACAGCACGGTAATAGATCTTTCCAACGTGGGGGGGTACAGGGTCCGTGATTTCTGGGATCCTATAACTTCGCCGGAGGAGAATTTTCTGATACTTGAACCGGAGGAGTTTTACATATTCGCGTCGAAGGAGCGGGTGAGGGTACCGGTTGACTGCGCCGCGGAGATGGCGGAGTACGACGCCGGATCGGGGGAGTTAAGGACACATTACGCCGGATTTTTCGATTCGGGATTCGGCGGGGGGAGCGTTGAGGGGACGAAGGCGGTTCTCGAAGTGAGGCCTCACGATGTGCCGTTCCGCATTGAGGACGGGCAGATATTTTTCAAGCTCCGTTACGAGAGGATGCTGGAAACGCCTAACGTCGCCTATGGCGAGAAACTTGGTTCGAACTATTTCAATCAGGGATTACGGCTCAGCAAACATTTTGTAATGGAAAGCGAATAGGGCGGAATCTTCTGCCGATTCGGGAGGGTTTTTAGTCTTAGTTCGCGAAGAGCTCCTTGTGTTTCAGTTTCCATTCGATATTCTCCAGCGTTGCGCTTGCCACTCTGCCGTATACGGAGAGCGGCTCCCCTTTTACCAGATCCTGTAGTTCCGCGGTTGCGTTTTCATCCTGGCTCAGCTTCAGCTGGCTGTCGCTCCTCACATACCGTACCCAGCTGTTCTGCTTGTCGTCCGGGTAGAGGTTTAGGACAGCTGTGGAATATTTCTGCACGGCGTCGAAATCGCGCGAGAGATAGGCTGATTCTATGAGCTGGTAGCGGCTCTCGACCACGAACCATTGGTCAGCCTGGCCAGGCATCTTTTCCTGTTTGTCGACCGCCATTTCGAAGTAGGTGATCGCGTTCTTGTATTCATGCCGCGCCTTGTGCATCAGACCGAGATAGTAGGCGGTCTTTGAAACCCTTTCGAAATCCTGGTCAAGGGAGATCGCCCGCACATATGTCGTCATCGCCTCGCTGTTCTTCTTCTGAATCAGGTAGATATCCCCGAGTGTATGGACAGCCTCCGGGGCGTGGATTGAGCTGTCAAGCAGGTCCGCAAATGGGAGGAGCGTCTCTTCCGCTTCGTCGTATCTCTTAAGGAGGGCAAGTGTCGTTCCCTTTCCAAGCCGTATCCTCTCCTTGAGGAATCCCTGCCTGTCGAGCCTTTCGGCCTCTTCAAAACGCGCGAGCGCCTTGTCGTTCAATCCCATTTCGGAGTAGGCATCGGCAACCTTCACCATTACATTGGCGTCCTTGATATCCGTGAGGAACGGATCAAAGTTGTCGTAATATGTCGCGAGTATGGTGTAGAACCCTTCCTGCTCATGCAGTCCGTGAATAAGCTCGTAGAGGTCGTTCTTGACGAGTTTCACAACAGGTTCCTCCATCTGCGAGTCGGGGAAGTCCACCATCATCTTTTTCAATGCAAGTATCGATTCAATGTATCTCTTCTCCTGGTTGAGGAGTTTAGCTTTCTGGAACAGCGCGTTTCTTGACTGCGGCGTGTTCGGATGTTTTTTGATTATGTGGTTGTATGTATTGTAGGGTTCGAAGTAATCGGGATAGTCGTATATGAGCGCGTCCTTTGGTTCGATAAGTTTTTTCGGCGCGTGACCGAGGGCGGCAAGCCTCAGCCTGGAGTCGAGGCCGTGCGGGAGTTCCGGTATTTTCCTTGCCTGAATCCCTAGAATTCTCATCGCTTCCATCGGCTGGTTTTTCGAAACATAAATGTCGGCGAGCCTGTTCACGGAGGCTCTCCCCTCGTCGCCGTTGGGGAAAAGGTTTATCAGCTTTACGTATAGATCCATAGCCTCGTCGAACTTGTTTAGCTGGTAATAGGTGTCGGCAAATCTGAAAAGTGTGTCGGGGTTCGACATAACGAATGAGGGCCACTTAAGGTTCGAATCTTCGAACATTTTAAGGGCGGTCTTGTACCGTTTTTTGAAATAGAACGCCTCTGCGATCTTGAACCTTGCCTCACGCACTTCCTTTGCTTCGGGGTAGAGGAGAAGTATCTTTTCAAGCTCGTTGTATGCGAGAGCGTAATCTCCATTCTTCAGGTATATGTTTGCCCTGCCGGTGAGCGCACTGACGGTGAATTTCCCTTCAGGCTCCGATTCGATAATGCTTTTATATATGGCGAGAGCTTCAACGTCGAGCCCCTGATCTATATAGAGGTTCGCGATCCTCATTTTCGCCCTGTTCGCCGCCATAGAGCTGGGGAATGAGGCGGCGACAAGCCTGAACGCATTTATCGCTTCAGGGATCCTTTCATTCTTTTTCTTTGCTATGCGGTAGACCGTTTCGGCAAGCATGAACATCGCTTTTTCCTGGTATTTGCTGTCGGGATACTGCCGAATGAATTCGGTAAGTTTGATTTCGGCGTCATCGAATTTGTTTTTCTGGAACGCCATCATACCCTCGGTATAGAGGTCCTTTCCGCCGAATTTCTGGATATCCTCAACCTTTGCGAGAAGCTCCTTTTCCTTTTTTTTCAATTCAGCTCTCTTCTCTTTCCCTTTGCTGTTTTTATCCACAGCAAGGAGTCCTGCCCTGTTTTTCAGTCTAATGGTCAGATCTTTTTTATCCGTTGAAAGGGAGTGGTATACGGATGTTTTAAAATCCTTCAGGTATATATTGGTGATCGTTTCGGCGTTGTCGGTAAGCATCACCGTTATCTTCTCAACCCTTTTATCGGCAAGCTTATCAGCGTCAAGCTGGGCTCCTATCCCGCTTTGTGGAGTGACTATGGTGATAACCTTGTCTTCCAGGTTAGGGTCAATGGAATACTCCATTGCCGGTTCGTCAAATGAAATTACCACGGAGGAGAACTGCTCCCCCTCGACCAGCGCGATCTTATTTATCTTGGTAAAGGAGGCCTCGGATATTCCCGCAAAGACAAGCATCAGAACCGATACTTTTACTGCAATAAATTTTCTCATATAAAATAATCCTTTCACTCTCACACCATAGGTAGCAAGATGCGGGCCAAAATGCAACCCGGATAGCCCGATACCTTTTATATTGCCACTTTCGTGTCTGACTAATATGTGAGCAATATAAGTGCCAACGAATCAAAGGCTTTAAGTCCTGAATAATTGGCGGGTATTTGGGAAAAACCTGGTCTGGATATCTGTATTTTGTTTTGAAACCGGCAAAATTTGCCGGGTGTGGGGCGGAATTATCCTTTTATCATGATCTCTACGGAAAAAGGGACGGATTTCGTCTGATAAATACCTGTAACGGCAACCTGAGGCGGGTTACCGCCTCTTTGCTGCTGTTGGAAGAGGGATCGTTTCAAGGAATTCCCGGTTGCTGGCCGACTCTTTGAATTTATCAAGGAACATTTTGTATTTTTCTCCCCGCCTGTCGTCGAGCATTGCCCTGCGCAGAAGCGTCGCCTTTGCGAGGATTTCGGGGTCGAGGAGTTTTTCCTCTTTTCTTGTTCCCGATTTTTGAAAGTTCATCGCCGGAAAAATTCTGAGGTCGGCCAGGCTTCGCTCAAGGACGAGCTCGGAGTTTCCGGTCCCTTTGAATTCCTGGAAGATCAGTTCGTCCATTTTGCTACCGGTATCGACCAGGATGGAGGCGATAATGGTCAGGCTCCCCCCGCCGTCGACATTCCGCGCGGAGCCGAAAATTTTTCTCGGGAAATCAAGCGCCCCGGTTGATAGACCTCCGGTCATGGTCTTTCCGCGGTTATCCATATCTCTGTTGAACGCCCTACCGAGTCTCGTGAGGGAATCGATCATCAGCACTACGTCCCTTCCCGACTCAACGAGGCTCTTAACCCTTTCGAATATGAGGTGTGCTACGCGGATATGCTCCTTGTTTGGTTTATCGAAATCGGTCGCGATCACCTCGCCGCCAATGAGACGCTTGAAGTGCGTAGACTCTTCCGGCCTTTCGTCGGCGAGATAGATTATCTGAGCCATATCCGGATAATTTTTCTTCATCCCCATGGCCATTTCTTCCATTATGGTGGTTTTACCGGCTTTCGGCGGAGAGACTATCAGGAAGCGTTGCCCCTTTCCGATAGGTATCAGCAGGTCGATAATCCTTGTGGAGACAGTATTCTGATCGGTTTCAAGAATAAGCTGTTCATTCGGATCGATGGCTGTCAGTTTGGGAAACGGCACCCGTTTTTTTATTTCGTCCGGGCTTCTTCCGTTTATCGATTCTATCGATTCAAGGGAGATGTTCGGCTGGTTTTTCAGCGCCTTCCCGGTTCCGGTGACTTCCATGCCTGTTTTAAGCCAGTTGGTCTGAATGAGTTTTGGCGACAGGTATGGATCGGTCGGCGCGATCCCTATGTCGTTGGTTACTGATCTTAAAAAACCGAATCCTTTCGGAACGATTTCAAGAATGCCTGTTACGGATTCTCCCATTTCTATACCTTTATAAGTTTTTTGGTTGCATTCCAAAACGTGGAATAAACAGCCGAGCCGCAAAGTTCAAATGCGGTAGGCGGATATCAAAAAATTCGAACTAGAAAAGTCGTATGGTCCCCTAGTTGGAGTTCTAATAATGACTATACAGGATTTATCCCAGGTTTTCTATTCTTTCCTGAGGGGTGATAACCTCTGTCAGGCGTACCCCAAATTTTTCATTAACAACTACAACCTCTCCCTTTGCGACAAGCTTGTCGTTAACGAGTACGTCAAGAGGTTCGCCGACAAGTTTGGTAAGTTCGATGACCGATCCCTGTCCCAGCTGAAGAAGGTCGTTGATCAGCATTTTCGCCTTCCCCATCTCAACCGAAAGGGTAAGCGGAATATCAAGCACGCGTGCGTACTTGACATCGTCCCGGGAGGATGGCTGTCCCGTGGCAAGGGCCCCGCCGCCGCTGGTCAATCCTTCAGGATTGCTTTCGACCTCTTCGCGGAGCATCTCGCGCTGTTTTTCAAGGTCGTCAGCCGCGGCTCCCCAAAGGTCGTCATCAGATTCCAAATTATCATCAACCATATTTCTACCCGATTTTACTTTCTTTCTCTATTCCATGTCTAGGAACAATGCTTGATATCCTGATAGCCTTGTTCCCCCTTACAACACCCGGATATCCCCGGAATTTTTCTACTTCGCTCACATAGATGGGGAGTTCGTCGGTAATATCCCGTTCCAGCTGTATTATCGACCCCTCTTTGAGATTTATGAAGTCCCTTGTCGACATTGTTGCTTCTCCCAGTTCCACCTTGATATCTACCTCGGCCTGCGCGAGCCTGTCGCTGAGCCTTGTTACCCATGTAAGGTCGACTTCCAGCTGATCGCTCTGGAAACCTGCTTTGAGTTTTCCGATGATAGGTTCGATGGTCGAGTATGGAAGACATATCGTCAACGTACCGGCAAACTGATCCATCTCCACTTCGTAAAGGACAACCACAACAACGTCCGTGGGGGGGACGATGGCGGCGAACTGCGGATTCACCTCCGAGCGTACAAACTGCATCTGGCATGGGTGAACGGGTTGCCATGCTTTCTGGGTGTCTCTCAGCATCATGAGAACGACCTTTTTTATTACTCTCTGCTCGATGGCGGTGAAGTCGCGCCCCTCTATCTTCATCTTCGCTTCTCCCGAGCCGCCGAAGAATGAATCTACAAGCGCGAACGCCATTTTCGATTCGACTACCAGAAGTGCGAATCCTCTGAGGGGATTTATTCGGAAGATGTGAAGGGATGCCGGCACCGGCAGGGATTTTATGAATTCGCCGAATTTCACCGTATCGGTTGAGACCGCGCTTACGTCGAGAACTTTCCTGAGGGCCGCCGAGAGGGAGTTTCTGAAGATACGCGAGAATCTCTGGTTGATGATGTCGAGAGTCGGCATCCTTCCCCTGATGATCCTCTCCTGGCTGGTAAGGTCGTAGGGAACCACGCCCGAATCGTCGCCGAGGTCATCGGCTTCGGTCTCTATCTCTCCGTCGCTTACGCCTCGTAATAGGGCGTCAACTTCGTCCTGAGAAAGTACCTGACTCATATTTTTTTGGCTCCCAATTCCACTTCCAGCTTTACCGGGGTTATCTTACCCCCAAGTTTGAAGCTATTGAATAACAAATTCAACAAAATATACGTTTTTTACGACTCCGGTTTTAATCCTTGAATTTATTCTTGTTAGAATCTGCTCTTTGAGCTTGAATTTCCCTTCCACGGTCAATATTTCATCGACTGTCTTGGAAGAGAGTACCGTTATTACCATATCTTTCACCTGAGGCATCCGGTTTGCCAACTCCTCGGCCACCTTCGGATTGTTAAGCTCAACCTGCATGGTTACCTTCAGGAAGCGCTTCCCCTCATCCCCTGAAAGGTTGACGATGAAAGGCTCGAAAGCGACCATCTCGCCTAGTTTAAGGGGGTCGTACTGCTCCTGGGCTTCGACCGCCTGCTTTGACTGGCCTCCGGCCCCTTCCTGCACAGCCGCGTCCTTTTTAATGAAGTTGGAATAGATCAGGAATCCGCCTACGCCGAGAAGTGTCAGAAGGAGAACGATTATGACAATAAGCAGTACCTTGCTTTTACCTTTAGCCGGTTTTTCTCCACCAGACTCTTCATCCATATCTTCTTCAATAGCCATCAGGCAACCTCCTAAACTTAAAAAGAATCCTTTTCGAATTGTTTTATCACAATTTCAACCCGTCTGTTGTATTTCCTGTATTTATCGCTAATGTTCTTAACGCGAGGCTTGTTTGAAGAGTAGCCCTTCGCCTCCATCCTCATAGTATCTATTAAGCCGGTCGACATAAAGTAGTTATATACGGAGAGGGCCCTGGCGGAGGAAATTTCCCAGTTGGAAGGGAAATTTTTCCCCTTTGCCGGAATATCGTCCGTGTGTCCCTCAATACTTATGTTGTTTTTCGAGATGGAGAGAATGCCGGCGATCCTGTTTAGAATCGGTTCAAGCGATTTTTTTATTTCGACGCTCCCCTTGTCGAACATCGCGTCATCCGGGATCGATAGTGCCACATCTTCGCCTCGCTTGATCACCTCGACGCCGCTCCGCTCTATAGTGATTAAAAGCGTCTGAGCCTCTTTTTCGAGAAGTTTGCGGGATTCGGCTATCTCCTGGTCGTAGGTGATCACCTCTTTCAATTCGTCCCAGCCTAGTGAATCGGGCTTGAAGTTCGGGACGACATCCATAGCGGAGGAGCGGGAGCTTTGCGTAAGGTTCAGTGCGCCAGCCGCGCCGGAGAAAACATTAAACATCTCCTTTATCACCTTGTCGTCCATTGATGACATTGAAATGAGCAGAACGAAAAAGGTGATAAGAAGCTGAAGGAGATCGGAGAAGGTGACCATCCACGCATCCTTGTCAGGTCCTGCTTCTTCTGTTTCTTCATCCTTTTTTCCGCTTTGCCAGTCGGTGATTTTGGAGTGTTCGGTTCCCTTTTCCTGTTCGCCCATTATGTCAGCCTCTGTTTTTTAAGAACTATTTCGATCCTGTCCTTGAACTTTTCCCTTGTGGCGGTATTACCGCCGAAAATGGGACGGCTGGAACCATATCCCGATACCGAGATCCTTCTCTCTTTTATTCTTTTGGTGCTTATAAGGAATTGTGCGGCGCTTCCCCCTCTGGCGATGGAGAGTATCTCCTCGTTTGGGAAATAGCCCCCCTTGTGCCCACCCTGCGACGCGTGCCCTATCAGGTTTATTTCACCGCTTATCGATACGAGTAGCGGGATTATCCTGGTTATTATTTCCGTGGCCTTCGGCTTGAGCTCCGCCTTCCCTTTGTCAAACGCGAGGTCGCCGGAAAGGATAAGTACTACTCCGTCTTTCCCCAGATTCAGGATTACTTCATCTGCGATATCCTTTTCAAGGCTGAATTTTTCAAGTTTGCGAATGAATTCCATGATGTTGTATTCCCTTGATGATAACTCCGACGAGGGGGGTACAGTGTTGCTCCCCTTGCTGGTTCCTGGTGAAAGTCCGCCGGGGAGGATACCTACCGTTCCGAGGAGGGAGCCGAGCGCCTTTCGCGTGCGGTTGTCGTCCTTTACCGCCAGTGAATTCAGAACGATGAAAAAAGCGAGCAGCACCATATTGAGCGTGGTGAAGAGAACGGTGGTTGAATCACCGCGTTGATTGAAGAAGGTATTGGAGAGAATTTTCATTTAAAGGATGATTTCCTGAACTTCGGCATGAGGTAGCCGTGAAGTTTTTGCTCAAGTATGCGCGGGTTGTCCCCCGCGGCAATGGAGACGACACCCTCCAGGGAGAGTTCAAGTATGAGTATTTCGTCTGAACTTTTCTTTTTCAGTTTTCCAGCCATAGGAATAAAGACAAGGTTGGCCAGAACCGCGCCGTAGAATGTCGTGATAAGAGCGATCGACATTGAAGGTCCGATTTTCGAAGGGTCGTCCATCTGCTGAAGCATAAGAACCAGGCCGATCAGTGTGCCGATCATCCCGAAAGCGGGGGCGAAAGTACCGAAAGTCAGAATAATTTCATAACCGGATTTATGCCTCCCTTTCACGTTATCGATCTCGTTTTCAAGGATGGCATTTATAACCTGCGGTTCCATGCCGTCTATGGCTAGCTGTATCCCTTTCTGAAGAAAAGGGTTTGCTATTCTGCCGGTTTCGTTTTGCAGTACCAGTATTCCGTCGCGCCTCGCTTTTTGTCCCAGTTCCACAAGCAGGGGAATAACTTTTTCGGGATTTTCAGTTGAGCCAAATATAGTCTTTTTAACCACCGCGATAGCAGTCAGAATATCCTTAAATGGATAATTAACCATTACCGCCGCGAAGGTTCCCCCCATAACGACAAGGACCGAAGGTATGCTGATAAAGAAGGGGAGATTTGCACCGCCTATCGCGGCTACAATCAGGCCTAGCCCCCCGACAATGCCGGCTATTGTTGCTATATCCATGAAACCGCTTTTCTCCTCCTAAGCCAAATTAAGGTATACCTTCACGGAAATCTTATCGGAATTTTGTCTATTTAGCTGAATACTTATATTGCCCGTGCCGATTTGTCATATCTGTTTTTCTGTTTCAACGCTTCCTTCACCATTGTAAACTTTTTTCTCGGTTTCTCCACACTCTTGGAGAGAGTATTTGAACAGGACGGGACCTACAAGGAGGTTAACGGCTACCGAAGCGATAATGATACTTGATACCGTATACCCGAAAGACGGGAAATTCGATTCAAGGATCATAACAAGTCCGAGCGTAACCCCTGCTTGCGGGACGAATCCGCTCCAGAGATGTTTTTTGACCAAAGGTTTCTCCTTCATCAGGGAGGCAACGCCTGTGGTTGTAGCCCAAATAAGCAGCATTCTTAAAACGACATAGAAAAGGGCGATTCCCCAAGTTGTTTGGAGCGCGTACAGGTCGATGGATGCCCCTGCCATTGCGAAAAAAACAACGAATACCGGCATTGAACCTTTTTCGAGGGAGAGTACGAACTCGTTTCCAGAAGCAAGGAGGCTCCGAAGCGCAAACCCTGCCGTCACGCAAAGCACAAGTTCATTCAGGCCGAGCATGGCGGATAACTCGCTACAGAGCACAGCAAGTCCGGAGATGAAGATGAAATTTTTGCTGGCGAATCCGCTGAAAAAAACGGCGACGATTCCGGCTATTGCCCCGCCGAGGGCCGCGGACATAATGACCGTCTTGCCCGTTGCCAGAAATATGGACCATGCAGTAGTATCTGCGCCGGGCTCCGATTGGTAGAAGTGGAGCGTCATTGAGACAGTAAGGGCGAAAAGCATGATAACCAGCACGTCTTTTAGCACGGAAACCGACAGGACGGTTTGGGAAACCGTCCCTTTCGCCCCGGTTTCGTTGATTACCGCTATGGCCGCATCCGGCGAGTTTACCGTCGCGATGATTCCGATAAATATCGCGGCGAATAGCGCGTGTCGCGGATCAGCCAATCCTCCAAAGCCAGCCTTAAAGAAAACAAGGAACGAGGCGAATACCGTAAAAAAGACCGTGATAACAAAAATAGTGGTAAGCCCTGTGATCTTCATTATCCTGTTTTGGAGTTTGCCCCATTCGAGTTCAGCTCCAGCCGATAGCGCGATAAAGGAGAGGGCGAGGTGGTTGATGAACTGAAGCCTGTCGAGATCTTCAATAGAAAGGATTTTCATTCCCCATGGGCCGAACAGCATCCCTCCGATTATGTATCCGGTGATCATCGGAAGTTTCATTCTTCCCGACGCCTTTCCGATGAAGAGCGAGGCAAGAAGGAGGAATCCGAGCACAGCGGTTGTATACACAGGTTCATGCGCGGGGAGGGCGCCGGGGAGGGAGGGGAGTATGGACATTGTCACGAAAAGAACGGAGAGAATGAAAAGCCAGACGATCATGATATCCCCCGAAAGACCTTTGTTATCAGGTAGGGTGCGATCATTTCGCTTACCATTACGCATATGAGTATTACTGAAAAGAGGATCTCGGAGTTGTTCCCGGGATAGGTTGTAAGGAAAGCGAAACCTATAGTCAGCGCCATGGCCCCCTGCGATGCGAGGGCGAACCCGGCATTTGCGGGAAACGTCATGGAGCGATCGAGGCGTGGAGCCGCGTATGCCATGAACAGATACTTTCCGGCGAATCTGAAAACAATTATCAAGAAGGAAAGGAGGAGGCCGAATCCACCGGGATAGGAGAACATAATGCCTGCGATTATCAGCATGAGGATGTAAAGTGGTTTTTCGGCATTAATAATGACGGCGTGAAACTTGTCGTCCTTTGTAAGCATGTTGGCCAGATACATTCCGCATACAAGATTTATGAAAAGGGGTGATACCTGAAGTATCCCTCCAACGCCGCTGCTGAAAAGGAGGAAGCCGAGGAAGATCACTATCAGTTCATTTTCAGTCAGCTTCTCCCTTGGAAGCTGGGTAAATATGTATCCAAGAAAAACTCCGATACCGACCGACTGGAACAGAAGTAGGAGGCTTCCGTAATAGCCCGCCACCGGACGAAGGAGTGTGAACGCGATACCAATTACGGCAACCGCGATTATTCCATCGAGATTTGTTATTACATGGAGAAGTTTCAAAATTTTCTCCCTGTAGCCGGTTTCTTTTCCGATAAGGTACATGATGGTTGGCGATGATATGGAAGCGGATGCCGCCAGCGCGGCAACGGAAACATGAAGAAGGTAGGGCTGGGAGGAGAGTAGGCTCTTCAAAGGAAACCAGAGCGCAAGTGCCACCAGCATTCCGGTAAAGAGTACTTGAAGGAATGTAATGGCGAGATGGTTCGATTGAAGGCGGTTGATATCGGATATTCTCAATTGGAGGCCGAGAAATAATCCTACCCATCCGAGACCGAGATGTATTATCGGTGCAAAACTTGCGGTCATTGTTTTCGGGAAAAGATCGAGGCCGATCGGTCCGAGTGCGATCCCAAGGAGTATGTATTCAAACCCGGAGAAGAAGAGGTATCTAAGTATTGCAGGCAGTTTCTCCTTGGAAAAGGCGTAAACCGATCCCAGGTAACTTATGGCTGCGATTATCAGCAGTCCAAGAAGTATTGCCATTCCTTAATACTCTCCGTTTGGGAAAATAATTTATTCCGTATGTTATCGCTTTAACAGCCCAATTTGAAATCCGGCCATGATCCAGTCTGAAGGGTCGGACATAATATTTATTGATGCTGAATATTGCGTTCCGCAAGGAGTTGCGCGCAAGATATCTAGCTTTTTGCGGACGTAAGCCCCTCAACGCGGGAGACCGGGATGGTAAAAAGTATCCCGGCATTCGGTTCGTCGAATTCGCCGTAGATCTTTTTTATCACGGTGATAGCTTCGTTCATCACCTCTTCCTCCTTTACAACGGAGAAAATCGTGAAATTCGATTCGCGCGCGCCGGAAAAAAGGGATTTGAAGCCGGAGAATATAGGTATGTCCTGGGAGATGATCTTTCCCATTCCCTGGCTGTCTATAACGGTACATCCTGAAATTCCCGCTTCGAGCATCCCCGCAAGGATCTCATCGAGAAGTTCGGATTTATTGATAACGCATACGAGGAGTTCCATCAGGTCTCCACCATGCGTATCGCCTCAAGGATTTCCTTTTGGGTGGCTCCGCTTCTTATCGTTTTCATAAGATCCTTGTTTTTACAGAGGCGGACGATCTTAGCTAGTATCTGTATATGCTGGCGCGGGACATTCTGCGAGCCGATGATCATGAAGATAACGTCGACAGGGGCGCCGTCCACGGATGAAAAGTCTATGCCTTTTTGTGAAATGCCGAGTGCGATAACCGTTTCCTTTATGGAACTGAGCGACGCGTGGGGTATCGCAATCCCTTCTCCCACTCCGGTAGTGCTAAGTGCTTCCCTCTCTTCCAGCTTCTGAACAAGAGTATCCTTGTCGCTGTTCTCAAGAACACCGGTAGTTGCGAGGCTTGAGACAAGTTCATTAAAAATATCAAGCCTTGATCCGGCGTTGCTGGAGATTACGATATTTTCCGGTTTGATATATTGGGCAATACTCATTCTCTTCCTCCCAGAACTGGCTTTGTGAAATTACCTAAGGCCTAAAACGTCCTGCATATCGTAGATGCCGGGCTTTTGCCCTGTGATCCACTGAGCGGCCCTGACGGCTCCTCGCGCGAAATTGCTACGGCTTCCCGCCTTGTGCGTTATCTCGACTCTTTCGCCGGGCCCGGCAAACATGACGGTATGTTCGCCTACCACGTCACCGGCGCGAAAGCTCATAACCCCTATCTCATCCTTGCTACGTTCGCCGACAATTCCATGCCTGCCGTAGTTGCCTACCTTGGAAATGTCGCGCCCTGTTTCTCTTGCGCATATTTCTGCAAGCCTTGCGGCCGTCCCGGACGGGGAGTCCACCTTTTTGTTGTGGTGTATGTCTATGATCTCCATATCGTAATTTTTACCGATAACCTTTGCCGCTTCGGCTACCAGCTTGAACATGAGGTTTACCCCTACGCTCATGTTCGGGGCTATCACGCAGCGGACGTCCCCCTTTCTCGACTGAATGTGAGACAACTGTTCATCAGAAAATCCGGTCGTTCCAATGATTATCGCTTTCCCTTTATTGGCGATCGCGTCGAAGTTCTTTATTGTCGCTCCCGGGACTGTGAAATCGATAATGACGTCTATTTCATCGACTATCTTGCTGACGTCGTCCTTGATATCCGGCCCTCCGGTCTTCCCGGCGACGAATGCATGGAGGTGCATTCCTATCAGCGGACTTCCGGGAGCTTCGGTACCTCCGGCGAGTTCCATCCCTTCGGTATCCATCACTATTTGGCAGATCTCCGTCCCCATTCTGCCGCCGCATCCCATAACACCTATTTTCAATTTATTCATTACCACCGTTCCATCCTGATATTTCCATTATATATATAACCATGTTCATTCCGGGTGTCTTAGCGGAACCGAACACCTCTTTCCCCTTCGACTATATCCCCTATCAGGAAAGCGGGGTGCCCCTTTGAGTTGAAGAACTCTATGGCGCTTTCAGCCCTCCCCTTGTTCATTACGATTATAAACCCTATGCCGTTGTTGAATGCGCGATCCATGTCATCCTGCGGGACCTCACCCTTCTCCCGGATAAAGTCGAAAACCGGTAGCGACGGCCAAGAGCCGCGTTTAATTACAGCTTCGGTTTTTTCAGGTAGTATGCGTATCAGGTTTCCGGCGATCCCGCCCCCTGTTATATGAGCCATCCCCTCCACGGTATGGTTTTCCAGGAATTCAAGAACGGCTGGGGCGTAGTTCGTATGCGGACGAAGGAGGCTCTCTCCGACGGTAGCGTCAAACCGATCCGGCGTATCGTCGATGCCGAGTCCGGCTATATCGAAGAATACCTTTCTAGCGAGAGTATATCCGTTCGTGTGAAGCCCGTTTGATGCCAGGCCGACCAGAACGTCGCCCGGTTTGATGCTCCTTCCGTTAACTATTCTCTCCCTTTCCACCACCCCAGTAATTATCCCGGCAATGTCGTATTCGTTTTCACGGTACATCCCGGGGAGTTCGGCCGTTTCGCCGCCGAGTATTGCTATTCCCGCCTCTTTGCAAGCGGAGGCCATGCCCCGCATGATCTCCTCTACCTGGATTGCGCTCAGTTTCGACATCGCTATGTAATCGAGAAATGTTATACCCTTTGCGCCCTGGCACAGGATGTCGTTACAGCCATGATTGACGATATCAATGCCGACGGTCGTATGTTTTTTTGCGAGTGTGGCTACCATCAGTTTGGTGCCTACACCGTCGATACTTTGAACGAGCACCGGATTTTTGTAGCTTCTCAAAAGGTCGGATATATCGAATAGGCCGCCGAAAGCGCCTATCCCGCCGAGCACGCGCCTGTCGTGTGTGGAATTGACATGTTTGGAGATAAGTTCGACGCTTTTAGCCCCCTCGTCTATGTCGACGCCCGAATCCTTGTAGGTTACCCCTTTTTTATTTTTCATACCTCTTCCTGCCAGCCATTCAGCCCGATAAGTTTTACGAATGTGCATTCATCATAGGAGCTTTCACGGAATCCGCTTGGAGTTTTAATTATTTTTTTTAACACCTGTTTTTTATCATTTCCTGTAGGTATAACAAGTCTCCCTCCCACCCTCAGCTGGTCGAGCAGCGCTTTTGGGGTTTCGGGGGAGCCGGCGGTAACGAGTATGGCGTCGTACGGCGCGAACTCGCTCCAGCCGAGGGTGCCGTCGAAAACCTTCAGGCCGATGTTCGCGTATCCGAGTTTCTCAAGAACACCCCTCGCCCTTATCTGGAGTTTTTGAATTCTCTCGACTGAATAAACCTTTTCAGCGAGAAGCCCGAGAATTGCTGTCTGGTAGCCGGAGCCGGTTCCAATTTCAAGGATCTTTTCGGAACCTTTCAATTCCAGAAGTTGCGTCATGATCGCCACCATGTACGGCTGGCTTATTGTCTGCTTTTCGCCTATCGGCAAAGGGCAGTCGGCATATGCCTTGTGCCTGAATTCGTCGATTACGAAGAGATGACGCGGTACTCTCCCCATTGCGTCGAGAACCTTTTTGTCGCTGATGCCGCGCGTCAACAGCTGTTTCTCGACCATTTCCCGGCGCTCGCGGGCAACGGCGTCCTCTGCTTTCAAGTTGTGTATGGAGACCATCCGGGGTATTTAATCCCATCTATAAATATAAATCCAGAAAAAGAAGGGATTTGAGAGAGAGTGAAGCATAAAGACCCCAATAATGGTAAAATCTCTCTCCGTGGATAACAATATCGAGAAGAAGAAAACTACCGTATTTATCAACCCGGCTTCAGGCAATATGCGCGGGGAAAAGCTCCATGAAGCATTTGTCCGCGAACTGGAACAAGACCCGGCGTTGAAGGAGAGGATACTCTCCGTAATCAAGACAACTGAAGAGCAGGATGACGAAATTTTCCGGAAGACGGCTCTCGAATCGGACCATGTGATCATCTGCGGGGGCGACGGCACGGTTCACCGCGTAATGAACGGTTTGCTGAAACATTCGTACAGGAAATCAGTTTCCGTTTACCCTGTGGGAACCGCCAACGACCTTGCCAAAAACCTGAAGGTGGAGAAGATGGATTTTCCGTCATTCGTGAGGAAGGTCATCTCAAGCGGGTACAGCCTGAAGCTAGACATATTCTCGGTAAACAAAAAGGTGTTTTTCATGAATTACGCGGGCTTCGGATTCGACGCGTTTGTTGTCGATCTGAATGTAAAGGCAATCGCCTGGCTTAAAGGATTCCAGGCTGGCAAAGTATTGCTGGGGCTTCCTCTGTTCAAAAAGGCTCTTTTTGTACTGGTAGGATTGTTGGTGTTTGTCACCTACGAGAAGAGGCTTGTTCTGAATCCGCATGGGAAGAAATATATCAATCTTATTTTCAACAATCTGTCGACGTATGCCGGCGGTTCCATTTTCAGCGAGGACAGCTCTTTCTCGGACGGCAAGCCCGAAAGGGTGTTTCTTTCCAACAAGCTTGATTTTATCAAGCTGATCCTTAACAGGTTCCATATCGGAGTGATGGTTTACGATCTGGGTGCGGCGACGATTAAGACCCCGACGAAATTCTCCTTCAGGGAGCCGGACGCTCCCCGCGTACCGGTTCAGCTGGACGGGGAGGAGTATACGGAATTTTTTTCAGGCACGAATGAATTCGAGATTGCCTGGGAGGGTCGATGGGACGTCTACCGCTAGAAGGGGTTGTTTGACATGAACAGCAGGTTTGGCCTGTACGGGACGATCGTATTTTTTTTCGCGTTTGCGCTCTCTCTGGAGAGGGGGGTCTTCTATTCGAGATATGAGGAGGTCTTCGCGAGCGCGAGCTTTTCAGAGCTGGCGTACGCTTTTCTTCTCGGTTTGAGGTTTGACCTCTCCACAGCCGCCACGATGCTGAGCCCGTTCATTCTGGCGATTTTTTTCCCTGGAGTTTCTGGGCGCAAGAAATTGTTGAAAGCGTTGATCTATCTTCTCCTGCTTTGGCAAGTGTTCATGCTTGGTTACAATTACGGCGATATTCTCTACTTCTCTTTCACCCAACGGCACATAACATTCGAGTTTGGGAATCTCGGCGGTGATATCGGGGCGATATTCGCCATCGCCGTAAAGGGGTATGGTTCCGAGATAGCGGTTGTGCTCCTTGCCATTCTGGCTTACGCGATCATATTCCTCTTTTTGGCGATGTATTGCATTTCTGAAAGAAAGAAAACCGTGTCGATATACGGCCAGAGCGATATTCTCTCGTCGCCGGTTGCATATGTGATCCTGATAATCTTCAGCACAATACTGATAAGGGGCGGTTTTCAGATGAAACCTCTCGGGATAAAGAACGCGTTCCAAAACGAGAAGGTGGAGCTAGGCTTGTTAAGCCTCAACGGAGTCTATACTACGTTTAACACCGTCTACAACAGCTACAAGGGGAGGGATCCGCTGGACGCGATATCCGGCCTCAGCATACCAAAGGATGAAGCCGAGAGGTTTTTCCTTGGAATGCTCGACGCTGGGGAGACAGCCGACCCTGAATACCCTCTTTACAGGCGCTACAACTTCCGCCCTGAGGAGAGGAAGAAAAGCAACGTAGTTATCTTCGTCATGGAGAGCTGGTCCTCTAAATTTTCCCGCCTCCTGGGCGCACCGGACGGCGGATTGAATGTCGCGGATGCTCTTCCGAATTTCGACAAGCTCGCGCGAAACGGTTTCCTCTCTTACAACTGCTTTGCCAATGCGCAGAGATCTGTCGAAGGTTTGGCCGCGGTGATAGGGTCGCTTCCATCATGGAAAGGGATGATGCTGGGGAAAGGGGGGCTTCTTTACCAGACCAGGATGAGGCCATCAGGGGAGGTATTTTCGGACCTGGGGTACAATACGATGTTCATTCACGGAGCAGACCCTGGAAGCATGGGTTTCGACGGATTGGCAAAGAGGCTTGGATTCAAGTCGCACATATCCAAAAAGGATTTCGAGCTCACCTCCGAGAACTCCGATGGAGTATGGGGGGTATACGACGAATACGCATTTCTCCGGGCGAACGAGGAATTCAAAAAAATGGCCTCTCAGAACTCCCCGTTTTTCAGCGTCGTCTTTTCCCTTACATCGCATTCTCCGTACACTTTTCCTGAAGGGAGGATTGAAAAATTCGACGAGTCGACCCCCTTCGCGGAATTTCTCAATTCGCTGAAATATTCCGATTACGCATTGGGGCGTTTTTTCGAGGAAGCGGAGAAGGAGGAGTATTATAAAAATACCCTTTTTATCATCGTCGGGGATCACGCTGAGGGAGCCTCCACTTCCGGTTCTCTTTACGAATCGTACAGGGTTCCGCTACTCTTTTTCTGGCCCGGCGTCGTAGCGCCCGGTGAAATTTGGGATCCCGTGAGCCAGCTCGACATTATCCCGTCGATAATGCAGTTGCTCAAAATATCGGAGCCATATACTTCGTGGGGCAAATCGGTCTTTTCGTCCCCTGACAGGGAGATGCTTCTGCCACGAGGAAACCTTTTTGTTTTCGAGTCTGACGGAAAAATGCTTATCTCGGATCTGGAAAATCCGAAAGGATTGTACGATAACCTGTTCGACCCGACCGTAAACATCATTCGGGACGAGGAGGGAGCCCTCAGCAGGGACGCGGAGGATCTTTTTTACAGGATGAAGCGGTATCTGAGATTGAGCTACAACCTGATAGCCGACAACAGGGTCGCGCCTCCAAAGCGTCGAACTCCCTAGCGGCATAAAGGACAGAGGTTTTCTATCCTGCCGAATTATTGTAATATATTCTTCTATTTCTTATGGATGTGACAGCGGCAGAATAAAGGAGTTCAATCTTGATAAACGTTGTTTTTTTGATCGCAGACAGCTCGACTTTTATTCGCAAATCCATCCGCCGCGTGCTCGAATCGCAAATCGGCGCAAAGTCGGTACTGGAAGCGGTTGACGGCGAGGTTGCACTCGGCATATTGCGAAGTCAGGAGATCGATTTCATAATTTCCGGCTGGGAGATGGCGAAATTGACAGGCGATCAGCTCCTTACAGAGGTGAGGGCAAATCCGAAATGGGCCGATATCCCGTTTATTATGGCTACTTCCCATGACGATGAGAAATCGGTCATATCCTCGCTTAAAAGAGGGGTTTCCGATTACATAGTGAAACCTTTTTCCGCCAAAGATCTTGAAGTAAAGGTCAGGAGCTCGTGGAACGGCGCGAAGAAGAGGAAGCACGAAAGGTATTACTCCATACCGAATCACAAGGGGTTCATTACTGTTGATGGAACCGATATCCCGTGCAAGCTGGTCAACCTCAGCCAGAAGGGGGCGCTGGTAGAACTGGAGTATTCAAAAGCGCTTGGATTGGCTCAAACCTATGGACTCGATATCTCCGTAGAGGTGGAATCCCCGCCGAAAAAGTATGTTTTAAGCAAGTTGCTCGGCACTTCAACGAGGATGGAGCTCGTTGAGTATACCCAGACGAAATCAAGCACTTGCCATATGGGAATCTGGTTCGGAGAGCATGAGATGAATCCGGAAATGGAGAAAGAGCTGGAAAGCCTGTTGCAGTACCTGAAGAATTCCACGCCGCAGACCATCGGGAAGAACTGATCTGTTTGAGGCCTCTTGCTCCCGGCATGCCTCGATTCCAAGATGCTGTCTTGTCGACTCCCTTCAGGAGATGCGGGTTTCCAATGAACTCCTCCAATCCGGATTTTGTTCAGATCCGGCAGAGACAAATTGATAACAGGCATTATGCAAAATAAGGATGTCTTGGATTGTTAACTGTAAAATTTTTGATCGTTGACGACTCTGCCGTGGCCAGGAAGGCTATCAGGAGAGTGCTGGAGATGCAGCTGGGGGTGCAGAAGATTTTTGAAGCCGAGAACGGCGAGCATGCGATAGAAATCCTTCACAAGGAACAAGTCGAATTCATCATTTCCGACTGGGAGATGCCGGGGATGAACGGTGAGGAGTTTCTGTATGAGGTTCGAAACAGCCGGAAATGGAAAGACCTTCCATTCATCATGGCCACCATTCACGGTGACAGGGATCATGTAATAACCGCTATCCAGAACGGCGTATCCAATTATGTCGTAAAGCCGTTTTCCGCCAAGGAGCTTGAAGAAAAGATCAGGAGGACGTGGAGCAGTTCAAACCGCAGGGAATCCGAAAGATATTACTCGCTCCCAAAACACCAGGCGGTCATGATGGCTGACGACAGGAAATATACATGCACTATCCTTAATATCAGCAGAATGGGAATGCTGGTTCAGCTTAAATACGATCCTTCTCTTCAGCTCATGAAGACCTACGACATATCAATAATAGTCGAGTGGAGCCGCCCGACCGCCCGTTCCGTCACGGTAAGCCCTCTTGAAGGGATGTGCACTCGGCTTGAGCTGGATGATTCCTTCCACCCGAGCCCGGAAAACTGCTGTATGGGGCTCTGGTTCGGCGTGAACAGAATGGAGGGATCGGTGGAGAGAAGTCTCAACAAACTTCTCGACGCGCTAAGAGAGTCGTCGCCAGATATGATCCACGATAATACCAATATCAAGTGGGAGTATTGATGGAGAGGGAGCGCATGGGGAGTTTCGATGATTAAAATTGCCGCCGCTATCGGTCTTGTATTCGGCGTGATGACGGTGATATCGGGAGGCGCGGTAATTTTCGGAGGGAGCGGAGTAAAGGAGATGGCCGGAAACTATCTCCCTTTCGTGGTCTGGTTCAATTTCATTGCCGGGTTTGCCTATGTAGCCGCTGGAGCCGGTCTTTTTGTGGGGAGGGGATGGTCGGCGCCGCTTTCGCTTGCGATAGCAATAGTTACGGGAATAGTGTTTCTCGTTTTCCTCGCCTTCGTGGCGTTTGGCACCCCTTACGAGATGCGCACGGTCTTCGCCCTGATTTTCAGAGGGGGACTCTGGGGAGCAATCGCCTATCTCGCTTTCCGACATTTCAAAGGCGTGGCGGCTGCCGGGTGATCAGACAGGTTCAATGGTGAACGTAAGGGGGTAATCGAATCCCCTGGCGTAATTGTGCGCCTGTTCCACCTTGAATTCAGCCCTCTCCAGCGGCATTATCGCTACGAGTGCATATCCGCTCTTGTGGGCCTCGATCATTACTTCCCTGGCCTTTTCATGCTCAAGGGAGAAAAAGCGGACAATGACGGAGATGACGAAATCCATCGGCGTGATATCGTCGTTATGCAATATCACCTTATGTTGCGGGATAAGGATCACCTGGCTGTCGGTACCCTCCTGCGTTTCCCTTAAAGGGTCTTCTTTTTTCAAGGACTACTCCTTAGTGCGCAATATCCCTTCGTGCAGTTCATAAACACGGTCCATCTCTCTGGCAAGCCTCAGATTGTGCGTCACGATTACCGATGCGAGATTTCTCTCCTTCACCAGTTTCCTTAGCATTCCAAAAACATCCTCGGCTGTTTTTTCATCCAGATTACCCGTTGGCTCGTCGGCAAGCAATACGCTTGGATTATTTATCAGGGCGCGGACCATCGCGGTTCTCTGCTGTTCGCCACCCGATAGTTTTCCCGGCCTGTGATCCATCCTGTCGGCCAGCCCTATCGACGCGAAAAGTTCTTCGGCCCTGCCAATCGCTTCACTCTTTTCCATACCGGCTATCATCGCCGGTATCAAAACGTTTTCCAGGGCGGTGAATTCGGGCAGGAGGTGATGGAACTGAAATACGAAACCTATCTTGCGCCCCCTTACACCCGACCGGCTGGTGTCTTTTAATCTGTAAATGTCGTCACCGTCGATGGAGACCTCCCCCCCGCTCGGCTGTTCAAGCCCGCCGAGGATATGGAGAAGCGTCGATTTGCCGACTCCCGACGCGCCGACGATGCCGAGAAGCTCGCCGCTCCTGACGGTAAGGTCGAGGCCGCGCAGGACGTCGATCTTTTTCCGGTCCATGGTGAAGCTCCGGCGGAGTCCCTTCGCCTGAATAACTTCTTTCTCCTTCTCCATCCCTATAATCTACACTATCGGCAGTCCGATTTGTGTCCCTCCCGGTTTTGACTCCCCTTCCAGCATTTCCTTGAACTCCTTTTCCGAAATTATCCTTACGCCAAGCTCTTTGGCCCTATCGTATTTGGAGCCGGGCTCTTCGCCGGCGAGAAGGTAATCGGTCTTTTTGCTCACCGTCCCTGTTACGCGCCCACCGGCTCTAGTGATCAGCTCCTTTGCCTTGTCGCGCGAATAGTTTTCAAGCGTTCCGGTGAGCACGAAGTTCTTCCCTTCGAAGAGCTGGATATCGGGCGACTCATGCTGACTTTCCAGGGAGACGCCCCGCTCCCCAAGTTTTTGTATCAGGTCTCTGTTTTTCGCTTCGGCAAAAAAGGCGATTACCGAACCGGCTACCTCGTCCCCTATTTCGTAGATCTTCACCATCTCTTCACGTGTAGCTCTCATCAACTTTTCCATCGCAGTGAAATTCCGCGAGAGGAGGAGCGATGCGCGCGCGCCGACATGCTTTATGCCGAGCGCCATCAGTACCCTCTGCATTCCGCGCCCCTTCGCTTCCTCGATAGCCGCGCGGAGGTTCTCGGCGGACTTCCCACCCATCTTTTCGAGCTCGGCCACTTTCGTGAAATCGAGCGCGAATATGTCGGCGACGTCCTTCACCATTCCGTTTGATATGAATTGCTCTATAAGGGCCGGGCCGAGGCCGTCGATATCAAGCCCCCCTTTCGAGGCGAAGTGGATGATAGATTCGCGAATCTGATCTGGGCAGTTCCTGTTTGGGCAATACCACGCCGCTTCACCCGCTTCCCGTTTCGCCCTTAAGCCGCACGACGGGCAGGTTTGCGGCATATTGAATTCGGAGGAGCCGCTTTTCCTCTTTTCCTTTATCACCCGTATTACCTGCGGGATTATCTCTCCCGCCTTTTCGATTATTACCGTATCTCCGATACGGACATCCTTTTTTCGCAGTTCATCCTCGTTATGCAGTGTCGCCCGCGAAATGGTAGAGCCGGAGAGGAAAACAGGTTCCAACTCTGCAACCGGCGTGAGCCTCCCGGTACGGCCAACCTGTATTACGATATTTCTAATAACTGTCTCCGCTTCCTCCGCCTTGAATTTCCAGGCTATCGCCCAGCGGGGGAACTTGGATGTGCTCCCAAGCTCCCTTTGGGCAGAGAGGGAATTCACCTTTATCACAACGCCGTCGGTCTCGAAGTCGAGACCTTTTCTTCTCTCGTCCTGCATGGCGATATTTTCAAGGACCGATCCGATGTCCTGATGTTTCTCAAAAGGTTCATTTACTGTAAAACCTGTTTTTTTCAGGAACATCATAAGTTCGTATTGCGTTTTCACCCCTTCGGCTTCCAGAGATTTTTTATTTTTATCGAAAACAAAAAGTGAGTAAGCCAGGAAGTTGAGCTTCCTTTCAGCAGTGATATTCGCATCGAGGAGACGGACGGAACCTGCCGAAGCGTTCCTGGGATTTGCGAAAGGTTCATCGCCATCTTTTATTCTTTGTTGGTTGAGCGCGATGAAGTCGGAAGTCTTCATATATATCTCCCCCCTTATCTCCGCGTGGCCCCAGTTTTCGGGCCACTCTATTTTTTGCGGTATGGAGCCTATGGTCTTGATGTTTTCAGTTACATCTTCCCCTGTTTTTCCATCCCCCCTTGTCAGGCCTTTTATCAGCCCCCCATTTTCATAGATGAGATTGACTCCGAGGCCGTCTATTTTCAGTTCCGTTATGTATTCCGGTTTTTTTGATTCGAGGTTTTTCGATACCCTCTCGTCGAATTTTATAAGCTCATCCGGAGTGAACGCGTTGTCGAGGGAGAGCATAGGGGGATTGTGATGATAGGTTTTGAATTTTTCCGAAACGCCTCCACCCACTTTTCTGGTAGGTGAATCTTTCGGTACCGGCGCCCCCTCTTCCTCTTCCAGGCGGCGCAGTTCGCGCATGAGGGCGTCGTATTCGGAATCGGGAACAGTCGGGCTGTCTTTTAGATAATACTCTTCGTTGTATTTTTTAAGAAGCGTTCTCAGTTCTTGAATACGGTCCTTGCGGCTTTGAGGAGCCACTTATCCCGCAAGGCGGACGAACTTGATGAAAGGGAGGATTCTCTTGATATCTTCCTGTGAAAGCTCGTCACCTCTCCTGTATAGGTTCAGGATCTGCGCGTCAATCGCTTCGTAATGTCCGTTCCAGCAGTGGTAGGTAAGAAGAGGGGTGCCGGTGTTGTCGATTACCCTCGAAAACCAGATGGGCGCCTCACAATGCCTGCAGTGGCCGAATATCTTGGTATATTTTTTTGCCAATCTCGTCTGCGGGTCTATCCGTCCTGCCATTTTCCAAATGTCTCCCTAAATTTTTGGTTAGTATAACAGAAAGTGTTTATATAAATGAGCCTAAAAAATGGAGGCTGGAAATCCTGAAGATAAATTTTATCGGCGGTCGTGTACGCCCATTCGCTGAGCTGGCCTGCACCTTTGGCTACAAAGTGGGAGCGTTCGACCTCTTCAACGACTGGGATCTGGCGAAATTCATTATTGATGGGAGCGCCATCACCGGCAAAGAGACGAGAGAGCCGTCTTACAGTAAACCTTCCTGCTGGAATGATATTCGGCACGAATATAAGAAATTCGATATGGGGCCGATAATCTTCTGCGGGCCGATAGAGGCTACCCCTGAAGTGGCTGAAGAGGCAAGCCGGACGCGCGAAGTGTGGAACGCGCCGCCGGATGCGATGAGGAGATGCAGGGATATCCGGTTTTTACGGAGCATGGCGAGCGGCGGGATACTCTATCCATCGAATGATTTCGATGGGTCCGGGAGATGGATAAGAAAAGATCTTTACGGCGCCGGAGGAACGTCGGTCTCGGATTACAAAGGGGAAAAACTTCATGGAAGCGAATATACTCAGAGATATATTCAGGGGGGTTCGATCGGCGCTACCTATTTCACATCCGCGGGTGGGACATCCCTCCTCGGTGTTACGCGGCATTTGAACGGTTACGTGGCGTTTCGCCAGCCGGAGTTCTCCTTCGGCGGCATTCTTTATCCTGCCGTAATTGATGATGATGCCGATGTGATGCTTGAGGAGTTTGGAAAGCTGGCTGGTGACGCTTCGGGATTGCGCGGTTTCTGGGGAGCGGACTTCATTCTCGGGGTGGACAAAAGGATTTGGCTGTTGGAGATAAATCCCCGCCCGACCGCGTCTTTAGAGCTTATCGCGAAGGAGCATGGTATCGATATTGTTTCGCTTCAAGGTGAGTCTGTACGTGGCGGCAAGGATAAGCATGAAAGGCTGGTGCAGAAGCCGGGGAGGTTTTCCGGCACCGCAGTCTGCTATGCGGAGGACGATCTGATATTCGCTTCACCCGGAATTTGGTTCGAAAAAGGGGGGAGAGACCTGCCGTATCACGGTGAAGCCGTCAAAAAAGGGGAGCCGGTGCTTTCCCTGTACGCTGAATCGGGTTCAGCCGAGGGTGTAATGCAGAAAATGGAAAAGCTGGCCGCAGAATTTTATCGAAAAGAGGTGCAGTTCTGAACGATATTAGCGTAGTATATCGTCCATGAGCGATACAAAAATGATTATGCCGAAGGAACACGGGATGTGGGCCTGGATTCTTCTCCCCCTTATCGTCGGCATCGGAAGCGCCACAGGCCCAAAAGTTTTGGGGATGCCTCTGCTTATCTCGGTCATTTTATGGTTTCTCGCGTTCACACCGGCGAGAATGATATACAAAAACGCGAAAAAGGGGATACCGCAGTCTGACAATGTTATCAAGTGGTGCATCAGGTATTCGGCGCTGGGTCTTGCTTTTGTTTACGTTTCGCTGTCGTTGCAGATCCGCTCACTTCTTGTTTTTGCGCTCTTTGCTCCGCTTTTCTATTTTGGAGTGAGGGCTTCGTACGCGGGGTACCAGCGAAGTTTCATATTTGAGATTACGGGGATAGTTTTTCTTTCGCTACTCTCGTTCGGCGGAGCGCTCACGGTTTCCGGCACTCTGTCTCAAGCTGATGTCGCGGTTTGGGCGGTGTTGCTTCTGTTTCTACTCGACAGGAATCTTCAGGCGAGAAACGCCGTGAGGGGGGGGGATTGGTTCGAAGAGGAGCCGCCGAAGGCGAGCGAGCTGAGATTCGTATTCCGGATAAATATTTTCATAGCTCTTGCGTCGCTTCTGATAGCGTCGCTCCTGCTGGAATATTTCATGATGCCAAAAATCTATATGGCGGCTTTCCTGCCAGGTTTTCTTGCAACCGGTTATTTCTTCATGAGGCCGCCGACATCCGTGAAGAGCCTCGGGTGGATGGAAGTCGCGGTTGCTGTTTCCTACGCGATCATTTTTCTCTATCTAAAATCCACCTTATAACCTGGCGGTGTGCCGGATCTTTTTCTTCTCAACCGGCATTTGCCACGCTGATGAAATGGGGCGCTCTAATGTCCTATAATCACCTCTAATGTTTATAGAGGTTTCAGGCTGCAGGGTATATTTTGAAGAGGCTGGAAAGGGTGAACCCCTGCTCCTGTTGCACGGCTGGGGCGTTTCGAGCGAGACGCTAAAACCGCTCTTTTATCACCTTGCGAAGAGGAGGCATGTGCGCGTAATCGATTTTCCCGGGTTCGGACTTTCGAACGCTCCCCCATCCGGAGGTGGCGAGGTCTGGGGGACGAGTGAATACGCGGAGATGCTTCATTCCATTCTTGATTCGTGGGGATGGAAGGGGGCCGACGTATTGGCCCACTCTTTTGGATGCAGGGTGGTCATCCGCCTGATTGCGGGGAGGAAGGGATATTTCAAAAGACTTCTCCTCACCGGCGCCCCTGGGATCAGGCTGAAAGGGAGCGTCCCTCTTTACAAGAAAATCCTCTCCTTGGCCGGGAAGATGTTTGCCTCGTTTGGCCCCCCCGGAAGATGGGTAAGGGGGAGGATATATGCAAAGATCGGTTCTGCCGATTACATCGCCGCAGGCGAGATGCGCGACATACTTGTAAAGGTTGTAAACGAGGATCTCTCCCCGCTTCTGGCGGAAGTGGAGAACGAGACCCTGCTGGTCTGGGGAGAAGCCGACACCGCGACCCCGCTTGAGATAGGGAAGAAGATGGAAGCTCTGATGCCAAACGTCACGCTCAATGTCATACCGGGAGCCGGGCATTACTCCTTCACGGAAAAGCCGGAGACCTTTTTCTCCATTGCCGACAGATTTTTCGAGCGGGATAACCGATGACATATATTGATCTGGCGACAACCGCTGCATGGCTATTGATGTCCATAATGATAATGACCCGTTTCATCGCCATTCTGCAGAGTGAGCGTTATCACACCGATTCCTATCTGAAGTGGGTAATGGACGGCGGCGGGCTGAAGGTCTATTCGCCGGTGAAGTACGACAAGCCGCTCCACTTTGTATGTCTTGCGATAATGGCGAGCTACTATTTTTCACCGTACAAGGTTCACATAGAGCAGTTGATCCTGACAGCCGGGGCCGTTTACTGGACGCTCACTCACTTCAGGGGGGTGAAATCGGGGAAAAAACCGTTCGCATTGACAGCGAGGGTGAAAAGGCTTTTCGTGATAACCATCGCCCTTGAAGGGCTCCTCCTTTTCGTAGCGTACCTGTTCGGCATGAGGATGTTCATCGCCTTGATAGTGCTTTTCGCGTACATGCAGCCGTTCCTCATCGCGCTTGCGAACATTATCGCCAAACCGGTCGAGCAGTTCTTTCAGCAGGGTTTCAAGAGAGCGGCGATGAAAAAGATCGCGGGGAAAAGGGTGGTCGCCATCACCGGAAGCTACGGCAAGACCGGGACAAAGGAAGCGGTTGCGCATATGCTCGAAACGGCGTACCCGCTTTTGAAGACTCCGGGAAGCTACAACACTCCGATGGGGCTTTGTAAGGTAATAAACGACGAGATGAGCCCGCATCACGAAATCTTTGTTTCTGAAATGGGGGCAACGCGAAAAGGGGATATAAAAGAACTTTGCGAAATAGCCAGGCCGTCGATAGCGGTGATAACGAGCATCGGCGAGGCGCACATGGAAAGCTTCGGGTCGATAGAGAATGTTGCTTCGACCAAATTCGAGATAGCCGAGGCGTTGCCGGATGACGGCGTGCTGGCATACAACAGCGATTACAAACTGGCGAGGGAGAGAGCCGGTGCGATTCCGCAAAGAACAGTCACCTTCGGTTTCGAGAACGGCGCGGAATACAGGCCGTATAACATCCGCTGTGACTCCAGGGGCTCGACTTTCGACTTGCAGACCCCCGGCGGAGTTGTCGAGGGTATTGGCATAAAACTTCTTGGGCGGTTGAACGTGATAAACGTTGTCGCCGGGTTTGTCGTCGGAGAACTGATGGGGGTCGGCAGGGATAAGCTGAAGAACGCGGCGGCGACGCTTCCACAAATGGAGGCGAGGCTCCAGCTGCTTTCCACGGGGTCGTACCTGGTAATAAACGACGGTTTTAATTCAAATCTTCTCGGCGCGAAAGCGGCCACGGAAACGCTCTCCTATTTCGAAGGTTACAGGAGGATACTGGTGACCCCCGGGATAGTTGATCTCGGACATAAACATGAAGTGATAAATTTCGATTTTGGAAAATCGGCCGCCAGAAACTGCGACCAGGCTATCTTGATAAACGAGAGGCGCACGAAACCGCTGAAAAACGGTCTGCTGGCAGGAGGGATGAAACCGGATGATATCAAGGTCTTCCCGTCACTGGCGGAAGCGAGGGAGTTTATCGACGAAACCGTGGGAGAGGGGAGCGTGGTTCTTTTTGAAAATGACCTCCCGGACCATATGGAAGTATTTTAGGCGTATTAAGCGTTTGAAAGAAGGGCGAGAGCGTCCTTTGCTTCTTTCATATCCGGGCTGAATTGAAGAGCTTTTTCGAACTCTTCCTTTGCCTTTTTTTCGTTCTTCAGGGAATGATATGCTTTCCCGAGATTGTAATGCACATTTGAATCTTCAGGGTCGATGCTTAACGCCTTCAGATAGAATTCAACGGAAAGCTTCGGCTCATCCATGAGGCGGTAGCATATTCCGGTAAGGTTGTATGCCCTTATGTCCGAGGGATTTATTGTCGAGGAATTTTTAAGCATCTCTATAGCCTCCGAGAACATTCTTTGGTGCAGGTACGCTTCTCCAGCGATGAACGGTATGCGGGGGTCGTCCGGCTCCATGGCAAGAGCCTTGCCAAGCGAAAATTTGGCCTTCCCGAGATCGCCATCCTCAAGGTAATGGAGGAAGAGGTCGAGCCAGTCTTTCGCGCTTTCGGGAGTTATTTTCATGGCCTTTTTCATCACTTCCCTTGCTTCCGCTTCCATCCCGAGTTTTTTATAAACGCTGATAAGATTGAAGTAGGCGAGCACAAGGGTAGGGTCTACTTTGATCGCTTCATTGAATTCGTTTTTGGCTGTCTCCTGATTTTCCGGGCTGTCTTCTATCGCCAGGAGCGATTTACCGATACCCCAGTGCGATTTTGCCTTTATTCTGTTTGAGTCGGAAGGTTTATGCTTGCTTATCGCCTTTTTGAAAAATTCGATCGCCTTAACGTAATTCTTTTCACGCAACAAAGCTTCGCCGTATTTGACGTTCGCCTCGGATGAATTGGGGTTTGAATTTACCAGTTTTTTAAGCTCCTCAACCTCTTCCTTGTGCATACCGGTTTTCTGGTAGCAGGTTTTAAGGAGCAGGTGCGCCCTCTGGTCGGTGAAATCTATAAAAACGGCGGAGCGGAGGATCGGGATGGCAGATTTGAAATCCCCTTCTTCGACCATATATTCGGCGATGGTTATATACGGCGACTTGCTCCACGGGGCGAGTTTTTTTATGTTTTCAAGTTCGCCTATCGCGCTTAAATTTAATTTTGTGCGGAACTCCGCGATATCGTCTGTTTGACCTTTCTCCCAAAACTGCTGAAGCGCAGCGTCGCGGTTCCTTTGAAGCCTTCTCACATAGTGATCGACAACCTTTGTAAGGCATGACTGAAAATCCGCATTTGAAAAAGGCATTTTAAGAAACTCGATGCCGAGTTTTTTCAAGGTGCTTCTTTCGGTTTTTTCTATTTCTTCCGCCTCCAGAATGATGGCGATGGCAGGAGGTAATTTCTTTTTCATCAATACGGTCGCGGTCTTGATGCCCCCCATCCCTTTCTTCGTAAACTGGGATACAAGGATCAGTTCGAAATATTGGTTTTTTGCCGCGTCGTCATCGACTTTTCTCAGCGCAGTTTCGCCGATATCTGCTTCAACCACATTGATCGTATGATTTGATTCATGGGTTCTGTATGGCAGGGTCTCAAGGGCGCTTCGGACGTGCGAGATCTCAAAAGCCTTTTCACTGACAATGAGCACTCTCAAGGGAGCCAACTCCTCGCATGTGAAGAAGTGAAGGAAATTTCGTTGCAGGGAGCCTGTAAATTCTCAAATGGCGGTATATGCGAAGTCGTATTAATTGACATTTTCCAGTTGAGCGATAGCTTCTTTGGCTTCGCGCAGGTCAGGGTTCAGATTCAGCGCCGTCTGGAAGGAATCCGTCGCTTTTCTCACATCCTTTAAAGCGGTGAATGCCTTTCCAAGATTGTAGTGCACGTTGAAATCCTTGGGATCTATTTGAAGCGCCTTTTGATAGTAATCCACCGAGCGTTTAGGCTCGTTGAGGTGCCTGTAGCAGATGCCGAGAGAGTTGTACGACCTGATCTCGGAAGGATATATCTCTATGGATTTTTCGAAATTTTCCGCCGCGTCCTTGAACATCCTTTGTCGCAGGAATGCTTCTCCGGCAAGGTAAAGCGTAAGAGGATTTTCCTCTTCCATGGAAAGCGATTTGTTAAGCGCGAATTTGGCTTTTGTCGTATCGCCGTCTTCGAGGTAGAAGAAAAAGAGGTCGAGCCAGTCCTTGGCGGTATTGGGAGTGATCTTTACCGCGCTCCTCATCACCTCTTCGGCTTCCTTTTGCATGCCGAGTTTCTTGTAGACGCTTATGAGGTTGAAATAGGCGAGCACAAGCGTCGGGTCTACGTTGATTGCGGCGTTTAATTCCTCTTTTGCCTGCTCCTGGAGATTTTTGTCGTCTCCCATTCCCATAAGCGATTTTCCAACGCCGTAATGTGATTTAGCCTTTATCCTGTTTGAGTCGGTAGGTTTGTGATTGGCGATCGCCTTTTTGAAGAACTCGGCCGCTTTCGTGTAGTTGCCTTCCTGAAGGAGCGTTTCCCCGACGCGCGCATTTATTTCGGCCGATTTCGGGTTCTGCGCGAGGAGTTTTTTCAGTTCCCCCAATTCTTCCTTTGCCATGCCGATCTTCCGGTAGCAGGTCTTCAGGAGTTTGTGGGGCATCTGGTCGTTGAAATCAATCCGTATGGCTGTTCGTAGAAGAGTAATAGGGGTTTTAAAATCCCCTTCCTCTATCAGATACCGGCTGATAAGAAGATACGGCTTTTTGTTCCAGGGGGCGATTATCTTTATTTTTCCCAGTTCGTTGATGGAGCTTTTATTTATTTTGTGCCGGAATTCCGTGATGTTCACGGTCGCCCCCTGCGATTCTATACGCTTGAGCGCGTTCTCGCGGTTTCTCTCGACATTGGAAGCGACAGAGCCGACGACGTTCGACAGCGACTGTTCAAAATCCTCGAGGTTGTAGGGCATTTTCAAAAAGCCGTGAATTCCCGCCTTTGTCCCTGCGGACATCATATCCTTGTCTATGAATTCAGTTACAAGGAGGATCGGCGGAACCGGAAGATTTTTTTTGGCGGCCAGGTTTTGCGCGGTCTGGAGACCGGAAAATATTTTCATTTTCTGGGAGATTATCAGAAGGTCGTAAACAGCCCCCTTTTTGGCGTCCGTTTCAAGCTTTTCCATGGCGGCCTTGCCGGAATTCGCCTCATAGAAATCAATGCGTATATCCGACTCGTATATCTTGTATGGAGATTTTTCAAAATAGCCGCGCAACTGCTGTATTTCAAAACTTTTCTCGCTAACTATCAGAATTCTCATATTTCTCCCAGCTCCATGCTAAAAATCCTCTCCTGACTCCTCTATTATTTATAAAAAGAATATGGAAAACAGGAAGGTACCGGAACAGAATAACTAGACAGGCATCTGTTTGTAAAGTGTAAAGAAGAGAAACATATTTGCGGGTGCTGGGTCGACTCTTGGATGTCTTGTGAAGCGATGTCTGTTTTATTTGAATCGTGACAGCATTGCGGATACCACATGCCTGATGGAGCCCCTGTTTTCAGCATCGATAACCGCAAAGTAGTATGCCGTGAAAAAAAGAGTTGTATGAAGAAGCAGTTTTACGGGGAACAGAAAAGAGGGGCTGGAAATGAAATATACCGGTACAAATATCAATCCGGCGATAGCTGTTTTCAGCAAACCTGAAAAAATCGAAAACAGCCCGGCATCCAGGTTTCTCCCGGCTAAGTAAACAAGGAGGAGAAGACCGACCGCCTGGCAAGCAAGTGTAGCGTAAACCACACCGATCATCCCAACCGCCTCTACCATAATGAAGTCGAGCGCGATATTTGCCGTGGCGATGCCAACCGCAAGTTTAGCGGTTATTTCAGGTTTGTCGACAGCCTGCATAACGAGGCGGGGGACGGTAGAGACTGCGCCCAAAAGCCATGCAACGCTCAGCCATTGAAGTATGGGAGCGGCAGGCGCGAAGTCTTCACCGACCCAGAGGCGGAGCATATCCTCCGCGTAGACAAAAAAGAAAACAGCAACGGGGATCAGTAGGGCCAGTGAATGCATGGTTCCCGATACGAATATGTTTTTTATTTCATTGTTTCGTTTTTCGCCGTAAAGACCGGAGAGGGTAGGGAGGAGGACAGCTCCAAGCACCCCCGATACTTCCATAATCTTTATGGCAATGACATTCGCGACAGAATAGAGCGCGACGGAAGCGGGAGTGAGCATGATGCCGAGAACGTATACGTCGCACTGGTTGATCGTCTGTCCGGCGGCCTGTGCGGTGAATGAGTAGGACTTGAACCGCATGGTATCTTTCATGGTTTTTCTGTCGAAAAGTTTCAGGCTCACCCTGATCTCCGGGAAATATTTCAGGAAAAGCATCATCGAGTGCGCCCTCCAGACAATCCCGCCGACCGTAATGACCGCAACAGCGGCTTCCGCGCTGTTCCACCTTTTCAGCGTGATGATAAGCGCGCCGAGGATAATCGTCTGGTAAAAGATCCGGAGCATGTTGTAGATATCAAATCGGTTTTGCGCGACGAAACCCTTGTTGTATACGTTCAGCGGGTAGAGGATTATCAATCCGGCGGCGATGATGAAAAATATGTTTTTAAGGCTCTCCATCAATGCATGCGGGAAGGTGAAAAGGAGGTCTATCCCGTACCATGCGAAAATCAGGGTGAGGAGAGAAAAAAGAAATCCGAAGAAGATGCTGGTGGCAAAAAGCGTGGAGGCCACCCTGCTCTTCTCTTCGCTGTTTTGCGCTTCGGATATCTTTTTAACTATCGTGTCGCCGATACCTATGTCGATGTAGACGAAATACCCAGATACTCCCCCTACGAGGGCCAATAGCCCGAATGCGTCTGTTCCTATCAGGTCAATTACGGTGCGCGTGCCGACGAGCACGAGAATGAACTGCCAAAGCGCGCCGAAAGTATTCGTGGCGACATTTTTTCCGAATATCCTTGCGGTTGACGAATTGTTCATCGGGATACTTTAGAAGCTACCGGTTTGCTCTGCAAGCGGGTAGTTTTTGCTCCGGCTGTTTGCCGGCGCGAAGGGGTGTGGCTAATTCGTCAGTTTGACGTATCTCTTCTTGCCGAGCTTTATAACGTACTCTCCAGGAGAGATGGAAAATGTTTCGTCCGAAATCTTCTCGCCGTCGACCGCCAGTCCCCCCTGCTTGATTAGGCGTCTTGCCTCGGAAGAGCTTTTCACCGCTCCGGTCTTGGCCAGGATTATGGAGAGCGGCTCTTTCTCCCCCTCCCATTGGTGAGTGAAGGTTTCCATATCGTCGGGCACCTTCTTTTCGCGGAACTGTGAATCGAAATCGGCTCCTGCGCTCTCCGCGGTTATGCTGTCGTAAAAACGCTCAACTATTCTCTTTGCCAGCTCCATCTTCGCTTCTCGCGGGTGGAGGTCTCCCCCTGAGAGTTTTTCCTTTATGGCTTTAAACTCTTCGGGAGTGAGTCCGCCAACGAGCTCGTAGTACCGCACCATAAGTTCGTCCGATATCGACATTATCTTGCCGACGATGTCACCCGGCTTTTCGTCTACACCGATGTAGTTGCCGAGCGATTTGCTCATTTTGTTTACTCCGTCGGTTCCTTCCAGAAGCGGCATTGTTATTACCGCCTGCGGGGACTGCCCCTCGGCCTTCTGAAGTTCGCGCCCCACGAGGAGGTTGAACTTCTGATCGGTTCCTCCAATCTCGACGTCCGCCTTAAGCGCGACCGAATCGTAACCTTGTATCAGGGGGTACAGGAATTCATGGATCGCTATCGGTCTTTGCTCCGTATACCGCTTGTGGAAGTCGTCCCTTTCGAGCATTCTCGCGACTGTATGCCTGGAAGCGAGTTTTATCATATCGGCGGCGCTGAATTTGTCGAACCACTCGGAGTTGAAAACAACTTTCGTAAGAGCGGGGTCGAGAATCTTGAATACCTGCGATTGGTAGGTCTTGGCGTTTTCAAGAATCTGTTCACGCGACAGGGGGGGGCGGGTTTCGGACTTGCCCGATGGGTCCCCGATAGCGGCGGTGAAATCGCCGATAAGGAAAACCACGTTATGCCCCTGCTCCTGGAACTGGCGCATCTTGTGGATCAGTACCGTGTGTCCCAGGTGGATGTCCGGCGCGGTCGGATCGAATCCTGCCTTGACGGTAAGGGGCCTGTTTAGTTTCAGCTTCCCCTTCAGTTCTTCCTCTCCGATCACCTCAACCGTTCCGAGGGAGAATATCTCCAGCTGTCTCCTGATATCAATGCTTACCATATTTTGTCCGAAAGGTTACCATACCTGTAATGGAAAACGTAAGTAGTCTTATCGGGAGTGCCGGAAATTCATGAATTCCGGATTCAGCGTCTGCCTTGTTTATCCAAACCGCCGGGAGGTTGCGGAATCAAACCTCGGCTTCCAGAAGATATTCGGCGAGCTTGCGAAAATCCCCGGAACGGTTTGCGACCGTGCATATCTCCCTTCAGCCGGAGACGATCCAGGAGGGGGAATTACATCGCTGTTGTTCTCAAAACCTTTAAAGGAGTTTGATCTGATCGCCTTTTCCGTCACGTTTGAAATGGATTCCTTGAACATTCTTAAAATATTGGATACCTCCGGAATCCCGCTGAGAAGCGACGAGAGAGGGGACGCGATCCCCGTCATATGCGCGGGGGGGGTTGCGGTTACGCTGAATCCCGAACCGTTATCAGATTTTTTCGATTTTTTTGTCATAGGAGAAGGTGAGGCAGAAAGCGGCAACAGTGGCGAGAGCGCCGTTATGCGGATAGTCTCATCCCTTTCGTCGAGCCGAGGGGGCGACAGGAGGGAGAGGCTCTCCATTCTCTCGGAGATCGACGGGATCTACGTCCCCTCGCTTTACTCGGTCGAATATGATGACAACGGCAGGATTACCTCCAGAAAGGCTCTCTCAGGCGCTCCAGAAACGATTGTGAGGCTCATCAACCTTGATTACTCAAAAAGCGGCATGGCCCAACTAGATGGATTCACGAGCTCCATTTTTGGCGGGAGCTTTCTGGTGGAAACCGGGAAGGGGTGTTCGCAGGGGTGCAGATTTTGCGCCGCCGGGTTCATTTACCGCCCTGTCCGGCATGTGTCGCTGGAGGCACTTCTTGAAAAAGCCGGAGAAGGGATCAGGGGGGAGAGTCGCATCGGGCTGATCGGTTCCGCCATATGCGAGCATCCCGACATAGATAAAGTCTACGACCGGATACTCTCCGAGGGGGGAAAGATAACCGTATCTTCACTCCGCATAGGCCTTGCGGGGAGAGGGACTTTTGAGCGATTGAAAAAGGGTGGGGCAAAGAGCGTGACGATGGCGCCGGAAACCGGGAGCGAGTCGCTCAGGCGGAGGATCAACAAACCGGTGACCGACAAGGAGATAATCGATGCGGTTGGAATGGCGGCGGAAGCGGGGATACTGAATGTGAAGTTATATTTCCTTTTTGGACTGCCGGGTGAGACGGAGGAGGATGTTGCGGCGATAGCCTCGCTTGCAAGGAGAGTGAGGGACCGATTTGTGGAGATGTCCAAGCCCCACGGTCGCGCCGGGAAAATTTCGATCAGCGTAAATCCGTTCGTTCCAAAACCTTTCACCCCTTTTCAGTGGGAACCTTTTTTCGACGCATCGGCGCTGAAGAAGAGGTCAAAGCTTATCCGGTCCGAGTTCGGGAGAGAGAGCAATATCGATATTTCTGTGGAGAGTACGCGCACAGCCGCGGCGCAGGCCTTTCTTTCATTAGGAGACAGGCTCACGGGACGTTTGCTGATGGAGATATATGGAGGTAAAAGCTGGAGCGAGATACTGAAGATGAAAGAGGCAAAGAACATTTATGCGCGGCGGAAGGATATCGGGGAAATTCTGCCGTGGGATTTTATCGACAGTGGAGTAGAAAGAGATTATCTTGTGAAGGAGTACCGCAAATCCGAAAAGGGGGAAACCACTTCTCCATGCCTTCCAGCCTTAAGCGGCTGCGTGAGATGCGGAGAGTTCAAGGGGGTATGTTCATGATAAAGACCAAACTGCACCGCAACGAATACGACGGCGTCGCCTGGTATACGTTTAAGGAGATTGCCGAACTCCATTTCCTGAAACACTGGATCACCTCCAGGCAAGGCGGGGTAAGCGACGGCGGATACAAGGGGTTGAACCTGGGTGATCATGTCGGCGACGCCGATTCAAACGTATCGAAGAACCTGAAGACAGTAAGCTCTCTCTTTTGCGAAGGGAGAAAAATATATCTTCCGAATCAGGTGCATTCGAACAGGGTCGCGGAGATATCGTCCCCCGGCGGGAAGAGCCGTAAAGATTGCGATGCCGTGGTGGTCGAAAGCCGAGAGACCCCGATAGGGGTGCTGACCGCAGATTGCCTCCCTGTATTAATTGTCGATCCGCACAGGAAGGTTGCCGGAGTCGTTCACGCCGGGAGGATGGGTGTGTTCATGGATATTGCCGGTGAGACGGTGCGGAAGTTGGAGACTTTATTTGGCGCGAAGGCGCGGGAGATGATCGTCGCCATCGGGCCCGGCATCAGGGAGTGCTGTTATGAGGTCGGGGAAGATGTTTTTTCAGGCTATGAGAACTATGCAAGGTACAGGAACAGCGCGGGCAGGCTCGACATGGTGACGGCGGTGGCCGATTCCCTCTCAGCAAGGGGAATATTGAACGACAATATCTTCGACTGCGACATATGCACGTCGTGTAAAAATGACGAGTTTTTTTCCCACAGGAAACAGGGGCTCTCCGGCGAAAAGGCCGGGAGGTTTATGACCGGCCTGGAGATATTTTAAAACGGGGTTGCCGCTCTACTTCCCTAGCAGATAATCGAGCACATCCGCGGCGGTATATGTATCTTTCCCCGGTTTCAGTAGCTTCTTGATCTCGTTTACCTCGTCACCGGCAGTTACAAGCCCTTTTTCCACGTAACCGTTGCTCTGTAGTTGTGCCAATCCGATATTTGAGACAAGCGCGTTGCAGAGGCATTTCCTGTTAACCGTATCCTCTACCTTGCCCCCTTTTTTCAGATACTGATCCACCGGCTCTGCTGGACATCTATACCCCAGTGTGCCGTCCTCTTTTCTGTAGATATGCCTCAGGTACCCAAGGTCGCAAATCCTGTTTCGTGCCAGATACGTCTCCTCTTCCGAGACCGTATTTTCAAGCCTTACAACCTTGAACGGGAACCCGGTTGGGGAAGCAACTGGATCGGTAAAGACGGTAGCCCTGTCCTTGATGACTTTTTCTATAACCGCCTTTTTGTACTCCGGTGAAAAGCCGGACTCCACGCAGAAGGCGAACAGTGTGCCAACCTGGACGCCGGTCGCGCCGAGTTTTTTTGCATCTTCTATTTTTTCCGGTTTTCCGTAGGAACCGGCGAGCCAGAACGGATAGCCGAGCTCCTTTATTTTCTCAATATCCACTTCATCCTTTTCGCCGTATACCGGTTCACCAAGGTCGTCCAGTTGCATCAACCCCCTTGGCGGCGCGTTATGCCCCCCCGCGGATGGACCTTCTATGATGAATCCGTCCACCTTGCCGGTTGCTTTCCTTGAAAGAGTGAGGGCGAGTATTGCAGATGCGATGATCGCGAGGAATTTCGGTCGTTTCAGTCCCGGGAGCGTTTTCCCCAGTATTTCGACCGGGTTGAAAACCTCTTTGAAATCGTCTTCGCTTGTAGCTCCGGTAACATTTATTTTGTATGAGACCTCTTCATGTTTAGCGAGTTTGTCGAGAACTCCGGGGATTTCCCTCGGTATTCCTGCCCCCATCAGTATGTAGTCGACCCCGGCAAGCATTGCGCCGTAAATGGCAGAGAGATTCGGCATCTGTATCTTTTCCAGATAATTGATACCAACCGGATTGTTGTGCCCCTCCTTAGCGAGGAATACCTCCACGAAATTGCTGACGATATTCAGTTCAAGAAGCGCTTTTCCCGGATTGATGGTGAACATGCTTGAAGTTTTGAAAGGCTCTTTTTCAGGTTTTCCGCCTTCAATAAAATATTTGTTTATGATCCTCTCTGCGATTTCCGGAACCGGAAAATGAGAAAGAGCGCGCCTTATATGCCCTTCCTTGTCTCCAAGCTGTAACAGCCGAAGTAAAGATACATCCAAGGCAGTGCCGGAAACTACTCCAAGCTGTCCATAGCTTGAGACGCTTTTTGCAAGCATCCAACTGGAGACTCCGGCACCCATTCCCCCCTGAATTACCAAAGGGAAACTCATTTCTTGTTTTCCTGTCTAATTTTCAAGTTTTTCATAGAACCCATTCCTGTAATTAATTTTCAATATCATTTAGGCAACAGGTTCCCCTAAAATGCCCAAAATGGCAATTATCACCAATTCAGGTACTAAATGCCTCACTTTTTGCAGACGGTAGTATACAGTGGCTAGGCAGTCTGGGCAAATGTTTAGAGATTGCGCGTAATGATAGGGAGTTTTCCCACCATTAGGTAGGATAATAACAATATGTTCAGATGTTTGCCGATATTCCGGGTTACAGCTGTTGCGGTGTTCTGATACTTTCATATAATTTAGTTATAAAGGGATAATTTGTTAAAGTCAGTATTACTATGAAATGTCCAAAATGCAGGTACGTAACTTTTGAGCATTTGACGAGATGCGGCAAATGCGGCGAAGACCTTTCTGCGCACAAGTCTGAGCATGGTATAGATTTTCCATCGTACAGAACTTATTCGGTTGTCTCTTCGGCCAACAGAAGCAGGCATCCGATCAAAGCCGGTATCGCGGCAATGAATAATTTATCCGGCATTTCCATGCCTGGCGCTGAAAAGGGGGAGGGAGAAATTTCAACACTTGGCGGGGCCGGGTTTGAGGAGGTATCCGCGTCCGGCCTGGAGACAACCAGTGAAGAGCCTTTTCTCGGCTTAGAATCTGAAACTCCGGCAATCGGGGAAGAGCTTGGATTGGACAATGTAGAGATAGATAACACTTTATCCGGCGATAGCCTTGAAACGGATATGGAACTGGATGCTTCCGACGGGGATTCCATTGATCTTGGACAATATGACGAGGTCTCAGAGGAAGAGCAGGGGCGTGAGAGCGAAGTGGCGCAGGGGGAAACCATCCATGACGGCGGGATAGATTTCTCGCTCGACTCGGTTGATGAGATATCAGAAGAAGAGCAAGGGCGTGAGAGCGAAATGGCGCATGATGAAACCATCCATGACGGTGGAATAGATTTCTCGCTCGACTCGGTTGATGAGATATCAGAAGAAGAGCAGGGGCGTGAGAGCGAAATGGCGCATGATGAAACCATCCATGACGGTGGAATAGATTTCACCCTTGATTTGGCTGGGGAGGAAGGGGAGCCCACTGGGACAGAAGCCGTTCCATCTGAAGAGGTCCATTCCAAAGATGACACGGAAGATGATATTGAAACTCAAATAGATAAGAGCGGAGAAGCGCCAGGCTTTAATAAGGGGGAACCGGAGGTTCTTCAAGAGATGGATGATGAAGAGGGTGAAGCAGCACGCGAGAGAGTGGCAGAAGCCGAACCGATTTTAGCTGCCGCAGAGGCAGGTGCAACAGTGGATGATTTATTGGAGACGGACGGATTCATACTCAGCGACAGCGCGATTTTGCCTGTGACAAATTCTGGCGACTATGCAGGTCAGGTTATTGAGCTTGAATTCGACGCAGGGGAGTTGGAGATAATTTCATCCGGAGGTGCGCCGGCCAAAGCTTCCAAGGCAAACGCCGGAAATAAAAAGGATGCAAGAGTTTCTGAAAGAACGGACACACTTGATATTGACTCCATAGATATTGCAGGTATTGAAGACGGGGATGAGGATACGACTGAAATTCTTGATAATCTGAACATTGATATCGAAGATGAAGATTGATTCAATGGCTTCTGAAGGGCCTTCAGCTTTTAACGGGAAGGTGGTAGAAGAAAAACCGTATTCTATAAACTTGGCATATGCGGGATTTCTGAGCAGGTTCATAGCCTTTGCCGTTGATTTAATGATCATCGCGATATTTTTAAATATTGTTATCCCGGTTGCAGGGCTTTTTGTCACCAATATCCATGGAGACGGTGCATTGGGTGGGGGATACATTCTTATTTCGATGCTATTTTCCAATGCTGTTTTTGTGGCATATTTTACGTGGTTCCATACAGAAACCGGCATGACACCGGGAAAGCGCCTTCTCGGCATACGGGTTGTTGGCCAGTTCAGCGCTGAAGTCGGTATTTCACGGGCGCTTTTCCGTTCGCTCGGCTACTATCTCTCATTTTTCCCGTTTTTTGCCGGATTTTTATGGGTTTTTATAAGTCCGACCGCCGAAAGCTGGCATGACAAACTTGCCGGAACCGCCGTTGTGGAGAGTGATTGAGCTCTACTGGAAGGGGCTGGCAAGGCCCCCTATCAGGATGAACAGGCTGATTGGTTTGCGGGGGGCCGTTGTTTTGCCTGGCAAGAAGGATTTTTCTGTAAACTTGTACCGCGGTACAAATTGCGTTATCATTTCTAGCTTGAATTTGCTTATCTTTTATCAGGAGAATTAAATGGGCCGAATAAATTATTTGTTTACATCTGAGTCGGTAACCGAGGGGCATCCAGATAAGGTATCCGACCAGATTTCGGATGCAGTGTTGGATGCGATTCTTTCCCAGGATCCGATGTCCAGGGTTGCCTGCGAGACACTAGTTACCACTGGCCTTGTCATGTTGGCCGGTGAGATCGCGACCAAGGCACAGGTTAATTTCCATGAGGTTGTTAGAAACACCGTTAAGGAAATAGGGTATACCGATTCCAAGCTCGGCTTTGATTATGAGTCATGCTCTATACTTAACGCGCTCCATGAACAGAGCGCCGATATTGCCATGGGTGTTGTGAAGGAGAATCCCGAGGAACAGGGGGCGGGCGACCAGGGGCTTATGTTCGGGTATGCGACGAATGAAACCGCGGAGTTCATGCCGCTTCCGATCCTTCTGGCGCATAAACTTACCGCAAGGCTCGCAGAAGTGCGGAAGAATGGAACGCTCCCGTGGGTCAGGCCGGACGGCAAGTCGCAGGTAACTGTCGATTACCAGAACAAGGAAGCAAAATTCATCGACTCGGTTGTTATTTCCACACAGCATGATCCGAATGTAGACAATAAGACTATTCGAAATGAGATCATCGAGAAGGTAATTAAGCCGGTGATACCTAAAAATCTCCTCGACGAGAAGAAAATAAAATATCATATCAATCCTACGGGCAAATTCGTTATCGGCGGACCTCACGGCGATGCCGGTCTGACGGGGCGCAAAATAATAGTCGACACATACGGCGGAAGCGGTTCTCACGGCGGCGGCGCTTTCTCCGGCAAGGATCCAAGCAAGGTAGACCGCTCGGCTTCATATATGGCCCGCTACATAGCAAAAAACCTCGTGGCATCAGGTGTTGTGGACAGGTGCGAAGTGCAGCTTTCATACGCGATAGGGGTGGCGGAGCCTACCTCTATTCTTGTGGACGGATTTGGCACCAGGAAGATTGACCAGGAGAAGATAGTTGCCATCATCAAGGATATCTTCGACCTTCGTCCGTCGGGGATTATCAAAACACTTGATCTTCGAAGGCCGATTTACCGGAAAACAGCTGCGTATGGACATTTCGGAAGAGAGCTTCCGGAATTTTCATGGGAAAAAACAGACAAAGCCGCGGCTATTAAAAAGGCCGCAGGGATATAGGAACAGAAGGACAGATTTTTCTGCCGCCCCGTATCAAATACGGGGCGGTTTTTTATTTGAGTTAATGCTTCTTTTCAGACGATAAATCTTTTTACCTTGGGGATAAAATCCTCCGGTATCACCGGTTTGGCAATGAAATCGTTCGCCCCGAGTTCAAGAACCATTTTCCTGATATCCGTCTTATCCCCGTTATGGTTGTCGTCGGAGGAGAGCGCCGAGTTCACTATCACTGGAATGTCCCTGAAATCGTTGTTTTGTCGGATTGTCTTGATAACTTCGAGTCCGTCCATCCCTGGCATTTGAATATCGGTGATGATGAGCATGGGGGTCACTTCGTTCATTATTTTTAGCACTTCCTTGCCTGTAGAGGCTTCCATGATATCGGCGTCGGTAATTTTTTTCAGTTGCTCGATGACCATTCTCCTCTGCACGTCCTGATCGTCAGCGACGATGATGACCTCTTTGATTACGGGGAATTCGATATGAAAAATGGTTCCCTTAGGAGAGTTTGGCTTGACATAAATCGTCCCATTGTGGGCTTTCATTATATCCATGCAGTATGGAAGACCGAGGCCGGTCCCCTTTTCGCCGGATGTTCCAAAGGTTGTAGTTTTAATTTCATGCTTGAAAAGGTCGTCAATGATTGTCTTGTCAAGACCGATCCCTGTGTCACTTACGGCGATTGATGAATGATTCCCGTTCGGCCTGTAGATGGAGATCACATCGCCTGCCGAACAAAATTTGACCGCATTGGAAACCAGGTTCTGAATCACTTCGCCTGTCAGGTCCGAATCCAGCAGAAGGCGCATGTCGGAGGGTATTTCGTTCACGATGACGATTTTCTTTTCCTTGGCGGCATAGAGCAGGTGATCCACGTGCATGGAGACCAAAAGCTTCATGTCGGTATATTTTTTATTCAGCTTTATTTTGCCTGACTGCAGTCTGCCGATATCCAAAAGTTGGTCAACCATCTTTAAAAGGCTTTTGCTGGTATTCTTGACCCTCGAAACAATTTCCGTCCTTTGTTTGTCATCAATTTTGGAGGCCATATTGCTCTCGAAAATATCGAGCATCCCCATGATGCCTGCAAGAGGGGAGCGAAGGTCGTGAGAGACAAGAGAAACGAATTTATCCTTTACGATGGTGGCGTTTTCGGCAATTTCCTTTGCTTTCTCAAGTTCGATATTTGCGATTCTTAATTCCGAAGTTCTTTCCAGAACTTTAATCTCCAACTCTTCCTTTGATTTCAGTAGGGCGTCCTTGAGCATCCGGTCCCTTTTTTCGATCTCTATCTCCGCGTTTTTTATTTCGGTGATATCGAGTATTACGCCGTTCCAGAGAGGTTCGCCTGTCGGGAGGAAATGGGGAATTGATTTACCGTGAAACCATTTAATGTTTCCATCCGGCATCACATATCTGAAAAGGTGTTCCCATACGTTCATGGTGCTTGCGGATGTTTCTATGGATTTCAGGAAAGGTTCATGGTCCTCCTTGTAAATGTTTTTAAAGAAGAGGTTGGGATCATTTTGAATGTCTGCCGCATTGAAGCCTACAAGCTCCGCTGACAGCGATGAAACGAACGGGAAAGTGAAACTCCCGTCATTCCTTATCATAAACTGGTATACGACGCCGGGTATGTTCATGGAGGTTTTAAGGTATTTGGACTGAGCCTCTTCCTTCTCTTCGCGCATTATGTTGATCTTGTCCGCAAGCGCCAGTGAAAGCAGGACAACTTCAACCACTGACCCCACCATGTAGGCATACTGCGTGTACACATTTACCCCTATAAGGCCGATGTTCATCAGGCCGAATATAGTCAGTCCTAAAAGGAAGAATGACCAAGCGATTACATAGAAACGTGCGGGCCGGTATCCGCGCGACCAGACCACAACACCAGCTCCGAGAAGCAGGAAAACAACAATGAGCATGATGTTCAGTATTTGGGCCATTAACATCGGATTTACTATGAAAGGAGCTATCAGTAAAATCAGCGAAAGCTTGCAGAAAAAAGCCATGTATTTGTCAAGAATGGGGACATGGACAGGCGAATTAAGGAATTTCCGGCTGAAGTTGATACCGAACAGAAGGGAGAATGATGTGAATACAAATATGCTATTAATGTTCCACGCGGGACTGTCCGGCCAGAGATATTGAAACGCAAAGCCGTGGTTGGAAAGCTGGGTCAGCCACATTCCCAAAAGGTAAAGGACATAATAGAGATAGACCGTTTCCCTTATGGACAAGTAGAGGAAAAAGTTATACGACATCATTACCAGAAGAATTCCGAAATATAAACCGTAGTACCAGTATTTTGTTTCAGTCGCCTGTTCAAAAAGATCGTGAGACCATGCCTTGGCGAGTACCAGGATCGTGATGTCGGATGCTATTCTCAGATAGTAGGTACGGGTAGAGCCGGGCGGCGTATCGAGGTGAAAACTAAAACCGTTATAGCTGGTATTTCTGGACGAAAAACCGTTTGTGTTTCCGGTTATGAAAGATTGAAGGATTTTCCCGTTTTCAGTTTCATGCAAATCAAGATAGTCGACAAGCGGATAGTCCCACTCAAATACCCAATTAATATTCTCATCCTGTATATTGTTTACTGAGAATTTCAGCCAAAAAACCGAGCGTGAAAATCCGAAATTTGCGCTGTCCCGGTCAAGGCGGGAGAATTCGCCGTCGCTTTTTTTCAGTATCTCCTCTATCGTAAAGGCGCCTGTCGGATCTTCCAACACGTCAAGATAGCGCCCTATCCAAATCCCGTCCATGGAGTCGGAGAGGATGTATGGGTTCTGATTTGTATTTGCCAGGGCTTGAGAGCCGAATAGACAGAAAAGCATGGGAATCCACAAAAGGGATTGTCTATGGTTCAAGGTTATCTCCTCCTACGGCAACTCTCAGCCCGACCCTGACAGACCGTATAACTTTGCACAATTGTCTTTCGGTTATTGTTGCGAGAGGCATGCGAAGTGTTTTTGAAAGATATTTTCCTCTCACTCAATATTCAGAGTTGCTCAACGCATGAATTTTAGCATGACAAGGGGGGATTTGGGGGAAAAGTTGTTTGAAATGTTGCGAATTCAACGATTCGTACAAGTTTTCGTTTTTGGGAACGTGAACTGTAAATGGCAAAACGGCCCCTGCCGTTATGAGATATATTTTAATGATTCAAATTTAGAGTGAGCAAAGAAATCAACCTGATTGGCCGTTCCGAGGGAGTTCCAGAAAAAATGTGCTTCCGGCGTCTACTTTAGATTCTACCCAAAGCCTCCCCTTGTGCGCTTTTAGAATATCAAATGAGTAGGGGAGTCCGAATCCTGTGCCTGGCTCTCCGTTTGTGCCCGGTTTGCTGGTGGTCACTTCATGTCTAAACAGGTCTTCCAAATGGTTTGGGTTTATACCGATCCCTGTATCGCTAACTGCCAGAACATAGGGGTTATTTTCCGGCTGAAAGATCGTTACGGTATCCCCCGCGTTGCAGAATTTGATGGCGTTGGACAAAAGGTTTTGGAGAACCTGCGCCAGGAGATCCGGGTCGGCCTGGAGAAATGTTTTTTCCTTAAGATCGTTTATTAATTTGATCTTCTTGCTGTCCGCCATGTATGAAAGATGTCCGATCGCCTGTGCCGACAGGAGGTAGGCGTCTACCATTCTCAAATTCAGCTTAACTGTGCCTGACTGAAGCCGGTTGATATCGAGCAGCCTGTTTATCATTTCAAGTAGCCTGTCCGACATATCGACTATACGCTTTATAATTTCATCTTTTTTGTCCGGCGAAATGTTTTTGCCCAATAAAAGTTTTGCGAGGCCCAAAATCCCTGCCAGCGGTGTCCTTAGATCGTGAGATACCAGAGACACATACTGATCCTTCAGCTTGGTCGCGGATTCGGCGGAGTCTTTTGCTATTTGGAGTTCGTCAATGGTTTCATCAAGTTCCATTATCAGTTTTTGCTTCTCTTCGTCAGTTTTTTTGGTGGATGTGATATCTCTAAGTATGCAGGTGAAGCCGAGGATGTTCCCCTTTTCGTCATAAATATTCGATCCATTTGCGGTGTGCCATTTCCATGTCCCGTCAAGATGTCTTAAGCGCAACTCCATATGGGTAACTTTTTGCTTGTTTATTTTGCTTTGTCGAAGCATCAAATTGTTTATATCGATGTCATCAGGATGGAGGAAGGAGTTGAGTGTTTTTCCAGTTACGTTTGAGAGGTCGTGTCCAAGTATCTCCTTCCAGTTTGGCGATGAGTAAAGGATCTCGCCGTCAGTGGAGAGGGAGAGGATGATATCGTTGGCATTCTCGACTATCTGGCGGTATTTTTCTTCGCTCTCCCGCAAGGCGTGCTCGACGCGCTTCCTTTCATCGATCTCTTCCTTTAGATTTTCATTTGCGAAAAAGGAAGATAATGTAACCCCGTTGATCAACCATCCCGTGTAGAGCATTAGTGAGAGGAAAATAAAGCTCATTAAACCGATGATCACATGAATCTGATCCCCAAGTGTTATCGATTTAATGCAGAACGGAACGGCAAGAGGGATGTTGTATAAGAGTATCCCTGAAAAAATGGCGGATTGGGTGCCGACGTTTCCCGAAATTATCCCGGCAAGCACAAGAGCGAGCAACATCTGGTGCGGAAGTGATTGCTCGGGGAAGAGGTATATTCCTGCGGCTCCCCAGATTACGCCCGAGAAGGTGGCGCCGACCAGATGAATTTTGAGCCATTTGTGGTGATCTATTGTGTCGCGTTCTATTTTAAAAAAACTGTATATCAGTTTTATCCGGACAATATAAACCAGGTAGAGAAATACGAGCCATATCGAAATCGTTGTGTGAGAAGTTACCGGCCATTGCACAAAAGCAAGTATTGCGGCAATTATCACCCCTACGTAATAGGATGCTTTTCCGGTCGAAAAGACCGTTTTCAGCTGTTCGTAAAGTATCCTGTCGTTCTTTTCCATTCAATTCTCGTTCATATTGTTTTGAAGGTTTTTAAAGTATCACTGTCAAAATCACATTAAACAGTCTATACGATTGCGAAAAGATAGTCTCAAAGAAGTTACTGTGGCACGCAGTGTTACATGTTACCTGGTTATAGAGCATGGCTGGCCCTGGGAATTATCAGTAATTCCCAGGGCCGGGCCAGGAAAAAAAGCGTTATCGAGGAGCCTGTTCTTGACTCCAGAGGTTTCCTAATACCTGTAATGCTCAGGCTTATACGGTCCTTCAACCGGAACGCCGAGATATTTGGCCTGCTCCTTCGAAAGCGTGTCCAGTTCAACGCCAAGTTTTCCAAGATGAAGCATAGCTACCATCTCGTCGAGTTTCTTCGGAAGAACATAGACCTTGTTTTCGTATTTGTCATGGTGTTCCCAAAGCTCCATTTGAGCGAGAACCTGATTGGTAAACGAGTTTGACATAACGAAGGATGGATGGCCTGTTGCGCATCCGAGGTTTACAAGACGTCCCTCAGCCAGGATGATTATCTCCTTCCCGTTCGGGTAGCGATAGATATCAACCTGCGGCTTTACTTCGATCTTTTCGATATCTTTTCTGTTGTTCAGATATGAGATATCTATTTCAAGATCGAAATGGCCGATGTTGCAGACAATCGCCTTGTCCTTCATGGCATCAAGATGCTTGCCGACGATGACGTCCCTGCATCCGGTTGTAGTAACAAAGATGTCGCCATACGGAGCTACGCTGTCCATTTTCCTCACTTCATACCCTTCCATTGCAGCCTGCAGGGCGCAGATAGGGTCGATCTCTGTCACAATAACTCGCGCGCCAAGCCCTTTCATCGCGTCGGCGGAACCTTTGCCGACGTCGCCGTACCCGGCGATCACGACTACCTTGCCGGCCACCATGATATCGGTAGCGCGCTTGATGCCGTCCGCAAGCGATTCCCTGCAGCCATACTTGTTGTCGAATTTGGATTTTGTAACCGAATCGTTAACGTTTATGGCCGGAATCGGGAGTTTCCCCTCTTCCATCCTTTTGTAAAGGATATGGACGCCGGTGGTTGTCTCTTCGGAGATACCTTTAACCCCTTTTGCGATTTCAGGGTGTTTATCGAGGACTATCGCTGTAAGGTCGCCGCCGTCGTCAAGGATCATATTTAGCGGTCTGGTTTCATCGCCGAAATAGAGCGTCTGGTCGATGCACCATTCGTACTCTTCCTCCGACATCCCTTTCCAGGCGAAGACAGGAATGCCGGCTTTCGCGACAGCCGCCGCGGCGTGATCCTGTGTAGAAAAAATATTGCAGGACGACCACCTTACCTCTGCTCCAAGCTCTGTAAGAGTTTCGATGAGAACGGCGGTCTGAATTGTCATATGAAGACATCCGGCGATCCGAGCCCCCTTGAGAGGTTTTGATTTGCCGTACTGCTCGCGAAGAGCCATCAGGCCCGGCATTTCGGATTCGGCAAGTCTTATTTCTTTTCTCCCCCACTCGGCGAGGGTTATATCTTTAACCTTGTAGTCGGCTGATGCCGTCGTAGCATTTCCCATAAGTGTTTCCTTTAGCAAATCAGGTTATTGTAGGTAGTTAATTGCAATTCCGGCATTTTTAAATGCCGATTCTGCTTTAAAAAGTGAGGTAATTATAATCCTGTGCGGGGGATAACGCAAATTCAATCAGAAAAAAAATAGGCAAAATACGGATTTTTTACGGTTTTTAAAAATAGGCAACTCTTAATTCCTTGACAGGAACGCCCCCGGTAAACAGAATAGATGTTTTGCACCATGTTATGCCCCGGTTGGCATTTGATGTATCGGGATGTTTTGAAAGGATACCGTAATGAAAAAGTTTATTGTTGTGATGCTGTTCGTACTTTCAGCATGCCAGGATCATCACTTCGTACCGTTTGAAAAAGCTGACGGGAAGGAATTTCCGGTAACTGTCGGCGCATCTTCCATGGCTCCGGGGGGGGAGAAACCCGCTTTCGACCATTCAGGCGTGCAGGCGCAAAAGCAGGTAATGACGCAGGGATACCAGAAGGAGCAGGAGCCCGGCCAGATAATCGCTCAAGGGATTCTTGAGCTTGGGCCAACGCTGG